>Ga0233437_1000022_pt1 | contig 434625 bp, 572 predicted proteins | sample SI_122_August201_FD_182714 | JGI IMG/M metagenome (GOLD analysis project Ga0233437, IMG submission 182714) | Seawater microbial communities from Saanich Inlet, British Columbia, Canada - SI_122_August2016_200_MG | ecosystem: Environmental > Aquatic > Marine > Inlet | place: Canada: British... | reverse complement strand
CAGAAGAACTTAAAAAGTACAAACAGTTAGAGGCTATAATAAGGCACAAAAAGCTCGTAATCGACGCGTGTGAGATTTTAGGCAAGAGGTTGATAGAAAGGGGGAATGGAGATGAATTTAACGGCAGGAAGCTAATAGCGAACAGCTATCTGCATGATCATTCCAAATTCAGCGGAGTTGAGTGGAAAAGCCTTATCCCTGATGACGACAATGAAAAACTTAAAGAGTCTCTGCATCAACATGTTGATACTAATGAACATCATCCTGAATGCTGGGGCGGTATCAATAATATGCCAAAGATATATATAGCCGAAATGGTTTGTGATTGGTTTGCGAGATCGACAGAGTTTGGAACTGATTTGAGAGCTTGGATTAAAGATAAAGCGGTTCCTAAGTATGACATGTCTCCTCAAGGTAAGGCATATAAAACTATTAAAGATTTTGTAGATTTGCTGTTGGAGCAACAATTTAAGAAAATATGAATAATTTGAGCGACATGTATGATGACAGAGTGGTTTTTGTGTCTTTTCAAAATTCCGGTCTTAATTGGGCTAGATATTGTATAGAGCTATTTTCTGGTCAGAGAACTCCAGGCAAACCTCGTTTGGTAAAATACGGAGAACCTATTATACAGAGAACTCATAATGTTGATCTTTTTGATAAAGGTTTGTATAAAGAACATTTAAAATATAAAAGAAAACTATATTACGAGGGATGCAATTTTTATGATGAAAAGGGGCGTCAAATATTCTCTAAGATGGTTTTTTTATTAAGAAATTATAGAGAGTCCTATGTTCGTGCTGCAAGATTGGATAAGCAGATGATGAAGATTTATCTGTATAACCTTAAAACTTATCATAATTTTGCAGGAGATAAGATATTAGTTAGATACGAAGACCTTATCAAAGATTTTTCTGAGATGGAAAGAATACTTAATTTTGTCAAAGTAGATTATGATTTAGATGAATATGATATGGAATTCCACAGAAAAAAGTCTATAGGAATGTATGATAGAACAAATGGAGCTATGACAAAAAATAATGTGTTGGACTTTTCTTTTCATTCTAAAACGTTAGATAATAAATCTATAGAAGAAATAGATATGTATATCAAGAACAGAACGCCAGAAGATATTTACAATAAATATTTAAAAAGATATTGCGTTTAATAAATATATTGTGTATAATATATCACAAGCCCGGGTGGCCCCCGAGTGGGCTATCAGTGAAATACTAATGGTCCAGTACGTCCACCTTATTAGCTGTTGAAACTGGGGCCTTAATGCTTAATTCTTAATAGGGAGTAACAATGTTGCCAACATATGATTGTCCGTACTGTAGAGCCAAATTCCTTTGGCTGCATACTACAAAGAAATTCACGAGCATCCAATATCGGTGCGGCACATGGGTGCTTAATGGTGTACGGCAAACCAAAGGTCCGCAATGTAAGGACAAGAAAAAACAAAGATAGAAGTAGCTCTTTTTTTGCTACCCGTAATTATCAGCCAATCAGGATTTGTAAAAAAATACTATCATAGCGAAACAGGAAGATGTTTTACTTATTTTTAATTTAGCGGGGATGGCGTAATGGCAGCCGCGTTAGGTTTAGAACCTAATGTTCGTAAGGACGTGAGAGTTCGAATCTCTCTCCCCGTATTATTTTTGACTGACATAAAATAAAAAGAAGGAAGTCTGCCAATCGTATCGAATATATATTATATTTATATAGGAGATTTCGATGGCAAGACATTATAGAAGATATTCAGATGAACAAGTTAAAGAAGCAATAAAAAATAGTTTTTCTTGGAGAGAAACTGCTTTTAAAGTTGGGCTGAATGGAGATGCTGGTTCAAATTATCAAACATTAAAACGTATTGCCAAAGAAAATAATTTTGATTATTCTCATTTTAAGGGTCGAGGATGGAATCTAGGTAATGAACCAATAAATATTATTCCATTAAAAGATATTCTTAAAAAGGGTACTTATTATAAGTCATGGGTTTTAAAGAAAAGACTTGTTAAAAAAGGGATATTTGAAGATAAATGTTTTATATGTGGACAATTACCAATGTGGAATGGAAAACCATTAGTTCTTGAGCTAGATCATATTGATGGTGATAAAACAAATAATGAATTATCTAATATAAGAATATTATGTGGTCATTGCCATAGTCAAACTCCTAATTTTAGGGGAAGAAAATTAAAAAAGAATAAAGTAAAAAAAGAAACGAAAATATATTGTAAAAATTGTAAAAAAGAAATTGGCTGTAAAACAAAAACAGGATTATGTAGAAAATGTTTTTTAGATAAAGATTTACATAAGAAAATTCAAAATAGACCTTCTAAAAATAAATTGCTAAAAGAAATTAAAGAAAGTAATTATTGTAAAGTCGGCAAAAAATATAACGTTAGTGATAATACTATTAGGAAGTGGATACAATAGGTCTTAATCCCTCCTCGGGTATTTCATTTCTTTTAAAAATATTCATATTGCATATTTCTGATGTGACCATTATAATTGTATGTAGGCTAAACGAAGGAGAAAAAAATGAGCAAAAGAGTTGAGTTGTTGATTATTGACCCGCAAGTAGATTTTTGTGATCCGTCAGGAGCTTTGTATGTGAGTGGAGCTAATGATGATATGGATAGGTTGGCTAATTGTATTAAGGACCAATCAGATATTCTATATGACATTCACGTTACTCTAGATTCTCATCACGCCGTGGATGTAGCTCACCCTATCTTTTGGAGAGACAGCACAGGCAAGAATCCAGATCCATTTACTATTATATCTTCTGATGATATCAAAAATGGAAAATGGAATCCAACAAATATCAGTTGGAAAGGCAGAATGGTGGAGTATGTGGAGAAGCTAGAAGCAGACGGTAAGTATCCTCTATGTATTTGGCCTCCTCACTGTTTGATAGGTAGCGTAGGACATACTGTATATCCTTCGTTGTTTGAAGCTTTGAGTGAATGGGAAAAAGGTTTCGCATTGGTAGATTATGTTACAAAAGGTAGCAATATCTATACAGAGCATTACTCTGCTGTTCAAGCTGAAGTCCCAGACCCAGAAGACCCATCAACTCAAATTAATACTAGATTGGTAGAAACGCTGATGGAAGCCGATGTCGTTTTAATTGCTGGCGAAGCTGGTTCTCACTGTTTGGCAAACACTGTTAGAGATATCGCCAATGCTTTCGGAGATGATTCTTATATCTCTAAGCTGGTATTGCTTGAAGATGCAACTAGCCCTGTTACGGGATTTGAGTCGAATCAAGATGATTTTATTAAAGAAATGTCTGCAAGAGGAATGATTATTTCTAGCACTGTAGACCTTATGAAGAAAGGAATATAATATGCCAAAATTAAATGATCCTAGTATGGGTAATAACGCAGTTAAAGGTTATAATTACGGATACTCTGCTACAAAGATAGACAATTTGGGAGCTACAGAGTATACTTTAGTAACTATAGTCGTTGATGTTAGCGGAAGTGTAAGACCATACAAGACTGAAATGGAGTCTTGTATGTCTCAAATCGTTTCTGCTTGTAAGTCCAGTCCAAGATCGGATAATCTTTTGATTAGATTTGTATCTTTTTCTAGCGATATACAAGAAGAGCATGGCTTCAAACTTTTGGAAAATTGTGATCCTATAGATTATAAAGATTCCTTAGTGATTCATGGAGCTACTAATCTATTCGATGCAGCTTATGATTCTATTTTGGCAACTAACGATTACGCAAAGCAATTATACGATAATGATTTTTGTGTCAATGGAATCGTTTTTGTGTTGACTGATGGTGGCGATACAGGCTCTTTGCGTTCTTTGGATAATGTATCTGGTGTTATTCAACAGACTAACATGGAAGAGAAATTAGAGTCGTTGGTTACTATTTTGATTGGAGTCGGAGTTGGCGGATATGGAACTATTGGTAAATATTTGAAAGATTTTCAAGACAATAGCGGATTCACCCAGTATCAAGAAATTAAAAATGCCAATGAAAAAACTTTGGCTAAGTTGGCAGAGTTTGTATCTAAGAGTATCAGTATGCAGTCTAAGTCTTTAGGCACTGGTGGCCCGTCGAAGCCGTTCTACTTGGATATATAATACTGTGAAATATGATCAAGTAAAGGTCTGGAGTTCAACTAATTGGGTATATGTTTCCAAAAGTAAAAAATTAAGCGAAGAATTTATAGAAAGATATTCTGATAGAGTTAGCTGGTTTAATATTTCTCAGTATCAAGTGTTGAGCGAAGAGTTTATTGAGAAACATAAAGACGATATTAGCTGGGATATTGTTTCTCAGTATCAAGTATTAAGTGAAGAATTTATTGAGAAGTACCAATACGAATTACATTGGGAATTGATTTCTAAACATCAGTCACTGAGTGAAGATTTTATAGAACAATATGGTCATAGAATCAGTTGGCAATATATTTCTAAATATCAGTCGCTGAGTCCAGAATTTATTAAAAAATATCATAATAAGCTTGATCATTATTATATCAATAAATATCAAAAGAAAGTCAAATCGTATAATCCTGATGCGACTGAAGAAGAGAAGAATATCAAATTTGAGAAAGCTAAAGCGGAGTTGATGAAAGAGGAACTTGAAAAGAAAATAAAGAAGTCTAAGAAAAAAGCTACAAAAGCAGAAAGTTACCTTTTAGATCAGGCCAAACAAGATGTTTTAGAGAAGATTAAACAGTTTGAAAAACAGGCTGAAAAACTAAAACAGGCTGAAAAACTAAAACAGGCTGAAAAACTAAAACAGGCTGAAAAACTAAAACAAGCTGAAAAACTGAAACGGGCTAAAGAGAAAACACAATACTGCAAAGAATATATATTTTTGGATATATAAAAGAAGAAATAAGGGAGTTTTAAGATGGGATTCGATTCAATTTTTATGATCGGTGACGATCATCAAGTTTGTGAAGATTATGCATTAGCTAATGGTAATTGTCTGGTATTGTCTGATGGATGTTCTTCTTCTGTAAATACAGATATAGGAAGTCGTATGTTATGCCATGCTGTTCATAATAATATAAATATATTTAGAAATATGAATTTCTCTTTGGATGATCGTCTGAATTTAGTGTTGTATGAATCCATTAAAGCTTTGAAGATGGTAGGGCTTAGTGAAGATGCTGCTCTATGCACGTTGCTTATGGCAATTGAGTATCCTAGTAGTATATCTTTTCATATTATAGGAGATGGGTCTATATTCCTGGTTAAGAAAAACAAAGACATTATAGTTTATGATATATCTTTTCCGAGCAATGCTCCAAAATATTTATCTTATCGACTTAGTAGCGGAAATAGAGAAAGATTCAATGAAATAGATAAAGGTAGAAAAATAGATAAATGGATCATAAAAGGAGATGGTGTTGAATTGTTATCTTCAGACTTTGAAGCTCCTGGTTCTTATAAAGATGTAAAAACATTTTTTATAGACAAGTCAGAATTAAAAGTCGCCGGTATGGCTTCTGACGGAATGGGTTCTTTTTATACTTCTAAGAATACATTTTTGGATACTATTAACATTTACAAAAGTTTTCTGCCTTTTAAGAATTTGAAAGGAGAATTCGTAAAGAGAAGGCTAAAGAGATTTGAAAAGACATTGAAAGAAGATGGAAACACAAAACACTATGATGATATATCTGTTGCGGCGATGACGCTGTAAAGGATGATAAAATGAATATTTTTGTTGATAATGGCAAAAAGATATCTTTAAGCAAAAAAGACTTTATCGATGCGGGTGGAGAGGGCCAAGTGTACGCTAAGGATGGCTTGGCTTATAAAATATATAATTCTAAAAAGAATGTTATAGATCCTATAAAGATAAAAGAACTATCCGTCATAAAAAATGAAGATATCATACGTCCCAAGAGTGTAGTATTAGATTCTAAAAATATTCCTATTGGATATAGTATGAGGCATATAGATAATGCTTTTCCTCTATGCAAAATTTTTACCAAATCTTTCAAAGATAAAAATAATATCTTGGTTAATAATGTTATTGACCTGATAGAAGATATGAAGGCAAAAATATATCATATACATGATAATGATATCCTTATAGTTGATTTAAATGAAATGAATTTTTTGATCGACAAGAATTTCAAAAAGATTCTTTTTATAGACGTAGACAGCTATAAGACAAAAAGCTTTTCTGCTACTGCTATTATGGAGAGCATAAGAGATAGGCATTCAAGTGGTTTCAGTGAAGAGACAGATTGGTTTTCTTTTGCCATAGTTAGTTTTGAGATGATGGTAGGTATTCATCCGTATAAGGGAAGGCACCCTGCGTATAAAGGCAATAAACATTTAGATGAAAGGATGATGAAGAATGTCTCTGTTTTAAATGGAGATGTATCAATTCCTAAAATCTGTTTGCCATTAGATAAGATTCCATCTCAATACTACGACTGGTATAATAGTGTTTTTGAACTTGGAAAAAGATTGCCTCCTCCTGATGGAGTTGCTGTTAAGATTTGCACTCCTGATATTATAATTGTTGACAATCATGCAGTCAATATTTTGACTGAGAAAATTCAAGAGTATAATTCAAAAATATACTCAATCGATTTTCTATCTGGAGATTTGGTTTCTACATCAGATGATGGAATCTTCGTCAATAATAAGAATCATGAATTTAAGGGAACAAACGTATGCTTGAGCAAAAAGAAGAATAAAATTATTGCGGCTAGAGTAGAAAAAGATATTATAAAGGCTTATAATATCACAGACTCTAAAGATATTGTCTGTAATCTCAGTTCAGAATCTATTATGTCGTATAATGGATTTTTGTATTCTAAGAATAAAGATGGACTTTATAGAATAGAGTTTTTAGAAGTTGGTAAAAATATCTGTGCGTCTATGAAGCTTGTATGTAATGTTTTAGATAATGCTACTAAGATTTTTGATGGTATAGTAACACAGAATCTGTTAGGTTCTCATTATATATCAGTATTTGAAAATGAAGTTCATACGCAGTTGAAGATACCTGAGTTGTCATCTTATAGAGTTATTGATGCTAAATATGATAATGGAGTTGCAATTATATTCGCAGAGAAGCAGTCCAAATATTATGAGTTTATTATCAAAATAAATAATCACGGAGAATATGATATATCTGTGAGAGAAGATGTTATGCTATCGAGTATCAATTTTGTTTCTTTGGATACTGGAGTTTGCGTAAGGATAGACAGCGAAGGCGATCTAGAACTTTTCTGTAATCGAATAGGATATGATGACAAAAAGGTTATTAAGTCTGGGACATTGCATAATTCTGTTTTGTATAGAGATGGTAGTTCTGCGTTGATTTTAGAAAATAATATAGTTTATAGATTGAAGTTGAAAAAATAAGTGGAAATTTTTATGTTATAATTAATGTTGTTTATAAGGAGATTTTTAAATGAAAGAGAATAAGTTTTTGGATCTTGGGGATAACCCTCCAAAGAAAAAGAAGATTAGTAAGAAGAACAAAAAGGTCACTCATTATATGATGATTTTAGATAAGAGTGGATCGATGCATGCTGTTAGGGGAGTTGCAGTAGATGGGTTTAATGAGAACGTACAGACAATCAAAAGATTAAATGGAGAATTTGAAGATCAAGATTTCCTTATTTCTTTGATTTATTTTAATGATAAAATTGAAGTTGCTTTATGGAAAGAGAAAATCGACAAGTTAGAAGAAATCAATGTAGACGGATATGCTCCAGGCGGAATGACTGCTATGTGTGACGCTGTTGGTCATAATGTTATGAAGATCAAAGAAGAATTGAAAAAAGAAATGTCAGATAACGAAGAAGTTAAGGTTGTTGTGACTATCTTTACAGACGGTTATGATAATTCTTCTAAAGAATATGACAAGAGTAGTGTCGCTAAAATTATTGCTGAATTGCAGGATGATACAGATCAGTGGACTTTTTCTTATATAGGCGTTAATCATGATGTTCAAAAGATCGCTAGTCAGTTGAATATCCCTGCAAGTAATACTATTGCATATAAAGGGCTTGCTGACACTCAAGGTGCGTTTGCTAAACAAACAGAAGGATTGGCTAAGTACGCTACAATGAGGTCTGTTGGAAAATCAGTAAAGTGTAAATTATATAATGATGAAGAGGAAGTCACAGAAGATGTATAATTGATATGGAAGATTTATCTAAACATACTATAAATGGATACTCAGAGGATAGCCCTATATTTGTTTTTGTGAACGAACTTAGGGCTATCCGTCGTAAGCGAACCCAATGTGGTCAATATGTTTATCATATTAATGGTAAAATGATATCTGATTTAAGAACAGAATGTTTGTCTTTGTTTGATAAAATGAAGTATTATAAAGAAAATGAAGATGATTGCACAGATATAATAAATGAAGATGATGGTTTCACAGATGTTAGTATACATTCTTTGTTAAATGGGCTGAGTGAAGAAGTAAAAGTTATAAATAGAATTGAATGTCAAAATAATATAAAATGTTCTGATACTGATTTAAGAAGTAAGTCGGAGAATATTACAAAATGGGTTGAATGTCATTTAAATTCCAGAGTTAATGATAGACAAATAGAGATGAGGAACAGTGTTATTCATCTTGTAAGTGATAGTTTTAAAACTATTATAAAAGAACGCAGGTATGAGCTTTATTCAAATCTACAAGATAAAGTTGGCAATATCGATAAGATTCATAAGAAGATTAGGAAGATGTGGGACGATTCAGTAACTACTGGCCACAAAAGTTTTTCTTTTCTTGATATATAATATAGGATTAATATAATGGTTATAATAAGAGAGAGAAAAGGCGATTCTAACGACAGGAAGACTTTGACGGTCGCTGAGGCCAGGGAGCTATCTAGTGAGCTTCTGAGGGCAGCAGACGAGGCTGAGGACCATGAGAGTATGCAGTGCGTTAGACTGGTTATGTTAAAGAAGTCTTTTTGGACTAAAAATAATAAATTTCATGATGATCTGATGATTTTTGTTAATCCAAGCTTGAATGAGGAAGATGAATTTGGGGATATTTGTGAGCAAACTAAAGAGAGCAAGGAAATAGATGAGAATATAAAAAATATATTGGAATAATTTTAAGAGTTGTTCCGATAATATAGTTATGTTAAGCGGCACCTCCTAAAAGCCATGACGAATGGCGAGAGTCAGTCTTTTTATAGAGGCTGACTCTTTTTTTGAAAATATTATTTTCCTGTTGCGTTTTTCAGAATCGTTGCCTATAATAGTATAGATAATAAAGGAATGCAAAATGACTAACTTCAACACAACTAGTTTTTCAATCGTTTCATCCTGCTTGTTATCGTGTTTATCTTTGTCTTTGTAAAATATTACAAGGAAAGATAAATAACCAATTCTGTTTCAAAATTATTTTCTTTCCTTAGATAAAAATATGCCTCTATGGGGAATATTTTTGCTGTGACGGCATCTAAGGCTGTCATGGTAAGAATAGGCAGGTTCGATTCCTGTAGAGAGGCGTTAAATGCCTCTATGGTGAAACGGCAAACACGGTGGTTTCAAAAGCCGCTGCTCGAAAGGGCTTACAGGTTCGACTCCTGTTAGAGGTATTATATAAGCTGGGATGGTGGAATGGCAGACACGATGGGTTTAAAACCCATTGCCCATTAAGGGCGTACGAGTTCGACTCTCGTTCCCGGTATTAAATGACGAAGTGGTGAAGTCTGGCTAACACGGTAGTCTGCAAAACTACTATGCGTGGGTTCGAATCCCACCTTCGTCTTTATTTGGAAACGTGGCAGAGTGGTTGATCGCAGTTGCTTGGAAAGCAGCCGGGCCGTGCAAACGGTCCCACAGGTTCGAATCCTGTCGTTTCCGTTTTTGGATAGCGTGACGACTACTGGTAGGTCGTGCAGTCTTCGAAAGGCTGTTTACTTTTTGAGTAATGCAGGTTCGATCCCTGTCCTATCCGATAAGAAATGTAGAGGAGAGATTATGAGAACTATTTATACTATGAATGAATTATCTGACCAACCAATATCTCATGATAAAGATAATGGGGTCTGGCATCTAGCAAAGCCGGAAAACGTTAAGCCAGGGAATGCTGGGTGGTTGAGATGGCGAATCAAGGCGTCATGGCATGTGCTTCGCGGTAGAGCCGTTCCAGTGCGGTGGATGTAACGAACTAATTGTTTTAAAAAGGAAGGGCAAGCAAATTGGAGATTGCACCCGACTTGAAATCGGACGAGCTACGGCCTTGAGGGTTCGACTCCCTCTCCTTCCGTTATATAAAGGAATTAATATGCTGAAAATGGGAATCTACATGAGTGGTCTTCTTTAAGTTACTTACTTAAAGGAGATTATAATGAGCAGAACGTATCGTAAGATAGGTTACACCTATCGTTGTCCTAAAGGACACAAAAACGCCGTGATCAACGGTGCAAGAAAGAGGTCTATCCCCCCAACAAGCTGGGACGATTATCCTTCGGGCAAAGATTGTTTTTTGCCTTATAGAGCAGCCCGCAATATGGTTGAAAGAGGATTTGATAGCCAGAAAGTAATCAAAAAACTTTCCAAGAAATTCCATCTCTCTTTTTATGAAGCATTTGATATCGTCAAATATTCCGTGGAACACCAAGAACAAAGTTATTTGATGGATATAAGAAGAAGAGAAGAATGCGACTGGAAAATCGAACTCAAATGTGATTACAAAACAAAAATCGTTAAAGAAACATTTCATGATTTCTGGGATGGCAAGACAACACAAGATTTGAAAAAAGACCTGTCTTATTGGAAAGACTATGGAAAAAAGAAATCTTGGATTGCTTGCATATCGTCAAATGGCTTTGAATGGAATATACTTGCGAAGTGGAAACTGATTTATCTGCTGCTGGATAATTATCTTTCTGAAAGAATAAGAAAAAATAGTCCAGAAATCATAAAATAATTTTATATTTCATATTGTGTTTTTTGATGGTATAATGTGATACACAAGTAGGAGAGATGAAGAATAATGTTTAAAGTTCTCGTAACAAGCGGAGGAACAAAAGTTCCTATTGATGACGTTAGAAGTATAACTAATATGAGTAGAGGTACATTCGGTTCTAGAATAGCAACTGAGTTTCTTAAAGTAGATGATAATATAGAACTTACGTTTTTGAGAGCAGAGGGAAGTTGCAGTCCTTTTATAGTCAAATATGATGTTAAGGAAGGTTTCTTCAAAAATGCTTTTGCATTTTATAATCTACATAGATTTTATAAAAGAAATAAATTAAGAATAAAAGAAATTACATATAAGACTTATGCTGATTATGCTAGAATTATGGATGATCTTATGGAGAATCAGTCTTTTGATGCTACGGTTTTAGCAGCAGCAGTAAGCGATTATTATGTTTATGAAGGTTGATATTGGCAACCTAGAGCTAGAAAACAATTAGATAATATTATAGGAGAATTTAAAAAAAATCATAAGTGTTTATATGTGTCTAAATGCCCAGAGGCTATGGGTGTTGACATTACTTCTACTATGTCGAGTATAGGAATAGAATTAGAATGGCCTCCAAAGAATATAACATATCAAGTTTCTATTGCAGGCGTAATTAAATAAGTTAATGGAGATATAACACTATGGAATGGGAAGAGTGTAGACTGAATATCATTAAAATGGCTAGAGATTGTGGCTATAAAGATCAATCTCCTAAAGTTTACAGAAAGAGAAAAAACAAAAGACATAATTTTTTGTTTTGGACCTGTTTGCATGGAGATCTTCGTCCATTAGAAGAACAAGAATTTTTACCATATAAGTTTTTATTTGAACAAGTCAGGGCTAAAGAAAAAGCTGAAATTATAATAGAAATAGGAACCAATTTTGGTCTTAGTATGTATGTAATGCATTGTGCTAAGCCAGATGCAAAGCTTTATACGATTGCATATGATAGTCCTCTTAAAGATGTTAGATTTAGATATATCACAGAAAAAATGCTAATTAATAAAGATAACGTCATATATAAGAAGGGTTTATCTCAAAGACAGCTTTATAAGTTAGAAACTGAATTGGGCAAAGAAAGTTGTGATGTTATTTTCGTAGATGGGGAACATACTGATTATGGAGTCTTAACAGACACTTTTAATTCTCAAAGACTTATCAAGGATGACGGACTACTTATTTATCATGATTATGATAGACCAGATATCAGAAAAGCATGTGATTATTATTATCAAGCTCCTTTGAAGGAATTCTCGTTAAAACACGATTCTACATTCGCTATAGCTCCTGTTAAAAGACCTTATTAAAAATAAAGGTTTTAAGATATTTTTTCGCTAATAAAATATTATTAAAACGGAGAAATAAGCATGGAAAATCTTTTGTTGCATAAAATGTCAGAGCAAACTATCAAAGGGGATGCTGTAGCTCAACTTATTGGTGCTGTTAATGATATGATGGGGAGGGGCGCTCCTGTTCAGTTTGATTCTTTAGGTTTTAATAAAACCGATTATAATAGCGCTCATATTCATAGTATTTTGTCTTATCCAGAATCTAATATGACAGAGATACCAATATCTCTTGCTTCTAACGTACTGAGAATTTTGGCTAAATACAAAAATACTCAATTACAGAATTATGATGCTGTTTATCAAGGCATTTCTGAATTGATCAATGCGAAGTTGAATCCAGGTGTTCAAGTCACAGACGACAAGAAGGTATTATTTTTAGGTAAGAACCAATGGGGAAAGCTTTTATTGTATATTAAGGCTTTAGGTCGTGGACAGAAAAAGATACAAAATGCTGTACAAGATGATATGGCTTCAAAAGGGGATCAAGGAAAGGCTTGGCAAATGTTTTCTTATTCCTCCAAAGATGGAGTAGATGTTTATCAAGCATCGTTAAAATATCTTAATGTAGTTGCTCCTATGTTAAAAGAAATGGGATATGATGTTTCTGATATCGAAGATTTATTGAAACAGCCTACTAAGCAAGGTCCGGCAGAAAAGCAAAAAATAGCCAGAGTTGAGTATGATAAGGGAAGATTGCTTATTGCTTTAGGGGTATGGTCCGATAGTTGGAATGAATTTATAAAAACTCTCCAATCAGAAGGTATTCACAAAGTCCTTTATAACAATGATAAAAAAGACCACGCAAGAATTTTTATTGATCCTGATCCATCTGTGATAAAACGAATGATACAGACTTTGCAGGGTGATTTTGATACTTCTCCTATCTGGGATCTTATGGATAAGATATTGTTTGATTCCGCAGAAACACACCTTGGATTGCCTCCAGAAAAAAAAGAACCTCAGAAAGAGAATGCCTTAGTTCAATTAAAAGTAAGAGATATTACGAAAGAGACTAATGGCTCTTGGCATATGGCTTTCAGTTTTTATAATAAAAAAGCCGAACCTAAAGCATCAGTAAATCTTAAAGACATTATTAAATTTATGTTCCCTAGACACAGCACAGGGGAAGGAGATGGAGATAGAGTTGTAGCCGTAGTCCCTGACGTTTCTGCTCCTTATGATCCATCTAATATGGAAGATCCAAATACTCCCTATACTGGCGAAAGTTTTTTTCATAGAGTTAGAAAAGACAGAAGACCAGATGGATATAAAGAATATTTAGTCCGTGGAGACTATAATACATATAAACAATTAGCTGGCGGTGGAGGCAAAAGAGGTATCTTCGAAGCGAATGGTTTTGATTCTGCTAATTTCAATAAAATTGTAGCTGGTTTGGTTACTACGAATGTTGTTCCTGTTACTAGGGTTGAAGGAGACTTAGACGGTTTCCAAAAAGAAAAAGTTTTCATTGACGCAAGGGGAGAAAAAAGAACTACAAAGATTAATGACCATGAGGCGTTTTTAGCTGCTCTAGATGATTATAAAAAAACTATCGTTAAAGACGGTGAAGAAATAGATTTCGAGTTATATGATAAGCAGAAAGAGGGAGTAGCTTTTCTTTACGGCAGACAATCTGCTTTATTGGGAGATTCCACTGGTGTTGGTAAAACCGTTCAGACTATTGTTGCTGCTGATCTAAGAATAAAGAAAGATGGTGGCAATGTTTTGATTATCACTTTGAACCCCCAGTTGCAAACTCAATGGATAAATTCTATAGTTCAGTTCGCTACTGTGGAACCTAATGATGTTTCTACTGATGCAGGTAGAGCAGCAAAATGGAATGTTTTGACATATACTAATTTTTCTGTTAAAAGTCAAAGAGATGAAGCTGTCAGACAGTTGAAGGCTCAAGTTTCTCAAGGAAATATATCTGTTCTAATTTTAGATGAGATACATAAAATCAAAACTGGTGGCTCTCAAAGAACAGCGAATATCCAAAGTTTATCTTCCTTTGAAGAGAACGGAGAAACTTTTGGAATACCTTTTGTTTGGGGAGCATCTGCTACTGTTGTAGCTAATACTCCTACAGATTTATATAATCAATTAAAAGTTATAAATCATCCTCTAGGTAAATTGACTCCTGCTACTTTCGCAAAAGAACTGGGGGGTATGAAGTATGGGGGAACAAAGGCTACTGTAGAAGATAAGGTTAGAGCCGCCAACAAGCTCAAAGAATGGTTAATGGCTACTGGCGTTTATATGGCTAGAACCAAGAAAGATGTCAGGGGCGACATCCCAGATATGAATGTAGAAGATGTAGAAGTCAATATTGACACATCATCTTTATATAGATGTATTGGCAATAAGGTTATGGATTACAAAAAACCTGAATTGACTGTATCAGTTATGATAGCAACAAGAAATTGTTTGGCAATAGCCAAAGTTCCACATTCATTGCAACAGGCCGAACAAGTCCTCTCTCAGGGCAAAAAAGTTATGGTATTTACGGCGTTTAGAGATTCAGCTATTGAATTACAGGTCGGATTGCAGTCAATTTTAGATAGACAACAGGGTGGTGGACAGGTCGTAGCGATAATGGGCGGTATGCATAAAAAGACAAAAGCGAAAATCATAGAAGACTTCAAAGATATGAAGGGGCAGGGTGGAGCAAGGGCTATGGTCCTTATGATACAGGCTGGAGGAACTGGTTTAGATTTTCCGAATATAGTAGAAGACGTTATAGAAAATGATTTTGACTGGACGCCTGAATCTGTTGAGCAGATGAGAGGTAGAGCCTATAGAATTAATAGCCAGAAACCAGTTAAAGTGACTTCTATTGTTGCCGAAGGAACAGAAGATAAAGACTTTAAATCAAGAGTAGATAACAAAATTAAAATAGCTAATATTATAACTAAATTGACAGATGAGCAGTTAAAGATTTTTGAAATAGGTATACAGAGTCCAGAAGACGAAAAGAGATTGAAAGAGATTGAAAGAGAGCTTGTTGATGCTGTTCAGCAACAGGTAGATTTAGAAGAAGAACAAAAAATATTTGATACAGGTATGGCTAATGGTATTATGGATAAAGTTGAACATATGAGAAATATAGATAAATACTCAGGTTCTTGGTATGGAAGGATTACAAATGGATAAAGAAAAAGAAATAAAATTGAAAGAAAAAGCAGATGAATGGGCTAAGAACGTTATTGTTAAAATAAATAATGCCTTATCTGATCCTTCTGTTGGCATGGATAAAATAGTTTTTAATGTTTATAAGAGCTTGAAAGAAAACGATTTGATAGATGACCTAAAAGAGCATCCAGTTATAGTGCAAAAGTTTTTATCTAAAGATAAGTATGCAAAACTATTTGCAGAGGCCAATAAACCACGTAGATTATCTAAATGGGAAGTCATAACTGGACAGAGAAGGCAAAGATAGTCTATCAAATATTTTTTATAGAAATAAACTTTATATTAGAGTTTTTCCATTTATTGATGTTTAGACTATGTGTTGCTTCAACAATTATACAAACATCAAAATTATTTATAGATAGGTATGTTGCTATTTCTTCAGTTTGAAGGCCATACACGATAATTTTATATTTTTTGAAATTGTCTAAAATAGTTTTAGAATTGCGATTCCCAGAGATTATATCATAATTATTTTTTATAATAATAATATTCGAGAAATCATTGTTATTTAAAGAAGACAGAATTGAAGGAATATCGTTGTTTTGTCCGTCATCTATAGATATTACTCCATGTCCAAATGGATTTGTTTCATTTATAAAATCTTTCTCATTATAGGGTGATTTTACATCATTATTTAGTGTGTGGATCGTAGGTATATCATTTGAGGCAGCAATATGAGTGATTTGTTTCAGATGCGGAATTATTTTTTCAGAATCTTTTTTATATAAAAAACTATTTTTAGACATAAAGCATTTTTGTGTGTCTGTATTAACTAAAAGTGTATTATTCATTGTTTATCCTTAAATCTCGCTTTTAAGATTATATGCTGTATTGGGATAACTTGCAATTATAAAATAGATTTAATTTGATTATTTCGATTTAATTTTCTATAATCTTAATAGAGCATTCTAATTTCTTATTTTAAAAGTGAAAGATTTTAGGAGTATAAAAGGTATTATATCAGTTTTTTGAGGATAGTTTATGAATAATTTAGAATTGCAGAAGGTTTGGGAAGAATTTAAGCTTAGTAATGATGGAGAATTAAGAAATCAATTAATAAAGCATTATTATGTATTGGTAAAGAAGATCGCTAGAAAAGTTTGTAACAAAATTAATAGGAGGGTTTCTGAGGAGGAATTGGCATCTCATGGGTTTGATGGATTGTATAAGGCTATAGACAGATTTGAATTAGAAAGAAAAATAAAATTTGAGACATATGCAACATTACGGATAAGAGGGTCTATTATAGATGGTTTGCGTTCTGATGATTGGGTTCCGAGAAGTGTTAGAATGAGGCAAACTAAGATTGAAAAGATGAGAGAGAAGATGGAATCTGAAAAATGTGATGCAGTAACAGATTCTGAAGTCATATCAGAGTTAGATATTTCAGAAGAGGATTATATAAAAAATAATAAAAAGTTTAATCCAGTTATTTTTTCCAGTATCGATTCAAATGTTGTTTTAGAAAAAGAAAACGAAAACAAAAAAGATTTCAATAAATATTTAGTATCTAAAAACATTTCTTCTCCAGATTCAAAATTAATAAGAAAAGAGTTCTTAGGCAAATTGATGGGGAGAGACTTTAAAAACATAGAAAGAAAAATTGTTTATTATTACTATTATGAAAATATGACAATGAGAGAGATATCTAAAAAGGTAGATATGTCAGAATCAAGGATTAGTCAAATTCATAAAGATGTTCTGAAGCGGTTGAAAAATAAAATAAATAAAAATCCAGAGTATTTCGGAGAAAATATTATTTCTATAATCGCATCATGTAATGATAAGAACCCGGTTTTTTAAAAGAATAATTGCATTTTGTTGAATATTATTCTATAATACTATAAAGATGTATAACAGGAAGGTAGAAAATGATTCTATTCCGCATCGGCGACATCACTGACGTTAAAAAAGATGATGAGTTGGATGCCATAGTTAATTCCTCTAATAGCATGGGAATTATGAATGGCGGCGTTTCCGGAGCAATAAAAAAATCTGCTGGCGATAAGATAGTAGATCAGACAAAAACTTTTTGCAAAATGCATAAGTTAAGCGAAGGTGATTGTTATTCCACTGACGCTTGTAAGTTGAAGAAAAAAGGAATCAAAAAAATATATCATGCAGTTATAATGTTTACACCGAATGGTCGCACAAGTTTACATACTATATCTGCATGTATGACAAATATTTTGGATATGTCTGTAAAAGATAAAATGACATCTATAGCTTTTACTGGACTTGGATCAGGATATGGAGGTCTTGTAAAAGATTCAGTTGCTGCTGCTATGATAAATATAGCACAAGAATATAATAGCCGGATTAATATATATTTTATAGATACTGATGAAATATTTATGAGAGCTTTAAAGAGAAAGGTAAATATAGAAACTTAGAAAGGGAAGTAAGATGGGAGTATTAGAAAGTCCAGTATTAGTTTTGAATAAGAATTGGGTACCAGTTAGAATACAGTCTTTAAGAGATTCTATGGGAAAGATTTTTAATGAAAGAGCAAAATTTGTTAATCCAGATGATTACAGTATTTTTGATTGGGAAGAGTGGGTAGACGAATTTTCTATTCCTAATGATAAAACCCATTTGGTAAGTTTTGAACTAATTAAATCAAAGACTTTTAGCGTTAGAAAGCCAGAAGTCATTATATGCAGTAAGTACAATAAGGTGCCTAGGACTGATATTAAATTGACCAGAAGAAACTTATTGATAAGAGATAATTTTACTTGTCAGTATACTGGTAAGAGAGTATCATCTAAAGATTCTACTTTAGACCATATTATACCAAGGTCTAAAGGCGGTCAGAATACTTGGGATAATCTAGTTATTTGTTGCTCAAGTACTAATCTTAAAAAGGGAGATAGAACTCCTAAAGAAGCTGGCTTAACATTATTGAGAGAACCTAGACAGCCTACGTGGAGTCCTTTGTTTTCTTTCTTGAATAGAAGAGATAGACCAGAATCATGGGATAAGTTTATAAAAGCCGATAAACGGGATAATATGGAGAGCGCTGGAACTGGTATGTAAATGGCTATATATAGAAAACTAAGACATTCGTTAATTAAAGATCGAAACAAGGTACGAAATTGGAAAAATAAACTCAATGGAGTACCTTGTTTTATTTTAGGCAATGCTCCTCATTTGGATGATTACCCAGTTTATAAATTGAAGGATTGCTTTACTATAGGAATTAACAGAGCATTTTTCAGATTAGACCCAACTATACTACTGTGGCAAGATATAGAATTATACTATGACTGTAGAAAGAGATTGTCGAAATTAGAATCTATATTGTTTTCGAGAGATGTTTCTGATCCTAGGAAAATGGCATATCATTATAAGCTTTTATATGGTGATTATAAGTTGACTAATAATCCTTCTGTCTTGGCAGGCAGAGGAAGTTCTGGTCCTCTTGCTTATCAATTGGCTCATGTTTTAGGTTGTGATCCGATTATTTTGATGGGATGCACTTGTTCTTATAGGGAAGGTAAAACTGATTTTTATGGTGTTAATAAGGATCATAAGACTCATACATTAAAGGCTTGTGAAAAAGGACTAAGGTGGATGAAGAAAGCGGACAAATCTAGAATTCTGGTTTCTTGTTCACAGAGTGACGTTTTTAGAAATACAATAACTCTAGATGAAGCGTTTGAGATGTTCGATATAGAAAAATTCTCTAAAGGAAGAGAATATTTCGTAAAAAAATTATTTCAATAGAAGAAGGGTAAACGAAGAAAGGTAAATATGAAAAAAACAATTAGTTCAATTAGTTCAATTAGTTCAATCGAGAAAGCGTACAGTTCAGAAAGTAGAAATCTTAGTCCAGAAGATAAAACAACTAAATTGGCAGAATGCAATTTAGATCAATTCAATAAGGCTTCTTATAATAATGTTCTAGAAGATCTTGTTATAAAAGACTTTTTTAATAAAAAAGACTTTTCTACTTTTACTTCAGGGATTCCTAGTTATGTAAATAATATCATGCAATTTGCTATGAAAGATTTCTTTGAGACTATTGGATTTAGTTTTGTTAGATCTTTTAGTATTCATGATGGAGAGTTCATAACTAAGGCTAAAAAATATCAAATTGAATATGAAAAGGGTAAGTTCGTAGATGGATATTTAAATGCATTTTTGTTTTTTGAAAATAAAACTGCTAAAGACAGAGTATGCGTAAAGATAACAAAAGACGCCTATGATGGTTTTTATTATTTTGATGTATTCTCAAGTTGTGTTAAAGATGTGTTTGAGGATTGGAAAACCTACTCAATTGAGAATAATTTCTATAAAGGTCAAAGTATAAATCCAGACTGTGCTTTTTTGGATTTGGATGAAAATATATGTTGGGAAGATATAATTATATCTAAAGAAGCCAAGGATGTTATACAAAGAAATGTCAAAGATCTATTTGACAAAGCTGACATCTTGGAAAAGAATGGAATCAATCTTAAAAGAGGAATTATATTGACGGGGCCTCCCGGAACGGGGAAAGCTCAACCTCTAAGTTCTTTTGTTTATACACCAGACGGTATTAAAACAATGGGTGAGATAAAAATTGGAGACATGGTTTGTAATGCTTCAGGTGGAAGTTCTAAGGTTGTAGGAGTATATCCACAGGGAGAAAAGGAAATATATACGCTTAAATTTAAAAATGGAGATGAAGTCGAATGCTGTATTGACCATCTTTGGGAGGTTAGTGATAAGTCTTCCGGTGGTAGTCCTAAAATTGTAGATACAAAATACTTAATAGATAGAGTTAGAGTTGGAGAATATAGGAATATTAGAATTAGGGTGCCAGAACCCGTTTCTTTTGAAAAAAGAAAAATTTCTATTGATCCTTATTTGTTAGGGTTTTTATTGGGAGATGGATGTTTTTGTTCTAATGGGCTGAATTTTTCTACTGCTGATAGTGAGATACTAAGTATAATTAGCGATTTAGTTTCTGTGGATAATTTGTCACTAAGCGAAATTAGCGATTATGATTTTAGGATTTCTTCTGGTAGTAGGGGAAAGTCTAACTCTCTGGTTAAAAAGATAAAAGATCTAGGTCTTTGGAAAGTAAAAAGTCAAGATAAATTTATTCCAAAAGATTATATTTATAATTCAGTTGATCGTAGGATATCTATCTTACAAGGGTTAATGGATTCTGATGGAAGTGTCGAAAAAACAGGAATGCCAGTTTTTTATACGACTTCGAAGTGTCTTGCTGAAGGAGTTAAGGAGATTGTGCAATCTTTGGGCGGCATCGCCACGATTAAGGAGAAAAAGAATGTAAAGTATTCGTATAACGGAGAAATAAAAAACGGATTAAATAGTTTTAGTGTAAGGATTAGCATAAAAGATGCATATAGGCTTTTCCGTTTAAAGAGAAAAATAAATAAAGTAAAAGAACGCACAAAATATTTGACAGTAAGGATTTTGTCTTCTATAAATCTTAAAGGGAAAGAACAGTCTCAGTGTATATTACTTGAAAGTGAAGATCATTTATATATAACTAATAATTATATTATAACTCATAATACCATGATCTGCAAGGTTTTAGCTAAAGAATTGTCAGTTACAGTTTTATATGTTTTGCCTTCTCATATACGAAACCAAGGAGATGTGGCAAAGATTTGCGACATGGCGAAAGACTTAGCTCCTACATTGTTAATATTGGAAGATATTGATTATATAGCACAGGATCGCGGAGATGGAAATGATTGGTTTGTTATTGATTTAATGAACAAAATGGATGGTATAGAAAGTTTTAAAAGCGTTGTGACTGTGGCTACAACTAATTTGGCAGAAAAAGTTGAGAATGCTATTAAGAATAGACCAGGCAGATTTGATAGGATTATTAATATTGATAACCCGAATTCTAAGCAAGTTGCAAAAATGTTGAAAAAGTTCACAGAAAAATTCCAAGTCCATAAGGATGTGGATTTTGAGGGTATAGCTGCCGAAATTGATGAAGATAAGGAAGAGATGAGTGGAGCTTATATTAAAGATTTATGCATAACAGCAGTGTTTTTAGCTATACAGTCAGGAGATACAGATGACAACGATATTGCTATTTTAAATTCTGATCATTTTTATAAAGCGCTAGATGAAATAAAAAGTAAAGATTTTACAAATTTGTCAGAAGGTTCTTCTGATCCAATGGGATTTGGCACAGAGAGTGCAGTGCCAAGAGCTTTTAGAAGACGAAGATAAAAGTCTCTAAAAAGATTTTAAAATAGGACAAGAAGGAAAGATTTTTGTCTATTTGTATAGCATGATACGAAACAGTTCTTTAATATGAAACCAGGAGTTAAAACGGAATGATTAAAACATTTTCTTATAAAGATGCACTTGAAGAATCAATAAAATATTTTAATGGAGATAAACTTGCTGCTAAGGTTTTTTTAGATAAATATGCGTTGAGAAATGAAAACGATGAATTGATAGAAGAAACACCAAAAGACATGCATACTAGGATAGCTAAAGAGTTTGCAAGAGTTGAAAAAAAGAAGTATAAAGGAACGAATATTAAGCCTTTGACAGAAAAAGAGATATTTGATGTTTTAGATCATTTTAGAAAAATATCTCCTGGCGGAAGTCCTATGGCTGGTATAGGAAATAAATTTCAAAATATTAGTATCAGTAATTGTTTCGCAATTGCATCACCAGAAGACTCTTATGCAGGCGTTTGCGCCACAGATGAAGAATTGGCACAAATTAGTAAAAGGCGTGGTGGAGTAGGAACCAATTTATCTAATTTAAGACCTGCTGGCTCTAAAACCCATAACGCTTCAAAAACGTCTACTGGGATTATACCGTTTGCTTCACGTTTTTCCAATACAATTAGAGAGGTTGGGCAGGGTGGTAGGCGTGGTGCCGAAATGCTCTGTATGAGTATCCATCATCCCGAATCTGTGACGCCTTGGGATGATGAAATAGATGGAAAACCTTTCACAGTCGAAATTAAAGATAAAGATATTGGTAATTTCAATATATCTTCTAAATTCTATAATCCCAATAAAATAGATTTTGCAACATGTAAATATGATAAGACAAAAGTTACAGGTGCAAACATATCTATACAATTAACAGATGAATTTTTGGAAGCAGTTGAGAAGGGCAAGAAGTTTGAACAGCGTTGGCCCTTGGAAGGAGAAAAACAGTTCTCTAGAAAAGTTGATGCTAAAAAGGCTTGGGAGAAGATTATCCATAGTGCATGGAGAACTGCGGAGCCAGGTCTTCTGTTTTGGGATACAATTTTAAGAGAATCTCCTGCTGATTGTTATGCCGATTTTGGCTTTAGAACAGTAACCACCAATCCTTGTGGCGAGATTCCACTGAGTCCATATGACAGTTGTAGATTATTGTCTCTTAATCTTTTTGGTTTTGTAAAGAATCCTTTTACTGAAGAAGCATATTTTGATTTTGAAGATTTTTATAATCATGCTCAAATTGCACAAAGATTAATGGATGATTTAATTGATCTAGAAGAAGAAGCAATTCATGATATTATTGCCAAGGTTAAGTCTGATCCAGAACCAGACCATATCAAGTTCAGAGAGCTTTCTTTATGGGAGAAAATACTAGAAGCATGCGTTAAGGGAAGAAGAACCGGAACTGGTCTTACTGCTATCGGAGACACGATGGCTGCTGTGGGAATTAGATATGGTAGCGATGAATCCCTAGAGTTTGTTGATAAAGTCTACCAGACGCTGAAATTTGGCTGTTACAGAGCTTCTATTGATATGTCTAAGGAGATAGGGAGCTTTGAGGTTTGGGATTGGGAATTAGAAAAAGATAATCCCTTCTTGAATAGAATTAAAAAAGAAAATATAACTCTTTGCGAAGGTTTGGAAATTTCTGGTTCTGATCTGATCGAAGATATGATTAAATGGGGAAGAAGGAATATTGCTTTGTTGACTTCTGCTCCAACCGGGTCGTTATCGCTTTTGACTCAAACTACTTCTGGTATTGAACCAGTTTTCCGTTTGTCTTATACTAGAAGAAAAAAGGTTAATCCAAATGATAAGAACGTAAGAGTAGATATGGTAGACGATAATGGAGATGCGTGGCAACATTTTGAAGTTCATCACAATAAGTTTGATATGTGGAGAGAAATTACAGGTCAAAAGAAAGAAGAAGATTCTCCTTGGTTTGGAGCGTCTGCAAATGAATTGGATTGGACACAAAGAATTCAGCTTCAAGGAAAAGCCCAGTCTCATATAGACCATTCAATCTCGTCTACTGTCAATCTCCCTAATGATGTTCCAGTCGAAACTGTTGCAAATATATATAAAACAGCATGGAAGAGTGGATGTAAGGGAGTTACTGTCTACAGAGATAATTGTAGACTAGGCGTTATGATTGGAGAAGGCAGTAACGAAAGAGATAATGTTACATGCATTAATTCTAATAAACATGCTCCTAAAAGACCTAAGACTTTAAAGTGCAAGATCCATCATATTAAAGTTACTAAAAAATTGGATAAGCCAAGAACTTTTGATTACTTAGTAATAGTTGGATTATTGAATAATGTTCCTTATGAAGTTTTTGTTGTTGAAAATGGTATTCTTCATAAGAAGTATACTGAGGGTAAGATTACAAAAGTCAAGAGAGGAAAATATAAGGTAGAGGTTGAAGGGGCTGATGTATGTATAGAAAATATTTTAGACAATACAACAGAATTTGAAGATTCTTTGACTAGGTTGTCTTCTATATCTTTAAGACATGGAATTGATATCGCATATGTTGTTCATCAATTAGAAAAAGCTACTGGCGATATGTGGTCGTTTAGCAAGGCTGTTGCAAGAGCTTTGAAAAAATATATTAAGAATGGCACGAAAGTGACAGGTGAAGTGTGTAATAGTTGTAATGGTAATAATCTTGTCCGCAGCGAAGGTTGTATAACTTGTCAAGATTGCGGGCACAGCAAATGCGGTTGATATTTAATGGAGAATAAAATGGAATTGAAGTTTAAGAAGTTGCATGAAGAAGCTGTTATACCGAAGTATCAAACTAAGGGGTCTGCTGGATTTGATTTTCATGCAGTTATAACACCTGATGAAGATGGAGTCAATCCTGTTCGTTTGGATGATAATGATGAAATGGAAATTGTTGAGATTGTTGGGCCTGGTAAGCAACGGATTATTGATACAGGTCTTTCTGTTGCTGTTCCAGAAGGTTACGAATTACAAGTTCGCCCTAGAAGCGGATTATCTTTTAAACATAAGATTACGGTTACAAATTCTCCAGGTACTATCGACAGCGATTATCGTGGAGAGATAAAAATTATCATCTTTAATTTGGGCGAAGAAGATTTTGTTATTAATAAGGGAGATAGAATTGCTCAAGGAGTCGTTAATAAGATCGAGCAATTTGATATACAAGAAGTCGATGATTTAGATGAAACAGAAAGAGGAGGCGGTGGTTTCGGAAGCACTGGTGTATAATGGATATAATGAGTATAAAAGATGTAGAAAAGTTTATTGAATGGGAAATATCTAGACTAGATAAGGCTCATCCAACTTCATCAGATGTTGAGAAAATATTTTGGGCCGAAAGTAAACTGAATGAAGAGACTGGAGAGTTGGCTGAACAGGTTCTTTCTTATTTAGGATATCAAAGACCTGAGAAATTAGCTAAATTTGACAAGAAAGATATAGCTAAAGAAGTAGCAGATGTTATATTCGTTACTGTCATTCTAGCAAAAAGATTAGGCGTAGACGTTGAAGAAGCTTTGAAAGAAAAAATGGCAATTATAGAAGAAAGAATATATAACAAAGACATTTGATTATGGATATTAATAAAATCGCAGAAGAGCTATTCTCGGAGTACAATCTAGACGGGTGGACTTTGAGAATAGCTACTGGTGGTAATATGTGTTGGCATTCTAGAAAGAGAATTGATATTTTAGAAAATTGTTCTCAAGATATTGCTATGTTTTTACACGAATTAGCTCATGCACTGACTCCTAATGCCCAACTTCCTAATTTTCATGATTGGGAATGGGCAGATTGTTTTACTAGGTTGGTCAGTAAGCATACAAAATCATAATATTTCGTAATGTTGTTTTCTTCTTATTTTTATACTTATAGAGTCTGGTATAGGTTTATCTGACACAGCTATAATATATCCCCCTCCCCCTGCTCCAGATATCTTGTATCCGCACATCAAATCAGAATATTTGTCTATAATGGTTTGTATATCGTCGTTAATCATACTAGGAAACATTTTTATTTGACTCTTAAAAGAATTTATCATCCATTTGCCTAATAAGTCTAATTTTCTATTTTTCATTGCTTTCCAGCATTTGTTAGACGCATATGATAATTTTTGTGCATGTTCTTCGGTTATGTCTGTGTTCGATAGAACATTATAATCATAACTTCTTGGGCACAAAGGTATTATCTTTATGATATCTTCTAGCCAGTTGATAGTTTTGTCATCGTTGATAGATTCTATACTTTCTGGCCAGTATTCTCCATCATAGTTCGCTCGATTTATTCCTGGTATAGTGATACCTATTGCATCTTGAGAGCCAGAAATTTCTTTTTTGCCGGGAGGATTATCGCAGCAAAATAATATTTTTGCTAGTCTTTCAAAGCTATTCCAGCATGGGATATCATTTTGCCATAATTCTATTGCAGTTTTTCTTGTGCTTGAAGCCATTCCGCTTCTATTATTAAATTCTATAATTGGTTCTATACTTATGGTTGTTACGCATCCTGGGTAATACTTTGACACAAAGGGCTGATCTAGCCACCCTCCAGACATATCTATTCTAAATGGGATATTACTCTTAGATATTATATGAGTTGAGCTTTTAGGCTCGGTTGTCATAATCACATCTCTTTCTAAAACAAGATATTCAATTCCTAATTGTTCACATAAATCTCTTTTTTCTTTATAGTTACCGTCATTATTAACAATAAAAATATGAGGTTCTATTGTTCTAATTTCTTTTTGAAAATCTAATATCCCATCGCCAGATGATATAAAGGCTTCTTTGACGCAATTAAGAGAGTTTACCATATATAGTCTTTCTCTTTCATTATTTATGGGTTTTCTACCTTTTAGTGATTCGATAGTTCTGTCTGATCCTACGGCAACATACAATTCTCCATATTTTGATGCTTTTGTTAAAAAATTGATATGTCCGCTATGCATGACATCAAAACAACCAGATGTGAAGACTTTCATTTTATTCTCCTTTTGTGTGGTCCAGTACTTATATATCGTTAATTTACGATAATAAAAAGGTAATTATGTATTTTTTTTAAAATATAAAGATTAACTAGACAATGTAAATATGGAATAATTATGGCTATTACAAGACCGTTTTCTGCTAATGAAACTACTTTTTCTCAGGCGAATCCTGCTGATGGGGTTACTTCACCTGGATATGGTGATTGGTTTACATATTCATATGGAGGAACTGATTATTTAGTATCTCCATCTATCGATGCTGGGTCTGATAATGAATTAATGTTTCATAGAGTTACTATAACTTTTGCTGGAGGAACAACTGCTGTTAGTGCTGCTGTGGCTTATTGGGCCTCGGATGTTTTTGATGATTCCATCTTTACTGGTTTTCGTCGTTTAACTGATTTTCAGGCGATGTCTGATGGTGTTGAAGCGGATTTTACTCAAGAAAAAGCTAGAAGATATGCGTGGGTAGTTTTAGATATCACTGGTAGCGATCCTGCTAATTTTCAAGATATATTTTGGACTGGTACTGACACATTTTATGGTCATGAATCATTTTTCTATGATTTTGGGGGAGGAACTGGATATCCTACGGATGGTTTTTTACCATATAGATTTTTATTCCCAAAAGATTATGATTCTAATCAAGCCACTACGTATCCAATTATTATTTATGAACCAGGTACTGGTGGTGTCGGGGATACTATGTCTGAGTATTTGGCAAATACAAAACAGATAGAACCGAATGTTGCTTTTTCTAGTTTATATTTTGCGAATCATTTTATGACTCCAGCTTATAAATGTTTTTCTGTTGCTCCAATGCCTATTACTACTACTCCGTCTAGTACTATTATACCATCAAGTTCTAATTATTACCCCTGGGGAGATGATGGCGCTCAAGAAGTCCCATTTCATAATCAGACTTCTATTTTAGAAAATGGTTATTATTGTTCAGCTATTAGATCATTATTGATTAGTCTTATTGCAAATGCTGATTATAAAATAGATACTTCTAAAATTTATGTAACTGGTTTTTCGATGGGTGGTATCGGAACTTTTGATTTAATGAAAACATTGAGAGATTATGCGGCAGCAGGGTGGGCAGTTGAAGGAACTGCAATTGGTCCAGCATACATAAGTAATAAAGAAGGATGGTATAAATATGAACAAAGAATGGATCAAGAAGTACAAAGATATTTTCATATTCCTGTTTTAGCTGTTGCTGCTGATAATGAAGGGGCTACAGGATGTACTATCGGAAATGATCATAAATTAGCATTGGCGTTTGATGTAGAAAGAATTGATTTGGGAGGAGGCACAACTTGGCTTGTAAATAATCCTGCTACATGTCATGTCGGTGCACCTGCTAAAACTTATCCATTGACTACTCATATGGACTTCATTTTTGGTAAGACTCAAGCAGCTTATGGGGCAGATCCTTTTCCAAATGGAGTTCATCCTAAACAAATAGAATTTGATATATTATTATTATCAACTGATAATAATATTAATGATACATCTTTAAAATTTGCTGATGATGGAATTATTTTTAGATTAGATCAAACTTCTATAGATTCTTCTAATGAAAATTATGATAGTATACAGATAACTTATAATGTGATTGATGACACCGCTGTGAATGGAGTTGATTTTATTGTTGATTCGCCAGCCATATTAACATTTTTGCCAGGCGAAACTGAAAAAATAGTTCCTTTACAAATTGTTGATACTGGGACTCCAACATGGCAAAGACATTTTACTGTAGAAATAGATGATTCTACAGTAACTTATACTCCATCAAAGACTACCGTTGGAGCTGTTGATAAAGCCAGACCAGCTTTTAGTTTGTCTTTGATATCTGCCGGTATCCCCGGTATAAGAGATGATAATTTTAGGCTTGATGAAATTCCAAATATATTTTCTAATAAAATTGTTGAGTCTACGGTCCCAGGCCCTGCTAATCTTGAAGACGAGAGTGATGATTTTAGATTTTATACTTTTTATGCTAAAGAGGGAGATTATATTAGATTAGATGTGTCTAATATGCCGACAAGTCCAGAAGGTTGGATTTATACTTGTGATGCATACAGACTTGAAGAGGGAGGGGCTTCTATTATAGACTCTTATCTTTTTAATAATTTAACATCTGATGGAATACTAGAAAATATTTTATTGCCGGGGGAAGAATATTCTTTTAGGGCTTTTAGCACGGGCTATATAACATTATTTACAGCTTATTCTTCAAATGGATCTCCAGAAAATGCAACTGATTTAAGAACAACATTGTCTAGAATTGTTTCTGTTAATAAAGAGTTAAGTATAAATGAGGATGAAAAAAATATTAGAATTACCAGAGTGAGATTTTTAAGCGATGAAGGGACAATTGCTTCTATCTCTTTATCTGGACAATCTTTTACAATAGAGGATAGAAATTCAAAGCTATATTGGAATTCTGGGGGATCGTCTCCACATATTTTTGATACGTCTGGTGATTCTATAGAAAGATTAGCTAATGGAGATCTATATAGAATAACTTATGTAGGAGAAGGTAGTCAAATATTTGATGTAGAATTAATTGAAGATCCAGACTATAATGTTCTTTTCGTTTATAAGGGAGATGATGCAGAAAGCGAAGCATTAGCAGATTTATATGTAGAAAAATATTATGATTTTAATGTGACCAAATTGGCTGTCGATTGTAGTTCTGATGAGATATTAGATAGTTACGAAGATTTTCAAGATGAAGTTGAGGATACAATTAAGACTGCCATCGATGGTTCATTGACTAGTATCAATGTCGTTATTTTAGGATATAATGTTCCAGGTGGGTTTATAGATGGAAATGATATTATATCTTCTACGTCTAGAATATCAAAAATTAATTTTACTTATAGCAAGAAAGAAAATAATTTCTTATATAATAGAAGAAATCCTTATGTTTTGACTACGAGTGATTTTTCTGATGCGATAATTTGTTCTAGAATAGATGGCCCAACCTTGGAAGAAGCTAAAAAACTTATAAAATTCGGTGATGAATTAAGAAACCAATATTTTGCTAATGGAAGATTTTATTTTGATGCTTATTCCAATTTAGAGTCTGGTTCGGGATCAGCAGCAGATTCAAACGCTACTAGCTCTACAAATTTATATTTTCCAGATGGATATTTTGCTCCTGGATATTTTCCTCTTGGGTATCTACTTACTCAAGGTCTGGTTATCCCAGAAGATATTGATGCTGCTGTTCAGTATACAGAAGACCTGGTATCATTCCAAAATAATTTATTGTTAAAATTGAACGTATCAGAAGTATCTACTACAAAATATATTAGTAGCAATATAGATGTTGTAACTCCATTTTTGCAACATGATTCTTTTTATTGGGGATGGTTCACTGACAGAACGACTCAATCATATTTTAAAAGCACCGATACTGCCAGAGCATTTTTCTACAATGCTGATTTTGATAGCGCTTCTACATTAAGAAGTTTTGATGATGGTAATTTTGCTCCATTGGCTATCTCTGCTGGATATGTAGGTATTGCTGGGGCTTTGTCTAATCCTACTATCTCTGGTTTTCTAAGACCTGATCCTTTCTTTAAGGCTATTAATGCAGGAGCGAAATTGGGAGAGGCATACTTATTGAGTGAACCATTTTTAAATTGGACGAATACTCTTATAGGAGATCCATTAGCAACGTTTGCTTTCCCAGAAAATAGCGAATCTTCTTTAGTAGATGATAAAGATATAAATGAATCAGATATATGGAATAATTTAAATATCTTAACTGCGAAAATGATGGGGAATCATTGGGGTAAAGAGATAAACGGTATAACTTTGAAAAATGAAATATGCTGTAGCACTAATATGGCAACAGAAATAGATTTACTTAGTTCAGTTAGCGATTTATCTATTGCGACCAATACCGACCAGCGTATTTACAGGATGAGCGATCCTTTAAGGGGTCTGTTTGATTACGCTTCACAAGTCGTGGTTCCTAACATAAATAGCCAGCCAGATGAACAAGTAGTTAGTTTTGAAGACTTTTTAGAGCAAAATGGCTATGATATAAGTGAATTATATATAGGTGTCCATAATGATGTGACAAGTGTTTTACCTAGTTCTTTGTATTATAGCGAGGGATTCTGGACATATGAAGATATTATTTTAGACGAGTTGGGAGAATATGCTGTTTATAATTTTGATTTAGAAGTATCTGATTCTATAGATTTTTCTACTATTATTGACACAATAGATACAACTAAAAGTATAGCTGGCTGGCAATATGAAAAAGAATTTAATGTGTTTGAAGATTTCCCCGCTGGCGGAGTTACGACCGAGTTTGTTAACATGAGAATAAGATACAATAGTGTGACAAACGATTTTTTAACAAGAGGCCAAGTTTATTATTTCAGAATCCGTCAAAAAACAGATAGTTTTATTGGTGATTTTAGGATTAAAAAACAGGTTATATATACATAGGAGTTATAATGGCAAGTACTAATCCTGTTTCTGATATCTGTCCTAAAAATATAACTAATCCAGATTTTTATGAAGAGATAACCGATTTGATAGGGCAATTCAGAAGAAATGAATTAAATATTTTGAATAATATGTATAATGTGATAGATGAGTTGAATGCTGCTCCTCAAGATTTCTTAGCTCCATACGCTTTTGAATATGCTGGGACCGTTGGAGAGTCTGCTACAGATAGCTTGGATATCTATTTTAAAAATACATCATTGCTAGACAAGATTGTTGTTAGAATACAAAAAAATATTATAACTCATTATGGAGCTATCAATGATTTTTTGAGTAATAAATCTATTTTGGTAGATGTATTATTTGCTCAATTGTCTAATGAGTTGGGATATTCTATAGACGACGCTAATATAGATTATGAAGATTCGATTTTAGGATTAGTCAAAAATAATACTATTGTTGTCCCAAGCACAGTAAGTGGTTTTTATGTGGAATTGATTTCTACTAATAGTGGTTCAGCAACATTGGAATTAAGTGGAGTTGATATAGAAATAACAAAGAATTCAAATTTAATAGAGTGGAATTCAGCAGTTGCAGTAAGTAGTCATGTTTTTACATCAGCTAATGAGTCGATAAGTGATACTATTGGTGGGACTGATTATAATATAAAATGGATAAGCTCTGGAGATTTGATACTTAATATAACTAAGGTTTAATTATGCCAAGAAAAAAAACAAAGAAAATATCAGATCTTTTGGACAATATGAAAGATGATATAATATTAGATAGCAATATAGGAAATACCAAATATATTCCTGATATAATAACATTTTGTGAAAGTGATGATTATCTTGGATTAACATCTAAAAAGATAGAATTAAGACCGTTCCAAAGAATAACTTTGAAGGCTTTTTATCGTGGCTCTGCTGGTAATGAACATTTATCTTTGACAGAAGAAGAGATAGAGCTATGTAAAGAGCATGGCATGGATACTGAAGAAAAAGGCGGTCTTTTAAATAAGTATTTTACCAAAGATATTTTTAGAGAATTGGTTCTTGTATGGGGCCGTAGATCAGGCAAGGACTTTTTATCTTCTATTATAGCCTTATATGAAGCATTAAGATTGTTAGAATGTGAAGGTGGAGATCCATATGCTATATATAACCTATCTTCTGCCGCTCCAATATGTATTTTAACAATTGCTACAGCTAAAGATCAGGCAACTACTGCATTTAATGAAATAAAAGATAAAGTAATAGGGAGTAAGTACTTTATAGATAAAATCGGACGAGATGGACTTGAAGCTAATAAAATATGTTTATTAACTCCAAAAGATAGATTAGATAATAAAATCTTGAAAGATAATAATCTTCCCCCATCTAAGGGATCTATTCATATAGAAGTTGGTCATAGTAACTCTGACTCATTATTGGGAAAAGGTGTTTTTGTTCTATTGTTAGATGAAGTCGCATCTTATAAAAGAACAGGAGGATCTTCTTCTGGCGAACGTATATATACCGCTATGTCGCCAGCACTAGCAACATATGGTAGAGATGTTGTTATGACAGATGAACAAGGAAAAATCGTTTACGACGAAAGTGGCAGTCCTAGAATGGAGCATATATATGATTCTAAGATTATAAGTATATCTTCCCCTAGAGGCGAAGATGGTATATTCTATGACCTGTTTCAGAACTCTTCTCAAGTTAGAAGTAGATTGTCATGTAAGCTTCCGACTTGGGTTGTTAGCCCATCATTGACAGAAGAATCTTTGAGAAGAGATAATAGTCATATGACAGAAGAACAGTTTATGATGGAATTTGGGGCAGAGTTTAGTGGTACTGGTGGAGAAAGTTTCTTCCCTAGACAGGACGTAGATGATGCTTTTGATATGAGAATATCATTCAGAAATACAGGGGAGCCTGGTAGAGTCTATTTTGCCCATCTTGACCCTGCAACTTCTAGTCATAATTATGCTTTAGCAATTGTGCATAAAGAAATGTTTTATAATGAAGCAGCAAAACAAAATGATTTTAAAATAAAAGTTGATCATATCAAATTCTGGCATCCTACTGCTGGCCAGCCTATTAAGGTAGAAGAAGTTGATGATTATGTTATTAATTTGAAAAAAAGATTCTATTTCGGAATGGTTACATATGATCAATGGGATTCTGCTAGAAGTATTCTGAAAATGAGGTCTAAAGGTATTCCCTCTAAATTGACTAGATTTACAAATAAATACAAAATGTCTATATATTCAGAATTATATAATTTGGTTATTTCTAATAGAATTATCATTCCTCCTCATTCTTTCTTAAAGAGTGAGATGACCAATCTGCAAAGAAAGTTCCTTCATCCTTCTGGTTGGAAAGTTTATCCTAAGAGAGAGGGTGAGATCAATACGGATGATCTAGTTGATGCTTTGGCTGGGGCTACATATAATGCTATAAAAAGTTCTGTTCAGCATTTACCAACTGGTAGATTGGTTACTGTTGGCAATTCTACTAATAATATAACTTGGAAATCTATGAGTGGTCCTATTGGAACAGGGAATGGACAGCAAGTTGCCAAAGCTTTAGAGATGAGGCAGGCTTGGAAATTAAAGAGATAAAAACAAAGGTAAAAATTAATTTAAATAGTATTTAATCACTTTAGAAGAGAAGTGTTTTAAAATGGAGATCGAAATGGGAAAATTTAATTTAAAAAAACACGCAGAAGGATACATAGATCAAGTAGAAACTAGGTTGCAGGACCAGAGTAAGTCTATGGGAATCGAATCAACAGATGATTCTGGTAATTATGAATATAGATTAAAAGAAACCCGAAAAGATCCATCTGGTGACGAGACTTATCAAAAATTATTAGAGAAGAATAGAGAATCTAATAGTGGTGACGAGATAACTGAAGCAGCTATGAATAGAAAAGACAAGACTATTAATGATATGGAAGTAAGAAGTGATGCTATGGAAAACACTCCTTTACAGGATTATTCTATACCTCAAGATAAAAAATATGAAAAAGAATTTGTTAAAGCAGAACAGTCAGATAAAAGAGATACTGAATTTTGGGATAAATATGTTGGAGATCAGATGTTAGGTATGACAACTAAGATCATTGATAATAAGCAACCTAGTCAGTTAATTTCTAATTACGAAGACAGAGATGATTTTAATAAAAACGTTAAAATGGCTGAAAAGGTTCAAAGTTTGAAAGATGCTGATGCTGTTTTATTTTATATTTATAAAAAGGCGTATATGGAAGATAGAGAAGTTAATGAAGAAGAAAAACAGATTATTGCAGACGTAAATAGCGGAAAAATAAGAATTTTATCAGAAAATGCTTTTCCTAGAGCGCTTCCTATGAATATTGAGGAAGAAGTTGTTGGTGACGAAGAAGACGAAAAAGTAACAAAAAGACAAACAATATTAAATAACCAAAAAAGATTATCGATATAGAATGCCAAATTTTTATAAAAAAGCTTTAAAATTATCATTTAGGGGAAACTTTCCTTTGATGAACGATAAGGATGTCATCCTACGAGATCCTTATGCTCCTAAGAAAAGGGAAGATGGACCCGAAATGAAAATGCCAGGTGACCAAGACACAAATGGTTTTGGCACAGATTATATGCCTAAAGCCCAACCTCCTTCTGGAATTAAAGTAAAAGATGATAGGTCTATAAGAGGTAAGTGGCAAGACAGTTTCGATGGTGAAGACCCAGATAAGAATGACGCTAAGCCTGTAATGAATAGCGGTGATAAATTCTATGACGACGATAGCCCTTTAAGCCCTTTGCAGAGATCAATGAGCAAGATTGATGGAGAAGATCGGGATAATACTGCTGTTGGTCCTCATAATCAGAAAACGATTTCTGAGAATTTTTTCGATAAAGTAAGAAGAAGACTTAATTGAAGATAAAGGAGAATTATTATGTCGATCAAATTAAGAGTATCAGAAAATGTTAAAGGCGAAGTCATCTTACCAGTAGTCTCAGATAGAACTCTGAAGGCTAATAGTATTTTTACTTTGGAAGAAGGTCTTTTCAACAATCAAATGGTCCAAATGGCTATAAGAAAAGGCTTTTTAGTTGTATGTGTAGAAGAAAAGATAGATAAGCCGCAAGATGTTGCGGAAGAAGTTGTGGAAAAAGTAGTAGAGGATGCCCCTGTTACGAAAAAGAGAGGCCCAGGTAGACCCAAAAAGGAAGCTAAAGTAGAAAATGTCAAAATTGAAATAGAAGAGATTAATAACAGTAAGGACGACACTTCTACAAATATGAGCGCTTGGGATGCTCATAAAAAAGAATTAGCGGATAAAGATACAAGTGCTGCTTTGGTTAGAAAACAGAATTCTACTGTAGAAAAAGAGAGCCAGGTTAAGAGTTCTTTGGATCAAGAAGTAGACTTTTCTGATCAAGAGATAGATGCCGCTGTAGAAGAATTAAAGAAATCTGTTAAAAAACCTGCTAGAAAATCTGCAAAAAAAACTTCTAAGAAGTCTACTCGTAAATCTTCTAAAAAATCTTCTAAGAAGAGTCTTAAAACCCCTAAAGTCATTAAAAGAGTTCAAGATGTTTTGGACAGTGAACCAGAGGATATTTCTTTTGTAGATGAAGAACAAGCGAGAGCTTCTGTTAAAAGACATCCTATATTAGGTGATCAAGAATAAATGAAAGATACATGGGACATCCTTATTAAAGAGTTAGAAGTTTTTGGTATAAAAATAATTAATGGGGAATGTGTATTTGAATATAAGGGTAAAAAATATAAATCTAAAGTTGGCACAAAAATAAATCTATTTAAAAAAGAATTTTATAAGAACGAAGAAGCTTTGAAAGATATTTTGAAACAAGCTTCTGATTCTTTACAGGTCAGTGGTTGTGGTATGAGGCCATTAGAAGATACGAAGAATATAAAGTTATTTATATTTTCTGTTAAAGAGTTGTATGAGTTATCTGTTAGATTTAGTGAATCTGATAAAAAACTCAAAAAGTTTATATTCGATAATGATATTTCATCTAAATTCAAATCTTGTATAGACGGTGATTATCAAGATTTCTCAAATGATATTATTTTGTCTCTGCCTGATTTTAAAATAGCTATTGATTTCATTTATAGAAAAAATTGTTTATTGTCTTATTTGGCTTCTTTACTTAAATTGGTTAAAAAGGGGAAAACCCGTATAAATAATATAATAATAAAAGAAGCTAGAGGAGTACAAGGCCCTTGGGGTAATTTAGACTTACCTAAACTAGAAAGAGTTTTTAGTTGGGATGATATACAAGAAGAAGTCGCTGGTAGAGATAGAGATAAGAGACAACAGAAAAGATATAGGATGGGACACGATAACTATAGTAAAGGTGATAAGTTTGGAGAGGGGTTTTATTGGAGAGAAATGGCTAATGAGCCTTATAGCTGGGACAATAGATATACTGATAGTCCATATAAACAGTTAAGCCCTGGTACTTGGAGATAACAATGAAAAAGTTTGCTCAGATATCTTTGGTAGACTTTCTGGTTGATATGATGCCAGAATTAAAAGAAAATTTAGAGAATGGATCTGCTAAATCTAAAAATGCAAAATCTTTGTTCGAAATATGGAAAAATGGTAAATTAAAAATAAGCAACAGAATATATAAACGTATAGGAACTGATAGTGAAAAAATAGAAGCATTACAGAAAAGCGGTTTGATTACTATAGTAGGCAGTAGACTTCATATAACTGATAAGGGTTCCGATATCATAAAGACTATGATTTTGGGTGATGATAGATCTTCATTCGAAGATGATGGTGAAGTTTTAGATTACAAGACCGCATCTGAAAACATAAAGACTCCCTCTAAACTAAAAAAACAAGGACAGAAAAATGCCAGCAAATGGTGGGATAGGTTTATTTAAATGGAATTAAAACTTAAAATACTTTCTGATAAGCATGAACAGTCCGGAGTAAAAACTTCGGACTTTTTGTGGTACGATAATTTTTATAAAAAGATGGAAACATATAATTGCAATGGGCTACGATATATGGCAGTTAGAGAAAAATATATTTTTGCGAATAATGGAGATAAAATAGCATTATCAGAAGCTATAAAGCAAATAATAGATTTTCATAAAAACGCTATGTCTGAATCTCGGGCACTTGATATGATAAAAAAATATTGTGAAGTTCGTTCTGTATATAGAATAAAAGCTTTACCAATATATGAAAAGCCAAAAGAACAGAAGACCATAGACGCCTCTAAATGGTTTGATACTTTTGCTAATTATAATGATACAAATATCGCCGTTGAAGAAGAGGATGATGAAGGTGTTGTTGTAAGCTTTAGTCCTGGTAAAATGGAAGAATGGGACGATCTAATTTATTCTTTGGACAGAGAAAGAGTAAAATATCAAATATTGTCATGGAGAAAATAATGTCTGATAAAAAAGTTAAATTATTTGTTGAGATAGCTGATTCTCCTAGTAAATGGGAACGAGGTCTTATGTATAGAACCCAATTAGATAAAAAAGCTGGTATGCTTTTTAAATTTAATCGGAATGATATATTAAAATTTTGGGGATTAAATACATATATTCCATTAGATATAGCATTTGTTACAGATAAATTAGAGATAATTAAAATAGGGGAAATTAATCCTAAATCATTCAAGAGTGTCTCTAGCGATAAAGAATGCATTATGGCTATAGAAGCGAATAAGGGATTTTTTAGTGATAACAATATAGCCGCTGGAGATAATATAGATTTTGAAGATGACATGACTATATTGTTTATGAAAAATAAAGGAAAACAGTAAAATAAAAGTAAATTTAGTAAATGAAAAAAATATACACTGAAAATTTTGAAAAAATAGTATTATCCCAAAGAAATATCGAAGATTCTTTGGATACTACTGATGAAGATAATCTTGATGACTTTAACAGAAATTACGATGATGTGTATGGAAATGAAGAACTTTTAGATCTTAGCGACGATGAGATGGGAACAAAAGATGATGATTTAGAAGATACTTTAAGCGATGAAGAATTAGAAGATTATTATGATGAAGATTTAGAAACATATAGTCCAGATGATTTAGATGATTTGGCACAAGATGCGTTGGAAGAAGAAGGAGAAACTGAGACAGATGAAGTCATTGAACCTGAAGGATATCCTGAATTTTCTTCAGTTTTTCAAGCTTTAAGATGGGCGAAGCATAATAACGAAACTGTAAGAATAAATTATGTTACATTGAATGGAACTAGTTTAGTAAGAGATGTAGAACCTCATGGAGACTTTTTTGCTAAGACTACTAATAGAAGAAATTTTGCAGTTTGGGATGATACCGTTGGAGGTATAAGGACTTATATCTCAGAAAATATAGTTAAATCAGGAGAATATCCAAAAGGATATAAATTTACAGGAGAAAAGTTTTCTCCTAAGTTTAATTTCTCAAGAAGTAGAAAAAACTATAGAAGAAGACTCAGAAGGATGAGAAATCATAAATAATAACTTTTAAAAGGTGGAATAATGGAAAATATTATTAAAAAATTAGCCGATATCGCTGAGAAATTAGACAGTAAAGATCTAAAAAATATTTCCGGTAAAATTGATAAAGTATCAAGAAGTCTTTTGTCGGTTAAGACCGCACAATTTGTTGGTGTGCAGGGATATATGATTAGAAACTCTAGATGTTGGCAGAATTGTTATAGACAGGGAAGAGTTACTAATCCAGACATGGCTGCTCAAAATGTTTGGGAGAAATGCCACAAAGAGTATCTTGAGTCTATCAACAATGATAAAAGTGGATGGGAAAAATATGCTGGCGATGATAGTTTGATCAAAACTGCATCTTCAAGCGATTTTGAAAAGAAGATTATCAAAAGAGAAAGAGAAGAATTTTTTAATAATTTGAAAAATAAGATAGAAGCTGGCGAATCTGTAGGTTTTGCTTTTGCTTATGCAGTAGAAGAAGGATTGAATAAATATTCTAATAAAATGGTTGATTGTTCTGATTCATTATTAAGTATTTCAGAAGAAATTAGCAAAACTGGTAATGATGAGATATCTAAAGCTCTTATAAGTGTTGCTAGTGAAGTTGTTAAAGAATCTGCCTTTGGCGGCGGTGCAGGCGGAAATTGGAATCCTTTGAATTGGTTTAGAAGTAATAAATCTCAATTACAAGGAAGAGTACAGAACCTTATTTCTGCTGCTAGAGAAGTTAGCACGGCTTTCCAGCAATGGAGACAAAGCCCAAGAGATCAGCAGTCTTTGGCAAATTATAAAAATTTGATGCATAACTTCCAAGTTGATATGCAGGAAGACCTTAACGTATTTAAGAGATTAACTACTGGCGATGATCCTAATATGCAATCGGTAATGCAGTCTTATCAAGCATTAAACAGTAGAGTTGAAGAAGGTCAAAGAATTAATTTATTAAATAATTTAGTGAAAAGCATACAAGGTTGGTATAACTCTATGGAGAGTAAGGAACAATCGGCTCCTCCACCCTTGCCTGCTGGAGCGCAGACGCAACCTGGAGAACAGCAACAAGCTGCTGTTCAGGGGGATTTGACTCCAGGAGAATTGGCTGTAGCTTCTGATCCCACCAATGCCGCTGGCATTATGAGATTAATTATGAATGATCCTTCTATGAGTCAGATAGTTCTTCAGTATTTTACTACTTATGCTAAGAAAAACGCCCCTCAAACTGTTGCTTTTTCTAATAGAATGAATAAAAAAGCTGCCATAGGAGAGCAGGAATTATCTGCTATGTTCCAAAGAAATCCTAAACAGTTTGCACAAGCTTTTTGGAAAAGTCTTAATTCTACTGGCCAAATTCCTATGGCCGCTAAATTTATACAGCAAAATTATGCAGATCAATTAGCTGCTTTTTCTGATCCTGCTGATCAGGCTGGCGAACAAGCTGTTGAGCCGACTGTCGAACAGGAACCTCAAGCAGATATGTTAAATGTTGATAGTGTTGTTGCATTTTTGAATGATATTAAAAGTAAATTGGCAGCAGCACAAGTTGGTCCAGAAGACAAAAAAGCGAAATCTGGGGTTTTGGGAGCCATAACATATGTTATGAAATCATTACCTAATTTAGATAGATTCTTGCAGCCTAAGCCTGAAGCTGTTGCTCCAGCCGCTCCTCAAGATCGGATGATGTCTGGGGAAATACCTGCTGAACAACAAACTGAAGGGGTTGTAGGACCAAGAGCTTCATCTAAAAATAAAATAAAATAAAGGATTTACAGTAATAATATAGCATTTTAATTAAAAGGTATTTTGCGTATTCTGTGAAAATATAAAAAGCAAAATTATCGTTAATAGGAGTAATAAAATGGGTGTTAAGTTTATGACAGGCGTAATCAAGATGGGGCAAGGTAAAAGTTTTGAAGATTTGGTAAATGAGAAGCTTGGGAAGCCTACTGTTAAAACTGCTTCTGCTGACGAAGAGATTAAAACAGCAGAATTGTCAGAAAAACAGAAGAATCTTCCTCCTGCTTTGCAAGAAGCTATTGAAAAGAAGCAGACAGGTAAGACAGACAACGAAGATAAAGACGAAGATAAGAAAGAAGATGACAAAGACGAAGAAAAAGAAGATGAAAAAGATTGCAAGACCGCGAAAGTAGCTGAAAAAGACGAGGCAGACTCAAGTGGTCAGCCAGAGGCAGAGGCCAAATTGGTTAATACTCCTGAAAAGGGAAAAAGAACAAAAGGCAAGTCAAACAATGACGAAGCCGATAGTTCTGGTCAGCTAGACGTTGAGCCTCTTCACCAGAAGGGTAGAGAAGCCAGCGAAACTGAATCTTTTGTTAAACTTGCCAAGCTTGATGGAAAAACTAGAGAGTTCCTAAAGAAATTCTGGGGTAATCTGTATCCTTCTGACTACGTAGATGCAATGTTAGCTGAATATTAATAGTAAGTATTAATATTAGGTCAGTTTAAACTAGAAAAGGAGCTTATAATGTCAATTGTTCCTAGTGGGACAAAACGAACAATGGTCGCGCAAACTTTTAGTCAAGATATGCCGGATCTAAATATCGATGATAAGACTTTAAGTGATATGGATTTAGGCCAGAGTCAACCACTGAATAAAAATACGCTAGAAAATGGATCGCCTGGTGATCAACCTGGCGACCCTTTTTCTAGTGAACAAGATATTGCACCAGAAAAAGGTAAAGAATCTGATTCTCAAAGCGATGTTGCTGTATATATATTTGAAAAATTGGAAAGTTTTGGTTATCCGCCACGAAGATTACAAGAATTTGAAAATGATTTTGTAGACGAAAAGATCTATCCAGGTGGAGTTACTGAAATGACTATTGTTATTCCTGATCAATATTATGGTAAAAAAGGAAGAATATCTAATAAAGATTTTTCGACTATTATATCAGAGATACAAGAGAAATTTGGTTTGACTTTTGTGGATGCAGAAAGAAAAGATAAGAAAATTACAATGAATTTTTCTTCTCAAAAGCCTCAAAAAGAGGATGGCGAAGAAGAATCAGAATTTTCGTCTGATATTCTTGATGATGTATATAGCGGTGGTTCCGATAAAAAAGGTAGAAAGAAAACAAAAGCAAGTACAATGAATGAATTACTGAAGATAAGTAGACAAACAGTACTTGATACCTTGTTAAATGATACGGAGAAATAATATGATCCAGAGAATGTCAGATCAAAATAGAATAAAATTCACAGAAGATGAGAATGAGATGTATGATAAATTTGACAAACAAGCTTCTCAAGATGATTTTAAAAAAGAAATGGCGGCTAGAGAGGATGCAACGTTAATTCAGGAGCAAAAGGCTAAAAAATTAAATAATTCAGATGTTATTAATACTAGAGGCGATAAGGGGATTTTATCTGCTGGTCGTTCTGCTTCTGGTGGAATTACTGATATTGGCGGTTCTAGTAAGCATTTAGGATCAGAAACTAAAAATAGTATTTGGGATTCGGAAAAAATAGCAAAATTGATTGATTCAAAAGACAATGGAGAAAAGATAAGAGAAGAGAGAGCTAGTCTCGAAAAAGTCAGAAATGGTTTGAAGCAAGAGTCTTTAGATCATTTGGCTGAGTCTTTGTCTGAAACTGATACGAGAAAAGACTCTACTGTTACTAGCGTTGGAGAATTCTCTGGTTCTTCTTTTAAGTCTTCTAAAAATAATTTAAGCATATTTGATACAAATGTTTTTGAAGACATGGCCGAGAAGACAGCGGGAGAGATTTCGGCAGAGAATGCGAGAACCGCTAAAGAGAAAGATGATTCTTGGAAAGACCATAAAGGTACCAAGAAAATGAGTAGTTTAGTAGATAGCCTGTTTGATAATTTAACACAGGATAAATAAATGAAAAATAAAACAGCACAAAATATGGGTACTATGTCTGATTTAGAAGCGATACAGACAGAGATAGATAACCTTACTGAAAAGGGCATACAAGTCCCAGATGCTGTTAAGTTATTAAATGACCCTCAGTTGATCTTAGTAGAGTTAAATCGCATTAGGGATGAATCTGGGGATGTTGTAGACGCTACAGAGGGCGTTGAGGACGCTGCGATATCTGCCGTGGAGATACAGGAAAGGAGTATGCAAGAAATGCAAGATATTTCTGATAATATTGCTGCCTCAGTTAAACCTTTCAATTTTAAAAAGGCTCAAGCAGAATTTCCTGTTGATGAAATTGTGACTCCTGAAGATACTCCATTTGAAGTTGAAGAAACTAATGATAATATTTTGGCGTCTATGCAATTAAGCAGCGTAGAAGATTTAGTTGCATATTTAGATAGAGATGATATTGATGAGCAAAGAGCAAGAGATGAGATCATGGAATTTTTTCCATCAGAAGATACACCTGAAGGTCGTTTAGTTGTTGAAGCTTTAGACAGACAACTTCAGCAATATTTTGAAACAGTAGACTGGAATACTGTAGATGATCCAGTAACAAAAAAAATACAAATGGTTTTACCTATATGGAAAAATCTAAGTTCGGAACCTAAATCATTGGAGGCTAAGCCAGGAGTGATAGAGAACGCTAAATTAGAAAAGACAGATATCGTATCGTTTGTAAACGATATTGATAATAGTATAAAGAAACTCGCCCAAGACAGTGTTAAAGAAGATAAGAAGCCTTTTAATCTTAAAAAGGAAGCCCAAGCAAAAACGATAGAAAATGTTGTTATGTATGGGCCAAATGAAAAAAGATACGATCCTTTCTTGAGACAACCTGTTACTGATTGGAATATAGTCGAAAGAAACAAGGGCTTCGGTCTTGTCGTTGATGATGTTTGGAATATAGATTGGGAATCCATTTGGCGTGGAACAATCATGGATAAGTATTCTAGACCTTATCGTGATACTAAGACTGGCGAATGGGTTGGCGGATACATCCAGAAAAGATTTGAAGTAGATAAGAATATCCCTGCACAAAATAACTTACAGTTATTGCCAGGGGAAAGAAGAAAGCCTTATATTCCAGAGCATAAAGGTTATGAAGCAAGATTAGAAGCTATGAGAGAAAAAGAAGCCTCTGAAAGAGGTTACGAACCTGCATCAGAAGGAAAACCCTTTAACTGGAAAGAGGCTCAGAGTAAAAAAAAAATTCAAAAAATAGCTGATTTACCAGCGAAAGATAGAGCCTTACCAGGACAAGATTTTTTTAATCCTAAATTAACTGCCCCAATTCAAATGTGCGCAGATGGTTCTGAACCAAATAAAGAAACAGGTCTGTGCAATGACGGTTCTCGTCCAATTGCAAATCTCGGAGTAAGAGAACAACTTCCAGGCGAACCGGAAAAAGCTAGAAACTGGAGAGCGAGGAATAAAACTCCAGAGTTTATTCAGGTCGCTGAAGAGGATACAGAACTGAAAGTTTCTGCTGGCAAAAAGAAAAAGCCAAAAGCGAAAAAACCAGAAAAAACTTATAAATCAGAAGAGATTATGCAACTAACTGAACCTGATACGGAAGAATTAGTTAGTGATCCTTATTATAGAAAGCCTGTTGATTCCGATAAACAGAAACAGGTAAAGAACACTATGGATGATTTATCTTTTGATGGTTAATCGTTTTAAAAGGATACAACATGCCAATAAAAATGAATGTACCAGACGACAATGCTAAAAAGAAGATAGTATCAGCTTCTGGTGGGCATCATACTTCTTCTAATAAAAATGGAAATAATGGTGGTAGATACGCTGAAAGTAATTCTGCTGTTGTTCCTATAACTAAAAACTCACAATTTGCTGGGTCAGGTGCCAATGTTACGATGACTCAGCCTATGTTCTTCAGTCCTTTGCATACTCCTCAAAACTGGCAGATCGCAAGTAAGAGAAGAGAGATATATCAATGGGCAAGATTCTATTATGAAAATGAACCTAAAGTCGCTGCCGGTATAGATTTCTATTGTTTTGAGCCTAAAACACCAGTACTGATGGCAGACGGTGGGCAAAAAACGATAGAATCTATAGAAGTGGGGGATTTAGTCAGAAGCCATGATGGTAGTTCTAATGAAGTGACTCATGTGCATTGCCGGAATACAAATGAAGAAATGTTGAAGATTAAAATAGCTGGAATTTCTCAAGGACCATTAAAAGTAACAACTGGCCATAATATGTTTGTTATGAGAAATGGAAAAATTGTTGAAGTTCAAGCAGGAGAGCTTTCTGAGGGAGATTGGTTAGTTTCGCCTTGTAATTATGAAGAAAATCAAAAATCAGAAATTAATTTTGATAAAGATTTTTCATGGCTTCTTGGACTTTATGCTGCGGAAGGATGTGGCATACCTTATCAGCATACGTCATTAAAAGGAAAAATGGAAAAACATTATAAGGGAGTTTATTTTTATCTATCAGCAGATGAATATGACACTTTAGCAGTAAAAGCCGTAGATTGTATAAAAAAATATTATGGTAATATTAAAGTTACAGTTAGATTACTTGAGGATACTAATACAACCGTTATCTCTGCTTATGGCAGGAATATTGCAGATGATCTTTGTGGTTTGTGCCCTGGTATCGCAAAGGATGGTTCTAAAAGATTTTCTCCCGTTGTTTTAAAAAGTTCCACAAAGGTTTTGACAGAAATAATTAAAGGTTTTATGGAAGGAGATGGATGTTTCAATAAAAATAATGGTTTTCAAGGGGTGGGAGTAAGTAAAAAACTTTCTGAACAAATAGCAAATATTTGTGACATATTAGGTTTAATTTATTCTTTTACTAAAACTAGAATTTCTAAAGGCAATAGACAAACATGTTATAATGTACGTGTTAGCCGCCGTAGTTGTGGGGTATTTGCAGATACTTTTAAACATTATAAAAGCGATATAGATGAAAGATATTGTAATAATATTCCTTATAAGAAAGAAGGAAATTATATTTTAAGAAAAATAATATCGATTAAGAAATATAGATATTCAGGAGAAGTATATGATTTAACGGTTAAAAATGCTCATACTTATATAGTTAATAGAGTATGTTGCCATAATTCGCAGTTTCCCATGAACGGGTTCGTTTTAGAACAGTCAGATAAAAAGGTTTTAAAGTATTTCGAAAAGATCTCAAAAGATCTTAGATTAAATTATTGGTTAAAACTGATTAGTCATGAATATTTTATGATAGGGGATGTTTTTCCGTTTACAGAAATACATTGTCCAGCATGTTCTGGAGCAGGGATGGATACTGACGGGAACGTATGTAATCATCCAAATGGAAAAATTAAAAGAATAGTTGTTTTAAATCCCGACTGGATTGAAGTACAGAAAAATGTTTTGGCTAATGAGCCAGTTGTTGTTCTTGTTCCTGATGAAGAGTTAAGATCAATTGTATCAAAACGAGAGCCTAAACAAATATATGATAGATTACCTTCTAAATTAATTCAATTAGTTTCTGCTGGGCAACCTATACCTTTGTCAAATAGATCAGTAAGTCATTTGAAATATAATGATAGTCCATACGGAACATATGGAGTTTCATTGATTCGTAGACTGTTCACAGTTTTGGCTTATAAGACGAAAATTATGACAGCTAACTGGATTGTTGCAGAAAGACTTATTCTGCCAATTAGAGTTGTTAAAATCGGAGATAAAGAGCGTCCAGCTTCTCCTCAAGATATTTTGGATGTTTCTAATCAATTATCTGCTGTAGCTAATGACCCTAATTTAACATTAGTGACTCACCATGCTTTTGAATATGATTGGTATGGAGCTACTGGTAAGATTCATAATATTACAGCAGAATTAGAACATATCGGTAAAGAAATTTTAGATGGAATGATGCTTAATCAATCATTGTTGAATGGAGAAATGACCAGTTATTCTTCTGCTCAGGTCGGCGTAGAAACAATGATAAGAAGATTGGATAGTTGGAGAAATACATTAGCCGAATGGGTAGAAAATCATATTTTCTTGCCAATAGCAATGATGCAAGGTTTCGTAGACGAGAAAGAGTCTAAAGAAATAGGCGAGATTGTTTATAAAGTTCCTAAATTAGTGTTCAATGATATGAATCTTAGGGATAAATCAAATCATTTACAATTAATGTCTCAATTGCATGATAAGGGCCTTATCAGTACTCAAAAATTGCTAGAAGAATTTGATATTGATTATGACCAAGAGACAGAAAGAATTAGAGATGAGCAAGTTCAGGCAGGCCCTCAAGGTCAGATGGGCGGCATGGGTGGCATGGGTGGCGGTGCAATGGGCGGCATGGGTGGCGCTCCAATGGGGGGTGGCGCTCCTCCTGACATGGGGGGAATGCCTGGGGCTGAAATGGGTGGAATGCCTGGAGCCGAGATGGGCGGTGGTATGCCTGGCGGCGACATGGGTGGCGGAATGCCAGGAGCCGAGATGGGTGGAGCCGCAGAATCAATTCCTCCTAATTTCAAGGTAGGTAGAAAGGGTAAAGGTAGCAAGACTATGGAAGAGCAGTTAAAGCCTCCTGCTCCTAAGTTTATTAAGTTAACTAAATTAGAACAAAAAATGTATAAAATTATACAAAGTATGCAAACACCATATCAGTTATATGGGCAATACTCTGTTAATGTAGCTGGACAGCAGAATCCATATGTTTTAGATTTCGCTTATCCTAATTTGGGTATTGGAATTGAAGCTGATGGAAAATCTTGGCATGAGAATGTTGAATCTAAAATAAGAGATAAGAAGAGAGATCAGAAACTAGCTGACATCGGTTGGAGAATTTTAAGGTTCAAAGAAGACGCTATCCACGATAAGGAAGAGGAAATAAGAAAAGTTATTAATTCTCATATACAAAATGCTGTTCAAGATAGAAAGAATAGAAAGAAAAAATCTGAATCTGATGGATTAGTAAAAGAAGCCAGTATTTTTGACAATTTAACAGAGGAAAATTTGTTTTATAATGAAATAGAATTAAATAATGGTTTGGGTTATATCTATTTGATAGGTAAAGCATAATGAAATATTTTGATGTTTTCAAATTATCTTATGTCGCTCCAAGTAAAAAGAGAAAAAGAATCCGTGATAGGGGGATCAAGTGGGAAGAAAAGTACCACGATAGATCTGCACCTTTGAAGAAAAGATTTGATAAAAATATCGGTGAAGGAGCATATCTAAGATGGGAAGGTCATGATTACACAACCGATAGTGACTATTTTATCGTTGTTGGACCTGCTCAACAGAAGTATGGAAGAAAATCGTTTTTCGCTGGAATAAAAAAGCTACCTCCCAAGCATGAAAGGAAAAAAGTTTATGCCCCTAGCGGAAAATATTTTACAAGTATAATGTCAGCATTGAGCCATGCTAGTAAGATGTGGGGAATTCCTTTTCCTAAGAATCAGACGAATTACTCTACTGCTGATTTAGAGAATGTCAAGATTCCTAGAAAAATGAAAGCATAAATATAATAATTAGTTATAGTTATATTTAATAAGAGAGCATGGTTTGGAAACATTAATTACATACTGCGTAGGAGCCGGAGCTTTTGTTGTTGGAGTCGTGATAGCAATAGTATCAAAAGTTAAGGCTAATAAAAAGAAAAAAAATGGAAAAATCAACCCATTAAAAACTTTTGACACCGATCTTAGGATTCAGGAATCTATCACTGAACTAAGAGTTGAACTTGGCGCTCAAAGAGTATATATCGCCAAGTTTCATAATGGTGGAGAATATTTTGATGGAGGAGCTATTAAGAAAATTTCTAGAACTCATGAAAGCTGTGAAAGAAGTGTTTCTCATGAGTTTATAAATTATCAAAATGTTCCTGTTACATTAGTACCAGATGTTATGTCGTTATTGAAAAAGTCTTGGCAGGCTGATGAAGTTGTTTGTGGTAAAGTTGAAGATCTATTTGATGGTTTTTTGAAACATCATATGAAAAGAGCAGGAGTACATTTATTTTTGAAATATAGAATAGTATCCGATGGTAGATTGACAGGGTATTTAGGCGTACAATATAATATTGATGCTCATGGTAAATTTGGATGTTGTAAGCAAGATAAAAATGTTTGTACGTTGCCTGATGAAATACTAGAAAAAATAAAAACGACTGCTGGAGATATAGAGAACTTGTTTGTTACTGGTTTATAATAAAGGATTTTTTAATTTATTATAAAATAAAAAGTAAATAGACAGAATAATAAAAGGAAACGATTATGTCCTTGGAAAAAAGACCTAATTTAGAACATATTTCTATTGAAGCTTTAAATTTTCCTGAAGAATGGAACGAATACAAGATCATTAAAGTAGCATCTGTTGATAAAACCAAACAAACAGATTTGGGTGGTTTTAATATAGCATCTGCTATTAAAGAGCATCCTGAGCATCTATTTGTCAAAGTATTTGCTATTAAAGAGAATGAAGTTAATGATAATGCTGATTCGTTTAGCGGAGAGGAACTTAGAAAGTCAGCAAAAACTTTCATAGGAGTTCCTATATTCTGCAATCATCAAAATGATGATATTGAGAAAGCTCGTGGAAAATGCGTTCATGCATGGTATGACAAAAAGGCTGGCGGTATTTATATCATATCCACTGTTGATAGAATTGCGTATCCTAAATTGGCTAGAGGCATAGAAGAAGGCTATATCTATGCAAGTAGCATGGGTTGCAGCGTTTCTCATTCCTGTTGCTCAATTTGTCATTGTAAAGCTGCAACGGCAGATGAATATTGCGATCACGTAAAGCATAGAAAAAATAAAAAATTCAGCGGTAAGGTTAAATGCCAATATCCAGCAACAAAAGACGATCCATGCCCAATCTGTAGTACAGATGGAAATAAAACAGGCGAATTAGAACATAAAGACGCTCAGATATATGAACATAACTTTGGTATTAATTTTATTGAAGATAGCTTTGTAGTAAATCCAGCATGTCATTCCTGCTTGGTTCAAGATATCTTCAATGTTAATGAGGTTTCTAAGAAAGTCGCTAGTTTAAGAGATAAAGTAAATAAGATATCACAAGAATGCGATTCTGGTTCTTGCTCTATTACTGGAAATAAGATGTCTAAAGTGGCTGGCAAGCAAGAGTTAGAATACTTAAATGAAGCTATGGATAAGATTGAAAAGGTTTCAAAAAGCATTATGGCTCAGAAAAGACATGTTTCTATGGAATATTTGAGTAGCTTAGTAGATGTATGGGCTAGTTTGCAAGATTTATCAGATGAATTATTAGAAATGGGATATGCTCAATTACCATCTCCAGATATCGGGGAAAGTCCTATTACTGCTGATGTTGCTCCTGAGCAACCAATGCAGCCAGTTGATATTCAGCCTCAAAATATACAAAAACCTGTTAGCCCGGTCGGTTCTGAAGAGGTTAGCATGGATGGAGATATAGGTTCCGTTACTGTTCCTAAGACTTCATCTAATAAAAAGTTAGAAAATAACAACAGAAAAAAGAAGGAATTTTTGGTAGCTGTTGGTAATTTGAAGGAAAGGCTAGTAGCGTTGTCTGATAGATTACATGATTCTACCGATAATGTTTATAATGAAAAAGAGTTAAATAATAAGGAGTCTGATATAATGGCAATGAACAAAGGTGAAGGCCAGGATAAAGTTGAAAAAGTAGCAGAACATGATATTTCTGTTATTACAGAGAAACAGTTGGATGAGGCTGAATTCACTGGCGAGCGTTGGGACAAAGCTCCTACTACTATAACTGAAAAACAGTTAGACAATCCTACTGCTGATAAAGATCCTAATGTTACAACTAGTGAAAGCCCACAAGCAAGATTGGGTTCTTACGAAGTTATAACTGAAAAGCAGTTAGACAGTATTGGTAGTGATTATGTAACTAGATGGGGAGACTTCCCAGAAGTTATTACTGAAAAACAATGGAATGAGACTAGTAGATTAGTTGGTTCCTTGTTAAGCAAAGATCAGACTAATATCATAACTGAGAAGCAACTTAATGATTTTGTTTCTCATCACACTTATCCTACTCCTGAAGTTATTACTGAAAAGCAGATAGCTGGAGGTACTGCACCTGTTGCTGAGAGATGGGCTTCTAGCGAATCTAAGGATATCGTAAAGTCTGCTATGGCAACCATCGCTGATACTATTGCTTACTACGGTAAGACTCCTGTTGATGTTTTAAAGGCTTCTAGTTACATTAATCAAAATGTAAAGACCTTAGATAAGGCTGCTTATGTCACATTGATCAATGCACTTCCTCATAAGGCTGGCGAGAGACAGTCTGAAAGAGAAAAGTATGATTACTTCTCTAAGATCGCTTCTTCCGGCGTTAGAACTCCATCTGCTGTCGATTCCTTACTTGTATGTGCTTCTGCTCATATTCAAGGATACAAGGCTGATGATGTTTTAGAAGCTATTAAGGTTATCGCTGGAAGCAAGAAGGGTATGAAGATTGCCGAGAATATGGCAAAAGAAAAAATGGCTTCTAAGAATACAGTTGATGTTTTGGATAAGACTGCGGAATACGAAAATGCTATTACTGAGTTGGATAGACCAGAAGACGGCGTTTATCAAGTTTATGCCGATTTGAAAGAAATTTCTGCTAGTAAAGAAGATCAAGCAAAATTTATCGCAGCCTTAAAGAAACTTGCTGATAAGGAAATTGATGATGCAGGGATCGAAACTGCATTGTTAAGTATTGATATTGATGAGGAAAAAGGTTTTGTAGTTGCTACAGTCAAGGACGTTAAGACTTTGACTGCAAAAGAAAAAGCTGCTGTTAAAGTTGCACAGACAGCTTTGTATGACCCAAAGAGTTTTGGAAAAGAGAAGCTTGATCCGCCTGCGACTGAGGAAATGGAATATATTGAGCCTACCCCAGAAGAGTTGGCAGAGATAGAAAAGGGTAAAAAGCACGAAGAATTGCTCTATGATCCATTCGAACTTGATGATGATGAAAAAGATATGAGAATGGCTTCTAGAGATGATTTAGTAAAGACTGCTCAAATGTTCGGTGGTCAAGGCGGTCCAGGAATGGGCGGCGAAGCCGCTGGCGGCGCTGATGGGGGAGCAGGAGCCGGTGCTGGGGCTACAATGCCAGCCGCTCCTGGAAATATGGGCGAAGCTCCATTAGAGACATTTGAAGAGACTGATATGGCAGAAGGAATGGGAGATGATGGCGAAGATTTACAGCCTAAGCCTCCTGGCTCCACTTGCCCAGTTTGCACAAGCGAAGATGTTGATATCATCAAAGGACAAGGAAAATGCAATAACTGCGGATCGGAGTTTTCTTATGAAATCGATATTAAAGTAACTAAATGGCAAGGCGTTTCTGGCGACAAGGACGATGGTATTGACCAGGACGAGTTCGCTGGCGAAGATGAGACTGAAGCCGCTGGAGCAGAATTGGAAGGCGAAGGCTTTGCACTTCCAGAAGGCGAGGGCGAGATGGCAGCAGCAGCCAAGTCTGATAGTAAAATGGAAAAAGTAGCATCCGTTATGAAAGTTGGTAAGTTCGCTATGACTACAAAATTGACTCCTGAAGCTTTGAAGATCGCTTCTGAAGCTGGAGTTAAGTTAGGCGAAGTCAGCCCTGTAACTGGTTCTACAAACGTTATGCAATTAGATACAAATAAGTTTATGTGTATGGATTCTGGAATTGCGTATGAAGTTAAGTATGCTGCTAGTACAAAGAATCCTAAGAATATATACGCTCAATGGAGTTGGAAAACTAATACTGATATGGAATGCGATTCTTGCTCAAGAAGTAAAGCAAGATTCATTAAAGCCTTAACTACAGTTGGTTTGGACGAAAAGGGCTTTGATACATTAGATATGAAAGAAAAGGGTAACGTTATCTTGGCTATGAGCGGAAAGGGACTTATAGATAAGATTAAGACTGCAAGCACAAAGACATCCGTAGTTGATGAATATAAGACTAAGTTTGCTTCTGTTGATGGTAGTCAGTTCCCAGTTGAAAGTTGCATGCAAAAGTTGGCTAATAGATATGGCGAAAATGCAGTTGCTTTAAGCGGTCCTTGCGAAGGGAAAGCTTTGGCAGATTGCGTTTGCAAGTCTTTGAAGAATGCTGGCGTTTACTCTAGCAATTTGGCCGTTAAGGTCGCTGGAATTTGGGTAGAGAAAGAAGCTGCTAGCGAATGTATCGAAGATTATATCAGATTGGGATTTGAATACAAACAGTCATGCGTCATCTGCGATGCATTGAAAACAAAATATGCACAGTTGGATGATGTCATTGTTGACGAGTTGGATGTCGAAGATGACGGTCCAGAAGGACCAGACGGTCCTGGCGGTCCTGACGGCATCAGCATTGTAGATATCGAGCCTTTTGGCGAAGATACAGATGCTACTATAACTATTGAATTACCTTCGGAAGTTTTAGAGCAACTTGAGCAAGCTATTGATGAGGCTCAAGGTGAAGGCGAAGTCGTAGAAGAAGTTCCAGAAGAAGTTACCGAAGTCGAAGTAGACATCGATACTCCTGAAGATGCTTCAGAAGTAGTAGATGAAGTTGTTGATAAGGCTTTGGGAGAGAATTTAGGAACTGAAGAAGTTAAAGATATGGAAGGAGAAGAATCTTCTGATATGCAATATATGGAAGGCGAAGAAGAAGTAGTAGATGTTGTAGAAGATATTGGAGAAGGCGTAGAAGGTATTGAAGAAGACGTAGAGGATGTTGTAGAAGACGTAGAAGATGTAGAAGATGTTGTAGAAAGTCCTGAAGCAGAAATAGTTGAAGAGATTATGGATAGGGTTGAAGACATAGTAGAAGAAGTAATTGAAGAAAAAATGGGAAATAAAGAAGGAGTCCCAGAAGAAGATGAGTATATGAATGATAACGCAGGAGTTATGAATCCTGAAGAGACAGACGAGATGGTAGAAAAAGAGGGCGACGAAGAAGAAATGGATATGGAAGATTCTGAAATGACAATGGCAAACAATCAAGAAAATATTGAGAAAGAGGCCAACACCATGAAACATGGTTATATCGGTAGAACTGGACATATCGGATTAGACTTGTCTAACGTCTTATCTGTTGTAAATAAGAAAGCCGAAGCTGGAGAGAAATCTTTGCAGCAGCAGAATGCTCAAGATTCTCCTGATATCGGAAAATATAAAGACGGAACTCCAATGGATAATGAGAATGCTTTGACAGAAGGAAAGCCTTCTGTTCCTCATACTGGTGATCAAGCTCTTATCTCGGAAGAGACAAAGATTGATACTGAAGAGGTTAAAGTTCCAGCAGGAAGTTCTCCAATGGGCGAAGAAGAGTTAGAGGGCGGAGATGTAAGAAATACTGGCGGCGAACAAGGAGCCGGTACTTCTAAGGCTGCATCTACTAGAGAAAGAATTTCTGCATTAGCTGATAACATTTTGAAGTCTGCTAATGAGAAAAAGTTAGCTCCTAAAGAACCTGATTCTAAAGATCCTGATATCCAACCCATACAAGACAATAAGACTATGGGCGACGAAGATAAGTTCGATGCTGATGAAGTAAAGGATAAGGATGTTAAGAGTGACGGCGGATTTATTGGTAAAGAGAAAGAGACTTTTAAGAGTAAACCAGATTCCCCTAAAGATCATCCTTCTTTCCCAGCCGGTGGCGATACGTTACCAAAGGGCGAAGGACAGGAATCTGAAAAAGAAAATAAAGATATAGGCATCGCTTCTACTACAGCGGAGTCCGATAATAGAAAAGTTTATGCTGAAGCTACAAGAATTGCCGGTCGTATGTTGCAAGATAACCGTATCAAACCAGAAGGCTTGGCAGAGAAAATCGCTGAGTTGGCAAGATACCAAATGGAGCAACTTGCAGATTTTGAAAAAGGCATCTTTTCTAAAAAAGGACTCGACGGAGAAGCTGGCGGGCTAGAGAGTAATCCCGTTGTTATTGGAGAAAAAAGCAATCAAAGGACTGCTTCTGGAGAACTTGCAACTCAGTTGAAAAGTTTATTCAGTCTCGACCAACAGAATCAAGCTGCTCACGACATAGACTCAGATTATAAAAAAGTTTATAATCGTATATAATGAATTGAAAAATTAGGAGATTTATAAAATGGCTTTAATCGAAATTCAACATGTTGTTGCGGATATGTATCCTGTTGATCCTGATTGGGCTGGTACTCCAGATCTTATTGAAGGCCAGATTGTCAGATTGACAACTGCTGGATACGCAAGACCTGACGCCAGTAACAATAACGATGCTATCGGCATCGCAGGTGACACTCAGAGTAATGATACTGCTGGTACGCCTTACTCTGCATCTTTGATCGTTAACTCTGCTGGTGCTACAAGACAGACCTCTAATAGAGTATCTGACTTCTTCAACGAGACTTTGGCTTCTGGTAAGATGACTGTTTATAATGGCGGCGGACGTTTCGCAACCGATCAGTTTGAAGATCTTGTTTCTACAGCGAATCCAGGTGCTGCACTTTATAGTTCGGCCAATGCTTTGTTGACTACCAATGGTACTCCAGGTACTGACCAGTTGATCGGTAGAGTAGCGGCTGCGGTTGCTGACTATCCTTCTGGCGTTCCCGGTATCACTGTTGATGGTTCTACTACTTTAGGTGAATTCGTAGAATTCATTCTATTGATCTAATTTAAAAAATTTAATAAACTATCGTTTTAGGATTTGTAATCAATCGAATACCTGAAAATAGTAAATAAAAGGAGTTTAAAATGGCTTTTGCAAAAAATAGTTTGTCTGATAGACAGAAAGAAGAGGTCATCGCCCAGGCCCTTGAGACTGATGAGGGTAGAGTAGCGTTGGCACAGGCTATGGTAGAACCAATTAGACGTTCGTTGGAATATCAAGCTGTAGGTCGTAAGCTTTTAATGGTTGACGAACTTCCTCAAGGTGCTTTGGCACGTTACGAAAGAGATGTTGCGAGCATTGCTCACGTTATCTCTCGTAGAGGCGCAGTTCCAGATCAGATTCAGGAAGGTGAAGAGATTTTGGTTCCTACGTTCGAAATCGCTGCCCATCCTACCGTAAGATTGTCCGAGATTAAGGCTCGTAGATTCTACATCGTAGACCGCGCCCAAATCAAGGCCAAGGAAGCTATCCAGAAGGAAGAGGACACCAACATTTTCAACGCACTGTTGGCTGCTGCTACTACTTCCGGTAATGTTGTTGACAACTTTGGAACCCTTTCGGTTGCATCGTTGAATACCGCTTTCCGTTTCATCGAAGAGCATGATCTTGTCGCTACTAAGATCGTTATGCATGCAACCCAGTTTGCAAGCGTAAGAAACTTCGGCAAAACTTTCTATGATGAGGCAACTCAGAGAGAAATTATTACAACTGGTCTTTACGGTCACTTGTATACCGCCGACATTCACGTTTCTTCGAGAATGCCTAACACCGTCGTTCTTGTTGTTGCGAGTCCTGACACCGTTGGCGCGTTCCCAATTAGACAGGATATTACCGTTCTTCCTGCTGATGATCCTAAGAAATTGCGTCTTGGCTGGGTTATCTACGAAGAGGTCGGAATCGTTGTTATCAACGATTACGCCGTTTCTAGAATCAACGTTAGTTCTGCAACTTCCTAAGTTAGTAATTAGTTTTTTAAAAAAGAGAGAGAGCCTATGGCTCTCTCTTTTTTTTGTACTTATATTATAGAAGGGACTATCCCGAGTTCTTCGTATATAATAGTGAACATAATTGTTGATATTATATATGGATTATGAGGATAAAAATGAAAGAACGTAAGATATTTAATTTTAAATCAAAGATTTTAAAAGAAGAAACTATAAAAGAGTTTGGATATGATCCTGACACTTTAGGTAATTCATCAAGTAAATTTGTTATTGCTATTTGTAGATTTTGTGGAAAACAGCATAAAGTTAGGAAAGGGTTTTTTATAAAATCAGGATCAGCTTGTCATAAAGAGTGTAAAATAAAAGAAATGAAGAAACAATGTTCTCCATTTTCTGATCCTGAAATTAGAAAAAAAGCTAAAAAAAAGATTAAAGAGAAGTACGGATCTGAATATGCAAGTCAAAATAAAGAAATAGCTAAGAAAATTTCTAATGTTAGATTATCTAAAGAAAATAAGGATAAAATTAAAAAAACAAATTTGAAAAGGTACGGTGTTGAAAATCCTTTTCAGTCAGAAGAGATTAAAGATAAAATTAAAAAAACTAATATTAAAAAATATGGTGTAGATCATCCTTTAAAAAGTGAAGATATAAAAGAAAAAATGAAACAGACAAATGTAGAGAGATATGGAGTAGATAATCCTCTCAAAAATAAAGAGATTCGAAAAAAAATAGAAAATACTAATATGCAAAAATATGGTTGTAAAAATCCTCAACAAAATAAAGATATAAAAAATAAAACTCAACATAATTTTAATATCACTATAGGCATAAATGAGGCAGGTCATTATGATTTAGTTAATACTTTAAGAGGACAAGATTTTTGGGATAAATTGTTGAAAAATTCTTTAAAAAAAGTTTGTGAAGACTTTGATTTAAATTATCAAAGTGCAACTGCCGCTTTATTAAAGGATGAATTTAGGGATAGATATTATTCTACATATACTTTTCCTACACAACAAAAACAGAAAGAATTGTACGACTGGTTAAAAGAGGAAGGATCTAATGTCTCGTTTAATGATCGTTCTATAATTACTCCGCTAGAATTAGATATAGTAGATAAGGATAAAAAAGTTGCTGTAGAATTTAATGGTAGTTTTTGGCATTCTGAGGCTAACCTCTCTCGTGAAAAAGCTAAGAAAACGCACATAGAAAAGACTAGATTATGTAATGAAAAGGGTTATAGATTGGTTCATGTTTTTGAACATACTTATTTACAAAGAGAGAACCAGGTTAAGACATATTTAAAATCTGTTTTTGGTTTAAATAAGAAAAAGATTGCTGCTCGTAAATGTATAATATCTCATAGTAACTCTGATGATTTTATTGAGAAATATCATATACAGGGAACTCCAAGAGGAACAATTAAATATTTTAATTTAGTATATAATGGAGATACTGTAGGGGTTATGACGGCAGGCAAGCATCATGAGCGTGGTGGAGATAAGAAGGCTTGTATTTTGACCAGGTTGGTTTTTAAGGATGGTGTAACGGTTCAAGGTGGCTCTAGTAAATTATTTAAATATTTCAGGGAGTGGTCTATAAAATCTGGTTATGATAATATTATTAGTTGGTCTGACAATATTTTTTCTGAGGGGAATATTTATAGTGTTTTAGATTTTTCTTTAGAGAAAGAATATCCACCAAGTTATTTTTATTATGATCATAAAAAACAGAAGTATTGTAATAAGCAATCTCAAAGACAGACTAATAAAAACAGGCCGGAGGGGATGACTATCGTAGATTGGAATAATTCGAGAAGAATGTATGTTATATGGGATTGTGGAAAAAAGAAATGGGTTTATAATTTAACAAAGATTAATTTTTGTGAAAAAAAAGAAATTATAGATATTTGTGATCAGATAAAGAAAGTATTAAGTTTTGATTTAATAAAGAAAGAATATCAAGGTGATACTCCTATTCATGGTGCTTGTTATATAGCTACTGAATCTTTATATCATATATTGAAAGAGAAATATGATATAAAAATAAAGAGATATACTTTGGAAGATGGTGTTTCACATTGGTGGGCAGAATATAACAAAGAAATTATTGATATAACAAAAGAACAATTCGATTTTGTTGTTCCTTACTACTTTGGGAAAAAGGCAGCTTTTTTAACTAAAGATCCTTCTAAGAGATGTAAAAAGATATTAGAGAGAATTGAAGGAAAATAGATTATTTAAATGTATTTTATATATTAAGGTAGATTTTTATGAACTGGTATAAAATATGCATAGCTGCTGGTAGGATTGATTTTTTATCAACACTTAATCTGCCACAAAATATCGTAGATTTTATCATGTCATTTGATGTGTCAAATAATAATATTGCTAATATATTAACAAATGAAGCTAGAAAAAATCCTCAAATCACTCTCGTTGAATTACAGAATATAGCTAATCAATCAGAAGAAACAGGGAAAAGTCCTTGGGAAAAAGATTTGACTAATATGGCTAAGAATTTTGCAGCATCAGTTATAGGGTATGGAAATATTTTAGATCGTTTTGTAAGATGGTTTTCTTTAGAAATTTATAAATATTTAGGGTTAAAAGGAAAAATATATAATCAAGAAGATGTAAGAAGAATAAAATTATTTTTGTTTAACCGGGAAGCTGCTCATCCCAGAGGAAATGAAATTCGTAATATGTTGGACTGGTATAGACAAGAATTGCCTGATTTGAATAGTTATACTTTAGATAGGGCTTTGGATGCGTCAGCAGAATGGCATGCTACTGCTTTTAAAGGTGAAGGAGAATATGATCCTAAAGATCGTGAGGTCGTTTGGGGGCCATTTTGGAAAGATGCCGAGGGCAGAGATATAAAAGAGTGGCATGGTTGGACTATTCAAGATGTTCAATCTAAAAATGATTTGGAAGCTGAAGGTAACAAGATGGACAATTGTGTTGGTGGCTACTGTGGTCCTGTATCCGAAGGTATATCGGTTATATATTCTTTAAGGGATCCTGATAATAATCCTCATGTCACAATAGAAATAGATGAAACGGGAAAATATATAAAACAAATATATGGAAAATCTAATTCTGAGCCTAAAGATGAATATAAAGATATTATTAGACATTGGATAGCAAGTGATGATAATTCTCCTTCTGTGTCGCAAGAAGAAGTAGATCCTGCTGATTTCTTTGCATCATCTAATTTGACATGGACAAGTATAAGTACTGTTATAGAAGAGTGGGAAAATGCATATAAGTTTTTATCCCAAGGGGAATTTGATGAATATGGTTTGAAGAAAGAGACTGATACTAACAAGATACAGTTTGTTGCACAGGCATATGAAAATGCTTATGATATGGTTCAACAAATGAGTAGTAAAGGTGGATATGATGGAGATAGCGGACTAGGAGAAATTATTGTACGTTTGGCTGTAGATGAAGAAGATGAAGGGATAGATATGTTATTATTTGAGCTTAATAAAGCATTAGATGTCGATTATCTAGATGTCGATTATCTAGATAGTCTAGAATCAGATCTTGTATATCCATATGAGCCAGATTATGAAGATGATGAAGAATATGAAAAAGCTATGGAAGAATATGAAAAAGAAGTAGAATACAGATATTCTGGTATTTTTCCTTTTGGTTGGAGAAAAGATATTCGGAAGGAATTAGATGAACAAATGCAGAAAAGAATGAATATATCCTTGGAAGATTGGATTAAGCAAGCTGAAAAAGCCAATAAAATGTAAATAGGAGATAAAATGAAAAGAATAAAAACCGCACAATATTATGATAGTTTTGGTGATCAACAAATGGAGCGAGATTATTATGAGTTCCAAGAAGATAATCAGCCCGAAGTAGAAGATGAAAATGCTAATGCTTTGGTAGATGCTTTGGAATTATTAAAATTAGAATCTAGGAATTTTCCTGAATTAGATGCAGAATTACAAAGTATTATGCAATCTGAGAATTGGATGGAACAATTAAAAGGATTCATTGCTCGTAATTTCGTTAAACTCGTTCCTCCTAATACTGGGGTTGAAGATCAGTTTTATGCGTCTTCAGAATGGGGCCAAGGTATCGAAGATTTCTTGCGATTAATGGAATTGTATCCAGATATCGTTAAAGCAGTATTTTAAAAATAAATATTTGATTTTAATAAAAAGTCACGTTTTTGCGTGGCTTTTTTATTGCCTGTTAAAAATAACTTCGGTATAATATATTGTCAATTACCTCTTAAAAGTGGAGACTTGTAACTATCGTCATACTGACGATGTTACAATAGGTTGATTGACTACAACCCTACCTAGATAAGATATACTGTCTAAGTAATTTTTCTTAATATTAAAAGCAGCATTTAAATCTGCATTTAATTGATAAGAACATTTTGTACATTTAAACTGAGACTGACTCTTACGATTAGAACGAGAAATATAACCGCACTTACTACATTTTTGAGAAGTATATCTGGCAGAAACATGTTCTACTTTAATACCTTTTTCTTCTGCTTTATATTTCAAGAACTGTTCAAACTGGTAAAAGTTCCATTTATTTAGTTCTGTTCTTTGTTTCTTCCTCAATCTGACATTTTGACGAATACCAGCCAAATCTTCGAGAATAATAGTACTTCCTGGTTTTACAGATTTTACAATTTGTTTAGCAATACAATGATTTACATCTCTGCGAAAACGGTTAACCTTTTTAGAAAGTTTTTTAAGGTGTCTTTTGGCAGATTTAGTTCCTTTGCTTTGAAGTTTACTTTTATTTTTTTCATATTTATCTGTAATTCTTTTAATTTGAGATCCATTAAAAAATTGTTTTTCAGATGTTACTGCTATCTTTTTGATACCACGATCTATTCCTACATAAGTATCTGTTTGAGGAATATCAGTTTTTTCTGTAGAAACTGTAATATTAAGAAAAACAGTATGGTTTCTGATCATAAGTTCAGCAGAACATTTATTCCAAGTAATATACTGTTTAAAATAATCTGGCACTCGGATAGAATATTTCTTTCTTCCATTAACAGTAAGAAGAGAAATTTTTTCTTTGTCAAACCAGATAGTAATAGAGTTTTTGTCGTATCTGATTGAACATTGTTTAGAATTTGGTTGAGTAGCTTTTTGTTTTTTAATAATTCTAGATCTAACAGATTTAAGGCTTTCAGTTGCTTTTGTCCTTGCTGAAATAGCTAGTTGAGCAGGAAGATTAAATTGTTTTCTAACATTTTTATATGTTTTGTGGTGTAGAGATATAGCATTGTAGTCTTTATCTTGCCAACCTTGTTGACATATAAGGTTATATGCTTTTGTATATGCTTGAACAGTGGATAGTATTTCCGATTCAGGTATATTGAGTTTAAGTTTAATTGTACGAGTTATCTTCATATATGTAACTTATCGTAATATATAAGAAAAACCTTTAAGAAAATATTAATTTTAGCAAAACTACTCTTTCCAAGGGAAGCGGTTTACTGAGACAAGATTATGAAAGCAAATTGGATATTAGAAGAAGATGTATTTGACGAGAATATAGAAGAATTCAAGAAAGAGATCAATAACCAAGGCATGTCTTATGATTTGGTGAATTTAAAAGATTTTCAATCTCATAATTATAATCTTTTCCCTGGTTATAGCTGTGTGATCTTTTACGGAAGTCTAAGATTCATGAGGAGATTACTTCGAGAAAAGAATTGGATTCCTTGTGGATGGTGTACGTTGGCTAATTTCGAATGCTTTAAATATTATACGTATTGGGGAAAACATTTATTCAACCAAGATTATATTATGATTCCTCTTCAAGAGTTGATTAGAAGAAAGGAATATATTTTTGAGAATTTTGGAGAAGACAATAAGATTTTTGTCAGACCAAGTAGCGGATACAAAGAATTCGATGGAGAAGTAATTTCTCTTGATGGATTGAATGAAAGTATGTTGAGTTTTGTATCTGAAGATTCTCCAGAACTTTTGGTTGTAGTGTCAAGTCCTAAAAAGATAGACAGAGAATGGAGATTTGTTGTAACCGATACAGAGGTTATTACTGGTTCTATGTATAAAGATAATGGTTCTGTAGAAATGGAATTAAGCAAAGAAGGTTCTCCTGAGTGGGACTACGTTAGAAGGCTCGTTGAGGGGGCTGTGTGGCATCCAGACAAGACATATACAATGGATGTATGTGAGAGTAATGGAAAGAAATATTTATTAGAATTAAATGCTTTTAGCACATCTGGTTTTTATGATTGTGATCTGAAAAAAATAATATCTACCGCTTCTGAGATGGCAGTTACAGAACATCATGACTTTATTTTTGCTTCTTAAATGAACATGTCTTCGCCTGGTTATTAGACCTTAAAACTTATATATTTTTGTAGGTTTTATTTAATCATAATAGAACATAATGATGTAAAGGTCTACTTTTTAATTGAGGCATAATATGAAAAAAATAACTGAAAAAGAATGGAGAACAGTAGTAAAAAATTTCGGATTATTGTATAAGATGTTAAAGAAATTTAATTGCAATAATGAGATTGAAGATGAAATCATATACGATTATGGACTGCCAGCACTAATGAGAGCTTCTCAAAATTTTGATGAAGAATTAGGACATAAATTTTCCACATTTGCCTGCGTAGCTATTTATAGATCATATCTGAATTATTTTTCTAAAATTAAAAAAAGAAGAAAAGAATTATTTTGCGAATTAAATTTAGACAATGATGATAGTCATCCGGTAGCAGAAGTAGACAATAGCGTAGATATCAAAGATTTTATCGATAATAAGATGAGTATTTTGAGTAAAGACCAAAGAAAAGATATTCATATGAAATTTTTTGAAGATTTGAGCTATAAAGAGATGTCAGAAAAATTAAGTATTTCTACACAAGCATGTCATCAAAGAATACAAAAGGCTATACAGATGATAGGAGATAGCTGCACAGAAGATGAAATCGAGATAATGTATTAAAGAGGATTATTGTTATTAAAATATAATATTAACTGGGGAAATGTATATAGTATATGGAGTTATGATATATAATGGCCGAGTCTACCAATCAAAGCAACAGAGAAAAATGGTTTTTGACAAATATTTCTAACAGAGAGATTAGTTTAGGTAATTTGCTCAAATTACCATCTATACAACCCGGGGCTACAATAAATTTATTGAGATATTATGATGCCGATGAAATATCTCAAGATCAAGAACTTCCTTTGGCTATTCGTGCCGGCGTTCTTGAGTTAGTAAAAGAAGTTGATTCTGCTGCTAAATCAGTTCCTGCGTCTGCTCCAGAAGATTATGTTACCACAGCAGAGATAAATGATATAACTGAAACAGATAATACATATGATAGTATACAGTTAAATCCTAGTCTTTCTACAGATCCTAGTCATAGCGAAGGATTGTTATTTTATGATAATACTGCAAAAGCTTTGGCTGTTTATAATAGCGAGGCTGATGTGACATTACAGGTTGGTCAAGAAACGTGGATTCTTGTGGTTAATGATACTGGATCAGATATTACCGATGGTCAAGCTGTTAGAATTACTGGGGCTGATGGTTCTGGTCTTGGTATAAATGGCGCTCCAACAATAGCACTTGCCCAGTCTGATACCGAAGGAACAGCGATTGCTATAGGTCTTGCAACTCATACTATAGAAGATGGGTCTTTTGGATTTGTAACTGCATTTGGAATCGTTCGAGAAATTGATACATCATTATTTACAGAAGGAGATAGTTTATGGTTGTCTCCTTCTGTTGCAGGCGAATGGACTAATGTGAAGCCAACTCAACCTGATGTGGTGACTGAAATCGGGATTGTTGTACATGCTGATGCTTCTGAAGGATCAATTTTTGTAAAGCCTGAATTTGCTGATTTTTATACAAAAACTCAAATTGATAATATTATTAATAATATAGAAATAGGTGGAGTATCTATTCCAAATGAATTAATAGTATCTAATACCGCCGGTACAGGTGGAGATTTATATTTAACAATTGAGTCTGCTATTGATGAAATCAATTCATTTGCTGGTGGTCCGAATGAGGCTACTGCATCTAATCCTTATCTTATTAGAGTTACGCCAGGGTCTTATACTGAAAATCCGTTGACGGTTCCATCATATGTAGCCGTGCAGGGAGATAATGATGAAGTTTGTTTGGTTGGGATAAATGATGATAATAGTCCATTGTTCACTTTAGATGATGATGCCGCGTTATATAATATGGGAATTACTGGACCAGCCAATGATGATTGTATATTCGCCACTGGTGGAAATAGAGCGGAAGCAGTAAGATGCAGATTAACCGGCGGTAATAATGGAATTCATGCTGATGGTGTTGGAACTAATCTTCGTGTAGATCATATTACCGTAGAAGGTATAACGGCAAGCGGGATTTATTCTACTGACTCTGGAAGAGTCGCTGCATTATCTTGCGGAACTGTATTATGTACGAACGGAATTTTTGCAGATGGCGGTTCTATTTCAGCAATCACATGTGCGTCTGCTTTTTGTACTAATGGTATTCATATAGATGATGGTGGCTCAGTCACTTCTCAAGATTATATTTTAGAAGGGTGCACAAATAGTATTAGAATTAGTAATACAGGGGTCGATTCTAGTATGGAAGGGGCATTAGTCCAGGTTATAGATGGGTCTACTTGGGATATACTACAAGAGAGCACAACTGGAGCAATCAATATTAATGGTGGTAGATTCTCAGCCACTAAATTATCAATGGTTAATCCTGAAATCGTTAGGATTGATTTTAGTAGTGATGTAGATGGTGATGAAGGCCACTTGTTCTTTGAGGAACTCCAGGTTGGCTCGCCCGAAATAGGACGTGAAACAGTCTTAGGAGAGGGAGATAGTTATACTAGAGCTATGATGGTTTATACATTTGCGGCCATTGGTTCGGTATGGACAGATGTATCAGTCGCAGCTTCTAGTGCTTCCGGATCGACATTTACATTTCCCGCCGTTGCTGCTAACAATGCGATTTATGTATCTTCTGATATTGATGACAATACTACCTCTGATAAAAAGTATTTTTTAGGTATTAAGGCATCAATTGCTACAGCGGCAGTTCTAAATGGCGGGTCTATAGTCGCAGAATATTGGAATGGAGCTTGGACTGCATTTGATCATTTTAGTGCTGATTCTAATGCACCATATAGTTCATATGCAAATACATTATTTGAGAGAGTTAACTCGGAACAGATTAGGTTTGATGATATTTCTGGTGATTGGATCAAAAATGATCCTCCAACTACTGGAACTGGTAATAGATTTTGGATGAGATTTAGAATCGCAACTGATATCTCCACGGCTCCTGTTTTTCAACAATTTAAATTACATACTAATAGAACTGAAATAAATGCGGACGGATTTCTGGAGTTCTTTGGTGCTGCAAGACAGGAACGCAAAATTGAGAATGTTAATTTGGGTAACTCGTGGGAAGTAGATGGCCTCGGTCCTAAAGATAATACTGTTGATTTCGGTTCTATTATTAACCTTAAGGTTAAGAAGAATAAATTTGAAGAGGGAGACGAAGATGGATTTGGTTTAATATTTGCAGTACCGACAGGACTTGATACCTCAATGCCCCTGAGATTCGTTATAAGATGGGCACCTAATAGTGACGAGGCGGCGGGTGATGTAGCACTTGATTTTGTTTATGGCCAGGCACTTATTGGTACGGTTCTTGATGGAACCAATACTGAAGTGATTGATACTGATGTTACAACTACAACGTTGAATACCGCTGACCAAATTTATGAAACTGAATTTGTTTTTAGTATTCCAGAATCACTTCCGGAATCGGCTGTGTTTATTGTCCTAAAGAGAGATGCTGATGGTGGTGCCACCGGCGACACCTATGCTGGTGACACCTATGCTGTAAATGTTGAAGTAAATGGAACTTTCTGGAACTAATGATTGTAAAATAATAAAAGGATATTTAGATATATCTGTGTAATGATAAAATAAGCATTTTTAAAATAAAAATAGGAGAAAAATATGTCTGAAACTGTAAGAGTATTAACTGCTCCAAGAATATTATTAACTGGTACTAGAGTTCTTGCAGATGGAACTGGAGCTTCTGTCGAAACGGATTTAGATTGGACTAATGTTACAAGTACTTCTGGAACGGATATTACAGTACATCGTGAGCCTATTATCTTTATAGATCAGGTTACTGTAAAAATGACTTCTACTTATGAATTAAGAGAATGGTCACGTTATGCCGAGGAAACTGAGCCAGAAGAGTCTCCACGAGCTATTTATTCCACCGTTATTGGTCCTGTAGAACAGGGAGAAACTCAAGAATTAGCTGATATCTTGTTTGCATATAATGGAGATGCCAAGTTACCTTCTGCTCAAGCTGCTAATATATATAAACCTTCTAATTCTGCTACTTATTTTGCTAGAAATGGAGTTTATGGTGGTGATCCAGGCTTTATACTTAGAGAGAATATGACAGGGGCTTATTCTGTTTTAGTCGCTGCTATTTATTATCAAGGAAAAGTCAGTGCCGAAAACGTTGCTTATATTAAAGTGGTTTAGAGCATAAATGAATTGGTATAAAATATCTTATGGGTCTAATGGTATTAGACTTTGGTTAGACGACGAAAGAGATCCACAAGATTCTTTTATACAATCAGAATATGGTGCTGATGGAAATGAGTTATGGGTCAAAACCGCTGAAGAAGCAAGGGGTATGTTGAACAACGGGAATGTATCTTATATATCTTTTGATCACGATTTAGGTCTGGGAGAAAGTGGATATAGTTTAGCGAATTGGATAGAAGAAAAAGCTTTTAATGGAGAATTGCCGAGATTAGAGTGGAGAGTTCATTCTGCTAATCCTGTTGGCAAAACAAATATAGAACGAGCTATGATTAGCGCGGAAAGATTTTGGAATAGAGAATAAGGAGTTTATTATGGATTATAAAGATAATATACCTGGTGGAGTAGGAGATAATAATCTTCCATTAGATTTTTGCAAGAAACAATTGGTAAAAGGTGTTAAAATAGAAATGGAACATATTAGAACAAGGAGAATGATGTAAATAAATAGAATATAAATATGCTTATTGTATTAAAAACTGGAGAATTTAGCATGAAAAAAATAGGCATTTATATGATCATAAATAAAGTAAATAATAAAAAATATATTGGTAGTAGTAGGAATTTGACTCAAAGACGAAGAAGTCATTTATATAAATTGAGACATGGCAAGCATGAAAATAATCATTTACAAAATGCTTTTAATAAGTATGGAGAAGAAAATTTTAAATTTGATATTATAGAAGAATGTTCAATAGAAGATCTTGCTAAAAAGGAAAATGAAAATATAAAAGAGTGGAAAACCCTATTAAGAGATAAAGGGTATAACATTTCTCCAAAAACAGGAAATAAGGAAGTTTCTCAAGAGACTAGAAATAAATTAAGCATATTGGCTAAGAATCGAACGACTGAACATAAAAAGAAATTGGCTGAGTCTAGAAGGGGATGGAATCCTTCTAAAGAGATTAGAAAGAAAATGAGTGAATCTCATATGGGGTATCAAATGCCTCAAGAACAAAAAGATAAAATTAGTAAAGCTTTAAAGGGAAGAAAAGCGTCAAAAGAGGCAACGGCGAATATGAGTAAGGCGAGAAAGGGAAGAATTATAACTAAAGAGCAGAAAGAGAAGATTAGTAGATCCTTAAAAGGGCGTACATTGACTGAAGAAACGAAAGAAAAAATGAGAATTGCTAAAGCTAATATTAGTGATGAAACAAGGAAGAAAATTTCGGAAAGCGGAATAGGCAGGAGACATAGTGAAGAATCAAAAATGAAGATGAGAGAGGCAAGATTAAAATATTATCAAAATAGGGATGAGAATGCAAATAATTAAAACGGCAAAACATAAAGATAGATTACCAGATGGCTTGGCGGATAATAGAGTTCCATCGGATTTCTGTAAAGAACAGTTAGAGAAGGGAATTCTTACGGAGATGGAACATACTGATGATCCAGATTTGGCTTTAGAAATAGCTATGGATCATTTAACAGAAAATGATAGATATTATGATCATTTAGAAAAGATGGAAGAAGATATGGACAAAGGTAAAGGTATGATGGGTAAAGGTATGATGGGTAAAGGTATGATGGGTAAAGGTATGATGGGTAAAGGTATGATGGGTAAAGGTATGATGGGTAAAGGTAAAGGCATGATGGGTAAAGGCATGGGAATGGCAGCATCAACTGAAAGATATTATGATATTTTAAAAATTGCAAAAAGTAAATATCCAAAATCAGAAACGGAACCATATAATCCTTGGGCTGTATGCACAGAATCTGCTGGTAGAGAAGACAAGGGAAAATATGAAAGATGTGTTAAACATATTAAAAAACAAAACAAAGATAAAAATAAAAAGAAATCCTATAGATACTTTGATGTAATTAAGTAAGCTAAAGTAAGAATGGATTGAAGAAACTTATTGGGGGATCATGGAGGACAAGTACTATGGGACTTGCAAGTAGATATTTGAAGCATATTTTAGTTATTATTATATTTTGTATTTTATTTTTTACTCAACCTTCTTTTGCATACGAATTTGAATTTAATCCTAATCCTGCGACTGTATATCCATTTTATCCATTGCCAGCAGATGGGGCTATAGATGATTATTATGTATTATTAGGAAATAGTATTAATATCTATCCATTAGAAAATGACATTGGTATGAAGAATATCTCTATGATAGGAGCTACTAGAATTATCAAAGGCGATATAGATGTACATTTTTATCAAGATGTGGGGCCGGATTATTATACTTTTACACCAGAGATTGACTCTTGGGGAGCAGATCAGCATTGGATCAATCTTGTTGGTGAAGATGGTCAATCGTATAATTCATGGGTTTTTATTTGGGTTGATGTTTATCCAGGTGATTTGAATCATGATGGATTTGTAGAAGATGATGATTTAAGCATTTTGTTATCTAATTGGGGTGAATATCGGACATATCAAAAAGGAAATGTATGGTTGGGAACTCATGAAGATCCTATTAATGATGATTTTGTAGGAATTGTTGATGATGCAGATTTGAGTATATTATTGTCATGGTGGAGAGAACCTGGCGTTGATGCTTATACTTATACTCCAGAACCGACTACAGCGTTGTTTTTTTTGATAGGATCTACAGCTATATTAGCAAAAAGAAAAAGATAAAAATAAACTTATAAATTAAAAGATGATTTAATATAAAGCCTGGCTACTGCCAGGTTTTTTATTAAGATTAGATATTGACGATATAAAAAATATGGACTTTGTAAATAGATCAAATAACACTATATTTTTAAGCGATATAGATAAGAATATCCCGTTCTTAGGAGATGAGGTACAACATATCTCGTTGGATAATGTCAAGAAATCTAATTCTTTTAGATTATTGGTTAGTATGGGTCAAATTGAAATAACAAAGTGCGGTAAAACTGCTTTAGAAAGAAGCTTATTAAAATCACAAAAAGAATCAAAAGAAAAAATAATAAAACAAGAAGAGGATGAGAAAATCGAAATGGAAAGCTGTAAAGATCTAGAAGTAAAAATAAGAGGCCATTTCTATGAAGCTGGCGGATATGCCAAAGTAAATAGAAATATAGCGGAAGGTCTACATAAATTAGGAGTGAGAGTCAATATAGATGCATCAAATAAATACTCGAATAACCTAAATGAAGCAGAAATAAAAAGATTGTCTCATATCAATAAAACAGTAAGCAGAAAGGCGATTTCTATAGATAGTATGATACCTACATTTAGTAGTATGTCTGCATCTAGATATAGAATTTTATATACCACGGTCGAAGCCTATTCTATACCTCAACAATTTGTTGATATATCTAATAGTTATAATGAAATATGGGTTACATCTGATTTCTGTAAAGAAATTTTAGAGAAACATAATGTAAGTAGACCTATCTATGTTATACCAGATTCTATAGATACTAATTTGTATAATGAAAATAGCGATCCATATGAATTTAATCCTAGCTTAAAAGACTTTGTTTTCATAAGCGTATTTGGATGGAGTTATAGAAAAGGTTATGATGTGTTATTGAAATCGTATTTAGAAGAATTTTCGTCAGATGATCCTGTTTCATTGTTGATTGTCAGTAGATTCAATTGTAATGCTCACGGAAAAGATGTTATTAAAGATGTTATTAAAAGATATATAGATAACAATGGTAAATCCGAAGCTGCTCATATTGCAAGATGTAGTAGTATAATACCAGAAAACAGAATGCCTAATATTTATAGAGCAGCAGATGCTTTTGTTCTATTTTCGCGCGGAGAAGGATTTGGTCTTCCATATTGTGAGTCGTCTTTATGCGGTCTGCCAGTAATAGGTTCTAATTGCAGCGCACAGACCATGTTCTTAAAGAAAAGTAATTCATATCTGGTTGATGTAGATAATATTTCTGAAATGCAGCCAGGGTCTATGCATGTTCATTATTGGGATGGTCAAATGTTCCCAGAACTACAGTCGAAGAAAGTTATACGAGATGCCAGAAAACAAATGAGATATGTATATGAAAATTATTCTGAAGCACAAAAGAAAAATAAAAAATTGCAGAAATTAGTAAAAACAAAATACAATATACCAACTGTAGCACAGATGGCTAAAGATAGATTGGATTCTATATGGAGTAAATTATGATAGTTTTTTTGGATATAAAAAGTAAAACAGTAAAAGTATATAGCAGAACCGGAGAAACTTCTATTCCATTCAGAAATATACAAAAACTCAATAAGTTTAAAGCTATAGGCAACGAGGTTTTATATATAACTGATGCTATAAAAACCGATATAGATGATATTGTAAATCTTGTTGAAGAATCGTATGGTAAAAAGAAAAATATCATCAATAAAGATGATATCTGGGATAGCGAAGAAGCATTGTTTGTCAGATCTTCTTCAAGAAGCAATATTGTTTTGAGTGATTTAGATTTAGAATTAAAAGGCTTAAATGATTTTAAATCTTTATCTGATTTGATTAAAACTCATGGCGAAAAAAATATGAAAAATAATAGAATATTTAATCAGTTGTTGGACTCAGGGAAAATAGAAATATTAACGTTAAACGAAGTGCATGAAGAACAATCTATATTGGATTCTGAAAATAGAGAGAGAGAAGACGCTGCAATGAACAGCATGTTAGTCTCTGGTTCAGAACCAGGCTCCGCAGCAGCCTATGCTGACGGAGATATAGCAGCAGACGATGCTATTGTTATTGATATGACAAATGAATTAAAAGGTTCCGGAACCAGAAGATTGGATAGTAGTTCTAGCAACGAGAGAGGACTGCTCCCGAACGATTTTTAGTATAAGGTAATATGATGAATATTCTTTTAGCCAGTTTAGGACATATGAGCGAATGCTTTGTAGCAACTTGTCTTTTGAAGAAGTTGTCAAAGCAGGGGGATGTGTACGTTGCTACTGTATTTGACTCAACAGCAGATGTTTTTGAATATTCTAAATATGTTAAGAAAGTATTTACTTTAAAACATCGACAAGATGAAGAAAATCTATTGTTAAATCATTATGATTTATTAATAAATTTATCCCCATCAATAAATGATTCCCTATTAAATGTAGATAAATGTGTAGGTATAAATTATACAGATCCAAAAGATAAATACAAGAATATTCTTTATGGTAATAAAAAAACTAATAAGAATATGTTTCAGATATATAATCAGTTGGCAGGTATGTCCTGGAGGGGGGAAGGGGCAGATGTAAATTATAAACCTAGAAATAAATCAGTTAAAAATAGGACTGGTATCCTGTTATCTAATTATAATTTAAAAGAATATTTGTATACAGAACTTAAATTAAAAGAATCTAGGTTGTGGTATATCCCACAAAAACAACATATCCATAAAAAAATGGATGAAATAAATAGATGCAAAAGAATTATAACAGATGATTTTCTTACTCTTAATATAGCACTGTTTTTGAGAAAAGAAGTGTATTTCTTAAAGACTATAAATTATAACTTTAAAATAGAGTTGTTTGGCTCTGGTAAAGTATTTGACGTTCCTAAACATTTTTTACAATAAAGAAAGGTATTTATGAGTGATTTTTTTATAAAACGAGTAGGCCCAAATAGCATAGAAAACAAACTGCCGGACAGTCAAAATTATTTCAAAATTATGAAAGATTTTGAGTTCCAAAATAAAGGCGGAAAGGTTAAAATATGTCTTCTAAGCACAGGCGTCCCTTCTCATTGCGATGTGATGAATATTAAAGATATGGAAAATTTTAGCGCCGATAAAAATATCCTAGATGAACATGGAAACGCTACAACACTATCAGGCTTTATAACATCAGATAATCCAAAAGGTATTACAGGATTATCAACAAATGCTGAATTGACAGCAGCGAAGATTTTTAATAAGAATGGGAAAACTAATACTCCCAGTATCGTAGCAGGACTGTTATGGGCTATTATCAAAAAGTCTAATGTCGTTGTACTTCCACTAGCAACTAATATAGATGACCACTCACTAAAAGATGCTATCAATAAGGCAGTTAAACAACAAACAATTATATTAACTCCATTCGATGACAAAAATGTAAATATATACCCGTTCGGGTATAATAATGTTATAGGCGTTAATTATAAAACCGGAACAAATAAAAAATGGAATATTAGCGCGGAAAATAATATTATTAATATAAAACCGCCAAGAAGCTTTAAGTTCTATACTACATACGGAGAAGGACAATACGCTAAAATGACAGGCAGACAAGCCTCATTAGGAATCGCAACCAGCGTCGTAGCAATTATGATTAATAATATAAAAAAGAAAAGAAAAAGGCCCACCAGAGAGGCTATTATTAAGGAAATTAATGTTTTCTTTTCTTAAAGGGATTTTAATAATATTTCCCAAATATAAAGTATATTAAATTATAATGGGAGAATGTGATGCCTGATCGCACTGTGTCTTTTCTATATAAGAAAAATGGACTGTCTGTTAATGCAAATTCTGTCAAATTATCATCAGATGAGGCAGATTACGGAATTAAAGAACTAGACTCCGATACCGTCGTTGTTGCAGATGGAACAGCTACAAGTAACCCAGCTACAGGAGTTTATGAATATACCTTCGATGCAGATGATACACTAACATATCTGGTATCATGGGAAGTTATCCCCGAAGCTGAAGATACTCCAGTCTATAAAGTAGATAAAGTAGGACCATTTGTACCCAATGCAGGCACAGTTACAGCATCAACAGACTTTAAAGGTTCCTTCAAGCAAAATACAACCGCTGTACTATTACTAAAGATTACAGATTTTGATGGCAATCCTCAAGATGCTACATCTATTACAACAACTATTAATAACAACGCAGGAACCCTTGTGACGCTCGGAGTTCCTGTGAAGGCCGATATAGGGTTTTATATATTTGATTGGGATATAGAGGAAACTAGGACTACTGGTGACTATCAGGCTATTTGGGAATATACTGTAGATGGAGTCGTAAGATCAGAAATTCAAGATCTTGTTGTGTCAGAAAAAGATCCGACTACAGGCGATGAAAATGAAGTATATACAGGAAGAGCAAGAGAATTGATTATAGCTCTGGAAAAATATATTTTATGCGCACAATCAGTTCCCGTATATTTCGAGCAATCAAAACAAACTGTTGACCATAAAACCTATAGATTTACATTCCCAAGATGGAACCAAACAGCAGGTATTAAAGTCTATAGAAATCAAGATAAAATCGTTACATCCGGCGTCAATGTAGATTATTTCAAAGGCGAAGTAGTCTTTAGTTCTCCATTAACAGATTTTGATGTCGTTAACGTAGATTATAATTTCAGATGGTTCTCAGATGATGAACTATATGAATTTATTATAAATGCTATCAGAACACTGAATAGTTATCCTCCTCATAGTGGATATACTGTTAATTCAGTTCCTGATAGATACATTCCTGTGGTTATTAAACAAGCAGCAGTCGATGCTCTGAGAAGATTAATGCTCTGCCTGCAATTCCAAGAACCACAACAAGTCTTTGGCGGTCCAGAAGGAGCAAATAAAGCCTTCGATAATATGGAAACACTGAAAAAGAACTATGAAGAAGAAGTTAAAGATATATATGAACAGAAAAAGTATGGTCCTTACGTTGGATTAACAAGAGCAATCGTAGTTCCAGAATTTACGCTTCCAGGTGGAAGGTCTCGTTGGTTTCGTTATTTATTTTCAAGTGGGACGTAAATCTTTATTTTATATAGACTTACGACGCACCTATTTTTATGTATTAAAGTTTTCTACATTGTGTTACCGATAGGTATTATATTCTGGTAACACTAATAAAGGAGACTTATAATGCCTAAGAAAGGACAAAATTTAAGTAAAGAAGCTATAGAGCAAATGAAGCTTGCTAAACTTAATAAGATGAAAAGCAAATTAGATTGGGATTTAGTTGAACCATATTTAGATGTTCAATTACAAAAGAGTTCTAGAAACAGAAAACTTAATTTTATTACTTTTAGAGAATTAAGAGAGTTGGTAGACTCTGGCAAGAGTTTTAAAGACATATCCAGAAGTGGAGTATCTAAGCATTTAGTGCAGTTTTTTAGTAATTTTTTGCAAGGGAAAATTATTTTAGACAAAGATACATTTTATAATGATTATAGATCTGGGTTACCATTAAATGATATAGCTGATAGGTATAATATATCCAAAAGTGATATAACATTTTTAAGACAACTTTATAATTTTAAGGCTACAGGATTTAAGTACCAAAATAGAAAAAATACTGAAGTTCCTTTGACTCAAAGACAAAAAGAGATATTATATGGATCTCTAATGGGAGATGCAAAAAGACAATATGTTAATAAAAGTTATAATACTGCGTCCGTAGGTTTTTCTCATAGTTCCAAACAGAAAAAATATCTTTTGTGGAAATTTAATGAATTTAAAAGTGTTGTTTCGGAAAAATCTCTAAAAGAATCTTTGAGTTTTGACCCTAGACATAATGGCTTTAATACTACTTGTAGTTTTTATACCCATGCTAATACTGATGTAGAAAATATACTTTCTGAATTTTATAAAGATGATAAAAGAGAGCCAACTAGAAAAATACTTGATAATATAACTCCATTAGGATTAGCTGTTTGGTATCAAGACGACGGTTCTACAGATATTAGAGAGCATAAACCGCAATTTTCTTTTTGTACAGATTCATTTTCTAAAGAAAGTTGCGAGTTAATAGTCCAGTGGTTTAAAGAAAGATATGGAATAGATGCTTTTCTTGCAGACAGAAAATCTAATGGTAATTTGTATTATAGGGTAAAAATAAGAACATATCATTCAGAAAAATTTGTTGATTTAGTATCTTCTTATGTTTTGCCTATGTTTTATTACAAAATAAATAAAAATGACCATACAAGCTGGAAACAAAAGAAAAATCTTTCTATTCATGATATAAAAGAATGTCCTCTCTCTGATAATTTTATGTCTATGAATAAAGATAAGCAAGATGAATGGGTGGATAATATTGTTTTTTCACTTCATCATCAAGGTTTTAGATCGCTGTTAGATGATCCTAAAAATCATTTAACGGATATGAGAAAAGTATTTGAATTTGACACGGGAAAAACAATTAAGGAAGATTGTATCGATTTTTCTTCTTTGGGTAATATTTTTCTTATGTATCATTTTCCTAATTTTTGGACGGCTAAAGCGAAAGGTTCTTATTCTCCTAGAGAAATTTTTAATAATGAAATATATTTAAAAGAAATCGTTAGAGAAGTTATTTTAAATGACAGGATTCCTATTGGCAGAGTTTTATTAAGAAAATTAAGAAGATATCGTGGAAATAAATGTGTTAGCGGGTTTATGCCCTGTATAGCTAAATCTATATACGATAAATATTGTGATGAGGGAAGTAATGTATTAGATTTTTGTGCTGGTTATGGTGGTAGATTATTTGGAGCGTCTGCTTCTGAAAAAGTAAAATCGTATCATGGTATCGAAATAAATTTAGATTCTTTTTCTGGTTTACATAATTTACGTCATTCATTATATGTATATAAAAATATTAAGACAAGTATTAATATAAACAACCAGGACAGCCTCTTGGGTATGAAGATGTTTGTAGATAATACTTTTGATTTTTGTTTTACATCTCCACCTTATTTTGATGCAGAATTATATGATACTGATAGTAAGCAGAGTTCACAGAAATATGGTTCATATGGAGAGTGGTTTGATAATTACTTAATTCCGTGTGTGGTTGAGTCTAGTAGAGTAAGCAAGAAAGTTGCTATTAATGTAGCAAATACAGGGGCTTATCCTATTGCAGATGATTTAAAAGAATATTTAGAATCGAAAAATATGCTTTTAGGTGAGGACAGAATTAAATATCCTAAATTTGGTGGCGGAAATAAATTTGAGCCTATTTTTGTGATAAGTTGATTATTCAGAATATTTAAAATTTAGGTCAAAGTGCAAGACTGATGAAGTAATCTAATTAAGAAGAAATAGATTTGGAGAAAGAAGATGGAAATAAGCACCTTAGTAATTATAATTTTAGGGGCGATTGCTGCAATTGAGGCTGTGAGGTCTAGAGTTGGGAAAAATATAGATAAGAGACATAAAGATATTGTTTATCCTTTATCAGAATGTAAAAAAAACATATCTTACGCTATCGATTTTATAAAACAAAGCCATATACAGCAAATTTTAGATAATAAAACTGATTTTTTGTCGTCTGATGAAAAAAGAGAAAGACACAAAATAAATGAAAATAAGATTAATGATTTGATATTTGAAATAAAAAAATGTCAAAATTATTTTAGAGACGAGTTGGACTTTGGTTTTTCTAAAGATTTTTTAAATAAAAAACATATTTTATGTATATGTGAAGAGATAGATTCACATATGTCAAGTATATTAAATTTATTTAGAACTAGATCTTTAAATGAATTAGTAGATTTTACAGAACATCCTTATATGGTGGGCAGGATAGATCCTAATAAAAAAACTCCAGGATTTACTGATGAAAAAATAGAATATAAGGAACCTAGTCGTATAAGGGAGCCATTCTCATATTGTATGTCTTTTAATAAAAGAATGAATTATACTATGGAAAAAAAAGAAATATATAAAGAAACCATAGATTTTATAAATAGTCTTTGTTTCGAATCTAATCATCCTGTTCGTTTTTGGCGAAAAATATGTAATATGGCAAAAAACGTGTTTAACGAAATCAAAACTATTTTATGGCAAGATTATATAGATATAAATATTCGTATTCCGAATAAATTTAAAAAAGCTGTTTTAGATTTTTGTGATAGAATTCCGAAAATTAAAAAGCAAAAGTGAATCACGTTGATATAATATAGAGAGAAGAACTAATGGACACAAAAGAAATTCTTATTCAGTATGAAGCTGCATTACTCGAAATGAGTGAACCACTTCCAGGAATGTATAATTCTCCAGATAGGAGCGAGGAAAGATGTAGAAGAATGGAAGCTTTAGAGTCAGCCAGAGAAAAACTAGCAAAAGCTATTGATAAAAAATAAAGAAGGAGCAATAACAGATGAAGAGCAAGCAATTATTTATTCCGAAGAAAATCGCCGTAGGTTTTCAGAATCGTGAAGGCACATATACTAAAAAATTAGCATATGTAATTTATTACGATCAAAAAGGAACAAAGAGAAAAGAAAAGTCATGGAACAATTGGCGAGATCATAAGATTGATGATGTTGATTTTGATAATGTACCGACTGAAGGTTTTGTATTAAATAAGGGCGTCGGTGGCGCTCGTCAATCTTATGGATGGAATGCTAGGAACGAATATATCCGAGTATATGATCCTCGTGATTTTGAATTTGAAATTTCTGTAGCAAATCTCTTATTCATTTTGAAAGAATGTGATTGTAGTCGAGGTAAGGGATTAGAGGGGAAATTTGTTTATTCTTGGGATGGAACTGAGTTAGTATTATTGCCTGAAACTTCTTCTGATTATCAAGTTTCTCAGAGTTATACGAAGTTGCAGGGCCAGGGAGTCAAGGCTAAGGATTTGATTCCTGGGGCTACTTATACAACTAAGAAGCAAGATGATGTTATGTATTTAGGTAGGTTTGCTCGTCATACGTTGAATCATGGAAAGATTGGAAAGCGTAATATGCATGTTTTTTGGGGGAAGAATGTTAGTAGTTATTATAGCGATGAAGATAGTTTTATTTTTAAGAGTGATTTAAAGTTTCTTGCTGTTTTGAGTTCTGATGTTGTGGCTGATAATTATGCTGAGTTGGTTGAGAAGTATAGTAAATCAAAGTTCGGTAGCAAGATTGTTGATGTATTTTCTAAGGAGCTTCCAAAGAAAAAAGAAGAAAAACGCAATTATTACTATAGTGATGGTTGGGTTACAGAAGACGCGGATAATGTTTGGACAATGTATGATACATGTTATAGGTATGGTAAGCCGGAAATTGATTATATAAAAAGTTCGAAGATAGTTAGGTTTGAGAATGGTAAATTGACGTTTGAAGAGTGGTATGGAACATGTAGTAATCCTGAATCTAAAAATAATAGTAATTATTATCCTTATTATAGATCAACTAATTGGAATAAGATTAAATGGATTGAGCCTACAGGTTTAGGTTTATTTATTAGATTAGAAAGTGGTTCTGAGTTTCAGTTGTGTGGTAATTCAATTTAAAATTTAAGGAGATATAGAGATATGGCTAACAAGACAGACCAAAAGACGTTGGATTTGATTAAAGAGGTAGCGAGAAGAAAGAAAGAGATTGCACAGACTGAGAAGTATCATTATGTGACGAATTGTAGTTTTTCATATATTGAGGGAAGTGCAACTAATGTTGTAAATCTTCATGTTGAGAAGGATATTAAAAAGTTGATTAGTATTACTGCATTTTTAGTAGAAAGAAAAAAATCTTATATTGATGCCTGGCTAAACGTTTTGCGGCTTGTCGGCGCCCCGGATTTTACTTGGGAGGGGTTTACTGTTGAAGATTGGATTTCCGACATTAAGGCTAGAATTGCCAAGGTCCAGATTTCTTCTAAGAAAAAGAGTTTGGATAAGTTGGAGTCGAGATTGAACGCCATTATCAGTCCTGAGCTTAGAGCGGAATTGGAGTTACAGGCTATTGCGGACGAATTGGGATAGGCGTCGATACAATAGAAGGAGTTTATAATGAATTTATTTGAAGCATATTTATATTTGTGCGTATTTTTTTCAGATTATGTGGATTTGATTAATACTTTAATGTATAATTCGTATTGGCTTGTTGGGGCATTGTGTTAATAAAGGAATATTATGAAGGTAGTATATTCGGATCAGGAATTAGTTGTTGAGTCAAATAGTATATTTTTAGCTGGTCCTACTCCTAGAACTGATTATGTAAAGTCATGGAGGCCAGAAGCTTTAGAGTTATTGGAAGAGATTGGTTACAAAGGCCAGGTTTTAGTTCCTGAGCATCAGGGTAAAACTAAATATAGTTTTTTGGATCAAGTTGAGTGGGAGGATGAAGGTTTACTCAAATGTGCTGTTATAGTATTTTGGATTCCTCGTGATTTGAAAACGATGCCAGCGCTAACTACTAACATAGAGTTTGGTCGGTTCGTCTGTTCTGGTAAGATTGTTTATGGTCGTCCAAATGATGCTCCTAAGAATGGTTATTTGGACTGGTTATATCAAAAGTATACTAAGCATCTTATTATAAGAACATTGAAAGATTTGATGATAGTTTCTTCTGATATGGCTAATCAGCATTCTGTTATTAAAGAGATGTTTGAAAAAACAATAGAATCAAGTGTTATTTCTGTTCTTGAGGAAGAGCAGGAGAATAATGGAGAAATATTATGAGTGAGAAATTTATTTCTGTTTCTAGATTAGTTGGAGTTGTTTTGTTGGTTTTGGCTATGTTTTTGACGTGGATGTCTTGGGTATGGGTTGCGTTTGGTGTATTGATTGCTGTTGCTGTGATTGATATTTTTCTTGTTGTCAAGAAAGAGGATACTATTTCGCAATGGATTCATAAGCTATTTCCTCGGGGTGTCGATGCTGGGATAATGGGAATCATCGGAGTTTATACGTGGTATATATGGGGATTCGCAGGATTTCTCCCTGTATTGATGGGTATAATTATAGGTCATTTATTTTGGAATGAATAATTATGGTAGAGATAAAAGAGAATACGTTTAATGAATATATGATAAACAATTTCATAAATCATACTAGTTTGAATTATGATTGGCCAGAATTTGATGGTTCTGTTTTTGATATTAATATTTTGCCAGTTGAAGATTGGTCTAATGGGAGGATAGGTTCTCTATTATTGAGACAGAATCATCATGATGGTTCAGAGATTGTTGTAGAAGCTATTCATGATGTGTTTAATGTTTTTAAAAAGGTTAAATGTGTAGATATAGTTAAATTTCAAAAGTTTTTTGAGTTAGCTGTTAGGAAAGGTTATTATATATGTAAGTGGGATGACCCTAAGACCTTGCAGGTTGGTTTTATAGTTTTTAAACGCGGTAAAATAAAAATATATGCTATAGGTCTTAATAAGATAAAACAATACACTAGTAAGTTTGAGAATTCTTTAAATATGGCAAAAAATCCGGGATAGATAAGAAATTAATTATGGAAAAGGTTTTAAATAAATTTAGAAGAGATAAAGAAATTATACTTGTCGGTGACTTCATGTTGGACAAGTATATTTATGGCAATTGTGAGAGGATAAGTCCGGAAGCTCCTGTTCCTGTTTTAAAGGTAGAGAAGGAAGAGGATAGATGTGGTGGGTCTGCATCTGTTGCTATGAATATATTGGCATTAGGTATGAGTGTAAAATGTTTTGGTGTTGTAGGAGATGACCGTAATGGCTATTCTTTATTATCTTTATTGAGAGGGGCTGGTGCAGATGTATCGGGAATGGTTATTGATCCAAGTAGACCTACAACAGTAAAACAGAGATGTATTGGTTTAGCTCAACACAGACATCAACAGCAGATGTTAAGAATAGACAAAGAAAGCACAGAAGATATTTCTGCTGATGTTATTGATAAAATTTACGGATTGTTGGAGAAAGATATAGTTAATGGATCAGTTGTTGCTATAGAAGATTATAACAAGGGTGTTGTGGTGGATAAACTTTGCAGCGATATTATGAAGAAGTGTGATTCTAATGGGTCATCAGCCATAGTCGATCCTGCTAGGTTTGCTTTTAGTAGTAAATATTATCGTTATAGGGGAGCGTTTTTGGTAACTCCTAATAGAGAAGAAGCTTGTATAATGTGGGGAGCCAGTAATGCTATAACAACAAAACGTCTTGATGATCATAATTTGTCCAATGTTGATGGAGTCGCAGGTTTTATCAATAGTGGTTATGGTATAAAAAACGTTTTAATTACTTTAGATAAGGATGGTGCTTTTTTAAAGCAGGGTTCATCTATAGGGAAAATTTTCCCTGTTAAACAGAGAAAGATATATGATGTCAGTGGCGCTGGCGATATGGTTTTGGCTATGTTATGTTGTGCTAAAAAGGTAGGGGCGGATTTAGAAACATGTGTCAAATTGTCTAATATAGCTGGAGGATTAGAGGTAGAGAAGTTTGGAGTCTTCCCCGTTACATTGGCAGAGATCAGAGAAGAGATTGCTCAATAAATATATTTTTTAGGAGATTGTCAGTGAAATATTTTTTGCTCCTACTTGTTATGTTAAGTTTTTTGTCAGGTTGTCATATCAATTTAACTTTTAAAACTTCTTCTATTTTTGTAGAAAGAAATAATACAAAAATAGAGTCAAAGGGGATTTTACAGGTAAAGACTACAAAAACAATTAAGACAACTTTTAAAAGTTTCTTCAAAACTGATATTATAAAAGATCCATTGTCTGATATAGAAGTGGAGAGTACGGTAGAGATCGGTGGGTCTTGTGTTGTTGTATCATTTATTGATGGTTGGTATTATGCTGCTACGGCTAAACATGTCGTTATGTTTGGTCAAAAGATTTTTGTAGATAATAATGAATCAGAGATTGTATATAAGTCTGACGTTGCTGATATAGCATTATTAAAATTTAAATCTAATAAAAGATATTTTATTCACAATATGGGTGAAGCCACACTGGGAGACATTTCTTGGTCTATAGGTTTTCCTGCTGATGTGATTGGGAAGTCTAGAAAATTTGTTGTTAGAGGGGCTATATGTTATATAGGTAAAAATGAGGTTTGGACAAATGGTGGTGGTCATAAGGGGATGTCTGGTGGTGCATTATTAAACTCTAAAAATGAGGTTATTGGGGTTATATCAAGATTCATGTATTCTTATCCGTATAATACTTCTTTTATTTGTTGTATTCCTATAAAGGAGATTCGTCAAAAAATAGAAATTATAAAGATAAGGTCAAAAATTAGAAACTTTTTCAAGATAAAAACATGAATTGGTATAAAGATAATATTAAAAAGAGAGTAGTAAAGACCGCATCTGGCAGATTCGATTGTGAAGATGACGCCGCTGCTACAAATCAGGATGGAGAGTGGATGACCATGTTTGATTTGCAGAGATATGTCATGGATGCTTATACAATAAGAATATCCATATCTGAAACAAAAGAGAAAATTGCTGTTGCTGTAGTTATTAATCATGCATTTTTGGGGTCTTTGGGGTGGAATAGATATTGGACATACGATAAATCTGATTTTGCTAAGGCCAAGAAGGTATATAATAAAATAAAGAAAATCGCTGTTGAGACTATGAGTGATTTTATAGATAATGAGACTCCTACATCTATATTTTGGCCTATTTTAAGTGACAAATTAGATGATGTTGACCTTGAAGATAATGTCGCTTCCAATATTCCATACGTTAATTATTCTAAGCGTTATAAAACATCTCCGGATTGGAGACAAAATATCTACGGGAATAGATACCCCAAATACACAGAACCTAGCTATGCTCAGGAGATGAAATTTTGGGGTACTCAAAAATGAACTGGTACAAGGTAGCTAAAAAGAATATTGTATCCAGTGCATTGCTACAGTATATCTCTGAACATTTTACCCCTCAATTCGCTTGTAAGATTTTGCCATCTATAAGAAAAGAACATAAATTGCCTAAAAATCTTTTTCACTTAAAGAGAACTGAAGATGGTTTTTGGGACGTAGTGACAAATGATGGTGATAGAATTGGAGTTCATGAGCCGACAGAATTTTATGCGGTTCGCCGAGCTACAGAGTTATTAACGTGGATTTTATCAACATATTGTTTGTCGAGGGAAGACAAGAAGGAGTATCAAGAGATGATAGGAAAAGAAGCGTCGAAACTGCCAGATGTATTATCGGATGAAGATTTATGGGGAACTTATTACAAAGTTGCCACTATGAAGACATTACCATTTGATAAGGCCAAAGAACAGGGTTTAGTTAATAGCGAAGGCAATGTAGAGACAATGGAAGGGGACCAGGAAGCTGACGAGAATGATCTGATTTGTATTGGTGTTATGGATGAAGCATGGCCTCAAAAGGCTAAGAGGGTTGAAACTAAATACGAAAAGATTGGAGTAAAGGGAGATTATACGATTTGGAAGCCTAAGTATTCAGAGGTAGAGGCTGTCGAGATTGTTGAAGAAGGGAGCTTTGAAGTTAATGGAATGAAGGGAAAATGTGGAGATTTCGTTTTAAGAGATAAAGAGAAAAAAGAAGATAAATGGGTTGTAGACGGAGATATCTTCATGAAGAGTTACAAGGAGAAGAATAGTGGCTAATGTATGGTTCTGTTCTGATCATCATTTTGGAGATGACAGATTTGATATTTTATTTAGACCTTATGACTCAGTAGAGAATTTCAATAATGATATTCTTGAAAAACATAATAGTCTTGTGAAGGAAGATGATACAGTTTTCTTTTTGGGAGATGTATTAACAGACAAAAAGTTTTTTGATGTTGTCTCTAATATGAATGGTAAAAAGCATCTTATCAAGGGGAATCACGAAGGCAAAATTCCTGATGATGAATACAGGAAATATTTTGAGTCTGTTAGCGAAGATGTAATGTTGAACATCAAGCCTCAGAAAAACAAAAAAATGCAGATGTTTTTGAATCATTATCCTACAAAGGGGAAGAAAGATTGTTGGAACATTTGTGGTCATGTTCATGGATTGTGGAAGGTTCAGAAGAATATGGTCAATGTCGGGATAGATGCGCATGCTTATAGTCCTGTTTCTTTATCAAAAATTATATTTTTAATGAATGCTATAAATAAATATTATGATGATGATGTATGGTGTTATAACCATCCTGCTAATAAAGCTCATGATTATAGGGGAAAGAAAGGAAGTTATTATGACGAAACAGAATAATTTTTATTTTTCTTTTTAAAATTCTTTATATTTTGAAAACGTTTATATTTTCTTATAAGTCCAAATAGTTCTCCTCGATATAAATACTCTCCAAATATATTTACATGTTCTCTTTGGTAAGCTATTATGTTCGAAGAAGATCCATTTTTACTGTGTCTTCTATTTATCGAGTATTTTATTCCTAGATTATCAAATAGGCTTTCTGCGAATTCCCAATTTGTATCATAAGGTCCACTTATGGATACAGATGTTTTATAGCCTGTTTTTTGTGAATAAAAAACACATCCATCGCCATCGAAATATCCTCTCCACCAATAATGCAATAACGTTTTTGGGATTTTTTTAGTAATATTCTTGGCATTTTGTTTATTTCTATATCCGTATTTTTCTAATAGTTTATATAAATGTTTGTTATTTGTGCTTATTTTTAGTTGAGCGCTATTGTTTCTTGTGTCAGTAGTGTATTTTTTTCTTTCACTTATCGACCATTTACCAGTTTTGAAAAATATATTTTTTAATATAATACCGTCTATTTTTTTTATTGATGTAGATATTTTATAATGATAGTTTTTGTGGTATATGTTCCCATCTGCCCATAAAAAACCTAATACGTATGCTACTTGTGGTAAGTTTATATTTTTGAAAATATCACGATTTACGTTATAGTTGTCCATTGGTTTATCGTATCTTTTTTGTATTGCTTTTTTATAAGTTTTTTTGTTCAGTTTTAGCCCAAGATTTTGAATCTTTAACATCATTCTTGTTTCTGTAGTTTTTAGGTGTTGTAGACAGAATTCTTTTCCTTTAGATGGGTAATTTTTTATTAAAAAGTTAGTTTCATTATTTGTCCATTTTTGGTAATTTCTTTTTTTATCATTCATTTTGTTTTGCCTACTATAGTCACTTAGATATATTATATTCTCGTTGTATGTTTTTATTCCTTTGTTGTTTTTGTGAAAATGTTTATAAAGTTTTTCGTGGCATTGTAACATCGTCAAAAATATTTCGATATATATCATAGAGATTGTTATTTTATAGAGGGATAAAAATGAAGCTTAACATGAATGATCCACTGATTAAAGAAAAGATGAAGAAGATAGAAAGTGTTATTTTGCGAGATGATATTTTTCTGTATTTTTTGCCTTCTGTTAATCTTAAAAATATAGTTGCTAAAGGTGAGGCCCAAGTAGTGAAGGATTTACCTGATGTACATAAGGCGTCTATTTTGAGTGGAGAAGGTATTTATATTCAAAAGAGAATGGTTCTTGCTTGGATTCAGGGTAAATTAGACGAGAAAAATGCTTTTATCTTATCTAATGGTGATATTAGGATGATTATCAAGAAGAAAGATGATGGCGTTGAGAATACAAATGTTCCTATTATTGCCGATGGCAAAGAAAATAAAGATTTATAGGAGAAGGTTATGGAAGAGATTAAGATAGATGAGATGAATGAGAAAACAACAACAGTTAAAAAAGAAACTCCATCGTTGATCAAAAAACCATTAGTTAAAAAGCCTACAGTGAAAAAAGCTCCAGTTAAAAAAGAAAAGGTTGAAGTAAAACCTCAAGTAAAACCACCAGCGCAAAAAGAGAAAATTGAAGTAAAAGAGGATAATACTGATAATTATAACAATAAAGACATTGGCGAGATGCCTAATATACTTAGTGTAAAAGGAAAGTTGTTACATATAAAGGTTGGTAATAATTCTAATCCTTCATCAACTGAAGCCCTTAAAGATGTGGAAGCACAATGTTTAAAATTGTTGGAAAATTTTGGTATGGATTGTGCTATTTTAGTAACAGACCATTGTGTGGAAATAAAAGTTGTAGAATAACAATAATAACATTAGTATTAGTTCCATTTTAAAGGAGTTTAAAAATGGCTACTAAAAATATCAAGAATAATGATGTTTTTGCAGATTTTGCGGAGTATTGGTTTTATGCAAAATATTTGGATAAAAGCCAAAGAGATACTATTTTTAATAGTTTATCTTCAGAGCAGCAAAAGAACATACAGAAATCCTATCATGTTTGTGGATGGGAAGACGTATTCATGAGAAATCATGTGGATAAGAGATTAGACGAGTTAAAAGAAGAGTATAATATAGATCTTTTAAGGATAAAATATAAAGTATTATCTGGTAAAAGTCATTTTATGAAAAAGAAGGACTGGGATTTTATTGTAGATGTATTTATGGAGTATGATAAAAAGCATACAAAATATATTTTTGAAGGTATAGATGTATCTGTTGAGAATAAAGATACAGTTTTATTATTTAGATCTTAATTATATACAAGGAGACTATTTTTTTGTCAACAAGAAAAATTAAGAAGGCTACAGCAAGGAAAGTGTCAACAAGAATGCCAGTAGCCACCACTTCTCAAAAGAAAAAAGTATTTAATTGTAGTCCAACAGCTAAGACAGATGAACAAAAAGTCATTTTAAAATCTTTTAATGAAAACAAAATCGATTTTGTTTATGGTCCTCCCGGAACAGGTAAGGCACAGCCATTAGATTCTTTGGTTTATACTCCAAACGGACCAAAAAAAATGGGAGAAATAAAGGTTGGAAATGATATTTGTACTCCAGATGGTTCTTCGGCAAAAGTTTTAGAAGTTTATCCTCAAGGCGAAAAACAAATTTATAAGATTACATTTTCTGATGGGGATAGTGTTGAATGTTGTAAGGAACATTTATGGAAAATAGATTGTAAGTGGTGGAAATCTGAAAAGGTTCGAGACTTAGAGTGGATTCTGAATAATTATAAAACGCATTCCGGTTATAACAAGTTGTCAATAAGTGTTCCAGAAGAGGTTTATTTTAATGAACAGGAAGTGGATATAGATCCATATTTATTAGGATTTTTAATCGGCGATGGGATGTTAAAACTTGCAAGTCCTCAAATTTATACAGATGATAGCGAAGTTTTGCAATATATGGTTATCAAGGAAGATTATGAAATTCACAGATTAAAGCATAAGTTTGGTTATTCTATCTGTAGGAAAAAGAAACGTAACGATAGGAATTATTATACCGATAAGTTGGAAAAGTGTGGCTTATATAAAAAACTTTCTTATGAGAAATTTATTCCAGATAATTACAAATACAATCTCAGAAATGTCAGGGTTGGTATTTTAAGGGGGTTATTTGATTCGGATGGCTACGTGGAAAAGGGGGGTCAGATTGGCTTTACGACTACTTCTCATCAATTGGCTTTTGACGTTAAAGAAGTTATTGGATCATTGGGAGGGATTTGCGTAATAAAAGAAAGGTGCACATCATATACATATAATGGAGAAAAAAAGAAAGGTCGAAAGGCTTACAGATGCTTTATTAGATATAATGATCCTAGTGAGTTGTTTAATCTGCAAAGGAAAAAAGATAAAACTAAGAAAAGAACGAAATATAAGGTAAAGAGAGTTATATCAAAAATAGAAAAAAGTAGAAAAACTTTAGCTCAATGTATTTATTTGGATAGTGAAGATCATTTATATTTGACTAATAATTGCATTGTTACGCATAATACTTTTTTGGCTACAATGTGGGGATTAAATGAGCTTTTACATGGTAAATTCGACAAAATGATTTTGACTCGTCCTGCTGTTGAAGCATATGGAGAGAAATTAGGATTCTTGCCTGGCGATATGGAAGAAAAATTAGCTCCATATATGCTTCCCCTAATAAGCTTTTTATGCGATAGGATTCCAGAAATAGAATTACAAAGAATGCTTAAAGATAAAGAGATTATTACATTACCATTAGCTTTTCAAAGAGGAGTTACATTTAATAAGGCTATAGTTATTGGAGATGAATTTCAAAATTCTTTGAAGGGCCAAATGAGAATGTTTTTGACTAGAATCGGACAAGGATCTAAATGTATAGTTACTGGAGATTTAGGACAATCCGATATAAAGGAATCAAACGGTCTTAAAGACGCTATTAGTCGTTTTGTGGGCATTGATGGAGTAGGTATTCATCAATTAACTAAAAAAAGTATAGTAAGAGATCCTATTGTAGCAAAAATAGAGGAAAGGTACGAAAATAATGGAAATTAATTTTGCATAGGGTTATTGTAATAAAATATAATGGGAGTTTATAATGTCTTTTGAAAAGGCCAGAAAGAAATTCAATTTGAAAAAGTCGGCAGATACAAATAAAATTAAAAAACAGTCTGGCTATGTGAACGATGAAGGAGAATGGGTAGAAGATTTTGATGAAGGTTATGGGCAAGAACAAGCTGTTATAGACCCCACTGGCGTTGCTAGACCTGTTGCTAGGCCAGGAGAAGGCTTAGTAGAAATCTCCGAAGATGATGAATTTGCAGATACTTCGGTACAACCAGAATACGGCTTTGAAGCAGAAGAAGGTGGATTCTCCCAAGAAGATTTGGATTTTTTCAAAGAATACTCTGCGGAACAGGGAATAGATTTTGATACTAACGCAGTACTACAAGAGTTATTCTCAGATATCAATTCTAATTTACAAAAAGAATATGTTACATATGATATCGCTAAAGAAGAAATCATCAATTATATTGATATGTTGGGGAGCGAGGATTATGTAACAGAAGAGGCCCCAGAAACCGTTGTTGAGACAGAGGCCCCGATAGAAGAAGAACCAGTTATAGAGGCTCCTGAGACAGTAGAAGCCCCTGTGGAAGCTCCTGCTGAAGCCCCCGCTGAGGCACCTGTTACACAGACTGATGAACTGTATGAAGATAATCGCGGAGAAATTGAAGAAGTAAGAGAGCAGATGGCTGAGGCTGACGAGGCGGCTGTTAATGAGGATCAAGATACTGGTTCTAAATTCAATTTTAGTGATTTATTAGACGCAAAAGCTGTTAAAAGTGATAAGACTAATTTCTTTGGTATTTCCAATTACTTTATGCCAACAGATCAATCTAAGCTTTTTAAAGAGAATTTCCCTCCAGAAGGTGTTGTTGAAACTGATGAATTTATGGAGAGTCTAGTACGTTTGGCAAGTAAAATTAAAAGTAGGTATAGTTATCCTGGTGGAGCAGCACAAAGATTAGGATTACTTGATAGAGGCATTTCAAGAGAAGAGAGAGTAGCTATTGTTTCAGGTTATTTATGGCAAGCTATGGAAGCTGCTCTTGGAACTAATCATAGAATGTATGATTATGGCGCTCAGGGAGACTTGAGAGATTCAAGATTGGCGATTTTTGTTAATAATGAAGATTTAGTTCCAGACCATCTACAGGAAGGGTGGGGAGATGTTAAAAAATCTTGGGATTATCAGTTACAGTCCGAAATCGCAAAAGATCAAACACGATATAACAAAGATGTGCAGAAAGCTTTGGCTAGTGGTTATTCAGAAGATGATATCGTTAATACTAGAGTTGAAGCTCGTGCCCCAGGCAAGGCTTATGTTAGACCATTAAAGAAAAGTATAACAGGCCCAACAAAAGAAAAATTATTGTCTCTTCATTCTGATGGAACATTAGGTAATGATTTGCAGGAACATCTTAGCGAGTTGCTGAAGGCTGGAGATCAAAGAGTTCTTCCAGGTATTCTTAGAAGAGCGGAAGATATTGCGGCATATGCTGCTTATAAAGAATTCCCTCATAAAGAGAAAAGTATGCCTACCGCTACAGATGACCAAGGGGAAGAAAGAAGCGTAGCTGAGTCAGCAGATTTTGATAAGACAGTTGTTGATAGAATCGAAAGTAGAATGAGTCCAGAGGAAAGGATTAATTCTGTTAGAGATGGATCTGTCTTAGTTAAAGGTTTTATGGATGAAATGCAAGATGTGATGGGGACATATGTAGATTCTCTTTCTGGAGTTAGTCAAAGTAGCAAAGATGCAGCTATTGGCGCTGTAGACTTAGTTTCTTTGAAATCTGAATTGTTTAAGAGACAGGTATCTGATCTTTTCTCTAATGCTACTTTCTTGAGAAAACCAGAAGAAGTAAAAGACCCAGAATTAAGAAAATTATTAAAACTAATGGATGACAGTGGAGAAGATTGCGGAGCTAAATGCCAAAAACAGATAGATAGTATGCTGGAAAAATTAGCTCCTGGCGAATCTTATGCTACTCCTCAAGGTATCTTCAATAATAGGGGTAGAATAAGATGGGATAAAACCGGGAAAAGTTCTTATAGTAATCAGATGGCTAATACTATTAGCACTCAAACGGCTACACAATACAATAATTTGTTATATAAAATGAAAGCTGATATTAAAAATGTTTCTGAAAGATTGCAGTCTCAGGGGCTAGCCGGTAGCAGCGATCTTTATGATAGAATCAGGGAATCTGTTTCTTCTAATGCTGCATATCAAGATAAAACATTGGCTGGCTTCTTAAATGATGATAATTTTATCAAACATACTTTAGAGCAGAGTCAAAAATATATAGACGCAAGATCTGAATTAACTTCTCAACAGTATACTTCTCAATCTGGTCAGGTATGGGGCAGATTAGCAGCAGATGCTCTTATTGCTTTTATAAGAGGTAAAGGAAAACTGGAAAAAGAAATATCTACCTTAATGCCAGAAGAAAGAGAGAAGAGAATAAAAGATTTCCAGATCGCTAGACAAAATTTCTTGACATTTATTAGATATCACGCGTCTTTGGGGCCAAAACCGGAAGGTTCTCCAAAAGATAAGATTGGCGGTCACGCTAAATTGAAAGGTATTCTGGAAGATATAGGACCAGGACTTTATAAAGAGTTAGGAATTAATAAATTAAATGGTAGAGACATGATTTCTATGATTGCTGGCGGTCCTCTTTCTCCAAGATTAAAGCAGATATTCACTTTATTAGAGAGCAAGTTGTCTAGATGGGAAGGATATAAGCAGGCTGTTGCAGTTTATGTAAACATGATGACTAAGATAGCCAAGTTAAGAAAGATGAATAGAAAAATGATCAGGATGGCTGCAACTACTGAATCTGTTAAGAATGTTCAAGATCAGATAGCAGATATTCATAGAAGAGGAATGTTTATGATTAGACAGTTGTTGGGGTAAAAGGAGATTATTATGTCTTTTGAAGATTCCTCAAAAAAGTTTAATCTATTAGCATCAGTCTCGAAATTTGATAAGTCTGTAGTCGATACGTATAATGTTAATACTGTACAAAATGATGATGCTATCGAGCCTGATATAAGTGACAATTTAGATGATATAGATGAAAATGAAAACGCTCAGTATAATATAGAAAAAGTTATAGATCCTCCAGCAAAACCATCTAATATTTCATTTGATTTTGGGGATGAAGCTGTAAATACTGATAAGACTAATTTTTTTGGTATTTCTAATTATTTTATGCCTACAGAACAATCTCAGCTTTTTAAAGATAATTTTCCTCCGGAGGTTGTTAGGCAATCTCCAGAATTTATGGATAGTTTAAATAGTTTAGCAAGTAAAATTAAAAGTAGATATAGTTATCCTGGTGGAGCAGCACAAAGATTGGGATTACTTGATAAAAGCATTTCAAAAGAAGAGAGAATAAAGATTATTTTAGGTTATTTATGGCAAGCTATGGAAGCTGCCCTTGGGGAGAATCGTCGTATATATGAATACGCTGCCCAGGGGGATTTGAGAGACTCTAGACTTGCTATATTTGTTAATAATGAAGATTTAGTTCCAGACCATTTAAGAGGATCTTGGGAAGACGTTAAAAAATCTTGGGATTATGCATTGCGGTTATCTACACAAAAAGATCAAGCTCGATATGACAAAGATGTACAGAAGGCTTTGGCTCAAGGTTATACAAAAGAGGATATCGTTAATACGAAAGAGGATTCACATCTTCCTGGTAAATTTTATGTAAGGCCAGTAAAAAAAAGTATAACTGGACCAACAAAAGAAAAATTATTGGCAAGTTATGCCGGCGGTAAACTTGCTAATGATTTGCAGGAACATCTTAGCGAATTATTAAAGGCCCGGGACCAAAGAGTTCTTCCGGGTATTCTTAGAAGGGCGGAAGATATAGCTGCATATGTTGCCTATAAGGATTTTCCTCAGCAGGAACAAAGTATGCCAAAAGATATGGTCGAGGAAGGGGAAGCTGGTGAGTTTGACGTTTTAGATCCTGTCGATAAATTTAATAAGACAGTGGTTGATAGGTCAGAAAGTAGAATGAGTCCCGAGGAAAGGATTAATTCTGTTAGAGATGGTACTGTTTTAGTTAATGATTTTATGAATGAGATGAAAGATGTTATGGGAACATATGTAGATTCTCTTTCTGGAGTTAGTCAAAAAACAAAAGATTCAGCTATTGGGGCTGTAGACTTAGTTTCTTTGAAATCTGCATTATTCAAGAGGCAGGTATCTGATCTTTTCTCTAATGCTACTTTCTTGAGAAAACCAGAAGAAGTAAAAGATCCAGAATTAAGAAAATTATTAAAACTAATGGATAACAGTGAAAAATCCACTAGTCCTGTAGATCAAAAGGAGATAGATAGTATATTAGAGAAATTAGCTCCCGGTGAGGTTTATGCTACTCCTGTAGGTATTTTTAATAATATAGGAGGTATTAGGTGGAAAAAAACAAATAAAAGTGATTATGAAAATCAGATGGCGAATGCTGTTAGCCCTAAAGTTACTACTCAATATAATAACTTATTATATCAAATGAAAACTGATATTAAATCTATTGCTGAAAAGTTGCAGGTACAGGGACTAGATAGTAGCGAGGATTTTTATGATAGAATACGGAAAACTGTTTCTTCTAATCCAGTATATCAGGATCCAACATTAGCGAAATTTCTAAATGATGATAATTTTGTTAGACATACTTTAGAACAGAGTCAAAAATATATAGACGCAAGATCTAATTTAAATACACAAAAATATCTTTCACAATCTGGCTTCGTTTGGGGAAAGCTTGCAGCAGATGCTCTTATTGCTTTTATAAGAGGTAAAGGAAAACTGGAAAAAGAAATATCTACTTTAATGCCAGGAGAAAGAGAGAAGAGAATCAGAGATTTTCAGATTGCTAGACAAAACTTTTTAACCTTTATCAGATTTCATGCGTCTTTGGGGCCAAAGCCGGAAGGTTCTCCAAAAGATAAAGTTGGGGGTCACGCTAAATTGAAAGGTATTTTGGAAGATATAGGACCAGGACTTTATAAAGAGTTAGGAATTAATAAGTTAAATGGTAGAGATATGATTTCTATGATCGCTGGTGGTCCTCTTCCTCCAAGATTAAAGCAGATATTCACTTTATTAGAGAGCAAGTTGTCTAGATGGGAAGGATATAAGCAGGCTGTTGCGATTTATGTAAACATGATGACTAAGATATCTAAGTTGAGAAAGATGAATGGAAAAATGATCAGGATATCTTCTTCTCCGGAATCTGTTAAGAATATGCATGATAAAATGGACGATATATATATTAGAGGCATGTTTATGATCAGACAATTGTTGGGGTAAAAATGAAAATATATTGTATTTGCAAATATTGCGCAGAACCTTCTGGTGACGATATAACTATTGAGATAAATTTTTCTGATGGGAACTTATATTATGTATGTCCTCATTGTAAAAAAGAAAATAAAATCTGTTTAGAACCAAAACCAGAACCCTTACCCAGGATACGAACACAAAGAAGATATTAAATGTATCTAATAGCTAATTCAAGTCGGAATGAAATAACTTTATCGGATTTAGGTATAACTTTAGGGCCTAATCAGGCTATCGATCTACATAAAGTAAAAACTCTTGTATCTCCAGAGAGGTCAGATAATTTACGACTTGCTGAACGAAAAGGGAAAGTTAAAGTCATACATAGAGAGGAATCTGTCTCTAAGAAGTCTCAAGTAGATAATCCTAATAATTTTGAAAAAGAAGAAATCTTAAATGAATTGAAGAATTTTATGAAAGATGAGTTGAAAGAGCAGTTGTCTGGACTTAAAAAGCAAGATAATAATAATTCTGATTCTGATATTATGGGGCAAGTCAGTCAGATATTAAATATATTAAAAAATAGTAATACGTCTGGGGATTCAAATAACACTGAGCAGCCTGTAGCGATAGAAGAATCTGATGATATCGATATAGAAAAGATAGCTACAATGCATGCTAAGGCTGTTTCTAAAATGTCTAAAAATACTGAAGGTTCTGTTGATTACGAGAAATCTGAAGTATCTGATGACTCAATTCTAGATAATGCATCAGAATTAGAAAATCTGATGTAATAATCATCATATATCCGATAATTAATATAGAAATATATGCAAAAAATAGGAGAAAATGTAATGGAAAAAGATGCAAATAAAAAACAATCTAGAGTGTGCGGAGCCGATGTCGGAACTATGTTTTTCCAAACAGCAGAAAAAAACGCAGATAATAAAATTGAATTAAAAAACATCAGAAATGCATTTGTGCAGATCGAAGCCACAGATGATATTGAAGATGTATTATCTCAAAATAAATGGAAATTCGTTAGGGACGATGGTGATTATTTTGTTATAGGTGAAGACTCTTTGAGAGTTGCAAAATTGTTCCCAGGTAAAGTCGAGTTAAGGCGTCCTATGGAAAGCGGAGTATTAAATAAGAATGAAGAGAAAAAGATGTTAGTATTATCTGAATTGATTAATACATCTTTGGGCAAGGCTCCTAATGACAAATCCGTTGTATGTACTTGTGTGTCTTCTCCTCCTACTGATGGTTCTGCTGATAGCGCCTTCCATAAGGCAAGATTGATGGGTATGTTTAAGAAGAATGGTTGGAATGTTAAGGTTATAGAAGAAGGTTTGGCTGTCATATTGTCTGAAAGACCTGTTGTTGTCGAAGAGGATGGAACTGAATCTCCTTATAGTGGTATTGGAATTAGTTTCGGTGCTGGTAGGGTTAATTGTGTTTTGGCTTATAAGGGGTTGAAGATTTTAGGCATGTCTACGTCGAGAAGTGGTGATTGGATAGATAATAAGGTTTCTGAGCAGTTGGGTATCTCTGTATCTAAGGTCACTTCTGCCAAAGAGAAAAGATTAGATTTTAATAATTTGGATGAAGATGATGATATTTTATATGCTCTTGATGTTTATTATGGAGCGATGATAGAATACGTTTTAAAGAATTTCGCAGTTAAATTTGCTAATGTTGAGAGCGAATTTGATTCTCCATTGGATATAGTTGTTGCTGGTGGCACAAGTATGCCTAAAGGATTTTGCAATAAAATAGAAGAAGTAATAAGAGGCTTGAAATTGCCGTTTAAGGTGAAAGATGTAAAACACTCTGCTGATCCTAGGAATTCGGTTGTAAAAGGATGTTTAACTCAAGCTATGATAACTCAAAAGAAAATAAATAAATCGTCTGACGATGATTTATCCAGTATTTTAGGAGATTAAATACGTGGGATATTCTAATATAACTTCAATAGAGTATATTGTGGCACAGGCGTTAACTTCTGCTGCTCCAAGAAGTTCTGGAGAACCAGAAGATTTGTTGAAAATCGGAAATACTTTTGATTCAAATATTATATCATCAGAGATTGTTGATCAATATATTAAATGGGCTGATTCTGAGATTAATTCAGCTTTGAGCGAGTTATATATAACTCCTCTTTGTGAAAAGTCAGATTTTGAGACTACTTTGCTGTCAAATATAGATGACTATAATGATTATATTATAACCGAAAAAAGTTGTCCTTTTTATCCGGGTGATAATCTAATTTTGACTGATGGAGATAATGAAGAAAGAGTTATTATTGAGTCTATTGTTGATGATATTGACACAAATGTATTTACCACGACTGAACCAATAAGTTATGCGTTTGTCGCTACTGAGACTAGATTGATAAGAGTTAGATATCCCGATCCTATTCCTTTAGTTTCTGCAAGAATGGCTGGGGCTTCTATTTATGAAAAATATTTTATGTCTCAAGCCTCTCCTAGCGAATCAGAATATGGTGGTCTGATGAGAAAATTGGCGAAAAGAGATTTAAATAATATATTAAATGGTAGAACAATTTTGCATGGTCAAATAAGAATAGGTAGAAGATTCTATAATTCCAATGTCGTAGATAGGTATGGATTGCCTTATGTTCAGCCAGGTGACAATAATATGGATGAGGTATAATCATTATGGCTAAAAAGGTTGAGGGCATTGAGAAGCTAGTCAAAGATATTAAAATGATGAATGCTGGCATTAAAAAAGCAAAAACATTAGATGGTAGAGTTTTAGTAGAGAAAGGACAGGTTGTTGAATCTATGAGTGTCGATACGAGTAGACTTAGCGAGAATGAGAAACAAGCTATGGAGCAAGCTCAATACTTAAAAGCTCTTGAAAAGAATAAATTGAAAGGCAAGCATGTAGACAATTTGGTAACTGATATATTAGAAAATTTTACTAAGGGTTTGATATAATGGCTATGGAAGAGATCCTTGATAGTGTTAAAAGAATGGTGGACCGCTGGGCCGCTACAAATGCTCCTCTTTTGAGTGATGCAACCCCTGGCGATACAATTTTGAATATAAATACTACCAAAAGATTTAGAGTAGGGGATGAAGTTTTAATCAGAACGCCTACTTTAGCCGAAACGCCTTTGATAGTTAAAAGTATAGTAGATTCTACTCATCTTGAATTGACTACTGCTATACAATATTATTGGGATATCAACGAGAGTCCAATCCTAGAGAAGACATTCTTCCAAAATTTTGTTCAACAAGTATATTTGGGAGAACCTGATAATATTCCTAGATATCCAGCTATAACTATTAAGGCTGTGTCGGCAGATTCCGAATGGTTGACCTTAGATAGTACAAAAGAATCATATCAAGTTGAATTATCTGTATATGTTTTATCTGGTAATCAAGAAGATACATATAGATTTTTGATGAGAGTCACTGATACAATAAGAGAAGGTCTTAAAAACAATATATTTCCGTTAGTCGGTCCTTATCAGACTACATCTCTTGCCGCTGATGCAGCGTTGGCAGATATATATTTGAAAGTCGCAGATAGTTCTATATTTAATATTCCAGAGCAACAAAGAATATTGATTGAAGATGCATATAAATCAGAAGAAAATAGAATTGAAGAAATTATAGATGCAACTACTGTAAAATTGCTTGAACCTACATCTTGTAGCTATGATGTTGCCGATGGAGCAAAAATCATTAACACTACCAGATTTATATATAATTCGTGGCCTGACAGTACTCAATATGGTACTATATTTAAGGGTTCGATGCTGAAAGCTGCTACTATATCCTGGTTTGCATGGGAAGAGCAAGTTCAGCCAGAGTTCCCAATAGACACAAACTTGACGTAATTAGAAAGGAATATAATGAAAATTTTAACGGTAAGTGCCTCACCCTATTTGTCTACAAAGTTAGGAAAAATCAACTCTTATGTATTAGAATGTTTATCAGAGATGCCAGATGTAGAAGTTAGTTCTGCTGTTTGGCATCATGATATTAGTTGGTATTCTGCCAGTGAAGATGGTCAATTCTTTTTTGAAAAAAATGATAAAAAGATATGTCGTATATATCCGTTTATTAATAGAGTAGACATGTCTTCTCCACAAGTTTATGAGATAATGAAAAAGGCACAGCCAGATGTCGTTATCTCTATAGGAGATTATCATGAGACAGATTTTATATTTGCTATAAAATCTCTACATCCTACATTATTCAAATGGATTAATATATTAACTATTGATGCAGTTCCGATTAACGATTCTAGAAAAGATTCTTTTCAGTATATGGATTATATTTTATCATCCACAAAGGAAGGGGCAAAAGAAGTCAGCGAGTTCTGTAATACCTTATGTGAATATGTACCTATAGGAATAGATCATGATGTTTTTAATATAAAAGATAATATTATTAAAAATTCTAATAAATTAAAGATATTTGGTTGTGGCAAAAACTCTCAATCTTCTGGTTCTGCTACATATATGATGGGCGTAGCTTCTGCAAGAGATCGCAATGAGAATATAGAATCTTATATGCACACAAATATATCTGATGAAGGGGATTATGACTTATATTATTTGAAAGAAAGATATGATAAGCATAATGCTATTGCATTACCAGAAGAGTTTATTGGTATTAATGAAGGTATAGAAGAAAAAGCGTTGGTCGAAAAATTAAACGGATGTGATGTAGTAGCAGACTTATCTGTTAGAGCGGCTACTGGAATGTCTGTTTTAGAGGGAATGGCTTGTGGTTGTATACCTGTAGCTACAAAAGTTGGAGCATTAAAAGAGATTATTGAGGAGATGCCAGAGGCATATCAATTCTTTGTTGATAGTAATGTTTATGTAGGAGCTTTGGCAGAACACTATGAAGTTGCTTCTTATAAATCATTCGCTGATATTTTATTGGAATTAGAAAATATAAAAAAAAGGAAACCAGAAGTTTTTCAAGAAATAAAGTCATGTAGCGTAAAGGTTTCTAAGAAGTTTGAATTAAGAAACTTTTTACGAAAAATAAAGGATGTTATAAAAGTAGTTAGAAATAATAAAAATGAATTAAATTTAGAAATTTTTGAATAAATAAAAAGGTTTCGAAGGAAAATATTGAAGAACAATATAAGTAATTAATTGGAATTATTTTCCTTTTATCATCAGGAGAAATAATATGGCTTGTGTTACAGGATCATGCGATTTAGACAGTGGATTAATCAGTTGCGAAGATTATAAGTGCTTGGCTGATTTATACGCTCAAGCTAGAGAAAGGGTTTTGGCTGTTAATCAAGATTTGTTAGATGCCGTCTATCAAATAGTTATGTTGCAGACATGTATTCCTGAGATAGACTTATTGAGTTCTTTTTGGAATTCGTATAATCTTAGTTCTTCTCAGTTTAATACTCCTACTGCTTTATTAGAAGCTGTTAGAGCATTGAATAATCATGTTATCGTTAGAGGAAGTTATACTGAAATAGATGAGTTTTTCGCTGCGTGTACTACGGATGGAACACCTATCACCGTTGATGAAACCTGGCAGTCACTAAGCTCAGAAGTAGGATTTGATATCAGTGATATTTATGTCACAGATAGTATTTAATAGTCGGTTTATCATAAGTGTTATACAGAATAGGAATATAGGAGCTTATTTATGCCAAATCAAGCCCAATTAGGATATGTAGGATTCGTCAGTTTAGACGGGTCTAGAGTTAGAGCGACATCTTGTGATATTAGGGCAACGCAAGCTATTGATTCTCCTAACTTAGTAGACGGTAAATTCGATAAGACTACTTATCAGGTACAAGCAAAAGAAGTCGGCGGATCAATATCTTTCCCTGCTGTTCATGAAGATGGTGATTCTGTCACTAGAACATTATGGAATGGAGTTATAGAAAGAAATACATCTGGTAGATTAGCAAATAGAATTGATAATATTAAAGTCAAGTATGCAACTGGTGTTTCTTACGAATATAGCAGTAATATCGTAGATACGTTTGAATATAGCGTTACTCAGAGTGATATGGTTAATATCAATATTGGTATTATAGGTATTGATAGAGATAACGGTGCTACTGGCGATGCTACAGAATCTCAAGCGTTTTATGAGCAAAGAAATTCAAGAGTTGTTACTTGGAATGATGCTGTTGTAAAGTTCCTAGTAGGTAGCGGAGCCGTTGGTGGCGACGAGATCAGATCTTTCAGTATCAATGTCAATAATAATTCTCAGCGTTATTATACTCTAAATGGTAAGTTAGTTGCTCAGGATGTTGCCGCGACCAAGAGGGACATCACTGGTAGCATTACTGTTATGGGTAGAAATGAACTTTTAGCTGCAAGAGCCGGCTTTAAGGGTCAAGACAATCAGACAAGATGCACCGAAACGTCTGAAGTCATTTGGGGATATTGCGTTGGAAGTAAAAGTAATTTGTCGGCAGGTTCTACTGCCGCCCCAACTTGTGCTGGAGATATTGGAGTTGGATGTGCTGGTAACTTTATAGTTAGAATGGGCGGAACTGTTTTCCAGATTGAAGAAATAGCAATCACAAATGAATTGCTAGAGACTACAGTTAATTACAGAGTTCTTCCTGGTAGTCCTATTGTTGCCAGCGGCATCAGCGAAGGATACACCAACCAGAGAAGTTACAATTTCCTAACATAATATTACAAATAAAATTAAGTTTTAAAAGGAGAGAAATAAAAATTCTCTCCTTTTTTTATTATATATCCATAATATCTGACGATAATATTAAATGAGAGATTTGTTAGTCGCAAAAGGAGAGATATTCAATGGGACTTCTTAATGAACAAGACTGGACAGTAGAGGTAAAGTTATATTTTGAAGAAGTTGTTACAAAATATGGCTATAAAAAGATAGTTGTTTGGGATGACGAAGAAGCAGAAACAGAACTGAATAAAAAAGAAAAATATGAAGAGAAAAGAAGAAAGAAAGCAGAGTCAGAGGTAAAAATAGATCCAGTTGATGGCGATGAAAAGGTTGTTAGTCAGCCAGATATTGAAGAGAAGACATTTCCTAACATACAGTGTGTAAGAACATTATGGAAATCTATTTCTTGGAGAGAACAAAACGATATTACCGAGAAAGCTTCATATTATAATCAAAATGAAGCGATGCAAGATTTGAATGTCTGGAAGTTCAGAGATTTAAGACTAAAGACTTGTCTTGTAAAATGGGATTTGAAAGACGAAACTGGGGCAGAAATTCCTTTAACCCCTCAAAATGTAGATAGATTACCTAGCGATGTTGTAATGACATTATTATCTAAGTATGAAAATATGATATCTATCTCGGCGGAAGAAGCAAAAAACTAAGCATGGCGATGGCTGATTATATTAGGGGTAGATCTCCTGCTGGACAGCCATTGCCGATATCAATAAAAGAATATATAGTTGTAGAAAAAACTGGATGGACTCTAGAATACGTAAGAAATTTGTCGTTAAAGGATTATGAGATTTTTACCACATTGGCTTTGATACATGATAGATTAAAACCCAGCTTTAAGGAGCAAGTAGGATTATGAAAAACACAGGACTATTTATAAATAATAAAGAACTTATGGAAGTTACATTCGCATCAGCAACTGACAAGAAAGGCGGTTTAGTTGTTGCTAAAGATACAAATTCTTTTGATAAAGGGGCGGGAGTGACAAATACGGTTGAACATACTGTTAGGTTTAGACAGGCATCATATAGAGATAATGTAGAAATTCTTAGTATGACATTGAAGACTAAGGGAGATGATGTAGAAATCGATCCTGCATTGCTAAGATATGAAAGATTTTGTGCCTTAGTTAAGGAATGGACTTTGACAGATGCAGATGGAGAAGCGGTTAAGGTAAATAGAAATAATATTGATAAATTAAATCCAGACGTTGCAGCTATAATTATGGATCGATTTGATGAGGTCGTAGCGGCAGAAGATTAAAATATTTATATATTTCAATATAATTGAATATTAGAGGAATCAACGTTATTAAATATAATGATTTATAACAGCGGTTCCTCTTTATTTTTATAAAAATATGGAAAAAATATGGCAAAAGAAACAAATCAAACTGTTCATGAACATGTACTGAAAGTAGTAGGTGAATCTGATGTTTCTTCATTAGAAAATCAAATGAAGAAGTTGATGGGGACTTTTGATAAAACAGAGAAATCAACTAAAAAGATCACGAATTCTCTGAATAGTATAAAGACCAAATCTGCTACAGATCAGTTTAAAGACATGAAAAAGGCTTTAGGGGGAGTAGAAGGAGCAGTATTAACTGTATCTAGATCTTTTAGTCAGTTCAATAAGGCTACTACAACTATTATGGGAGTCGCTAGATCTGTGGCCAGCTTGGCTGGTGCCACATTAGACTTGAAAGGTTCTATGACAATAGTTGTTGATTATAATAAAGAATTATTACAATTATCAGCACAATTTGCAAAATATGGAGTTGGAATCAGGGAAGTAGAAGGTCAACTGAAGCACATGTCGAAGCAGTTGAATTTGACTCGTATGGAGACAACTAAGTTATTTCAAACTTATGAAAAAGGTTTCCCATTAGCTACTTTAAAAGGTGCTAATAATTTATTAAAGAATATTAGGGCAACAACTGGTTCTAATGTGGCAGCAATGCAGCAGATGGTGGCTAATGTAGGCAATTTAGTTTCTCAGTATCCTGAACTGCAAAGAGCAGCAGAAGATCTCGCAGGGGCCGATAAGGAGCGTTTAAAGGCCCAACTGAGCATAATGGTTGCAACTGGAAAGATTAGTGAGAGCCAGTATAAGTCTTTGCAGGATTATGTTTCGCAAAATAAACAGGCGACTGAAGGTGATCAAAATAGAAAAAATATAGCTGATGAATATACTAAGACTATGGGTAAAATGAAGTTGTTCTGGCAAGAGATTGCTATCTCTATAGGTAAAGAGGTTATGCCTTTAGTAGAAAAGCTATCTAATTTTTTGAAGAATAATATGGATACTGTCAAGAAGATAGCATCTTTTATTGCTAAATGGGTTGCTCCTTTGGTTGCGGTTGGAGCGGCTATGAAGGTTGTTGGTGCTGGGGCATCTGCTATTGGTGGTGCAAAAACAATGGCTGGTGGATTAATGCACAGAGTTAAAAGCGGAATTGCAGGGGCAAGAGGCGGGGGAGGCGTAAAAGGCTTTTTATCTGGAGTATTATCTGGCGGTAGACCAGATGGAACGAAATCAAAACCGTTGCATGTTGTTATGGCTGGAGGTGCTGCTGGTGGTATTATTGGAGATATAGCTGGCAAGGTTTTGGGTCGAGTAACTAAAGGTAAAGGCGGTAAAATTGCACAAAAATTGCTTGGCAAACGTGCTGGTGGTTTTATTGGAAAACTTTTGGGTAAAGGCGGATCTAAAGCTGGCGGATTATTAAGTAGGGCTGGCGGGTTAGCTAAGACAGGAGCCAATTTAGGTAAAGCTGCTAAATTAGCATCTGGCGCTGGTATTGCTGCTCTTGGTGGAGAATTGATTTTCGGAGGTATGCAAAGTAATTATGAAAGCCAGGCAGCAACATTAAGAGAGCGTGGAGATATAAGAGCGGCTGAGAGTGCTGAGACAAAAGGAGCGGCAGCAGGGTTAGGTAAATCTGCTGCATCAGTTGGGGGTATGGCATTAGCAGGGATGGCTGTCGGTTCTGCGGTTCCTATTATAGGAACCGCTATAGGTGGAATTGTTGGTGGTCTTGTTGGTTTCGCTATGGAATTTAAAAATATTTCTGCTAGTGTTGAAACTATATTGGGTAAATCCGAAATAGGGAAGAAAGTCTTAACTTCAACTAAAAAGGCTTGGAAGGATATAAAAGATGCTGGCGGTACATTCTGGTCAGGCATTAAAGAGCTTGGAAGTATAATTTGGGATGGTATAAAAGGTCTTGTCGGTAAAGTTTGGGGAGCAGTTAAGTGGCTTGGGAAAACATGGTTAAAAATACAGAAATTGCCTTTTACCATAGCTAAAAAGATAGGTGGTGCTTTTGCCAGTACTAAAATAGGCAAGGCCGTGATCGGCGGTGCTAAAAAATTAGGAGGATGGATAGCTAAAGGTGCAAAGGCTGCGTTTAATACAACTCTCGTCGGCGGAATTATGCAATTAGGCAAAAGAAGACAAGATAGAGAGGCTAAAGCTGAAGCGGCAAGAATTGCAAAAGTTAAAGCCAAGATTTCTGGAGAAATGGAAGAAGCTCAAGCGAAGGCTTCTGGAGAAAAGTCTAAAAGAAAGAGATTAAATGAGATTCGTTCTGCTGCTGTTACCGGCATCGGAGGTAAATCGGCGGCTGCATTGATTAGCGCTAGAGGAGGAGCCGCAAGTTCTACAGATATAAGGGCAAGAGTAGAAAAAGATTTGACTGGTAAATTGTCGGTAAAGAATTTAGCGAATATGAAAGAACAACATCAAGTCCTTACAGATTTAGTCGCTAAAAAGAAAGAAGAAAAAGCCACAGAAGAAGAAATAAACATGGTTCAAGCAAAGGCTGATACTTTAGGAAGAAGTATTAATGCCATAGTAGATGAGAGACAAAAGGCTTATGCTGGTGTTAATGATAAATTGAAAGAAGCTCAAGAATTTGAAGCCCAAATAGCTATTATAGCAAAACAACAAAAAGAATTAAAAGAAGCCTATGTAAAATCTGCATCTGCTGCGGCATCTGCTGCTCAGGCAGAATTTGAAGCTGCTGCTATAACTGGCAATGTTGCAAAAGCTTATGAGGCTCAAGCAGTTTCTCAAACAAGAATAGCTAAGGCTAGGACTATGACTCAAGCTAGTTTGAAAATTCAAGTCGCTTTGCGTAAGAATTTAGTTTCTGCTATGAAGAAGCAAATTGATATGGCTGTCGAAAATGGAACAATATCAAAAGAGGAAAAAGATACAAAAATGGCTCAATTGATGTCGGATAAAAGCTTGCAGGACGTAAACGCTCAAATATCTGCATTACAGGCCGAATCAGCAAACCAGGCAAAACAAGCATTAGATATTGACAAAATGAAATTAGTATTTGCAGAGAAAATATCTGCTGCGTCGAGTGCGGCTGCACAGTCTGTCAGATCGGAATTAGAAGCCAGAAGAGATCTTAATTTATTGATGTCAGGAACAGTTACGAGGGATAGAGCGAAAACGGAAGCTCATTTGGTTCATTTGATTAAGGTCCAAAAGCACGAATTGAAAGAAGCTGAAGCCCTTGCCAGACAATTACCTAAAGATGGAATCGAATACGCGCAAGCTATGGTTAAGGTTAATAATATACAAGCAAAAATTGCTCAGACTCAGATGCAAGGAGCTAAACTTATCACTTTTACGTCTGATCAGACTGGAAGATTGTTGAGTGTAAGGAAGAATTTAGCGGCTGCTGGAAGAACTGATCTTGATTCCGCTGCTCAATATTTTGCTTTAACAGGTAAGGGGGAGGCACAGTTCGAGAAAGCCTATCAGAATAGAATAAAGTTGATACAAAATCAATCTACTGCTGCTCAAGAAGATTTAGAGGCTACTAGAGAAGCGTTATCTACTTTAAAAGAAGAAGAGAAAACTGGCGAACTTTATTTGCAGTTAAAGATTAAAGAAAAGAATGTTACAGCAGAACTTGCTAAATTGGAAAAAGATAGACAAGAAGTTATTTTATCTGTTGGTTTAAAATATAGAGAAAGAGAACAAGTATTGGCCGCTGAAGCTCAACATGCTTCTAATATGGTTAGTTTGATGGATAATATGGTAACTGGTCTTGGAGCTAGCGTTGCAATGAGACAGAAACAGTTAGAAATGATAAGACAACAGAGAGAATTGGTTCAAAGAGAGCTAAAGGATCATCTATCAAGATACAATCTAGAAGAAGAAAATATTACACAAAGAAAGAGAAGATTAGCATTGCAGAACAAGAGCGTTCAGATGTTACAACAAGAAGCGTCTGTTGCTAAATCTATGAGAGATGGTTGGGTAAGCGCTATTAACGCTCAAACAATAGGTTCTGGTCGTATAGCAAAATTGAGAATATCTTCTGATCAAAATATGCGTCAAAGTTTACAATATATGCAGCAATATAGATCGGCATTGAGTGGTGCGGTTGCTAGAAGAGGCGAGGGACCAATAGGTTTCACAAATGCCGAAAGATTTAGAGCGACTCAGGGCGGAGGTTTATCTATTGACGGTGGCAGGACAAGGGGGCAGGGATATGCTCCTGATGTCGGAATTAAAATGGACGAAAATAATAAGATGCTAAGAGAACTAAGAGAAGGAATAATAAAAACTTATGAAAAATCAACTACTAGAATAACTGATGCCATAAGGGGAAGATTCCCTGCTGGTCTTGCTAATCAGCCTGGAGCGACTAGTGCGACAACTGCTCCTACTGTAGGAACTGGACGCCGAGGCAAAGTAGGCAAAGGGCCAGGAGCAGTAGGAGGTCGAGGCACGTCTGGAGTGACTGGTTCTGGTAGGGGAGTTCCTAATACTGCTATGGAAGATAATTTGCAGAGTGCTGTAGAAAGTGCAGGGCCTGGGAGCGGTGTATCTTCTAGATTGAATGTGTCGATAGATTTTACAGGGCTGAGTTCGGCAGAAGCTATAGCAAAAGCAGTTGGAGATGCTACAGGTAATAAGATGGCTCAATTCTTGGCTGAAATAGATTTAGGAAAAACATCGTAATACGAGAGGAGAAAATAATGAAAATAGCTGCTGGTTCCAAAAGTCAAAGTATATATGTTGAGTTGAAAGATATAAAAGGTAACTCTATTTATAAACTTCCATCAGAGTTTGTATTTTTAACATATATAAGGGATAAATGTCTTCCTGTTACAAAAAAAGCCTTTATACTACAGTCGTCATGTGATTCTTATAAACCTTACGGTATTTATGTAGTTCATGAACGTTCTGGATTATGTAGAATAGATATTCCTGACGAAGCTATAGCAGAAGGATCAGATAAAGTACAAATTATAATTGAAGAAACTTTGGATAAATATATAACTTGTTACAGACAAGAAATAGATTTAACTCCTGTTCGAATAGATTTATCTCAAAAATATGATGAGTCTGATGTCGGGACTGGATTAACAATTGGAGCGGCACTTTCTTTGGCCCGTGCAGCAGCCGTAAATAGGTCAGAAGTTGTGGGTACTATTTTGAGGATATATCAAAATGATGGAGAAACTGTTCTTGCAGAGTTCAAGCTTGATTCGGCATTAGATCCGACTATCAGAGTACCTATTAACGAATCTGATTAAATTTTCGGGAGTAATTAATTGGCGGGCCTACTAACTCATGGATTACTTGGAAACCCTTTATTCGCATCAAATCTGGGTATAGATGCTCCTATATCTCCATTAGATTTTGATGGCGATGCTAGTAGTTCGTCTAGCAGTAGTTCCTCTAATAGTACATGGCGTAATCCCCATTCTCTCACAATAACCAAAGGATCAATTGATTCTGGTGACATATATGATGTAAAATTCAATGATGACAATTATTTGATTTTAGATGAGTTTACTGGCCTCGGGCCAGCATTCGATTATAGATTCAATTTTTCTGGCATTCCTACCGAATCTAATAATATTTTAATTGATGGATATTATCAGGGAAATCCTGCGCATGTTGTTAAAATACAAGCATGGGATTATATAGCAAGTGATTGGGACAATTTAACGACTGATATACGTGATTTTATAAGCACTGGCAGTAAAGAATCTTATAGTTTTGAGATGACATCTTCGAATTATTACGATAGCGGAGATGCCATTGTTCGTATTGTCCATACTTCAAATGGGTCTGCTTTACATAATTTCAATCTTGACAGGATGGAATTGGATGAAATTAATAGTTCTAGTAGCTCGTCAAGTTCGTCATCATCACCGGCCGTAAGTAGCTCTAGTTCATCTAGTAGCAGTCCTAGTTCATCTAGTAGCTCTCCAAGTTCATCTAGTAGCAGTCCAAGTTCATCTAGTAGTTCTCCAAGCTCTTCTAGCAGTAGTCCAAGTTCGTCCAGTTCTGAAAGTTCTGAAAGTTCTAGCAGTTCTGAAAGTTCGTCTAGCAGTTCTCATAGCTCGTCCAGTAGTTCAAGTCCTAGCTCGTCCAGTAGTTCAAGTAGTCCTAGCTCGTCCAGTAGTTCGAGTGAGAGTTCGTCTGGCGATCAGTCTAGTTCGTCTAGTAGTTCAGAATCTTCAAGCTCGTCTAGTTCGTCAAGTTCAAGTTCTAGTTCAACGTCTAGTTCCAGTTCTTCTAGTTCTGAGAGTTCGCCTGCTATAAGTTCTAGCTCTAGTTCATCAAGTAGTTCTAGTTCATCAAGTAGTTCTAGTTCATCAAGTAGTTCGTCTGGGGAAGAGGGAATACTAGGAAATATATCCGTAATAGAAAGACCAAATAGAAATTATGCCGCATTGAGTTGTCCTGAATGGCAATATAATAGTATAAGTTATCATAAAATAGAAGATGAAGTTTATCCTTCATGGTCTAAATGGGGATTAAGTCATTCCGAAGTTCAAGCTCTTTTCACTATCGTGAACTTGGCAAACCCTGTTCCCCCTTTCTCTGATAGAGCAAAAGTTCATGAGTTGTGTTTCGATAATGATGGTTTTACAGGTACAATCTCTTATACAGTAGGAGAATGCAAACCTTTTATAAGGGCTGATGAGATTATTAGTGAAAAAGTTGCTTGGAAATTTGGAAAAACAATCGCTACTGAGGGCGGTGCAGTAGAATCAGGAGTAGAAAATCCTAATATTTATACTGTCAGTAGTTTTACACTTACAGGCAATCCCAAAATATTAGAATTGTCATCTTATCCTTTTGTAAAAAGTATAAAATTTAAATGGCCTCAAAAAGGTGATTGGAATCTTAGGCTGTTGACAATTGGTTCTCAATGTAGAATTAATTGTATTGATGAAATAAATACAAATGTGCTGAATAGCACGTCTACAGATGAAACTTTTGTTGATACTAGCTATTCTGAAGCTGGTCGTCTTGGAATTCAAGGTGGTGGAAATCAGGTAAAGGCAGAAATGACATCTATAAGTTGCGAAACTTTTAAAAAATATAAAACGACAGGGAATAGGTCTAGTGTAGCATATGATCTTGCTGGCAGACTATTTACATTTTATGAAGATATTGATGGAAATATATCTTGTGCTTTATCTTATAATGATGGAACATCTTGGTACGCTTTTTATGATTTATTAAGATTAAGCGGTGAAGAAACCGCTCGAAGACCTCATGTTGTTGTTGATAATATTGTAACAGGACTTATGTATTTATTTTTTGTTATAAATGATGAATTATTATGCATGAAAACTATAGATTCTACATTGTTTGATATAGATGATGCATATAAGCATATAACTGAATTTGTTCCGGTTGGAGGAGATGCATCTGAAGATACTGGTCTTGGAGATTTTTCTAATAAAGGTAAAGCTTTGAGAAATAGTCCAATAACAGTAATTGATGGAGGTAAAATAGCTGGTGATTATTCTTTTGAGGATGGTGTAAGAATGCGTAAAGGTTATGATGAAGATACAATGTTAAATGAGCCGTTTAGTGATGCTGATATATCTTTTTCTGCTATAATAGATAGACATGGTAATTTGAGATTATTCTATCTTAAAAGAGGAGATTTGATGTGTGGTATGAAAAGTTCATATGATAAATTATATTGGGTTGATACTTCTACTGATTTTCCATTAATAACCACACCAATCATTGATGGAGATGCAAATTCTTCAATACAGGTTATATATGATAATCAAACTGATGATATAGCTGTATTATTTGGGGTCTATAGTTCTTTATTCGTCAAAAAAATGAAAGCTGATTGGATGAAAACATATGAAGTTGCTATAGAGAATGATGACGTAGACACAGAGATTAGAGTATTTAATATTATGAAGAATGGAGAAAAAAATAAAAATATTAGATTGGCTGGCTTGGGGCAATTGGGTTTTATGGTTATACCTCCGACTACTAGTGGCAAGGCGAGTAAGGGAGTAGCATCTCTTATACAGCCTGATGCTTATTTTGATAGAAAAGGTATTTTAAAAACTTTTTATTTTAATGATGACTATGATTTATGGTATATTGAATTATTACCTACATCTTTATTTCATTATAATGAATAAAATATATAAATAATTACGATAATATAATAAGATTTAAAAGGATACATTATGGCAACTGATAATCAAACTCCTCAATCACCAGATGGCAATAGCTCTAAGCCACCAAAAGGTTTATCTGTACAGAATGATATCCCGGGTATCCCGCAGGATAAGCATTCTGATGGATTTATGAATTATAATGCTGGCAATGTAGCAATGATATGCCTGATCAATGCTTTTTGTCCTATGATGCAGAAGTTTCTTGTAGAAGATAATATCACATTTAACGATGAAACTGTGAAGACTTTTAGAGATGAAGATAGAGATAATTTTGTATCTATCCCTGGTTTAAATGGTATGTATCTAAGAGAGATTTATAGATATAGATCTAATTTTTTGAAAGTTAAAGACAAAGAAGTAGAAAATATTTATCCAGAAATAACAGATACTGAGCCAATTTATAAAACAGAACAAACATTTAATGCTACTAACAGTGTATTTGATGATTTTCTACATGGCCCTTTAGACGGTTCTAATGTCGATCCGAGTGAAGCTAAGAATAGGGCTTTATGGCGTTATATAAGACATAATGAGGCTATGGATAATCCTGAAACCGAGAATGAAGATGTTACAAAGAAGAATGATAATGAGGTCGAAGATTCTAATGTTTTATATATAGGAAGTCATTCATCTAATCCAGATAATGAAAAAGGTATACATTGGAGAGCAGAAAAAGAAGAACCTTTATTCACTGGCGAAGATTTTTTTATTACTTTTAGAAAAAATACAATAGCAACAGATTTATCTAATATTGATTCAGAAAAGTTTAATTCGTATAGTAGATTGTATTATGAAAGGGGAGATGATTATCCTTATTTCTTCTTAGATGCTAATTATGTTGCAGATGGAGAAGATGTTCCTGCAAATCAAGCAGTTGTTAGGTATGAAACTGTTTTTAAAGAAAAGATAGAAGAAGAGTCAAAAAAAACAATAAAGGTCAAAGAATATAAAGCTATTGAAGATAGTAGAAAAATTTACGATTTCAATAAACAAGCTTATTATGTCGTAGAAATAGGGCCAAATGAAGATAAAGATATATTGTTCTTTATTTTTACTCAAAAAGCTTATCCAACTTGTGTTTTAATGAAGAGAAATGAACAAGGTAAAGCTATAACATATAATCTAGGAGTATATGATAAGTTTATAGGAGATGCCTTAATAAATAAAGATAAATGGACAATGACGGTCAGAAACCATTTAGGATCTATAGTTGTTTATTTTGACGGAGATAGAGAAAACCCTTGGATTATTAATCCTCCAGGACCAATTGTTAATAGATTTAAAAAAGTCAATGATGAACCAAATAATGAAGATGTTAGTAAAAATAATTTTTTAGTTGTACCTTCGGCTATAATAGGTGTTTGGGGAGGAAATATATCTTCTAGTTTTTGTTTCTCACCGCTGCAATATAAAAAAACAGGCGATATACTTTTACCTCCTCAAATGAAAACAGAATCAGAAGTAAAAGTTACTACTTCTACAACTGGAGAAGGAGAAGACGAAGAGCTAGAAGTAACTGAAAAAATTCCTAAATATGAATTGCCGTTTTTTGGATCAGAAACGGGATATGCTTTACTTTCTAATATAGATATCGGTGGACAAGGTTCTGCTAATAGCGGAGCCAGCAATAGTAGCGAAGACGCAGAAACAGAATCAACAGAAGATGCAGCAAATGGAGAACAAGACCTTGACATAAATGAATCATCTAATGATAATTCGCAGTCATCCAATAGAGATCCATTATTTACATGTGATGCTCAAATTGTATCTGAGATTAAATTTAGAATGAATGTAGATTCTGGGACTGTCAACGCTAGTAAGTTGCAGTCAGACGCTATAAGTCATTATATTATATTAGGAAAGTATATAAAAGCTTCGGGGGGATTTGGTGAAAAAGATGAAGTAACTAAGAAACCTGAAGATGAATTCGCTTCTAAAATAGAATTAGAGGCTCAAAATGTACAGGTAGATGAAGAAAAGCAGGGATATAAACATACATTCTCGTATAATATTAAGGCTAAAATGACTGCCGGTGGTCATGATATGGAAGGAGGATGGATTTTAGATGCTTGTAAAACACCTATTTTAACTAATTTTAGAATGGTTGCTGTTCCTAATAGGGAAGATGCTTGGGAAGTAGATGCTATTGACGCGACTGATTTGGTGATGAAATATAGTGAGAGTTACTCATCATCAGATTTTCACTCTATGAATCATTCAGCAACAATTGAATTTCTATTGAATAAAGGTATGGAATCTTCAGATGATGTTGTTAATAAATTATATAATTTGAGAAATAGAGCATTTTATATAGAAGTATATGCAGGATATTTAGATTGTAATTATACTAAATTGAATATAAACGAGGGATATAAATTATTTACTGGTTTATGTTTAGGAGGAACCATAAATGAAAGTGCTGGCAGGAGAACTATGTCTTGTCAGATAGTAGATTACACTAAGATATTACAGGAATCATATATATTTAATTCTCCATTTTTGGATGGTATGAGAGATACTAATGCAATATATACATTATTGCAGATGGTTGGAATGAAAGATACTGAGGTAGGAGACACAGGTAACGCTGGTCCAGCGTCATTATTGAAGCAACTAGCTAGTACAGATTTAACAGAAGTTAGATTGCAGACGCAGGACGGAAGAGGAAGTTTCAATACTGTTTATGTTTTGCCTAATTCTTATGCAAGATTGAAAGAGGCATTTTTCAAATTCCAGGATGGAACTCCATATTGGCAGGTTATACAGAAAATAACCAAAAAAGCAGGAAAGGTTGCATTTTTTGATTCGTATGGAGTTTTTCATTATGAGAATTTACCATATGATGAATATTTATATGGTGGTGGAGAAGCAAATGATGTAGAACCTTTATGGCAGTATACTAGAAGTCCTGATGGTGCCGGTCAATTAATATTCGATAATATTGTTAGACAAAGAACGGTTTCAGATACTTTTAATATTATTCACTTAATGACTTCTACACCTGAAAGAGAATTAGCTATTTATGACAAGGTTAATTGGGAATCTATTTATGATAGTTCTTCTCCAGGGTTCCTTGGATATAAGAAAGTATATTTGCAGCAAGAAGGTATATTCGGCAGTTTGAATACTTTACAAGCATTGGCTGATCATTATTCAAAATTCTTCAAGGCTCCTATTGTTTATAAATTTCAAAGTTATGGAGTTCCTGCTAGATGTTTTGATATAGCAAATGTTGATGGTCAAAATATAATTATAACTAATGTTAGTTCAGAAATAGACCCTCAAAAGAATTTATGGTGGCAAAATGTTGAAGGTGAATGGTATGGGTCAGAGGAAACGTACTCATAATTTTTAATATATTCAATAGGCTCAAAGTATATAGAGAGTGAATTTATGGCTAATAATGAAAAAACAGATGTTTTTGTAGATAAAATAAAAAATTTCATAGACAAAAGAGTTGAAGAATTAATTATAAAAGATAGAGACACAGATACGGCTAAAAATGTTATCTTGAGTGGTTATAGAGGTTTAGGGACGAATCAGTTTATGAGATATGGAGATACATCCGATGAAGTTAAATATGTAGTTGGTGGTCCTAACACAGTTCCTCCTACCGTACAGTAAGGATAAGGAGTTAATAAATAATGGCAGGCAAGACTCCATTTTATAAATTAGCGTTTTTTGATTTTTCAGATCGTTTAGATTTTGGGATCAATGTACAAAAAGAAATAGATAGATTTACGAGTATAGATAGACAACTATATGGATTGTATTCTGTATTCGGCAATGGAACTATCTCAGGTTGGGATGTATTTGATAACGGTTTTAACGAGACTAAGGGGATATCGGTAGGTATTACTAACGGGATGGGAATAATCGATTCTGTGGCCTCTGAAACGTCTTCAGCAGTCTCTCTAGATTCTTTGACTCCTTCTTCTACATTTAATATCTATGCCATCAAAGAAGGGTCTACTGTCACAAATAGAAAGGTATCTTTTGTGACTAGAGCTTCTGCTCCTAACTCTACAGCTATATTGATAGCTACAGTTGTAACATCTGAGAACGGTATTACATCTATAGATAATAGCGTTAGAGAGATGGTTGATTTTGAAGCATCTATTACTAGTGAAATTGATTCTCATAAACATAGAGGAACTCCATCTAAAATAGATTTGATAAAAGATACAAAAAATGAGTTACCAGGTGCGAAATTAGAAGATTTCGATATGTCTAAGATAACATCTGGCAGGTTTGATAGCACAAGAATGCCTATTATTAATCATAAGAATTTGACTAATATAGGTGTTTTAACTCATGCTCAACTAGATACATTAGCAGCGGAATTAGATTTAGATCAAGATGATTTGTTTAATGATGGTTTGTTGGGAGAAATAGCATCTTTGAATTTGATGCAACAGACTCTATTCCTGAAATATACATATTCCTCTGTAGATCAGTTCTTTTTCAATGAAATATCTATTATTCCTGGGGTTAATAGTGGATTAATAGATGAAGCTAATAGTACGGTTTTTGTAAATGATTCTAATCAATGTATAGTAGGTTTGCCTACTAATACAAATACAACTTATTTTTTCACTGATAACTTCTCTTTGAATGATAAAGCTAATAGGATAATTTTGACTGCTAACCAGTCTATACCGGCTGGCTCTCAAATAATTTGGGGAGTAAATACTACTAATTCTGTTGATTTTGATGATTATGATGTAATAGATATAGATAAGGTTAATATTGTAAATGCTGTAGAAGAAAATCTTAGAGTTGGAGCAAAATTAATTCATAATAGTAGCATTAATCCTTTTGATCCATATGATGCTTCTTTTGAAGATATAATTGATTTTAATTTTATTAATGAATCTGTTGCGGCAGTTGATGTTCATTTTAGAGTAAGATGGTACAATGACGCTGGTACTACAGATTTATTTTATACAGCTTTTAGCCAAAATGATCAGAATAATTGGCTTATAAATGATGTTGATCCTATTCTTGATTGTGGATATACTGTTAATCCTAGTCAATCTGTTATTGTTTCATATTATCCAGACTTGTCTGTATTTGTTCCATTCAAGGTATACTATGTAATAATAGATGTATGGGATGGGACAACTTTTACTAATGAAGAATCAGGATTCACTTTTTTGACTACTCAGGGAAGTGGTTTCTGCAATCAATATGGATATTTGCCTCAGATCAAGAATCTAGCTTTTATGTTTGAAATGGAAAATAACTCTAAAATGCAATTAAATATATAGGATATATGAATGCCTTTATATACTAAAAAATATGGATTAGCTGCTTTTTATGCCGGCGACGCATATTCTTCTTCTGAAGATAGAAGAAGATTTAAAATCGTAGATAATCAGCTTGCTTTTTTATCAGACTTGGTAGGAAATGGAATTGTAGAAGGATGGAGCGTCTTAGATGAAAGCTCAGGCTCATCTGCTGGCCCTGTAGTATCTTGTGGGTCTGACAGCACGTTTACTGTAAGAGTTCTGTCCGGAGCAGGGTTTATAGATAGATTCTATGTGAGAACTTTCGGTGAATTAGAGATCGAATTAAATTGCGGGCAGACAGTTTATCTGTATATGCAAAGAAAAAGAAATTACATAGCTAGTTTTAGTGCTTTTTCTGACAGGGCTAGTATTTTGAATACTGATACATCTGCTCCAGCTATTCCTATCAATCCTAGTATTGATTCGATATCTTTTGGAAATGTATCGTTGATATGGGATGAGAATGCAGAAGTAGATTTTTCGCATTATATAGTTCAGAGAAGTCCGGATGGCGTTTCTTATACAAATCTTACTACAACAACGACTGCTTTATATGATGATGATTCTGTAGCGGAAAATACAGCGTATTTTTATAGAATTCGGTCTGTAGATTTGAGTGGGAATATAAGTAATCCATCAGCAGTTGTTACAGATACAACTCCGCTGAATTTGACTCCTCCACCTAATCCAAATAGCATTATGTCTTTTGCCGGTAATGGATTTGTTCAATTCGCTTGGGAAACTCCTGATTTTAATAATATTGCATCTTTCAGAGTATCATTGAGCGAGTTAGGAGATGATGAAAGCGTAGTCGCTGCTGTTGATACGAAGAATACTACTTCTAATCAAGTTGTGTTTGAATCTTTAAGTAATGGAATATTGTATCAAGCCACTATATATTCTGTTAGTGATAATGGAGTTCTTTCTTCCGGCTATATAACTAATATATCTCCTATAAATAATTTAGGACCGCCTGAAGTTGATAATTTACAGGTAACTGAGTCTCAAAGTATAAATAATGATGAAGGTATATCGTTGAATATATCTTGGGACGAAGGAATAGGCGTTTATTTACCTGTTGCTGATAAATTTTTGATTACAATAGTAGAAAATGGTAATTTATCATCTGATCCTATAGAAGTTTTTGTAAATGAAAATATATCTGGATCTTTTTCAAAAAGTATAGAAACATATAGCATATCAGGTTCTGTCAGAGGTATATCTCCTAGAACAAATTATATTGTAAAAGTACAAGCTGTAGATGAAAATGACAATACTAATACTGGTATTGTGTTTTCTATCAAAACTACAAATTTTGTTAATCCTAGTCCTATATCTAATATGTTATCGTTTTCTGCTAGAGACAATGATTTGTTAATAACATGGTCTAATTCTTCTAGTACTTTTGATCACAACTTAATAACTGTTACAACAAAAGATTTGACAACAGATATAACGACTAATGTGTTAACTGATTCTAATTATGGTAGAAAAAGTTCTTACACTTTTGCCGCACCTTTGTTTTTTAGCACAAAATATACTGTCAGCGTTAAAGCGGTTGATGGCGAAGGACTTACAAGTTCTTCTACTAGTTTGTCGGTTAATACAGGGTCTCAATCTACGGATATTTTGAGCGCTCCTAAAAAACAATTTGCCATGAATGGTGATAAGCAGATTTTCTTGGGATGGGAAGATGTAAACAAAAGAACGTCCAGTAGTTTTAAAATTTGGAGAGCTAATTTCAAAAGATTTGGATATGCTGCATCTGATTTTACACTTATAGATACAATAGACGCTTCTAATGAAACATATGTAGATTATACAGTTGAGAACGGACAAGGATATTCTTATTTTATCACTACTGTTGACATATATGGTAAAGAGTCTTTGAATCCTACTGATGATGGTTTTTTGAGTTATCCTTTGATTAGAGCGCTCCCTGTACAGTCTTATCCCGCTAATGATCTGAATACTTTTGTTGATATGGGGGCTATTTCTGTTACAAATGATGGAACATATAATACTGCAATTTCCTGGGAATCTGCGAATGATTCATTTGATGGATATGAAATATACAGATCTACTGGTAATAAATATTCTTGGGAAAAAGTAGGGAGTGCTGACAAAGATGAAACTTCTTTCATAGATAGAAATGTATTATTAGTCAATAACACAAGATACTATTATATGGTAAGAAAATATAGAAATGAGGCTAGATTGGTTTCATCTTTGAGTACTGACAATCCACCTATAGATTCTATAGTACTTGGTAAAATTCAGCCAACGACCAACAGTTTTACTTTCACAGATTTGTCTACTGATATAGGAGAATTAGGAAAAGTTGCAGATGACTTTTTGCAGACTGCCATAGATGATCATGAGCATGTTAGGACTGCTGGAGTTGATAATTACAGAGTTCAAAGAGTTTTGGATAACTTTTTGAGTAAAACATCTGAAGAAAATGATTACAATGGAGATGGAATAGTAGATGATAGCGATCTATCTATAACTTTATCTAATACTATAGATAAGAGAATAGATTTAAGCGAAAATATTATTATTGATACTTGGTATACAACAGATAATACTATATACGTAAATTTGCTTGAAGATTTTGCTGGGGCAACATCTTATATAGCTTATATAGATGGAGAAAGGTCTAATATCTTTTTTGAAGTAGATGTTTTGAATAGAAGAATCATTTTTGCTTCTCCTACTCCATCTTCCAATATCTCTTTGGAATGTGTTGGTTTAGCTGAAGTACAGAATACTTTATCAAAATATAAAATAGGTGAGATATTCCCATCGATAGCTGGTACATCTGAAGCAGACACCCGTTCTTTACCAGATATAGACCATTCTGGGAGAAAAGAAGAAGAATTAGTTCCAATACAACTACCTATGTCTACTCAGGATGGATATGTTTTTGAGATTGATCAAAATTTGAATAGCGATAATTCGGAAACTATTGGATCTTCTATTACTTTTTATGATGTAACTACGGTTTCTGGAGATTCGGCTGTAAATCAGTATTTTGCTTCTGGCTATTTTCCTCCTAACTATTTCCCTCCAGGATTCTTGTATGTTTCCAGCACTCCAGCAGAAGTTCTGACATCTGGATATTTTACTATAGGAGTTTTTCCTCCTAACTATTTCCCATTAGGATATTTCCCAGGGATAGACGTTACTCCTCCTCTAGTCGCAGCTACGAGTAAGGGTATAATGTATTCTACTAACAGTGGAGCTAGTTGGAATTTAGCTCTTGAGACAGATGGAGTCGTTCATAAATTGTATTACTCTTCTGTATCTGATAGTTATTTTGCTTTAGGTTTTGGTTTTGTTTATACAAGTAAGAATGGAATCACATGGAGTAAGATAGAAGGCATTAGAGGAGTTTCAGTATGTAGAGATATAGCAGAGAAATCAGATGGAACTATATATATAAGCACAGATATAGGTGTTTATGAAATTTCTTTTGCTACTTTGAATGAATTTCCTGCTTTTACTCAAACAAGATTGATGTCTGGAATCTCGTCAAATTGTTTTGGTATGTTGGTTAGATTCAATAATGTTATTGTTAGCACGGAAATAGGACTATTCCAGTTGGATGATGGAGAAACGGTTTGGGAAGCTATAGATGAATATGTAGAGAAAAATCCTATACACCAGTTTATTGTAGATGGATTTTATATTTTCGCGTTAGCAGAATGTAATATATGGAGAAAGTTGAATACTGATTCTGAATATACAATGGTAGCATCTCTTAATTGTAATGAGGCTAGAAGATTTGTTATATTTGATGATGGCGGAACTGATAGACTTATGGTTGCTACAGATAATGGAATACATATATCAAGCGATGATATAAAAACGAGTTCTGCTATATCGTTTGATGAAGTTGGAGTTCCTGATGATAATTCTAATAGGGGCATTAATATAGCCACATCATTAAATGTTATAGGAAGTAATATATACATTGGAAGCGATAATCAATTTTCTTCTGGAGTAAGCAATTTAAATAACGTAACGAAAGTTTTTGAAGAGAGTAGTGTAATAACTCCCTCAATCTATGTTGATAAAAATAGAAGAGAAATTGGAGCGTATTATTCAATTCCTAATAATTCAGTATCTTTTGATATTAGAATAGATGATAGCTCTATAGTCTCTGTTGCTAATCAATATATGTTATATAAAATCAAAAATACAACATGGTTCGATCAAAAATATGATTCAGTAATAGGATTCAAAAGGAACTATGCGAGTTATTATGATAATATAGGAGCAACTACATCTGCGGTAGAAGAGTCTCTTTCAAGTGTTTCTTTTGATGATTTTACAGAAGATAATTCTAATTTGAGTAGAGCCAATGGATATATAGCTGATTACGGTGTTGATTTATTGAGATTGCAAAATGTTATTGCCGGAACAGAAATATTAACTGGCGATGAAACAATATATGATGTAGTCGGAGATATAGTAGATGATTTTTATAAAGTCTATGCTCAAAGATACAAAAAAGTAAGATTTTTTGTTGACGCTCAGATAGATAGTGTTGATTATAAAATTATTGATTATGATAGATTTTTGGCTTCTACTGTAGGAGAAGATTTTAGTTCAAGCGAATATGATTTGGTCGAAATGATTCCTGCTGTTTCTCCTAGTATCTCTGTATTTGAGTCTAGTAAGAATGAGGTTACATTTATAGATGCTTCAAGCGGGATATTTGTGTTTGAAAATAATTTTGATAAATATGATGTAATCTCAATAACTTTGGAAGGTACTTCTATAAGACATGGTGGAATATTTACTCATGAAGAATTAGAAGATGATGTCTTTGAAATAATAGATTCTGGTTTGTCTACAGCATTGTCCGAGGTACAACAATCTAATATAGTCAATATGGGAATATTTTTGGAAGAAACATATCCAGACGAGCAAGAGAACAATGTGGATGAATGTGGAGTTGATCTTACTACTCCCGTTAATTCAAAATATATAATTTCTACAGATTCTAATTGGTATGATACTTTAAATTCTACTGTAGATTATATAGAAGAGAAATCTATCATTGGAGATTATATCAATGTTGATTATGTTCTAGATGCCAAATATTTTGATGACGAAGGCGTTGTTTTGATAGCTCATTTGGATGGTTTGGTTTCTATGGATAAAGATGATTTCTCTTTGTCTAATGTCGTTTTTGACGCTGATGCTAATAATTCCACGGTAAATAATATTTTAATTGATGATGATGATGTCTATATTGTAACGAGAAGTAATATATATAAGACACAAGATTTGTCGAATTGGGAGAGAATTATTATAAGAGGTATAACTGGCGATATTAATAAGATAGATACATTCAAGGGGAACCTGGTTGTTTCTACTGATGATGGTATATTTTATAAAGAATCTGACAGAAGGGAATGGCACTTGGTCTTGTCTACTTCTGATGTTACAAATATGTTATCAACTAATTTATTGTATGTAGTAGATAATGATGAATTGAAATACAGTTTAGATGGATTTGTCTGGAACAGCAGCGGTTTATTAAATGATCAGATTAATGATATGGTTAAATATAAAGTTAATATTGCTATGGGTTCCAATACTGGTCTGAGATATGATAATACGACGTTCCCAAGCGGAAATGCTCAAACTTCTGTGGTTGATGTTTTAGGTAATCTAACAGCATCAGAACTTTTAGTGGTTAATAGCGTTGCATTAAAAAGCGATGGAATAAGCTTTGTGGCGTTTGCGAATAATGGTAGTTATTATACTACTACGGACGGATCGACTTTTTCTGCGACAAGCACTGGTTTAACAACTATACATAAAGGATTATATGTTGATAACGATATATGGGCTTTTGGATATGGTTTATTGAAAGTTTCTTCGGAGTCTGACCCGATAAAAATAAGTAACGGAAAGGAAATTTAATATAAATGAGAAGAACAAGTAAATTAGCACAAGTTTTTAGTGTAAACGGGAATTTTGTTCCAACAAAAGCCTCTTTGAAATTATTAGTGAATAACCCAGACAAAACGGATTTTTTTGATTTATCGCAAGAAAATATTATTGATGCTAATAATTTTTATGCGGTATCTCTTTTTACAAATAATATATTTGTAAGCGATACCGTTTCTGGATACAGCGGATCAGGATATGTAGTAGTACCATCTGCTGTATATGCCGCTCCAGGTGCTATAACTAATTTTTCTATAATAGAATTCCCAGTTAAGGATAGCGGGAACCATGACGTTTATTTAAGAGTAAACAAATTAGCTGCGGGCAATATAGATTATCAAATATTGATAGATGATGCCGTGGCCTTAAATGGGCCTTTTGCTGCTGCTGGTGGGGTCTGGGAATGGATTGGACCGTTAAGCATTAATCTTGCTGATAGTAATGAACATGATTTGGGAATACGAATTGGAACGACTGATGCCTTGTTAGATCAGGTCGCTATTGATCCTGTTGTTGCTCCAGTTGGAGCCAGCGCTAAGATATTTACTGATGCTCCTTATATAACGGCCCATGTTGGCTTATACAACATTAACGTTGATTATCAGCCAACAACTCCGTTATATATACATGATTTCAAAACTACTAGAGAGAATATGAAGCAAAGCGATTGGTATAATTTTGATTTAAATCCAATTGATGATGGAGTCAGTATAACTTATGATGACTCTTTTGCGATAGTTTTATCTTCATCTGGTAGCGATGATGATAATTTTTTAGTATGGGAAAACTTTGATAGTAACGCTGATGGTTATACTTCAGAACCTTCAGCTATAAATGAATAATATTCTGGGAAATCAACATGTGGACAGTAGATTTTAATAAACAGCATGCTTTAAAGATTTTTAGCGATAATAGCCAGTCAGGTTATGGAGAGATTTCGATACCGGCTCCAACTGACCAGTCGTTGTTCGTGAATTCTTTTTCGGATGCGAATCTTACTTTATATAATACACAAAAGATAAATGACAATTTTGGTGGAGAAGATATAAAATTAAAATTGGATGATAGGATTGTCAATTTGGTTTTTGATAGAAGCGGAAGTATGTCATGGAATGATAAAGACGAATTAGATTTGGAAATAGCTAAGAGACTGATAAGAAGAATATCCGCTACATATCCGGGGTTGGTAGAATATAATGTATTGACATATGGAGGTAAAAAAGTATCTATTTCTGTAGGGGCAGCTTTATTGGAAAATAATCCATTATCTCATACATTTAATACAGATTCTATTTATTTGGTTGATGATTTTGTGGACAGAGATGATGATTTTTATGGTATCAGAGTTTTAAGAAAAGAAGGTAGCTTTTCTGATAGCCCAATAGACGGAGAGTTGGTTTATGATGGAGTTGCCAAGAAAGTTTATGATAATGAGCTTGTAGTTAATACAACATATTATTATTCTATATATACTTTTGATTCTAATTATCATTTTAGCGATCCAGTTCAAGTTATAGTTTCTCCTCAAAGCGGTGATGCTCCTACTGGTATTAAAACATTTAGCGGGGAAACTCTTAATGGTTCATCTGTTAGAGTTGATAGTAATGTAGAGGGGGCGTGGCATCTCGATGAGGGTACAGAAAATACTCTTTATGATATGAATGCTACCGACGATTTAACATTATCTGATGTTAATCCTGTATGGCTAACAGAGAATGAAACTCCTGTTGGACGATCTGGTTTGAGGTTTGATGGGATACATACAACAGCATCTACAGCTATTGCCAATAGGAATTTTGAATTGTTAGAAAATCAAACTATGACATTAATGTTTTGGATTAAGCCATATGATAATTCTATTACTGCTACTGTTATAGCGAGAAGTGGTGTGGCTGTAAGGGATTATGCTGTTATTGTAGCCTCTGGTTCTGTGTTCTTGTCTACTCCTACCCTTGTTGCATCTGATGCTGGCGTTATAACAGAAAATGAATGGAATCATGTAGCTATTACAATGGATTATTCAGATTCGGCTAATGTCAATGTAGAGTTTTTTGTAAATGGGATTTCCTCAGGTACTTCCTCAATTGGTAAAATTTATACGCCAGCAGATATGTTTTTGGATATAGGTTTTGACAGACTTGGGGTAGTCGATCAATTTGCTGGTGAAATGACAGAAGTAAGTGTACATAAAAGTATTAGGAGTAGTACTTATATTTTAGAACAATTCAATAATTCAGTCACGGATAACGGAGATAGACTTGCGATATTGAAATATTCTGTGCCTGCTACCTCAGATTCAATTGGTGGAACAGCTAGAATAGTCAAAAATGATTTTAGTATTCCCGGTAATGAAGATGATGGATCTATTATATATGAAGCAGTAATATCTGCTGGTAATTTTTATACCACTTATAGAGAAGACTTTATATTAAATAATAGTTATAATTTCAGGATGTTTGCCAATAACTCATCTGATTTTTATAATAATATTAATGATTCTATTAATGTTCCATTATTGATGGAAGATATTGATAGTAAGAATCGTCAGTCGTTGCCTGTTTCTGTTGATGATATTCCTGGCCCATCTAATGTTGTTCTCAGAGAGGGTAATGAAAAAAATTATATCTCATGGACATTAAGTAATTTAAATGGATTGGCAGAAAGAATTTTAGTTTATATGTCTAATGAATCTTTCCCGATTACCGAAGATGACAATTTTGCAGGAACAAAAGTTTTTGATGGGAATGCTGATGAAACCAATTTTGTACATAGAAGACTGCAAAATGGAGATTCTTATTATTATTCTGTTTTTACTATTGATAGATATAATAGAATTTCTAATGTCGCCAATGTTGCTGGTACTCCAGAAAGAGATTTGAATGACGATGGTATTCCTTTAAGAAAGATAGAAAACCTATCTTATGAAATATTAAATGGTACTTCTGCCAATATCTCTTGGAACACTATCCCAAATCCTAGAAGAATAACAGGTTATTTCGATGATGATATTATTGTTTATTCTAAATTATTGGACGAATTTGACAACCTATTGGCAGAAGATTTACAGGTAGACTCCACAATAACTGTAGAGTCTACAATAGCTGATGATGCAGCAGAAGATGTTTTTAATGATGAAACAAGTATAACTGTTCCTTCTGATGATGAATTATATAATTTTGTTTTAACTAATATAGAAGATGGTGTTAATAATGGAGTACTTACAGTAAGATTTTCTAGCGGTTCTGTCCTAGAGTTACTTAAAAATATTAAACGGCTTAAATTCACTATACAGATGAAGATATTTGTTCCTGATGTAAATAGCGAAATAGATAGTAATGGCGACTATGTTACAAACGTGTTTGAGTATCATCCTCAAGAGGTTGAAGTAATATTAGATAATCCATTAGATTTTGATATTACTAATAGAGATAAAAAGACGGTTGAGATAAAATGCAATAATGCTATTTCTGTGTTGGATGACAATTCTCCATTATCAATAAAAACGTATGATGGCACTTATATAAATGCGTCAGAAAATTTCGTATCTAGATTGATAATGTCTTACAAGAATAATTACAATAGAAACTTTAGTAATATACAGATAGCTTTATACAATACTGATAAGGATTTATGCGATAGTTCAGAAGCTGAAAAGTCTGCTTTAAATGATAGTCTTCTGGTTGCTACTGAGAATAAAAGTACTCAAATAGATCTTTTAGATGAATTGGGAAATGCATCTGGAAGTATAGATGCAAATGTTTTTGATGTATCTATTGATCCTCCATCTGTTCCACAAAATATTTTGATGTATGCCAAAGTGTCTATGTTTGGAGTATCTTTAGTCAAAAAGTTTTTGGTTGTTTTTGATAGCACATTAAAAATAGAGTTATTATCAAATGCTCCTATAGCAAATGGAGTTAATGTAGCTGAACAGATGGCGAATGTTTTCGTTATAGACCCGGATGACCCTGATAATGTATCTAAAAGGGAATATCCAGATGATAATACTATAGTTAAATGGGAGTTAATAAAACAAAGTAATTCCTATCCTCAGAGAATTATATACTCAGATGATGATATAGCAATGCCAGACGGTGTATATTCATATATAACAAATGGTATATCTGATAATGTTTTTGTAGGACCAGTTTCAGGGGTAGAGTTCCAGGGATACGATAATGATGGAAATATTTTATACGAATCTCATTTATTGCAAGCATCAGTTTTATATGATGGGATGTCTGTTACTTCCAGTAGAGTAATGAATATGGTCCCGGTTGGATTCGATGGGCAAGAGTCTGCTGGTTCTCATTTGTTAATGGAATTCGACAACGTAAAACAAACGCTATATACCGATGGTAGATTTTATGTTAAAGCTTTAATAAGTCATGACGCTAGTACTTCTGCAACTGCATATTCATCTTGTTTCAGAAGTTGCATGACCAGTTTGGGTAAGACTATATATGAACTTCTGCCAGGACAGGTTGTTAATATAACATCTGATGAGGAAGAATTAGAAATTATTTGGGGAGATGTGATTGAACAAGTTGATCCATATACCGGAGAACTTATCTTAGATATATCTAGTGCAAATATAGATTATGGATCTGCTTTTGTTAGTTTAGATGATGGCGATTCTACTGAAGTGTATTTCAGACTAGGTAAAGATATTGCCGGACAAAGATCAACAGGGTTTGAAGAACCTTCTAATGAATGTTTTTGCGCAGAAAGTAAAATTGTAAAATATGAAAATGAAATTACTGTGTCTGCATCTATAACTTCTGTATTCGACGGTAAGGGCATTAATATAACTGGCGGAGGAAATGTTTCAAATGCCATAGTTCCTACCGTCATTATACCTCAAGAACCTTTAGAGATAAGAATATGGGAAAAGACTGTTGATAATAACAGAGTAGATAATATTGTTATAGATGGAGTATCAGAAAATAATATACTATTTGATGTCTCTAGCGCTGGATATCCTATATTGAATGGAACTGAAGTTCAAGTAAGCGTTACTAATATATATAATGATGCAATTAAAGTTCAAGATGCAACTCTTAATGTTGATAATGATGTCGATGACGCTATAGATGAAGGCGTGGTAAGGAGTTATGCAACGATAGTCTTAGATCCTATTCCTCAATCAACGACATTTGATGCTTTAATAACCTTAACTGTAGATTATGCACTCTCTAATGATACAAAAACTTTTTGTATTCGATTGACTAATGATGCTGAAGATTCTGTTGGAACATCTACTTTCTTTAGTGCCAAAAATAGTAAACATGTAATAGGTGGAGTTACTTGGACAGATGTTGCTGATATGACAACAGGTAGAGGGTATTTTTCTATCGAGGCTGTCGCTGATAAAATCTATGCTATGGGCGGCATAAATGGAAATGTAGTTCTAAAGAGTACAGAAGTTTATAATCCTGTAACTGATGCTTGGTTAAGCCTAGAAAATATGAATACAGCAAGATTCGGAACATCTTCTGTAGTTGTCGGAACTGATATATATGTTTTTGGCGGTATAGAATATAATTCAAATGATAATGCTTTGGTAGTAAGTAGAAAAGTAGAAAAATATGATACTGTTGCTGATACATGGACGGAATTAGAAGATATGCCTCAGATAGGCTCTGGGGTATCTTCTGATGGGTATGGTAATGCATATGGATCAGCAGAATATATATCGTCTACTGGTAATGTTTATATATTAAGCGGTATAAGAAAAATAGCATCTGACGGATTGAGTTTTGTTTATAATGATAGAATTTTGTCATATAATATATCTGGCGATTCTTGGTCATACACTGATGCAATAGATGCTATTGATACAAGTATATATTATAGATTGTGTCCTTGCTCATTTATAAAAGGAAATATTATATACGCTCTTAATGGAACCTTTGAAGAAAATAATCAATTAGATTATTTATCTAGTGCCTATAAGTATAATGTTGTTTCAGGGTTATTGACTGAAGCAAATAATTTGTTTGATGATATCCCAGAGTTGAAATATAAATCAGCATATACGTCATTTAATAATATAATGTATGTTGTTGGTGGGTCGAACGATAAGTCTGGTAATTTGAAAACTTTTGAAAGTGTAGATTTTTCAGCCGCTGAGGCTGCAAGAGCTTTTACTTACACTGGGTTAGTCGATTTAGAGCAAGGAAGGAACGGCTCAGGTGCCGCTGTGGTGAACGATGGGGCAAATGATGGTCTTTATGTCATCGGCGGAATAGAAAGCGGCAAAGGGAAGAGTTTTTTGAGTGTAGTTGCATCTATTGCGTCTGATGATATGATTTTGGATGGTAAAAATAATATAGAAGTAGAAATTGATTTGACAGACGATAATGGAGATTCTCCTTCTGGTGATATATTAGTTGGAGTCAAAGGATATTTGCAATTTGCTGATGCTACAGGAGTTTCTGTTCCATTAATACAAAGAAATATCTCTCAAAATGTTGTTTTGTTTGTTAACGATACAATTACAACAGTTGATGGAAAAGGATTTGCTCAGTTGTATCCTAGGGCAGATGATATAATTACAACTGTTATTGATAATATTGCTTTTCATGAGTTAGAGGATGACATCAGGTATAAAATCGTTATAGAAGCAACCGTAATGGATGATTTGTATTACGGCAAAAACTTTGTTAATGTTGTAGAAGAATTTGAGCAGATTGATATAGATACTTCTAGTTGCGTAAATATAAATTCTAATATGCTGATAGAAGGGTTGGGTATATTGGCTGATGATACAGAATTCCAGATAATCTCTGATTTTTTGTATCAAGAGCCAGCATCTAGTATAGATTGTATAGGGAATGAATTGTGGCTAACATCTATTGAGGATTTAACAGATACAGGTTTGGTGTCTGCAAGTTCTGCAATAGATATTATAGACAATGAAGTCGCTACTAAGAGTTTCTTAGGAGCTTCTCCACTATACGATGCTTTGATATTCGGATCTAAAATACTTTCGGATACATTATATGATTCTATAGGAAAAACTAATTTTGTTTTTGCTGATCATGAACCAAATGGTTCTGTAGAGACTTTGGCAGATGCTATTATGTACGTTAATGGCATAGATGAGGCTGTTTCTCCTGTAGTTATCGCTAATATGTCTGTTCATGATATCGCTATAGATTCTATTTTAGAAGAAGAAACTAGACATTCAGAATTGAATCTGATATCTAATGGAACTGGAGGACAAGCTTTTACTATTGCTGTCGATGATTTTGAAGATAGAGATGTTGGCAATATGGCTGGACACGTTAAGGGCGGATTAGGATATGGTAGTGCTGAATATGTTTTAGATTTATCCGAGATCGTTAATTTGAATTCTGTTATTGTTAGTTTTGAATTACCGGCAAATACAAATGGACAATGGAGAATCGCAGTCAGTGAGGATGGTTATAATTATTCTAATTTTACTGATAAATTTGAACCAGAATATGAAGCGTTGTTCGGAGATATTTTGGCAAGATATATCAAATTTGATATGGAGCTTACTAGCGGAATAAGTATTTCTGATGCTGAAGGATATGAAGATGTTCCTTCTCCAAATGTTCCAAAAATTATTAGTATGACTATAGATTACACTGGCGTTAAAGAAGATTTTATATTCTTGAATAAAGAGACTATTGATAGAACTGTACAACAAATAGTTATATCAACAGGATCTAATATAGATTCTTTTGATACTAGCGATTTGAATGTGGGCGCGTCTACTGCTCATTCTCATAATTGGAATGATTATAACAGAGACTCTAAGCCAGATAGGGATAAGGGTGGAAAAATAATTATTCCTATAAGAAATGGAGAAATATTAGACACAAAAATAGAGCCACTGATTAGAGTAGATGATTTCATGTATAAGACATCTAATAGTGGCTGGGATGAGGATTCAACTGTTGTTGTAAGGGACTCAAGCGATGTTGCTATATCTTCATCTGAATATGTATTGCGTCCTAGAGATGGGGTCGTAATTTTTGCTGAGTCTAAGCGGGATGATTTGAGAATAGAAATCACCAATCCTACTACATATAACGTTGGGATTAAAACATCTAATTACAATTCTGGACAGGATATCACTGTCAATAATGTCGGTTTCATGTATAATAAAAATAATACTTGATGTTACAAAGTGAATGATATAATAATATGATATAGAACATGATACGAGAAACAGACTATAAAAATTGTGAGATTTGGAAGACTAAAGAAGATTTTTCATCTTGTTCATTAGATGTGATAGTTTTATCTTTTAACGGGCTGGAAACAAGCAAAGATTTTTTGAAGTTTTTCCTTTTGAATACCCCCCATGATAATGTTAGATTAATTTGGGTTGATAATGGTTCTTCTGATGGGACTCGGAAGTTTTTGCAAAAAACTTTTGATGAAGTAGTTGAAAATGGAGTTCTGATATTATCCAACACAAATCTTGGAGTCATAGAGGGAAGAAATTTAGGTTTTGATGTTAGTAATTTCATTAATGGCGAAGAGCCTCCATGCGAAAAATTAATGTTTTTGGATAATGACCAATTTGTAGGTGAAGGTTGGCTAGAACATCATTTAGCTGTTTTAGACCAGGGATATGATCTTGTTGGGGTAGAGGCTTGGCAGTTAAGTGATTCTTTTATGCCAGTATTACATATCAAAAGACTCAATCAATTTTTCCATTATGTAGGTTGTGGAGGAATGGTTATAAAGAGAGAAGTTACTGACGAGATTGGGATGTTCGATACAAGATTTAGTCCAGCATATTTTGAAGATCCAGATTTTTGTTTAAGATCTGTGGAAAGTGGTTTTAAGATAGGATGGAATATTAAGGCAAAAATAGTTCACATGCCTCATAGAACACTCGGCCAGATAGATTCGAATAAAAAACATAAAATATTATTAAGTAGTCTTTTTAAATTTCGGGAAAAGTGGAAAGGGAAAAGGTTACCAGTGATGAGGCAGAAGCACTTAGAAGTATTTAGTTCTTTACAAGAGAGGTAATATGTCGAAAATATTTTTCGCAGTAAATAATTCTTATCCAAATGTCGGCGGATCAGAAAAGGTAGTACAACAAGTTTCGGAAGGATTACATAATCAGTACGGTCATGAATGTGTTGTCCTAAGCAAATCTGTTAAGAAAAAAGAGTTAATCCATAACGGGGTTAAGATCATACCTTTAAGTCCTTCTGGCAGAGGATTTATAAATCAGGTGCAAACACAATCTCCTGATCATTTATTTGTTTATGGAGACTTGTTTTCATATTGGAAGGAAGTAGTAAAATTTTCTAATAGTTTGGATTGCGGTAAGAGTATTGCGCTAGTTGGAATGAATAATATGATCAGAAACAGATCATTGTTCAATTCCTTTTTGTCCAAAACTGAATCATTTAATGTTATAACTCATTCAGAAAAATATCAAGATTCTTTAATGTGCAAGAGGTATAAAATACCTTTTACAGTAATACCTAATAGCGTAGACGACTCAGAGTTTGAGAATTGTAAGTTTGATTTTAGAAAATTTTATAATATAGAAACAAGTAAAATATTATTATGTGTTTCTAATTTTTTCCCAGGTAAGGGCCAGGACAATATTATTCCTATATTAAATAATATCTATTCGGAGTTCAAAGATTTTACAGCGATATTTATCTCATCTCTGAAAGGTTTTGCATTTTCTCAAGTTATAAAAAATCAATTTGTCATGAAGCTGAAAAACGTTCCGTTCAAGTATAAAGTTCTTTGTGACATCCCAAGAGAGCATACTGTGGGAGCTTTTTTAGATTCTGATGTTTTCGTTTTTCCCTCTAAAAAAGAAGTTGCTCCGTTGGTCGTTTTAGAATCTATGAATGCGGGATTGCCTTGGGTTTCTTTGAATGTAGGCAATACTCCAGACCTTGAAGGAGGTATATGTATTAAAGCAGAAAACAAGGATGCTGATGACAATATCGTATATACTAAGAAAGTAGAAAATGATTTTAGCAATAGTATTAAAAAAATTATTTTTGATGAAGAGTTGAAAAAAGAATTGGGTATAAAAGGAAGAAAAATGATTCAAGAAAGTTTTTGCTTCGATTCTGTATTAAATAAGTATAATAGAATTTTTTCAAAAGGAAATTAATTATGTCAAAAAAGAAAGATAACATTCTTAGCAGAGCATGGACACAAGACGAGATGGGTTATTTGTATGCCGCTAGGGAAGATGGAATTCCATATAAGATCATAGCCACTGAATTGAAGAGAACAGTAAGGGCTTGTGAGAAAAAGTATCAGACAACAGTATGGAGTAACACAGAGTTCTTCGATTCCTTGAAAGACAGAATGAAGAATAATCTCAAGCAGCAATATTTGAAGAGATTGGTTAAGACACACGAAACGCAAATGAAAAGTCAAAAATTTAAGACTGAAATTATTGCTGATAAAATTGCTTTGGCAGTAGACGCTTTGCCAAGAGTTAAGAAACCAGTATACAAAAGAACAGTAAGATCGAAAAAGCATAGTTCTGGTGGAGAAGATGTAGGGCTTATGTTAAGCGATATGCATATTGGTCACCATCATACTCTAGAAGAGACTGGAGGCTTGAGCGAGTATAATGTAGATGTATTCAAGACTCGGATCAATAATGTCAAAAAGGCTACTGAAGAAATAGTCGAATTGCATTCTCAGTTGTATAAAATAGATAAATTGCATATTTTCTCTCTTGGAGATATTGTTGCTGGCATGAATAGAGCAGGTAATTGGTCGCCAGTATACATTAATATGCCTATTTATGATCAGATGATAGAAGGCTTTGAAGCTTTTTCTGATGTCATTTACTATTGGTTGGGGTTATTCGATGAAATAACTTTTTATGGAGTTATGGGTAATCATGGTAGAGCAGCAGCTATCGGCTATGAAAAAGAATACGTTAATTGGGACTTCTTGTGTTATAAGTTCTTAGAAGCTCGTTTTAAAGATAATCCTAGAGTTAAGTTCGTTGTTCCTAAGACTTGGTGGATATTAGCAAATATTAGAAATCATAATTTCTTGGTTGTTCATGGCGAAGATGTTAAAGGTGGAGTGTTACCTGTCAAGGGTTTGCAAAATTATGAGCAAAAGATGATCGGTATTATCAAGACTATCCCTGATTATACATTATCTGCACATTTCCATGCTGCTGCTGAATTAACTACTAATCATGGTAGATTGTTGATAAATGGGTCTTTTGTTGGTCCAGACATATATGCTTTGAAGAATTTACAGAGTAGCTCTAAGGCAGAACAGAAAATCTTCGGTATACACGATAATAGAGGTATAACTTGGTCGTACAATTTAGATCTTGATCATGATAGATAATCGCCAAGGATTTTTTATTATTAATTAGTATTTATATATTGGAGATTATTATGGTAGAAATCCCAGATTGGCTTAAACAAAGTATAGAAAAGTATAGTTGTCCTCATTGTACCGTTACTATGGTAAGGGATAGAGTAGTAGGTGTAGGTATTAGAATGAGTACAAAATATAAAGATAAAAGTGTATTCTTTTTTGAATATGATTGCGAAAAATGCGAAAATAGAGTATTTGTCGAATTAGATTTTATGACAGTTGAAGATTTTGTTATGAGTATGTTAGATGAATATACTGGTCCTGATGGAGAAAGGAATGACAAAACTAGTAAAAAAACTGGCAGGGCAAATAAAAAAGCTACAAAAAGTAAAATACAAGACGCAGAAGTCCTAGAAATGAAAGATTTCTTGAAAAAATGTTCTTCTGGTGATGATTTATTGACTGCTATGGGTTTTTCTACAGAAACAATAGAGCAATATAAAAGAGATGGCAGAAAAGAATATTTACAAAATAGGGGTAAAAGAGAATCATAATGTATAAAGTAAGTGATTTTAGTTTAGCTACAAGTATATTACAGGCAGCATGTAACGCCGTTGAATGTCCTTTTGTAGATTTAGAAGTTCGATTCTGCAATCAAACAGATTTAAACATGGAAGAATCTAAATTTGAGGACGGAAAAATTATTTGCAAAAAGACTGAAAATATGCCTGAATCTGTATATAATATCGTAAGTGTCTATTTAAATAATTTTAATTTGATTTGTGGAACAGAAGTTTTCGTAAATGATAACCAAAAGGTAGAAGTTTTGGTTTCTATAGCTAATTTTTTGAGAAATGTTCTATATGGAAGTGATGTTGTTCTAGAAAAATTGGAAAAGCCTGTTATACAGAGAATATATCAGTATCCGATGTTATGGATAATTTTGAATGATATAATTTGTCCTTTAAATGATATCACTTTCACTAATTATGAAATTGTATTATATAATTCTCCCTATGTAGATACCTCTTTAGTTGTTGATGATGTGATTGATGATTCTAATGATGATATTTATAGGGAAGATCAAGTTATATTTTTGAATGCAGATGTGTCATATAAGCCTTGTAAAATGGCTTGTTTAGTCAAAAGTGGTATTGAGATTCATGGTCTGAATTGTAAAGATGTTTTGAAATCGGTTTTAGAATCTAATGCTAGAGAAAAGTTGCTTGGAGCAGCTAAGTTATGTTTCAATGATAAAGATGAAGAATATGAAGATTTTGTGGTTATATTGGAATACATAGCTGGAATTAGTAATGATATTGAAAAAACGATATCTGACACAAAAACGGCACAACGCGAACAATTGGGCAATTCGTCTGCTTTTTCAGATGGATTAAATTCAACATGGTGGTTCTTGGGCGTTATAGAAAGGCTACTTGAGCCTGTTAGAGGGTCTGATTGGAGTACGTATACAGCATTGGAGCCTATTCATAAGGCTTTATGGGATAAAATCGAAAAGAAAAGAAAAGAAAAAGGAAGAGAAGGTCTTACATATGAAGCTTTATTAAGAGTTAGATCTGAAGAGACTAAGCCTGAAGATATTAAGCTAATAGAAAAAAACCTTAGTTCCGATAGAGTTTGGTAAAAGGAGATGAAAAATGGAAGAAAAAATCGTAAGAGAACAACTCATAAAAACAATGATCAAAGTTAAAGGTGCTATGAATTTAATGAATAATGGCAAAGTGACCCTAGCTTATAATAAGATTCTTGGCGTATACCAAAAACTAGGGTATCTTGCGTCAATGTTAGAAGAAACAGAAGAAAAGAATTCATCTAGTGAAAAAATGGTTAAATACGGGGATTCAAAAGTTAATGAAAGTACTGCGGACTGATAGTTTTATAAAAATGTCTTTTAACCAAACGAATAGGGGGACTCCAGGTGATGTTGGAGATCAACCAGGATTCGTCAATAGAGATAATAATGAGCAAGGGGTCACTATTTTTAATGATCCAGATAATAGCGATACTGCATCTGCTATCAAAAAAATGTGGAAACAAAAGAAGAAACTAAGAAAAGTTAAAGAAGAAATACCAAAAGCTAGTTTATGAAAAATAAAATAAAATTATTAGTAACCAATACAAAGACTTATATTCAGGGAAGATTAGATTCTGATGTTTATCAGGGTTTGAGAAAACTTTTAGGATACCGTCCAGAAGGGGCCATTTTTCAAGTCAGAGGCTCCGATGCAAAATGGGACGGCATAGAGTCTACCCTTTGTTATTGCAAAAAATATTGTAAATGTGCAATAAAAAAGGATGGAACGCATTTCCCAACTGGTCTTTTTAATAAAGCTAGAGATCATTTTGTAAAAAATTCTGTTCCATTTGACATATTCGATGAGAGAGAACCTGTAGCAAAAAATATATCATTGAATATGTCTAATGATTTTGAAACAAGAGACTATCAGCAGACTATTATACATCAAGCTTCTAAAATGCAAAGGGGCATTATCAAAGTAGCCACTGGTGGTGGAAAAACTTCTATTGCTGCTGGTCTTATTGCAGAACTAGGAATATCTCCATTTATTTTTTATGTGCCATCTGTAGATCTTTTAACTCAAACAAAAGAAGAGTTTGAAAAGTTTTTGCGTTATAATAATATTCCTATTAAGGTTGGTATAGTCGGTGGTGGAAAATTTGATGTTCAAGATATAACTATTATGACAATCCAAACTGCTGTTTTGGCTTGTGGTAAAAAATACGTCAGATTTGACGAAGAAGATAAAACAAAGAAAATTAGTAAAGCAGAGAAGAATATTTTATCTGAAAGGCGTAAAGACATTTTAGATATTATTATGTCTTCAAAGGGATTCATTGCTGATGAATGCATAACTGGTGATTCTATAGTTGTCACAAGAAGTGGTAGAAAAAAAATGTCAGAACTTTCTAATTTTATTGGAGAGGATATACTTAGTTTTGATGGAACTAGTGTTGTATGGAAGAAAATAACTAATTTTATGTATAAGGGTAGACACTCTATTATTAAAATAGTATTAGATTCAGGTAGATATATAAAATGTACAAAAAATCATTTAATAAAAACGCAGAAAGGATGGGTTCAAGCAGGAGACATAAAAAAAACAGACAAGATTTTGTCATGTGCAGATGTGGTTGCGGAGGAAAAATTGAAGTCTTTGGTCGAAGCCCGAGTAGATACCCAAAGTATATCCTCGGTCATCAAATCAGAAAAAGATCTAATGAGGATTGGAAAAAAGTTTTCCAAGAGTTTGTCGAGAATGCTCCGAAATGTAAATGCGGCTGCGGAGGAAAAGTGCGGCCAAAATATACATCATTGGAATCATTTATTAAAAATAAAGGGGCAAAAAAATACAGAAAATACATTTATGGACATGATAAAAGGAATAACTTGTGGGGATTGTCATTACTTAAAAAAGAATCACAAGCAATTTTTGGCACACTTTTGGGAGATTCTTGTTTATCATTTCCTTCACAAAGAAGTAAAACTCCAAGATTGGTGTACAATCATGGGTTATGTCAAGAAGGTTGGGCAAAGTATAAGGCAGATTTTCTTGACAGATTATCTCCTAAATATTATATATCCCCGAATGGCGGGTATGGAGATACCACAATTTCTTGTTATACACCTTGTTCGTCATGTTTTTCTGGAATTTATAAGATTGTATATAAAGATGGTAAAAAACGAGTCAATAAAGAGTGGCTTGATCTCATCGGACCTGTTGGCTTGGCTTGGTGGATCGGAGATGATGGTTCAGCAACTCATAATAGCCTACGATTACATACAGAAGGATTTTCTTTACCAGAAGTCGAATTGTGCGCTGATTGGTTTAATGCCAAATATGGAAAATCAACAATCCATAAATACAAAAAAAAATATTATGTCTTGTATATATCGAAAGAAGCAAGAGGAAATATCTACGGAGTTGTTAAAGACCACATCTCTAAACACATGGAATACAAATTACGTTGGCATAAGTAGTATCGAAGATTGCGGATCAGATAATGTTTATGACATAACAGTTGAAGACACTCATTGTTTTTTTGCTAATGATATTTTAGTTCATAATTGTCAGCATTGGGCATCAGATACATGTCAAGTTATATCTGATTATTCTAGTAATGCAAGATATAGGTATGGTATGTCAGCGACTCCTATGCGAGACAAGGGAGATGATATATTAATCGATGCCTGTTTCGGAAGAGAAATAGCAAATGTATCAGCTTCTTTTTTGATCGAAAGAGGTTATCTCGTCAAGCCCGATATTTATTTTGTTCCTATTAGAAAAGGGATGCCTGGTAAGTTGTTTAATTACCAGTCTTATTATAAACAGGGAATAGTAGAAAATTCTGTTAGAAATGAATATATTGCCAATATGGCTAAATCTTTTGAAGAAAATGGTAAAAATATTTTGATATTATGCCAGCAAGTTAATCATGGTAATTTATTAAGTGAAATGATAGATGGAAGTACATTTTTGCATGGAGTCCATTCTGGGAAGCAGCGAAAAGCCCATCTATCTAAGATGAGAAATAGAGATAGGGATGCTGCGATAACTATAGCTACCTCTATATTCGATGAAGGAGTCGATTGTAGGCCCCTAGACACGTTAATACTAGCTGGCGGTGGTAAAAGCAAAACGAGGGCCTTACAGAGGGTTGGGCGAGTTCTCAGGCCATTTACGAGCGGCGATTACAAAAAGGAATCTGCTCTGGTTATAGATTTCAAGGACCACTGTGAATATCTTACAAAGCATTCTGATACTCGTAAAAGAATTTACAAGACTGAACCTCAGTTTAATATCAAAGAATTACAAGAAGAATAAAAATGAAATTTTCTTGTCCAGAAGAAATAAATTTTGATACCGGATCATGTGAAAGAACTTTTGAATCTCAATTGGATTATGCATGTGATAGAATTAACGGAATTAAAAATCCGTACATAGGTAATAAGAGAAAAATATTAAATTATATAATCAGAGAAATCAAGAAAGAAGGCATTAAATTTGATTCTGTTTTAGATATTTTTAGCGGTAGCGCATCCTTTTCTATGGTTATGAAAATTCTTGGAAAAGAAGTTATCTCAAATGATATTCTTTACAGTTCCTTTCTCTACGCAAAATGTTTTGTTGAAAACAATTCATATGTATTGAACGATGAAGATAGAAAATATTTAATACATAATAAAAACAATGCTGATGGATTTATAAGTCAAAAATTTATAAATAGATTTACGCAAGATGAAGCAGAAGAATTAAACAATTTTAAACAAAATGCTTTGAGTATATTTGAATCTGATAAAGATGATATCGGATATTGTATGGCGATGATAAGTATACAGTTATTCATAATGGATAGATGTTTTCTGGGAGGTCGTCTTAATAGAGGTCAAGTTCTTGCAGACTTAGATCATAGATTAAACCATAAGAGGAATAGGGGCGAATCTATGAATCTGCATAAGATGATTTGGCCTGATTTTAATGAGAATGATTTTGTTATATCTGAAAAATCTAAAGCGTATAATTTGGATGTTATAGAATTTTTAGATAAGATAAAACCTCAAGCGGATTTAGTTTATATTGATCCTCCATATGGGGGGAGTCAAAGTGATTATCACGATATGTATAATTTTTTTGAAGAATTTGCATGTCCTAAAAACAGACAAATAGATAGTAAAAAGTTTGTTAACAAATCTGATTATAAAAATAATTTTGTAGACCTACTCGATAGATTATCGTATCTACCTTGTTGGGTAATAAGTTATAATGATTCTAGCTGGGAGAGTATAGATGTAATAAAAAAAATCGTAAAAGATTTCAAAAAAACAGTAAAGGTAACTGACATAGGTTACAAGTATAAATATAGAAAGAATCCTATTGGTAAGGAGTTCTTGATAATATCTTATTAGAATGAAAAGGAAGAATAAAAATATGAATGTTGAATCTATTATATCTAGTGCTATAAAGAAAACTGAAACTGGTAATAATAAAAAGGATAATAGACTTAAACAAATTGAATCTCAGGAAGTTGAGATAATAGAGAATAGTAAAAGTTCTTGGGAAGACATATATGTAGCTCCCAAGAGTCAATGGGTTATAAAAAAAGACAGTTTGTTAAATTGGAACCAAAGAGATTTCACAATATATATGTCTGGTGAATTCAAAGAGAAGTATCACAGAATTTGGGATATGAAATCTACTTTAGTTGTTACATATTTAGGTAATATTAAAGAATCTATAAGAGAGTATTTTGGATTTTGTGATAATATCGTTCTTAAAGATTATATCGATTATTTCTATAATAATTGGTTAGACTATTATGTTTTAGAAAGAAAGTCAAAATTTTGGTTGAGAGACATGAGAGAATATAGTCCTATAGATTCTTTTATATCATCTTACAATTATAAAGCAAGCGTTAAGCAAACTAATGTTAAAGATAAATTTAGCGAAGACCAGCAGGAGATTCAAAAAGAAAAAGATGTATATGTCTCTCTGTCTGATGTAGAAGATTTTTATCTTTTGAGTGTTAATAGTTTAGTTTTGAATTTTGGCGTAATTATTCCAGTCAACTTTTTTATGATGGAAAAAAATATGTCTAAAGAAAATGCATTTAAAAAAGTTTCATGTGCGTTGTTGGACATATATAATAAAGAAAGTAAGGTGCTAAACGATATTTTGGATATTAATAATAATTTTGAATATCCTAGTGATTTCGTTTTTAAGGATATTAAAGAATTCAAAATGTTTTTTGAGACAAAGTGTGGTATTGATTTTAGTTTTAACGAAGAAATAAAGTTTAATGAATTTCCAAATTGGAAAATAAGGAGAGTTAATTAGAAATGGTCCAAAACAAGAAGGTGGATTATCAGATCGAAAGCAAATCCGTAAGATTGATTTCGTCTAGTGGAGAAAATGTTGGTATAGTCGATAAGCAAGTCGCTATCAATATGGCTGAGGAAGAGGGGTTGAATTTAGTTCAATTTTCTCAAGATAGAAGTAATCCAGTATGCAAAATTATTGATTATGGCAAGATGAAGTACAAAGAAGGGAAAAACAAAAAAAAGAATCATCATGTCAGCGTTACTAAAGAAATACGCATTGGTCATGGCTCTTCTAATGGCTTGAATATAAGCGATCATGATTTGCAAGTCAAAAATAAAAAGGCAAGACAATTCCTAGACAAGGGATACAAAGTTTTGTATGTTTTGAGACTAAAGGGAAGAAATAGAAGTATGTCGGACGAAGCTATGGTTAGGTTCAAGGAGTTTGTTAGCCCGTTTTCGGAGATCGCCACATGGAGCGCTCCTTCTATGTCAGGTTCTACGATCTCTACTGTGTTGTTGCCTAACGTGTCTAAGACTTAATAAATTTTTTATAGAAGAAGAAATGGAGATTTTTCATGGCTAAGAAAAAAGAAGCATCAACGTTGGATCAAGAGCATCAAAAAGCTTTAGACTCAATGGCAACAGAAGATTTTACTAATGATATTCTTGCTCTATTAAGAAGTCGCGCTCCTTTGGTTTATCTGACCTGCGTGGAAGAGCAGAGATTGAAAGTTTATTTCAGGCATCTTGCTGCCGTAAGAGGTTATAAAGTTTTTATATGGGATTGCTATAACGGGTTATTGGATCTTATAACAGAAAAGGAAGCTGTTGGAGTTTCTGAGGATTTGACTGATCCCTTGGTCGCTCTTGAACATATTATATCTAGTGCCAAGCAGGATGAAGCTAATATAAAGAATTTCAGAGACGAAGGGATTTCTGGTAATATATATATCCTTTTAGATTTTCATAGGTATTTAGATGATGCTCCACCGGATTTGGAAAGAAGATTGAAGGCGTTTGCTGATATTGAGTCTATGACTCATGTTGTTATGACAGGTCCATTCTTTGTTACTACGCCTGCTACAGAAGATATAGTATCAGTTTTGGATTTTCCATATCCTAACGAGAATGAGATAAAAAATGCTTTGTGGTCATTGGTTAATGCAATACAGTCTCAAAATAAGTTGCCTAATCTTCCTAAAGAGACTAAGAAAAATGAAGATGAAATTGTAAAGGCTGCTAATGGATTGACACTGGTAGATGCTCAAATGGCATTTTCTAAATCCATTGTTGTTCACAATAAGTTTGATATAAATTGTATTTTGAAAGAAAAGCAGCAGACTATCAGGAAGAAAGGTATTTTAGAGTTCTTTGAACCTAAATTCTCTGTCAAGGATGTCGGTGGTCTTAAAAATATGATGACTTGGCTAGAAAGAAGAAAGGTTGGATTCAGTTCTGAAGCTTCTAAATATGGGTTGCCTTTTCCTAAAGGAGTTATGACAATTGGGATGCCTGGTTGTGTTTTTCCTGAAACAAAAATAAAAGTAAGAAAAATTTCTAATAAAGGAAAATTAAAAATATATAAGAAATAGAATAGTGCGATTCCAGGAATGCCCAATAGGAGAGACTATCGCTATGGAAAAAAAGTTTACAAGAGAGTGTCCTAAGTGTAAAAAGGTGATATCATATACAACAGAAAAGGGAAAAAGAAGAGCGATAAGAAGTAATAAGCCCTGTTTGTCTTGTTCTCTTAAGTTGTACGCATTAACGGATGAGGGGAAAAAACAGTATAATGCATTATCAGATAGACATAAAAAGAAATATATGGGGGAAAATAATCCTTTTTATGGAAAAAGACATACAAGAGAGACAATAGATAAATTAAAGAGTTTGGATAGGTCTTATACACAAAAAGACAGTTTTAGGGAAACAATGTCAAATGTAACTTCTGGTAAGAATAATCCTATGTATGGAAAAAGTGTATATGATATTTGGGTTGCAAAATATGGAAAAAATTATGCAGATAATAGAAAAAAAGAGATAGCAGAAATAAAGTCTAAAAAAATGTCTGGAAAAAATAATCCCATGTATGGCAAGCCTTCTCCTAAAGGTTCTGGAGGGGGGTGGTCTGGATGGTATAATAATTGGTATTTTAGATCATTACGTGAGTTGTCATATATGATTAATGTAATTGAAAAAAATAATTTGAAATGGAGAAGTGCTGAGGGGGCAATAAATATTCCATATATAGATTTTAAAGGTAGAAGTAGAACATATAGACCAGATTTTATAATTGAAGAGAGTTTGCTATTAGAAATAAAACCTAAAAAATTAATGTTTACAGATAATAATAGAAGAAAGGTTGAGGCTGCTAAAATTTTTTGTAAAGATAATGATATGGAATATCGAATTATTGATGTAAAAATTATGCCTCCTGAACAACTGAAGGGTTTATATCTTGATGGGAAAATTAAGTTCATAAAAAAGTGGGATGATGTGTTTATTAAGGAATTTTTATTGAAGGAGTAAAAAAATGGAACTTTATGACGAACAAGAAATGGCGATTGAGGATTTTTTTAAACTTTCTCAAGAAGAAGGCGAGTTCGAAATAGATACGCCTGATGGGTGGCAAAAAATAGGTAGTTTGGTAAATAAGGGTAATAAGGAGTGTTATTGTTTGACATTATCTGATGGTAGAGTTTTAAAATGCTCCAGTGATCATTGTGTTAATACAAAAAATGGATGGCAGTCTTTAGAACAATTATCTGTTAATGAGGATTTGGTAGAAACAGATAATGGATTTGTGGAAATTGTTACTAAGGAATTTTTATCTGAAAAGTATAATACTTATGACTTGGAGGTTTTAAGCGAAAGTCATAAGTATTACTCTAATGGAATTGTTTCTCATAATACGGGAAAGTCTTTATGTGCTAAGGTTGTTGCAGATTTATATCAGATGCCTTTATTGAGATTGGATTTTGGCAAGTTGTTTGGTTCTTACGTAGGAGAATCAGAAGAAGCTTCCAGAAATGCTATCAAATTAGCAGAAGCGATTGCACCTTGTGTTTTATGGTGTGATGAAATTGAAAAGGGATTAGCTGGAGCAAAATCGAGTGGACAGACTGATGGCGGAACGACGAGTAGAGTAGTGTCAACGTTCTTGACTTGGATGCAAGAAAAAACCGCACCAGTCTTTATGTTCTGTACTGCAAATGATCATGAGGCTATCCCCCCAGAATTTATGAGAGCAGGCAGATTTGATGAAACGTTCTTTGTTGATCTTCCTAATCCAAAAGAAAGAAGAGAGATTTTTGAAGTATTGTTGAGAAGATATAACAGAAAGCCTAAAGATTTTAATCTTGGCAAATTATCTTCTGTTACAGAAAATTATAGCGGTGCGGAAATAGAAAAATGCATCATTACTGCCATGTTTGAGGCTTTTGGAGATAATGCAAGAGAGATTAAAACAGAAGATCTTGTAACTGCTGCTGGTACTTTTAAGCCATTGTATGCAATGAGAAAAGAAGATTTCGATGAAATGAGAGATTGGGCAACAGATAGATGTGTCCCTGCAAATGGAGATGATACCAAAGTCGGGAAAAGTGGAGAGATAGGCATAGATATTTAATATGAAAAACATAAACGATCTTAAAACAAAATTAGAAGATATATTTGCATATAAATTTTTCGGAGTAAAAGACATAAATTCATGTTCCGATGAAGAGAGATATATCTGCTCTTTGGTTGCAGAGACTCAAGCATACTTGAGGGCTGTGATACCTGAACCTTATTATAAATTCTCCATAAAAGATTTTGATGGATTATCAGAACATAATTTGCAGGTGCTAGAGCCTAAAGTCGCGGTCGCGGCTAAAAAAGAAATAGTCAAATATTGCTGGGGGAATATTCCTTTAGACAAAATCAATTCTATGGATCAAAAAGAATTGGATAATGTGTCTATAATCAATAAGAGAAAAAGCAACTGTGATAACGTTGTCATATATCCTAAAGTGAAGTCGTTTGAGCAAAAGGGAAAAACTTTTTGTGCTTCTCTAATTATGAAAGAAGCTATAAAGAGTAGAGTTAATAATGGTTTAGATTTGGCTCAAACATATGATTGGATTGAATATGCTATATTGGAAGACATGGTACGGAAACAAGAGGAATCTGAGTTATCTGATATAAGATCGGCAGATTGGCTCGTTGTAGAAGATATTCCTTATTCCAGTACAAGATGGAAGCGTGAAATGATGAATCCATTTTTCATAGAAAGAATTAGAGATGGATTGCCAACTATTTTTGTTTTTAGATTTAATGTTAAACAAAAACAAAGCGAAGATGATTTAGGTTTAGCTATAACAAAAGTGATTGGTTCTTCTAGGACATGTTTTATAGAGTTATAATATATGATATCAAAAAAAGAAAAAATTAAAATAGAAAGAGATTTTATAAGTTTGCTTATAAAATACAAAGATTTGGTTTCGGACTGGGCTGGAAGTGCTTTAAAAGAAGAATATTTTGATAGTTCTCATCAGATGATATTAAATGCTGTTATATATGCATTTAATAATGACGTTTTGTTAACTAGAAAGACGTTTGTGAGTTTTCTTCATAAGTATTTATCTTCCAAAATGGAGATACAGGCTCAAGAATATTTGTATAATAATATTAATACGTTAAATACTAGTAGAGATGATTTTCCTGAATTAAGCAGCAAGATTGTAGAATCTTATATCGCTGATCAGACTGTAGAGTATATAGAAAATTATCAAAAGACTGTATCTGCAAAAGGTAGCGTTTTCGCTTCTAAACAATTAGAGGACAAATTGAGTTCTCTTGTTGTTGATACAGAAAAGAAAAAAGAAATATTTTACGAATCTGTAACAGATTATTCTCCTACTTATTATGAGAAATTTGTTGAACGTTTAGAAAAAGGTGAAGATGAGACTAATATTAAATGTTTCATCAAAGAAATAGATGAAACATTAGTTGTTGGTTTTACACCTGGTTCTCTGGTGCTGTTCTGCGGCGATGTAGGAGGATATAAGTCTACAATTATGCTTAATGTCGCAGCTAATGTATGGAGCAAGGGAGGCAAAGATGTTTTATATGTTCCATTAGAAATGCCTAGAGAAAAGATGTTCCAGAAGTTTATGTCGAGAGAGTTGCAGATACCTTTTAATAAGTTAGAGCATCCTACTCTTTTAGATAAAGATGAACTTGAAAAGGTCAAAGGATTCAGCCAGTATTTGAAAGATAAAGAGGCCGAAACTGGAAGTAAGTTTTTTATTATGGAAGCTGATGATCAAGTTCCAGTTTCTGTTATTAGAAAAGAAATAGAAAAGCATGTAGATGTATTCAAGCCTAGCATGGTAGTTATTGATTATATAGCTAATTTAGTTCCAGATAGTGACAGGAATAAAGGAAGAAATGATTTAGAAATCGGTCAAATGCTGAAAGGTTTGAGAACGATGGGAAAGCCTGGAGCGGTCCATGAAGAAGGTTTCTCTGTTGTCTCTGGCGCTCAGATAGGTAGAGAGGCTCTAAAGAGAATCAGAAGAAGTGGGGCTAATAAGACTGCGTTCTATTCGGAAGACATACGAGGTTCTCACGAGTATTCTGCTGATTCAGATGCTATGTATGTTCAGATGGAAGACCCCCAGCAGCCAGGCAAAAGGATTAATTTCTTTTGCATCAAATCTAGATACGGCAAGAAAATGTTTGCTAACAATTCTACTAGAGCTACTTTAGAAGTAAGACCAGACATTAGTTTGATACAAAGTATAAGTGATAATTTCTATACTGGTAATCAAGAAAATATTATGGAAAAAATCAACGATTCTGATAATATGGATTTGGATTTTCAAAGTGATATAGATGATATAGATAGCCAGGATGATGCAGCCGGTATCACAAAAACTCAGAAAGATGCTTTTGAAGAATTGTTGGGAGTGTAGTTGTGTCTGAAAAAATAAGTCAATATGTCATAGAGAATATAAGATCTACCAATAAGATAGTGAATTTTTTATCTTCTGAAGGAATTAATTATGAATATCAATATAAGGGCAAATATATGTATGTCTGTCCGTTCCCTGATCATAATGATAATAATCCTTCTTTAGCAGTATATGATTCAGGGGAATATGATAATTTTTATTGCTTTGGTTGTAAGAGAAGTGGAGATGTAGTATCTCTGAACGCTCAACTAAAAAATATTCCTTGGCATCAGTCTGTTAAGTTTTTTGGTGGCGATTTAGATATCAATAAAAATGATGAATTGAATTTTATAATTGGGAAGATTAGGAAAGAATCAGAAGAAGAATCAATGAAAAATGCATCAGATATGATGTATGATATATCATTGGAAGTTAGTTTATTGGGATATAATTATTTAGAAAGAGTAGAATTTGACGATGAAGAAGCAATATTTTTAGATAAACTTTATCAAGAAATTGATAAGTTGATATTATCTGAAAATATAGACTCATTGTGTAAGATATATGAATTTATACTTGATGGAGATGAGAGTATCGGACAGTCTCCTTTTATTTTGAGATATGCAATGTGGGAAAAAAGATGTATGGAAAAAACGGCTGATTTGGTATAGGAGAATAACATGTTAAAAATAGGTAAGTCTCTTTTACCATTAAATAAAATAGAATATATGGAAAAAGATACAAAGGGTTCATATAATATTCTTATAGAGTTTTATCCGGTTTCAAGAAATGTAGACGATATAATGTCTTTTGATTATTTCTCTTATATATTTGATTCTTTGAGGGATAATACTATATTGTTTGATTCTTATCTTGTAGACAAAGATAAGGGCTATATATATAATAACATAGTTGTAAAAGAATTTGCTATTGACGTTTCTGCTGGAGAGGCTTTGAAGTGCAGTATTTATGTTGATGCTAATGAGGCCGCATGTAGTAAGTTATTGTCAAGATGTCGAAATGAGCATGATACACTTTATAGTTATCTAGTTCCATATGCAAATATAATTGTTGATGTTCAATCCGATGATGACATTATTATACCAAGTGAGAATGTTACTCGTTTTACATTAAAAGCTGTTTCTGAAGATTTCAGAACAGTAAGGTATTCTGGGTCTATAGGTACTTTTGATATTTTAAATAACCCCAAAATGGATTTGGATGAGACATATAATATTAATCTAGGTTTATCCTCTTCTGTAGAAGTAGAAAGAAAATTTTGGGGAATTAATGTACGAGACATTAAATTAGATAGAAGTAGTATTGCTGTATGCGAAGGAATTAATAAAGAAATATATTTATGGGAAGAAAATGAGTAATACAAATTTATTGTTTTGGGGCAAAATGGTAAAATATATAAAGGATATTTTTGTTTCTCCAGAATATTACAGGGGAGATAAAAATGTCTAAAATAAAAGCGACAAAACAAGAATTATATGATATGTATATTTTGAAGAATATGGCAAGTACAGAGATTGCTAAAAAATATAATTGTACTGCTAGCGCAATTCGCTATGCAATAAAAAGAAATAATATTCCTATTAAAGGAAGAAATGGAAAAAATCCCAAAAGAATAAATTACGTTAATAAACAATATTTTAATAAATGGTCTATAAATATGGCTTATTTATTAGGATATATATCCGCCGATGGTTGTATCCGACCTCATAAGTACGAATTCACAATTAAATCTATAGATTATGAATTGTTAGATTTTTTAAAAGATGAGTTAGAATCGAATTTTGAAATTAAAAAAGAAAAGAATTCTAATTGCTATGTCTTTTGTGTTTATTCTGGTGAATTCGTCCGGTCTTTGATGAATAGAGGTATTTGCCACAGGAAAACTTGGGACTTTGATTTGCCTAATATCCCTGATCGATATTTTTGGCATTTTTTAAGAGGCTACGTTGACGGAGATGGAAGCATTAAACCCCCGCGAGATAGCTCTAAAATAATTGGTTTTAATATTGTTGGGCATGAAAAATTTCTTAAAAAAGTTTTATCTATTTTGGAGAAAAAAATTAAATGTACTCATTATTCCATTAATTATAATTGCAAATCAAATGTTAATGGCACATTGGGCATTAACAGTATTTATGCTTTTCATTGTTTTAAAAAGATGTACGATAATAGTTATTTTGCTTTGGGAAGGAAGAAATATTTAGCCTTAAAGAGTATACAATGTTATCAAAACAATTTGAGTCGTGATAAACAATGTTGTGTTTGTGGTAAGATTATGAAAAATGTTCATTTTAATAGGAAAAAATGTGATGGATGTAAAAGAATTTGAAAATAAGATTATTTGTGATGACAATCTGAATGTTTTAAAAAAAATGCCAGATAATTGTGTATCTCTTATTTTTACCTCGCCGGTATATAATCTGAAAATTGATTACGGCTCTTATAAAGATGATATGCCTTGGTCAGATTATATGGATTGGCTAAAAAAAATATGGATAGAAAGTAAAAGAGTATTAAGGTCTGGCGGTAGACTAGCTATTAATATGGCTACAATTACTAATAGACAAAACGACAAAGACAAAGAATATTTTAGATTTATAGGAAAATATTTGTCTAATCAGATGGAAGAAATAGGAATGCTGCCTTTCGCTGAAATAGTCTGGTATAAGCAAGATGCTGCTGGCAAAAAGACAGCGTGGGGATCATTTGATTCATGCTCATTCCCTATAATGAGAAGTACGCATGAATTTATATATGTTTTTTCTAAAGACAAATATAAATTAGAAGGTGATTCAGAATTATCCGATATGACTATTAAGGAGTTTAATGATTGGACATTTAGTACTTGGTTTGTCCGTCCTGAAACTAGAAAGCTTGGTGGGCATCCGGTTCCTTTCCCCGAAGAACTTGCCAAAAGAGTTGTTAAGTTATTTTCGTATCGAGAAGATACTGTTTTGGATATGTTTTCTGGTTCTGGCACTACTCTATATGTTGCCAACAAGTATGGCAGGAAATATATAGGAATAGATTGTGACGAGGATTATTGCGATTTTGCTAGGAATAGAATAGAAGAATATGATAATTGTAAAATAGTAGAAGATGAGTATGTTCCTAGATCTGATAGATTAGCTAAGAATAAGAAAAATTCATTACAAGAAAAAGAAGAGAGTTTATTTTAATGACAGAAACCGAATTCGAAATTGAGTTTGATGATTTAACTCTGATAGAGACAGAGGGAGTTTTTGATCAAACTAGAGATTTGATGAATGAAGATCTTTTTGCTAAAGACTCTTGGATGCTGGAATCAGGTGTTACCATTACGAGTTCATTTGGATCATCTAAAATGTTGTTACATTTTTATGCCAATGGAGATATATACATAATGGAGTTTAATCCATCTACTCAGGGTGATGCTTTTTATAATCCAGATGTTAGAGCTATATCTTCATGGTCGCAATCGGTAGGATGGAATAGACCAAAGCCTTTTCCAGATTTGGCGAGAGAGAATGTGGACTTTTGGAAGCATTTTTGGGATACTTGGATAATAGATTCAGAGTTTTTAGATAAGATTTTTGGCGAAAGGGAAGATTTCGATTACGATATTATTTAATAAGAGTTTTTATGAGAAAGTGCCCTAAATGCGGATATAATTCTCCTATGAGTTTATCTGACGATAAAGATGAATGTGGTAACTTATATGGTCGTATATGTCGTAATTGTTTGAATTTTATAGAACCGGACTCCGAGCTAGGTTTAGTAAAAAAGAACAAATTACTCATGCAAGAGTTAAGAAAAACAATAATTGAAAAAATAATAATTAAAAAAATAAGAAGTGGAAAAGGAGACAAAAAATGACTATAGATTATGCAAATTCTAAAGTTACAATGGATTTTACATATAATAATGATAACTTTACATATTTTGTAAGATTCCATAATACAGAGACACATGGATTAACTATATCTGTGTCATCTGACGGTGTGGAATATTTAGATCTTCCGGCGGATATGTTCGTAGAAATATCTGATTTTTTGATCGAAAAGGGTGTCATCCCCGGTCGAGAAATAAAGAAAGAGATAGTTGTTGCTCATGAGATTCCGGAGCCTCGTGGCCGTCAACATGCTCATAGTTCTAAATTGCCTATTCCTAATGTTGTGGAAGATATAAAGAACGAAGCTGGTGGCAATCCTGCTTCTCAGATAGAGGTAATACAACCTCTTGAAACTGATGAAGAAGGGTTCCAGAGTTTTGATTCTGATATTGGCGACGAAGATGAAGGTCTTGTTGAAGAAGATGTAGAAGAAACAGTTCAAGAAGAAGATACAGATGTAGAAGAAACCGTCGTTGAAAGACCAGTTGTTGAAAAAACTAAAAAACCTGGTAAACCTGTTACGAGGGTATAATTTTGGAATATAATTGTCAAGTTTGTCCATTATCAAAATTAATGTTTAACCAGAATGGTTTTGTGGATTCCATGTGTGATTCATGTGGGACCGATGATTGTACAAACCCTATAGAAATAAGATCTGTAAGTATTTTAGGTATAATAGAAAAACATAGAGTTTATGTACGTTATTCGGAACCTTATTGCGTTGTTCAATGCGTAGATGGATATTCCAAAAAAGTAGTAGATGAAGAGATAGATGAAGAAACAGGAGAAGATGAATGAGAAGACCTACAAGAAGACCTACCTATGGTCAAATGGCAAAATTTTATAATGCTAGAGCAAAACAGTATAAAATAAATTGTGAAACTATTAAGGAAAATATAGATAAGATAAAAAATCATGATGATACTGTAATTATAAAATATCCTCAGCATAAAGAGGCTTTTGACTATGTTGATAATCTATATCCTAAAGAGGATGTAAAATCTGTAGTTGTTTATCATTGTAATCAAAAGTTTTTGTCCAGGCTGGGGTATAAAGGTGTAGGCGGATTTTTTGAAAAGGTTATGAAAACTGTAGTCTTGTCTAGTCTGGATCATGGTAGTTCAAAAAAATATAGCATTACTGCAAAAATAGAAATTGATGAAGTTTTAGTTCATGAATTATTGCATTATGTATGTGATTGTGAAGGAGTTAGGAAAAGTAGTGTAGAAGTAGAAGAAGAATTTGCTTATGGTAATTCAATAGGATACCTCAGAAGCAAAGGGATGTCAGATGAAGATATTGTAAACAATAACTTTCTGCCATTCTTTGTAAGTATAGCAGATAATAAAAAGGTGATTAAAAAAATCTTATTGCAAAATGAATATGATTTAAAAGAATTTTCCACGTATAGTATAAAAAGACAAAATAAAATATTAGGAAGATTTAAAAAGACTATATTTGAAGAGATTAAACAAACAAGTTTTGATAAAGCGATGGAGCTAATAGCAATCTATTCTGATAGTGATGATGAAGTTGTATGTGAAGAAAAGTCTCATAAGTTTTTAGATTTGTTTTAAAAGGAATTGTAATGCCTATATATGAGTATGTCCATCCAGAAACTGAGGAAATATTTGAGAAATTAAGACCTATAAAAGATAGAAATAAACCGTATGTCTTAGAAGATGGAACAAAATGTAAGAGGGTTAAAATCAGTGGTAGCGTAGGATATTTCGGAAAAGCGGCCAAAGAAAAAGAGTCTTTCGAGCTAGACGGGGATTATGTCAAAAAGTGTAATCCCAAATACGTAAAATTCAGAGATGGTCATAGAGAAAGATATGACCCTACAAAACATAATTAAACTATGATATATATAAGAAAACAAATAGTAACAAAAACTGTATCTGAAGATGATCTGCATGATGAAGAGGTCATAATAGATCTTTTAAATAATATTAGAAAAGCTAGTACAGATATTACTATAGAATACAGAGATGCGAAAAATGATCATATAAAAAGATATGACAAAGTTCGTATTAAAAAAGTAGAAGAACATTCTATAGATATAATAATATTTTTTAAATCAGCATCAAGCAATGAAAAAGGTATAGATATAGATGATATAGTATCTATCATACTAACCACATCAAAACATAATATCGTTGCAGGAAAAGACAAAATATCTAAGCATGCATTTTTAGATATTGAACAGTAACAAACATAGAAGGAAAAATATGAAGTTCAAAAACAGTGATTTTGTTCACGCACATTGTCATTCTGAATTTAGCCAGTTTGATGGATTGTCTCAGCTAAAGAAGCTGGTCTTAAAGGCAAGGGAAATGGAATTTCCGGCATTGGCTATAACAGATCATGGAACTATAGGTTCTTGGATCAAGTTTATCAAAGAATGCTCTGCTACTAAAGATAAGAACGGAGATGACATTCCATATAAACCAATTAAGCCCATTTTGGGATGTGAAGTATATTTATCTAGAAAGATGGAATATAAAAGCAAAGACGATCAGCCTGATGGGCAGAAGGGTAATAGGCATTTAAATATATGGGCGAAAAACTATAAAGGGTATGAGAACCTGTGTACTCTGTCTGAGAAGTCTTGGGTTGATGGATTCTATTTCACCCCTAGAATAGATTTAGAACTGTTAGAGAAGCATTCTGAGGGCTTAATCATAGGCAGCGCTTGCTTATCTAGTGCAATCAATGCTAATCTTCTTTATGATAGATATGATAGTGCAAAAGATATTTGCGGTATATTAAAAGATATTTTTGGAGAAGATTTTTTCCTTGAGGCAATGTATCATGGTATAGATAAAGAAGCTCTTATTCTTCCAGAGATTTTCAAGCTAGGAAAAGAAATGGACATTCCAGTCATAGCGACAAATGATTGTCATTATCTTTTAAAAGAACACGCAAAATCTCATGAAGTTCTTATGTGCATGTCAACATCTAATTGTATCACAAATCCAAAGCATTTAAAGCATCCGTATGAAGAGTTCTATCTTAAAAGTGCAGAGGAAATGGCAAAGATATTTAGATTTTCTCCAGAATGTTTAAGGAACACTGTTGCTTTGTCAGACCGAATAGATACAGAAGATATAACCAAGAATCTATTTGGCGGTATGAGATTGCCTAATATAGAGATACCAAAAGAATATGCGGATATGGGAGAGTTTGAAGGCTCATACGAATATATGAAGAAAAAAGCTATGGATGGTATGAAGAAAAGAGGATGGGATAAAAGTCCTGACCACGTAGCAACGTTGAAAAAAGAGTTGAAAGATGTTAGAGTCGCTTGGGAAAATAATGGATATGATTTTGCAACATATTTTCTGATCGAAGAAGATATAATGAAATTTGCAAATGATTCTGATATTTTGACAGGTCCAGGTAGAGGATGTTTGTCAGGTGATGTTGGTATTGTAATGGGAGAGGGGGAAACAAAAAAAATTAAAGATATTAAGGAAGGAGATAATGTTATATCTTTAAGCGGTAAAAAACAAAAAGTTGTGAAAAAACATAAATATAATATTAAAGATGAAACGCTTTTAAATATCAAATGTTATTATGGAGATTCGTGTGGGGTAACTGTTACCAAAGATCATAAAATCTTGGTTGAAAAACTAGTAAGACCAGATGGATGGGAGAAATATAGTGATTCTTGTAAAAAACGCATGAAAAGATATAAAGATCCAACAGGTAATCATATGTGCTGGATTAATGCAAAAGATTTAGAAGTTGGAGATTGGGTTTTTGTCCCTTATGTCAAAGAGAATTTTAAGCAGAATAATAACAAATTTATAGATTTTGGTGAATTTCAAAATAATAGTGATATGGTATGTGATAAACATCAAGTTCATTCTATGAGATTAAATCCTATGAATAAAAAGAATATATTGAGTGATTTAGTGCATGATAGATATATATCATTTGATGATGATTTTTTTTATGTTGTAGGTAAGTTTATATCTGATGGCTGGATTACACGAAGAGATAAGAGTTATATAGCATTCGCTTTTAATAGTAATGAAGAAGATCAAATATACAAGATTATAAATTATTTTGATAAATATAATTTTAGTATATACATAAACAAACATGTAAGCAAAAATTTAATTCAGGTATATATAAAAAGTAAATTCATATATGCATTATTTAAAAAAATGTTTAAAGATTATAATTTTTGCGCTTCTTCTAAATATATACCAGAGCTATTTATAAAAGAAAATAATTATGAAAAAATAAAATCTTTATTAATTGGGTTGCATGATGGAGATGGATCATTAAGTAAATATAAGTTGAGTTATACAACAGTTTCTAAAAAGTTGGCTAATCAAATCAGATATATTTATAGAAAAATTGGTGTGCCTTCTTCTTTGAGTTTGTATGAAAGAATCGATAAAAGAGAAGCATTTAGAAATGCAAAAAATAGTTATGTTATCGTTTCTCCAAAAACTATCTATATAGAAAACAATAAAAAATTTACGTATAAACAGGTTGATAATGGGATATTATTAAAAGTTAGAAGTATAGCAGAAGTTGAAAATATAAAAGAAGTTTATGATTTGACTGTAGAAAATGAATCTAATTATTTAACATCTTCTTTTGTAGTTCATAATTCAGGTTATGCAAGCGTTCTATTGCATTGTTTAGATATATGTTATGGAGTCGATCCTCTGGATTATGACCTTATCTGGGAAAGGTTCTTGGGATTTGACACGAAATACTTCATAAAAGATTCTGATTTCTTTGATGATGAAGATGAAGATGTATCAGTGGATGTTTTTGATAATGATATAGATGAAGAAAGAGAAGTTGACGATGACCTTGGCGGAGTTGATCGTTATTAAGATTGGAGGAACAATATGGCTAAGATGAGAGCGAAAGATCAGCCTGTACGAAAAATATCTTGGGACTATTTTCATAATATGGTATATTTACTTTCTGACGTTATGAAAAAAGAAAGTAGTGGTGTTATGGGTATTCCTCGCGGTGGCGTTATTGTTGCAACATGTCTTTGTCATATTAGTGATAATCATATTTATATTCATGATAATATCTCTAATATTGACAATTATACTGTAAAGCCAATTTTAATTGACGACATTGTGGATTCTGGAGCGACTATAACTAATTATCATAAAAGATTTAAAACAGCTTCTTTGTTTTATAGAGAATCTAGTAAAATTAAACCAGATTTTTACGCAGAAAAAATTGATGACGGCACTTGGATACAATTTCCCTGGGAAATATTTTCATAAGTTAAGAAAGGAATATTGAATATGACCACAGCAGCTAAGGAAGCAAAAGAGAAGAGAATAATTCATTTAAACGGCAAGATTGATGAAGAAAGTGTAAAAACTGTTGTTCAGAGTTTAATTGATTTAGAAGAAGAAAGCCCTATGTCAGATATACTTTTGTATATTGATTCTTATGGTGGAGAATGTTACAGTTTGTTGGCTATACATGATGCTATAAAAATGTGCAGATGTGATGTTGCTACCATTTGTGTTGGAAAAGCTATGAGTGCCGCTCAAATGATACTTATGAGCGGAACAAAAGGAAAGAGATTTATTACTCCTAATTCTTGTGTTTTGATGCATTCTGTAAGCACTGGTTTTTATGGCAATATTCATGAGATGGATAACGAAGTCAAGGCAACAAAAGAATTGCAAAAGCAACTAGAAAGTCTGATTAAAAAATATACTAATTTGGGCAATAAACAAATTAAAGATTTGATGTCAAAAGACTCTTACATAACTGCAAAAGAGGCTTTAAAAATGGGAATCGTAGATCATATAATTGATAAACCTAATGATCTACATGCCAGAATAAATACTAGAAGGTAAAATATGCAAATAGAAGAAATTAGAAAACAAATTCTTTCTGAGGTTCAGGGTGCTGACGAAAGCGCACTGAAACAAATAGATAGTGAATTAGATTTTATGGAAGTAGAGGACGGCCTTGACGGTCGTAGTCTATTAGAGGGATTCTACGACACATGGGAAAGAAGAAAAAAGAAAAAGAAAAAGAATAAAAGAAAAGGCAAGAACAATGCCATTAACAGTATTACTGCTTATTATATAGGAATGACTGCTAAATTCCCTGATGGGGAATTTTTGCTCAAAAGAAGAGCATTCGCTAGAGCAGGTTTCCCAGATATTGATAGTGATTTTGAATATTTCCGTAGACAAGAAATATATGACTATATTATTGACAAATACGGTAGAGAAAATGTCGGCAATATCGGAACTTATGGTGGTCTTAAATTAAAATCTGCAATACGTAGAATCGGTAAGGCACTTGATGTAGCAAATGCATTTTTCAAAGGTAGCAAAGAGAATAAAAGCGAAAATGAAGCTAAAGTATCTGAGATAGTTGCTTCTTTGCCAAGACAGATCGGAGCTATTCTTAAAGTAGCCGATGAAGATGGCGTTGAGCATAAAATAAAGACTATCGAAGATGCTTATAAGTATTGTTCAGATTTCAAAGCGTATATAGATAAATTCGAGGAAAAAGGTTTTAGAAATCATGCAAAACTTATAGAAGGTATTGTTTCTAATTTTGGAGTTCATGCTGCTGGTGTAGTTATTTCTAATGTTCCATTGCATACGATTGCTCCTTTGAGAACTTCTAATAAGGGTTTTGCTACTCAATTCCCAAATGAAGACCTTGAGAGTATGGGACTTATAAAATTTGATATATTGGCTATCAGTACATTATCTGTTATTAAAAAGACAGTCGAGATGGTTAAACAAAATTATGATATAGATATAGATATCAAAAATTTGCCTCTAGATGATAAGAATACTTTTGATCTGTATAAGAGCGGTAAGCTGACAGGTATTTTCCAGTGTGAAAATAGAGGGATGCAAGAGACTATACAAGAAATCGAAGTCGATTGTTTTAATGATATTATGGCCGCTATTGCACTATATAGACCTGGGCCTATGGTTTCGATTCCAGAATATTGTGCTAGGAAAAAGGGTTTTAAGACAGTAGACTTTTTCCATCCAGTTATCGAGAAGCACGTCAAGCATATTTTAGATAAGACCTATGGAGTGTTAGTTTTCCAAGAACAGGTTATGCAAATTTGTAAAGAACTAGCAGGTTTCTCTGAAACGGATGGATATGTATTAATTAAGGGTATTGGTAAGAAGAAACAAAATCTTATTGATAAGTATAAAGGTTTGTTTATTAAAGGTGCCGTGGAAAGAGGCTTACCTGAAAGAATAGCAGATGATTATTGGGAGAAGTTTATTACTCCATTCGCAGCTTATGGTTTTAATGCGGCTCACTCATGTTGCTATGCTTATGACTCTTATATGACGGCATATTTGAAATCGAATTATACTGATGAATTTATGTGTGCGTATATGAATATAGAAAGTACTCGTAAGAAGTACGATAAGGTTAAGGAATTAGAAAGAGACTGTAAAAAGTTTGATATAAAAATTCTTCCTAAGAAATTGAATTCTTGTGGAGTAGAATATAAGATAATTAAGAAGAAAGACGGAAACTCTGGAGTAGAATTCACAGAGATAATGCCTAGTATTGTATGTGAAGGCGTAGGAATTGAAACAGCTACAGAATTGGCTAAGAATGCTCCGTATGATAATTTGAGAGATATAGCATTCAATACAGATACTAGCAAGGTAGACCTGGGAGCTATTAGGTCTTTGGCAGAAGCAGGATTCTTTAATGATGAATTTAAAGAACTTAATAAAAAATTACCTAAAGGTCAAAAAATTAAAAAACAAGATTTCGCGGAAATGTTAGCAAGTAAATTTGGATCTTTGAGAAAAGATATGAAAGCATCTGCTAAAAGAGGCGTAGGTCCAGAATCGTTATTCTAAAGGAGATAATAATGTCTGAAGGTGGAAAAGGTGAAGTAAGAAATACTACAGTAACAATGTCTGCTGATGGTAAGAGTGAAATAAGCACAACTGTAGAAAGAACAACTGTAGTAAGAAAAAGTATGCAAAGAACTATATGGACGGCGAAATACGAGGGTCTTAAAGTTGATGTTAGTCTAGAAGAAGAAATAACCTGGACTGACCTGAAAGAAAGACAAAAGAAATTGGATGCTATATCTATTCATGTTGCTAATGAATTAAAAAGAACATTGAATACTGCATGTGATGAGTTGGGTTTGGGAGAGAAGAAAGTTTTTGCCTCTAAAGACCCTAAAAAGGATGATAGTGGCGGTGCTACAGTTGATAATGATATATTCGATGGTATATAAAATATAGGATGGTATTATGGCACAAGATATTGATAAAATAAAAGACATTTTTGGGATTAATCCAAAAGAAAAACATTCATCAGATGATGAAATCTATGGAGAGTTGAGTGATGCTCAAAATAAGGAGTCTTTTGAAGACAAGGTTAATATGGTAAAAGAAATGGTTGGCACCGTTGATGGTAAAGAGCTTGAAGTTAAAAAAGATGAAAAGGCAGATGCTGTAGAAGAAGTTCCTTCTAATATTTTAACAGAATCTGTATCTATGGACGATGATATTGCAACCATTATACAAGAGACTAATCAGGAAGAGATTGTAGAAGAGCCTCCTGTGGAAGAAGTTCTTACAGGGACTTTCCCTATTAGAGATGATGTTGAGGCATTAGGTGATGCTCTGAAGGTTGCAGTAAAATATCCTGAAAAGGTTGGATGGGTTCAAACGGATGGAAAACCTATTGAGTGTATTGATCTAAAAGATGGTGATAATTCTGATGTTGTAGAAGAGGTCACTGAAAAATATCTAGAAGAGGTATCTGAAGATGGACATACAGGTTCTATTGAACCTATCGTTAATTTAGATGAATGGAATCTCACCAGTCCTTCTCCTAAGTTCGATTCTTTTTATAGGGAGAAGGCTAATATCCTGAATCGTGTTTTGAAAAGTGATATGATTCCTATTGAGCGGTATACTCAGGAGTTGATTGACGCAAAGGTAGATGTATCAGTTCCTATATATGATTTGCCTCAAATCCATAAAAGGATGCAAGAGGTACAGGCTTGGAGAGATAGAGTCAAAGAAATTCAAATGAATTGCAATAGTCAGTATTACAAGTTTGAAACAGCATATGAGTTTTTGAAAGGGTTGTTGGCTAGAGTAGAATATGCAAAGCCAGCAGTTAAACAGGAAGGTGTTATATATGAACATCTTAGTGATTTTGGATTGTATTTCTCTGATCTTAAAGGGATACACCGTTCTGCTGAAATCGTGTCTAAAAACTTAGATAATGCTTATGAAACTTTGTCTAGACAGTTGACAATTGCACTTCCAAATAAAAATATTGAAAGGATGGGCGATGTGAATACTAAAAACCATTTTAATCCAAAAGATCATGAGAAAGATATTGTTGCCGAGATAGAAGAAAAATCAGTTGAGGTCGTTGAAGAAAAAGAAATTCCAGAAGAGTTGAAGGAGTTTGATATTTTAGACCAGTTAACTGCTTCTGTCAAAAAGGCAAATGAAAAAGTAAAAGCGGAAGTAGAAGTAAAAGATGTTAATTTAGAGTCGGCAGCAAAAGAAGCAAGCTGGGATTTGCTATAAGGAGATAAAGATGTCTATGGGATGGAGTGATATACCTACAGGTAATAGTTATAGTAATAATAATATATTTCTTTACCTGAAAGATGGAGAATCTGTTACTATGAGGTTGTTGGGGAAATTGCATTATTTTAAAAAATATTTTATATATTCCCCAAGCTTTAAAAGTGCCGTATGTCTTGATGAAGATACTTGTCCTGTGGCAACTACACATAATATAAGACCAACTTTAAGATTCGCCATAAATGTTTTAGATAGAAGAGATAATAAGATTAAAGTTTTTGAACAGTCTGAATATATTTTTAAGAATTTTAAGACTTTCTATGAGAAGACTGGTAGGAATCCAGGTGGTTCTAATGGAGCAGAATTTAAAATATCTGTTTCAGGTGTTGGCAAAGATAAACGATATAAGGTTACATTCGTTGGGCCTCACAGTCTTACAGAAGAAGATGTATCACTTATAAAGTCTAAGGGATTACATGATTTAAAAAAGATTTATGTCGCTACTGATCCTTCTAAAATAGAAGAGATACTGTTTGGATATAAAGCATCAATAGATATATAAAAGGAGTTGTAAATGGCTAAGAAAAAGAGTACAGATGATATAATTCTAGAGAACCTAAAAGGTTTTGTTAGACTTGGTGCCAGCACGAATTCTCCAGGTAATGTTCCTATTGGACATTTTGATTTGGATTTTGCTATCCATCATGGAGTTTTACCTAAAGATGTAGATTTGTCAACGGTTGAGGGATATGATGCTAATGAACCATTGGGATGTCCTCTCGGCAAGATTGTAGAAATTTTTGGGGAAGAGGGTGGCGGAAAATCATCTTTGGCATATAGAATAGTTGGTTTTGCACAGAAGATGGGTCATAAATGCGCATGGATTGATACCGAGCATAGTTTCTCAGATAATCTTGCTGAAATTAATGGTGCAGACAGAGATACTATCTTCTATTCTGATATGTCTAATCCAGAAGATGAAGATGTAGTCTTTCATGCAGAAGATGTTTTTGATGCCATTGTGACTTTGAGCAAGAGCGGCGTAAAGGTCATTGTGTTGGACTCTGTTGCTAATATGGTCCCCAAGGCCAGAATGGAGAAGTCAGCAGATAAGGCGACTGTAGGAATTATTGCTAAATTGATGAGTGAGAATCTAGGCAAGATCGCCAATTATGCATCTAAGTATGGAGTGTTAGTTGTTTTCATTAATCAGTTAAGAGAAAAGATCGGAGTTATGTTCGGTAACCCTGAGACAACTCCTGGCGGTAGAAGTTTGAAGCATAATGCTTCATTAAGAATACAAGTTTCTAAGATGAATAGTAAAGATGCTAACATAGAGGTAGAAGATGAAGATGGCGGTCCACGTTTAATAGGTAGAAAGAGTAGAGTATACATTAGAAAGAATAGATTTGCGAAACCATTTTTCGAGAGTATCGAAATTCCTATCTTTTATGAGCCATATTTTCCAGATATTGAAGATCTTATGTTCTCATATGGAAGACAGATTAAGGTTATCTCTGTCAGAAAGGGAATTTTTAAGTGGAATGATATTAAAGTAGAAGGAAAGAAAGCTTTTATAGAAAATATCAAAAGCAATGATCTTCAACAAGCATTGTGCGGAGAGTTGATAGACAAGTCTCAAGAAACAGGTCTTTTTGTCCCGCCTGAAATTTCTAAATGGGCTGAAGAAAATTATGACGGGAAAAAAGCTGTAACAAAAGAAAAAGTGGTTGAAGAATATAAAGATGACATGATGGCTAATTAGAAAAAATAAATATGAAGAAGCTATGGCGAGACAGATTACCAGATATAGAGCGAGAGAAGGTTCTGGCCCTATCTAGAGAGGTTATTGAGCAAGATGAGGGTGCAGAAGCTATTGCTTATCTAAAATCTGATAAAAGAAGATTTACTGATGATCAGATAGAGATTATTAAAGATCGTTTTCATATAGGATATATGCCAGATCATGTAATGAATTTAAATGGCGTAAATCATGAGTTTTCTGGAAGGATGGTTCTTCCTATATACGATCAATATGACAATTTGGTTGCGTTGTCTTCGAGAGATTGGAGAGATGGAGCAAAAAGGAAGTTTTTTCATGAGAGCTTTCCTAAATCGAATATATTATATGGATTAAATGTTGCAAAAGAACATATTCTGAAAAAAAAGAAAGCCATAGTAGTCGAAGGAGAGTTTGATGTACAATATCTTTCGGCCAGCGGATTTAGGTTCACTGTGGGTGTAATGAGTAGTACTTTAAAGATGTCACATATAGCAATGTTAAGTAGATATTGCAGAGAAATATTTTTGGTTTTTGATGGAGATATGGCTGGTGAAAAAGCGGCAGCAAAAGTTGTTAAAATGGCTAAAGAAAGAAGATTTGATATTTTTCAAATTGATATAATACCAGTCATAATGCCAGATAAAAAAGATCCAGACGTTTTTGTCAATGAAAATGGAAGCCAAGCGTTTATAGAACTTTTAAGAAAATGTAGAGAAAATACTAAGGAACTAATATGAGTAATGAAGCATTTGTAACACCAGATATAAGAGCAGTTATGGGAGTAGTTGATACTTTTCTTAGATGGAGAAGTTCTAATGGACCTCCCAGAGGATTTGAGATATATCATCCATCTGCTTTTGGAAAATGTTTAAGATGTATGCAGTATCTAAGATATGCAGAAAGAGGATATATCCAAGTCGAAGAAGAATGTCACGAAAGCAAGTTACTTCGTTTATTCGATAAAGGCCATAATATGCATGACAGATGGGCTAAGTATATGGAGGCCATCGGTGTGCTTAGAGGATATTGGAAATGTGCTAATCTGAAATGTGGGCAAATATTTGGAAAAGATGATCCTCTTGGCTGTTTCAAACCAGAACGATGCGAAAGTTGTGATTGTAACAAATTCCATTACAATGAAGTATCTGTAGTAGACAAGGAATTGAATTTTTATGGTCATGCTGATATGATTATAGATTTTTCTGTATTGAAAGAAGATAGATTCGGGGATATCACAAAAGCTTTTAGCATGGAGTCGTTGCCAAAAAATCCTTTTGTTATTGATATGAAGACTTGTAACGATTTTAAGTTCAAAAAGATCTTGCAGCACGGTCCCAGCTTAGATTACAGAGTTCAGTTGACAATTTATGCTAATTTATTACCTGTTGAGTTTGGTTTGCTGATATATGAGAATAAAAATAATTCTGATACTGCTGCTTACAAAATCGAGAAAAATACTGATACTGTATTTAAGTTGATCAGAAGACAGGCAAAATCTATGAATGAAATGACAGATTTGAAATTATTGCCACCGCCGCGTCCTTTGAATAAAGATGATTATGAATGCTCAAAATGCGGTTGCAAGAATATATGTCATAATTCTAAGATATGGGATGATCCCAAGTTAAATGAAAAAAGAAAGAATTTTTATGATATTTTATTATAATTAATAAGACGAAAATGACGATAAACTAATTGTAATTTAGAAGTCAATAATTTAGTAACCAAGGAGGCTATTACAATGACTAACTCGAAAGATGACAAAACGAAGTTCGTAAATTCTGATGATCCTGCTTTTCTGGCTGTTAAGGGCCATTTTGACAATAAAAGTGATGCAAAAGATTTTGTAAAGGGTCTTGCAAAAGCCATTTCTGTTGTATTTCAAAAGTATGGGTCTGCCAAGCTAAGATGTATTGGGGCTGCTGCTTTAAATAACGCTATTAAGGCTACTATTATCGCATCAGGAGAAGCTAGTAAGAAGGGCGTTTATTTCGCTCTATCTCCAAGTTTCACAACTGTTGAATTTGCTGGTGGCGAAGATAGAACTGCTATTGTTTTAGAAGTTATTGAAAAGAAATCATAATTTAAAACACAGTTATGTATAGAGCAGCTAATCTTAATAGATGGCTGCTTTATATATATAAATGAGGTATATTGTTATGCAATTTAATAAAAAAAAGATTTTTGAGTTGTTTGAGACAGAAGAAGAAAGCATTTCTTTAGACAACGATGTTGAAATAGAAGATTTGTTGGTTTTTATTAAAGGTCTTGATGATAAAATAGCTTTTCTTGGTAGACTGAAAAAAGATAGAACAGCTACTATTACTGATGAAATTGACAAGTTGAAAGACAAGAAAGATCAGTTGAAGGACATCATTAAAAACACCTTAGTCAAATTCAAACATAAATCTCTTAATTTTCCTGGTGTTGGCAGAGTCAATAAGAAAATCTCTAAGGGGAAATGGGTTATTGACGATGAAAAAGCACTGTTGGCCGAATTGGCAGATAAATTAAGTGAGGATGAATTTAAAGATGTTGTTGTCGAGAAACCCTCCATTGTGAAGAAAGAATTAGATAGAATATTGGGAGAATGGGATTCTCAAGACTCGGTGCCTGAATGCGTTAAAAAAGGAGATGATTCTACATCTTTGACCGTATCTTTTGATAAAAAAATCGCTGAAAAAATTGATCAAATTGAAGATTTAGATATCAATGAAGTTGATACAGAAGTAAGCGAAATAGATTATGATGTATTGGAGTTCTAATGTACGAAAAAATAAATCTTTCTACAGATACAAATATTGATAGCATATTCAAGAAGCTTAATAAGGTTTATAAAGATATACCTGCGACTAAAGGGTGTATGGAGAATATAAACAAAGATGGTGGATGTAATGGCTGGTGCTGTAATTTTCAAAATCCTCAAGTATTGTATTCAGAATTTTTGAACACTTGGAAGTATATCTTAAACAATTGGGAAATGGATGAAGTTATAAAAGTTATAGAACGTGCAGTAAGAAGTTACCTTTCTGGCAAGGTCTTAAATAAAGGTTGTATCTTTTTTGATAAAGAAAAAAAATTATGTTCAATTCACTCGACTAGGCCGTATAATTGTAGAGTATACGGAGTTGTACCTGATGAAGAATTCAACAAAAGTCTAGCCAGAGTTAGAGAGGATTTTAAAGATGATTTGTCATTTGTTCTGATTAGAGAACAGTGCGATCTAGTAGAAACAACAAACCATGAAGAAGTGACCACTAAAAAGACTGATAAATGGTGGGCAAGATTAAATAAAATAGAAGAGGAAATGGGAGTTCCTAAAGAAAATATCAATGATGATTTAGAAGGCTCTTATAGAACATTCCACGATCATTTATTATTATATATAGCAAATGATAAACTATTGATGGATTTAACTGATGTTAGATTGCATGGAGAGCCTTATGAAAAGGAAATCGTTGCTAACACTGTTGTTAATATATTGAAAAAGGCATTCGGAGGACAGTAATGGCAGAACCAAGAAGAGTAACGATTATAGATACAAATTATACTGAAGAATATAATTTGGTAGAATGGGTCGTTAAAGATGAAGCTGACAAAGAAATAGTTTTGGCGTGGAGAGGCAGTGATCTAGGTACAGCTTTAGGTATAACCCAAGAAATAACTCCGGAGCATATGATAAAGTTTTGCGAAGAAATAAAAGGCAAAACAATTAATCTTATTATAGAAGGAGCTATCAAAGAAATGCCTAATATAGAAGACATGACTACAGACCAGATTCATAGATTGAGCAATGAGATGGATAAATATCCATTTGATGAGACTATACAAGAAATGAATAAGGCAGAGAGCGAAAAGGAGCAATAATGGACATATATTTCTTTGGCAGTCCGCATTGTGAAAAATGTATGACTTTGCTATTTGATATAAAAGAAGCCGGTGTGGAAATAGAAGAAAACGATAAGTTTTTTCTTATAGATGCTTTAGATGACGAAGAAGAAGAAATATGCGATGAGCATAATGTAGATGACCTTCCTCATGTAAAAGTCATTAGCAAAAAAGGAAAAGTTTTATTTGAAAAAATAGGCATGTTTGATCCTCAAGAGTTGAAGAACGTCGTATCTTAAATTTTTCTATAAAGGTAGCAGAAGATGATGAAGTTTAATGACGCACAAGTGGAAGCGGTGAATCATTTCGATGGTCCTTGTTTGGTAATTTCAGTTCCAGGCAGCGGGAAAACGTCTGTACTGGTAGAAAGGACAGCAAATCTTATCTCAAGAGGGGTTGATCAAAAAAACCTCCTATGCATAACTTTTACTAATAAAGCTGCAAAAGAGATGAAAGAAAGAATATGCTCTAGGTTGGGAGTAGATAAAGTGGATTTCTACGTAGGAACATTCCATTCTTTATGTGCGAATATTCTAAGAGTCTATGGCGATGATTATGGTTATAGTACTAAAATGTCTATTATGGATGATGGTGATCAAAAAGACCTGATAGACAAGATTATCAAACAGTTAGGTAAAGACAAGAAAAAAGATAATGTAGATATTAACCTTATAACCAGCAGAATTAATAAATTAAGAGAAGATCTTTTAGATGTAGAAGATGTAATAGCTGATTTTGATGATGTTTTATATCAAGATATTGTCAAAGAATATTTCGACCAGTTAAAAGAAAATAATTTGGTAGATTTTTCAGGTCTATTATATTTTACTGTTAAAATATTTAGGGAAAATATTGATGCACTGACTCATGTTAGAAATCTATTCAAATATATACAAGTAGACGAAGTACAAGATACTAATTTGGCTCAGTTTGAAATTATTAACTTGATCGGGGGAGATACTTCTAATATATTGCTGACTGGTGATATATCTCAGAGTGTATATCGTTTCCGAAATGCCAGATATGAGAATATTTTAGATTTCCTGAAAAAACATAAAGACTGTAAGAAGATTACATTAGGTCAAAATTACAGATCGACTCCAGAAATCGTTAACAGGGCAGAGAAGCTTATTAAACATAATTCTTCTCATATGGCTGATAAGTTCTTTACTAATAATCCTAGTGGCGATCCTGTCGGAGTTAGTTCTTGTTTCGATTCCAGGAAAGAAGCTGAAGAAATAGCAGATAAAATTTGGAAATATGTTGATGAGTATGGATGGGATTTTTCTGATATAGCTATTCTTTATAGACTTAATAAGCTTTCTTTGGAACTTCAAACAGTATTCACTAATAGAGGCATTCCATATACAGTTATTGGCGGTCAAAATTTCTTTAGTAGAAAAGAAATAAAAGATTCTTTGGCAATGATGAAATTCGCTTCAAATAACAAAGATATGGTTGCATTTTATAGAATGTCCTCTGTGTTCAAGGGATTAGGCAATAAAAGTCTTTCAGATATCGAAAAAACAGCTAAAGAAAAAAATATTAGCGTCATAGATGTTTGTAAAAATATCAGAGAGATATCAAATAGAACACCAGTGATAAAAGCGGCAGAGAAGATAGCAGAGATCTTCGATAAAGATTTTTCTACCATTTGTCCAGGTAAATGCTTATCTTATCTTATAGGCAAAACAGAATATTGTGAATATCTCAAGAGGACTGCGAAAAAAGAAGGCGAGTCTGATGAAAGAATAGGAAATGTATTAGAGTTGATAAATAATGCCACGGAATTTGGTGATAGAAAAAAGAATCTGGAAGCATATTTACAGAATATATCTCTTATGTCTGCTAGTGATAAAGAAAATGATATTGATTCTATTTCTTTGATGACTTTACATGCTTGTAAGGGGTTAGAGTTCCCTATAGTCTTTATGGTCGGAGTAGAACATAATATCTTACCTCATTACAGACCTTTATTGGAAGCTATAGACGATAAAGATAAAGCAGAGGCTATAGAAGAAGAAAGAAGAATCTGTTATGTAGGAATGACGAGAGCAAAGAAGCATTTGAATATGTCTTATTGTAAATATAGAAAAATTAGAAGCAAGGGCGGTTTGAATTATGTTAAGGCCGTTCCTAGTCAATTTTTAACTGAATCTGGTTTTAAAGTAGAAAAGTGAGGTTATAATGGAAAATGTAATTGAAAGTCCTGATCTAGTAGATGGAACTGGATTAACAAAGTATACGGAATTAATAGGAAAACATGATGGGGAAACTGCTTTTGTTTTTGGTGCAGGAACATCTTTATACAAAAAGAATTTGAGTTTTGTTAAAGATTATGTTTCTATTACAACTAATTCTGGTATATTGCTGTTTAACTGGAGCAAAGGTGATAAAGATAATAGATATTGGGTAACTAATGATTCTATGGTCAGGGAATGGACTTATTGGGAAACTGTAAAGAATAGTTCTAGTAATAAAATTATACGTACAAGTTGGTTAAAGTATAGAGATCAAATCCCAGATGATTTTTATGTTTTTTGGCCTAGGAAAACTGAGCCGGATGTTATAGATGAGAATGAGGAGGGTTTATCGTATTGTAGTTCTACGCCTTCTTGTGTTGATTTGGCTATACAGATGGGATGTAAAAAAATCTTTTTGGTTGGCGTCGATCATTATTTCCTGGGCGAGAGAAGATATTTTTGGGAATACAGACCAAGAAGAGAATGGCCTAGAAGAATTAATAAACCAAGGCCAGGTTTCGTAGAACAAAGATATGTATTTGGTATAAACCAGGGAGCCTTTTCTGCACTAAATATTTTCGCAGAAAGTAAAGGTTGTAAAATATACAATGTTGGTAAGAGAAGTAAAGTAACTGCATTTGAGAAAATAGATTTTGAAGATATAGGAAAATATTTATGAGCATTAAATTATCTATATTAATATGTTCTCTAGAAAAGAGAAAGCATAGTTTACAGAATCTGTTAGATACGCTGGATAGACAAAAGACAGATGATGTAGAAATAATAATAGATGTTGATAATGGGGCTGTAACAGTAGGAGAAAAGAGACAAAGACTATTAGAGAAAGCTACTGGAGATTATGTTGCTTATATAGATGATGACGACATGGTAGAAGATGATTATGTAGAATTAATATTAGAAGCTTTAAAAGATAATCCTGATTGCTGTTCTATTCGTGGATTATGGATGATAAGGAAAAAGAAAACAAATTATAAAATAATTTGGGGTAAAGACTATAATTGGAAAAAATCTGGAGATACTTACTATATAGGTACTAACCATATTACTCCTGTTAAAAGAGAAATAGCTTTGAAGGCTGGTTTTACAAAAAGAGATAGAGGGGAAGACCTTATATATGGTGATAAAGTAAGAAAGTTCATTGAAACTGAAAATAAGATTGATAAGTTGTTGTATTATTATATTTGCGATATAGACCATACAGATACTAAGAGAGTAAGGATTTCAAATGGAACTAAATGATTTACAAGATTTACATAAAGGTAAGATGGCTTTCTTGGTAGGAGCAGGCCCATCTCTGCATTTTCAAAATACAGAACTGTTAAGAGATCATGTTACCATAGCTGTTAATTCTGGCCTTGTAAAAGTCCCATTTTGTGATTATTTTTTGTCAGATGATTGGGATGTTAGCAATTGGAGTTATTATTCTATTGACCTTCCTAAATTAAAATGTAAATGTTTGCTATACAAAAAAAAGATGGAAAGTTTTGTTGACCATCTAGATAAAGACAGAGTTATCTGGTATGATCACAAATTCTGGTATGACCACAGGAAGCGTGAGTATAACCCAGATGGGCTTATATTTACAAAAAGGGCGTCGGACCCTATAATAGGTGCAAGAAGCTCTACGGGGTCTGCTGTGCATATGGCTTATATAATGGGATGCGATCCAATAGTGTTATTAGGATGTGATAGTTGTTTAACTAATAATAAAAGATATTATTGGCAGTTCCCTGGAGAGAGAAAGCCATTTAGAACAGACGGGCGAAGGATATTTACTACGGTTAAAAAGAAAATAAATGGTAAGGCTGTAGACAAACATGGATTAGATTTTATAGATTATTGGGAGGCTGTTTCTAAACAAGCTAAAAAACAAAATATACATATAATAGATGTATCTGGTGGAGTACTAGAATGCTTTGAAAAACAAAAATATGAAGATGTTTTTGATTTGTATGGAGATTGAAATGGCAGAAACAGTATCAAATAAAGAAAAAGAAAAATGGATGAAATTCTTTGATAAAAACAAAGATGCATTTGATAAAATGAATCCTTTTGGGAATAATTATAATCATAAAAAGATTCTAAATGAATTGGTGGATGTTCAGCCATTCCCCCCTGGTGCTGTTGAAGCATATCACAAAAATGAATACGATAAATTAAATAAAAAAAAGAAATTGTTATCTAAACCTTATAAACATCAAGGTAATAAAGAGCTTCATCATCCTAATGGTCAATTGTTAGATAAAGCAAAAAAATTGTCAGACACAATAGCTAAAGAAATATTAGCAGAAGAGGATCAAAAAATATTTACTAATCTTAAAGCTGCAAGTGAATATAACACGGAAATGGAAAAGAAAAAACAACAAAAACAAATCTTTGAGGCCGTTAATGTTGGTTTTATGACTCCTGAGGAAGGATCAGCTATGATTTCTGATATTGAAAAAGAATATAATAAAAAAACTCCAAATAAGACAGTAGTTATTGATAGCATGAATGAGTATTATACTAAGTGTATTAATGAATATTATCTTGGTAAAAAGCATTTTGATAAAGAGCATATTGATAAATTTAAAAAATATTTGGAAAAACAACATGATATATATAAAAAAGGCGGAACAAGGAAATGTTTACCTGCTTTAATTCTTGCTGTATGTCTATTATTAGAAAAAATAGGAAAAACAGCAGAGAGTAATAATTTGAAAACGCTTCTCGATAATGATCTTAACATAGTCTCATCTGTTGTAGATATAGAAGTCGTAAATGCAATTTCAGAATGTATTGAGAAATGCGTCAGCGTCGATAAAAAAGAAGATGAAAATGATATTAAAACCGATAAGACATATAGATTTTTAGATTTTTAAATATGATAAATAATAAAAAAATAATGGCGATAACTCTGGCTCGTAAAGATAGTAAAGGTCTGCCAGGGAAGAATTACAAGTCATTGGCAGGCAAGCCTGTTTTCCTGTGGTCAGTAGAAGCTGCATCCAAAAGTAAATATGTAGATTATAATGTTGTAAACTCTTGTTGTCCCAGCGTAAAAAAATATTTTCTGCAATATAAGGCTACTAACAATGATGAGTCTTTATATTTTATTGATAGACCAGAAGAATTGAATGGAGATCTTGTCAAAAACGAAGATGTTTTGATACAATCTGTTAATCATCTTGGGTTAGATGTTGATATAGTCGTATGTCTACAAGCTTCTTCTCCAATAAGATATAATAATTTATTAGATAGATGTTTAGAGAAAATGATGGATGATAAAGCTGATAGTCTGTTAACTGTCAGTAAAACTTCTCCATTTTTCTGGTATCAAGATGATAACCAAGATTCTGCACATTGCCCAAATCTATATTATTATGATAGACCGATGAGGCAAGAGATGAAATCAAAAGATTTTGCATTGTTTGATAATGGTAATATATATATAACAGATAAGAATATTTTATTTTCTGATAATAATAGATTAGGTGGAAAAATTACTACTTATAAAACAGACAAATATCAATCTTTGCAGATTGATGATTTAAATGATTTTTTGCTTATTGGAAATGTGTGCAGAATAATTGGAAATATGGTATAAAATGAAAAAAGATAGCGTTGATGATTATGAAATTCTGAGCGGGAAACATTTTGTATTAAGATTTTATAATCCCTCACCAGGTAATCCAGAGTTAAAACATTTTGATTTTGATGAGGAATATGTTTATACTGAGTGGCTTGATAGTAGTAAAACAAAAACAAAAATAGATCGAATAGAACAAAAGTACGATGAGGATAAGAAAGATTTAGAAATAGGAGTAGTTTTGTGGATGGGTAGAAATTATATTTTCTTATCTAAAGTAGATGAAGATGAAGATTTTTATGATTATGATGATTTCAATAATGATGAAGATTATGAAGAAGATGAGGAAGAATCAGAAGAAGCTGGTGATGATTTTCTTCCCCCAAGAGATGATTATGATCCTCCAGAAGATTATGATCCAAATAATAAAGATAAGTCTGGACCTCCAGATGAATATAAATAGATATTTCAAATCTAGTATGTGACTGGTATAATATAACAGTAAAAGAAGGAGTAATATAGTGAAATTAACTTTATCAGGGAACAGATGTCAAACCCAAAGATGATGGGTTTATTGGTTTTGTAGAGAAGGGAGATAAGTTTAAGTTATGAAATTTTCAATATCAGATGAACAATTAAAAAAGATAACAGAATGGGAGAAAAAACAGGATGAGATTGTTATAGAGAAACAAAAAAATTCTCATTCTGTTATAGAAAAAGAATCTGCCGAAAGTGGGCTTCCTTATTATGGAGCTATTGGAGGATCTTTAACTTATTCTTTTACTAGTACATCTTTAGGGCAGGTTTTGAAAGTTACTCATAATTATACTAAAGAAACTATTGATGTTACAGAATATGATATGTGGTAATCTACGTTCTTAGTTTTTTTCTCTGTTCCATTTCGATATTGTCTATAGTTTCTGGTTTAAATTGTAAAGTTTTCTCTAAAGCTTGTAAATTACGAGATAATTTATGTAGACCTTGAGGCTCAAGTGAACAGCTTGCGTCAGTGTGTTTGAAGGTTCTATCATCAATGAAGTGTCTTTCAAAATATCTTGCTCCTAACATATAGGCTGCAATTTCTATAGCTATGCCAAAACCGTGATTAGAGAAACCTACTCCTGGTTTGTCAATCCCGAAAAATACATTTTCTCTTTGTAGAGTGTTTAGTTTTTCTATTTCTTTTATATATAATTGTTCAAAAGGAACTGGATATCCACTTGTGCAATGATAAAGGACTACTTTATTGAAATCAAAGTATACATGTCTTAATATATCTTCTCTTTCTTCCTCGGTTGTCATTCCTAATGATATGTGTATTTTTCCATTATAGTTATCAAATAGATATTTTAGCATATCATAGTTATTATTACATGCGCTAGGTATTTTGATAAATGCTGGGTCTATTTCAACCATTTCTTTAGCAGATGTCATATCCCATACGCTAGTTGCATATTTGATATTAATACTTTTACAGTATTCTTTGAACTCTATATGTGCATCTTTATTTAATTCTACGTTTATTCTGTGTTGTAAATATGTATCTCCATATGAAAATATTTGGTTGGGATGAGGTTTATCCCACAAAGATTTTGGGACTGATTCATATGGATTTCTTTTTTGTAACTTTACTACATCTGCTCCGTTTTCTTTGGCTAATAGAGCTAATTTTTTTGCTCTGTCGATATTTCCAATATGAGTGCATCCTATCTCTGCTATTAATGTGAAGTTATTGCTCATTATTGTTCTCCTATTTTAAATATCGGATAATATTGCAATATAATAATTGTGCTGCTATAATTTATTAGAGTCTATTTTGGAGAGAAAATATGTCTATAAAACTGATTGTAACTGATGTTGATGGAACTTTAACTGACGGTATGTACCTCGTTTCTGATGCTGGAACTGTGTCTAAATCTTTTTATACTAGAGACTTCAATGCTATTCAAAAGGCGTTGACTGAAGGTTTTAAGTTTCTTATTTTAACTTCTGCTGCTGATGGAGCTATCCAAGAAAAAGTGAAAGGGCTATATTATTATAGAGAATTGCTGAATAATTTATTTTTAATAACTGGTTGTCATGGGGAGAAAAAGAAGTTTTTGGGGAAATTTTTGGAAGAACAGGGAATAAAGTGGGACGAAGTAGCGTATATTGGAGATGCAGAAAATGATCTTGCGTGTATGGAGAGTTGCAAGATAACTGGTTGCCCTAATGACGCTCTTTGTAATGTACAAGACGAATGCAACTTTATAGCTCTATTTGACGGTGGACATGGTGCTGTTCATGATTTTATAGAATATGTTATGAACCGGGAGTAAAAATGGAAAAATGTACTTTTTGTAAAGGCGAAGGCAAGATCGAATCTAGAGAATCTGATCGTTCTTTTAATGTTTTTGGTTGTCCTGCATGTAAAGGGGCCGGTTTTATACCGAATCCTCCAAATGGATATGAACATACTTTTGTTTTTACTTTGCCTAAAAAAGATGATGTTGTTTTAGGGTGTAATAAAAAAGCTGTTATTGTGCCAGAGGGATTAAATATTCTTCCTCATTGGATATTAAGAAAGATAGGAGAAACAGATGAGTGAATTTCATGTTGTAGAAATAGAAATGGATGATGTGGACTGCCTCTTACAGGCTTTGAAAGAAATGAAGTATAATCCTAAAGTTCATCAAGATGCTGTAAATCTGTATGGATACCAAGGGGATAAAAGAAAACAAAAGGCTCATGTTGTGATTCCTAGATCGCAGGTGGGTAGTGCCAGTAATGATGTTGGTTTTGAAAAGGTAGACGGCAAGTATATTATGCACCTGTCTGCATATGATAAGGGAGTTTTTAAACTTAATAAGTTGAAACAATTATACGCAAAAAATAAAGTTTTTAAGTTTGTAAAAAAGAATGCTGGCCGATATTCTTTAGGTAAAACTCAAACTAAAGAAGATGGATCAATTAAGATAAAGTTAAAATTATTTAGATAGGAGATTTGTATGTCGAATAAGAAGCCGAGAGGGAAAACCAGAGACAATAAAAGAAAAAAGGTGCAAAATTTAAATAGACAACGCCGTGTAGCTAGAATTACTGCTCTTAGAAAGAAGATTTTAAAGTATGATAATCCTATTTTATCAGAAGAATGTGAAAAGGTAAGCCCCGGCGATGATTTATCCTTCATCAAGGATATGAAGAATGTTTTAGATGCAAGTCCTTCTGGTGTAGGTTTGGCAGCTAATCAGATTGGTGTTACAAAAAATGTTATTGTTATTGATCCTGACAATAATGGCAAGTATACAGTTATGATCAACCCATATGTTAATATTTATAGCGGGTTTGAACAGAGAAAGAAAGAAAGTTGTTTGTCTTATCCCGGTTTTAGCACATCTGTCGCCAGGTATCCAGAGATCATGATCACTTATTGGAATGAAAAGATGGAAAAGCAAGAAGAGCAAAAATATTTCCATTTTAAGGCAAGAGTTATACAGCACGAATTAGATCATCTTTCCGGAAAATGCATTGTAGGAGAGAGATGGAAAGAAGATAAGTATGGTAAGGAAGTAGAAGAAGTCAAGGAAGTAGAAGAGGTTGGTGCAGATTAATTATGACGTATAAGGATGGATTATCGGTTGTTTGTTTTATCCATAATATCTATAATCGTGGGATATATAGATTGAACAATTTCTTGTACTCTTTGAGAGAACAAGATAGTGATATATATCCTGATATTATTGTGGTTGACGTGAGCAATGATGATTCATATCAAGAAGTCCATAAGATATGCAAAAAATATGGTGCTGCCCATATATATAAAGAATTAGATGGTCGAATGTGGAATAAACCACAAGCCCTTAACGCTGGTATAAAAGAATGTAGAACAGAATATGTTATGTGTACAGACGTTGATAGTATTTTCAAAAAAGATTTTATATCTGTTTTATGGGAAGAAAGAAGCAAAAAGAGTATGCTTTCTTGTCGAGTTCATTTGACTAAACCTGATCACGATCTAATAAATTTCAGAATGAGTTCTTTTGACGATTTGAAAGAAGAATCAGAGTTATTAGAGGATTTACGAGCTTGTGGTTCTTGTCAATTTGCGAGAACTACTTGGTTTCATAAAGTTCATGGATATGATGAATCGTTCAATATGTGGTCAGGTATGGATTATGATATTTGGATGAGAGCTAGTGCAGATGGTTTGGAAACAAAATGGATTGATGACAAAACATCTATTTTGCATCAGTGGCATCAGATAGAGAAGAACAAATATAATAGATTATTTTTCAGGCATTATAAAAAGAATAATCGCCGTATTAGGATACAAGAAGAAAGACGCTCGAAATCAGATGTGTCTTTTATAACGAAGAATGTAGGTTGGGAATGGGGAGTTTTATGAAAACTCATATAATTGACAATACTATATCTCCAGTTATGGACATAAGCAATCTGTCTGTTGATCCTATAGAGAAAAAACCTTTCTACCATTTTAGACCTAATTCTTCAGTTCTTTCTGTTGGAGGATATGGATGTTCTTTGAAATGTAATTATTGTCAAAATTGGAAAATAAGTCAGCATGGTGGTGATAATAAAAATCTCAAATCATGTAAAGAGATTGTAGATATCGCTATCGAAAATAAGGTAGATGGAGTGGGCATGACTTATAATGAACCAACGGTTTATTATGAATATTTATTAAATCTATTTGATATGTCTAAGAAGGCTGGCATGTTTACCTTTTTGAAGACTAATGCTTTTATAGAAAGAGAGTTTTGGAATCATGTCTGTGAATATTCAGATGCTATTAACATAGATTTGAAAGGGGGCAAAAAGTCTTATCATGATGTGGCCGGAATAGAAGATGATGATTTGTGCTATAGTTACATATTGATATTAGAGAATATAATCCATGCATTAAACAGCAATGCTCATGTAGAAATTAGTATTCCAATATATCCAAATAGTAATGGTATTACTACAACGTCTATAGATGACGAACATATAGAAGATATTACTAAAATAATATGTGATCATGATAAAAATACGCCTGTTCATTTATTAAAGATATTCCCAGCCTATAAAAACAATCATTGGAAATCTACAGATGATGATTTAATTTTCTATATAAGAGATACTATGATGAAAAAGATTCCTCATGTATATGTGCAAAATATATTTTCGCCATTGGGAAAGTCTTGTAGGAAGACTTATGATGTAGATGGTAATATTTTGGCTATAAGAGAAAATTATAAAACTCAAGTATTATGTGATTCTTTTTTTATCTTGAAAATTCCGATTTCATATATATGAACACAATAATTTCTGCATATAGAAATAGGAAAGCATGTCTAAAAACTTTTCTGAGAAGTTTGTATTTATCTGGCGAAGAAACTAATGCTAAGTATGAAGTTATTGTTACAGATTTGAATAGTACAGATGGTTCAGATAAAATATTTAACTTGTATAAAGACAAGATGAATTTAAAAGTTTTGAAAGTTAGATATGCAGGGCCATTCTGGAAGACTAAAGCCTTAAACCATTGTGCTTCCAAGGCTTCTGGCAATTTAATAACTATGTTAGACATAGATTCTATGGTTTTGCCAGGTTTTCTTGGTCATGTAGATGATTTTTTTAAAAATGGTACAAAAACTAAATTGGCTCATAGGGTTAGATTCGTAAATGATAGAGTATCTCAAAGAATAAAAAAGAATTGCAATAATCTTACTAAAAAAGAATTATATGCCATATTGTGCAAAAATATTAATAGACATAAGTTGGCATTAGAGAGATATACTAAAAAAGAAATCAAATTAAATGATTTACCTTCTAATATGAGAAGCGATCCAGAATTTTATAGGACAAAAGCTTTAGGTAATAGTCATTTTACTATGCCCAAAGATGATTTCTTTAAATTGGGCGGATTTGATGAACGATTCATTGGTCATGGATTAGAAGATTTGGATTTTAATTTAAGAGCTTTTAGATATTACAAAAAAGGAACTTTGCGTCCTAATAGTTATTTTACTGTATATCATATCTCTCATAAGCATGAAAAAAATTGGTTATCAGAGAAATTAAGAGAAAATAATAGAATTATCTATAGAAAAAATAAAAATAAAAAGATTATTTGTTTACCTATTGATACTAAACGATGGGGGATATTTAAATGAATTTAGATTTTACAACTACTGCTGTCTGTCGTCCTAAATTATTAAGAAGAACATATAAGAGCTTTAATCGAAAAATGCTTGATGTGGATTTTAAAAAGTCTACATTATATTTAAATGTAGATCCTGTTCCTTATAATAAAGATCCAATGGACGTTGTGAATGTGGCAAAAGAGTTTTTTGGAGAAGTTATTTATAACATCCCTGAAAAGGCTAATTTTTCTAATGCATTGAGATGGTGTTGGAGCCAAACTAAAGGAAAGATGTTGTTTCATTTGGAAGATGATTGGAAAATGATGAAAAAATTTGAGATATCAGATATATTGAATTATCTTTCAATTAATAGAGGGCCAAAGGCTGGCAGAATACATGGTACGGCAGGTGCAGAGGTTATAGGAGTATCATTGAGAGTATATGGATTTAAAGATTTTAGAATTTGCCTGACTCCTTCTTTGTTTGATGCTGAATGGGCAAGAAACGTATGTAAAAAGATTTCGCCTCAACATAATCCAGAACAAAAAATAAGAGAAGTTTGTAAAAGTCAATTTTGTTCTTATCATTATCCAAGAAAAAATATTTATGCAAGGTTAGTTCAGGATACAGGTAGAACTTGGCTGGAGAAGACGATTTATAAAAAGAATGGTCATCCTAATAGGTGGTTTGAATGGGAATTAAAGAAAAAAATGTAATAGCATATTCTTTATACGGAAAGAAGACAAAATCTGTAAGAAGGCATGATCCTTTAAGGAATGATAATTATAGATATTGGTATAATATTCCAATAATTATTATAGCTAATTCAGAATTCTTCAAAGATTCTGTTTCTAAATTTTTTGTACATAAAAATATGATTACTAAGCCTGTATTCGATTTTCTACAGCAAATATCCGAAAGCACAGACAAAGTAGAAATCAAAATATTAGATGATAGTTATAAAGACTCCAAGCCTATGCTGTGGAGATTGAAGCCTTTATGGTACAAGAAAGTCAAGTTTTGTTTTTGTAGAGATATAGATTCTATCCCTGAACAGAAAGAAGTTCAAAGTGTTAGATTTTTTAAGCAAGCTGAAGAGATGCATGTTCATAGTATGAGATGTCATCCTCATCATAATTCTATTCCCATATATGGAGGTCTATGCGGATTTAATGCTGCCTTATTAAGAGATAGAAGACTTATAACTAGTGACTATAATGAATTGGTTTCTCCTACAAATAAATTCAAATGGGGAGATGATCAAAGATTATTGGTCAGATACTTTTTCAGCAAGAGAAATAGGAAGTTCGTTTCCAAAGTTCTTGATTGTCCTATTAGATATCCTGTTTTTGATGACCATAGATATATGAAAAGATTTGATCGTCCTCATGCACCTGTTAAAAGAAGACGAGATGGGGCGACTTATTTTAAGAGTTCCGTATATGATAATGTAGATATATCAGATATAAATAGCGATGTGTTAGATATCTGTAATAAAATTACTTTATGGGGCGGTCAGCCGGTAGACGGTAGAGATTATATGAATGCGATACTTGAGGCTTCAACAGAAGAATCGAGTATTATAAAGAGTTTGTTTAGAAAAAATCCAGAAATGAGAAAATTTTATAAGGTTAGATAAATGAATATTTGTTTTAGTATGACAGTATGCAATGGAGAATATTTTTTAAGGGAATGTTTAGAATGTGTTTATCCTTATGCACATAAAATAATAATTGCCGAGGGAGCAACAGCGAAATGGGGTAATACTCATAGATGGAAAACTCCAAGATCACAAGATAATACCATAAATATTATAAAGCAATTTCCTGATCCAAATAATAAGGTCGTTTTAATACAAAATGACTCATTTTATAAAAATGAAACTCAGCAGAGCAATTTGACACTAAAAGCAATGCCAGGAGATACTGATTATATTTGGGTTTTAGATGCTGATGAACTATATACAGGTGCTGGTATTAAGCATGTCATAAAAAGATTAAGAAACAAAAACTTTACCTATGTAGAATTTAATATGTATAACTTTTTTAAAAATATACATACTATAGCTTATGATAGCGGTAAAGGCTGGGGGTATAATACTCCAATACCTAGAATATTCAAATATTATAAAGGTTCGTTGTTCCAAAGTGGAAGAGGAGAAAAAATACCTCCTACTATTCTGGATAACAAAGGCAGGAATGTCAAAAAGATAAGACCATTATTTGCTGGAGATAATAAAACATTTATGTATCATTATTCATATGTTTTGGATAAACAAGTAAGAGAGAAGATATATTATTATAGTAAATTATTCAAGAGAAGAGATTTGCTTTTATGGTATAAGAATGTATGGAAGAGATGGGATGATAACAGAAAGCTTGTAGAATTGAAGCATAGTGTTCATCCTACCGTTCGCGGAGGGAAAACAAAAAGATTTACTGGAGAGCATCCAGGGCCTATTAAGATAAGATATGGGATTGAATAAATGAAATTAGTTTTAGGAATAACAACATATAATAGACTGAAATATTTGAAGGCTATTTTTTCTTCTTGGAATGATAGTAAAAATAATGATCATGATTGGACTGTTATGATAGCTGATGATGGTTCAATAGATGGTACTCTTGAATACTGCGATAGGTTACAGTCTAAATACGATAATGTTATAGTATTTAAGAATCAGAGGAGAGGAGTCCATTTTCAAAAGAATAAGATGATGAAAGAATCATATGATATGGGTTTTGATTTTGGTTTTATGGCAGATGATGATGTTTTGTTTAGTAGAAATGGTTGGGATGATTTGTATGTAAGAGCAATGCAGAAATCTGGCTATGATCATTTATGTTTCTTTAATTTGCGTTGGACAAAAAAGTATAGACCTAAATATACCATAAGAAAAAAGCTTATTCTTGATCCAGATAAATCAATACAATGCCTAGTAAGAGGAGTTTGTGACGCTTTTGGTTGTTTTTGGACTTTTACTCCAAGGACTATTGAGAAAGTAGGATATATCGATGTTGCGAACATGGGGATGTGTGGTGGAGGACATACAGATTATTCTATGAGATGCTGTAGAGCAGGTCTTAATGATGAAAATAATTTCTATGATGCATATCAAAGCGAAGAGTATATAAAGATGCATGAAAAAGCGTATAAGGGAGCAATTAGTGTTAAGAATAGGTTGTTTTCTGCCTCGTATAAAGTTAAACAAAATAAAGATTATGTAACTTTAAAAAAGAAAAATAGAATATATGTAGAATATAAGGAATTAAATTATAATATGTCAGGAAAGAAGGTAAGAAATGGCGAATGAGCTATCTATAATTTGTTTTGTTCATAATATTGGTAATAGAGGGGCTTGTAGATTAAATAATTTTTTATATTCTATCAGGAACCAGGATAGCGATATTTCTCCTGAAATTATGATTGTAGACATCAGTAATGATTCTTCTTTTACAAAAGTAAATGATTTATGTGCTAAATATGATGCTAATCATATATATAAAAAAATGAGAGGTAAAATTTGGAATAAGTCACAAGGTCTTAATATAGGTATAAAGAGATCTAAATCTAAGTATACTATGTGTACTGATGTTGATTATATATTTAAGAAAAATTTCATATCTACTTTGTGGAAGGAAAAACACAAGAAATATATGTTATTATGTAAAGTTCATATGCTGGGCAAGAAAGATGATGTAAAAGAATTTTCTATGAGAGATTTTGATGGATTGAACAAAAAAGGAAGATTTTTTGGCAAAAATTCTGCCAATGGAGCTTGTCAGTTTACAAATACTTCTTGGTTTAAGAAAGTTAGAGGGTACGATGAAAAATTAGCTATGTGGGGCGGTATGGACAATGATATGGTTTTTAGGGCTAGAAGTTATGGGCTTAGTATAAAATGGTTACATACAAAAACTGCTATTTTACATCAATGGCATCCTATATTCAAAATTAATAAATTGGCTACGGCTCACAGGACAGAGAATGAAAAAAGATTAAATAATAAAAGAAAAATGAGAAGATCAGGAAATAATTCTTTTGTAGTTGCTAATGAAAAGGCTTGGGGAATATTATAAATGAAAAATAATTTGAGTGATAAACATGATGATAGAGTAGTTTTGGTATCTTTTAGAAGATCAGGTTTAAATTGGGTTAGATACTGTATAGAGTTATTCTCCAATCAAAGAACGCCAGGCAAATTTCGTTTAATTAAGTTCGGACACCCTATTATACAGAGAACTCATAATGTTGATTGTTTTGATTTGGAACAATATCGAGATATTGATAGATATAAGAATCGTGACATTCATGGGTATGAGGGATGCAATTTTTATGATGAAGAAGGGCGTCAGGTTTTCTCTAAAATGGTTTTGTTATTGAGAGATTATAGAGAGTCTTATGTACGTGCTGCGAAAATGGATAAAAGCAGGATGAGTGAGTACGTATCAAATCTTAAAGCATATCATAATTTCGCAGGAGATAAAATTCTTGTTAGATATGAAGACCTTATTAAAGATTTCTCCGAAATGGAGAAGATACTTGATTTTATTAAGATAAAGCGCTCATCAAAAAAGTTTGATCTAGAATGTCATAGAAAAAAATCTATCGCTAAGTATGACAAAACGAATAAATCTTATACAAAAGACAATGTATTAGATTTTTCTTATCATGCAAAAACATTGGATCAGAAACAAATAGACGAAATAGATATGTATATGGAAGAGATAACACCGAAAGATGTTTATAATGAATATTTGAGATCTTATAGGATATAATATGAATATTTTATTTTTGAGAGGGTCTGTTCCGCCTAAAAACGAACATCCTGAAAAGCTGTATTATGATTCAATAGAGAATTGCGAGGATATGTGGACTCAATTATTCTATTTTATCAATAAAAAAATGGAGTCTAATGGTAGAATTCTTTATGTAAATGGAGATAGAGAATTTGTTGTTGATGATAATTTCAAAGAGCAATGGATTCCGTCTTTCAAAAACTTTTCACATGATTTTGTTCCATTCTCCCCTGATTTGATTTTCTGTAGAGGGGGATTTTCTTATTATGACAATGTTGTTAAAAAGTTTCCTAAAGCTAAAAAAATATATTATGGAGCCGGTGTAAGATCATTTCCTAACAGTTCATTTAAAGATTATGATGTGTTTATCGTAGATTCTAAGAGACAAAAGAATATAATAGAAAAAGATAAGCATAAAAGAGCAGAACTGTTCATAAAGCCTGCTGCTATGCTTTTTAAGCCTGTTGAAACTAAAAAGAAGTATGATATCTGTTTTATGGCAAATGCAACTCAGGGCGAAATAAAAAGGCATGAGATGCTTATTAAAGCTTTTTCTAAATCTAAATATAGAATCCTTAGTTTAGGAAATACTAATAAAAAATATGTTAGAATGGCTAGAGAGTTGAAAACTAATATAGAATGGGGAGGCTGGTCATTAAGAAAAGAACTACCCCAAAAAATAAGTCAATGTAAAGTTGGTATATGTTGTTCAACCAATTATGATTCTTGTCCAAGAGTTATACCCGAATACTTGGCTTGCGGAATACCTGTTATTGCGACTAAGAATATAAATTTTTGGCAAAATAAATATATCAATGTGAATACAGGGATGTTGGTAAAAGGTACAAGCGACCATTTAAAACAAGCGTTAGATAATAATATTCATAGTTTATCTAGAATAAATACAAGAGACTATTACGAGAAGCATTTAAGTTTAGATCAAGCTTCTGATCATTTAATCAACATTATAGAAAGCATATTATGAAAAAACGAATATTGATCACGGGATATGAACGATCAGGCACTACATTATTAAGAAGATTAGTTTCTATGCATCCGGCTTTGGGTTATGATATAGTACATGAGAGAAGAGACTTATTGTTGAAAGCTCAAACACGCCAATGGGCCATAAAGAATATGACATATCCAGTTACTCAAAATAAACAAGAAACTGGTGGAATGATGTCTATTAAGGCTGGTCAAAAACTTCCATATGTTTTTGCCAGAGATTTTGATCTATATTTCGCTAAGTTCAAGAAACTATTCAAAAAGTTTCATGTTATACATATTATAAGAGATCCGTTGTCTGCTATAAATTCACAAGTAAGAACATTTGAAAAAGATGTGAATTTATGTATCAAAACTTATTTTAATAATGTTCCAAAGGTTTATAAAACTATTAAAATAGATAAAACAGAAAGTATAGTTGTCAAATATGAAGATATCATTTCAGACCCTTTCAATTTTGTAAATAACATTTATAAATGGATTGGTGATTTTGATGGAGATGCCGAATACATAAAGAGAGTTATATCTACCAGGGATCCTTGGGATTTCAATGGTAGGATTATGTGTGGACTAAGATATTTTGATGGTATCAAAGATAAAAAGACTGAAATAGTATTGTCCGAAGATAAAGTAAAATCAATAAGAAAGATGGGGAAGGTTATAAAATGAAAATAGCATTTAATTTATTTAATGTTGGGCTTGGTAATAATGGCGGAAGTAGAACATTGTTGAAGTGCGGAGAAACTTTGAGTTCTCTTGGTCATGAAGTTATAATGTTCAGTAATGTTAAAAGTGGATATAGTTGGCATAAACCAATAGGCATAGATTTTGTGCCCGGTCAAAAATGTCCTAAATGTGATGTTGTTGTTGCTACTGGTCTTGAAAGCGTTCAAAATACTTTAGAGACACCGGCTGATAAGAAGTTTTACTATATCAGAGGATATGAAACGTGGAAAGCTACAAAAAAACAATTATTCGATTCATACAGTAAGTTACATTGCGTTGTTAATAGTGAATGGTTACACAGTCATCTAAAGAAAAATGGTATACATTCTGATCTAGTATATCCTGGCCTAGATATAGACAAATTTTATAATATGGGTCAAGAGAGAGAAAATATTGTTGGAGCCTTGTATAGCGAAAGACATGCAACTAAAAGACATGTTGATGCTATCAAGATAGCCAAACATGCTGGATATAAGATTGTACTTTTGAATAAGGATATTAAAAATCCGGACGAAAAGAAACTTAATAAATGGTATAATAGAATTAAAGTTTGGATATCTCCAACCGAATTAGAGGGTCTACATAATCCTCCTATGGAGTCATCTTTAGCTGGCTGTGCCTTGGTCAGCACAGACCATAAAAAAGCAGGAATGGGAGATTACTCTATAAATGGTAGAACGTCGCTTGTGTATGCCGCCAGAGAGCTTAAAGAGGCTGCTTCTTATGTTAAACGTTTGATGACAGATGAAGATGAAAGAGTTAAGCTGAATGGAGAAATGGTTGATTTGCTTAACAATAAGATCGGCGATAGAAAAACTAATATGGGCAAGATGGTATCGTTATTTAGTAAATAATTTAGGATTTTATTAATGAAAAAGAAATTGATATTATTGTATGGTGCGTTGACTAAAAAGAGAAATGAAAAATACCAGAAACTGATGATAGAGGGAGGATCTGTTTGTGGATACAGGTCTTATGCTGAAAGATTTGGTAATATCATTTATTTAAGTGATCAAAAAGTATATAAAGACTGGGAATTTAGTATGACAAATCCACAAAAGGTTATTAACTTCATAAATAAGTCTCCAGACGCAATGGTTTGGGCTGTTAAAAATGATCCAAATAGAGATGTAAAGATATTAAGGCATATAAAGAATAAGAAAGTTTACTATTCTTGCTGTGCAAATAATTTATATAATAAGTATTGTGATGTTAGTTTGGTAGATTCCAAATCTAGAATGGGTAAGAATTCTAAGATATGGTTTAAAGGCAAAGACAAAGATTTTTGGAAGCCAGTAGGCAATTATGATGAATTCGATTATTTATTGATGGGCAAAAGAGCAGATAAGAATGAATTGCTGTTTATAAAGAAGTTGAACAAGATAAAAGAAAAAAGAAGAGTGTTGTGGATAGGGGGTATGAGACATAAAGATAAAATTGACTCTATCCATGATGTGGTTTGTACTCCATTCTCTGGTGGGGATTTTGTCAGAGACAACATTAGTAGAGCCAAGGTTGGGATATTGTTTACTGAACATAAGGCGGAAGGATTCCCACAGTCATTTTTAGAGATGACAATGTGCGGATTGCCTGTGGTTTACAACAAGGACGCACCAAATAATAAGTATTATTTAAAAAATGATAACTGCGTTTTAACGGATAGAAAAAATTTAATAAAAAATTCAGAATGGTTGTTGAAAAATGTCGATCATAATAGGTGTAGAAGCTGTGCTATAGATAATTATAGCTTAGATGCTTCGTATGATAATATGGTAAGGATTCTATATGGCGAATAAAGTTATATCATTCTCTGATAAGGCATATTTTAAGTTTGGGAAACCATTCTTGCTGACCAGACACAAAGTTGACGCTGAATTTGTAGTATATTCTCCAGATTTGAGCGAAGATCAAATAGCGGTTCTTAAACAGCATGATATAGAACATAAGCATATTGATAAAGATATTTTTGAGAATAAAATGCAGTTTTTGAAATTCGATGTTTTGAAAAAAGAGATATCTTATGATGGCGGTGGTACTACATTTGTCGATTTTGATACTTTTTTTAATAAAGATTGGAATAAGATATTTGCAAATGATTTTGATTTAGGTATCACGGTTCGGAATAATTGTATCAAAACTAGATTGTTAAGGGCTTTCTCTAACGGGGGAGTCATTTTTTGTAAAAATAGCAAGAAATCTTATGAATTATGTGATTTTGCAATAAAAACTATGGAAAATGGAGGGGATGACTCGCTTCCCGAGTACGATACAATATATAGGACTCTTGAAGAAAATCGTCCTAAACATAAGACATGGAAGAGAGAGAATTTAAGATGGTGGGTAGACCAAGTTTTTCTCTCTTCTTTAGTTTTAAAGTATTTTAGATTAACGAAAAAATATCGTAGTGTAAAAGATATAGCAATATATAAGTTTGGAGAATATAATATCGGTCTATTTAATTGTGATACATATAATTATGTAGATCCAAACCTAAAAGATTATGGTAGAAAAGATGTTTATATCTATCATCTCAAAAATAAAGGAAGAGATATTGTTGAATCCTTCTGTAAGGAGATCAGAAAATGTCAAAAAAGAAAGTCTTAATAACAGGCGGTTGCGGTTTTATCGGTCATCACATGGTAGAACACCTTATCAAAAATACTGATTGGGATATTTATGTTCTAGATAAGCTTACATATGCTTCTGATGGTTTTGATAGATTGAGGGATATCGATTGTTTTGATATTAGTCGAGTTATGACATTGGCTACTGATTTCACTAATCCTTTGCCAGTAGGTGTTATATCTGAGTTGGGAGACATCAACTATATCATTCATATGGGAGCAGAAACTCATGTGGATAATTCTATTGTTGATCCAGGACCATTTGTTATGAGTAATGTAGTTGGAACTATGCATATTTTGGATTATGCTAGAAAGTTGTCAGATAAAGGCGTTTTGGAAAAAATGATTTACTTCTCAACTGATGAAGTTTTCGGACCAGCACCAGATGGAGTTGCGTATAAGGAGTGGGATAGATATAATTCTTCTAATCCATATGCTGCTGCTAAGGCTGGTGGAGAAGAACTATGTATGGCATATGCTAATACATATAAGATTCCAATTATGGTTACTCATACCATGAATGCATTTGGAGAAAGACAACATCCAGAAAAATTCATTCCAATGATTATTAAAAAGGTTCTATTGGGCGAAGACATGATTATTCATGCAGATGCAACAAAGACAAGACCGGGATCACGTTTCTATATTCATTGTAGAAATATTGCTAGCGCTATCGATTTCTTGTTGAAGAATGGAGAAAGTCGTGATAAATATAATATTGTTGGAGAAAAAGAAGTAAACAACTTAGAAATGGCTCAGTTTATTGCTGATGTTATTGGTAAGCCACTGAAGTACGAACTGGTTGATTTCCATTCTAGCCGTCCAGGGCATGATTTGAGGTATGCTTTAGATGGAACAAAAATGTCCAATATGGGATGGGATGTTCCTGTTAGTTTTGAAGATTCGTTAGAGAAAACAGTAAATTGGATGTTAGAAAGAAAGCAATGGATAGGTCTATAATATGGTTGATGCTGGTGATAATGAGTTTGAATTTAGGGTTTTTGCCATTAGACGAAGCGGTCATCATGCTGTTGTGAATTGGCTGGCTCATTGTTTTGAGTGTAGTTCTGCGTTTTGGTTTGCAGATATTCCATTCACAGAAATAAATGGTAAAACTATTTATACAAAAAGAAATCTTGCAAATTATGGAAAATGGAGAAAAAGATGTAATAAGGCATCTAAGTGTAAACCATATGTTGATGAGAATAGGGTCAAAAATTTGACAAGATGTAGTAAGAAATGTTTAATTCATACTTATGAAGATAAAATGTTAAGTGAAGTTTTTGACAAAATAGATAGTTCAGATAATGGAAATAGTAAGAAAATTTATAATGTTATTATTTTAAGAGATTTACCTAACTTAACGGCTAGTCGTTTAGCTAAAAGTGAAAAAGGAGTTGGGATTCTTCCTATGTATGATGAACAAAATGGTAATGTCCGAAGCGTGGAAAGATATATGGAGGTATATAATGAGCATATAGATTATTTTCTAGGAAATTCTGATTTAAATAATTTATTATGTATAAGCTATAATAAATGGTTCTCAAATAAAAAATATAGGAAGTCTTTATGTAAGAAAATTGGAATTGCTTTTTCAGATGCAGGAAAAGATATTGTTTTATCTGCCGGCGGTGGAAGTAGCTTTTCTAGATTAAAATTTCATAATGATGGAAGCAGAATGGATGTTCTTAGAAGATATAAATATAAAGATGCCAATAGACCTGGTTTTGTAAATGTACGGTCTAGAAATGGATATAAAAAAGTTATGTTAAATGATGAGTTGAAAAAGAAATCTATAAAAGTTTTTGGAATATAATAAAAATGTTAAATAAATTGGCTAAAAAATATTCAACAGATAAAGGGAGTAATGGTCATAATTATGTTGAGACATATTCTCTTTTTTTTGATCCTATTAGGAACGATGTAAAGAATCTTCTTGAAATTGGGATAGATAAGGGAGCATCAATAAAGATGTGGTTGGATTATTTTCCTAATGCTGTTATATATGGAGTAGATATTCTAAAATCAAAATTTTGGCAAAAGAAGAATGATCGTTTTATTCCTAGTATATGCAGGCAAGATGAAATGCATAAGTTAGATGTTATTAAGGGTATCAAGTTTGATATCATCATAGATGATGGCTCTCATGCCGCTCACGACCAACAGATTACATTCCAATCTATGTTTGATCGTTTGAATCCTGGCGGTCTTTATGTTATAGAAGATCTACACACAAAAAGAAAAAAGCAGACTATGTTCCGTATACTGTAGATGTTTTTAGAGATTATATAGATAATGGCAAAATTGTATCACCGTTTATAGAGAATATAGTAGTTGACAATATTGTTAGTTGTGAATTACATAATACAGATAAAATGTGCATTATTAGGAGAAAGTAATGATTCTTGATTTTACAACTACTGCGGTAGCACGACCTAAGATAGTGGATAGAACTTATGCATCATTTCATAAAAATTTGAAAGGTATTGAGTTCGATAAATGTACTTTATACATTAATATTGATCCTCTACCAGCTAGTGTAGATAGAAATAAGGTTATAAAAGTTGCGGAAAAATATTTTGGCAAAGTTGTAGCTAATACTCCCGAGCAAGGAAATTATACTCAGGCTTATAATTGGTGTTGGTCATCTGCTCAGACTGAGTATATTTTTAATCTAGAAGATGATTGGACTTTGAAGGAAGAAGTAAATGTCGATAGAATTATGCGTTTCTTCGATGCCCACAAAAACCTTTTTGAAGTAGCATTAAGAGCTTATCCTTATGTCTATCAAAAATGTCCAACATCTCCAGCTTTCTTACATGAGAGATTCTATAAGAAGGTCGGGGGCAATTTAGATCCTACTTTGAATCCTGAGACTCAGTTGAGAGGTAAAAAGTTTGGTATAAAAATGCCTTGTAAAGCAGAAAATATATCTCACGAAGGAAAGGTATGTGTTTATCCTAAAAACGTTAAGAAAGTAATTTTAAAAGATATAGGTCGAGAATGGATAGAATCTTCTAAGTTTAAAAGACCTCCAAAGAAGGCTAGATTCACAACATGGGTGACAAAATGAAAGAAATAGATTTTATTACATTTGTATCTAAAAATTCTTCTGACTATGCGGAGTTTTTACAAAAAACCTGCAATATATTTAAGAGCGATGACACAAAAATAAATTGGAAGTGTCTTAAATCTAATGATGATGAAAGACTTCCTAAAGGCTATGAGCATGTAAAAACTGTAGAAAATGATATACATCATAGTTCTTTGAATCATTCTATGTTGTTGAATGAATCTTTGAACCATATACAAAGTGATTATGCTATTATTGCTGATGCTGATATAGCCATTCTTTATCAAGACTGGGATAAATTAGTGATAGATAAACTAGATTCTGGATTAGGATGTTTTGGTTTTTCTTATCATGATGACGGTCCTCGATATAAAGATTTTCCAATTGTATTTTTCTTTTGTTTAAGAAAAGATATGTTGAAGGATGTTGAGCTTGATTTTAGACCAAAAGTAGAAAAGAATAAAGAATCAGTATGCAGATCAGTGATTAGAGATAGACAAAATGCAATGTATTTTAATAGACCAGTAGGTTACCAGATCAAATGTGATACAGGTTGGCAGTTGCCTTTACAGATTAGATCAAAAGGATATGAGGGAGAAGGAATAAAATGTGTGAGAGTTAATGAAAAGGGTATAAAATTGCCTTTCAGAAGTAAAAAACAAAAGAAGTTCTGCCTCACTAAGCCAACTCATATGGCGGAATGGCATTATGATGATAAGTTGTTTGGAACTCATAAGCAAGCATGTAGAAGCCATAATTTATATAAGAGTGATTGGGGTAGAACATGGAAAGATAGAATCGAGTTATATATAGAGGATAATGCATAATGGATAGAGATAAAATGCCTTTCGCAAAAGGTCACCATACTAGAATTATAAAAATGGTTGCCAGAGGATTAAATGAGGCGAAAAAGTTAGATAATTATTTGGAATTAGGAATCAGAAATGGACGTAATTTTAATGAAGTTGCTAGGTTCGCTAAAACGGCTTATGCTGTAGATATAGACAAAAGATGGTACAAGCCTATTAAGGATAATAAGAATTTAGTTTGGTTTCATGGGGCTACAAAGGACTTTTTGACTTCTTATGAAGGCGAGAAGTTCGATTTAATTTTTATAGATGCTGATCATAAGCATGAATCAAGTTTAGAAGATTTTCAATTGTCTTTGCCATTATTAAAAGATAATGGAATTATTTTGATACATGATACATATCCAACATGTGAAGAACTAGTCTCATATAGTTATTGTGGAGATACTTATAAGACTGCACAATGGATCAAGGATAATATGCTAGATGAAGTCGAGGTTGTTACGTTGCCATTTTATTACGGAGTTTCTGTAATTAGAAAAACTAAAAAGCAATTAGATTGGATGAATGATGAATAAAGTTGTTTACACTGTTATAATAGGTGATTATAAATTATATGAACCAAAGGTGGACAACCCGAACTGGGATCATGTATGTTTTACTGATAACGTTAATATGAAGTCTGATAGTTGGGATATAAGAATAGTAGAAAATGAAGATAATTTATCAGATAGGAAGTTATCTAGAAAACCTAAAATACTTAATGATTATTTTTTAAAAGATTGTGATTTATCTATATACATAGATTCTAAATTTAGTATATCTTGTGATTTAGATAAATTTGTGTCTAGACAGTCTAAAGATCACAATATTACTATGATGAGTCATCCATCGAGGACTTGTTTATATGATGAAGCTGAATATTGTTTGAAAAAGGGCATCGGCGAAAAAGAAAATATCAAAAAACAGATTGCGAGATATAAAAAAGCTGGTATGCCAAGACAGCAAGGGCTTACTGCTGGTGGTATTATAATAAGAAAGCATGGCATAGAGAATCAAACTAGATTTATGGAAAAATGGTTTCAGGAATTAGTTGATGGTAGTGATAGGGATCAAATAGGTTTCCCTTATGTTTTATGGAAGAATGAATTAGATTTATTTCATATGCCTTTCAAAAAAACATATAAACGATTCAGGAGATAGTATGAGAAAGATTTTTATAGATTGCGGGGCTTGGAATGGTTTGTCGGTAAAGTTCTTTATGGATAATATTCCTGGATGGAAAGAATATGAGATGTATGTATTTGAGTGCAATGAAAAATTACTTGAAAATATAGAAAAATTGAAGAAAGAATATGACGCTGATAATATGACTATTATTAATAAGGCCGTTTGGGTTAATGATGATCACATAGAATTTTATCTTGGTGGAGTAGGCTTTTCTGAATCAAGTTCTTTAATCAAAGAAAAGAAAACAGGTAATATAGATGTGGGTCATCCAGTAAGAGTTCCATGTGTCGATCTAAGTAAATGGATAACAGATAATTTTGATATAGATGACTATATCTTATTGAAAATGAATATAGAAGGAGCAGAATATCCAGTTCTTAGAAAAATGGTTAATAATAATTCTATAAAATATATTAATAATTTATATGCTGCTTGGCATCATAAAAAAATAGGAATGGGTAAGAGACATCATAGAAGTTTGATTAAAGATATTTTATCGACTGAAACAAAGTTATATAGATGGGTTTTGGAACATGATAAAGATTGTAATATAACTGTCGCTATGAATGAGTTTATAAATAGTATAAGGGAATAAGATGAAAGAGTATAAAGATAAATGGAATTCTTACGAAAAAGGCAAGGTTAATTGGATAGACGGTAATAGAGGGCATAATTGTAGAAAATACTATGTTAACTATGTTTTGAAAAATGATTTCAATAGTATATTAGAGGTCGGTGGCAGCGAACTTTCAGAAGCTAAAGCTATATTGAAAAAGAAAAAGCTTAGATATTGCACAGCAAATATCTCTGATTTTTTCTTGGAATTCGTTGATGAAACTGATGGCGTAGAAGGTTTTAAGGCAGATATGGTCGATCTTCCGTTTGAAGATAAGCAATTTGATCTTGTTTATGCAAGTTCTGTTTTGGAACATTCACCAGATATAGAAAGCTCTATAGTGGAATTCGCCAGAGTCGGTAAGCGATTTTATTTCAATATGTTTAAATGGTTGATGCATGGTGGTAGTTTAAAGTCTCAATATAGGGAGCGTAGACAGTTTTTCTCTACTGCTTTTAACATACATAAATTGATGGGATTAATAGGAAAGTATGGTAAAATAGAAAAGAAATTTATTTCTAAACGAGTTAAAAAAGGTAAGGTTTCGTTTGATAGAACTTATGGTAAATCGTGTACAAAAGATTATCATAGAAATGGTAATTTTTTAACATTAATAGGAACATGGAAATGATGATTTTTTTCGTACATATACAAAAAACTTCTGGCAGTAGTATAAATAAGATACTAAAATCTCAAAAAAATTGTCGTATACGGTATAAAAATGATGATCGTATATGGTATAAAAGTTTTGATAAATATCGTGAAAAAAATATTTTATCTGGTCATGTTCCATATGGCATACATAAGAAGATGAATTTGAGAAAGTTTTCTTATTTCACTTTTTTAAGAGATCCTATTCAAAGATGGAAGTCTCAATTTTATCATGGATTGGATAGAGATAAGTCTATAGGTTATTATCTATTTGAGAAAAATGGGAATGATCTGAAACGTTTTCTTGAGTGGTGTATAAGAAATGAAGTTTCTTCTAATATCATGGTTAAACAAATTTATGGTATGGAGTCAGTTAATAATATATTAGAATGGCGAGAATGGGAAAAATGGAAATGTGGTGATAAAAAAATATCATATGACGAATTAAAAGAAATGAATAAAAATAAAAATTATGGAAATAAAGATTTTGGTTATTTTCAAATTTATGGTTGGTCAGGAAGAAATAAAAAAACATCTGACAAATATTATAATACAATGCTTGACGAGGCCAAAATAAATCTAAAACATAAATTTGATTTTGTGGGATTGCAGGAAAATTCTTATGAAGATCATGTAAGATTATGTAAATTCTATGGTTTTAAAGCTCCTAAGAAAAACGTTGTTGTTAGAAAAAGCTCTAAAAAAGAACAGTTTGATTGGGAAGATAAAGAGGTCGTTGCTTTATTGAATGAATTAAATAAATACGATATTGAATTATATAAATATGCAATTTCCGAGGTTGTGAAATGAAAAAAAGAAAACCATTTTCTAAATTTTTGCGAGAAAATGTAAAACTAGTTAATATAGAAATTTTGCCAGTAGAAATAGACAAAATACATTGCCAGTATAATTATGATAGATTCAAACTATATAGAGAAGTTGTAAGGAAAGGATGCAACTATAATGAAATTCTAAATATAAGTGAATCACCACATTGTGATTTGTTACGTAATTATATAGATAATAAAGAAAAGGTTTTTGATAATATCAAAAAAAGCATGTATTATAGAATGCATAAGCTATATGGAAAAAATCATAAATGGACGATTAATAAAATTAAAACGTTTTTCAATTTATATGAAGACATAAAAAAGAGAGGTTTTATAGGAGAAATAGTTTTAATAAATAAGCCAGTTGTCGAAAATAAATATAACGATGGTTATGAGATATACGAGGGGCATCATAGAACATCATGTTGTTATATGTTAGGGTTAGATACTGTTAATTCTCAATTAGTTAGAACTGATATAGTATGATTTTTAAAAAAATAAATTCTATTTTTGTTCACATTCCTAGAACAGGGGGAACAAGTATATCTACTGCTTTGAGGAAATATTCAGATCAGGAGGTAAAAGTTTTACCAGAAGGATTAATGATTGTACCTGGTGGTAAACATAAAAATTCTACAGAACTCGCAAAAACAATAGATAATTTTGATAAGTATTTCAAATTTTGTTTTGTAAGAAATCCTTGGGATCGTTTTGTGTCTTTTTACACATGGTACAGAACTAGTAACGATTTCAAAAAGTTGAACGAGGTAAGACATAAGATGTATAGAAATATGAATTTTGAAGAATTTATAATTCATATAACAAAAAGAGCTAAATTGCAGTCTGATTTTATTTTAGATAAAAAAGATAATATAATAGTAGATTTTATAGGAAGATATGAAGATTTAAATGATGATTTTTCTAAATTATGTTCGATGCTTAATATAGAAGAGAAATTGCCAGTTATGAATTCAAGCAAACATAAAAATTATAAAAAATATTATAATAAAAAGACAAAAGATATGGTATACAAGGCCGTTAAAAAAGATATAGAATTATTTGGATATAAATTTTAATATGAAAACTATACAAAAAATATTAAATACGGAAAAAGGGAAAAATGCATTGATAGTAGGAGCAGGGGCTTCTATTAATAGTCATAAAGATAAGATAGAAGCATTCATAGAAGATAAAATAGATATAACATTTGGCATTAATAATATGACTTCTTTTATTGTACCAGACTATCATGTTTGGACTAATAGACAAAGATTATTAGATTTCGGAGATAATATCCATAAAGAATCTAAAGTCATGTTCGGTCGGAATATACCAGAGAAGATAAGAAGAAAATATTCTAATGATTATGTTCTTATAAAATATACTGATAATGAAAAAGAACAAATGAGTTTTAAGAATGGAGTTATAAGAGGATATTATAGAACTGCTGGATGTTTATCTATTATGATAGCCCATTTATTAGGATGCAAGAATATATATATAGTTGGAATGGATGGATATACTTATTATTTTAATAACAAAGATGATATGAATGGTCAGCATTTATATGGGTCAGGATTAACGGATAAAAATAATTTTTCTGAATGTAAAAAGAAAGATGATATTGTTTTAAATACTTTGACTTATCTATGGTTTTACGGAATAAATTTCAATATTATTACACCTACTGTATTCAAGGATTTCTATAAGGAAATGTTATGAAAAAGGATTTAAAAGATAGTATATTAAATTCTAAAAAGGGTTTAAGAGTATCTAATCAAAAAAGAACTATTTGCGAAGTTAATAGAGAGATATATGATCTATGTATAACAGAATTGTTGGAGAAAGATGAAGATCTATGTAGAAGAATAGTTGCTTTGGTGGAAGAAGCTTTTATTATGGGAATGAAGATGAATAATAAGCTGATAGAATATAAGTTCGATACAGATAAATTATTTGATAAGATGGATGAGTCAACTATCAAAAAAAATACCAAGAAGAGAAAGGAAAGGGCTAGATTGCTTGAAGTGTATAAGTCAAATCAAAAGTTACTGAAAGATGTTGAAAAAGGAGACAAGAATGGCAAGTAAAATAAAAGTTTTGGATTGTACATTCAGAGATGGTGGATACTACAATAACTGGGATTTCGATATTGATTTAGCTAATAAATATTTTGCAGCTATAGAAAAATCTAAGATTGATGTTATTGAAATCGGATTCAGGTATACTCCTAAAGATAAACAATTAGGACCGTTTGCTTATTGTAAAGAAGATTTTTTGAGAACTCTTAATCTGCCTTCTTGCTCTAAAGCTGTCATGATAAATGCAAAAGATTTCATAACATATGAGGGAGGGGCAAAAAAATGTGTAAATGATTTGTTTGTCCCAAAAGAAGATTCTGTTATAGATATTGTTAGGATTTGCGCATATTTAGATCAAATTGAACAATGTGAACCTATTTGTAAAGAGTTGAAGCAGTTGGGCTATATGCCTACATTCAATATCATGCAAATTTCTGGCAAAGATTCAACGTATATAGCTGATGCGGTTAAAATGATATCTAGCTGGGAATCTGTTGATGTTCTTTATATGGCAGATTCTTTTGGGTCTATGGATGAAGAAGAACTAGATAGGATATGTGCCATATTAAGAGACAACTGGGATAAAGATTTGGGAATACATGCTCATAATAATAAAGGAAGAGCTTTAGATAATACAATTTATGCTGCTTCTGAGTTGGGTGTCGAATGGTTAGATGGCACGATGTTGGGAATGGGCAGAGGATCAGGAAATGCTAACACTGAAAGTTTTTTGATAGAGCTTAATAATGGCTGGGGTTTAAAATATCAAACAGATGAGATATTTGGTCTTGTAATGGGTGATTTTGAAGAGTTGAAGAAGAAATACGGGTGGGGAACTAGTCTTTTATATTATATTGCAGCAATGAATGATATACATCCAACATATATACAAGAGATAATGAGTTCTGTTAGTTATAATAATTCTCAAAGAGTTAAATGCGTTAATAATCTATCTAAGAGCGAAAACTCCAATAAATACAATGGTGATATATTAAGTGTTGCTATGATGGATGGTTTTAGCAATAAAAAGGAAAATTACGACATGGATATCAAAATAGTTATACCTGCTAGATATAAAAGTTCTAGATTTCCTGGGAAGTCTTTAGTAGATTTAAATGGGAAAAGTTTAATACAGAGAGTTTGGGAAAGATGTTGCTTGGCTCTTCCAAAAGAAAATGTGTTTGTAGCTACAGAAGATGAGGTTATAAAGAATCACTGTGAGGAACGTGGCATACAGGTGATTATGACAACTGATAAATGTATGACAGGCACAGACAGGGTTTATGAGGCTTCTCTTAATTTAAATGCAGATTTGATTGTCAATGTCCAGGGGGATGAGCCACTGATATCTCCAGATGATATTACTAATGTGATTGAAAAACATATCGCATCGCCAGAAAAAGTACATTGTGGGATGTGCCAAATCTTTAAAGAAGAAGATTTTAGGAATCCATCTATTATAAAAGTTGTCACTAAGGAAAATAACGAGATGATACTTATGAGCAGGGCACCGATTCCTACTACGAAGAAGTCAGAATTCAAAAAGGCCATGAAGCAAGTATGTATTTATGCTTTTCCTAAGAAAGCTCTAATTGATTTTGGAAATAGTAAGCAAAAAACTGTATTGGAGTCTATAGAAGATATAGAGATTTTAAGATTTATAGAGTTAGGCTATGATATAGAAATGGTTGAGGTTTCAGATTCTTCTATTGCAGTAGACTATCCAGAAGACGTTGATAGAGTCATTAGAGCTATTAAAGAGTATGACAACATACATGGTTAAGAATGAAGAAAATTATATTTATTGTAGGAGATGGTATAGGAAATCAAGTGCAGACAATCCCTGCATTGGTATATTTGAAAAAGAAATATGGATATTTTGTAACAGTCTATAACACTATGCCTACAACTAAAAAACCCACTAAGATACTATTTGAGCATATAGCAGACGAAATAGTTATTAGAGGAGAGCCAATAAATAAACCTATTTATGCAGGGCAATTTATTACATCTCGTGGATGGGATAAACCACTAAAACATGTAAAAATACTAAACTCTAGGCACTGTAAGAATATTACAAAAGTATCTGAAATTGAATATAATTTATCTATTGTAGATACAGGCTATACAAATGAGGATTTCTCTATTGATGAGGATCTTTATTCCCATGTGCAGACAAGTATAGATGTTCCAGATATTATCGTACATAATGGTTATAGCAAAGTCTCTTCTGCTGCTAGGAGAAGATGGGAGTGTAAGAGTTATTCTAGATATAAAGAGTTATGCCGTAAACTACTATCCAGAGGGTTCTCAGTCGGTTCTATTGGATCAAAAGACGAATATGTGCCAGGAACCCTTAATCTCACAGGTCTTAATCTGAGGGATTCTATGGGCGTTATCAAAGGTTCTAAATTATTAATATCTAATGATACTAGCACCTATCATATTGCTAATATTTTATGTAAAAATAACATAGCAATTTATACTATGACAAACCCTGGAAAGAATTATGATCAGAGATTCCATAAATTTACTAGTATAATAAGAAAGAAAATGTCTTGCTCTCCATGCCAGAAGAAAGCACCTGACTTTTGGTTATACAATAAGAAGCAATGTGGATGGCGATGTAGGGACATAAAACCCGATATAATAGTAAATAAAGCAATAGAGATAATATCATGAAGAAGATTTTGATAAAATTTCCAACTAGACAAAGACCGAAACTATTTAGAAAAATTCTTAGTCAATATAGGAATTTATTATCTGGTAAGAATGAAGTGGAATTTATTATATCTATGGATTCTGATGATCGTTCTATGAATAACCTTGAAATACGTAAGATGTTAGATAAAAAAAATCTAAAATATTTTTATGGAAATTCTAAAAGTAAGATTGAAGCTATCAATTGTGATCTGGGAAATGTTGATTTTGATATATTGCTCTTAGCTTCTGATGATATGACTCCCAAAATAAAAGGTTATGATGAAGTAATTATAAAAAATATGAAAAAGTATTTCACTGACACTGATGGGGTTCTTCATTTTAATGATGGAAGAATGGGTATAAAGTTAAATAGTTTCCCTATAATGGGGAGAAAATACTACGATAGATTTGGATATATTTATCATCCAGATTATACAAGTTTTTATTGTGATGAGGAATTCCAGAGAGTTTCTGAAAGGATGAAGAAGTCAGTCTATATAGATAAGATTATTTTTAAACATGATTGGAAAGGGCCAGAAAAGAACATAAAATATAAACCAGATGATTTATATTTAAAAAATGAAAAGTTTTTTAAGCAAGATCGTAATATTTTTAAACAACGTGTATTAATGGGTTTCCCATTAGATTCTATATCTAATTATGCAGAAAAAGTACAAAAAGAAAATGCTATCAGAAAAGAAACTATAAAATCAGTTCGTAAAAAGATAGAAGAGAAAAAGTTTTCTTTATTATTTAGAATATATATCGATTTTTGGAAACAAGAAGATAGAATAGAAAAATTCGTAAAGCCATTTGTATCATTGTCTTCTGGTAATTATAATATACTGATAGATTTGATAATAGAAAACAGAAGAGTATCAAGAAATATTAATATTAAAAATGTTTCTTATGTTAAAAATATAAAGATAATACGAGGTACTTTTGCTAGTAAGACTGATGCATTTAATTCAAATATAACTAGAGATTTCGACATATTAATACCTACTCATAATAAAATGTCTCCTTCAAAAAAGGGTTATGATGAAGTAATTGTTAATAGTTTTGTTAAACATTTTCCAGATTTAAAAGGAGTTATCCAGTTTAAGAGTAGTAAACATGGAGTCTTTTTTGATAAATGTATTGGTATAGGAAGAAGAACATATAATAAAAATAAATATGTTTTTTCTGATCAGTATAAACATATATATCATGATGAAGATTTAATAGAAAGGTGCAGGGTAAACGATAATTATATATATGTGAATAATAAAATAATGAATAATAGCAATTTATCTACACAGTTCTCTAATCCTGCTGCAAAAAAGATTTTTGCTTCTGATAAGAGAATTTTTGATAATAGAAAATATAGGGTGGTCACATAAATGAAATTGTTGATAAAATTTCCAACCAGATTCAGAGAAAAGAAATTCAGAAATACCTTAGATAGGTACTATAAGTTCTTATCTGGTAAACATGATTATGAGTTTATCATTTCTATGAATGAAAATGATCCTTCAATGAATAATATTAAGATGAAAAAATATCTTTTGAATAAGGAAAATCTAAAATATTTTTATGGTAAGTTTAGAAATAAAGTAGAAGCGATTAATGGAAATCTAGATAATGTTGATTTTGATGTGTTACTTTTGGCTTCTGATGATATGATCCCGATAGTTAAAGGTTATGACGATATAATTATGAAAAATATGAAAAAGTATTTTTCTAACACTGATGGAGTTCTTCATTTTAATGATGGTAGAAGAGGTAAAAGACTAAATACGTTGTCCATAATGGGAAAAAAGTTTTATGATAGATTTGGATATATTTATCATCCAGATTACACCAGCTTTTATTGCGATGATGAATTTACAGAAGTAACAAAGAAAATGAAAAAATGTAGATATATTAATCAGGTTATTATAAGGCATTCATGGGTGGAATATACTGGTAAAGATTTTTCTTATATGAGGAATCTAAAGTATATGCATTTAGATCAAAGAGTCTATGCAAAGAGAAAAAAGAGGGGATTCCCTAAAAGTAGGATTTCTTAAATATGAAAGCCATAGATACGGAAGAAAAGTTGAATCATATTTTACACAATGATTCTATTAAGATAGACGATGCAGCTTTATATGATATATGTTTGAAAGGACAGGGTAAAAGAACCTGCAAATATATCATGAGATCTGAAAATGGTTTTTTTTGTGCTAAAAATACAGAATTGAAAGAATATTTGGATGGTCTGTCCAAAGACGGAGAGATCGGATGTTCTGGTGATAATTGTCAAGGGCGTTAAATTTTAAATAAATAGTGTACTTCATGTAGGTTAATATTATGGCTAAGAAAAGTTCAAAAAAGAGGAGAGTCAAAATGGCATTAGTCAGCGAGATCGATGAAGTATTCATCATACTGAATAAAGTACAGACTAGCAATGAAGCACAAACTTTTTATCTAAAAAGAAAAGATGGAAATATTGCTCCTACAGTAGAAAATATAATAAACGATTCTACTTTAACATATGAAAAAATAGAAAAGAAGCATCGAATAGTTTATTGTGTATCTCCCGGCGATGTCGATTTTGCCGTAGATATAGAACTTGAAGAATTTGAAGATGAATTTTTAGAAAATTTTGAAATTATATGACAAAAACCTGGTTTCTGCCCTATAATATAGAAAGAACGGAAAAGGATGACAAAAATGGGAAGCAGTATAGTTAAAAAATTACATGACGTTGGGCTAGTCAACCCTCCAAGATTCGTACCAATCAATATGCATTATGAAGTCATCACTGGCTCAGTTGCATATGGGATGTCTGGAGATACTTCTGATATGGATGTGGTTGGGTTCTGCATTCCACCAAAAGATATGGTATTCCCGCATCTTCGTGGTGAGATTGAAGGGTTCGGTAGACATAAAAAACGGTTTGAGAACTGGCAAGAACATCATGTTATGCATAAAGATAAAGAATATGATATGACTGTCTATTCGATTGTTAAGTTCTTCTCTTTATGTATGGAGATGAACCCAAACATGGTTGACTGTTTGTTTGTACCTGATAATTGCATTATTCATTCAACTCAAGTCGGTCAGATGTTGCGTGATAACAGGCATATGTTCCTGAGCAAGGCTTGCTGGCCGAAGTTCAAGGGTTATGCTTATTCGCAGTTGAAGAAGATGAAGAATAAGAATCCAGAACTGGGAAGTAAACGTGCTGCATTGATTGATAAGTTTGGATATGACACCAAATTCGCTTCGCATGTGGTCCGGTTGATAGGAGAGGTACAGCAGATATTAACTTTAGGTGATTTGAACTTGCAACAGGATAGGGAAAGGTTGAAAGCTATTCGTCGCGGTGAATGGACTCAGGAACAAATAGAAGAATTCTTTACTCGTATGGAGCAAGAGCTTGAGACTGCATATAATGAATCTAAGTTGCCTTGGGGACCAGATGAATCCAAGATTAAGAAATTACTGTTGGAGTGCCTAGAACATCATTATGGTTCTCTAGAAAAGGCTATTTCGGTTCCAGGTAAGGAATTACAGGCTCTTGAGGAAATCTCTGAGTTGTGTCATAAGGCTCTTGGGCGATAAAAGAAAGTTTGATAATTTGTCAAAAAGTGCAGAAGAATCAAGGGATAATTCTGTTTAGAAGTTAAAGAAATTTATTTTAATGGAGAAAATTTATGAAGTACGAAAAGCTTGTATCTGAGATTTGTGGAGATAATTGGACAAGAGCCTCTTTTGAGGAACAAGAAGGTGGCTACGGAGTAGCTATGCTTATGGCTTTTATCGAGGGAGCAACTCCTTCTTTGCCAGAATTAGCTAAGGCTCTTAATATACCTATCTCCGAAAGAGTCTCCAAGGCTTATGATCGGATGGTAAGAAGCGGATTGTTCTCCATTGGTTTCAACGCGAGAAAAGATAAAGAGCTTAATGGAATAGGTTTTTGTTCTGATCGTGATGGAAGAATTCCTACATGGAGTAATAAAGATGCATCTAAGAGCGCATGGTGTCAAGTAGCTGCTGTTGCATCTGGAATTTTATATAGATATTATGGCAAATAATAAAGGGTTCTAGTCTCATTATATTAACTATATATAGTTAATATCTCCCTTTCTATATAACAATTTTAGTAGAAAGGTTATATCCCGGGGCTACATAATCCCTTTATGTAGCCCCTTTTTTATAAGGTTATTTATGAATCATTTTGAAAATATAATATATCAATTTATGAAAGAAAAAGTATTTGATCCTCCCGAGAGGGAAAAAATAGATTCTATCGACAGGTTAATCATTTTTGCGAAAAAAAATAATCTTACAACAGAGCAGATAAGGAAAAAAGTAATACAGGAATTGAGTTCAAAAGTTTCAAGACAAAAATATATTGATAGACACGAAATGGAGATAAAATGGCAAAGTTCTTAGTTATTCAAGAAAGTTTTACGAAATCGAAAAAGACAAAAGCATATTTGGGTAAAGATTATAATTGTATGGCATCTGTAGGTCATGTTATAGATTTGCCAGCAAAGAAGATCAGTGTGGACATTAAAAATAACTTCACACCTAGTTATGAAGTTATGCCAGATAAGAAGAAAGTTTTAAACGATATTCTTAAAGCTGCTAAAAAAGTAGATACAGTTTATCTTATGTCCGATCCAGATCGTGAAGGCGAGGCGATTGCGTGGCACATTTCTACTCATTTGCCTGCTGGCACTAAATTCAAAAGAGCTAAGACAAACTCTATCACCAAAAAGGCTGTAAAGGACGCTATAGATAATGCTGCTGATATCGACATGGACCTTGTTGATGCTTATGAGGCAAGAAGAATTTTAGATCGTCTGTGCGGGTATAAATGCTCTTTCTTGGTAAAACAGGCAACTGGTGGAGCCTCAGCAGGCAGAACTCAATCATCTGGTTTGAGAATACTTGCAGAAAGAGAAAAAGAAATAAAAAGTTTTATCCCAGTTATATACTGGCCAGTTGAGACAGAACTATTAACTGATAAACATGAAAAGATAATAGCTCTGATCAAAACTCCTAAGCCACTAGATATCTCTACGAAAAAAGAAGCAGAAGAGATTATAAACACCTTAAAAACCAAAGATATATTGGTGTCTAAATATGACGTTAAGACTGAAAAGGCTAAACCTTACGCTCCTTTCACCACTTCGACTTTACAACAGTCAGCATCTAGTTTCTTAGGGTTTAGTCCTGACAGAACAATGAAAGCTGCTCAAAAGTTATATGAGGTTGGGGCAATTACTTATCATAGAACTGATTCTGTAAGTATTGTAAGCAATTTTGTTGATTCCACTGTAGATTATATTAAGAATAACTATAAAAAAGATTATCTGCCTAGTAAGAAGAATTTTTACAAAGCAAAATCTAAGAATGCCCAAGAAGCTCATGAGGCTATCCGTCCTACAGATGTTTTAGTTAAAGAATGGATAGGTAGCGGATCAGATGAAGCTAAGATTTATAAAATGGTATGGAAGAGAGTAGTCGCTTCTCAAATGTCTCCTGCTATATATGAACGAAGAAGCGCTGAATTTAAATGTCAAAAATATGTACTTTCGGCGAATGGTAGTAAAGAAATGTTCGATGGTTTCAGATTAGTCTGGGATTATTCTGACATATCTGATAAATTCTTGCCTGATCTAAAGATCGGAGATAAAGTCATTTTGATAGATGCAAAAACAGAGAAGAAGCAAACAAAGCCTCCAACTAGGTTTAGCGAAGCTAGTTTTATTAAAGAACTAGAAAAAATGGGTATTGGTCGTCCTAGTACTTATGCCACCATTCCAAAAACGTTGAAAGCTAGAGGATATGTAGAAGTAGGAAAAGGTAAATCTATTGTTACAACGGATTTAGGAATTGGAGTATCAGACTTCCTCATTAAAGCAGATTTTTGTTTTATAGATTTGAAATTTACTTCTAGCATGGAAGATGAGTTGGATGAAGTATCAAATGGTAACTCCGCAAAACTAGCAGTATTGGATAAGTTTTGGACTAGACTCAAAAAGGATATAGACAATGCTAATGGTTTGAAGAAGAAAATTAACTTAACTGATTATGATTGTCCTAAATGTAAATCTAAACTTTCTCTAAAGCATTCCAAGTTTGGAAAGTTTTATGGATGTAGTGGATATCCTAACTGTAAGTATACTGCCAAGATAAGTAAAGATGGGAAGCCCATTGAGAAAGAGAAAAAAGAAATTGTTTACAGCGACCACAAATGTCCAAAGTGTAAATCGAAAATGATAGAAAGAAAGAGCAAGTACGGGAAGTTCTTCGGATGCAGCACATATCCTAAGTGTAAGGGTATGAGAGATTCCGAGGGCGATCCCATTAAGAGCAAAAAATAAAATGGGAATGATTGTAGAAAATTGTTCTATGGGTTATACAAGTCCAGGGCAATATAACGCATCTATTAAAAATTGTTCTGTGGGTTATATAAGTTCAGAGCAATATAGCGCTACAGCTAAAGCGTTTACCGAAGCTGAGAAGAAAAAATTTTCTAAGTATGAAGCTAAGAAATGGAAAAATTTTACTAAATCAGAACTCTCGGATATGTGGTGTGAAGTAACAAAGGCTCCTGAAAAAAGTAAAGATGATGAAATGAACGGTATAAAATATTGCAAAAATATGGATGAATCATTTAGATTTTTGGAAGAACATTTTTCTAAAATAGCTCCTAATATGGTTTTATATCTTTTGTACAAAGAAAAAGGTAAAAGACACACTTTCAATGTTTTACATAGTCTTCCGAATTTGTCAGTTCGTAGAAAAGTTACAGGCCCGGATGAAAATCAAAAACAAGATAGTGTTGCGATATCTGCTACTTGGAAAGGCAGAAAAGATCATAAAATAAATTCCGAAGATCAAAGTTTGTCAGAGATTCTTGGGGATAACGAAAATGATAACTGGAATAAAGTAACAGGATTCAAGTCATATGGTTACAAGAAGAAAAAATTTATGAATAGTGCTGGGAAAGAAGATATTTTAGAAGAAAATGATTATAGATGCCAATCTTTTATATGTCTTAATAAGCCTAGGCAAATTTATGCTTTTAAGTGGGGATTCGAGATTGTAACAGATTCCGTGATAGATCTTATTGCTATACGATTAGATTATCATGGAATAATCAAAGATACAGAAAAATTAGAAGTAACCCATGTTGATGCTGGATGGATGAAAGAAGAAATAGATGCTACTTTAGGTAAAGAATTTGTTTTTCCCATAGAAAATAATCATGTTGACAATTTGATTATGATATATGATGGAGATGAATATAAAAGAATAAATATTGACGATTTGTTATTGAGAAGCACACCACCGGAAATAGTTGTTGATGTTGGTCAAAAAGCCAAATTCAATTTGGATATTTAGTTAGGAGAGAAGTATGAGTAAAAATATGTTGGCAGGGGGTAGAGGATATTTGGCTGGTCCTATCACTTATGTCGATGATGATGGAGTTACATGGAGAAGGCAAGTAAAAGAAGAGGTTATTAATAGAAAGATTCCAATTGAATTTTTTGATCCTACTGATAAGCCAAAAGGTTTAGGTTCTGAGATTGGATTTGAAAAGAATAAAGCTGTTGAATGGAAGAGGAATGGAGAATTCGATAAGCTTTCTAGACATGTTAAAGATTATAGACGACTAGATTTAAGAATGGTTGATAATAGTCAATTCTTAGTAATTAAGATTAATTTGGACATCTATACTCTTGGAAGCCATGATGAATTGATAACGGCAGAAAGACAGTGTAAACCTATATTTGCTATAGTGGATCAAGGCAAAGAACATGCTCCTGATTGGCTATTTGCTATTGCTAAACATGAAGAAATTTTTAATACTGTAGAAGAGTGGTTAGATTATATGGGAAAATTGAATGATGGAATAATTCCTCTAGATAAAAGGTGGGTATTATATGATGGAAAGTTTATTTAACGATTTCGGGATAACGCATAATTTTCCAGAATATGAATATGAAGATAAAGATGTTAAATTAGAGGGAAGAACATATACTGCTCATTTTTTAAAAGAACATTCTACCCTGGAAGCTTTTATCAGATATTCTGAAAATATCAATGCTTATGACGCTTGGGCTAATCATCCAGAATATGTGCGTTCTTTCTTTATCAAAAAGAAAGGTAAAGATTGGAAAAGAATTTCTCAGGAAGATGTGGGTAGAGCTATTGGAAGAATTAATGTTGATAATGCAGGGATTTTTGAAATATTATTGGGTTTTGAAAACGAAATAGTTAAGAAAGAATTCAAATTGAAGAAAGATTTGGAAAGGCTAGATGAATTGAAAAAAGAATGCAAAGCTCAAGAAAAAAAACTCAAAAAATTAAAAAAGAAATTAAACAAGTCTAAAGAAAGTGAAAGTCTTTAGAGATAAAATATAAAAATCGAAATATAAAGGAGAAATACAATGGCACAATTGAAACCAGAGTACGCAAGTTTAGATGATTTTTCGGATATGGCTTCTCAATTAGTAAGTAAGTACCCAGAGGTTTTTGGAACTTTGGATATAGAAACTATTAAGTGTGTAGCTATAACTAACAAGGAAAGAAAAGAAGGTAAAAAGTTTTACGAAGTCAAGCCTGTCCCATATCCAATTAGAATGGATTGTGCATATGCCTATTATATCATTATCTATCTGAATGATTGGGCTGAGTTAGATGACAAGCATAAGGCTGTTCTGGTTGCCTCGGCATTACATGCTATTCCATACGAAGATGACAAAGAAGGCAAGGTAAACACTCCAGACCTGAAAGACTTTGGCAACTTGCTGAGAACTTTTGGCGTAGACTACATGGATACGGAAGATATCCCTGATCTGATCAATGATCAAGTCGATTGGGTTTTGAGATAACATATAAGAAATAATAAGATTCTATAAGGAGAATATATGTATAATTTAGTTATGCAAGATGAATACGGACAGAAAAGTATTTTGGCTACATCAGAAGATATTAATGAATTATCTGATAAGGCTAAAGATATTGTGTTTGAGGAAAATATGGCTAACGCCCTGACTCTGGACGAGCAAAAGAGAGAATGGGAAGCCTGTTGGGTTGATTTTTTCAACGAAGATGATGAAGAAGTAAGTGTGGTTTACGCTGGCAGAAAAGGCGTTAGAAATCATCTAGTTTATGTAGTAGATAATGAAGATTTATGTGTTGAAGAGACTGACATTGAAAACATTACCGCTACTCCTAGATTCTATATTGGAAAGATTATCAAAGATTTCCGCAATGATATAGTTGAAAAAGTCTATGCTCAGGACACCAAAGGGCAATTTGTTAGCGATATCAATGATGAAGAGTTGAAGAGAAAAGGTATTATGTTTATCAGAAAGATTTAATTGGAGAAGAATAATGTCTAAATCGGAAGAATTTAAAGATGTAAAAGATAGTGGTCATAGACAAGATTTCGGGACTGGAAGTGTAAGAGATACAAATGAAGGAAAAGGAAGATATGATCTTTTTCCTGCATATGCTTTGTTCCGTATGGCTAGGCATTATGAGAATGGTGCAAGGAAGTATGGAGATAGAAATTGGGAAAAGGGTCAACCTCTTAGCCGGTATTTAGATTCTGCCTACAGACATCTTATGAAAATCATTATGGGTCTAGAGGACGAGGATCATCTGTCAGCAGCGATCTGGAATTTGATGGCTATAGTCGAGACTAAGAAAAGAATTGAACTGGGGCTATTGTCAGACGATTTAAACGACCTTCCTAAACCATATGAAGGTAAAGAAGCAGAGATGCTAGAAATTCTAGAATCTCATGTCAAAAAGCCAGAAGAAGCTGGGGAAATAAGTACAGTCAAGACTAAAGCTCGATGGTATAGCGAAGAAGATATAAGAAATATATATAAAGAGTTAAATTCGAAGGACAAAAGAATTGTACGTGATGAGAACGGAGATCCTGTTAGCGACAAAGACAAAGAACAATTTATATGTAATCTGACTCAAGAGGAATTTATCCAAATAATGAATGAAAATGGATTGGATGAGAACGGAGAACCTTTGAACAGTGCTGCTGAAGAAGAGCATAATAAAGTAGAAGATTTTAATAGAGAACCTAAACCTCGACCTCGACCAGATGTTAGAACGATGCCTAGAAGAGATTATTCTGGGTTTTAAAGGAAGATAATATGTTAACACCATTTGCTTTGAAATATAGACCTAAAAGTTTGTCAGAAATAGTAGGTCAAGAAGTAGCTGTTCAAACTTTGACTAATTCTTTTAAGAATTCTAGTTGGCATCATGCTTACATTTTAGAGGGGAATTTAGGATGTGGGAAGACCTCAGTTGCCCGTATCATGGCTGCTATGGAGAACTGCGAGAACGGCAGAACTATGGAGCCATGTGGAGAATGTAAGAACTGTAAAGACATATTCTCCGGTAAATCTTTGGATGTAAAGGAATTAGATGCTGCCAGCAATAGAAGCATTGATGATATAAGAGATTTGAAGAAAGAAGCTCAGTTTGCACCAATGGCTTGTAGAATTAAATACTTCATCTTGGATGAAAGCCATTCACTAACCGGTAAAGCTGCTGAGGCGGCGTTGAAGTTTATTGAGGAACCACCGAATAACGTGCGTATTTTGTTATGCACTACAGACCCTCAAATGCTTAAAGATACCATTCACTCAAGATGTATAACACTGAATTTTGAAAAAGTAAGCTGGCTAGATCTTAATGGTCATATATTAAACATATCTAAACAAGAAAGTATAGATATTGATGAAGATGCCGCAAAAGTCATATCTAAAACCGCTAAGGGTAGTGTTAGGAATGCTTTGCAGAATTTGCAGACTGTTTTGAGTTTTACTGGTGGAGATCATATTAGTTCAGAAATAGTTCAAAAAGTATTAGGTTCCATTGATGAAGCTGAATTTTATGAATTAATAAAAAATATTGTAGAAATTAACGTTGCATCTTCTGTTCTAACACTAGATAGGTTAATGGTAAAGGGAAAAAACCCTGATAATATTATAAAAGGTGTAAATAATCATTTAAGGAATTTATTATTGGCTAGAACTTGTGAAGATAGCTTGTCTAGTCTAGGATTTTTGGATGAAGAGGTTAAGAAGTTAGTTCACCAGTCGAAACAAGTTCCTCCTACTTTAGTAACATCTATGATGGATGCTTTAATTGATGTTAAAAAGGCTATTAATGTAAATTTGGACCCTCAAGTATATTTAGAGAAATTCGTTATTGAGTCGATAATAGAATTGATCAAAAGTAAAAAATAAATATACAAGGAGTAGTTTATATGGCCAGACCTAAAAAAAGTCTGGTTGGGTCTAATAAGAAAAAAAATGATGCTGAAGCCGACGCAAAAAGACAAAAGAAAATAGAAAGATTTATCGATCTTGTTGATATAGTCAGAAAATCTAAAAATTCTAAGGAAGTTAATATTGCATTTAACGAGATAATTGAGTTAATGCAACCAAAAATAAAACAAATATCGTATAAGATGAATATACCTGGTTGTCAAATTGAAGACCTGACTCAAGAGGCACTGATAGCTTTATGTTTTAAAGCAATAAAAGATTATGATCCGACTAGGAGTTTGAGAAGTAATATATCTCCATTTGATAGTTTTGCTTCTTTATGTATAAGAAGACATTTATCTACTAAATTAAAATCTTCTTTTCAGAGTAAACAAAAAGTATTAAATAGCTCTATTAGTCTAGATCAAGATAGATCTAAAAGCGATTCTCAAGAAGAACCAGTTTCATTAGCTGACATAGTTCCTAGCGATGATTGTGGGAATGTTGCATCAGATGTCAGTGAAAAAGAAGATTATAATTTATTAATTAAACTATTGTGGGGGAAAATGTCTTATTTGGAAAGACAAGTATTTGTTTTGTATAGACAGAACTTCTCATATGAGAAAATAGCTGAATTAATAAATAATAAGAATAAAGAATCTAAAAAACATAAAGTAGAGATTAATGTTAAAAGCGTTGATAACGCTCTTTCTAGAGTGAAATACAAGGCGAAAAAAATATATCAAAATCATGAAAATGATGATTGACAAAAGTGGCAAAAAAACTGATAAAATAGAGTCTTAGTTAAAATACGAAATAAGCGAAGGAGAAAATATGAAATTTTCAGTTAATGCGAAAAACTTTTTGGATGCAATTATTCCTGTATTAGATGTATCTCAAAAAGGTGGTAGAAAGGATTTTGATGGGGTTGATCGTATCAATATTTCTGTTGATGATGAAGATATCACTGTATCCTCTTATAATGGCAACATGGCTGTCAGAGGAAAACTAAACGATTTAAATGTAGATGATTTAAATGTTGAGTTCGACGATGAAGGTGAGGTAAGCGTAAATACAAATCATTTGCGTGATACACTTCTTTCGTTCCCAGGCGATGAAAATGTTATATTTGATCTGGTATCTGTTGATGGATCTAAAGAACTAAAAATCATATCTGCTTCTGATAATGATCAATATCAAACAATCATCTGTTTTGATGAATTGATCGAGCTACCTGAAGTTGCTGACAAGATAAAAAACAATATCAAAGTTAGCAGGGATGTATTTTCTTCGTCCGTTAATAAGATTAAGTTTGCATTTGGTTATGAGCAAGAAAAAGACAGATTCTTGTATTGGGTTATGAGGGCAACTAACAAGCCAAAGAACCTGAGATTCGTTTCTGGAACTGGCGGCTTGTTCTCCATTTTGGATGTAGAAGGAGATTGTTTCTCTTCTGATTCTACAGATGACTTCGATATTCTGTTTAGAAACGAACATATGCCTGTTGTTCTTAATATCTTATCTAAATCCAAGAAAGATATGATCACGATTAAAGAAACAGACAAAAATGATAATTATCAGATTATTATTGATTCTGGTTTGTTTAATATAACGCTTGTTGGTATTAATACAGATGTAGAATGGATAGATGAGAATAAGCTTCTAGATAGCGATTATTCTTATAGGGTTGTGACTTCTATTGAAGATTGGGCTTACGCATGTAAGGGTGTTTCTGCTACTCATACAAAAGAGATGATTAGAGAAAAGAGAATGCATAAGTCTAGATTTAATTTGGATATCGGAGAAAAGGTATTACAAGTTAAGGCAGAAGAAACTTTGAAGTCTTATAGAAAGATTAAAGTAATTGATTCTTCTAGTCCAGATGGAGAGAATATTTGTTTAAGTTCTACTTATACTAATTACATTCAACCTATTCCAGAATGTTGGGAAAAAGAAGGTAATATCCAAATAGAATTTTGTGGAGAATCTGGCAGAAAGCCTATCTTGGTATACTTCAATGCTTCTGATACTGTTGCTAAAGGTTCAACTTTGTGCAAGACAAACGTTTCTACTGGTTTCTCAGAGAAGTTTGCTATTATTTTAGTACAGTTGTCCTCTTAATAGATGGAAGATATTGAATCATGAATGACAAAGCTAGGATATGTTGGATATCCGGAAGTTTTTTTCATAAGCGGAAAATAGTTGATGCTGTGAAGAATTCTCTGGAAGACCATAAAGTATTAATATATGATGACGAGTATTCTGCGGAATACATAGAAATGAAAATATCTGGTAATGAGTTATTTTCTGAAAGTAGAGTTGTCATCATAAAAGATATTCCTAGCTTTAAGGGTTCTGCACAAAAATCGAATAAGAAGTGGAAAGAAGTTTTTTCTAATATACCAGAAGATTGTACTGTTATTGTCGATGGAGTAGACCCGAATAAGAAGAAAGTATTATACAATCATGTTAAAAAAATAGGCAAAATATTTAATCCGCCAGCTTATTTAAAAAGACCAGAAGCTTGTAGTTATGTCATAGATATATTTGAGAAGTCTGGTAAACATGTTGAAGATTCAGATGTTGGGCTAATAGTTGATAATTGTGAATCTGACAAGGGTAATTTGTTTGATGTCGATAGAATGATAATGTATCATGATCTTATCTGTAGTTTCTTAGGTAATAAGAAAAAGAATATGACAAGGGCAGATATAATTAAATGTTTGCCTAATAATAGTAATGTTCTTACTTGGGCTATTTTTGACCTGATAGACAAAAGAGATTATGATGGTTGTCAGAAGTTGCTGTATAGATCTATTTTATCTAAAAATACAGCAAAAGAGGCCGTAGAAGGATTGTTCCATCAATTGTCTTGGAGATATAGATTATTGTTCTTTTTGAAAGAACAAAAGATATCTGGGTTAAAAGATGAAGATATTCTGAAAAATCTTAAAGAATTGCATAGATTCTCAAGAGAAGGTTCGGGAGAATATTCTATTTTTACCACAGATGGAAAGCCACTATATTCTGAGAAAATAGGATTCAATGCTTTAAAGGGGTTTTATGGAAAGACTCCTGTTATCGATTTATATTCTAGAACAGAGTTATTTAAATCTATGAAGGTTCTAGATGAATGTTTGTTAAAGATAAGGAATTCGAATGACAAAGTTGAATGTTTAATGATGGCAGATAATTTCTTCATGTTTATCTGCAATATAATGGATGATAAAGAATTATCCAGATTAAGGAGAATGTCTGATGAGTGAAAAACAGTTATTTAATTGGCATAGAACTAATGAAAAGCTATTAGAAACTATATTCGTTTTATCCAACTTATATAGAGTTACTCATAAATTCATTAATACGGAAGAGAGAGAAGATTTGGAAAGGATCGTTGCTTTCGTAGAGAATTTGGATGAAAGTTTTGTGATTTTAAAGAACTCTTTGAAGACCTTATTGGAAGAAGCCGTTGGAGCCGAGAGTGATGAAGTAGATGTCGTAGAAACTGAAAACGGACATAAAATGTAATTGCATATCCGTGACATGCAGAGTATAATTTAAGAACAGGAGATTTTAAAATGGCTCAGAAGGAAATTGATGTTACAATAGGAACTGATGGAGAAATCAGCTTAGATCAGTTGGGTTTCCAGGGCAAAGATTGTGCTGGGGCAATTAATGAACTAATGAAGATTTTGGGAAAAGAAATTAAAAATGTTAAGAAGGCTGAATACTACAAGAAACAAAAAGTAAAAATCAATCAAAGAAAGTAAATATGCAAAAAGACTATTATTCTATACTAGGACTAGATAGAAAAGCAGGTCCAAATGACATTAAGAAGGGATATAGGCAAAAAGCCTTAAAATATCATCCTGATAATTATAAGGGTGAAAAAAAAGAAGGCGAGAAAAAGTTTAAAGAAGTATCAACCGCGTATGAAGTTTTGTCTAATCCTAACACTAAAAATCAATATGATAGATTTGGATCAGTTCCTAATGGAAGGAATTTTGTTAATGCTAGGACATCTCCATACGTCAATCCATATCCTAGACCTATAAGAGGAAAAAACAAATTTGCGAGTGTTTCTCTAACACTAGAAGAAGTATGCTCAAAAGAATTGATAACTAAAGAGATTTCAGTTAATACAAAAGTTGTGTGTGGAACTTGCAATGGCACAAGAGTCGAAGAAGGAAAAACTACTGATACCTGTGTGAAATGTAGAGGTAGAGGGAAATTGCAATTCCAAGAATTCCCTGGTATAATGGGTATGGTTCATTGTAATCATTGTATGGGGTCTGGTAAGGTTATAAAAAATGAGGATAAATGTAAAACATGTTTTGGTTCTGGTTCTGTGAATGAAGCCTCTACAAAGAAAATTAAAATACCTAGAGGTATACGAAACGGGAACACTATAAATATAAAAGGTCAAGGTGATCCTGGTCAGCATAGTGGTCCCAATGGAGACTTGAATGTTCAGGTACATGTTTTGAAACATGATATATACCAAAGGCGTATAAATGATTTATATATGCTTTATCCTATATCGTTCTCAAAATCAGTTTTGGGAGGATTTATAAAGATTCCTACCATATATGGAAATATAATTGAAATAAAAATTAAACCTAACATCAAAAACCTAGATGAAGTCGTATTGAAAAATTTAGGTTGTCCTGATGTAAAAGATAATAAAAGAATAGGGGATTTAAAAATTGTCCTAAATATTGTTTCCCCTGATGAAACAACATCAGATTATGTAGAATTAATGAAACAATTAAGTGAAATCGAAGATGATTTAGATTTCAGAGAAAAAAACGATATAAATAAGTATCTTGATAATATTAAACAAAATAGGAGTAAAGTATAATGTCTATGATTAAAAAGGGGATGAAGGCTGGCGAACCAGAAGTTCTTTCTGGTGAAAAAGAAGTTAATGAGTTTCTGGTTGGCACTAAATTCATGTTGGACGAGAAGTTGATGAAGGCTGTCGAACCAGAAGTTCTTTCTAGTGAAAAAGAAGTTAATGAGTTTCTGGTTGGCACTAAATTCATGTCGGATGGAGAGTTATGGACTATCACCGAAGAAATCCATACTGATAATACTGATATGCGTCAAATGTCTTGTACTAATGGAGATTTAGAAATAAGAACCCTTAGAACGTTGCAAGATGATTTGGGCTACAAAGATATTATTCTCATAAAGGACTAAAGATGAACATAGAATTTGATCTAATGCCTAGTGGCGAACTTAGGCTATCTAGGAAAGATGTAGAATCTAATAATGGCATGACTGAATTCCTTAAAGAGTTGGGAGTAGAGAACTATTCTGACTTAGAGGAATTTTTTTCTAGTGAAGAACTTATAAAACATATTATAGGCGAAGAAGGTCTATGCGGATAGAATAATCAATAATAAAGGGATTTTGATTATATAAAATAAATTAATATAATTGGAGTCTTTTAAAATGCATTGGTATAAAAAATCACAAACAGAAACAGTTTCATTAACGGATTTCTATGATGAATCTGAATTGAATGACACTTCTGAAGCTTTGCATGAATTTGTTAGTGAAGATGATTTTAATACTAAATTTACTGTGCGTTTAGCTAATTCAGATCAATTAAAAACTTTAAAGACGCATATGGGGGAAGATACAGTATTAGATGTATTTAATGATTTTGCTACAGAGGAACAAAAACAAATAGTACAAAACAAAATTGATAGATGGGACAGCACTAGAATCGTTGTTATTGCTAATCAAACTTTATTAGATGGTTATCATCAAGTCATCGCTGCTATATTGTCGAATAGACCACAGAAATATATAGATATTTATGAAGAAATATAGATAATATCTGTCGATAGTACATATAGATAGTTAACATTCGGAGGATCTATATGTACTCAGATAAATATGACATTGTAATAGGAGTTGACCCAGGCTTAACCGGGGCTATATGCGTTTTTGAGGAACTTGATGGAGTTCCCAAAATATATGATATGCCTACCAAGAAAATCCCTAATCCTAATAAAAAAGTCAAGTCTAAATTCAAAAAAATACCTGACATAGAAGAATTATCCCTCATATTCAAAGAATATGAAGATAAAAATGTATTGGTTTGTATAGAGAAAGTTCATTCTATGAAGCAACAGGGGAACGTTTCTATGTTCAATTTCGGGTTTGGATATGGAATCTATTTGGGGATAATTGTATCTATGGGATTCGATTTAGTTGAAGTTTCTCCTCAAAGATGGAAAAAGTCTTTCCCAGAACTAATTAGTGATGAAATTAAGGAATATAAAGAAGAAAACAAGAAGCTTCGTGAAATAAGTAAAAAATTGAAGGATGCGACCGAAAAAAGTGATAATAAAAAAAAGATAGACAAAAATAATCTATTAGTTAAAAAAGAAGCTAAAATGATGTCTAGGAAGATTGTTGCTGAGATGTATCCTTCTATAAAGGATATGTTTAAGAATGTTTGTCATGATGGACGCTCTGATGCAGTATTGATTTGTTTGTATTCAGTAAAAGAATATTGTAAGGGAGATATAAATGAAAAAGATTAAGACTGATTTATTTAAGAAATTTGCTTTTGGTTATGGCAACTATGGTATCAAAGGATATCCATTCGCGGAAAAGGAAGCAAAATATAGAGCTATGACGCCAGAACAGCTTATTTTCAATTTAAAGGATGCTAAAGAAGCTTATGAGGCTCAGTCCGAGATAGAAGATCAAGGCGGTAGAGGGGTTGACAAAGACGCTGGATGGAGAGCAGATGACGTACATACCATACTAAAGATTATCCAAGAAAGAGGCATCAACGTCCCTCCAGAGGCTAGAGGAGGATTTTAATTGGACTGGTATAAGCTTTCCAAAATAGAATCGTTCAAAGAAAGGAACGACTTAAACGCAAAGATTAAAGATTTCAAGGAAGTTATTGGAATTATTAATTATTTGAAGAAATATGTCTATCAAAATGCTCCTCATGCCAGATTAATTGCTTTGCAAATAGCACATGATAAAAAAATGTCTTCACATCCAAGGGCGAAAGAGGTATTGTTGATGGGTGCTGATCGTGCATTAGATAATTATTATGCTTTTGCTCAAGCTTGTGAGCAGGCTTTTGATATATTGTACTTAAAAGTTCAAGAAATGGAACAAGAGAGGTCGGATTTTGTACAGAAATTTTTGCCTAATCAGATAAAAGAAAGGAAGTAATGAGATGTCAGAATCGAAAGAAATACAAAAAGCAGAAAAGTGTAACGTTATTGTAGACTTCATAGATGGATTTGATGGAGTAGTCAACAAAAGTAATTGTAAATTTTGCCAGTCTAAATTCAGGCAAAAGGCCGAAGATGAATATGACAAATTAAACAATATGAAAATTGTTCATAAGTTTTTACAAAGTAAAGGTGAAGAGATTTCTTATATGGCCGTGAGAAATCATATACTTATCCATTATAAGAAGCAAGAAAGAGCTTTAAAGTTACAAGAATATTCTGGTGAGTTAAAGAAATGGCTTGCTATGCGTCAGGATAGAAGAGCTTCTATCGAAGGAAGAATAGCTATACTAAGTAATGAAATGGTTCTTATCGCTGCTGAGACTGTACCTTTGAGCTTAGACGAGCGTAGAAGAAGCGTAGATGCAATTAAAAAGATTAGTGATACAATAACAGGTTTGGAAGATAAGCAAGATGAGATTGAAGGAAGAATGGAACCTGTTTATATTTTAATAGAGAATCTCAAAAATATTATATCTTCTAGAATTAAGAAAAGCACTTCTGAAGAAGTTAAGAGAGAATTGATGTCAGTATTGGAAGACCTTTCTAAGAGCGTGGGAGATTTAGAAATTGGTTTACAACAATAAAAGGTAACTTCTATGGCTAAGAAAAGTGTTTATGCAAGATATAAGACAAGAAGAAAAAGACAGCAAAAAATTATGTCTACACCTGAATATAAGAAAAAGATTAAATTCTTGAAGAAAATGGCTGCTGAAGCCAAGTTGTCAGGCGTTAAACCAAGCACTATTAGAAAGAAAAAATCTTGTGGATGCGGAAGAAAAAAGAGATAATAAAATGTCATTAATATATAAAAGAAAAATAAAAGAAAAGGCACAAGAGATCTCTAATAGATCTCTTTGTCCTTGTGAAGTTAAAGATATATTTAAGTGTTTGGCATCATACAGATACTTAAAAGAAGAATTTATGTACTATCCAGATTTAGTATTGGAAGAGCTTTTTAGCGAAGAAGGAAGCTGTGGTTATGTATATATCCCGTCTGATGTAATAGATCTAAGACACATATTGAAAAATGGTATTCCACCAATAAGTAAATATCTATTTTCTTTAAAGTTTATCAAAAAGCATTTGTTGGATCATCCTATTTTGATAGGATATCCTGCTAATCGTGATCATATTGGCGGTTTATATATAATAGATGATGACTCTCGTGATCAAGCAGAGTTAGCTCATGTATTCGTTAGAGAAGATTTTGAAAATAAACAAAAGATTTTTGATATAGTAAAGGATGAAACACCAAATATAGAAACTAGTATTATCACTGAAATCCCAGCTATGAGATTAACTAAAGCTAATAAGTCTTTTAACCTGAAAAAATACGCACAGTCAGAGACTCAAATACAGTTAACAGACCAAGAAAACAAGATATTTAGTTTCCTATTGAGCGTAAAAAATAGTTTTTCAGAAACAAAAGATGTTGAGTTAAGAGTAGCTGGCGGTTGGGTTAGAGATAAACTGTTAGGATTGGAAAGCGATGATATTGATATCGCTATCAATAATATGACAGGATATGATTTCGCAAAATACATCGGTCAATATGCGCAAGTTAATAGTATACCAAATGTAGGAGAACCATATCAGGTTAGCCTAGATAAGGTTGTTGATAAGACCGAAGAATCTCCAGACGAAAATCTTTCTGTTGGCGGGATTAATATTTTTGGCGATAAAATAGAATTTGTACAATTCAGAACTGAAAAGTATACGCCAGAGTCTAGAAAGCCTATCGTAGCACCAACCAATGATGTAAGAGAAGATGTAGTTAGAAGAGATTTAACAATAAACGCTTTATATTATAATGTAGAAACTGGACAAGTAGAAGATTATGTAGGTGGAGAAGAAGATTTGAAGAATATGGAATTAAAAACACCTGTAGATCCTATGAAGACTTTTTCAGAAGACCCATTAAGAATGTTAAGAGTTTTAAGGTTCTACTCTAGATATCCTAATGCTAAGATTGATCCAGCTATCATTGATGTTATGAAGACATTAAAAGATCCTGAATCTGAATTGTCTAAAATATATAAAAGTAAGGTTCATCCATCTAGAGCAGCAAAAGAAATCAGAAAGATCATGGAAAGCGATAGATCGGTAGATGGAGCTAGATTGTTATTCGAGACTGGATTATATAGACATGCTTTTCAAATTCCAGAAGATTGGTTAGATATTGATATGGACCAGCAAAGTCCGTTCCACAATTTGACGCTTATGGAACATACTTTGAAAGTTATGGAACACTATAATGATGTGGCTAAGGAAACTGGTATCCCTGCAAAAGAAAGAGGGTTGATGATGTTGTCAACTATGCTTCATGACTTTGGTAAGATGAATCCTAAAGTTAGAGTGAGTAAAAAGGATAAGCAGGGCGTACCAGCTACTTTCCAGAGAGGCGAAACACCAATAGAGAGAAAGATGTATATGAAGCATGATTTTGAATCTGCTGATTTCGCTAAACGTATGATGACCTCAATGGGATTTGAGCCTCATGAAAAGAAGTTTGTTGAAACTGTTATTCGTCATCATATGGCTCCTCATAATTTTTCTGGTATGAAACCTAAAACTATAGGAAAATTCTTAGCTAAAACGAATGAGTTTTACAAGCATATATTAGATCACGCTTACGCAGATTCTTTGAGTAAGGGAGATTTATCTGAAGCAGAGACAGCAGAAATAAAGCAGAATAGAGAACGCCAGTTGAAGGCAATAGAAGAATATAGAGAGCAGATGGGAGATTTAGTTCATAAGCCTGTAATAGATGGCGTAAAAATAAAACAACTAGTTCAAGAGATTGAGCCTGAGATGGTAGCACAAAATGCTACTATCATGTCTACACGTAGATATGGGAATAGACCAGTTCATTTCATGACATATATTATAGACGCATTGAAGGAACAGCAGTGGATGCAAAGAGTTATGACCGCAGAGCAGGCGGAAGTTCAGGTAAAAGGTATTGCGAAACAGTTTGCTAACCTTTGGAGACAGCAAATGAAAGAAACAGATAAACAAGCCAATATCAAACAGGCTGATGCCAGTTCTGGTCAAGGACCAGAAGGATATGATGGATATGAAGAAGGAATACCAGCCTTAGAGAGAAGTCACGGCGTTGTGAGGATGAATAGAGATATGCAGTCTCAGTACAAGGAAGGACAAAGAGTTAGGTATGTAATGGGATTAGCTTTTGAACCAATTGAAGGAAGAATAGTTTCTCTAAAGGATAATGCAATTATTGTTGAATGGACAAATAGCAAATACAAAGGCACTAAGAAGGCATTTGACTTGACAGATACTATATCTTTAGCTAAATTGGACATTATATAATGACTTGGTATATTACTGCAAAAACTAAACTATCTCAAAAAGATATTAATTCTAGACTTAAAAAGATCATAAAGAGTAATAAATTTTTTGTAGATATGTTTAATGCACATTCTGTTCCACTAGACAGGGTTGATGATCATTTGACTTTTGAGGTTAAAGAGTTAGATGGAAAGAAGGCTCAATCGGACAGTAAAACTATTATTTTAAATAAAAAAATAATTGAGAAAGGAGACTTTTTTGAGAATGGTCTTCATTATGTTGTTCATGAATTACATCATTGGTTGACAAGACAGAAGGAAAAGAATTTTTATTTTGCTGACCCAGAAGAAATAGACGCTTTTTCTATGGGAATGGCTTATGAGATTTTAAGGGGGAAAAAGGCGAAAGAGATATCTGAAATTTATCGGCCTATAATAGAAGATCATTTTAGCGAAGAACAGGATGCAAAAAAGCTATTAAAGGTTCTATTTTATAGGGCTAAGGAGAAAGCTAAACAACTTCGTTAAATAAAATGTTTTGTTAAAGGTTGTAAATGTATACAATAGAAGTTTAAAAGTCATCGTTTAGAGGTTTAGTAATGAGAGTTTTGCCTATAACGATATTTAAACAAAACATGGCGGAATGCGGTGTTGCTGCATCGGCTTCTGTTGCCAACTATTATAATAATGAAATAAGTTATGAATTGACTAGAAAATTAGCTAAGAAAATAAGTAGCGATTTTTCAGATGAAGGGATGGACACCGGAGAAATAGGAATTTTATTAAATAAATTGGGATTTAAAAAAGTCTCAATAGTTACTAGCGATCTTAATATAGTAGATTTTACTTGGTCAAGATTAAATAAAACTGCAATAAAAAAAGAATTGATGAAGAAATATAGAAAAGATTCGGAAGCGGATTTTTCTGGTTCTGCCTATAGTCTATATAAATTTCTTTGCGAAAAACAAAGAATTAATAAAATTATTATAGATAACAATTTTGGTTATCATATAAGAAGGAATATAGATAACAGAAATCCAGTTTTATTAACAATAAATTGGACAGTTTTATTTAGAAAACCTAAGTATAATGAAAATGATAAACAAGACCCTATACTAGGAGAGTCAGAAAGACATATGGTTATATGCGTAGGATATGATCAAAAATATGTTTGTCTAGCTGATCCTCATAATGATAGACATAACAATAGAGATATAACTTATTGCAGAAAAGGGTTTTACAAGATTTCTTGGGAAAAGTTAATGACCGTTTTGGGATTAGGAGATATCATAATCCCTGAGAGATACAGATATGAATTGGTATAAAAAAGCAATATCTTTAAAGAATCAGTTTGAAACGTATGTTGATGACAAAGCGAAACAGTTGAGTAATTCTGGTTTAAATATAGAACAGATTGTTGATAGATTGACTGATTCTATTTGTGCAGTTAAAAAAATAGAAAAAAGAGATTTAAGACGTAGTGATATATGGTTAAAAGTTTTTAATAGAGTTTTTCCTATTTTGGAAGAAAATATGACTGATGAAGAAAAGTCAGAATGGGAGGTAAGAGATTATGAATAACTGGTATAAAAAATCTCAAACAATGCAGACTCCTACTGATGATGTATCATTAAAGATGGCAGAATGGTTAGTCAACTTATACAAAGGTAATACTTTGTTTGATAATGGCGTAATGATGATGATAACTGATAAAGATACGTTAGATAACGCAGTACAAAATGGGGCTTCTTTAGCAGCAGTATCCTTGGGTCTTAGCGATGTAACACCATTGGCTCCGTATATACAAACAATTATAGCTAATTTCTATAATATACCAGAAAAAATGCTTATGAACGATGATATGAATAATGATGGAGGTTTTGAAGAAGCAGTTGTTGATAATGTAGAAAATGTAGAATAAAATATAAAAAAGGAATAAGACTATTATTTTTGTATCCAAAAGAGATATGTACAATCTTTTTAAAGATTAAATAAGGAAAATAATATGGGTTGGGCAAGAATAGTTGATACTGATCTTATTAATGATACATCTCCCCAATTAGGTGGAGATTTAGACGCTAATGGATATAGAATATGTGCCGCAGATATGTGCGCTACAACGGTAGATATAAATAAGATACATAATATATCAGGTTCTGGTTGTTATACGCTTAGTTCTAAAGATGGAGGATTTTTATCTGGTCAGGTTTATTCTGCTGGTGATTGTACTTTGTTGTCCGCAAATTGCGGAGGAATAGCTGGAGGTATATTATCTAATGATTCGCCTGCTGGATATTGTTCTTTTGCAAGAATAAATGCCAGCGGTAAGGGTGCATTTGCTAGAGGAATGGCTTGTGTAACTGGAGTTATAGGTGCAGGGTTACCTGGAGCATATTCTGGCATTTACGCTTCCGGTAAGGGTTCTTTTGCTAATGGATATACAAAAGCTTATGAGGATGGAACATCAACGATAACATCTTTTGGCTCTGGTACTGTAACTTTTGGACATTCGGAAATGAGTAGTAATTATTCAGGTGCCTCAAGTTTGCATAATAAAGGGGCTGGTTCATTAGTTTTTGGAACATTGTGTAGTGGTCCAAATTGTGCTGTTACTTCAAATATATATACTCACGCTAACGCCAGGGGAAGTATCGCGTTTGGAGATATTGTAAGTGTTTACCAGTCTAGAGGTTCGATAGAGAGCCGAGACTCTGGTACATCATCATCAGGTTATGTTTTAGTTGAAAATAGCCTTACTGCATATGATATATGGGGTTCTATTAAATCTTCAGCCCAGGGAGCTTCTTCTAGAGGTATGGTAGAGGCTTTAGGAGATGCTTGTTGTTCATATATATTAGCATCTAATAAGGGATCTACGGCTTCTGGGCATGTATCTCAATGTGTTTGCCAAGCATCATCAGTATATGCGGCTGATTCAACTTCTGGAATCAAATCTACTGGTTTTGGGGCAATGGCTAATGGTCATGTAGTCTCAGGTACTCCTAATTTTTGTGGTAATCCTAGAGGAAATATTTTTGCTGCGGGTGCTGGTAGTTTTGCTACAGGCTCAGTTTCTTCTTGTACACTTGCTGCTGCAAGCTATTGTTGCCGGAAGAGCCTATCTTTTGTCAAAAGTGCAGGCGTCGGTTCATCGGCTCATGGTTCCACTAACTCATATACATCATGTAGTTGGATAAATGCGATAGGAAATGGATCACAAGCATTCGGTTCCGCTTATTCTGCTTGTGGTTCCAATTGCACAACTGGATGTTATACCGTATCTAGTATTACTAGTTGTGGCGAAGGATCAATGGCTTTCGGAAGAGTTTATGCAATATCTGCATCGCCAACCGGGGCTGATTGTTGGGATCATTATCAGGGATGTGCAAAAATTAATGCCTCTGGTGTATCTTCATTAGCTTTTGGTCTTGTTAAGTCTGTTTCTGGGTCGGCAAATACAATTGGTTTTATAAACTCTTCTGGAGATGGTTCTCTTGCAGGTGGTGTATCAAATGCTTGCTGTAGTTATTATTCACGAATTATCAGTAAGGGAATAGGTAGTATAGCTTTTGGATATTCATGTGCTAAAACAGCTAGTCCATATATATGTGCAACTGGTAATGGATCTTTTGCTTTAGGATTTACTGATGCCGCTGATGTTTTGGCAAAATGTCATAATACAGTTCAGATTGGACCAGGAACTAATGCAAATGCTTTATCATTGCAGGTTGGAACGGCTGCTGCTGGCGTTAGAGTACAGGGTGATGGTAAAATTTATTCTGCTGGTACTCAAGGCTTGGCTTCTTTCTCTGGGGCTATTTCTAATCTGACTGTTGTAAATGGAATTGTTACTGCTGCATCATAATACTTTATTATCAAAAATACGATATTATTAGTATATCGTAGCACTGATAATAAAGGATTGATAAATGGCATCTATAAGTGATTTCAGTAAAATAGCTTTTTTTGTGTCTGGTGGTCTGGGAAAAAATATTGTATCTACAGCGGTAATCAAAAACATCAAAAATCAATATCCAGATAAGGAAATATCTGTTGTCGCCAGTTGGCCTAATGTTTTTTGGGGAAATCCCAATGTAAAAAAAGTTTACAGAATGGGAGCGGAAAATCTGTATGATGATATTATTGATGATGATGAAGTTTATATTATAAGAGAAGATCCATACATGGATTCTGAATATATTCATGGGAAAAAACATATCATAAAAGCATGGTGCGATAAAATAGGAATAGAATGTAAAACTTATATTCCAGATATTTATTTTTCCGCAGCAGAAGAGGCTGAGGCTTTATTTTATAAAAATCAATTAAATAAGCCACTGTTCTTAATTCAGGTCACGGGTGGAGCAAATCCAGAAAATCAAACTAAATTTGCTTATATTAAGTCTAGGGAAACTGGTCATAAAAGAGATTTAGATTTTGAAGTGGCTCAAAAAGTTGTCAATCGTATGATGGAAGATTATGCCATTATACAAGTAAAAACAAAAAATCAGCCAACATTGGAAAATGTTAATGTTTTAGAATCCAAGGCAAAAGTATTTTCTTCTTTATTAAAGCATGCAGATAAGGTTTTATTGATAGATAGTTTCCTACAACATGCAGCGGCAGCACTAAATATTCCAAGTGTTGTTTGTTGGTCGGGAACTTCTCCAGATTGTTTAGGATATGAATTGCATAGTAATATCAGAAATGAATCTTGTCCAACTCCAGAATGTCATAGACCTTCTACTTTTATATATGATTCATTCGCCGATCATGAGGGATGGAGATGTCCTTATAAAGAAAAGTGTAGACAACATGATGTAAAGGCTATTATGAAAGCTTTGACTGGAAAAGAAGAAGAAAATGACAAGAAGGAGATTTTAATTGGAGAATAGAGGGAAAGCATATGTTGTTGTTGGACCAGAATCTAGTGGATCGAGATTTGTTCATAATTTGATACAAGCTGCTGGTTGTGAAGGGGTTAAGTATAATTTTACTTTCCCGCATGATGGCAGACAGAATGAAATATTTAAGGAAGAAGAAGAATTTTCTTTTGATGATGCTCAATATTATGACAAGGTTGTTATGCATAGATCAGTCCCAGATGGTTTTCACCAAATTGGTCCTGACCATCCATGTGATGAAATGTTTCCTGATTTAAAAAATATTTCTTTACAGTTTAAAAAGAGATATTGTAGCACCGTTTTGGTTATTTGTGTGAGAGATCATTATGCTATGATTAAATCACAAATTTCTAGGAAAATGGCCGTAGACGCAAAAGATGCTATGACTAGAATACAAAAAGCTTATCAATATATATTTGATTCTACTTTAGATTTTAATTCTTTTATAGTAGTCAGTTATGATAGTTTAGTCTCTAGGAAGACTGCTCCTAAAGTTTTGATGGACAATTTAGGGTTGGATTTCAGTCCTATAAAGGTTATAGATGGAACTGCAAAATGGTATGATGAAGATAAATGTTGTAATAGTTGTAGGAATTGCAGTAAATAATTATAATAGACAGTATAATGTAATATAAATATGCAAGGAGATATGAAATGGCAGAATTCCCTAAAATACCTGCGACAAAACCAGATGTTAAGCCTGGAAAACCAGGAAGAACAGTTAGTGCAAAACCAGAAATTATTTTTGATAAATGGTGGTTATTGAATCTAGAAGTGATGGCCGAACGTCCCAATAAGCCTGTTTCTGTAAGAGTAGTTTTGCAGAAAGGTGCTAAATTGGAGGATGGTTCTTGGGTATTATCTCGTAAAAATGGGAGTAAAAAAGAATTTATTATAGAAGATATATTTACAATGGCTGAGACTAATGCAGATTTAGCTCAAGTTTTGGGAGGTCTTCTATTACAAGTTAAAGCAATCGGTACTGAAATGGATGTACTTTAATTTTTCGTACAAAAAAGGAAAATAATATGAAAATGAATGTTGTAACAGGACTGCCAAGGAGCGGGTCTACATTGATGTGCAACGTATTGAACCAGAATCCTAAATTTCATGCAACATCTACTAGCGTTTTACCTATGATGCTTAATTCTGTTGTTAGTGTTTGGTCAAGTAGTTTAGAAGTTAAAAATTTATTAAATATCAAAAAAGAAGAAACAGAAAAAAGAATGCAAGATAGTTTGTCAGCATTTGTACAAAATTGGCATAAACAAGACGGTAAAGAGGTTGTATTCGACAAATCTAGAGGATGGAATAGTAATGAGCCAATTCTTCATGAATTATTCCCTGAATCTAAGATGATTGTTATGGTTAGAGATTTACGTAATATTTTCTCATCAATAGAAAAGCAAAATAGTAAAAGTCCTCTGGTCGTAGAAAGCGTAGACCCGGTAGAAAAAACATTATATAATAGGGCAGATGTTATGTTTGGGCCACAAGGATTGGTTGGTGGATCACTAGTTGGCATAGAAGACCTAATGAGAAGAAAACCAGATGGTGTTATATATGTTAATTATGAATATTTTGCAAAAAACCCAGCAATGGTCATGGAAAGAATTTATTCTGAATTAAATGAAGAAGGATTTAAGCACGATTTTGATAATGTAGAAAATACGGCTAATGATCCTGATGGATTCTATCTTAATAAATATCCTCATAAGGGAGAAGGTAAGGTAGAGCCATCTGATCAAGAAGAATGGAAAAAATATGTTTCTGATGATATAGCTAATTTAATAATGGAAAAATTTGGTTTTTATAATCAATTTTTCGGATACAAATAATAGGATAATCAATTATGGCTAATGAAGTTCAGTTTAGACATACTGTTACTGGCGTAAATCTATATTTCTTTTTGCAAAATAATATACCAGAAAGTGCGGATTATAGTAAATATTGGAGAGTTAGCGATAATACGTGGCAAGCGGCTCCGGCAGCGTTGCCAGATAATTTCGATACTGTAATGACAGAAATTGCAGGGTCGTATAATTATCAAGGCACCTTTCCTACCAACGCCGGGGTAACAGAAGGTAACTATACTTTGTATATGTATTTACGTATTGCCGGTGCACCAGCTTTGACTGATACACTATTGGCTATTAATGAGGTTTATTGGGATCTTGATAATATTTATCCTAGTAGCGCTGGAATAGATACAGACAGCACAGGAACAGAAGTTATTTCTATGAAGAAGGCTGTAGAAGTGATGTTGGCAGTATTGATAGGAGATTCTGTTGTTGCTGGCGATAATGTTTCTTGGAAAGGTAGAGATGGAGCCACCGAAACATCTAATGTTGATTTCGATGCAGATGGTAACAGAACGAATTCGACTATTACTTAACGGAGATTTTTTGTGGCGATAGAAGATATTTTCTTAGGAACCCAAATGTTATCATCTTATGTAGATGATGACAATGGTAAACATGCCGTTAGAGTAGTATTTGCTGATCCAGCAGTAGATACCGAAATAGATATAACCAGAACAGAGAAATTATTCCTGGGCGGTGTTCCTTTAACATTAGCTAGGATGTCTAATGGACAATTCTCCCTAATGGTTGTAAGATTATCTGGTTTTACGGTTCCATCAGTTAGTAGCGTAAATCAATTATATGTTTGGTTTGGTTCAAATTTTTTCATATATGAAAATTCTGGTATGACAAGAAATATTTTTGTCATAAGTGAGAACACATCTTCGTCTAATGACTCTCCAGCATTACTAGATGATAGCGGAGAGGCGAGTACAGGTACAAATGTATCTGGTATTCCTTTGGCTATCAATTCTGATAATGAGTTGCTTATGGTAGACAGCGCTTATACTTTAAATGATATAGATGAAGTAGGATATTTTGATTTAGGAGGAATATCCTTAGATGCTGTTAGAGTAGATACAAATTGGTATTTAGCTACATCCGATTTATAATTTTTAAAATGCGAAAATAATTTTAAAAAAGTAAATTGCATTTCCCTATTTCTCCCTGTATAATTTATCAGAAATCACATGAGATGGAGCAAAGATGATACAAATTGTCAACGATGAATCAACCGTAGGAAAACGACAATTCGTTTTTTTTGACAATAGACATGATAATGTTTATATTGTCAATAATGCTAAAAACTTCACGGAAGCGATACAAGTATTAAATGATAATTTATTGGGTAATATATTTGATTCGTGCAGTGATATTTTAGAACACATGACCCAAATAAGAGTAACAATGGCATTTGATAAGGAGATAAAATGATTAATAGGATTTTACTGTATGTTTTGACCGTATCCATCATCATATCTGGATACCTGTATATAGGCGGTCAAATCGACGCCTCAAAGAAAATACATAATGTAGATAACGCACTAAAAACGGTCAATGGGACTGATGAAGATTTAGTCAAATACGAAGCAGAAGAAAGTTTCCTCAATAACCAAACAATTGTGGATGTTGTTGGAGTTATTGTTCTGATTCTTGTTACTGTGGCGTTTTGGAAAAAGACGTTCAAGCAATACGTTTGGAACAAACATGTAAAAAAGTATGTTAAGTCAACATGCGAACCTGAATAAAAAATACTTTAATTAAGGAGAGAAGTATGAAACGTTGGAAGATGATGTTATTTGTGGTCGTAGTATCTGTAGCAGTTTTGGGCGGTTGTAAGGATTTCAAAGAAGATAAGTACGTTGATGTAGCGGCTAACGAGACAGCTTTCGTTGTCAAGATGGATGGCGATTCCGAATCGGTTAAATTCGATTCAGAAGAGGCTCTAAAGAAGTTGCAAGTCGCTGGTAAGCGTATTAAGATTCCTCAGTTCTTCTATGATACAGGGCGTATGTGGTATTCTGGTGAATGGCGAGAGGCTGTTCAAGTATACAAGGTCGATAGAACTCCTGTAAGCCGAGAATGGGTTGCTGATGCAGATAGAGGAACAAGCGGTAAGAACGAGGGATTATGGGCTGAATCTGCTGATAGTATTGAGTTCTCCACAGGCTTCTCTGTTACGGCTAAGATTGAAGAAGAGAATGCGGCTAAGTTTCTATACAAGTATCCTAGTAGCAGTCTGGCAGATGTAATGGATTCCGAAGTTAGATCGAGAATTCAATCTATTTTTAGCACAATCGCAGCTAAGTATACATTGAATGATTTGCTTAGAGGAAAAGATCTTGAAGTAGAAACTGTAGATGAAAATGGCAAGAAGGTTATCAAAAGAACTAAGGCCGAAGGTGTAGTTTTGAATGAAGAAGGAACTAAGATTCTTAGCGGACCTAAGAAACTGGCGATTATTCTTGCAGTAAAAGCAGATATCGTTGATCATTTTTCTGAAAGCGGAATTACCATTACTACTTGCGGCATGTCCGGCGGTTTTAAGTATGGAGATAAAGATATCCAGGCGAAGTTGAATGAGGTCTTCAAGGCTGAACAGCAGAAGGTTATCAATAGAAATCTGTTTGACGCCCAGCAAGACGAAAACAACAGAATCGTTTTGGCAGCAGATGCTAAGAGAGATGCTATTAGGAAGGAAGCTGAGGGAGAGGCTGATGCTAAGTTGTCTATCGCTACTGCCGAAGCTGATGGTAAAGCAAAGTTGCTTGAGGTCGCTGAAAAGGCTGCTAAGAACCCGATTTTCTTGAAGATGCAGCAAATCGAAGTTGAGAAAGCTCGTTGGTCGAAATGGGATGGAGTTATGCCTAAGATCGTTATGGGCGGCGCGGATGCTCCTTCGATGTTGATGCAGATGCCAGAGGTTGAGTAAAGTATTGTAAATAAGGTTGATGCCTACTCCGTTACTTATGATAGCGGAGTAGGCATAATCTTTTAAGGAGAGAAAAATGATACCTAGTCTTATTTTAATCATGTTGGCTGTTTTCGGGAGTATAGGGTTGTTTATAGCAGCATTGTCATCTTTTAGTGATTATGGACCTTTTGCGATCAAAAGATTCGTAATTTGTGGATCATTGTGTTTGATTATGGCTATTGGATCACCTATATGGCTATGTAGTTCATATTATAGTAGAGCAATAGTAAAAGAAGAAATCGCTCTAGTTGAATCTATAACCAGTCCAGATGGAAGCATTACGCAAGTCGTTTCTTTTTCTGATTCTGAGATTTATAATGTGTCAAAAGAGGTCGGAAAAGTTTTGCCAGAAGGAAGTTCGGTTAAGAGAGGAACTTTTGAAGAGAGTAATCTGGGAATAAGTTGGAGTTCTCACGCCAATAAGACTGATCATATATATACAATTATTGTAAATAATGAGGAGAAAAAATGATACCTGAAATAGTTTTAATATTGTCGTTGATCGTATGTTTTTTTGCAACACTTTTTGGTCTAGAGTCGTGTTTTGATCGTTATACAGATGATAATAAAACGTATAAAGCATGGTTGATTGGCCTATTGGGAGCTATTTATATGATAGGAGTTCCTGTCTGGTTATACCAGTCATCGTGTCATAGAGAAGTTAGAGTATCTGAGACTGTTTCGATAGTATCTGTAGAAAATAATGACGGTAGCACTACACAGATAGCTTCTTTTTCTGGAGACTCGCCTAAAGTTGTTGATGTATCCGCATTAGAGAAGAAACATTTTCCTGATGGAACTAAAATAACAAGAAATATTCTGGAAAATAGTTCTCTAGGTATTTATTGGACCGGCACCGATGAATACGAATATGACATTGTTTCTGCCGATGAATAATATATCTAGAAAAGGAGAATAATTTTGTCACGAAAAGGTATACATAAAAAGAGTAGAAGAAGAAGAAAAATCGGGTCCAATAAAAGAAGAAATAGAAAACGGGCCAGAGTTAAGAATTAATATTGCACCGCCGACGCAAAAGACATATAATTTCAAAAGGAAGAAGAAAATGATTAAGCAGGTTTATTTGATCTGTCCGGTTAGAGGTTGCAGCGAAGATGTTAAGAAGCAGATGGATGAATATGTAGATAATCTTGAGAAGGGGGATTATTGTGTTCATTATCCTCCTAGAGATGTAGATCAAAGTGGAACTGCTGATGAAATTTGTCAAGCTCATAGAGATGCTATGGAATTGACTGATGAAGTTCATGCTTGGTGGGACCCAGATAGTAAGGGAAGTCATTTTGATTTTGGTATGGCATATGCCTTTGCCATCCTTTATAATATTAAATTCGTTTTGGCAAACGATCCAGAACAAACTCCACATAAGAGTTATACGAACTATTTTAGAGAATTAAGCGAAAGGGAAGAATAAATATGTATTGGTTTACTGCTGACACACATTTTGGTCATGGCAATATTATCAAGCACTGCAACAGACCATTTATGAACGAACAAGAAAAAACTCTTTTTGAAAATGCAAAGAAGATTGAACATAAAGAGGCTAGAGAACAGGCAATAAGGAATATTCGTATCAGCCCTGAAACCGTGAAGTTACAGGATGATACTATTATTGATAATATCAATAAATGTGTATCTCCCGACGATACCTTGTGCATTTTGGGAGACTTTTGTTTTTCTCGTGATAAAGATGCGTGGGCGGAATATAGATATAGAATCCATTGTCAAATTATTTTTATTATGGGAAACCATGATGATAGACATATTAGTTATAGCGTATTTGAAAAATGCTATGATCAGTATATTTTAAGAATTAATGATAATGGAACAAAGTATGCTATTACATTAAATCATTTTGCTATGATGGTTTGGGATCGTTCACATCACTCCCAATTTCATTTATTCGGACACACACATGATGGATTACATAGTTTACCAGGAACTTTATCATGTGATGTTGGAGTGGATAGTTGGGACTATAGACCAGTATCTTTTGCTCAAATTAAAGATTTCATGTCTAAAAAAGATGTCACTAAGGAACAAGGCTACTTTAGGCATTTCTGATAGCATACATCGTCCGCTGTCGGTAATTAGAGCGATTTATCTATAAAATATGATATTCCCCCTTCTTTATTAATTGCAATGATCCTGGACCGTTGTGGTCGATTTTTATTTTTAAAAGGATTTTTGTATGAATATGAGAAATATATCTACATGGTTTGATCTTTGTTCGGAGAACTTTTTATGAAAAGAAAAACTATATACGATATGAATAAGTTGGCTAATTTTAAAAATGGCAAATGTGTTTCTGAAAAATATATCAACGCTAAGACCCATCTCGAATGGGAATGTGCAGAAGGGCATAAATGGAACGCAGTACCAGATGTAATTCAGAGAGGACATTGGTGTCCTGTGTGTTCAAAAGAAAAAGTACGTTTAGAGGGAATAAGAAAGCGCTTAACCTTAGAAGATGCTAGGATAGCAGCTATTGAAAGGGGAGGCGAATGTTTATCTAGTGGATATAAAAATTCATTAGAACTTATGATTTGGAAATGTGATAAAGGTCATGTTTGGAAGGCTAATTTTAGTCATATTAGACGCGGAACATGGTGTCGTGTTTGTCATAACACTTATGTAGCAGGTCAATATCATGTTGGAAATATAGAAAATATAAAAAAAATTATAAAGATGAGAAAAGGTATATTAGTATCTGGAGATTATAAAAATGCTTATTCTAAATTTGTTGTACAATGTCGTAAAGGGCATCAATGGACAATTAACGCACATGACATAAAAAGGAATCACTGGTGTCCAACATGTTTAGGATCTAAAGGAGAAAGAATATTTAGAAAAATTCTAGAATATATAACAGGTTACAAATTTAATAAAGTTAAGCCTGAATGGTTAAAAAATAAAAAAGGGAATAGACTAGAAATAGATGGCTATAATGATGAATTAAAATTAGGATTTGAGTACCAAGGTAGACAACATTTTAAGTTTATACCAGGTAGATTCCATGAGAATAGAGAACAATTCTTAAAACGGCAAGAGCATGATGTTATTAAAAAGAAAGTAACTTCATCAAAAGGAATTAAACTTTTATATCCTGATGAGTTTTTAAAACTTAAAAACTTTTTGACATTTATATTAGATTTTCTTAAAGACAATGGTTTTGAAAAAAATATTAACAAAGAAAATGTCGAAAATTTTAATATTAATAATTTTATTGATTAAAACTTTCAGGAAAATATCGGCTACGCATTTGTTGCCCGAACTGTTGTGCTGGAGTTTCTTGAACTGAGCTAAAAGGCTGTCCTTCTTGAATAGCAGACATGTAATCATGCATATGTTGGCTCTCATGTAGGCTTGTCTCTCCTATTTCTCCAGAAATAGATTGCACGATTTTATTAATTATATCTTTAATAATATCAGGATCAATTTCAGTTCCATCAAGTTGTGCGGTGGGAGGAAGTGCTTGACGATGTAAGTTAAATATTTTTTGAATATCTACAAATACAATGCCTGGTTTAGAAGAAACAGCCAAGCCCTGAGCATCAGAGCGGCCAATAGGACTTGTATCTATTTCTCTAACACCGTTTTGGATCAAAAGAGGTCTGATTCTTTTAACGGCTTCATTGATTAAGTCTCTCGCTGATATTGTTTGTCCTGATATGGAAATAATTTGGTTAACGCCTGGACCTGTAATATTTACATCGTATGGCTCGTTTTCATATGATTCTTGATATTGTTGTACAATTGGGTCTACTGGTCCTAATACGGCTATTGCTGTTTTATACCAATTCATTTTTTGCTCCATATAGACAAAAAGTGCAAGACTTTCGTTATAATATTACATGATTGAGAGGTAAAAACCTTTTAAAAATAAATTTAAAATAAAGAGGTTGTTTTAAAAATGGCGAAGAAAAAGAAACCTATTAAAAAGAAAGATGCTGGAGCGGGGAAGGGTGATTCTCCTAGACCATACAGTATATCTCAAGAAGAATTAGATTTGAGATGGGAATTGGGTTTTGGTAAAATAAGTAAAAAGAGAAGGGCAGAGTTATTGCTACTAATAGAGAAAATAGAAAAAAAAAGAAAAAAGTAATATACCAAAATGTAGATAAAAAGTATATGCCTAAGCCTACCGAAGTATATGTAGAATTGATTCTTAAATCGCCATATAATGCATCTTTTGAGACTGTAGTGAAATTAACCACAATGTGGGGAATGAGGATTATAGAATCTAATACTATATCGAATAGAGCAGTTATCTCTATTAAATTGTCTCAATTTAAAAAACTATTTCAATTAAAACCCGAAAAAGACAAAGAGTTTATTTTTGGCGGAACTACAAAATTTGTAGAAAAGTCAAAAGTTATAGATATAAAGGAACCTGAAAATGGAAAAGAATCGAATTAGTATTAATTCACCAGACAAAATTATATTATCTGAGAAAAAAGATAAAAAGATCAGAATTTTTATAGATATGGATGGAGTAGTTAGCAATTGGGAGAAAGCTGCTTGTGATCTCTTGGGAATAGATGATACTGAAAAAGAACTTAGAGATGAATTGAAGTCTGGTACTAAGCTAGAAGATACTAAGCATACAAATGAAGAAGATATGTGGAAGGCAATAGAAAAAGCCGGTAGCGACTGGTGGAAGAATATGTCAATGTTCCCTTGGTACAAAAAGTTATACAATGCAATGAATAAGCTGGGCGAAGTATCTTTCTTAACTTCTAATGGTAATCTTTTTAAGCATCCAAAAGTAGCTGCTGATGGAGCTAAAGGTAAGATGGAATGTATTTATGATAATTACCAAGAAGAAAAGCCTGCCATGATAGTTACGCATTCAAAACATTTTTGTGCAAATAAAGATTCTATTCTTATAGATGATTCTAAAAAGAAAGTTGATGCTTTTAAGGAATGGGGTGGAGAGGCTTTTTTATGGCCTAGCGCATATCAAATGTTGGATGGAGACTTAGATGTAGATAATACTATTGATGAACTTGTAGAAAAAATCAAAGATATGAAAGGAAGTTAATATGATTTGGATATGGTTGTTGGGTATATATTTTGCCATAGGTTTTTTGTTAGCAGTATTTGCGTTTTCTTTTCAAGAAAGTGTAGATGCATTGATAAAAATTATGTCTGAAATGGGGATTGGTACAAGCAATTTTTCTGTGAGACTTACTATATTTCTGTCTTGTGTTATAACTGGGGTTATGTGGGGGCCAAAGTTGATACAGTCTTTGTTTAATAATGATAAAAAGAATAATGTTTAACGGTTGTTGAAAACGGCCAGAGTTTATCTGGTAGGAAGTGCGGTGAGATAGCAGCGGGCAGACACGCCTGTAACATGACCTTGAAATCGCTAATGCGGGTGATGTAGAGGGAGCATAAAGACTCGAAAGAGAACACCGCTACGTCTGTCGGTCAGGAGAGAATGAAGGCTTATCCGGTTGGCCCCATTCCATGTGTCTATTGGCCAGACAGTAGGTGACGCATGTAACTAAGATCCCGATAAAGCTATCCATTCAACAATCGTTAAACAAATTTTTCTTTACCGTCTTCTACGATACGTAAAAGAGTTCCACCAGTAGAATCATAATATCTGTCTATTTCTATTTCTTTATTATGTATTCTTCTATGGCAGTTCTCACAACAAACAACAACGTTCATTTCAGTATATTTGCCACCTTCGCATCCTGGCTTTATACGATGAACGGATAAAGTACTATAATTGTCATTGTCGCATATTCTGCATTTGCCGGCAGACTTTTTGAAAGTCTTTTTATCTTGGACAATATTATTTTTAGATACTGAGTTTTTCATGTTTATAATATCGACAAAGTGACGAAAAGATATGTAAAGATATTATCTTTGGAAGGAATTGTAAATGGTTAAAATAAAACGAATAAGAATGGAAAATTATTGTGGCTATGAGGATATGGCCTTTGATTTTACTCAAAATGGAAGTATCAAAAATTTCTGTGCTTTTTATGGGCCAAACGGCATCGGTAAAAGTACAGTCCTGTCAGCCATAAACTTTCTGTCTATGGCTAAAAGAATCAACAAATTTAACACCGAAACCATGTTTAGAAAATTAATCTTTAACAGAGATTATAACCCCGCCTACGCTGCATTTGATAAACCCAAAGAGATTCTTTTTCTTCATGGAGTATTTGATGAGGATGGAGAGGAAAAGAAAGTTGTTTTGTCCTCTAAAGACGGTGTAATAATTAATGAGTTGTCTGATAATCCTTGGGGTTCTATTTACTATATAGATGTAGATAAACCTATTAGCGTAAATAGTTTTCAATTACAATGTGGGATGAAAGATAAGTTTTTAGATATGGCCGAAGTTATTTTGGGTTATAAATGTGAATTGAGAGATGAAGTAAACGCTTTAGGGGAAATGGTCGATAGCACAAAATCAGAAGATTATGTAACTGATGAACTGTTTTACACTAATTTTGTTTTATACAAAGAATATAGTGATGTTAAAGTTCACTTCAAAAGGATGAGCGCTGGCGAAAAGAAAATAGCTACTTTGTTAAGAAACTTATGTAATCCAGAACAGATGGCAAATTCTGATATTATATTGATAGATAATATAGAAATGCATGTATATTTCAAAAGACATCTAAACATGATTAATAAGATCAAAGAAGTGTTTAGCGATAAACAATTTTTAGTAACCACCCATAGTGGTATTTTAGTAGATAAACTACCAAGTAACGAGCTTTATGATATAGAAGAGTATAAGAAGCGAGAATTGACTCGCAAGCAATCTATGATAGGAGTCTAAACTGTGAGAATCTGTTTATATGCTGGTCCAGGTGCCGGGAAGAGTACAACTGCTGCATGGTTATTTTCGCAATTGAAAATGCAGGACTATGACATAGAATTGGTAACTGAATATGTAAAACAGTGGACGTATACCAAAAGACTGCCAGTAGGTTTCGAACAAATGTTGATTTTGGCTAATCAATTACATAGAGAAGATTTAGTTATTAGAGCAGGATATAAACATCTTGTAACTGATTCTCCTTTGTTGGTGGGTTGTTTTTATTCAATTTTATACAAAGTTCCTATATACGATGAACTGATAAGCATATCAAATAAATTTGAAAGTGATCATGAGTCTTTAAATATATTTTTGGATAGAGAAGATCAAGAATATGACACTACTGGAAGATTTCAAACGTATGAAGAAGCTTTGCAGGTTGACAACGACATGAAGACTTTTTTGCAAGATCAGTTAGATGAATTGCATTGTATCCCAGCTTTTAATAAAGCAGATATCTATAATTTAGTTATTAAAAATATAAAAGGATAAATAGTATGGAAGATATTAGAGGTAGATTCGGGTTTGGGTATGACCGTCTTGGGCGACCCACTAAAGATTTATATGCTATGAAATTATGTTTTGAAGTAAGCACTAAATCTTTAGATAAAAGTAGTAAATGTGGATGCGTTGTTACTGATCAAGAAGGTGGAATACTTACAACAGGATATAATAGCCCGATGAAAGGGTCTATAGATGATAATGTTCCTCAGACTCGGCCAGAGAAGTATTTATTTTTTGAACATTCAGAAAGAAATGCTATTTATAATGCAGCCAGAAATGGAACTGCATTAAACAATTCTGTTTTTTATGTAACTGGTTTTCCTTGCGTAGATTGTTTGAGGGGAATTGTACAAGTTGGATCTAAAAAAATTGTTTATGGTCCTTTGACAGCAAAGATGTCAGAAGATAAGGACTACATAGCGGCTTATAAAGAGCTTTTGATGGGAATATGTATAGAAATAAAACGTTTTCGATATGATGAGGCTTTGTTTCAAGAAAAGCCAGAAGTCAGAGAAATATGTGCTGGCAGATCGAACATTAAACTAGAAAAACAAATAAAAGGAGTACTTCGCAATGCCTGATGAGATTAAAATAGAATGTGATAATGACGCGATGAGAGATGTCCATCAAGAGATACATGATTCTAATGAGATGGAGAAAGTCCATCTAATGATCAAAGAGGTACTGATGAGAAATAAGATACAAGCAAAATTTACTGTTAAAGTAAATATTGATCTAGATACCCCAGAAGTCAAAGAATACCAAGAAGTAAAAACAGCGAAGAAAGCGAAGAAAGCTAAGAAGGCTAAGAAAGCAGCTAAAAAGATTGAAGTTGTTGATAATCTTGACGTTATCAAAAAAATCGAAGACGCTAAAGATAAGAAGTAGAGATGGAAAACAGAGATGTAAAAAGTTTGAAGCATCGTAGAGATGATAGAAGTATTAAAGACTTCAAAGATGATATCTCTAAATACACGGAACATGAAAGAATTGCAGCAGAATTGATACAAAAAGATTTACAAAGTAAAGGTCATGAAGTAGATATAAAAGATTATGGGATGGATAATGATGGAAGTCTGATAATAAAATCTAGAAAAGTCAATGCAAAACCAGATTATCTATTTATTATCGATGGGAAGAATATCTTATTTGAGATCAAAGTACATTCTGAGCAATTCAAATGTATGACATTTAAGAAAAGTAATCTTCTACGTTATAAAAAAGAAAAGTCTAATATCTTAATTATTAGAGAGAATGGATATTATATTATTACCACCAAAACGATAGATCATATTTGTAAGAATTTTGATTTTAGAATATATAAATCATTTTCTCCTAATGACATTTCTGTTAGACTGAACAATTCAGAGATAAAAACTTTGGTTAATTATGGCATGATACAGTATCGCAAATGGAATGACGATGTTCAAAAAATAGTAAAAACCCAAATTCATATATTTAAAAGGAAGAATAAAGATGATTGAAAGTGTTTTAGATATCTCTCAAGAGATAATGGCTCATCCTAAGCATGTGTTTCTTTGTGAAGAACAAATAGAAGAATTAGCTCTTGTCTTCGCGCAAAAAGAAAAAGATGTTTTAACTGATTGGTCATTTAGCAATTGGGAATTTGATGGTAAGAAGATTCAAGCAAAATATATTATTCTTTGCGAAATTATTGCTAGTTCTATTAATTATTGTTATTGGTACGGTTCTTCTAAGGTTAGACCTTTAGGTTCTAGTTCTACTAAAATGTATGATTTATTACGTGCAGCCGTATTACAATCTGTTTATGATATAAGAATATATGTAGATAGCTCGTCGCCAATCATGTTTACAGGGCCTCCTGGGGCACCTGGCGAGGTTGTTTTTAATGAACCACTAATACGTAATTTTTATCAACTACTGGTTTTACATCGTTTTCCAATGTTAGAAGAGAGATATAAACATTTATATGAGTTGTTAAATCATAAATATATTATGAGTAATATAATCGATTCTATACTGCAATGCAAAAACGTTGAGCAAACTGTATCGTATTTGTGCGAGACTTTTCCTGGTTTTGCTTCTGATATGTTTTTGAAAAGGGCACAATTATTTATTATGCAAATTCAGCGAGAATTAGGGATTTTCCCTGTTTCAGAGATAGAAAAACTGACAGTGCCGGCCGATTATCAGATTCCGAAGATTTTACGCTATAAAGGCTGTTTAAAATATGACGCCATTTTGACTAATAAAATAGGAAATTCTGAACATTTAGCAAAAAATTCTCTTGAAGAAATTGAGATAAGGGCAGCTACTATAATTGCTTGTGATAAAATCGCTAATATGTCTGGAACTAACGCAATGATAGTAGATAATTATCTATGGCAATCAAGAAAAGAATGTTCTGATAATTTCCATTTGACTGTTACCACTGATTATTAAGGTTTGATTATATGAGTAAGTATATTTCGTTGTTTCGTTATCCAGGCGGTAAATCTAAAATCAGTGTAAGAGAAAAGATATTATCTTATGCCCCGATGTTCTATTCTGAATTTAGATCACCATTTGTAGGTGGTGGCGGTATTTTCTGGACAATAGACCCAGGTATCAAAAGATGGATTAATGATATCGATGATGATCTTATTGCCGTTTATATGGCCCTGCGTGATCGTCCAAAAGAGTTCATAGCAAAATGTAGAGCAATAGAGACAGCGAAGGACGGAGAACCTCTGACTTCTGCAAAGCCTGGCGGTAAAAAGATTTATAATGCCAGATTAAAAGAAGTTTTTGATGAGTTGATCGCCAATCCTGATTCAGATAAAGCGTTGAAATATTTCTTTATCAATAGAACAGTTTGGGAAGGTAGAGTTAATTACGACATGCCTTCGAGATTATATTATTCTAATCCTAATGGATGGAATATAATTGATAAGAATACTTTAGATCGCGCTGCTGACGCTATTAAAGATACAAAAATAACTTCTCAAGGTTATGAAGAAGTTTTGTCAGAGGATGGAGATGATGTTTGGATTTATCTTGACCCACCGTACTATGTAAATAGTAAATTGTCTAAATCTTCTAAGCTATATAAGAATAATTTTACTATAGCTCAACATATCAAATTAGCTAAAGATATCAAAAATTGTAAACATAAAATCCTCATGAGTTATGATGATGACGATGAAAATTTCATCAGGGACTTATATGATGGTTTCAATATCTATGAAGAAGAATGGATTTATTGCGGCACATCTAATAAGAAGAAAAAAATCGGAAGAGAAATAGTTATCACCAATTACGACAAAATTTAATTTGGTAATTGCAAAAATATGAAGTTAATTGTATAATTGTGTGGCCGTGTACAGGAAAAAATTAAGGAGATATTTGTAATGTGTTGCTATGTTGATAAAAAGCGAACCAGACGAGTTAGAAGAACATTCAAAGATAATGGTGGAAGAACTATTATGTGGAAAGTTTTAAAGCTTAGTCATGTCAATCCTGTTAGCGGGAAACTTGAAAAATCTTTAATGTCTCCTTATCGTGACAGTGTTTATACTTTTGGGTGGAATAAATCTAACAGATATGGTTATACAGAACATCAATCTGGTGATGATGTATATAGAGGTATACATGTATATACAAATAAGACAAAAGCTTTAGATGCATGTTTTTATAAATGGTGGCTGGTTGTTCCTGTTATAGTTTATTCAACAGATTTTGTTGCGGCAGGAGATGATTATGATGCTGTTTTCGATAAAGTATTTCTTGATCCAGTAGATTATGATGAGGCGATGGAGGAAGAATAATGTGTCTCGATATTGATGAAAAAAGAACTAAGAGAGTTAGAAGAACATTAAAAGAACATGGTGGCAAATCTATTATGTGGAAAGTCGTCAGAATGGGATTTGTAAATAGTGATCATAGTATTCTATATGACCAAGATTACAAAAAAGGTTGTGTGGCGAAATCTAATAGATGTTATCTAGAAATGAATTCTGTTGAAGAAGCTTTCGATCAAATAGATAGAGGTATACATGTTTTTACAAACAAACCAAAAGCTAAAGAATATTTAGCTCGTCAAAAAAGAGTTCCTTTTAATAGAGGCGCTTATTTAAAAATTATCCCTGTTACGGTCAGTGAAAAAGACTTCGTTGCGGCTGGAAAAGTCTATGATGCTGTATTTATGCAAGTATATGTAAATTAAATAAATGGAGAAAATGATGAGTTTAAAAGATGAACTAAAAGTTCAGATTAGGAAAGCGACGTTGGCAAAAGATACTTTCACTAATAGTATTTTGAAAGTTATTTTAGGGGAAATAGAACTTGCGGAATCCAGAAAAGGTTCTATAACTGAACAAGAATCACAAAAAATCGTTTCTAAGTTGGTAGAAAGCAATAAAGAAACTTTGGCAGTGATGAAAACAACAGATGCTAGATATCAAGTGCTGGTAGATGAAAATACATTGATGGAAACACTAATTCCAAAATCTCTAAATAAGGAAGAGGTCATGGAAATGATAAAAAGTGATGAAGAATTGTATAATAATATACTATCTAGCAATCATGCTGGTAAGTCAATTGGAGCAGCTATGAAGTTGTTCAAAGCTAATGGGACAACCATAAACGGTAAAGATGTTTCTGCTTGCGTTATGGAAATTATGATGTTGGCCCCATAAAGGAGAAAATATGGATAATAAAGTATATTCTGATGTAAATAGAGTTTCTGATGTATATGGAACTGATTTGATATTTAGGCAAGAGAAATGCAAGAGTATGAGAAAGGTTTTACGAGGCATGAATTCGTCTTGTTTTACCTTAGATGATGTTCATGTCATTCTTATTGATACTGGAAGTTCTCCAGAACATGAAAAGAAATTAATTGCAATTTTTGAGAGAGAAGTAGGCGATGAGTAATTCTAAAGACAGTTTAGGTGATCGCATGAAAGGTATTTTTATTTGTAAATGATAACGATTTATTTTAAAAAATATTATTAAAAAATATTATTAAAAGATAGTTTTGCCGAAAAAACGGAAAAACATTATGTCGTCCATGCCATAGTAATATACATTATAATTGGGGAAGTCATAATGTGAAATAGAAGGAGAAAAATATGAAATTATTATTAGGAAATCGTATGAAAGGGTACGAGGAAGTGTCTCGTTATCAATTGATGAAACGTGCACCTGTTATAGTTAGGGTCGATGGTAAGGCATTCCACACATTTACCAAAAAATGTAATAAACCTTTCGATGATCGTATTATAAATTGTATGGTTAATGCTGCAAAGGCTGTGGCAGAAGAAATGCAAGGTTTTAAGGCGGGGTATGTTCAATCTGATGAAGCAACTTTTGTTTTAACTGATTATGATGATGTCCACACTCAAGGATGGTTAGGTTATAAATTGAATAAGATGGTTTCTGTTTCTGCTGCTTTAATGACTGCTTATTTTAATGTTTTTTGGCGGGCAGCAGCAGGCATGGGCTATGATGGAAGGTTGGCTCTTTTTGATTCTAGAGCTTTTAATGTTCCTAGAGAAGAAGTTGTAAATAATTTGCTATGGAGAGCAAACGACTGGGAAAGGAATAGTTTGCAGATGTATTGCCGTTCTATTTTTTCTCATAAGCAACTTATGAACAAAAATAGACAAGATATGCACGAAATGCTGCATGATAAAAGTAAAAACTGGTCCACCGATTTAACTAATCAAGAGAAGAATGGAACGTTTCTGATTAAGAGAGTTGGTGGTGAAGCATTAGAACCATTTATGAGAGGTATTGAAGAAAGGCATGATATTCTTCCTACCTATGAATCCATAGGTGATACATTGCGATTGGATAAATACGAAAGTAAGAAAATATTTTAAGAGGTTAATATGAGAATAGAAAGCGGTTTAAAGATCGGATTTGATGACGTTCTTATAACACCGAAACGTAGTGTTTTATCTAGTAGAAAAGATGTTAAGCTGGCAAGAACATTTAAGAATCTTGGCATAGATAAGGAATATGTACCTGTAATCAGTGCCAATATGGATAGTGTTGGTACAATGGCTATGGCTAAAGTTCTATTCGAAAATGATATGTTAACAGCATTACATAAGCATTATAGCGTCGAAGATTTAGTACATTTCTTCACATATAATGCTGATATGTGGGATAATGTTTTTTATACATTAGGTATTTCTGACAAAGAAGAAGATAAGTTGTGGGAAGTCAAAAATTATATTATGAAGAATATGGGGAATACGGGATCATTTTTTCCCAAGATGCTGTGTATAGATGTTGCAAATGGTTACACCGAATCGTTTTTAGAAAGAATCAAAAGAATTAAGGATAAGTATCCTAATTCGATTATTATGGCAGGTAATGTTGTAACACCGAATATGGTAGAAGAATTAATACTTCTTGGAGTGCAGATTGTAAAAGTAGGAATCGGTTCTGGAAGTGTATGTGAAACAAGGACTAAGACAGGCGTAGGATACCCTCAATTATCAGCAGTCATAGAATGTGCTGATGCTGCTCATGGTTGTAATGGTTTGGTATGTTCTGATGGAGGTTGTAGAATCCCAGCAGATGTTTGCAAAGCTTTTGGTGGCGGTTCTGATTTTGTTATGTTGGGTGGTATGTTATCTGGAACTGACGAATGTGAGGGAAAATGGGAATACGAATACGAAAGTGAGAAGAAAGTAGCATTAAAGTTTCATGGAATGTCTTCCAGAGAAGCCCAGGACATGTGGAACGGTGGAATGCTTCATTACAAAGCTTCGGAAGGTAAAGAAGTTAGCGTAGAATATAAAGGCCCCGTACAAGATGAAGTCAACCAAATATTAGGTGGATTAAGAAGTGCTTGTACTTATGTAGGAGCCAAGGGTTTGAAGAGTTTTTCTAGATGTTGTACTTTTATACGAGTCACCGAACAAGAAAATAAGGTATTTTCCTCATGAGCTATAATCCTTACATAGGTGTAGAGAATCTTATAGAGAGAGGACCGATTGACCCTGATTATATAAAGAAGCTGAGGATGAGAGATGCAGCAAATACAAAATATTTTAGCGAACTTAAAAACATCATTAGTTATGTCAACGCAGCAAGAAAAGAATATGATTTTTTGTTTAAGATTCTGAAAGATTGTGAATTCGTATTATCTGGAAGTAATATAGCAAATTCTGTATACAAAAATTATCATAATAAAGGCAAAAATGGTTTTTTGTTAGACCCTATGCGAACAGATATAGATATATATGCAATAGGTGAAACAGAATATAATAAGATCCAATCGATGTCTGGCTTATCATTTTATGATAATGATAAAGAAGATCATTATGATCCTGGCGTTGAACATGTAAGAGGTCGTGTTAATGGGCGGAATCTAGATTTGATCAATGGTTGCAGTAATCTACAATTATTGGTTAATTCTTTTGATTTTTTCCATTGTTCTATATTCCTCGGCAGAGATAAGTTCTATTTTTTGAATGGATTTTTTAAGTCTCTTATTCAAAAGAAATTGGTGATAAATCGTGTTCATTCAGTAGCTAGGTTGTTTAAGCGTATATCTAAGTATAGCAATAGAGGTTTTACTATAGATAAAATACAGAGCAAGAAAATTGAATTAATTATATCGAAGCATCTCAAAGATGATTTTTTATATGATCCTAAAGATTACAAGAGCGATGATAATTTTGAAAATGTTGTAATTTATCCTATTACAGGTATTGTTAAGAGTAAAACTCGTCCACCTTGTACTGTATATTGGTCTGATTACAAAGACGATTTTTCTGGTAATAAAGAAAAAGAAAAACAATTAAATAAATCTTTACTAATGATAGATTTATTAGGAGATATATAATGGTATTTATATTAGATGATGACAATAGTAGAATCAGAATAATACGTAGAAAGTTCGGCACAGCACAGTTGTTAGCCGCTAATGATCCTGTGGCGGGAGAAAGGATTTTAAGAAAACACGATAATCTTGATATCATCTTTTTGGATCATGATTTAGGAGGCCCATATACCAGAGGCCCGTTGGGCGATGGTATAGATTTGGCTAAAGTTATGAAGAAAGATGGACTTCATAAAAATAGTTTTGTTATCGTTCATTCTTTAAATCGTCAAGGGGCACAAAAGATTAAAGAATGTTTAAGTAAAACTCATAAAAATGTAAAAGTTTTGCCTTTTTATGAGTTGTCAGCTATGAGTAAAATAGACATAGAAAAATTTGTGGAAGATAAAAAATCATGATTTCTTTTAATATAAAAATTGATAATCTAATATTAAAGTCAGAAGAAGATGATCCATACAAGATGGCTCAGATATTTTTTGTATGGGATTCTGGCGATGAGACTTCTATAGCATCTTTTGATTATATAGATGGTGGAGATTATAGCATAACAATAGATTTACCAGAGTACATATCTACCTTAAATAACTTTTCTAGAACCAATTTTAAGAGATTGGTAGGAATGATAGTTACATTAACTAATAATTTCCTTTTGAAAGATGATGAAAGACTCAGTATATTAAGTGTTGATGACCAGGATTTCGGAGAAATCAAAGATTTGGCCAGAGATTTTGAAGATGATAATGATGAGCTTAGTCCAGAAGAATGGTATGATGAAAGAAATGAGAATGATCGTAAATCTATAGCAGAATATGAAGAAGAATATGGATATGATTATTATGACACTTTTGGTGATCCGGAAGATGAAGATATTGAAGAAGAAAGTGAAGATAAGGACGAAGATTAAATCCATTATTTAAAATCTCCCTGACTGGTTACCAGAAATTGCAAAAGTGCATAAAACGTGTATAATTAGGTAATGGAGAAAGATATGAAAAATGATGTACCAACGAACACGGCAGAAGAATTAGAGTCAATAATCGCAGTTCTTGATTCTCTTTTTGAGGACGGTGATACATGTATTGCCCCTATAACCTTTACTTTTACAGAAGATAAAGAGTATAGGGGGCAAACTATTGAGGATGGAGATCAAGTATCGAATGATCAATATGACGCTCTTAGAAGAGAACTGGCGGCTTTAAAGCCTAATTCCAAGACATTTGATGGTGTAACTGCATCTAATATAGATACTGATGTCGAAAAAGTTGTTCATAACCCTCCCATGACTTCCATCTCTAAAGCCAATGGAACATTGAGCATGAAGAATGACATTCTTGCTAATTGGCTCAAAAAATGTTCTGATGAACTTGGTTATAAGGGGGATAAGGATAATGATGGAACTCCTTTCTTCTGCCAATCTCTTAAACGTGATGGAGTAGCAATTTCTCTGTATTATAAAGATGGCAAATTGACTAAGGCTGGTCTAAGACCCAGAGATGGAGTTAATGGGGAAGACGTTACAGAACAAGCCAAGCATGTCAAAGGTATTCTTGAAGTATTGCCAAAGAAGATTACATGTTCCATTCGTGGGGAATTGGAATGTAAGATTTCTGTTTTTGAAAAGATTGTTGAAGATTTCAAGAAGGGTATAAATCCTGCCAAGATCAAAAAGGAACCTGCTAACCCGAGAAACTATACTGCTGGCAGCATTCGTCAATTCGATGATCCTACTATTACAAAACATAGGAAGATCAGTTTTACTGCTTATTCTATAGAAGGTTTAGAAAAAGCTCCATATAAAACCGAAATCGAAAGAGCCAAGTGGTGTAATCAAATTCTGGGAGTTCCTTTCGTCCAAGCAAGACCTTTTAAATATTCAGATTTAGCTTTTGTTGAATCGACCCTAGATGCATTGGATTATGAAATTGATGGAGTTGTAATATCGGTAAACAATCTTGAAGATTCCGAACAACATGGTCGTCATGGAGATAGAGCTAATGGTAATCCAAGAGGCAAATTGGCTTGGAAATTCTCAGAGAAAGTAGTTGTTCCTACTGTCGAAAGTATTATTTGGCAGACAGGCAGAACTGGCAAAGTAACCCCAGTTATGCAATTTAAACCAGTTAAGTTAGATGGGACTATGGTTAGTCAGTGTACTGCTCACAATGTCGGTATCATTATAAATGAAGGCGTAGGCATTGGAACTCAGTTCAAGCTTATCAAGAGCGGAAAGATTATTCCTAAGATGATAGGTGTCGTCAAAAAGGCTAATAACGTAGTTACTCCTGATAAATGCGGCTCTTGCAATGGCGAATTGGAGATGGTAACCAGTTCCAATGCTTCTGAATTGTTCTGTTATAATACAGATTGTCCTGCTAAAAATGTTGGCAATCTAGTTAATTATCTTTCTTCTATTGAGGTCAAGGGAATAGCCGAAAGCATGGTTAACAAATTGGTTGAAAATAATTTGGTTAAAACAATTCCAGATTTTTACAGAATAACGTTAGATGATTTGAAGAAGGCTGGGATTACAGAACGTTCTGCATTGTTAGTCGTTGCTAGAATTCACATGGTTAAAAATCCAGAAAAGATCAAAGATAATGATTTGTTACTGAAAAAGATAATGAAGATTCATGGGAAAAAGAAAGTTGTGCCTGTAGAAAAATTCTTATCTGCATTAGGTATTCCTGGTGCGGGCAAGGGAACTGCTAGAGCTTTAATCTCTCATTACAATGGAGATTTAACTACAATCAGAAATATGCCTGTAGATGCATTAGAAAAGGTTCAAGATATCGGCAATAAGACAGCTAAGGTATTGGTAGAGTTCTTTGCTCGTAATAGATTTATGTTGGATGATATTCTAAATTACGTTGAATTAGAACTTCCCAAGACTGGTAAGTTTACTGGTAAGAAGTTCTGCTTTACTGGTTCTTTTGCAGATGGCAAGACTTATTGGTATGACCAGATTGAAAATGAAGGTGGCAAGATTAGTAGTTCTGTAAGCAAGAAGACAAATTTTGTTATTGTGGGAGATGATCCCGGTAAGAAGAAAGATAAGGCTTTTGAACTGAAAGGACAAGGGGAAGAGATAATGATTATAGAAGATATTGACGAACTGATTTCGTTAATAGAAAATTAGTAACAAGGAGAAGTAATGTCGAAGGAAAATGTGTTTATTATTGAGGGAAGTGATTATGATGAAAGTAGGACATATATATTATATGGCCCCGACAATACATCTAAAGAAGATTTTATAGATTTATGCGAATCTGTACTTCCTAAAGCTGGTAGAAATGTCTTAGAGAGAGAATCAAAAAACGATACTAATCCTATATGGATAGGATGGTTTGATATTTTAGAAGAGTTGGCATCTGTTTTGTCAGAAAAAGGATTTGAACTAATACAAGCAAAGTCTTATATGGTTAATAGTTGTGCTTGTATTGTTAGAGGTTGGTCGAAAGAAAATATGAAAACTCTTGGGACGGTTGGAGATGAAATAGTGAAGTATAATAAAGATATGGAGAAGAGAGAATATGGGAGCGTCTTGGAATAATCCTTATAGCCCTAGTGATCCGAAGTATAAGGAGTATGAGCTAGCGCATGATAGGAATGAAGAAATGAGGAAGCAGACTGAGATGATGAATCAGTCTGCTCTTGAACAGCAGAATTTTATTAGAGAGCAAAAAAATAATGCTGGTGATTTACCACTTCAGCCTTGGCCTATGTATGTGGATAGAGATGAAGATGGTAATCCTATTATTGTTCAAGTTGTAGAGAAAGATTCAAGTGATTTTTGGTTGAATGTGGCCCTGTCGCCCCTGTGGATCGGCTTATTTTTCTTAGCAGCATGGATGGTATACGAGATTTTTTCTTGTATATCTTTTTAATGTGAGGATATATGGCTAAGAAAAAGAAAATAAGTTCTGGACTTCTTATGTACAGATTTAATGAGGATATATTAGAGTTCCTGTTGGCTCATCCTGGCGGTCCATGTTGGATTAATAGATATGAGGATGCTTGGACTATACCTAAAGGCGAAGTAGAAGAAGATGAAGATTTATTCTCGGCTGCTGTAAGAGAATTTACTGAAGAAACTGGTCTTGTCCCTGGACATAAGATGTTCTATTGTTTAGGAACAATAACTCAAAAGTCTGGTAAAGTAGTTCATGCTTGGGCTTTTGAGGGTAAATGGGATGAAGGCGATGAATGGGAAAGTAATACTTGTACTATTTTCTGGCCAAGAAATTCAGATAACGAAATTACTATTCCAGAGATAGACGAAATAAAATGGTTTTCTTTAGAAAATTCTGTCGGAAAAATAAATCCGGCTCAATTTGATTTTTTGGAAAGGATTAGTAAAAGAATCAATCAATGATTAATATTGATTTTTACTATAAAAGGGATTTTAAATATGTTTTATCTATGTCTCGGAATTATGAATGATAATAATGAATATGATTGGGATATTCATTATTTAAGTGAATTGTCTTTATTCGCTATTTCTGATTTAGATAGTATACCAGGATATATAAATGAAATTGCTGATTTGTCATATATGTACGGAGATTTATTGTTAAGTGATTTTTCTGATGGCAGATTCGATTTTGAAGATATAGATATAGATAAAGATGGATGTTACATGATAACAGAAGAAATTGAAGAAGATGACTTATATGAGTTAATAGAAAAATTACAAGAAATAATATGCAGGAATGTTGAATATTATTAAAACATGGAGATATCTGATGAGTAGAAAAGCTAAAGTTGTGGATGATGATGGAAATATTGTAGAAATTGATGTAGATGATTTAAAATGTGGTCGTATACAACATGATTCTTTGGATGATGATATCTTAGACAGAATTAGAGATATATACGATTATATTCGAGACTCATTAGATATAGCTACATTAGAACAGTTTGAATTAGATTTCATGAGGGATTGCAATCCAGAAAAAGAAATTATTGTTTGGGAAAACATTGTCAGAGCTTGTAAGATAGCTATGGATTTATATGATAATGAAGATGAATCCACAGAAGAACTAAAAGCTTCGTTTTTAGATATTCTATTGCTTGCTTCTATCAACACATTAACTCCAGAAGAAGAGGAATATGAGATTGTTAAAGAATTGAGAAATATTTTCAATAATTTATAATATTTTTTGTTATTACATAGAACTGGGTATTATATAATAATATGGAGAGATATTATGATTATTGTAAAATGTACAAAATGCTCAGGTAGAGTAAGAACACCTAACAAAGACATAGGAAAAGTTTTTAAATGTAATTTCTGCGACAATAAGATGAGACTGGTTGTTAAAAAAGTAGAAAAAAAGGTGGAACAAAAAGTGGAAAAGAAAGTGGTTAAAGAAAAAGATAAGATAAATTATACATTATTATTTATAATAATATTAATTATTTTATTTTTATGATAGAATAGGAAGAACGATATGAAGAAACAAATTCTATGTGTAGGTGGTAAGAAATGAGTACTAAGATATACAATGGGTATAAGCTGCCCAGGATGGACCTGGATGAATTATATTCATTCTTTATGGAGATAGGCAAAGAATTAAGGATAATCAGTAGAGAGCTATATACGGAAGCCCTGTCAAGGATAGCTGTTGGGATAGTTGATTCATTAGCATTAGATAGATTTAACGTTGCTTATTGGGAAAAATATATGTATTCGGATATGAGTCATATATATCCTGTGTCCGTTGCTGAGTTTTGTTTAGGGAAAACAATAGAAAGAGCTAAGAAGGAAAAAGATCCATTATTCGATTGGGGCTTTTCTGTTGATTTTATTCCTAGAGAAGATAAAATTTTATGCTTATTATTCGCAGAGAAAAAAGAATTTATTGAATATTGGCAGAATATAAAAGAAGTAGAAGAATATCCATATTGGGATAACTCAGATGAGCCAGAAGGTATGGATTATGAAGATTGGAAACTTAGAGGGAAAGAATGGGAAGATGCTATGAAAGATGAATTTATTCCTTCATTTAATAGTCTTTCTTTTAGCCCTTCTACTGATCGTATTCATTTTGTAAGCTCAAAAGAGTTAGCAGACAAACAGCCGTCAACTGATGTTAGATTAGACAGATGGACTCGTACAATATTAGACGAAGAGTATCATAGTAAATGTAAATCTTCTTCGGAAGAGGATTTTTCTGGTAAAAAGGATTTACTTAAATTTGCCGAAGCTAATAAAAGTTATGAGGATTGGAGTAGAACAGAAGAATTTAAAGAAAGATATGATGTTGTTATTGCAGAAGTAGCCGAAAAACTAAAAGAAACATTGGATCATAAAGATTTGGCTGGTATGAGGAAATTAGGAGATAAATATGTTAAGTAATAAGATATTAACAGTGATATTAGATGACGAAAACATAACAATGTTGAAGTTCCGTATCGTGAATCAAGAATATTATTATTATTGTAATAAAGAAGATATTGTATTGGATGATGACAAAGGAGTTATTTATATTAAAAAGTCGTTTCATATATTCACTCCTGGCAGAGTTGTAAAAGAGATTGTAAAACATTTTCAATATACAAAAAACATAAATGGACCGTATTATGTTATTAAGTTAAAAAGGGGAATCAAAGATATTGATGGTCATGTCGTTAGAAAATATGGTGAACGTATACCTAGTTCTGCTGGCCCTATTGTTACACATGTGGATAGTATTCTCATCCAGGATATGGGTAATTTAGAGACATTAAATATCGCACATAAAAATGTTTTTTATGATGATGTTGTTGAAGAAATAAAAAAAGATTTTGAACATGTATTTGACAGAATCAAAAAAGAGCAAGATGAGAAAATAGCTGAAAAACGGGAAATTATAAAAACAAAAAAGAAAAGGTTTTGGCAAATTTGGGGATAAAATATGAGCAAAATCAAGAAAGGTTTTACTTTAGTAGAAATGCTTGTAGTTGTAGCGATCATAGCTCTTTTAGTGGCTATTTTATTACCTGCATTAAGTGCAGCAAAAGAACATGCTTATGACGCTGTTTGTAGATCCAATCTCCATCATTTGTTTGAAGTGTTGCATACTCCAGGATCAAATCCAGAAAACTTTAGATTTCCAAATGTTAGAAGTTGGATTCCTAAAGTCATGGGGTCAGATAGTAGCGGCAATTTAATATGTCCCAAAGATGAAGATCAAACAAGCGATGGGGCATTGGGGATGAATGGTGTAACTATTATTAATCCTCCACCATCAGTAGTTTTTAATGAATATGAAAGTAGCACTATCATTCATGGTTTTATAGAACAAGATGGTTTTTCATTACCATCAAGTGTAGACGTAGACATATATGAGCCTGGATATTACGAAAATAATTATGATAGAAATCCCACAACTATACCTGCTGGTACCGTGGTAGATTCATATTTTTTGTTTTTTGATCCTCTTGGTAGTCAAAATGCAACATCAAGCGGTAGCGTAACTTTTTCAGCAGATATTATAGGAATTATTGTTAAAACAAATAAATTAGATCGTTCTGATGTTGTACTTGGAAAACCAGGTACCGAATATCCTGTAGGCCAGAATGCCCGTGGTTTTGAAAATAATGCTGAGAGAATAACATTAGAAAATGATATGAGAACTTTGACTATTCATAATTTTCAATCTACTTTCCCTGGGGAACATATGAGAATACTTACTGATCGTGGTGGTATTTCTAGTTATGGTATGAATATATTTATAACTCCACCGAATATCCGTCCTGGTCAATTATTATTAGCAGAGTATGATTCTACTGTTGTGAGAGCCGGTGGCGAGACTCATTTAGAGATGTTACAAGCTAGACATTTTGATCATGTTAATATTTTGTACGTCAGCGGGAAAGTGTCTTTCAAAAAAGTTGAAGAATTATCTAAAGAAAATAAAAATTGGTATCCAAAATAAAATAATTTTTTACTAAAGGCTTTTCTGTCTTTATCCCGAATTAAGATTATACGTATTGTTTTTAAGTGAATTAAAATGAAATTGGTTTTTTCCGAAAAATTTAGCGAGAGAATGGACAAAGAATCCGGTATGTTTTCCTCATTGACGAATATGTGGGAGAAAGGACAAGACTTGTACGAACGTGGACGAGCCGCTTGGGAATTAGGCAAACAAGAACCTATCCCTAGATGGCAGCAGCGTTTATACCAGTTGCAAAATCCTTGGATGCTGAATCCTGATGGCTCAGAGATGCTTGATGATGGTCGTAAGATTAGGAATCCTAATTATAACCCGGCTATTAGAAGCGTTATGCATCCAGATAAGGGAGGCAAGAAGCCCGGTAGGGATTGGGCTGTGGGAAATGGTACTTATTTTATGGATAGAAGAAAACCATCGCCGGAAGCCGAAATTGATTCTAGTATAATGGATCAAATTAGTGAAGCTGAACAGCAAGCTAATGAAACAGGCAATGTCGAAGGACTCGTAAATTTAGAAAATCAAGGAATAATAGTTCAAGAAACAACGCAACCAGAAAACAATGAAAATAGAAATCAACAAAATCTCGGAAAGCCACAAAACACATCAGAGATTTTCTAATTTCATTCTATCGTTTCAAACAATAAAAACATTCAATCTTTGCACTATCTGTGCATCAATTTTTCAATATAATCACCGTTTAATGATGGGAGGTACGTAAAATGATCGACCAAAATAAAGTTATCAAAAACAAAAGAGATTATGACCTATCAGAAGAAAAATGGCAATTAGTCGTAGATAATATGAAACTCGTTGATATGGTCTTTAGATTCTTTAGTTCTAAATTCCCCTCTGCTAATGAGGATATGGATGATTATATTGAAGCTGGTACATGGGGATTAATACATGCAGCCAGAAACTTTGATAAGACTAGAAATGTAAAGTTTATTACGTATGCTTTCAAAGCTATGCGTAGAGACATGGCTAGGGTTTTTGCTATCAATCAAAAAAGAAAAGCAAGATTCGTTTCTAGGGAGGCTATGGCAGAAAAATATAACGAAGATGATAGCGCCTCAGATCAATTCGTACCTGTTGTGGAAAGTAATATACTGGAAGACTTGATCGGTAAAGAAAAAATCAAGGCAATGATGGCTATTATCAAAGAAGCACCAGATAAGTACAAAAAAGTTATCAAAAAGAGATTTTTTGAAAATAAGACTTTCGATGTGATGGGAAAAGAGTTAAGTGTGACAAGGGAAATGGCTAGACTATACTGCAAAGACGCTATAAAATATGTGTCAACTAAGTTTAAGTCTAAATATGGAGATTGAAATGAAGATATTAATATGCGGAAGTAGAAATTTCTCAGACACCGAAACAATAAAAAAGTTTATTGATTCCCTGCCTGATGACAGCACAATTATTGAAGGCGAAGCAAAAGGAGCAGATAGTTTAGCTAGGAATTGTGCCACCGAAAGAGGATTAATAGTCGAAAAATATCCTGCTGATTGGAAAAAATATGGAAAATCTGCTGGTCCAATAAGAAATAAACAAATGTTGGATGAAGGTGAACCAGATTATGTCGTGGGTTATACCACCGAAATAGAAAATAGCAGAGGTACTAGAAATATGCTAAATCAGGCCACCGAAAGAGATATCCCGTCTTTTTTGAATGTTAAGGATTGGTTAGATATAAAATTGTCGTTTGTAGAAGAATATCAGGAGAAGTAATATAATTTACAAGGAATTTGGCAATTGTATTGGAAATAATAAAAGAACTAAATTACTAATTATAAGAGAATTGTTATGTATTTTGATTTAATAAAATTCAGTCAACGCCAGAGGCTTCTTTATTATCCTTTTGATAAGCCTTTTTCACAGGTTGAGGAAAAACAACAACCTGTCGGAAAGGATGAGGAAGGCTCTCCTCTTTATAAATGTCATGATTGTGGAAAACCTGTTTCTGAAAATGAAATAGATTTTTGGTACAAGCCTGGTGATGGACTGCCATATTCACTATCTGTAAATTTTACTGAAAATGATGTTCATGAATTTAGTGCTGCTGTTAAAAATATTATAGATATATATCTTGCTGAATATAATAAAGAAAATCCTGATATTGAAAATATTAAAGATATAATTTCTAATCAAATTAAATCTTTACCTCATCTGGATAAGATTAATAATTTAGCACAGATCATTGGTCAAGAGGATTATTTTTCTAGCCGCGATGGAGTTTATCTATTTGTTAAGCGTTATTTAGAAGAGTTTATAGAAAGTGGCAATGTAGATGCATTATCTAGGATTTCTCAAAGAAGTACGCAGCAGATAGAAGACAGTTTATTTGAGGATATAGAAAAGGCTTCTAAATTTGAAATACCTTTAAGCCATCCTGTTTGTGATGATTGTTCTAAAAAATATCCAGAATGTGACGATTGTGAAGAGGTTATTTTGCCAGGTGACAATTATTATACACTGTCAAATGATGATTTAGTCTGTGAAAAATGTTTTGAAAATGGAGAGTATGGAATTTGTTCTGAGTGTGGTTCAATAGAGTATAGAGATAATATGCATTGGGTAGAAAATCATGAAGCAGAATATTGTGACAAGTGTTATGATGATATAACAGTGGATTATGAGGATTTTGAAGGAGAAATAGAAAATGCAGCAGTTGGAAAAGAATATCCCTTCAAAGATTGGTTTACAAACGATAGCAATAGAATATATATGGATTTTCATCCTAACCTAAATCTAAGTGAAAATGATTCTCAGGTTACAGATTTTTTGAAATCATACAATTGTAAAGTTTCTGCTGATGAATATATCAAGGGATATTGTTTGTTTGATGGTAGGACTTTTAAAATAGGTAAACTTTTAGATAAAATTAGAAGTGATGAAATAAAAAAATTGCGTAAAACTTCAGAAGACCCAGAAGAAGTTGAACGAGAGTCTGTGAACATTAATTCCACAATAGAAAATCTTAAAAATCTTTTCATGAATTCTACTAATAGACGTTCTGGCAAGAAATCAAAACTTAATATTGTTATTTCACAAGATATTCATGATATAGGAAGTATGTCAACAGGAAGAGATTGGAAATCTTGTATGGAATTAGGTGAAGGAAGTTATCACCAAAATGTTTTTTGTGAAGTTGCAGAAGGCGGTTTGATAGCATATTTGATAGAAGATAATGATGAAGATATAGAACACCCTCTTGCTCGTATTTTAATTAGAAGATTTGAGAACGATGAGGGGCAATCATTAGCTTTAGCAGAAAATACAGTTTATGGAAATGCACCAAGCGGATTTTTAAAACAAGTCACTGAGTGGTTAGATTCTAGGCAAGGACATTTGCCAAAAGGTGAATATACTAGAATGGGTGGTGATTATAGCGATACTTATCAAAGCGAGTATGAATTAGCATTTAATAGTATTTGCAATATGATTAAAACGGCATGTGGCGATAGTAATTGGTATTCTTTGATGAATAACGCCCAAAGAGTTTTACAATTTTTGCAAAAATAAGTCACTTCACTTCATTACTAATTAATACTTTTTAAGTCGAAGTACGATCTAATATAATAAGGAGATTATTTATGAGTAATCAAAATATTATATTAGGTGATTGTCTAACAAAGTTACCTGAAATTGACAAAGAATCGGTTGATGTTGTCGTAACGAGCTTTCCTTATAATCTGAAAATAAAATACAATACGTATAAAGATGATAAACCAAGGAAAGAATATCTTAAATGGGTAGAAAAAGTATTAGTAGAGATTAAAAGAACTATGAAGCTTAATGGTTCGTTTTTCCTTAATATAGGAGCATCCAGTTCCGATCCTTGGCTACCTTACGATATGTCAGGTATATTGAGAAATCATTTTATACTGCAAAATACTATTATGTGGGTCAAGAATATTAGTATTGGGGAAAAAAGTTTCGGGCATTTTAAGCCGATCAATAGCAAAAGATATCTGAATCATAACTTTGAATATATTTTTCATTTAACAAATACTGGGGAAGTCGAAATCGATAGGTTGTCCGTTGGAGTTCCATATACCTTCAAAGGTAATGTAAACAGATGGAAAAGCGTTAAGAAGGATAAGCGATGTGCTGGGGATGTCTGGTACATACCTTATGATACTATTAACTCTAAGAAAGAGAAGGGTAAGCATCCAGCGATTTTCCCTGTAGCATTAGCGAAAAAATGTATAGAACTTCACGGCGTTGAAGATGATATGGTTGTATTGGACCCTATGGTTGGGGTCGGATCAACTATGGTGGCAGCAAAACAATTAAATGTAAATGGAATTGGGATAGACATAGATGAAAAATATGTAGATTTCGCCCAAAAAAGGTTGAAATAGCAATTTTCTGTTTTATCCCTGAATTCTGAATCGCTTTTTGGGTAACTGCAACGCAAAATATTTTTAGAAAGGGTAAGACAATGAAATTGGAAGATATAGGATTTTATACATTATGCGATGAGAGAGCGGTTAACGTAAGCGCTACCTCTCCTATGTGGAGATGTGAATTAATCATCACAGACAAATGTAATTTCAAGTGTCCTTACTGTAGAGGCATGAAGAAAGGGGCGCAAGGCGTTTTGTCTACTGAAAGGGCTATCGAAATTACTCAGTTATGGGCTTCTGATGGTTTGAAGAACATACGATATTCTGGTGGCGAACCAACAACTCACAAGGGCTTGTTCGAGATTGTATCGGCGGCAAAGTCTGCTGGTGTAGAAAAAATCGCTATCTCTACAAATGGTTCTGCTAAAGCTGATCTGTATAAAGAGTTGGTAAAGGCAGGCGTAAATGATTTTTCCATATCTTTAGATGGATGTTGCTCTGGAGATATTGATGAGATGTCTGGCAAAAAGAATTTTGGGAATACAGTAATTGATAACATTAAGATGTTGTCTAAGTTAACGTATGTTACTGTTGGCGTTGTAATAACAGACCAAAATTATAAGAATATGATTAAGATTGTTGACTTCGCTCATGGATTAGGTGTGGCTGATATAAGAATAATTTCTTCCGCACAAGAAAATTTCTTGTTAGAGTCCGCTTCTAAGATAAGCGATGAAATCTTAAATCAGCATCCTATTTTGAAGTATAGAGTCAATAACATCAAAAAGGGCAGAAACGTCAGAGGTTTGAGAAAGATTGATACTAATGTTTGCCACATTGCTAAAGATGACTCGATGATCGTTCAAGGTAAGCATTATCCTTGTGTGATCTACTTTAGAGAAGGAGGTAGAGCCATTGGTCAAGTCGGAGAGAATATGAGACAAGAAAGAATGGAATGGTCTAAGAAACATGACTGCAAAAAGGATAACATCTGTAATAAAAACTGTTTAGACGTTTGCCAAGATTACAACAATGCTTGCCAGTTAACAAATAAATTTTTAGCCTGATTCCAGAAGTCCCTGAAAATCGACATGAAATCGGTGGATGGCAAGGAAAACTATATTTTTAGAAGGGAAAACAGATGAAGCTTGATGATGTAAGGCGTAACATTCAGAAGACCGGCGAATTCTCTGAGGATTACTTTGATATTGGCGATAAGGCTATTATTATGAGTATCCTCAGAGATAAGATGTATAGCAATCCGATTAAAGCTATCTGTCAAGAGATTATGAGCAATGGTCGAGATGCTCATAGAGAAGTAGGAAAGGGCGATTTACCTATTGAGGTTAAGTTACCTAATCGTGTCGATACTGAATTCTATATCAAAGATTTCGGTCCAGGCATCACGCCAGAACGAATGACTGATATTTTCATTAAGTATGGGGCATCTACCAAAAGAATAGACAATGTTCAAACTGGTGGATTCGGCTTGGGAGCGAAAACTCCTTTCGCTTATACTGATACCTTTACTATTGTTAGTATAACTCCATCTGAATCTTATGAAGAGAAGTCTCCTGATGGGAAGGTCATTAAGGTTCATAAGAATGTTTTGGTTTGTCGTCAATATATCGCTTATATTGATGAGTCAGGCATTGGCAAGATGATTTGTGCGTCTTCTGAGGTTACAGATGAGCCTCAAGGAACAAAGATTTCTATTACTGCTCTAGAGAAAGATTTCCATCTCTTTGAAGAATGGGTAAGGCATGTTGGAAAGTATTGGGAAGTTCGTCCTGAGATTAAGGGCTATCCAAATTGGAAATGGAAAGAGTTTAATAGAGAGTTTGAGGGAGATAATTGGTTCGTAGAAGGTAAGAGCAATAACTATTATTCTCAAGATAATATTGTTGCAATTGTTGATGGTATTCCATATACTGTAAATCAGCATTCCTTCTCAATGACTTCTGAGCATAAAAGATTAGCTGGTCATAGAATTAGGATGTTCTTCGATGTCGGAGAGTTATCTGTTACCGCTAATAGAGAAGATTTGGATTATGGAAAAGGTCCAGAAAGCAAAACAAATGTAAAGCTCACAGAAAGGATGGATGAGGTTTACGATGAAATTAGAGAGAAATTGCAAGACAAGATCAAGGATTCCAAAAATCTTTGGGAAGCAAAATGTAATTGGAAAAAAATAAGAAACGATTATAATGAGTTAATTTTGTCTGTTGAATGGAAAGGTGTTAAAATTACTCATGATAATATGAATGTAAGGCAACATGGAGTAAATGCTTATAGATTCGAGATGAAAACCGATAATATCGGTGGATTCTCTTTGAAGAAAAAAGAAATTTGGGCTATTGATTTTATGACAGATAGTATTATCTGCGTAGATGATACAGGAACAAAAAGAGGTAGTTCTCAAAGAGTCCAGACCTTATTCAATGATGAGCCTGATACATCTTTTGTGTATGCTGTTATTCTACCTGTTGATCCTAAAAAGGCTAAAGATGCTTTGGCTTCTTTGGATAAGTCTGATAATTTTGAGCAGTTTGATTATATTAAGTTGTCTACTATTGATAAATCTAAAGTTGCTAGATTCGGCAGTTCCGGTAACAATAGCGGTTGCAAAATGACTAGAGTTAGGCAATTCAATCCTAATTCTTATTATAAGTCTGAAGCCTGGTTAGAAACAGAAAAAGATTTGGCAAATGATACTGGAGTTTATGTCGAAATCAAAAATAGAGAGGCGATTATTAATGAGAAGAGAATCTCTTATACGGCCTTGCAAACACATTTAAATATATTTGGTACTAATAGAAAATGGGATTTGCATGGTATCCCAACAAGATTTGTCAAAAAGGCTGGTGCTGGTTGGGTTAAACTAGAAGATAAAATGAGAAAAGAGTTTGATCTTCTTATCAAAGACCAGAAGGTTGTTGATGAATGCTTGAGTTTGACTAATATAGAATATAGTATATTCGGCCAGCTTTATAATGGCTCAGATGTTTTTAAGTGCTTGCCAGCTTTGTTAAATGATACAGATACAGAACTCTTTAGGTATCTTAAATTGTCTTTGGAATGCCAGAAGAATGTGGCATTGCAAAAGAAGATTACGAATATGGCTCGTTTGTTGGGTATTACTATTGAAGTAAAAAATTCCAGAGCAGATTTGAAAGATTTATACGATTATGTTATACAAAGATATCCGTTGTTGAGAAATATGAACTTTTATTGCTATGATGCTAAAGCAGTGAATAAGATGGCTGAAAAGGTTGCAGATTATATAAACGGAATTGAATTGTTAAAAGAATCTCAATTAAAAAAGTCTCAAGAGGCGATTATCCCTGACCTGGAGGACAGAAAAGAGGATGAAGTAGAGAAAAAAGAGTTGCAAACTGCGTAAAATAATGCTATAATATATAAAGGCAATTTTAAGAAAGGAACAAAAAATGACTGGAAAGTATGTGAACTCGATTGTAACAGATGAATCGATTGTAATGGTTTTTTCTGATGGGATGAAAACTGTCAAGAATACTCATCCTGAGTTTGAAAAGATCAAGAAGTTGGTAATGCAGAACAAGCCAGTTGAAGCATTGGAGACTTTTGATGTTTCTACGAAGCTGCAAAAGCATCCATGCGGAGATTTCTACGTTTTGGATGGTATTGTTTACCTTGATGCTGTTGAACCCGTTCCTATGCCCAATGCGTTGAGCAATAGAGTTATCGAGTTCGCAGAAGCAGGGCTTGATTATTCTCCGTTGGTTAAGTTCTGGGAGAATATCCAAGACAATCCTCTGCCAGAAGCAGTTACGGATTTGTATGATTTCCTGAACCATAATGGTATTCCAATTACCAAGGATGGCTGTTTCGTTGCCTATAAGAAGGTAGATGCAGATTTCAAGGATTTGCATACTCATCAGTTTGATAACTCGCCTGGTACCAGAGTGGAAATGCCAAGAGAGAGCGTTAATACTGATCGTAATGTTACTTGTTCTAGCGGTCTTCACGTTGCCGCATTCAAGTATGCTTCGGAGTTTTATAGTTCTACGGGCAAGCTGATTTTGGTTAAGGTTAATCCTGCCGATGTTGTATCGGTTCCGGTTGACTATTCCCAAGAGAAGATGAGAACTTGCGGTTATGATGTCATCGAGGAATGCGATGCTCCCAGACAAGATACTTTGTTTGATGCTCAGGATGAGGATTACGTAAACGACGATGAAGAAGTCGCTGTCGATCCTTTTGACGAAGATGGCGATGAAGATGTCAATCCTTTTGACGATTTTGACGCTGATGCTGACGAAGATACCGCCGAAGAGGATGACGCTGACGATGATTTTGATGAAGATGAAGAACTTTTGGAGCCTAGAATCGTTTCCAGAGACAGTTATGGAAGACTCTGTATTCCTAACTGTTTCGTTAAGGAAATGGGACTGAAGCCTGGAGATACGGCTTATGTATACGTAGACGAAGATACGCTGTATCTGGAAGCCGATTTGGTTGCCGGCGATGAAGATTATGTAACTTCGTATACTGTCGATAGGGATAGTAATCTGAGAGTTTGGAAGAAGGTCGTTGATGAGGCATTCACAGTCGGCACGACTACTTTCAGAGTTTATTTTGATTATGTTATGAACGGTATCAAAGTCAACGAAAAGTAATAACTAGTTGATAAAAAACGGGTTATGGGTTTTAACGAATCTGTAACCCGTTTTTTTAAAAATAGGAGAAATGATGTTACCATATATCAGTGTTATAGCTGGACTGTTATATCTTATAAATGTTGCTGTAGCTATTTGGCATATTTTATCTGGAAATGAGTATGTAACTAGAGTAGGACATGTTGTTCTGCATAGTTTGTGTTTTATTTTTGGTATGGCTACTGCGTGTCTTGGTACTGCATCATTGATTGGCATTATTCTTCCTATATTGTTTTTGATTGTTGTAGCTATGGATGTAGCAGATATTATAAGGCAAAAAAAGGCTAAAGAAAATAAGAGGATATAATATCTTTTCTCTGAATATATGTTAGTAGGCTAATATTAGCCATACTTATATATAGGAGAAGAAAAAATGTTTATTTATAAGGCAACGAACGTTATTAATAATAAAATTTATATTGGTAAATGTGCAAAATCCCTTGATAAACGTAAATATGAACACAAATGGAATGCGGAAAATAATGGACGTGGATATAAAAGTAAATTTTATAATGCTATAAGAAAATATGGTTTTGATAAATTTTCTTGGGAAATCATAGAAGATGGTATCAAAAATGAAGTAAATTTAAATACTCAAGAAAAATTTTATATAAAGCAGTTAGATACAATAAAAAATGGTTATAATATCTCAGAAGGTGGAAATGGAGGAGATAATTTTACTAATCATCCTTTGAAAGAAGAAATCAGGGATAAAATTAGTAAAGCAACTAAGGGGCTAAAAAGATCAGAAGAATTTAAAAAACAAAATAGAGAAAGGCAAATCGGTAGAATAATTAGTCCAGAAACTTTAGAAAAAAGAAGCGAAGCATTGAAGGGTAGGATAATAACTCAGGAATGGAAAGATAAAATATCTAAATCTTTGAAAGGAAGAAAATTAAATTCTTCTACTAAAGAGAAAATAAGTCAGTCATTAAAAGGCAGGCAATTATCAGAAGAACACAAAGCTAAAATAGGCAAATCTCGTTTAGGAAAAAAACAAACAAAAGAAACTCGTTTAAAAATTAGTGAAAAATTAAAAGGTAGAGAAATCTCATCTGAATGGAAAAGGAAAATTAGTGAGTCTAATTTAGGGAAACATGAGAAAAAAGATTAAAATAGGATTATTAGGAGGGGCTTTTAACCCTGTTACTAAAGGACATATAGATGTTGCAAAATATATTCTTAATAAGAAAATTACTCAACAAGTTTGGTTGATGCCTGCCTATGAACACATGTACGGCAAGTCAATGGTTTCTCCTGATAAAAGAGTGGAGATGTGTAAGTTAGCTGCTCAGGTTGATGGTAGGATTAAAGTATCTGATTATGAAATAGTAAATTGTCTTAGCGGGGAGACATATAATTTAGTCAAAAGGTTGCAAAATGAAGATTGGGCAAAGCATAAGTTTGATTTTTCTTTTATAATCGGACAGGACAATGCTAACAATTTTGATAAATGGGTAAATTATGAATATCTTGAGAAAATGATCAGATTTGTTGTTATTCCAAGGAAGGGAATAGAGATGAAGCCAGGAGTAAATTGGTTTTTGAAGCCTCCGCACATCTTTTTAAATGATGAGGGAGATAAAACTCCAATTATGGAAGTATCTTCTACAGAAGTAAGAGAAAAAATTCATGGTAATGATAATATTTTGCGTCTTTTAGATGAAAAAGTTTTTGATTATATTAATAAAAATAGATTGTATAGAGGTTATTAAAGGAGAACTAAGATGAGCAAGAAATTATGTACAGAATGTCAACATTCCGAATCTGATCCTCGTTTTAAGAGTTTAGGTTTGGAATGTGGTAGACCAGACTCTACAACTGGTGGAGAACTTACGTTTAAAAATTGTGTTCTTCAAAGACAGGGCGGATATTTTAAATGTCGAGTTATGGGATTTTGCGGTAAAGGAGCAAGATTCTTCGAAAAGAAGGAGGCATAATATGTTATATTTTATTACAATGAGATTTGGTGCGGATTTAGCATTCGCAACTAATTATTTAAGAGAAAAACTTATATTATTTGATCCTCAAGCCAGGGTTCAATATTTGATGAAATTAGATTCAAAAAATGAACAATACGCACAATCACAATTTCTTCATCAGTTTTTGGTCATAACTACTTTAGATACTAAACAACTAAATATCATTAATGGTATAATTGATATATGCGAGGTACGAAATAATATTTGTGATTTAATAAAAAAATATTCAGAAAAGTAAAAAAGTTAAAGGAGAAAGTGCATTTTTGACGAAGTAGTATTATGGCTAAGGACATTGTTTTATAGCAGTCATAAAGCCATAAGACGCTAGGAAAAGGCATACGGCCAATTCCATTAATCGGGTATAATACCCATAGGAGTCAAAAATGTCATCAACAGTAGATTGGAACAGTATCGGTGATCAAAAGAGTTCGGGAAATAACGATGATTTAGTTTTCTTGAGCGCGAAAAACCTTCCTCAAACTTTTCTCCCCTCCAACGAAATCGTTGCTTATGCAAATGTATTTGACAGCGAACTGAACAGAAGTCGCCCTCCAGTAGCAGGTGAAAAGGCTAGAACAAGTTATTTGTTTTATGGACTTTTCATTGATGATGAAGGAACAAAGAAGGTAAAGGTCTGTAACTGTGGTCAGATGGCTGCAAAGGGCATCGCAAGCGTCCAAAAGACCGTTAGTAATCTTAATATGTTAAGCTTCGTTAAGTTGACTTCGACTGGTTCTGGTTTGAATACAGAATACAATGCCGAAGGCGTTAAGGTTGTTGACAAGCCTATTCCTACGGATATTTGGAATAAGCTGGCTGATCAAGTAGCAGAGTTGCCTACTTTGGAAGAGATGAAAGACAGACTTTTGGGTCTTAATACTGCTAAAGAAGAAACAAGCGGTTCGGTAGCAGAAGTAGCAGGAAACAAAGTCACATCGCTAGATATCTAAAGCCGTAACAAACGAAGAAAAGAATTAAGTTTAGGAAAGTAACAATCCCCCGTTTTAGAAATAAAGCGGGGGGTTGTCTGCATTTTCCCTGAACAGATTCAAAAAATTTCTTATCTACGGATAATTATGACGAAAGGAAGAACGATGGCAGAATACATTTGGGTTGATCAAAACGAAAACGAATTAAGACGAGAATCTAAAGGCAGAGGAAGGCAAAGAAAAAATTCCGTTAAAAGACAAGACGGTAATTTCTATATCTGCGAATATGTTTCTTATGAAGATGAAAAAGATGAAAAAGATGAAGATGAGTCCTCTGATTCGTCTGACGATTCTAATGAAGTTTCTGTACCAAAGAAACGGCATACACAAATCTATAGAGAACAAGGAAAAGTCCAATTATCTTCATTTTTGAAATGTTGCCATGTAGACAAAAGTGATGTTTTAATTGAAGGGACTAAAATAACGTTAAATAAACCGATTTTGATCGGAGAGACATGTTTGAAGTATTTGCCGTTTAATTCTTTGTTCTCTAAGTTTGAAATTGATACGTATGAAAATTATATTGCTGTTTGGCGGAATCCTACTGATGGTCCTCCGACATTCAGGATTAATAACCTGTTTTTAGTTGATATAAAGGTAGAATAATGAATATAGCAAAAGTAAGATTGGGTTTAGCGACTAACAGTAGCTCAAGTCATTCGTTGATTTTCTTAGATGGAATATCTGACGATCACATGGCTACGGATGGAGATTTCGGATGGGGATTTTTTACTGCTGCTTCTGAAGAATCTAAAGGAGATTATCTGTCTCTTACGTTATTCAATAATTTAAGAGATATTTTTAATGATAAAGTCGCCAGATTGGTTGTAAAGGAAGTTACAGGTCTTGATATCGAATCGACAACTGCTTATATTGACCATCAAAGTGTTTTAGCTCTTCCTACTAATTGGAAAGGCGATTATTTTGATGAGGAATTTTTCGCAGATTTCAAAAAATATATGCTAAGAGAAGATTTGGTTATCTTAGGTGGTAATGATAATTCTGATGAGAGTCATCCATTAACTGATCAAGGTCAAGCATTTAGACTTCCATTGGAAACGGATTTTCACAACGATGATGTTATCGCAAGAAAAGATGGAATCTGGTGGGTTATTTTTAATAGAAAAACTGGCGGGAAAGTAAAGTTCTCTTTTGAAGATACTAAAGAAGAATATACAAAATCTTCATCGCCTGAATTGGTTGATTTGAAGATAACCAATTGGTGCGACAAGGGTTGCGAATTCTGTTTAGTCCCAGAGACTATGATCTTAACTCCAGATGGAGAAGTTGCTATAAAAGATATCAAGATTAATGATATAGTTTATGGATATAATAATAAAGAAGAAAAAAGAGTTGAATTAGTTACAGAACAAATCTTTGAAAGAGATTATGAAGGTGATTTAATAGTTATTGAAGCAGAAGATGGCTCAGAAATTAAATTGACTCCGAATCATGAAGTATATACTTTAAATCGTGGCTGGATAAAAGCAGAAAATATTGAAGAAAATGATCATATTTTAAAATTTTGAAGGATACTTTTTTAAGTTAGCGAATGTATAAAATACATATATTCGTTTAAAGGAGTGTTCATTATGGGACATATAGCATATTGCGGAAAATGTAAAAAACAATTTATTGCCAAAACTAATGGAAAATATTGTTCTGAAAAATGTAAAAAACAAAAAAGAAATGATCAATATCATAAAAAAAATAAAACAAAAAAATGTAAATATTGTAATAAAGAATTCATAGGTAAAAGAAACGAAGTTTTATGTGGTAATTGTAAAAACATTAAGATTCATAATTTTAAAGAGATTAATATTGATTTGAAATGTCGCAAGTGTAATAAATTTATAAAAACAGTTGTAAAAAAGAAAACAAAAACTTTATCTGAATTTGATATCAATGTATGTGATATCTGTAAAAAAGGAAATAACAAAAAATCTTCGCAAAGAATGAAACAAAATAATCCAATGAAGAGAAAAGAAGTCAGGGCAAAGATGGCGTCCACTTTTATGAAAAAAGAAGTTAATATCGATGATTATGAAAAAATTAAAACGCCTGTAACAAGAATGACTCCAGAAGAATTTTCTAGTTTTGCGTCTGACAAGATGAAGGGTGAAAAGAATCCTATGAAGCGTAAAGATGTAGTCGCAAAAGTAAAAGCAACAATTAAAAGAAGAGTTAAAAGTGGTGAAATTGTTTATATCAGGGGTAAAAATCATCATCTATGGAAAGGAAATAGGGATAGGTGTCAAGTTATACGATCTAGGTTGTATAAGGCATGGATAAGACCTATTTTAGAAAGAGATGATTTTACCTGTTGTAAATGTGGATCAGTTGGAGGTCGTCTAGAAGTTCATCATATAAGTCCAACTTTTCAAAATATTGTAGAAAAGATATTAAATGGAAGAATAATGGATTTGTTAAGTTATGAAGAGTTTGAACGGGTGAATGATCAAATTATAGAAGAACATAAAAATGCAATAGGGATTACTTATTGCGTTAGTTGTCATAAAAAAGTAGATTTTCAAAGACATTAAGGAAAGAAGGATTAAAAAGATGAAAGTTAACAAGGCGAAGTTCATAATAAAAGTTAAATCTGTTAAAAAGATCCCTTATAAAGGTAAAGTTTATAATATCGGAACTACTCCAGAACATAATTATTTTGCAAATAATATTCTTGTTCATAATTGTTATCAGAATTCTGATACTAAAGGAAGTCATGCAGATTTAAATACAATAGAAAACATAGCTTATATATTGCAGGAAATGAGAGTATTTGAAGTTGCAATAGGTGGTGGAGAACCAACTAGCCATCCAGATTTTGTTGATATTCTGAAAGCTTTTAGGAAACAAGGAGTTGTTCCTAATTTTACTACAAAATCTATGGATTGGATGAGGGACGCTAGAAAATGGCCCGGCATCATAGAAAACTGTGGTTCATTTGCTTTTTCAGTTAAATGCGTTGAAGATATTGAGCTTTTAGAATCATGCATGGTGTTCAATGGTATCGAGAGCAATCCTTATTGGGGTAAAAGACTCTGTAAGCAGTTGCATTATGTTATGGGTTCTGCTTCGGAGCATGATTTAAAAGAGATACTGGAAAAAGCCCATGAACTATATTATGGAGTTACTCTGCTAGGATATAAAGAAAGTGGTAGAGGATCGAGTTATACTCCAGAAAACAACGACAATTGGATTAAGATTTGTAAAGAACTCAAGGAAAGCGAAAAGCTTCCTAGATTGTCAATAGATACTGTTCTTGCTTATACTTATGAAGAGCAGATACTTGAGGCGGATATTCCTGATCGTTTGTTCGATACAGAAGATGGTAAATTTTCGATGTATATTGATGCTGTAGAATGCAAAGCAGGACCGTCTTCTTATTGCGATGGAAAACAAATGGTTGATTTGTCTTGTTCCAATTATGGTTTAAGAAGTTCAGAAAGTTTGGAAATAATTAAAGACGCATATAAAACATGGTAAATTAAAATCTTAACAAGGAGAAAAAGATGAGTACGAGAAGCAAGAAGATTACTGTTCAAGAAGCTGTAACAAAGATGCAGAATTCTAAGGGTAAGTTTATGACCGTTAGTTTTATCAAGCGAAGCAATAACGAGTTGCGAACTATGAACTGCCGAACTGGAGTCAGTAAGGGAGTTAAGGGAACTAAGAAGAGTCGCAAGGGAACTGGACTGATGACTGTTTTTGACATGACGAAGAAGAACTTCCGTAATGTCAATGTTTCGGGAATCAGACAGTTGAAGCTTAACGGACAGACTTATAAGGTCGTTTAATCCCGCAAAAATGCGGTTTTCCCTGATGCTGCAAGGAATATTGTGGTTCTTCACAAGAAGATTATAATATTTTTTGCAGCATTTTTTGAATAAGGTGGCAGAGATGGAAAATAAGAACATGACATTGCTCAAGGCATTTGTCGAAAAGCCTTCTACAGATGATAAAACGATACAAGCTGTGAAGTGGGCTATAGAGCAATTGGAAATTTTTTATCCTAATGTCACTTCTGAATATGACGCAAAATTAAAAGAGTTAACCCAAAAAGCCCGTGGTGGAGATAAACAAGCCGCTAGAGATTTGATTTTACTCTTAGCTAACCCAGAAAAGGAAGAATAAATTTTCGGACAATGATTTATATAAATTTTAATCTTAAATAAAGGAAAGCATATAAAACATTCGATATATAAGTTAGATAATAACTTATATAAGGATTAAAAAAATATGCATACAATATACGCACTTATAGAAATTGATACTCGTTTAATTTTTTATGTTGGAAAAACTAATAATACTTATAATAGAATGAGGCATCATAGGTCTGATGCTAAATCCTATAAACGTAGATATCATTTACAAAATAAAATAAGAAAATTATGGAAAGAGGGTAGAGATTTTGATTTTATAGTTTTGGAAAATGACCTTAATGATAAAGAGGTAGATGACAGAGAAATATTCTATATTGCAAAATTTAGACAAGAAGGTCTTAAAATGTGCAACATAGCAAACGGTGGAGAAGGAGGAAAAGGTTTAACTCCGGAAATACAAAAAAAAGCTGCTGAAAAAAGAAGAGGCCAAAAACGTTCAATAGAATCTCGTAAAAAAATGAGTGAAGCTAGAAAAGGAATGAAGTTCTCTAAAAAACATAAAAAGAATTTAAGTATTGCTAGAAAAAAAAGAATTACAAAGCCGGAAACAAGAATTAAATGTAGTAAAACTTCAAAAGGAAAAATAAATATTAAAAAATATAAAGTGACTGATCCAGATGGAAATATATTTATAACAGAAAATGGTCTATCTGTTTTTTGTGAAGAACATAATTTAACTCCATCAAATATGATAAAAGTTGCAAATGGAGAAAGAAAAAATCATAAAGGATGGTTGACCGAAAGGTTGTAGAGTTTAAAGAAGAAATATTCTAAATATTTAAAAGGAATAATATTGTGAAAAACGATGAAAGAATTATTAGAGCTGTAAGTCTATTAGACACAGATACTTACAAGCTGTCAATGCAGCAAGCAGTTTTGGAACTGTTCCCTGATGCAGAAGTTACGTACAGATTTACTAATAGAGGCGATCAAAGATTTAATGTCAAGTTCATGGCAGAGCTAGAAGCTTATATCAATTATGGTTTGCCATCGTTAAGGTTGACCAGCGGTGAATATGAATATTTAGAGGCTACATGTCCTTACTTCACAAAGTCCTATCTTAAGTACCTTAAAGATTATAGGTTCAATCCTGATGAGGTTGAAATTGATCTTGATGATGACAATAATTTGTCTATTACTGTCAGCGGACCTTGGCATAGTACGATTCTATGGGAAGTCCCGTTGATGGCAGCAATTAGCGAAATTTACTTTAATACAGTAGAAACTGATTTGGAAAAAGATTATACAGATTTCTGCCGCAAGGCTAACGCAAAAGTATCTAAGTTAGTACAGAATAATGTTACTTTTGCTGACTTTGGGACTAGGCGAAGAAGAAGTCATTATTTCCATGATAATTTTATTAATGAAGCTATTTATGCTCAGGGATTAACCCAATGGAACAAGAGATTTATGGGAACAAGCAATGTTTATTTTGCTAGAAAGTATGGTATTAAGCCTATCGGGACGATGGCACATGAATGGTTCATGGGATGTTCTGCTCTTGAAGGATTAAGAAATGCAAACTATTTTGCTTTGCAAAATTGGGTTAGAGTTTATAATGCTGATCTTGGTATTGCATTGACTGATACTTTTGGTACCGATGCGTTTTTGGGAAACTTCAATCTAAGGCTATCTAAACTGTATGACGGCGTTAGGCATGATAGCGGTGATCCTTTTAAATTTGCTGATAAAATAGTTTATCATTATAAGAAAAATAATATTGATCCTATGAGTAAGGTTATTATTTTCAGCGATGGATTGAATCCAGATAAAGCAATTGAAATAGAACATTACTGCAAAGAAATTGGTATTAGATGTTCTTTCGGTATAGGAACTAATTTTACCAATGATTTTGAAGGCAGTAAGTCTTTGAATATGGTTATTAAACTTCGTTCTGTTAATGGAATTGAAGTTGTTAAGTTGAGTGATGATGATGGAAAAGAAACGGGCGATAAAGATGCTGTTAAGGTCGCCAAGTGGATGTTCCAGAATAAACCTTTATGCGAGAATGAATAATGAGAGTTACAACAACAACAAAAATTACTGATGAGAAATTCATAAATCTTTATGAGTCTAAGTATACTCATAAGGATTGTCAAGGAAGATGGATTTTTGCTTCCAGAAAGAATCAAAATGTAGAGGCAAAGACAAAGCCCGATGCCGTAGTAATCATTGGAACTTTAGGACAAGATACATATTTTCAAAGTGTTCAAACAGAACATGAAAAAATTGTTCTGATTAAGCAGTTCAGGGTTCCTCTGAATGGTTATGAGTTGGGATTCCCTGCCGGTTTGATTGATGAAGGAGAAACTCCAGGGCAAGCTGCTATTAGAGAGTTTAAGGAAGAAACTGGTCTTGGAGTGGTAAGAGTTTTAGATGTTAGTCCTCCGCTATGTAATTCTGCTGGACTGTCAGATGAATCTGTTGTATGCGTTTTCGTGGAAGCTTATGGAGAAATCTCAACTGAATTCAATGAAGCAGATGAAGATATCGAAGTTCTGGCATTAGAAAAAGGTCAAATTCAACAAGAGATTGACAAAGGCTCACATCTTGGGGCTAAATGTTGGATGTATTTGAAAATGTCTGGTAGGATTTAAGGAGACAATAAATGGCTAGAAAATTTGAGCGTCATAGTTTACCATTTTTAATGAAAAAGACTGATAATATTAATGTATGGGATTTTCCAGAAAAGATACAGAAAGATATATCTAAGGTCGAATTTGATTTTGAGAATTATGAATATGTTAAGGGAAGCGGCTATAATGGTTGTAAAGATATAACTGGTTATAATGTAACTAGTCATGGTCTGCCGTATTGGGGTTGGGTTGCCGGTGGTGATTGGGAAATGCCAGTTTTCTTTATTATATATTGGGATGGCAAAAACCTGAGAGGCTACATTCCTAAAGATGGTAATACTTGGAATACAGATACTAAAAAAGCCTATGGTAATGATTATGGTTCTAATCCTCAGAAAAGTTCTGATGCTGTTAATATCAAAAAACGTTGGCCTAAACTATTTAAGGGATATGATTTAGAAGATATTCAATTCGATGATTGCCCAGAATGCGATCCTAAATTGATTCTTGCAGATATAGAAAAAAGAATCAAACCTAAGAAGTAGTCTGGCCTCCGTCCTGTCCCTGAACCAGCGGATAATTTTTCTACTTATAGCGGAGAAACCAGTAAAATAACCTCTAAACAGTTAACGGGAATATTTTTTAAAAGGATATTTTATAGGTGATCTTGAATATAAAAGCAGAAATATTATTCAGGAGAATCTTATGAAAAAAGAAAATGTTATAGGTAAAAAATTTGCTAAATTAACTGTTGTTGAAGAAGCTGAAAAAGGTAAGAATGGAAAGGCTAGATGTAAATGCCACTGCGAATGCGGCAAAATAGTAATACTGGAAGAATATAGAGTAAAAAGCGGACATACTAAAAGCTGTGGTTGTCTTAAAAAACAACGAGATAATATAGAAGATTTAGCAGGTCAAAAATTCAAAAAACTAACTGTCTTAAAACTATATGGACGGAGAAGAACCAAAGGTGGTCAAATTAAAATCAGATGGTTATGTCGTTGTGATTGTGGAAATAAAAAAGTTGTAGATGCTGGTAAGTTAAAAAGTGGACATTATATAGGTTGTGGATGTTCCATTGGAAAAACAACTAAACATCGTAAAGGAAAAGAAAGTAAAGGTTGGTCTGGGTGTGGAGACATATCTGGCTCTATTTGGTGTAGAATAAAACATAATGCTAAAAACAATGATCATGAATTGAAAATAGATTTAAAATATATTTGGGATTTATTTTTGAAACAAAATCGTAAATGTGCATTGTCAGGTTTGAGTTTGTATTTTGCCAAAAACAGTAAAGAGTTTAGACAAGGAAAAACAACAGCATCTTTAGATAGAATAGATAGTTCTAAAGGTTATGAAATAGGAAATGTACAATGGGTTCACAGGATAGTTAATATAATGAAGAGCAATCATGATGAAGATTTCTTTTGTGAATTATGTGGTAAAATTTATAAAAAAAGGAAAAATAGATGAAAGTCGGATTAATTCAAATGGATGTAGTTCCTGGCAACCCTTATAAAAATGTTAGCAATCTTTTGAATTTTATAGAAAAGGCTAAAACTAAGGGGTGTGATATAGTAGTTGCACCAGAAATGTGTGTTGGTGGTTATCTTTTAGGCGACAAGTACAATGATGATGATTATTGTCGTTGGCTCATGTCTTTTAATAAACAGTTAAGAGAAGCTTCTGACGGCATCATTGTTATCTATGGCAATGTATATCTGGAAGAATCTATTCCTCATAACATAATGACCCGTGGTTGGCAACCGAACCATGATGGTAGGAAAAGAAAATATAATGCAGCTTATATCTACCAAAATAAAAAAGAAGTAAAAAGATCATGTACATCCAGAAGTAGTTCATTTATTCCTAGCGGAATCCAACCTAAAACATTATTGCCAAACTATAGATTTTTTGACGATAAGAGATATTTTTTCTCTGTATTAGATTTGTATGAAGAATATGGTTATGGTTTATTAAACGATTATTTTATGCCTTTTTGTGTAGAGATAGAGGGCAAAGAAGTTAATATCGGCTTGGAATTATGCGAAGATTTGTGGTGTAGAGATTATAGATATAGGGGCGAATCTATCAATCCTACGAATGAATTACTAAAAAATGGAGCAGATGTTATTATCAATATATCTGCTTCTCCTTGGACTCATGGAAAGAATCAAGCCAGAGATAATGCTGTTAATTACTTGGTAGAGAATGCTAAAAAGCATGGTCAGGCTATGGTTCCTTTCTTTTATGTTAACTGCGTTGGTGCCCAGAATAACGGAAAGAATGTTGTAACCTTCGATGGTGGCTCTACTTATTATGGTAGAGAAGGTGAAATTCTTTCTATGATTAGGGAACCATATAAAGAAGACCTTTTGGTTATCGATTCTGATGTCAAGTATGATGTAGAGAGAAGAGAAAAACGTAATGTAATTAAAGAGAAATATCAAGCTATTATTAGAGGCATCCAACATATTAAAGACATTATGGGAAGACAAGACCATAATGATTGGGTTATTGGATTGTCTGGTGGAGTTGATAGTGCTGTTGTTGCAGCGTTGCTGGTTAAGGCAGTTGGAAAAGATAAAGTTTCAGCTATCAATATGCCAACTCAATATAATTCAGATAAAACTAAAAACGCTGCTGCTAAAATAGCGAAGAAGTTGGGTATTGAATATACAGTAATACCTATTAATGATATTTTTGATGTATCCTCAATGTTTATGGATTCTTCTGGTAGCGAAGCGAGTGATTTAAATGTAGAAAATGAACAAGCTAGGATTAGAGGTTCTGTAGTTTTGGCTGGTATTGCCGCTAGAAAGAATGCATTGTTTACTAATAATGGTAATAAGTTGGAGACTGCTTTAGGTTATGCTACATTGTATGGAGATGTAGGTGGAGCCATTGCTCCTATCGGAGATTTAACAAAGACAGAAGTATTTGAATTAGCTCGTTTTATGAATGATAAAATTTTCAATGATGAAGTTATTCCGAATGAGATGATTCCTGATGCGTTGAATGTTTTTAACGATGATCAGATCAAACCTTCTGCTGAGTTGAAGAATGATCAGATTGATCCTATGAAGTTCGGTTATCATTGTGCTTTGTTAGAAGCATTTATGGATTATAGGATTAAATCTGTAGAAGAGATTTTGAGATGGTATATCGATGGGACTTTAGCTGATAATCTGAATATTAGCTTGGAGATGATTAAGAGATGGAATATTGATGATCCTCAAGTTTTTATCGTTGACTTGGAGTGGTTTGTTAAGTTGATGAATATTAATGTGTTCAAGAGAGTTCAGTCGCCTCCTAATGTTATTACTAGTAAAACGGCATTTGGATATGACAGACGAGAAAGTCAATTGCCATATTATTTTAGCTCGAAATATAAAGAGTTAAAAAGAGTTGTCAAGAACATGATTAAATATAATGAGGCATAATAAAGTTGGAAGTGGCAAAGAAAGTGGTATAATTTTTCCCTGTAATGTCGTAGAGTTTTTGTATAAATAATTATTTAAGGAGATCGTAATGAAGGCTTTGGTTATTGTTGATGTGCAGAATGATTTTTGTCCGGGCGGGTTTTTGGCAGTTACAGGTGGAGATGAGATTGTCCCAATCATCAATAGCATTATTGATGAGTTCGATTTTGTTACTGCTACTCAAGATTGGCATCCTCAGAATCATGGAAGTTTTGCTTCTAATAATGGAGCTAATCCTTATGAGATGGGAGAATTGTCTGGACAACCTCAGATCATGTGGCCTGATCATTGCGTCCAGGATAGCCCAGGAGCCTATTTCCACAAGGATTTGGACCTCGACGGCGTGGCTGTATTCCAGAAGGGTCTGGACGCTTCTGTGGACAGCTATAGCGGTTTCTGTGATAACAATGGAAAGAACCCTACTGGTCTCGCTGAATTCTTGCATGGAATGGGAGTAACAGATGTATATATCTGTGGTCTTGCTACTGATTATTGCGTTAAGTTTACTGCTTTGGATGCAGTTAAGGAAGGCTTCAAAACGTTTGTTTTAACTGATGCTTGTCGTGGAGTTAACGCTGAAGCGTTTGGTACTGCAAATGCTATTAGAGAAATGCAAGATGCTGGGATCAATTGCATTAGTTTCAAATTCATCAAGTAAAAATTTAGGATAGCCACATGAAGCTAATACAGTATGATTTTAAGCCTTTAGATACAAAACAATATAACAAGAATAATAAAGCATTTTTAAAGTATTTGTTTGCTTATAGTGTGCCTTGTTATAATTGTAAATCGCCAGGCGATTATAAATTGTCTGAAGGGAAATGTGGTAGTGAACCAAAACAGTCTTTAGTCATTTGTAGAAAATGTGGTTTTGTTTCGTATTCTCAAGATAATCTGGTGGTTAATCCAAACAAAAGTATGTATGGAGATATGAATAGTGCGAAACCATATCCAAATAGTTCTTGGGATAAATGGGAAGACTCGGCTTATCCAAATAAGCCGGTAAAACCAGTAAAGAAAAAACCAGTAAAGAAAAAACCAGTAAAGGTTATAGAAAAGAAGTCGAAAAGTTTCAAGTTTTTGGATATATAGGGAGTCGAAATGGCATCGAAGTTAGTATATGAGACAGTAGGCGGTGAAGTAACAGCATTTCTTCCAGACATATATGATTCTAGTTCTGATTTTTTAGAAATTGTATTGAAGTCTATAAAGAAGTTTGCTAAGTCGAAAGGTTTCGATCTGTTTACTATTAGGGTTACTGCTAGTTATGAAGTTGATATTCCTAAAGAGGATAAGAAACCTAGCAGAGTATCATGCATTTCAAATGCAGATTTAAAAATTTATCAAGTTGACGATGGATATATGGCGATCTTAGATATCATATCTTCATCTAGGGTTGTATATTAAGAATAGGAGAAGAAATGGAAAAACGTTTAATTATAATGCGGGGAGTTAGTGGTTCAGGTAAGTCTACCAAGGCTAAAGAAGTAGCTGGGAGTCAAGGTATGATTTTGTCTTCTGATGAATTTTTTGAGCAGGGCGGCATGTATAAGTTCGATCCGTCTAAGTTAGGACAAGCTCATAAGTGGAATCAAGATAGAGCGGCAACAGCGATGAGTAAGGGATATCCTCTGATTGTTGTTGATAATACAAATACTCAGGCTTGGGAAATTTATAGTTATTTGAAGTTAGGAAAAACTTTTGGATATAATATATCTTACATAGAACCTGATTGGAGTCCTGATTTGAAAGATGAAGAAGGTAAATGGAATATGGATTTTTTGAAGGGAAGGAATACGCATGGAGTTCCAGATCATGCTATCAAAAGGATGATAGATAGATATCTTTATAAAAATAATAATGAAACAGATGATGCTTTTACAAAAAGAGTTTCTGATTTAGTTGAAAATTAAAAATATTATTTTTTTCTTTTTTCGGTATATTGTGGGATATTTGTTCACAAATATTAGTAAAATATTTTAAATCATAATTATTTTTCATCATATTAACATGTTTATGTACCCATTGTATATTATCTGTTGTATAACCTTTGCAAGAATCTATTCTGTCTAAGGAAGCAGTAGATTTCTGACCATGTTGATGTTTATAGCTAGAAGTGAAAAATATTGGAAGTTGACTGATTTTACATTTAAAGTTTTGTTCTTCCAGAAGCCGATAACATTCTTCACGTTTTATATTAAATTGCCTTTTTTTTGTTTTGGCTCTGCGTTGTATCATATTATAATAGTAGGGTAAAAGTTTGTAACTATTGATATCGAATTTTGGAAGACAAAAATCTTTGTTGATGCATAAACATAAAAATAAAAAATATTCTAAATCGTAATTATGTTTCATTATGTTTATATGTTTGTGGACCCATTGTATGTTGTCTATTGTATAGCCTTTATTAGAGTTTATTCTATCTAAAGAGGCCGTTGTTTTATTATGATTTCTGACGCTATTACTCATATATAAAGGTATGTTACTTAATATACATTTTTTATTTTGTTTTATAAGAACATTATAAGCGTCAGTTTTTTTTATTGAGATGTTGATGTTTCTTTTTTTTGCCTCTTTAACAATTTGTCTCCAAAATAAATTAGAAAATTCTTCTTTATTTTCTTGTGATTTGTGAGTGCATTGTAAGCATCTGGTGGTGGTGCCATCGCGTAAATGATTATAATAGACTTTATATGTATTGCCGCAATTACAAAGACAAAGCCATCTTGGAAGTATCCAGCCTTTTTTATTTTTTTTAGATTTATCTAAAGATATTGCTGTTAATTGTCCAAATTTTTTACCTGAAATATCTTTTATTTTGATTTCGCCATTGGTTCTTGATTTGATATTATATAATTTTAGGTATCTGTTTATGCTGCTATATGCACAATTATTTTCTTTTGCTATTTGTGTCATGCTTTTTCTTTTTATTATATATTCTTTATAAAGATATTCATAAGTAATTTTCATTTGTAAAATCCTATTATTAGAGATATAAAGTTGTGTATTAGTGTTATTCAACTAATTATTTTATTATCCTTCCATAATTTTCATGAAAGTGGATTAAATATATAATATTTGTATTTGAATAAATTATCTCCCTGCGTAGTGGGCAAAAATTATGCCTAGTAGGCTAAAGGGAAGAAGTCCCTGACCAGGCAGTGGAAAAGATGGTGAATAGATATGAGTACGATATGACCGTAGATAAGGTTATGCAGGACGACTGAACAGATATCATAAATGGTCTGATTGGTATCGGAGAAGTGAGGATCGTCACTGCAAATATTTGGAAAAGGTAGAGCTACATGTTCCTAGAGGAACAATTGTGGAAGAGATTAAACTATAATTATAGGGAGTAAAATTACATGTCCGATACAGAGATACAAGAAATCATTAAAGAAATAAAAACAGATTATTTTTATTCTGTTAACGGTATGGTTTTAGGGAACAAATTAGAAAATCTGACTTATTCTGCCAAGACTTTTTTAGTTGAAGATTTAAATTGGCTTAAAGAAAAACATCCTAACAGATTTGGTTTAATCGAAATTCTACAAAAAATGTTATATGATAAGTTTATATATGCTCCAAGTACAATGTTTAAACATCTCAAAGAGGATTTAGCGACTTTCCTGGGAGGATATGAATCAGAACAAAGACCTTTTATAGCATTCATTGTTGATTTTTTGTCATTAGAAAATAAAATGTCAAAGTTTTTGGATTTATTCTGGTCATGTGACTGCGGCAAAACGAATGACGGTAGCCTTATATGCTACGACGGTTATTACTATCATATATCAAATGATGATGTTATAGCAATAACAGCTAAGATAGATCATACTGCCTATTTTACTGATTCTGGTAATAAACTTACTTTTAATACAAGAGTTTTTGTAAGACATAGTGATGCTCCAGATATACGAGCTAATACTTGTGACCTTTTCAAGTCGAGAAAGTTTGCAATAAAAGAACTTCTCCGCAGAAGAAATTCAATTATCTCGAAGATGGCACAGAGAAATATAGAGATTTTTGATATGCTGGGAGAATGAAAATGTCAATCAAAGAAGATGGCATAAAAGTATTAAAACAGATAATAAAATCTAATAATGATAATATAAAAGAAATGAGAAGGTGTAAGCCTAAATATGATGATTCATTTTCAGAAAAATTTGATGAAGTAATACGGGCGTTGCAAGAACAACTTAAAGAGTGCCAATTAGCTCTGTTAAAATCAAAAAAAGTTGATACTGTTGCTGAATTGGAAGATTGGTCAAATGACCTTCAAACATTGGCTTTTAATAAGGGAGAAATTGTTTCTGAAAAATTGGCTGAATTAATGGAAGACTTAGGATTGTAAAAACTATTTATTGAGGAAGGATATTAAAATGGACAACAAAGACAAGCTGGCAATGCAAGTTGTATCCGCAATGAATTGTAAAGAAACGACAAGGCAGGTAATAAAAGCAATGTTCTCTAATCTATCTGGTATGCTTGAAAAAGCAGGGATAGAAGATGTCGCACCAGAATTCTCTAAGCCCGTCGATGAAATTATGGATGAAGTAATGGATGCTATGGAGGTTGATGAACTTATGGAAATTTATTCAGCTTCTTATGCTAAGAATTTCTCAGAAGAAGAATTAGAAGGTATTTTGAAAGTCGTTTCTAGCAAGTATTATCATGTGTTATTGGGAAAGACGCCGGAACTTATGGTAGAGAATATGGAAGTTACTCAAACTTGGATCAGTAATAGAACTGATAAGGTAATGGATGTTGTAGAAAAATACAGTATTGATTAGGATATAAAATGGAAACTACAGACAAGCAAACTACTCATCAACTTTTTCATCAACTATGGACTAAAGCCGTAGGAGAACCAGGTTATAATAAGTCTGAGTGGATGGAGTTGTCAAAAAGAATAGTTTTTGATCCAAAACCAAAAGTAATCTCATATAGAGATATGAATATAAGAACGTTATTCCAACATGTATGGGATGAAGTTGAATTCTATGAATCAACATTGAATTATTTGGGCGGTGATTACTCTATTGAGCCTCAAATGGAAGAGTTAGAAAGAAAATTGATAGAGTTGTGTGGCGCCGAAAAATGGTATAAGATGCCAGTGCTGAAAATAGAAGCTACTTGGAGAGATAACGATGGAAAAACATAATTGCGATAACTGTAATGTTGCATTTGAAAGGAAAACAACTGATAGCGACGACCTTGGTTATTATTATTGTACAGATTGTCATTCTATAGAAAAGCTTTTGGAACAATTACGGGGAAAGATATGTCTTCATCCTAATAGGGATAGTTATTTACAAGAACCCGGACTCGGAAAAGATTCTATCGCAAGTATGGCAGAGTCTCTTATATATGAGGCTAATTCTACATATGAGGAATTTAGTTTATTCAAGGTTTGCAAAAATTGTCATTATGTAAAAACGGTTGATGGGGAACATATCTGTAAGATAAGACGAGGGAAAATCGCATTTGAAAATGGTACCTGTGATGCTTTTAAAGCTCAAGCGTTATAAGGAAGAAAAATTATGAAATCTAAGAAAATAAAAGAGCTTGAACAAAAAGAGAGTTTCCATTGGGACATGGCTCAAAAACAATTAGATAGAATGGAAGAACTAGATGAGCAGAGAGCGAAGCATCAAAAAGAAGCTGAGAAAGCTCATAACAGAATTAGACGATTGCAGTCTGTGTTCTATAATAAAAAAGTAGAAGAGTACTTTAAAGATGGATTGTCTGCTGAAAATGTTATGAAGTTTGATAGAACTTTTTTACATTTAATGGGAAAAAAGAAATCAGATGAATTATATAAAAAGATTACTAGATTTTTTGATAATCTAAAAGGTTTACATTTGGCAGGTCAAAGTCTTTTTTATGAAGGTGGAGAAATTGTTTTTATACAATTTTTTTGCGATATAGCTTTAAATCAGAATGATTCTTTGGAAGATCAAAAAGATATGTTAAAGTTGTTTCCATACATAAGAAAAAAAACTGCTGATGAAAAATCGAAAAAATATACAGATGATGTAGATAATTGTAATGTGTATAATGATAACAGAGATTTTAAATATATAGGTATTTTTGAACATACTTGCAGCAAGGATGGAGTATACTTTATGAGAGCGTATGATGACGAAGTTGCTATATTCAAAACTGCTTGGGGTCATACTAGTAAGATAAAATCTTTTTCAGATATGGAAGAAGCTTTGGTATACATATATGAAAAACATCCATATATAAAACTAGGCGAGAGCTATTAGGAGATATAATGGCACCAGAAAGGAGATTGACAGTGGGAAGGGGAATAGAAAGAAGAATTACGCCCAAAACGAAATTTGAAGAAGCTACAGATAGATATCTAGTTCTCAAGAGAGAAATGGAAGAAGCTTTTAAAGTCATGGTCGCTTTGGGACAAAAAAACAGTAATAGAAGAGTCTCTGAAATCTTATCTGATGATATTGTTCCCGAGAAGATTATGGAGGTCAATTGGCATGATTTGGAAACTTCTAATAATATGTTCAAGTGGTTAGATATTATGGAGACTTATGTTTTTGAGCATACTAAAGGTGTAGTTTTTGATGGGTCTGTTATTATCAAAGATGATACATACACACCAGAGTTTCAAGTTCTTCTTGCCGTATGTTTGAATAAACAAGAATCTCTTGAAGTTCAAAGAGGTATTGAGGCATATATTCCTTTTATTAAAAAAGTAGAAGGGCAAGATTATAAGAAAATCAGCGTTATTACTCCAGGCTCATTTTTAAACAGATTATTCCTGCAAGTATATGACAATAATTCTGTTGTTATTATGTCGTTAGAAAAAACTGATAAAAGCGATAAGCCTGAGTATGTACCTGTGAATTTTGCTGTTGATATATACTACGCTCTGCAATACATATATAATTTAGAGTAAATATGGAATACGATAAAATATTTGAAAGAGCCGAGACTTGGCTGAAAACTTATGATTCTTTAGAAGACATAGATGATTATTTTTATCCTCCATCCAAAGAAGATATAAAAAGATCTATTGAAGTTACTAAAGAATTACGTAAAAATAATGTCATTGCCCCGCTTGGTTTCATGCTAGACGGAGACAGAGGTATCTGTTTCGAGTGGCATAAACATTTTCATAAGAAGTATAAGTCTTTGACGTTGGAGATAGAGGATGATCAAATAGAATTATTAGTATTTGATCATGATTATACATTAATTAGAAGAATAAAAACATACGAAATAAAAATAAGTAAAGAATGGAAAGACATTCTTGGTTATTTTAGGGAGTTCGCCCCTGACTCCTGCCGGGAAAAACAGGACGGTGTAGAAGGAGAAAGTCATAATGATAAAAAAAGCTGAAATTATTGTACATCTAAAAAAGAATGAACCTTTTGAGCCTAACTTTATAAACGAATTTAGTACTGTTATAGAATATGTTGACTGGCATAGTTTAGAGAAGCCAATAGAGATGATTAATAAAAAGGGGATTTTTATGAATGAATATTCTGACCAAATGAAAAGAACTTATTCTTTATCTCCAGACATGTCCTCTAGATGTGTAAGAGTTATCAATATACCTCCACATTATATAACATTTATTGAAATAAGGAAGAAAAAATGATTAAAGTAGGAGTCTCAATTGTTCTGTCATCGAAAACACACACAGTAGATACAGTCATTACTTTAGCAAAATTCGATGAAATACGCAAATTCGCTACAAATATCAACGAAAATGGTTTTTTCGTTTGTATGGACAAAGGCATATTATCTTATGTAAGAGATATGGAAATAGATAGTAAAAAGAATATCGCTTGGATAAGCCCGCATGGCATAAAGCAAATTCTCTTCAATAAGAGCGAGTGATTAATCTATGTATATAGAAATATCAAAAAGAAAAATCATATTATCTTTTACGTAGAACGTAATGAAGGCATTAAAGAACTTTATGAATTAGAATCTAATACTGTCGAAATTATAGAAGAAAAGGATTGTGAAAACCCTAGAGTGGAATGGGACGAAGGACATAAAACTATTGGATGGTGGTTTACTCCTTGGGGAACTACGACTCATAGTAAAGTTCCCGGTCATCGGCTCTATATTCCAGAAGGCTTTACGTTTAAAGCGATTAAGGAGCTTTAATATGTGTTGCAAAATCGATAAAGAAAGAACTAAAAGGGTTCTACGAACCTTGACAGAGCGTGGCGGAAAGACTACAATGTGGAAAATCTATATGGTTGAATTTTCCCTGCCAGAAAAAGGATGTAGGAATATTAGATATACTATCAAACATCTTTACAGAAAAGGTATAGATTTTGGTAGTTTCGGATGGGTCAAATCTAATAGAAAAAAGCAAAAACTATCCTGGGAAGAGAAAGCTGAGTGGTCTGAAGGTATCCGTAAAGGTATTCATGTTTATACAAATAAAGAAGCAGCTTTACGAGAATCTGATTCATATCGAAAATATTATTATAATTATGAGTTGAAGCCCGTTCTGGTCCCTGTTACTGTCTACAAAAAAGACTTTGTTGCAGCAGGAAATCAATACGACGCCGTGTTTATGAAAGTTTTCCTGAATAAGGATGATTTCCAAGAACAAGTGGATAAAATTGAGGTTGAGGTCAGAGATTGGTATGGTGCGACAGATTCTAATTCGCCTCCTATATATAAGAAAGTACTACATTTCGTATAACAAAGAAAGGATTTTAGAATGGCTTTTATATTATTGCTGATGTTGTGGGTCGTTGTTGTTGTTGCATCTTATTGTGCTGAAGGCCTGCCGTGCGCCGCTTTTATGGGTATAGTTATTGGAATTATACTTGCAGGAGTATTTTGTGTTGTTGTCGTTAATAGTCTGGATGGTTCAGATTTTTGCGAGTTGGAAAAATATTCTTGTAAAATCGAAAGCATAGAAAAAGATTCTTTTGTAATAGGTTTGGCAGATGATGAGCTTGTCGTTTACTATTCTGGTCGACCTGTGAAAGAAATGTTTAAGTGCCTAGCTAAAGAAGCTAATATCATTGAAACAGATGAAGATGTCATTCCAAGAGTGGAATGGTCTTCTGGTATTAAAAAGACTTCTGGTTGGGTTGCACCTTTCGATATCAACAGCAGAGTTAGAAGGGCTACAAAGTATGACATTTATGTTCCAAAGGGAACTGTTATTAAGAATATCGAATTGCGCGATACTGAACCTGGGGAAATAACAAAAACAATAAAGGAAAAGAAATGATTAAGTACGTTGTAGGCGATTTGTTTGAAGCATTACCTGATGATAAAGTTATAATGGTTCCACACATCGTAAACTCAATCGGCGGTTGGGGAGCGGGTTTTGTAGTCCCTCTCGGTCATACATATCCTGTAGCAGAAAGAAGTTACAGAGAATGGTACAAAAAAGGAGAATCAGATTCTATCTGGTATGATGATAGTATTCCATTTGAATTAGGTAAAGTTCAATTTGTTGATTGTACTGAGAAGATTTTTGTTGCTAATATGATTGGTCAGGAAGGAGTGGGTTGGGGTTTGAATGGTCGTCCTCCCATTAGATATGCTGCGTTAGTAGAATGTATGAAAGATGTAGCTGAAGTTACTAAGATTCTCAAGGCTGAGATTCATGCACCTGCCTTTGGAAGCGGGTTGGCTGGCGGGGATTTCGAATTCCTTAAGATTTTAATTGAAGAAATTTGGGAAGATTTTGACGTAACGATTTATTCTCTGGAATAGAAAGGTTTATATGCTTAATAAGAAAAATGCTTTTAATAATAAGTGGACGCCGGTTGACTGTCCTCCTACCATCGTAGATGGTTATTATCAAATGAGGGAATGGCAACAAGAATGTTATGATGAATTGAAAGATTCTCATCATTGGATAATAAATGCTCCTATGGGTTCAGGCAAGTCTTTTATGATTTGCTGCCTAGATTATAAAAAGCTTGAAAACAATCCTAACCTAAGAGCCATCATTGCAGTCCCTCAAACTATCATCGCTGAGGGGTTTAGGAAAAATAAAATACAATTCTCTGATACAGAGAAGGTTGATTGGTTCCCTCAACATGATCTTTGTAAAGAAGCATCAAACCAGACTACAGATGAATTATTAGGATTCTTGAAAGGTCCGAATTCAAAAAGCATGGTTCAGGACCGTATCTTAGTTTGTTCTCATCAAACGCTGGTTTATGCTTTTAAGAAGAATAAGAAGTTATTCAAAGATGTAATTATTGTTGTTGATGAGGCTCATCATGTTAAGCATAATGTAGTAGAAGATGTAGAAGTATCAAATGGTATTGGATCAGTTGTTAAATATTCTTTTGACAATCCTAAGAACAATATACAGGTCGAATTAACAACAGCAACTTTTTTTCGCGGCGATAAAAATTCTATTATCCCCGAAGAATATAAAGCTCAATTCGATAGGTTCAATTATCCTTTCGATAAATACCTTAAAACATGCAAATACCTCAGAAGTTACTCCTATGACTTTATTCTGTACAATCAAAATTATAAAGAATCAATTAAAGAATTATTTGATGAAGAAGTAGGCAAGACTATTGTTTATGTGCCATCAGTCAATGGTAGCTACTCTTTAGAAACAAAGTATATAGATGTAGAAGAAATCATAAAAGGTATTGCAGGTACAGATAAACCAGTTATTAAAGATAAAGATAAGCCTATCATGCTGGTTAAGCGTGATAAGGAATGGATCAAAGTTATTGATTTAGTAACTGAAACGAATAGAGAATCTAAGAAGCAGGCTATTATAGATGCTCATGACGCAAAAACGTCTGAGAGCGTCGATGTTATTATAACGCTGAATATGTTCAAGGAAGGTGCTAATTGGCGCTGGGCGGATCGTGAGATCATTATCGGCCCTCGTAATTCCCTTTCCGATCTTATACAAACAATGGGACGATTATTCCGAGATGCTGAAGGAAAATCTCATGTATCTGTTTATCAACTGTTGCCTTATGCTTTAGATCAGGTGAACAATGAGAAATTCTGCGATAATCTTAATGATTACATGAAGGCTATCTTCTTGACAATGATTATGGAAGATGTGTTTAAGCCTGTTAGGATAAAAGTTCCGGCGGAAAAGAAGAAAGGTAAGGCAAAAGAGAAAGAAGAGGAATTTGATTATTTTGCTAATGCTTTACCAGATGAAAATGATAGAACAGCGGTCTATTCTTCAGTTTATGACGATTGCATGAGAATCATTAGTGATGATGGTGAGATTTCTGAAAAGAAATTTGAAGAGATTGTTAGTCGGGTGTTGAAGAATCGTGGTGTAGAAGATAATCATAAAGCAATAGCTGAACAGATTCGGCGTAGGTTTATTCGTAAGTCATTATCATTGGAAGGTATTGATGTTAGTGATATTGATTATTCCATTATGGAAGCTAAGTTGTTTGGTTTTGTTCAGTATTATACTTCTGGTGAAAGTGATGTTAAGACTTTTAAGGGATTGAGGGAAGCCTATCAAAAGTCAATAGATGAGAATAAAGAAGAGATTTTAAAGATAGCTAAAAGTGGTGGTAATAAACCTTCTCAAAAAACTAAGTTAGGTCGAGCTTTAAGAAGTTATATTTATTTTAGCAGTAGTTATGATTTTAAATTTAGAACGGAGTTAAAAAAAATAAGACCTGATTGGTTTATAACTCATTATGATATTGCTAGAGACAATAAAAAAGAGATTTTGAATATAGCTAGGACAGGAGGAGATAAACTTTCTCGCAAAACTAAGTTAGGTCAATGCTTAAAAAATTATATTAATCCTACTTCTTCTTATGATCTTGAATTCAAAAAAGAATTAGAAAAAATAAGACCAGATTGGTTTATAACTCCACAAGACATAGTTAAAGAGAATAAAGAAAAGTTATTAAATATAGCAAGATTGGGACTGGAAAAACCAAAGTATGAAATTGATATAGGTAGTTGTCTATGTCGTTATACAAATTCTAATAATTCTTGTTATGATACTGAATTTAAAGCAAAAATAGAAAAAATAAGACCTGATTGGTTTCAAGATACCGTTAAAGATAATAAAGAAGAGATTTTGAAGATAGCTAGAAGTAGAGGGGGAAAACCTTCTAGAAAAACTAAATTAGGTAGTTGTTTAAGTTCTTATGTAGCTTATAGTAGTTCTTCTTATGATACTGAATTTAGGGAGGAATTAGAAAGAATAAGACCAGATTGGTTTATTAAAAAAGATAATTCTGAAGAAAATAAAAAAAAGCTATTAAATATAGCGAGATCAGGTGGAGCAAAACCTCCTAAAAAAACTAAATTAGGTATGCGTTTAAGAAGTTATATTGGTACAAGTCATGGTTGTTATGATACTGAATTTAGAGAGGAATTAAAAGAGATACGACTAGATTGGTTTGAGAAAATTATCATTTGTTCTATTGAAGAAACCAAAGAATATATAAAACCATTTAATTTCAAAATTCAAAAAGAATATCGAGAGTGGAGTAAATCTGGTAAAAGACCTAATCATATTCCTGGAGATCCTTATGGCTATTATAAAAATAAAGGATGGACTAGTTGGAGTGATTTCTTAGGAACTGGTAAAAGAGGCAAAGGTAGAAATTTTCTTTCTTTTGAAGAAGCTAGAAAATATGTAAGAAAATTAGGTCTTAAAAGTAAAATAGAATACATAGAATGGTATAAAAAAGAAAAACCAATAAATTTGCCTGTTCGTCCGGATTCGGCTTATAAAAATAAAGGTTGGATTGATTGGTATGATTTCTTAGGAAAAGAAAAATAATGTCTACAAAAACATACGAATCTTGTCCCAAGAAGCATAAAGCCAGACAAGAAACAATTATCTTACCATACAGACAACATTTTGGACAATCAATCCCAAAAGAGAAACAATACATTACATTATGTGCTACTCATCACGACGACAATAAGAAACTATTAAAAGGTAGTGAATTACATCAATTATTGGAAGCCAAATTAATTACAATTGATCAGTTTGTCGGCATTGATTATGATGAAGAAATAATTCGGGAAAATCGAGAGGCTATCCCTGATGCAAGCTGGTATTTTGGTGACTTATATAAGACATTAATAGAATTGGGTAATAATGGTAAATTGAATCCTGCCATAGTAAATTGTGATTTATTACAGATGCCTAAAGCTGGAACAGTCGAAGTTGCAAAGATCATGGCATTATTGTCTAGTTTTGATGATATAATGCTTATTAGTAATTGTATATTAAAGAACAGAGGTAGGCGTTGTTCTCAGAATGAGATGGTTCATTATTTGTATAGGCATGAGCAATTCAAATTTGCTTTACAGTGTGGTTGGAAATTGCATGATAATAAGTCTTATGGATATCATGGAACGGGGAAAGATTATACTGACATGGGAAGTGTAGTTTTTTACCGGCAAAAATAAAAATATTGCTAATTTATAGTAATAAAACAATTAAGGAGATTACAAATGAAAATTAAAGCTGTTTATCGTACAGAAAAGACTGTGTATATTACAGAAAAAAATGAAAAAGTTGACGGCTATAGTTGTGCTGTAGTTGTTGATGTAAATCCTGGTGAGTTTATCAATTTTAATAGAATACATCTTTCTGCTCTGGGTCAAACTGAAGAAGAAGCAAAGAACAATGCTATTGCGAAATTTGATCAATTTGTAGAAATTCTTCATGATGTTGAAATAGAAAAATATAGTATGCAGGAAGTTTTATAAGAGGAAATAATTTTGCCGAAGAAATATATTAACGACAAATATTGTGTAAGATGTGGACGAAAAGAAGCAACTCCTTATCTTAAAAAGCATTGTAAGCTTTTTGAAGGCAAGCAAGCAGTTGATATTGGCTGCGGCAATGGCAGAAATACTGTATTTCTGAGGGAACATGGTTTTGATGTAGTTCCTATTGATATGGTAGATGATTTTGGAGAGAAAATAGTCTTAGGGAAAGATAGAATCCCTCTTCCAGATAAGTCTGTCGATGTCATTGTTGCTAATTATATTTTCATGTTTTTGAACAAGAAAGAACGTGAAAATGTTATTGATGAGATAAAAAGAATTGCCAGGTTCCATTGTCAGATCATGGTTGAGTTGTATGCAGCTAAGGATAGTGAGGCTCCTGATAAAGAATCTTCTCTAGCATTGCAAAAAGAATTATTTGATCGGTTGGGGTGGAATAAAGTCAGATATAGTCAAGAAAGATTTATAGCTCAAAAGTGAATGAAAAGGCACTTTCGATTTAGCAATAAAGAAAGTCATACTTTAATGAAGCTATGGCGGAAGGTTGGGAACTCGCCGAGGGTCGAAACCTGTTGAAAGCGACTCCCGACATGCCTTTTCTATCTTTTAAAAATCTCCCTGACTGGGAGCGAGAAATTTTTAAGGTTATGATAATTAAGGAAAATAATAAAATGCTTATAAACAGTCATCCTCCGTGACAACGCTAAAAAGTATATTAAAAAGGTTTATTTGAGTTTTTATATACAATAAAAGGATAAGAACCTTTTAGGTAGGTTATATAAAAACTTACTATTAGAGAGAATAATTATGGGTTGTAAATTTAGAAATTAAAGAATGGACGTATTTTAATACTTGCTAGAATATATTAAACAAGTATCAAAAAAATAAATCGAGGCGTTGAAATGTAAGATAAAGAACTCCTCGTACAAAATGGAAGTATATGTTATGTGAAACTATAATGTTGTAAATTAAATGAATGTTGAAAAATAATTTAGAAAAGAGCCTCTTTTAGAAACCATAAGAACTCTAAAAGAGGCTCACATTTTTATTTTTGCATTTATTTAATTTTTGAAATGTTTCAGAAGTCGCATTATATAAACAATTAACTGTAATAATATTATGAATTTTCCGATTATTGCATTTTTTTGTTTTTGATGTATAATTAAGTAGTAAGACGAAATTAGTTCATTAGTTAAGGAGTGAAATATGCATGTCGAAGGATCACGTAATTTTGACGATTATTTAAAGATTAAAAAAGAGGCTGATCTTCCCATCTCACAACGTTCCAAGATCATAAAAACAAATAGAGGCAATTATCGGATTCCAAGGAAGTACCACAATTCCCCTCAAAAGCTCACAAGGCTCCAGGCTCAAATTAAATCTGGAAATACCCCTAACCCCTATCGGCAAGGCGGAATCTATTACGCCTTCATCCAGGCTCTCATCAATTTAGGCATTAATAAACGTCATTCTTTTCTTGAGATAAAGAAAGAAATGCGCAGAATAATGAGCGCCCAAACAGACAAGAAGACAAAAAGAGACTCATGGGACTTGTTTAAGAACAAAGTTCCTAAGAACTCTCTTTGTGCTAAAGATGTAAATGGTCGTATTATTCAAAATGCTTATATATTGCAAAGATTAACTGGTTTTGATCCTTATGGAGAAAAACTAAGAGAATTGGAAATGTGTATCGACATATTTAAATCATCTGATGATTTGCCTGATTTTATGTTGAGAACCGGGGCAGGCTCTTATATGAGTATAAGACCTATTAATGAATTTAAAAAGATTAAAAAAGTCCCTGCGCAATCTTAACAAATTAGTGATCATTAGGAGGTATCGTGGATAAAGTGTTTTCGTTCGATGAAATAAAAAGTGAGCCTATTAAAAGATATAAAACTGGATTTCCTTATCTGGATCAAATTTATGGTAAATCAGTTATAAACGGAATAGAAAGTTTTGGATTACCTAAAGGAAAGATTAGTATATGGGCTGGTAAAGGTGGAGTAGGCAAGACAAGAATAGCAATAGAAATATCGCTATCTGTTAATAGAGAAGGACATAAAGTTTGTATTTTCCAAAATGAGGTTACTCCCTCTGAATTCGCAGGTTGGATCAAAAAACCAGTTGTCTATCCTAAAAAATATTTTGTTAGTAATGCTCACGCTTTAGAAAATCAAATAAAGATTATTAAAGACGTTCAACCAGCAGTAGTGGTGGTTGACTCCATTAATATGATTGACGGGTTCTCTAATCCTTATCTGATTAGAGGTATTATGGAGAAATACAGAAAGGCAATCTCTGATGTAGGATGCCATGTTATTTTTATTGCTCATCTAAATAAGAAAAATGATGTCAAAGGTAATAACGATGTTGAATATCTTGCTGATATTAAGGCCAAAATGTATCCACATGAGAAATGTAAGAAAGGCCCAGCATTACCTGGATTTTTTGTGTTAGAAATAGATAAGAATAGATATGGCAAATCAGGTGGCTATGTCGCGTTTAAACATACTGAGACTGGTATCGATTATGTTACCAGTTCAGCAGAGCGAGAATTCTGTGGAAATAGGAGAACATAATAGTGTTTGATAAGACAGCATTTGATGGATGCGCCCCTAAAATGAGAGATGTGAAGCTGGCAATACGAAATGGGACTGTTAACGAAAGGTTTATTAGAGATAACGTAATAGAACTTGACAAAGAAGATTGGAATGTAATCTTTAGGTATCAAAAAGTCAGTGAGAAATTTATAAGAGATTTCTATACAGAATGTGATTTCGAGCGTATAGTTGTGTTCCAAAATCTAAATGAAGATTTCATTAAAGAGATTTGGAATGTGATTGTCCATAAAGGATTATGTTCTGTAGTTACTTTGTATCATCAATTAAGTAAAGAGTTTCTAATGGACAAATTCCAAGACCTTTATTGGCCTTGGGTTATAAAATATCAAAAAGCTTTCCGAGAAATTTCTAGTGGTTTTCTTAAAGATAATTTTTTGGATCATTATCTAGATCATCCAGACAGTCGTTGTAAAAAGGGCAATTGGCTTAATGCTTCTACAGAATTCAAATTAAAATATATCCAAAACAATACTGATTATGATATATTTCATGATAAATATATTATAGCTTATAAAAGCGTCAGAGCAGATGGTTATTCTATATTTAACTTCCATTATAAATATGAGGTAGATGGGGTTTATGAATCTAATTGTAATTGTGATTTAGATGCTGTGGATGGTCATGGTTTGAGTGCTTGGTCAAGAAAAGGGGCTTTGAATTATCATGGATTAGGAAAACTATTTAAAGTCAAAATCAACATAGAAGATATCGGGGCTATCGTTGGGAAAGGCAAAATCCGTTGTTTCAAATTAGAAGTTTTGTCTGAAGTTAAAAGAAAAGAAAGAAAAACGCCAGAAGAAGAAAAAGCCGAAACAGAGGAAAACAAAAATGTTATGGAAAGTTTAGAGTCATTACTAGATGACCAGTAAAATTTTCCCCTGACCAGAAAAATTTTCCCCTGACCAGAAAAAGAAAATTTAAAAAACAACTTGCAAAAGATGAAGTAGGATACTACAATATAGTAGAAAAGGATTATGACTATGAAACGCACACGACATAATTATATGTTTATTAATCAATGGGCCGCTAGAACAGCGGTCAAGGGGAGAAGAACTGTGCGTTAAAGTTTTCAAAGTTTAAATTGCAAATGAAAGCCTACCGCATAAAAACGGTAGGCTTTTTTATTATTAATGTTTTTTAAAAGAAAGGAGAAAAAATGTTTAAAGTTCAAATTGATGGCCGATGGCAAAGAGCAGATTATATAACTGCTGTTATGTTTTTTGTTAAACGTTTACCAGTAATGCTGGTTTAGTTGCCGTCTAATGCCAAGGCAGGCGATTGAGTCTCCAAAACTCGATGCGGTCAGTTCGATTCTGACAGGCGGTGTTGTTTGTTTTAAAATTTATTTCATGGTGCCCATAGCTCAATTGGCTAGAGTACAAGATTGTGAATCTTGGGGTTGCGGGTTCGAACCCCGTTGGGCACCCTTAGAAAACCGTTGAGGGTTTTCAGAGCTTTTTGACAATTATATACTTGGATGTAATAAAACGGATCAGCGCCAACGTGGGAGAGTTGGGCAAGACTGTAAATCTTGTGCCGTAAGGCTGAGTAGGTTCGAATCCTTCCTGATCCATTTTATAGAGCAGTAGTTCAATTGGCAGAATAAGAGACTCTGAATCTCTAGATATAGGTTCGAATCCTATCTGCTCTTTTTATGCTCTCGTAGCTCAATAGGATTAGAGCGTTGGTTTCCTAAACCAAAGGTTATAGGTTCGAATCCTATCGGGAGAATTTATATTTGCGTCTGTAGCTCAATGGATCAGAGTCCCGCTCTTCTAAAGCGGTTGTTGGAGGTTCGAATCCTCTCAGACGTATTAGAGAATATGCTACACAAAGTTAAGTGTAGACCGTCAGAAATGGTTTGGACGAGGCCATTGAAGGCAGACGTGCTTACGGTTACTAGTCCGCAATGGCAACAATTTGGGTACAGTCTTGGTTGCTCTTGATCAAGGCCCAAAAGTTTGTAGGTTAAAATCCTACCATGTTCTCTTTTTTACGCCTCCATAGCTCAATTGGTAGAGCATTTGGTTCTTACCCAAAAGGTCGCAGGTTCGATCCCTGCTGGGGGTATTAGTATTACGGTAGCTTAAAAAGATAAAGTGATCTCTCTTTAAGGGATAGATGGAGTCGCTGTAAGGTTGATCGCTTATAGTTGATTAGGTTTGAATCCTCCCCGTAAATACTATATAAGGCAGTAGTTCAATTGGATAGAATGGGAGATTTTGATTCTCTCGGTTGCTGGTTCGAGTCCAGCCTGCCTTGTTTAATTGGAAACATATAAAAATAAAGAATAGACATGTTTCCAATTAATCCGATATAGTGGTAAAGGAGTACCACTATGAAAAAACATCGCAGTCCTATTTGGAAAATAAATAAAGAAACTTTAGTTGATGTAATATCAAAAAGAAACACTTTTTCCGACGTTTTACAATTTTTTGATTTAGCTAACAAAGGTGGGAATTATAAAACATTAAGAGACAGATGTGAGTTTGACAATATAGATTTAACTCAACTACGAAAAAGATCAGAAGAAATTAGGGTAAGGGGCTTTAAAAATAAAGAAAAATTACCTCTAGATAAAGTTTTAGTTAAGAATTCTACTTATAATCGCGGTTCTTTAAAGAAAAGATTGGTCGAAGAAAAAATATTAAAATATGAATGTTCTATTTGTGAACAATCTTCAGTTTGGAAAGAAAAACCATTAGTTTTAGTTCTAGATCATATTAATGGAATTAGTAATGATCATAGAATAAAAAATTTAAGGTTTTTATGTCCTAACTGTAATAGTCAAACTTCTACATTCGCTGGGCGAAATGTTATCTACAAAAAGAAAATTATTTTTTGCGAATGTGGCAAAAAAATTTCTTTACAATCGAAAAGATGTAAAGAATGTTCAGCTAAAGCAAATGGTTTGAAACGAAGAAAAGTAAAAAGACCATCTATAGAAGAATTACAAAAAATGATGGAAACTATGTCGATTTGTGCAATCGCTAGAAAATATGGAGTTAGTGACAATGCAATTAGAAAATGGGTAAGATGAATGAATGTTATAGTATAGGTTCAAATCCTTCTTACCCTGTTAATCAGGATGTCCCTGATGCGATGAGCAAAATTTTTGAGAGTTGAGGTAATTTTTATGAAAAAAGCAAAAGCGACACTTGTATCATTTTTTGTTGCATTTAAATGCCCTAATGCTACAGAAAAAGATGATTGCATTAGATCAACGTCAATAAGTCAAGAAGCGTTAAAAGAAAAGTTATACAATAAGGAAGTAGAATTTCATTATGCCGAAGATGATTCTATTTATCGTATAACTACTAACATCTCTTGTCCTTGCGGCGAAACACATGAAGTAGAGATTAATTGGTAATGAATCGAAGGAAAATCTTATGAAAACAATAAAGTGCGAGAAATTAGTTGTCAGTTTTATTTGTCCTAATGATAATTCTATGAAAACAGTTGAAGTCAAAAATAATGAAATATGCATTGAAGAAGAAGGATTCTATGATGATGTATATGTAAGTGAAGCTTCTGTTGAAATTATGTGTACTGGTTGTAATAAACTTCATGATGTTAGACTTAATTTTAATATGGCGTAACGTATTGTAAATTCCTGGGTAGTCGAGTGGTAGAGCGATTGATATAGTTTGTATTGTAAATAGTTTGTATTGTAGATTCCTGCGTAGTTCAATTAGTAGAACGCCGGTCTGTTAAACCGGAAGTTGCAAGGGCAGAGCTTGCCGCAGGAGGTAAGTAAAGGTTTTTGATGCAAATCTCGATATATAGAGTTAACTAGTATTGTTAATTTTATATATGGAGGTTAAACATGTTTTCTCCTGCTGAAAAGGTTCAGAGATGGCGTAAGCACACAAAAGAGCGTATTGTTAAGTCAATGGGGTCTAAATGTGTTTGTTGTGGATATAATAAATGTCATGCAGCATTGCATCTACATCATCTAGACCCAAATGAAAAAGAATTCTCTTTTGGCAAGATTAAAGCTAATCCTAAGAGTTGGGGCAAAATCATAAAAGAGTTAAGAAAATGTGTTTTAGTTTGTGGGAATTGTCATGCAGAAATACATTATGGCGAAAGAAAAATTCCTAAAAATGCAAAAAAGTTTAATGAGTTATTTGTTACTTATAAAGAAAAGAAAAAACCGGAAACGGATAAATGTCCTGTATGCGGTAATATGAAGATAAAGAAACAAAAAACTTGTAGTAGATTATGTGCCACAAGAAAATCTAGAAAAGTTAAATGGGAAGAAGTAGATTTAAAAGCATTAATAGAGCAATATTCTTTTGTTAAAATCGGAAAAATATTGGGAGTAACAGACAATGCTGTTAGAAAACGTGCAAGAAAGTTGAAGTTAATTGATTGAAGAAGGAGTTTATTTTGAGTAGTATAGAAGATCAAACCATTAAAGAAGCGATAGACGAATATGTCAAGAAGGTACAACCTGTAATCGGTTGGCCTGTATGGAGCAGTTACACCGCCGATATGTTCTGTCAACGTCGTCTTATATTAATTAAGGATGATGATCTTTTCTTCGGTGGAGAAGGCTGGGGAACAGAAATTAAAATGCGTTTTGGGGAAGATGATGATTGTTGGGCTTATGATGAAACATTCGGTTTAGATGATTTTACTGTTCTTTCGATTTGGCGAAATTATTGTAATCAATGGGTAGAAGATAATAATTTCGTATTTGATTATGATTGGATGTTATCAGACGCTATTGAAAAGTATGGGAAGGATGTTCTAGGAATAGGAAAGAAGAAATAATGAGTGATACAGCAACATTGCGTTTTCAGATGTCAGCAGGTATTATCCTAAGACGCCAAGTAAGAAGCCTATTATATTACACATCTACTTATCATTCTGTTCAAATAACAGTTGATGAGGATAAGGGATGGCTTGATTCCATGTTCTATGTAACTGTTTCTGGAGAGGAAAGTGATTTAAAGAGGTTTCAGCAGGATATCCAAGATAGAGTAAATAGTTTTAATAGTTAAGGGGTTATAATGTTTTCTAAAGCAACTTTGGATCGTATATTAGAGCATGAAGTTAGAATAGACCACAAAGTGGATGTTAGAAAGTTTAAGAAAGATTTGAAAAAATCCATTTGTGACAGGTTTGGGCTTTATACTATGTCTGAGTTACAAGATAGAAAAGATTTGCATCCAGAGGTCGTACAGATGTTTAAGGATGCTGTTAAAAAAGAATTTGGCATAGATTTAGAATAAGGAAGAAGAAAAATGTCCAAAGAAGAATGTTTTGTTTGCGGTATAGAGCTTTATGAGGCAAATGATAAGGAAAAAGGTTATCATAGTACTTGTAGATTTGAGGCTATGAAGATCAAAAGGGAAGCAAGAGACAGAGATAGACTTCGTTTTGAAGGTTGGATTAAAGCAAATCTGATTCATGGATATGAACCAGAAGATGCTTATGCCAATGCGTTGAGAATGGAAGAGATTTTTAAGAGAGAAGGAAGAATATTATGAAATTAACAAGAGTAGAAGGTGCTGATATTGTTTATAATGATCATGATGATTGGGAACGTATAGAGGGAGAGGTTATAGATACTAGTCGATGGTCTATTCATTATGAGGGCGTATTCAAACATAAGCCTTCTGGTAAGCATTATTCTTTATGTTGGAGCGTAGGAGCAACTGAGACTCAGGATGAAGGACCGTTTGATTATGATGATCCTGAACCAGTAGAAGTTGTAAAGAAAGAAGTTACTGTAACCAAATGGGTTCCAGTAGAATAGTTTAACGGGGCGGTAACTCAATGGATCAGAGTATTCGGCTTTTAACCGAAAAGTTGAGGGTTCGAATCCCTCTCGCCCTATTTTATATTTAGTCCGGTGTTTTTCCCTGATGAGGACGCAGCAAAAGAGGATGCTGTAAAGGTTGTTGATATTTGGGCAGGTAGCTTAACGGTAGAGCGGGGGCTGACAACAATAAGAATGTTTTTTAGAAACCATAAGAACTCTTCAAATGCTTATGTGGCCTGAGATGCTGGTTCAAGTCCAGCCTTGCCCTATTTCTAAAATAGGAAAGATGAAAATGGATGTTAAAGTTTTTGCAGAGAATAAGAAAAAGATAGAACAGTTGCGGGCTGAACAATCTCAGTTTGTTAGAGACTTTTATAATTTGTACGGAACTAGGCTTCTTAAAATAGCGGAAGAATTATATGAGTTTGAGGCTGACTGTTCTTCACAAGCCAAAATCTCTTGGAGAGATGAACATTACATATATTTCAAAAACGTGTTTTTAAAAATTGAAGATATATCAGAAGATAGTGTGAAAGTGTCATATTGCGGTCTGGATACTCCATTGAAATATATGTGGGTTTTACCTTTTTCCGTTGATGAAGAAAAAGATGAGGTTCTTTTAGAAGAAGCCAAAAAAGAAGTTGAAGAACATTATGGAGTCTAAAATGGATATAGCAGATTTTCAAGAAAATCAAAAGAATATAAAAAAGTTGAAACAGTCTAGAGATGCTTTTATTAATTCTTTTCATTCAAAATATAGTGGTAGAATTTACGAAAGACTTATGGAATTGTATTGTTTTGAGATGACAACATGGAAAGAATCTCCAGTACAATATGTTGGTATGTATCGTGATCTTTATTTCGATACTATAGTTGACATATTAGAGGATCGGATTCTAGTACATAAAAATACCGGCAGGTATGATGATCATTTGTGCTGGATTCCTTTTGTTGAGGATGAAGAAGAAGACAAAAAGATTCTGGAAGAGACAAAGAACAAGATTCAAGCAGTATATGAGGAAAAATAAATGAGAAATTTTATCGAAGAATTTATCGAAGTTGGCGAAAAGCTAAAGGAAGCTAAAAAGAAAGTCTCGGAATTAGAAGCGGCCCATAGAGAGATATGTCAAGATTTTTTGAATACATATTTTGACAGGATTGCTGCAAGAACAAGAGAATTGTATGATTTGGAATTAGAACTGTCTGGTGGCTATCCTCGTCATTGGCAATATAAAAGTTCAGTTTTTGGAACTGTTCTTGCGATTTATGCTGATCATTTGGAAGTTGAGGATTGTAGTGATTATTATGACGACAATTGGGAGCAATGGACTATTCCGTTTGCCGTTGATGAAGAAAAAGATAAAGTTTTGCTTGAGAAAGCAACGCGAGAATTGATTGATTTTTATAATGAACAGAAAGAATCTAAAGAAAAAGAAAAAAGAGACAGAGAATACAGAGAGTATTTGAAGTTGAAAGAAAAATTTGGAGAAAGCGATGGATAATAATACGACAGTAATTGAAGATTTGAATGGTCAGATGAAAGAAATTCTGGATATGAATGATACGGCCAAGCGTCTTGAAAAAGACGCCAGAAGGCTTAAAAGAGAAGCAGATTTGAAGTTCGATTTCTTCGTTGAAGATAACATGGAACTATTACAGGCAAGAAATGAAGAGTTGTTCCAGTTTGAAGCGGCAGAACGAGCAAGTTGTCGTACAAATGATGATACAGTATATAGTTTCTATCCACGAAGCAATTTCGGTTCTGTATCTTATGTAATAGAAGGTGGAGTACAAGTTCAATATATGGAGAATTATGAAATAGGTGGTAGACTGTCTTGGGCTATTCCTTTTTCTCTCGATCCAGAAGAAGATGAGAAGAAACTGAGTGCTGCTAAAAAGTTTATCGTTGAACATTATGAGAAATGGAAGGGATAAAATGAATAATATGATGCAAAAAATTGATGTTTTAGACTATGAAATCTTTATGGCTGAGAGAGAGGTTAGAGAGAAAAAAGAGCAAAAAGCAGATAAAATAAAAGCTTTTATTGATAAGCATATCACTGCTTTGAGAGCAAGAGCAAAAGAGATGCATCAATATGAGTTTAGAGCTAGAGTAAAATGTCATAATGCTCCTTCTTGTAGAGCAACATATACAAGAATTGCATTTAGTTATGTATCTGATGTCAAAATGAATAGAGTCGAAGTTTGTTATGTTGATCAATATGGAGAGGTTTTGGCTTGGGAGATTCCTTTTTCCCCTACTCCAGAAGTAGATAAAGGTATAGTCTTTGCGGCACAAAAAAATATAGCTGAAAAATATAAGGATAATTTGTAAAAAAGTACAGGCGATTAGTTCAGTTGGGAGAACGTCTGCTTTACACGCAGAAGGTCACAGGTTCAAGCCCTGTATCGCCTATTATGATTGGACTGCTATATTAAAATAGTAGATCAAACGGACGATGTAGATACTTAAACCTAACTTGAATGAGTAGTCAATGCCCAAGTAAGTATACGGTACTCCGTAGGCTCCCACGGCGAAAACTTCTTGTTAAACATAAGTGGTAAAGCTACTCCAATCAAAAAAATAACGCTGTGCCAAGCATGAATTTGTTTGGGCCTGCTTTAGATACTAGTAAATCAAGCAGAGACTTGTGGCAATGTCATAACACGGCGACCGTTAATCATTAGCCATAGGGAACCTATGTAAGAGCGTAGGAGCATAATGATTTAAAATAGCCCTCTTAATGCTAATACTAATGCTAGCGCTATTTTAGAGGCCGATATGGTTTTTAAGGTTTTGTATTCGCGGCCCTTTAGCAAATTGAACACAAACCTTCATTTGCTTCTGTAGTTCAATTGGTAGAACACTTGACTTGTAATCATGAAATTCCAGTTCGACCCTGGGCAGGAGCTTTTTAGAAAAATAAAAGGAATTTTAGTATAGGACTTGAATACTAAAGTAGACAGTAAAATTTATACTACTTTGGAGTTCGAGTTATGAAAAAACATCAAAAAACAAAAGAAGAATACGATAAAAATCCTAAAAAATGTAAAGAATGTGAAGAAGATATACCTTATAATAAAAAACAAAATAAATTTTGTTCTCATTCTTGTTCCGCGACTCATAACAATAAAGGTGTGACTAGAAATTTTTCAACTGGGAAATACGCTACTAAGAAATGTATTAATTGTCAGAGAAAAACAATAAATGCTAAATACTGTTCTTGTTCTTGTCACCAGGAATACCAATGGAAAGAATACAAAAAAGAAGTTAAAAAGAATAAAAAATTTATTAATAGCTCGTCGCCGACAATAAAAAAATATTTAAAAGAAGAAAATGGAAACAAATGTGAAATCTGTGGTGGAGATGAGTGGTGCGGAAAACCCATGCCATTAGTTTTAGATCATGAAAATGGAAATCCTTATGATGATAGAGTGAATAATTTACGTTTGATTTGTGGTAACTGTGATATGCTTTTACCTACGTATAAAGGAAAAAATAGAGGTAATGGGCGCCATGAAAGACGAAATAGATATAAAAATGGTCAAAGTTATTGAATGAATCGTAAGTCAGATGTTGCGGGTTCGATTCCTGCTACCGGCTTTCTTTAAGGAGATGAAAAATGTCCGATAACGATGAAGATAAGGTTTACTATGCCATTAAGAGAATAAGTTATTCTGGCGGAAATTGTTTCATAGGTTTTGATGTTTATAATAGTGGAGATGGGAAATCTGATTGGAGTGGCGACGGTGGCCCTGGTCAAGGTTCTCATGTAGATTGTAATAGAGCTTATCTAACTTCTAAAACTGTAATATTTACTGACGAACAAGAAGCAAAAGATACCTTGAAAAAAATTCATGACGAGAAGAGAGAAGAAGAGAAGATGACATTGGAAGAGGCTGGAAGACGTTATCAATGTCGTTATAAAAAAGATCTTAAAGCTTGTAATCAGAAACATCTTGATGCAACTTATTTTATTCGCAAAATGGTTAAAGTATATCATTACGAATATCTTAGTAGATAATATTAATATGTCACAACAAAAAAAATATATTACGAAAGAGTCTATTCAAGAATCTCATAGAATAGTTATGGAAATGGAAAAGAATACAACTATTCTTGGTGGTCAATATGATCATACTGGTGATCAATGTGATCATAATTGGAAAGAGTTAAGGTCATCTGATAGCGGCGAACTAAAATTATGCGATTTCTGTGATAAATGCGGCGAAAGAAGATAAAAGGATAATAATATGCAAGAAGTAAGTTATGATGGATTTGTAATTGTAGATGAAGAAGAAGATAGTTTTCTTTCTGAATGGTCAGAAGATGATCCAATGGGACAATGGTTCGGAAGTTATCTTAGAGAAACAGAAGATGACGAACAAGTTTTAATTTCCAGCGCAAAAATCTTTGGTACAAAAGAAGAAGCAGAAACAGCCCTGTCGAAGATTTTTAAGGCATATACCAAGGACAGTGGCGATGTAAAAGTATATTATAATCTGAGCGTTATGCCAGTAAATTGCGTTAGTTGTTTTGCTATTAAGAAAGAGAAAGAGTAATGGATGCTTATAAATATGTAATTTATAATTCTCAAAGAGAATCTTTATTTCTTGGTTATAGTGAAGAAGAACTCGTTCCCTGTTGGAAGCATAGATATTTGTGCTATGGAGAAAGGTTCGCATTGACACCTGATGAAGCTAAGTTTTTCAATACTTCAAAGGAAGCTAAGAAAGCATTATCTCATTTAATTTCTTTTATAAAAGAGAGTGAGAAAGATTATCGAGGGAATGGTCTTCAAAGTTACTTGGATGAAATGATTATTGTAGAAGTAAAAGAAATTAAGACTTATAAATTGATTAGATTTTTTAACCGAGAGGAATAATAAAATGAGTCAAGCATTAATAGGTCATGCTTATGTGCATGATAATATTATGAGAGTCGTTTTTCAAGTTACTACAAAATTTGTTTATTTTCTAATATACGAAGATCATATGACTTGTTTTGATGGTGAAATAGTAGATTGGGTATTTTGTGGTAGCGAAAAAGTTGAATTGGCTGATTGGGTTTTGATTGATGATGTATCGCAAGAGACAGATATTTTAACAATATATACGGGCCGTTAGCTCAGTTATTAGGTAGAGCTTTTGGGTCTTAAATATAGAAGGGATGATAGCTTACGTGGTCCAAGCGGGCGACTGAAGATCGCCAGAAGTTGGTTCGATTCCATCTCATCCCATTAATGTTTTTGAAGTAATATGTATGTGAAGGGCCATTAGTAGAGCTTTTTTCATTAAAAACTGGGTTGAGAGCTTAAGAGGTAAAGCACCGCCTTGAAAAGGCGGGGTCCCCGGTTCGATCCCGGGTCGGCCCATTAAAGGAAGTAAAAAATGATAAGAGAGATTAAATCTCAAAGTACATCGTTGATTATCGCTTTTCGGTGTTCTAACAAAATTCGTTGGGTTAATTGTTCATTAAGTTCTGACAATATAGAAATGTATTTAGACGAGGACTCTTGCATTTTTACAGAGGCGTGTTTTATTTGTCCTGCATGTGGTAAAGAACATACTTTCCAATTAAATATGTTTAGCGATTAAATAAGGAAGAAAAAATGGCAAAAAAGTTAATTGTCGAAGTTTATGGAAAAAATAGATACGATTGTTTAAGAAAACTTTTTAATGAATATGAAGATAGGCTCAAAGAGAGTGTATTAACTAATCATGAATCAAAACAATGTTCTGTTTCAGGTGCCAATTGGCAATTTTCTTGGAAAGTTGAAGATGTCGATGATAAGTATTTGTTATAGCATAAGGGAGCAAAGCTCAGATGGCAGAGCAGTCGCCCGATAAGCGACCGGCCGCAGGTTCAAGTCCTGCTGCTCCTATTACATAATATAAAGGATTATATAATGACTGGTTTTTTAATAGCATTAGGTTTATTTATAGTTTGTCTGAGTATAAAACCTATTAAGAGAGGCATGGACAATGCTTTGAAGATTCACTGTGGTCAACTTCCCTGTCCTGAGTGCGGAAAATGGGAACATCGTAGCTACATGAAAGTTCATAATGGCAAATTGGTTTGTCATACTTGTAAATTTGATGCTGTTCAAAAGGAAATCAACGATGAAAAGGTTATCAGCGGTTCTAGTATTCAATCCTGAAGTTACTGAGGAAGTGGCAGTAAAGATATTGAATTCTATTAAGCATTGTTTGGAATTGCCTACGTATGGTTATGATGTTGTTGAGACTGATGAGATTTTTGAAGTTGTTAGTCGGGAAGGCGAGAAGATTTCAAAGCCTATTTGTGAGACTGTTGAAAGACCTTTTGAAATGAAAGATGCGGTAATGGAGTTTGATGATGTTGATGGTCGTCCTGTCTTTTATGTTCCATAAGTCCCTATAGTATAATTGGATTAAAACACCCGGCTATATGTTCCTGTAGTCTAATTGGATAAGGCCCCTGCCTACGAAGCAGGATGATTATGCTGGTTCGAGTCCAGCCAGGAATAGTTATTTTTAAGAAGGTTTTCTCGAACTTCAATAGAATGTAATAAAAAAGATTGGAGTTCGAAATGAAAAACAAAAATTATAATTGGCAAAAAATACAAAAATATTATAATGAAGGGCACTCGTGGAAAGAGATTTGTGAAAAGTTTCAAATAGGAATGCATTATATAAGAAAAGCTAAGAAAAATAAACTTATAAGTAGCAGAAGTTGTAAAGAGGTCGCTCAAATTAATGCACAAAAAATTTCTAAATCTATGAAAAAAGCTCATTCCGAAGGACGGCACCCAGGTTGGCTTTCTGTAAATTTAAATAAAGAAAATAGGACTTATCCAGAGCAATATTTTTTAACGTTGATAAATAATACTAAGTATTTTGATAATTTTACTATTTTAGAAAAAGTTCAAAACAAGCAATACGTATTCGATTTTGTTATTTTAGAATTAAAAATTGATATAGAAATAGATGGTCAACATCACTTCAAAGATGATAAAACTATTAAAAAAGATATAAAAAGAGATAAGTATGCGTTATCTCAAGGATGGGAAGTTTTTCGTATAAGCTGGCAAGAACTTAAGAAAAATAGTAAAATAATTCTTAAAGAGCTTGTTAAATTTATTGATAACAGAAAGAAACAAAATGTAGAACCATGTGAAATAAAAACTATACATCTTAAAAAAAATAAAAATGCTAAAGGATATCGAGCAGCAAAATATACTTTTTATCCAGAAAAGAAAAGAAAATATGGGAGTCGAAAAGAATATTTTGATTATATTTCTAAAAATTATATTCCAAGAGTAAATCAAAGAAAAGTGGAACGACCTTCAAAGCAACAGCTTTTAAAAGACTTAGAAACAATGTCTTATTGTGCTGTTGGTAGAAAATATAATGTTTCTGACAAATGTATTAAAAAATGGCTAGAATACTATGATAGACAATAAGGAAAAGAATATGCAGTATCTAGATAAATTGGGTTGGCCGGTTGTAACTTTCAAAGGAAGACCAATTTTAAATTTTATGCGAAGATTACTTTGGACGCGAAAAATAAAACGAGGTAAATTCAAACAGAAATTTATTCTTGATCCTAGTTGTACTACTCAAGTAAAAGAGTTAATGAAATGAAATTCACTGTAAATGAGTTTAATTGTATTCTTTGGGCTTTACAAGTTCTTAGAGATGATCCTGCAAGACCTAAAAATACGAAAAAAGATATTGAGACTATAAATAAATTATCAGATAGATTATCTGATTCTTATTTTCAAATAGTCGAAGATGGAGAAGAAGATGAAAATAACGGTAGCTGAAAATTGTCCTTATGATGGCTATAGTATTGTTGAATATGATACTGATACAATGACCGAAGAAGCAAAAGATGTTCTTGCTGCTGGATTAGTACATGGTACTGTTGAATTGATTACTATATCATTGCTAACGCCTGATACTCTAGGAGATGATATGATGTCAGCAGTAAATAGATGCAAAGATAAATGGGAAGCTGAATGTAAGAAACGTAGCGCAGCTTCTAAAAAAGGTTGGGAAACGAGAAGAAAAAAGTCTGCTAAAAAGAGCAAAAAAAACGCCAGACCTGGTTTCCATGATCTAGACCAAGATTTTGGTGATGATTGTAGAAAACATGTATGTGATCGTTTAAAAGGATTAATTATAAGTAAAAGAAGCAAACAGTAACAGTAGTTTAAACCGACAGGTAGCTCATTGGACGGAGCAACCACCTAATATGGCGAAAGGTGCAGTCGTCTATTATGGTGGAAGGTAGAGAATCTATTAGTAGTCATTAAGCGGTTCGAAACGTTTTTTGATGAGAATAGGTTTAGGTTCGATTCCCTCACTGTTGATTATAAAATTGTAAACCAGTGGGTAGCTCAGTAGCAGAGCGTCCCCCGTAACACGGGGAAGGTCGAGAGTTAGTAGAACGCTAATATGGCTTCCGGAAAGTGTATTAGTAGTTGGCTAGAAAGGTGCGAGTCCCTCCCCACTGATTATGAAAACTTATAGAAAACAGAAGTTTCCACTTTGGAAAAAGGAGAGAATGCGGTGGGCATAGAAGATGCGAAATTAGCCATATTCCGGTGCGAGGAACACGGCAATTGGAATTACTTCCCGCAGGAATCCAACCCAGCAGAAGACATATCTACGGATGATGATGGGTGGTGGTGGGCCAAATGCCCGAAGTGCGGAAGGGACTCGTTCTCTGTACTTGTTTCTGGCGACCCGGACGAGTCGCAGTAGTTGGATAGATTATATGAAAACAGCGGATAGCTTAACGGTAGAGCAGCGGCAACTAAGCCGTAGTGTGTGAGTTTATTTTGGAATATATAATTTCCCGGGAAAATATATATGAATCTATAGGCGTGGTTCGACTCCCACTTCGTTGATTATGAAACCTTATAAGAAATTTAATAAATGGCTTCAATTTAGATGGAAGGAACCATTAGGTAAAAAAGATTGCCCTTATCTATATAGATGGACTCTGATTATCTTTGGTTTCTCTATCAGATTGCATCATTGGATTAAATCGGATGATAGAAGATTTTTTCATGACCATTCTTGTGATTTGATTTCTATTGTTTTGAAGGGTAAATACAAGAATGTAACGCCTGATGGAGCTAAAGAAGTCAAAGCAATTAGCATTTGGAAAGCTAAAGCAGAACAAAAACATTATTTGGATATTCCTAAAGAAGGTGCTTGGACATTGTTATTGTTCGGCAGACCTCGACATAAATGGGGTTTCTATGTGAATGACCATAAATGGCGACCATTAAGGTATTTCCATAAATACGGTATTATTCAAGATGAGGATTATCAATGAAATCTGTAAAGTTATATTGTAAGTGGTGCAGAAAAAAGCATTATATGGTACTCAAACCATGTCCTAGTTGTGGAATTTATTTAACTTTTCAACATAAAAGTGATAGAGTAGCAGAGTCATGTAATAGAACAGATTTATATCCTATATGTGATGGATGTGAAGCCTATAAAGAACATGTACCATTCTGAGATATAATAAGAAGATTATAAGGAAAATAATATGATTGAAATTAAAAATTTTACGCTTGCGCAATGGTTTGAAAATGGAGATCATCCAGAAGATAATACTGAGATGTTTGAGGATTCTGATGGTCAACCATTTGAGGGAGAAGGTAAAGTCGTTCGTTATTATAGACATCCTGGTATCGATGGACAAATGAAGTGTCCTCATTGTGGTCATATAATGCATAATCATGGTTGGATTGATGATTATGATAATGATGGTAAAGAATTCGTTGTTTGTCCAGGCGATTTTATTTTAGGCATAAGAGGAATTTTTTATCCTCTCAAAAAAGATGTTTTTGAAAATATATTTAATATGCATTACGATGATGATCATAAATGGAAATAAATAATAATGGATATTAATAATCTAGATGCATATATGGTATGGTTGAGAAGAACTTACTCTGGCAGAGAGTTAACTGGTCTGTTTATTAAAGTTTTATCTGATAATAAGTTAAATATACCAGAGAATATTGTTGAAGATGATTTTTGTCAAACATCGTTTTATGTTTTATCTTATATTATAGCTCACAATAGCGATATTTCATTAGATGCTGCATGGGTTAAGTTTTGTAAGCAATGCGAATATATCGAAACTCTAACTTTTGAAAAATGCAATCGTTGTGATAGTTTCGGACAAGTTAAGAATAAGGATTATGGTTGGGATGACAGAGGGGTGTATGTAATATGCCCATCATGCAGAGGAACCAAAAGAGCATTAAATCATGATAAAATTGATTGGGATAAAGCTGATCCCAATAATGTATCCATATATAAGGCTTTAAAAAATAAATAATATGAACACGAAAGTAGATTATGCTCAACAAACAGAAGATTGGTTACGTAAGAAAATGCCGTGGATGCCAAAAGTATCGAAAAAATGGCAAATTGTGTTTTGTTTTATTTCAGTAATTGCGTTTGTTCTTAGTATAATATAATTCGGGGCTATAGGCTAATTGGGAAACCAGCACCTTTGCACGGTGTTTTTGAGGGTTCGAGTCCCTCTAGCTCCATTAACGATGAAAGATTAAAACAATGAAGAAGTATTATTATCATATTACGAAGAAGCGATGGGGCAAAGAAAAGCTTCTAACGCCAAAAGGTCAAGACGAGATTTCTGACTCTAACAGAAGCGCTGATGAACCTGATGTTCCTAGAATATGTGTTGCCCCTGAACTTTGGGGATGTTTTGGAGCAGTTCCTAGATGGGCTATAACTGGTTCTTGGAAAATAACTGAAGCTCCTAAATACATTAATGTTTATGTTTATAGAACAAAGTATAAGGTTATTGGAACAGAGCCTCATGGAGTAAATGATCAAGATATAACTGGTGAAATGTGGCTAATAGAACCTACTGAGTTCATAAGGGTTATGACAATTAAAGGCGAGATTGTAGAGAATATGCCTAAATGTTTTTTAGCCATGTTTAAACATCAACTCGCTGAACAGTCCGACGATATAGAGAATATCAAAAAGTATTTAAAAGAAAATGATATCAGTTTTTGTCCCTGAGAGTGAATGTGATTTTGTATAAAGTATGAAGATGAACTTCTTACAATATAAAAATGATTTTCCAGAATATGAGCAAGAATTGCGGCTTCTTCAGTCATGGAGAAATAGTTATCCTGATGAAACAGTAATTGTCCCTACTGATGTTATTGACCGAAAGACAGAATTTTCTGTTATTCGTTTAGTTTGGGTTTTAGGCTTATTGGTAAGAAGGCATGTTATTGAATTGACTTATCGTATTCGTTATAATGATATTCTTTTAGATGAGGATTATAATTGTATAAATGATATTCCTCAATATATTTACGATAAAGAAGGTACAAAGGTAGACATGGATGGAGACAATGTTGGTATCCTTCCGGTTTATCATTTATTAGGATAAAGAACATGGGTGTTGATAGAATAGATTATGTTGGCTGTCAAATTGCCATTTGACCAGTTTGAATTTGAAGATGTTGAAGATTATCTGGACAATTCGTATAAGGATGCGATTGAATCCAAAAATGGTTTGACAGTTATTTCTGATGGCATGAATGGAAAGTATATGTTCATTGGTGAAGTTATAGACAAAAGCAGATATGGATTGGAAATAACGAATTGTACTGATGTTCCAGAACAAGAATTTGCTGTGTTACAAGCATTAATTTTCAGTGAATTTGGTATTGAGGAAGCTGATGTAAAAGTATGGGCTTTTAGTCATTTTACTTAAATAATAAGCGGGTGTAACTCAATTGGCAGAGTTCCTGCCTTCTTTTGTTATGTTTAGTTTTTTACATTTTTTCCTAATTGAATTATCAGAGACATTATAATGTCTACCAGTAGCACTGTAATTCCAATTATTAGATTTCAGTACATTTGTGAGTTCTTCTTTATTAGGATTAAATTTAGATCGTTTTATATAATTTTTTTGTTTTTCTTTTGTTCTGCAAGATTCACAGAATTTGGCGAATTTTTTATCAGATATCGGCTGAGAACATTTTTTACATTGTTTTTGTTGTGTTTTTTTTCTTTTACCAGAAAAAGTTTCAGTTTGGCTATGACAGTTAGGGCATAATAATCTTAAATTTTCCAATCTATGATCATTATTAATGCCATTAATATGATCTAATTGTAAAGATAATGGTTCATTATTCCAAATATTACCTGTTTGACAGATAGAACATTGTTCTAAAATCCCGTATTCATTAATGATTTTTTTCTTTATTTGACTGTTGTTAGAATATTTACTATTTTTACAAAATATATCTTTGTTATTGATGGAGTATTTTGACCCCATAGATTGCATAAAATGAATTCTCCAATTATGTCTATTTGTTTCTAGCTGATTTAAACATATTTTATCTTCTTGAATTCTTTTATGTAATGTTCTATGATTGCCACTATAAGGTTTTAGACCTAATGTTTTTAATATTTCTACGATACTGTTTGATTTATTAACTAATAGTTGAAGATCAGTTTTGGAAATTTGCCATATTTTACTAGTTCTTTTTCGCATGACCGTATTCCTCTATGTTATGGTATAATTTATAGTTCGACATAAAACAAAATAAACCTTTTTTTAAAAAAAAATATGATTGTGGAATTTTTATTTTATACGATTATAAATTATGTCCCTGACTGGTAGTTCAAAAACATAATTTGCATAAGCGTCATTGGTGTTAATGGTTTTAGCACACGACCCTTCCAAGGTTGAGGTATCAGTTCGAATCTGATATGACGTATTAAAGGAGAATGAAGTGGCAAAGCTAATTATTGATGGTATTACCGAAAATCAAGCAAAAGTTTTTGCGGAGTGGTATGAGGGGCAAGGCGAACAAGACGCAGATTTTTGGTTTGAAATTAATGGGAATGGAGAACCTGCCCCATTAACCGATGTTAGGCGAGAAGGTGGCTATTTAGAAAAGACGTTAGATGGTGATTTCGTTATGCATTGTCGTATGACTGAATAATTGTAAAATTAGAAGAAGAAAATGCCAACAGACATGTATAAAAATGCTCATTTAAGAGTTAATTCAGCGTTGTTAGGCGAACACAATTATTCTGTAGAAAAAGGTTCAGTTTGCCCTAATTGTGACGAAGATATTTGTGATTTTTGTTCAGATATAGAAGAACAAGATTTTGTTGGTTCTTGTGAAGCCCCCTGGAAATGTTCTTTTAAAGGAACTTATTTGGCGGGAGTGTTTCGCTGTCCTCATTGTTTTGAAATTTGTTGGTTTCATATCCCTTGGGATAAAGAAGATAGAAAATACTGGGAAGATGAATTCCCATTGGAGTAAGATATGCCATACATTAAAAAAGAATTGAGAGAACAATACGATGAGTACATAGATGAATTAGTAGATATACTCGCTTGTGAAACCGATGAGGCGATTAAAGGTCATCATAATTATATTATGTATAGATTAGCTAAGAAGCTTGCTGAGAGACTTGGAGTAAGATATCATACGTTACAAGACATTATAGGAACGTTTGATTGTTGCAAAGCAGAGTTCTCTCGTAGGATTGTTGCTCCTTATGAAGATAAGGCTATTGATAAGAATGGAGATGTATAATAGTTTAATATGGTCAGTGTGGCGCATTGGAAACGCAGCGGGAAGACGGTCCCGTGGCCGAAAGCATTATTACTGTATAAAAAGTTATACAGAATTTGCGAAGGATGCTTCGAAAAAGTAATCGTTTTTGGAAAAATATACTAGGCTTGCCGGTTCGAATCCGGTCGCTGGCCCTTATTGTTGTAAATGATCGTTGAGGCGAGAGGTACACGCATTCCTATGGCGTTAAGCCTGGGAATATTCGTAGGTTCAATTCCTACTAACGGTCCTTGTGGATATATAATGGATTGGAAAAACGATGCAGAAAGAAAAAAGATTAAACATAGCTAAAAGCTTAGATAAAAATAAGTTAGAAAAAGTATGGCTGAGATATAAAGCCGATCATAATAGCCATGATGAAAATATTTTGGTAAAAAATTATTGGGCTTGGATTATTAAATTATCTTCTACTACTAAAAAGTATTTTAATATACAGGTAGACCTTGATGATTTGATAGCGGAAGCTTCTATAGGTTTAGTGAAAGCGTTACGAAAGTTTGACCCGGAGCAGCAAGACAAAGGGATTGATTCTTTTGTTCTTTATGCGTATAGAAGGGTTCGTGGTATGATAGTTGATTGTCAATCTGAATGGAGTGGTATTCCTCGTTCTGTTCGTCGTAACATGGCTGCATATAGAAAGGCCCAATTTGACTTGCATGGTAAGCAAGATGAGTCTCCAAAACGTATTAAAGAAGAGGCTAATTTGTCAGATAAAAATATATCTTGCATAGATAGTGCTGTTAAATGGTTTACAAAACAATCTATAACGATAACGCCGGACTTTGATACACCGATACTTGATCCTCACAGAAGTCCAGATCAGGCTCTTGAAGATAAAGATTTGGTATATTCGTTGATTAGTAAGCTTAGTAATGAACATAGGGATATTCTTATTAAATCGGCTGTTTTTGGAGAGGGAAAAATTCAAATAGCCAAGGAACTTGGACTGACAGAGAGTGGAGCGCATTACAGATATAAAGCGGCTTTACGCGAAGTTCATAGATTGTTTAGTATTGATAGGAGTGGAATTAATGCTGATATTGCGAGGTATGCGGAAGGATTTAAAGCGGAGGTAGCGTAATTGGTAACGCAATTAGAGCTTATGGTTCTATGACCTAGAGCATAACTGGGTGCAATGACAAGGACATTGATGTCTAGTATGCAAGTTAAGAATGAACTTAGATTTTATTCTACTTAGGTTTGTTGGTTCGAGTCCAACTCTCTGCATTGTTATATCCCAAGATGGTGGAAATGGTTAGACACGACGGGATAATACCCGTTGCTGAAGTAAGGTTGAATATTTGAAGTCTATTTGATTTTACAGAGTTCGCTATATATCATAGGCGTATATAGGAACTAAAGGCGTGTAGGTTCGAATCCTGCTCTTGGTATTTGGATTGATTGGTGAATAGGTAGTATTAACTGGTTAAATACAAGCGACGGCTGACCTATGCAGGTTCTATTCCTCACAGGCTGATCCAACCTGAAACAGAAGGTTGCGGGTTCGAATCCCGTCCTATTTATTTGAAGGAGAAAAGAAATAATGGATGCAATACGCAAAAAATATTTTGATAATAAGGCGTCTGAAATTTTGTCTGCAATGGGACTATTCAGAGGCGATGCAAATTATTATTCTGCAAAACGAATGATTTCTGATAATTTGGAACTTGCTTTTTTGGAAGGCAAAAGTGAATCTGCTACAGATACTATTGACCAGATTAGAAAACATTTAGGAGATAAATAAAATGGCTTTCGTAGTGCTAAAATATATCACACTTAACACTGACTTAATTGAAGCAATTATTCCTGGTTTTTCGGAAACCCTTCATCACGAAGATACTGGTTGCAGAGTGAACATGCTTAGTGGTAAAATGCATTCTTCTCGTTTAATTAGAGCAAAAATGCTTGAGAAAATACGAGAAGCGAAGATAAAAGAAGCAAATATACTGAATTCAAATATTCCAAATGATTATGTATAGAAATCCAGTCTGATAATATATCAGCGATGGTGTAATTGGCAACATGGCTCCCCGCTTAGTAAGCAACATGCTATCTTACTGGTAGAGGGCAGTTATTGGTTCGAATCCTTTTCGCTGATTTTAAGAAGGAGATGTATAATGTTGAAAGCAATAATGCCAGCTAAAGATATACCAGTAGGCAAAAGGGTTACAAAAATAACAGGCACAAAGGTTTATGTTATTCGTGATAGCATAACTATTTATGGCCCAACTGGCAAAGCAAACGTTATAAGAGCCGATAAAGGTACTAGATTCTTACTGCCTCCTGGGGATAGTTTTGATAATATTAGCTCGATTAGAGGGACTAAAGAATTGGCCGTCGAATTAGATCGTGACGATCTAATAAATATGATAGAAAGCGGTGAAGCTCAATAGGTCTGAGCGCTCGTTTCATAAGCGAGAGGCTGTGAGTTCGATCCTCACCATCGCTATTAAAATATTTTAATTGCAAAATAATAACATCCAAGTATAATATAGTGTCGTAAATATTTTTTAGTAAAGGAAAAAAAATGAGACAGGACAGAGGCAGACGAAGCCGAGATTATGACGATGATTATGATGATGACGATGATGTTAAGAATCCTCATAATAAGCCGGTAAAGAAGGCGCCAAGATACTCTTTGGTTAGGTTTAAGAAAGGTTTTATCATCGGAGAGAGAACTGGCAAGACTGGTATGCTGTATCGGGATAGCGAAAACTTTTGGATGAATGATAAGACTAATGCTATGCGTCCAATGTCGTCTAAAGATGCAAATGCAATCATCAGAGAGTTAATCGAAGAGGATTACAAAAAGGCAAAAATGGTAAGATAAAGAACTTATTCTCGGAGAAGGGCGGGCAAATAGCTCGCTTGTTTGACGACAGGGAAAGTAATGGCGTCAACCATTACTGGACCCTTCTACGATAATTAGTTGCGTATGTTTTAAGATAAGTATGGATCGTTGTATCGAAGAGTTGGTAGCCTCTTTAAACACTACCTGGTGGTCCTGATGTGGGAGTCATTCCCACGAGGCTAGAGAAGGCGAACTCTTTAAAATTGTCATGGATAAACGAGAGTCAGTCTTTTGTTATGAAGGCTGGCTCTTTTTTTATCCCTGAAAGCGCTGGTGCTATTTATATCTATTGAGAGAAAAGAATATTTTTAAGGAGTCGGAAATGCCTCGTAGAAGGAAACATCTCATCAACGACCACAAAATGAGCCTGTGGATCGATAGCGGGCTGAATGTTATGTTCGTTGGGCGTCATGGAGTTGGCAAAACGTCTATAATTTTGGATGCTTGGAAGAAAGCAAAACTTAATTATATGTACTTTAGTGGAGCTACTTTAGACCCTTGGGTTGATTTCATTGGTATTCCTGAAAAACATACTGATCCTGACACCGGAGAAACATACATTAAATTCATTCGTCCTAAAGCAATTGCTCAAGACGAAGTAGAAGCGATTTTCATTGATGAGTACAATCGTTCTCATAAGAAGATTCGTAATGCCGTTATGGAACTGATTCAGTTTAAGTCCATTAATGGTAAGGTTTTGAAGAATCTGAAAATCGTTTGGGTTGCTATTAACCCAGATGAAGATGATGTAAATACTTATGATGTGGAAAAAGCTGACCCTGCTCAAGTTGATAGATTTCAAATTCAAGTAGAAATCCCTTATGAGCCAAATAGAAAGTTCTTCTCTCAGAAGTACGGTAATGATGTTGCTTCTCAAGCTATTACTTGGTGGAAGGAACAAACGGAAGAAGTCAAGAATATGGTTTCTCCTAGACGTTTGGAATACACCTTAGATTATTACTTCCTCAGCGGAGACTTGAATGATGTATTGCCTGCTGGGGCGAATATCAACAGTTTCGTAAGTAAAATGAAGAATACCCCTGCTGTGAATAAACTAAAAGGTATTTTTACTACAAAAAATAAAGCAGAAGGCATGGCTTTCTTGGCAGATGAGGATAACTATTCTCAGACGTTAGCTGCTATTGTAGATAAGAAAGGTTTGTGCGAATTCTTCTTGCCATTGATGCCAGATGAGAAGATCGCTAAACTCATCGCTGAGAATGATATGGCTAGGAATACTGCTTTGTGGAATTACGAAAAGGAACCAAAGCTGAAAGAGGTTCTGGAAGAAATCGTAAAGGCAGGAGCGAATAAGGAATTATGCACTAAGATCACTAGACATACGAAGGGATCATTTGAAAGGAATTGGGTTAATTCTGCCATTACAAAGGGAGTGAAGAAAACGAATTTCAAACGGTATTATTATACGGTAACGAATACTAATAAAATCATTCCGCATTGTAATGTGATACAGGAAATGGGATTAAGTGACACCCATTCAAGAAAGAGTTATTATGCATCTTTGCTGCCTCATATAGCTCAATTGATGACTTATCAAGAACTTATAAAGGTTCTTGAGACTATTGACAAGATTGCCGGAAAGAGTCACATAAAGTCTATCGATAATAACTATAAGAACTTTATGGGGTTGATCAACCATTGTCTTGCTCGTATGGAGGAATTGCAAAAGCCTTTGGTTAAGTTGGAGTTTGTTCAGAAGTATCCTGATCTTAACAAATACATCGTCGCAAATAAGGACCGATTTTTGTTTGAGTAGTCCCTGATCCGCACAACAGAAAGAGTTTGAGTTATGGATACTAAAGTAGAAAAGAAAACGGTTCTTACTGATGATGAGTTTTTTGCAATCAGTAGGTCTTTACAAAACAAACATGCAATCTTCTACAAGTTTTGGGAACTTGGTGCCCCGAGGTTCACAGAGGCTATCTCAACGGCCTGTGTGACCTTTGACAAAGAAGGTTGTCAGACTGGCTTCTACTTCAACCCTGATTTTTGGGAGAATAACGACCAGTATTCCAGAGAATTTTTTATTGCCCATGAGATGCTTCATGTTATTTTGAATCATGGATCAAGGGCAAAGGATGTATTCAAGAAAGCAAAAGAGATCACCAATATTGCTTTGGACCTTGTTGTAAATCATACTTTGGTTAACAAGTTCGATTTCAATAGAGAAAAGGTGAATAATGCTGATTCATTTTGTTGGGTAGATACTGTATTCGAAGATGAAGAAGTCCCAGATGACAAATCTTTTGAATTCTACTACAATAAGCTGAAACAACTTTCAGATGAGTTCATGGAAAACATGCCTAGTTTGGTTGATGACCATGATGGATTCTGGAGTGAAGAAGAACTGAAAGAAGTCATTGAAGATTTGAATGAATTCCTTGATGATTCTGAGAAGGATGAAATTTTAAAGGACGTTATAGAGAAGCATTATCAAGAGGATGACGAAGATAAAGAAAAGGATAAAGAGGGCAAAAAGAATAGAAGTGCCACTGGTACGGGAGGATGGGTTTTTCTTTCGCCAGAGAAAAAGGTTGTAAAGAAAAGGAAATGGGAAGAAGTTATAAAAAATTGGGCTTCTCCTTACTTGAAATCTGATTATAGAGAAGTCGAACAGTGGGCAAGAGTTCCTAGAAGGCTAGAGATGTTCAATAGTTATCCTGGACAAGGAGATATGTATCTTCCTTCGGATATGGATGTAGAAGATTTGTTTGAAGATGATACTAGAATCGATGTATATTTCTTCTTGGATACATCTGGTTCTTGTTGGAATTTGAAGGATAGGTTCTTTAAAGCTGCTGAGTCGCTACCAGAAGATCGCTTTAACGTTAGGCTGTTTTGCTTTGATACTTCTGTCCAAGAAACTACCTTGGAAAGCAGGAAGGTTTATGGTGGCGGTGGTACTAGATTTGATATAATGGAGAGTCATATTCAAAGAGTGATGAATATAGAGAAGATCAAGTATCCTCATGCTGTTTTTGTGATTACGGATGGCTATGGGAACCCTGTTGCTCCAGCATATTCTGATAGATGGTTCTGGTTCTTATCAGATGATGGATGGGGTTATGGGTCAAATACAAGATTTATTCCAAAAGAAAGCAAAACTTTCAAACTGAAAGATTATGAATAGAATTGTCTTGTTTTTATGTAATTGAGGTTATATAATAGAATATCTCCCTGACGGGAGAATCAGAATTGCTGTTGCATAGAGAAGAACTAACTTTTTGAAGGAATGTAAGATGACAGATGAAGTAAAGAAGATTAATGGTAACAGTTTTGCAGGCTTTAAGCGAGCTTTCGAAATCTTCGAGAAGTATAATGACGAAGATTATGTAATGTGTGCTGACCATGATGAAATTTTTGTCATGGTCGATACAGAACTGATTTCTGATGATGAAATGTCAGAATTGGAAGAAATGGATTGGCGTATTAATACTGCTGATCAAGGTATGTGTCGCTTTGTTTCTGCATAAAAACTTACGCTCTGGTAGAATAGCGGTTTAATTCGTTAGGTTTTCATCCTAAAGATCGCGGGTTCGAATCCCGTCCAGAGTTTTATATACGCTCTGGTAGAATAGCGGTTTAATTCGTTAGACTCTCAATCTAAAGATCACGGGTTCGAATCCCGTTCAGAGTATTATATTCGCTCTGGTAGACAAATTGGATAAAGTCGCTGGGTTTTCATCCCGGAGTTTGCGGGTTCAAGTCCCGTCCGGAGTATTACATATCATTAGGAAGAAATAAAATGTGTTTAGAAATCGATGACGCAAGAACTGAAAAGATAAGAAAAAAGCTTGAGAAGAAGGGCAGTCTTGTTATGTACAAGGTTGTTAATCTACGTAATAATCAATTACTTCCTATGTATTTTGCTTCGTATGGTTTTAGATATAAGTCAGGCTGGATTTATTCAAATAGAACAAGTAACAAATTGACTGATATTGAGATAAGGTGGGAAGAAGTCAATTATGGTATTCATGTCTTCTATAGTAAGAGACAAGCAAAAAGGTATCTTCGTCTTCGGAAAAAATATTATGATAATGAAAATCATGATGAAGTAAGTCTTATTGTGATACCAGTAACAGTAAGTAAAAATGATTTTATTGCTGCTGGTAATTTAGGAGATGTTGTTTTTACTAAAGTCTTTTTACAAAAGGAAGATTATTATGCGGCTACGATGCCAGCTTAAAGAGGAATGATATGTCATACGAAGAAATAACATCAGAACTTGATTTTGAAGTCACAGGTGAATGTCCCTGTTGTAATCGTAAATTTCATGTTGTAATTGATGAAGATGATTTTTATATTGAAGAAGGGGATGAATGGGGCCATGAAAAAACAAAGATTTGCGTCACAATCAGATGCCCTAATTGTAAACAGTGGTCAGTCAAAAAATTTATTCCTTAAGAAAGAAAACGATGAATAAAGAAACATTTGCTGAACAATTCCGACAAGGTAAAGTCACATCAGACCAAATAGATGATTTTATTGAAACATGGCATAATTCAGAAGAAGATATTTCTCTGATAGATTTTTTAGGTATAACAGAAGATCAATATGCTCGATGGATAGAAGGAGCAGAGTTAGAAGATTTATTTATGGAGAAGAAATAGTGTGTTTAGAAATCGATGATTTAAGAACCAGAAGGGTAAGAAGAACTTTCAAAAAGAATGGCGGAAAATGCGTCATGTGGAAAGTTTTGTTTGTAGAAGATCATGGATATGAAGGTGTAAAGTTGATCACTCCATATATGGACTATGAATACAAATATGGTTGCATTAGGTCTAATAGATACAGCAAAAAATTAGATGATTACGAACTTTACGGTAATACGGTAGAAGAGGGCATTCATGTCTTTACTAATAAAAAACAAGCATTGTGGGTTAAGAAGGATGAATTCAACAATGAAGGTGATTGTTTAGTAGTCCCTGTCACAGTACATCAAAAAGATTTTATGTATGCTGGAGATTGGTATGATGCTGTGTTTATGAAGGTTTTTCTTAAAAAAGCTGATTATTATAAGGCCATCGAAGAATTGGAAACATTATAATGTGCATAGAAGTTGACAATATAAAAACTATTGAAGAACTACGCTCTTTTGCTGAAGAGGCTGGGGTAAAAGTACATCAGACTTGTTATGGTCGCTGGTATGCTTTTTATTGGAACTGGAATACATTAGTTGAACTCGTTCGTTTATTCGGTACGTGGGCTTTTTCTCATACTGTCAGAATGGATGCTCATAAGTTCGATACTGAAAGACAATGCTTGGAAGCCGTTGTAATCGCCAAAAGTGATAAGGGAGTGAGATTCTAATGAGTAAGAAACGAAAAGGCTTTACTATTATAGAGATGTTGGTTGTTATTAGTATTATGGGTATATTGATTTCTTTGATTGTAAGTGTAGGAAGTTATGTTCAAGTAAGAGCGCAAGAAGATGAGACAAGTGCTAGACTGAAAGTTTTGAGTAAGGCTGTTCTAACCTATCATAGATATCATCAAGAATATCCTAGATATTTAAAAGATGTATTAACTATTCCTGAAATAGCATCGTTAATGCAGGGAACTGCTGACAATGAGGGAACTATAGAAGATGAACGTTTCATAGATTCTTTTGGAAATAATTTTAGATATTCCAAGAATAATGCACCGTTGATTATATCTTATGGAGCAGATGGACAACCATCAACCGAAGATGATATTCGTAGCGATGATAGAAACATGAGATCAGGGAGATAAAGGAATAAATTATGTGTTGCAAAATTTATGATAAAAGAACCAAAAGAGTTTTAAGAACTTTAAAAGAACATGGTGGCAAATGTATTATGTGGAAAGTTCTATATAAGAAAACAATCATCGATGGCAAATGGGTTTTAATAGCTCCTTGGCGGGAGACACATTATGATTCTGGTTGGAATATTTCTGATCGGGAGAGTAAAACATTAACTAAGTTTGAAAAGGCTAGTCACGAAATCCATCATGGTCTGCATGTCTTTACTAATAAGCCTAGTGCTATAAAATTTGCCCATACCTGGGAAGTGGTTGTCCCTGTAGTAGTTTACAAAAAAGACTTTTTAGCAGCAGGCAAAAGTTACGATGCCGTATTTACTAAAATATTTATTAAAAAGAAAGATTTTAACGAAGCATTACAAACATAATTAAAATGACTAGAGATGAATTTAGACAATCTGTTTTTGAAAGAGATAACCACAAATGCGTTATATGCGGAAAAGATGCGCAAGATGCTCATCATATCATAGAAAGACGTTTATGGGATGATGGCGGTTATCATTTAGATAACGGTGTCTCTTTGTGCGGATATCATCATATTGCGGCTGAACAAACTCATCTTTCTTGTGAAGATTTAAGAATGGCTGCTGGCATCGAAAACGTAATTATTCCTTCTCATTTATATGACGAATATGAATATGATAAGTGGGGAAATATTATGTTGCCAAGCGGAGAAAGATTAAAAGGAGAATTATTCTTTGATCATTCAGTACAAAAGATTTTAAAGCAAGGGAAAGTATTATATTTATTTTCTAAATATATTAAGTATCCTAGAACTTTACATTTGCCTTGGAGTCCTGGATTAACTAATGATGATCGACAATTAAAGTCTACAGAACACTTTGAAGGTAGAGAGGTCGTTGTGACCGTTAAAATGGACGGTGAGAACTGTCTTGACCAAGAAACTGAGTTAAATACGGATTTGGGAATAAAGAGCATACAAGACGTTTGTGAGCAAAAAATAGATTGTAAAGTTTTATCTATGGATGCTGAAACTGGTCAGATTGAATACAAAAAAATTGATGGATTCTCTATCAATGAGAATAGTAAAAAAGAATGGTATGAAATTGAGTTAGAAGATGGCAGAATGATAAAAATAACGGGAGAACATAGAGTTTGGTTGCCTAATTTAAATTGTTATAGATGCGTCAAAGATTTATCAGAAAATGATGAATTTCTTATAAACGACTAATAAAATAGAGGAATCTCCATTTTTATTGTTGAATAGTAATAAAAAGGAGATAACTCTATGGAATGCTTTATATGTAAAGAACAAATTAACAAAAGAAATTCTCGTCATATTTATTTTTGTGCTAAAAAAAACAATATCAATTTAGATAAACAGGAATTAAGATTTAAACAAATATGTTTTGATAAGAAAAATATATTTGATAAAGAAGATTTTAAAAATAAATACATTAATGAGTTTTGGAGTTTAACAGATTTTTTACAAGAATATGGACTTAATTTTGTACAAAGTCAATTTTTATTAAAATATTTCGGCATTGATAAAAGGACCAAAAGAGAGGCAACGTCTACGATAAGGACTAGACAAAAATATAAGAATACATGCGAAAAGAAATATGGTGTTGATAATGTTTCTAAATCAAAAGATATACAAGATAAAAAGAAACAAACTTTTTTGAAAAATTATGGAGTAGATAATATATGGAAGTCTGAAGAATATTATTCATGGTTGCATGACTATATGTTAGAGAATTACGGTAAAAAATCGCTTCCTAATAGATATGGAAAAATGAATGATCACTGGCAAATAATTTCGCCAGAAGATAAAAAGATTAGGATGGATAAGTTACACGATGGATATAAAAAATATTGGAAAAACTTATCAGATGAGCAAAAGAATATTATAATACAGAAAAGATGTAAAAACTTTGTTCATAATTTCTCTAGTAAGCTTGAAACAAGAATTTCTAATGTTTTAGAAGAACTTAATATCGGTTTTACTAGACAATTTTGGATAAATAGAAAAAGTTTCGATTTCAAAATAAATAAAACAAGAATAATTTTAGAAATTAATGGTGACTATTGGCACGCTAATCCTGAAATTTATAAAAAAGATGATATTTTAAAGTTTCCTAATGGTATCATAAAAGCAGGAGAGGTTTGGAAAAAAGATTCTCTAAAAAATGCAATAGCAGAAAAATATAATTATTTTGTTATTTATATATGGGAAAAAGAGATGAAAGCCATTGATGATTGTGAGTTAATGGAATTATTATTAGATAGGTTAAAAAATGTTGAAAAAAGTAAAAATCAAAAAAATAAAGAAAATATCTAATAAATCAAAATTATATGATATATCCGTCAGTGGTAATAATAATTTTTTTGCCAATGGAATATTAGTACATAATTGTTCTATGTATAAAGACTATTTACACGCTCGATCTATTTTCGGAGCTTCTCATCCATCCAGAGGTTGGGTAAAGAATCTTCATTCTAAAATATCTTATGAGATTCCAGATGGTTGGAGATTCTGTGGAGAGAACCTATTTGCCAAACATTCTATTCACTATAAAAATCTAAAATCGTATTTTTATCTGTTTAGTATATGGAATGATAAGAATGAATGTTTGAGTTGGGATGATATGGTAGAATGGGCAGATGTTTTAGGGGTATCAGTTGTCCCTGAACTGTATAGAGGCATCTGGGACGTTGACAAGATAAAAGAGTTATTTGAAAAAGAACATAACAATGATGAATGTGAAGGATATGTTGTTAGACTGGTTGATAGTTTTTCGTATGGAGACTTCCAGAGATCATTAGCAAAATATGTAAGAGCCAATCATGTACAAACAAGTTGTCATTGGCGATATGAAAAGATTATAAAAAATGGGATAGAAGAATAATGGCTAATCATGCTTGGGTGAAAACTCGTAAGAAAATTGATCCAGAACAAATTACTGAACTAATTAATAGGCTTATTAAAGATAAGTTTAAAAATACTCTCACGGTAGAATACTCAGAAGATGGTTTTGCAGATCATGTCTGGACTATTAAATGTCCACAAATTAATGAGAGTAGAATTTGCTGGCTAGAAGGCGAAAAACATTTTGAAATGAGACATGGTGGCGGCGGGAATTTTATTTGGTGGGTAGATCATTCTATCATTAATGAAGTAGCTCTGCAATTCGGGGGGAAGATATCGGATGAAGGCACAGATAAGAAAATAGCACCAAAAGAAAATCTTTATCCAACTTTTAAAGATTATCTAGATGTTGTATGGAGACATTTGGGTGGTTATACAGTTGCAATAATGCTAAAATTAGAATATATTCCCAAAGAGTTTAAATAAAGGATAATATAGATGAAATTCATTGAATTGGTAGAAAAAAGAGTTTACGCTGAGATTAGTGGTGACTCAGAAGAAATGTCTAGCACCTTTCAGGATTTACTTCGACATGACTAAAAAGGAAAGTCGGTTCAAAAGGTTCATGCGTTGGGCGTTGCCTTCTTGATCTCCCTGAAACAGCAGTTATTTTTTGGTGGAGTAATATAAGCTCCCTTGGCGGAATAAATGGCAGACGCACAGGTTTTAGGCACCTGTACCTTCGGGTGTCCCGGTTCGATCCCGGGAGGGAGTATTAACAGTATGGAGACTAAAATGAAAGAAATTAAAAAACATCATTTGGTAGAAGAATTGGTAGCTTGGCTGAAGTTGTCTGATATTCCTGGTATTATATATGGTAGGGTTCCATTTACCTATCACCATGATTTTGTGAGAGGCAACGAAATGACTTCTACTGGTAATTCTATTACCAGGGCAGATGTTGCCAGAGATATACAAAAGATACAAAATAAATTTGGAGATGATCTGTATTATAATCATCTTATTCTGGGGTGCATTTATCAACTGATGAGAAATAATTTGACTGCTTTTATGAAAGCGTTTTGTGAACTTGACGCTTTTAATGTTTTTGTCATGGAAGTGGTTGAGACTAACGATAATCTCCCTGAAGAGTTTTCCAATTTTGAGTATGGAGGCGAAAGCGAAGAAAGTTGAAAAAAAGTTGTTGCGTTTCTGATAACGCGATACTATAATATAACATCGGGTCGAAGTTTGTAGGTTATCATATAGAGAATGAAAGCCCCCTACGGACAAACCTAATCCGATTTATAAGAAGATGTAGCTCAATTGGCAGAGCGCAAGGGCAAAAAAGGTTGTTGGGACTAAGGATTAGCCCTTGAGGTTGTTGGTTCGAATCCAGCGGTCTTCGTTTAATATGAGGCGGCTCTTTCTTTTCATAAAGTTTGTTTTATTGCAAAGTTGAGTCGGTTTGGTTTGTATCGTAGGCTCCTTACCAGGAGAGAACAGTTGACAGGAGCCGATGTAAGGTTTGGATAATAGGTTTCAGGTTTTTTAATTTTTCCTAGAGCCGCCTCATATTATCTTTTGAAGAAATGATCTCGAATTTTCTTCTCCCGTCTATATGACGGTGTAGGAACCGAGATTTTTTAAAGGGCCGAATTTAATAGTTTATCATCAAAGGGATAAAAATAACTATTAATAATAACTTGCCTTTTTGTTTTAGAATGGAGGTCAGCCGGTTCGCTACCGGGCGTTTGATACCTAACGTCAAAAGACCTATAAATAAAAAAATAGGTATTAACTTAGAAAGTAAAGGGTCGAAGTTGATAGTTTATCAATTATGATTTAAGAGATCAAAACCAATAAAACTATTAACGTAAACTTATCCTTTTATATAAAATAGAAAAATAAAGGGCCGAATTTCGATAGCTTATCACTTTTAATGATCACTACGCTATTGACACTAACTTGCCTTTTTTTATAAACTGTGACGACTCGTTCGGAAATGTATTGGTGTAAGAGGGCGTCGGGTGCTTAAAAAAGGATAAGTTGCTTAATATTAATTTGTTAGGCAACTTATTTTTTGCTTTAAAAGAAAATAACTGGGTCGAATGGATATGGTTTATCACTTTTAATGAGAAGGTTATGGGTTCGATTCCCATTGTCGTTACAATGTAGCGACATAGCTCAATTGGCAGAGCATTATACCATTCCAACAACTTACCTAGTATTTTATAAAAATATAAGGGATAAAAAAGAAGAAAATAACTGGGTCGAATGTATTGGTTTATCAACCGGAACTGAAGGTTGTAGGTTCGAATCCTGCTATATCGGCAAAGCCGGTATATAGCTCAACGGCAGAGCGTCAGTAATATCAACCATACTAATAACTTACCTAGTATTTTATATAGAAGAACATAACTGGGTCGAAGGCATTGGGTTATCCATAAACCCCAAAATCAGGTTTGATTCCTGGTGTCGTCGCAATAGCGGCGATATAGTTTAATGATAGAACGGGGGCATATAACCATGCTACTAACTTACCTAGTAATTTATAAAAATTTTGGGATATAACTATAAAAGGGAGATGAAAAATGGCTAAGAATATTGTTAAGGATAGTGGTTTAGCTTCACGTAACGTAGACGTTCCTCAGACTCAGAGAGCGAACAAGCGTCAAGTCAAGAATAACGCCGGTGGGTATGTTTATTCTGTTGATCGGTTAGAGCATCTTCGTAGGTTCTTAATTCTTGGTTCTGATGGCGGAACTTTTTATGTTGGTAAGAAAAAGTTCGCTAAGGAAAACGCCAAGAATGTAACTAAGCTGTTTAAGACTACCGAAGGCGGAATGGCTGCTATTGACGAAACTATCGCAGTTTCTAATGAAGGTCGTGCAGCCAAGAATGATCCTGCTATCTTTGTTATGGCTTTAGCAGCTTCTTGCGATAATGACGAGATTCGTAAGTACGCTTTGGATAACTTAAACAAGGTCTGTCGTATCGGAACATATTTGTTCAGTTTCGTGACTTATGTAGACCAAATGAGAGGATGGGGTAGAGGTTTGCGTAAGGCTATTGGTAGTTGGTATACCAGTAAGACTCCTAATTCCGTAGCATTCCAGGCTTGTAAGTATCCTCAGCGTAAGGTAGAAGGCGAAGCGTCTTGGTCGCATAGAGATTTGCTGCGTAAAATCCACTTGATCCCCGGTAGTAAGGATATGCAAACCGTTTTGAAGTATATCGTTAAGGGAAGAAAGGGATTCACCAAGGTCCAGTTTGCGAAGTTGGAGAAGAATGATGCCACTAGATATATCTGGGCACATGAGACTGCTAAGACTGTAGATGATAGCAAGGAAATGGTTTCTATGATTAAGAAGTATGGTTTGGTTCGTGAGAGCGTACCTAATACTCTTTATGATAAGAAGGTATGGAAGGCATTGCTGGATGGTATGCCAATGACTGCTATGATTCGTAATATCCGTAATATGACAAAGGCAGGCGTTTTGACTCCGCTATCCTCGTCTACAAAGTATGTTTGTGAGACTTTGAGAAATGAGGAAGTGTTGCATAAGGCCAGAATTCATCCTTTGAGCGTATTAGCAGCGATGTGTGCCTATAGCAATCAGTTTACCCATTCGTATTGGGGTTATCCTACTTCGTTAGGTTATGAGCCAGTTCCTCAGATTCTTGATGCGTTGGACGATGCTTTTTATCTGTCCTTCAAGAATGTTGAGCCAACTGGTAAGAATATCCTTTTGGCGGTTGATGTTTCTGGTTCTATGGCTGGCGGTGAAGTATCTGGTATCCGTAATATGAGTCCTTGCGTTGCTGCTGCTGCAATGGCTATGGTCTTTGCCAGAACCGAACCTAACTATCATATCATGGGCTTCGCTCATAATTTGGTAGACTTGAAGATTACTGCCAAGGATTCGATTCAGACTGCAATGAAGAAGGCCCAGATGAGCAACTTTGGTGGCACCGATGCAGCTATCGCTACCAATTGGGCAAAGAGTAAGAATGTAGATGTTGATGCTTTTGTTATTCTCTCTGATATGGAGACTTGGGCTGGCGAGACTCATGTAGATCGGTCTTTGAAGTTGTATCGGGACAGTAAGAAAAGAAGAAACGATGCTAAGATGATTGCTTGTGGTATGTTAGCTAATCCTTATAGCATCACTGACAACGAAGATCGTAACTCGTTGAACGTTGTAGGTTTCGATACTGCAACGCCTCAAATGGTTAGCGATTTTATTCTCGGTAAAATATAGCCTGTTGCCCCTGCCGGGAGAGTTAGAATTATAGTAAATTGGAATAATTCTATTCTCTTCCGGCAGATTTTTTATATGGAGAAATTATGAACGCAACTCATAAGTTTTTGTCCTGCGTATCAAGAGGACTGAAACGTAGAAACTATTCTGTTTACCATAGGGATCGTATCTTAAACATTTTAAAGAAGAAGTATGGTGAGAGTCATTTTTTAGACCCTTTCTTTAAACATGAAGAAGATGAATGGGAATTTGATACGTTCCACGATACTCAAGGAGATAAGAACCTTGAGGTTATGGATCAGATGAAGATTGCACCAGAAGAATCTGTGGAAGATAGAATCCTACGTTGGCAAAGATATTACGAAAGTAGAGAAGTATTTTCTGATGATGAAATGGAAACTATTTCGTCTATTGACGAAAAGGGGGATTACGGTAGAACGAAATTGCATTTGGCCGTCTTATCAGATGATGCAGATAAGATTCTACAGTTGTTAAAAGAAAATGCTGATCCTAAGATGAAAGATAATAGTGGCTATACTCCACATAAGTTGGCTCTATTAGAAGAATGCGATTTAGCTTTGGCAGCATTAGAGAAATTCGGGGTTTTCAAATAAAATTATCCCTGACAAGAAGCTGAAAAAAGAGTGGAACTAAGACGAGACAATAAAACATTTTTATAGGAGAAGTAAGATGAAGTTCAACGTTAGCGGTAATGAGTATGACATTAGGTTTAAGTATGTTGCGAATGCCAATGGTAGGATGGAAACCGAGTGTAAGATTTCTCGTATCGATCCTAATAAGGTCGGTAGTGAGCGATATACGCCAGTTGCCAGAGGTACGGCGATGCAGCATCACAAGGATCAGTTTAATAAGCAGGCGGGGCGTAAGGTTTCTTTGACTCGCGCGGCTAAGAAGTGGAGCAAGAGCAAGAATACTCGCAAGACCATTTGGGACGCGTACCTTGCTGTATGTCCAGTCAAGTAAATAATAGATTAAGTCTATCCCAGGGGCCTGAGTATGATCGGGTCTCTGGGTAGATTCAATCTATTGCTTAAAAAGGAAACGAAATGGGACGAATAAAAATGAGATCAGAAACAAAAGGTAATATATTTTTGGTAATTGTTTTTATTATTGCGGCTATATTACTTATAATCGGGATTGATGGATGTGTTGACAACTTGAAAAAATCTGAAATATCCAAGAGCAGTTATGATGAATTGTCTGCACTGGCTGATGACAATGAAGCAGTCAAAGATAAAATTGCCGAATGTATGAGCGATGGAAAGATATCTTTTGCAGAGTATCGTGAAATCAAACTTTTTGATTACGAAAACGATAAAGATGGAGTAAAGAAAAAACTTTCTGGTAAGGATAAGTAGATGAAATACAAGAATAACTTTACACTTGTTGCCGTTGCCGTGGGAATCATACTGGTAGTGGTTGGCTTTTGTTGCCACATGGAATCTTCAGAAATCCCAAATCATTTTTATGACCATCTTTATACAGTGTCACAAAATGATGAAGCAGTCAAAAATAAGATAGATGAATGTATGAGCGATGGAAAAATAAGCAGAGAAGAATATAGAGAAATCGTTAATTTTGACAAAACACGTTCAAAACGTAAACTAGTAGAAAATAGCAAGAAAACAAAATGAAAAGAAAAAGAAAACAAACTTCTTTGACTAACATGATTGTTTACTGGACAGTGTTCATTATAGCCGTTGTAGCTATGACTAGTCCTATTTGGTTGGTAGTAGGTTATACTTGCATTTGGGGAGAGATAAGTCCCGCTCATTACGTCACCTTGGAGTCCCTGAAAACGCAGGATAAAAGACTAGATACAGCGATTCAGGAAGCATTGGATGATGGCAAAGTACCATGGTCGGAATGTCGTGACATTCACGACTTACACACCGAGATAATGTCAGAAAAGAGTATAAAGCGTTTGCAGGGTAGGCTGGATTAGTATTCCAATTGTTATTTTTGGTCTTATTGTTTTTGGAACTTATGCTACTGTTCTAAAAGAAGCCAGTCCTGAACAATACGATAGTCTAGCGTCTTTAAAGAAATACGATATAAAATTAGATAATAAAATACAAAAAGCTTTAGAAGATGATAAAGTTACATGTTCGGAATATGATTCGATTGTTCGTCTATACAAAGATATAGAAATAGAAAAGAGTGTAAAGAGTTTGAAAAAGTGATATTATGGATAAAGAAGAAAAACGACAATTAGTTATTGCAGGACATAAAAAGATACAATTATATATCTATTCCTTGCAAAGTGCAGAGTTGGCCCATGAAGGCCAGATAGATAAATCTGGAGTACCTTATATTTTCCATCCCATTGCTGTCTCGCAAAGCTTTGAGATTGGTTCTAAAAGATCGACTGTTGCGTTGCTGCATGATACCGTAGAAGATACTGATATGGATTTGGCAGTCATACAGCATTACTTTGGAAAAGATATTGCTGGTGCGGTAGACGCTATAACTCATAGAAAAGGCGAGAGTTATATGGATTACCTTGCCAGAGTTAAAGCGAATCCTATCGCTTTAGATGTTAAATTCGCCGATATCGCACACAACACAAGCGAAGAAAGATTGTCGAAGTTAGATCAAAAGACGCAAGATAGATTAAGAAAGAAATACAAAAAGGCTTTAGATTTTTTGCGGGAATAATAAAATGAAAGTAACAAAATTCGGATTACGACATAAAAAAACTGATAAGGTTCTTGGAGTCTATAGGAATCCCAATTCTGGAGATGCCTGCGATATTCAACATATATTAGATGGAACAGAAGATGAAATGTGGTTGGTAGATGAAGCCATTAATGCAGAATGGGTTAGGCATAATTCTACAAGATGGTACAACGCCAATTATGAAACTCCTACTCATTATTTTGATCCAAATGATACAGAAGTAGTCGAAGTTGTTGTTGAAACTAATATCAAAACTGTTGAGGTAAAAATCCCGACAATCATAGAGTTTTATAAAAGAAAGTATGCAAAAGACCCTGAGCAATTGGAACGAGCGCGGAGACTTATTAGTGAAAACTTAGATATGAGTTATTCTTTATACGATCTAAGAATGTTACTTGGAAAGGAATAGATATAAGAGCGACCCTAACGATTAAGCGGTATACCACCGGCGTTATCGGGAGCCTTTATATTACTTGGAAAGGAATAAAAATGTATGACACTTGGAATAAAGTTGAAGATGTTATGCCTGAACAAGAGACAAGAGTTTTAGTTTCTCATGGATCTATTGATATCGCTATATATATCAAAAGTGTTGACTCTTGGTATACTGCTTCATCAGGAAGACATTATTTAATATTAGGGAAAGTAACTCATTGGGCATCATTGCCTCATCAACCTGTATAAATATGTATCGGGCCTATGGCGTAATCGGTTAGCGCAGCGCACTCATAATGCGAAGGTTCTAGGTTCAAGTCCTAGTAGGCCCAGTTTAAGGAGATCAAACATGACACAATTGAAAGATTTGACTGAAGGATCGCATTTTATTGTGCCTACTCTTGGCCGTGGATTGGTATGGTATAAGGGAGCATTCATTCCTTTACATGGTAATGATGAATGTTCTATGGTTTTCTATTGTATGCAAAGAGATCATATGACCCAAAATGCTGCTTTCATGCCTGATTGTGAAGTCGAAGAAGTAAATAGGAGATAAACAATGAAATTTATTATTAATTATCTACGAGAATGTTTTTGTAAGCATGACTGGAAAACTGAAGAGAAAGAATGCACTATAGTTACTAAAAATTGTTTTGATGATGCTATATTTTCGAATAAAATAACCCGTGTTTCAGTGACATGTACTAAATGCGGCTACCATAAAAATTATACTAAATTTTAAAAGAGAATAACAATGTCAGAAAAAGCGAAACTAGAAGAAACTATCATAAGATTCAAATGTCCGAAAACCGGCAAGATAGTAGAAGATGAAGTTAGCTCCATAGACTTTAGTTTTTTTCTCCTTGTACTAATTGTGACGCTGGCAACGGTAAGGAAAACGAATTGAGCGTTTATGTTTTTTGCGAAGAATGTAATGATGCTCACGAAGTCGTTTTGAGGTAATAAAATGATTAAATTAACAGAAATAGATTTATCTAAGGGCAAGGAACATAATCATCCTGATATTAAATTGGGTAAAGATAATTTGTACTTGGCTAAAATAGGTAAAAATGACAGATTTGGTTATAAATATTATGTTGGATATTTTCAAGAACAATGGTATGGATTACACTTTGCGTGTGATTTCGGGATGGGAGTAGGATTACAATTTGATACTCCAGGCTGGAATAGTTCACGTTGGTCACAACTCTGGGAATTTAAAGACGTTAAGAAAAAAAGAAAAATCAAAAGAGGAAAGAAAAATGGATAAGATGCCAGAAGAAATTGCTTTTGAGGAAAAACATGTTTATTGTTTGGATTGGTTTACTTACGCATGGGTACGAAAAGAAGGCAAACTAGGCTTAGATGAATATGCTGCTAAATGTCTAGGTTTTGATTCTCGACTAGAACTGAATGATAGCCCTAATGATACCAGTTATAGTGTGACTATAAAAGAAGGTGAAATATCGGAAGAAGAAGATTTGATTTGGGAAACTAAAGACTCAACAGGCAAAGTTACTCGTTCTGTTAGTTGTTTTGGTTTAGAACAATTTCTTCTTTTCTTAGCGAATAAAGGTTTTCTGCCTTATGGAGATTACCTTATCTCAGTAAGCTGGTAAGGAGATATATTATGACAAAAGAACATATTATAGTTTTAATTATTTTTGCTTTTATGATAGCTTTAGCCTTTGGGTTTGCCAGTTATCAAAGAGCGCACAAAGAAGTAGATTCAGGGACTTATGAAGTGTTAGCTCGATTGTCTTCGTCTGACGATGAAGTGAAATGCCAAACGCAAAAGGCTTTGGAAGATGGCAAAATTACTTTTAACGAATATAAAGAAATATTTGAAGATTATAAAGAGAGAAAAGAAAAAAGAAAGAAGGAAGAATTCAAAAGCGATATCACCGAATAAAGCAAAAGGACTCGTAGCTCAATTTATAAAGTGTTATGGTAAAAGGAATTGTAGCATAATTGGTAGCTATTGTAAATGGTAAATAAAGACTCGTAGCTCAATTGACAGAGCGCACCCCTTATAAGGGTGAGGTTAGTGGTTTGAATCCACTCGGGTCTATTAAGCTTAATTTTTAGAGCAGCATTGATTAAAGGAAGAAATAACATGTGTCTCAATATCAATGAAAAAAGAACCAAAAGAGTTAGAAGAACTTTGAAAGATAATGGTGGTCAAACCGTTATGTGGAAACGTCTTAAACTAAAAAATTTGGGTTACTATTCAACCAGCCCGCTAAGGGGTTTCGATTACAAAACAAAAAATATTTTAATCAGTCCTGTAGAAGGATATGAATATTCGCCTGGGGATAATGTTTCTAATAGGAAGTCAACCGATATCTCGGTTATAGAAAAAAAATGTGAAGCAGTTTATAAAGGAATTCATGTATATACCAATAAACAAAAAGCTTTAGAAGCTAAAAGTTTTTGGGAGGTTTTGGTTCCTGTGACTGTAAGATTAAAAGATTTTGTTGCTGCCGGATGTCGTTATGAAGCCGTATTTACAAAAGTTCATCTTTCAAAAGAAGAATATAAAAAAGCAATAGGAGAAATAACATGTGCCTAAAAACTGATGACAAAAGAACTAAACGAGTTTTGCGTACTTTAAAGGATCGCGGCGGAAAGGCTACCATGTGGAAAGTTTTGATAGTCAGACCAATACCCGACCATAAAGGTAAAAAATATATTGTTGAGACTCCATTTATGAAAACAAGATATTTTCCTGGTTGGAATAAATCGAATAGGAAGGGCACAAAACTTACTAAACAAGAATCTTTGGTGTATAGGCCATATAGTTCTAATCCATTTCAGGATATTGAACTTGGGATTCATGTCTTAACAAATCTCAAAAGAGTTAAAGAATTCAAACATGATTTTGAAGTTGCTGTACCTGTTACAGTACAGTTAAAAGATTTTGTAGCTGCTGGTCAGAATTATGATGCTGCTTTTACAAAAGTTTTTCTTGCCAAAAAAGATTATGATCAAGCTATAGAAGATTACAAAAAATATCTTGCATCGTTTGAGAAATGAAATAGTGAAGTTGTTATCCCTGTTCTAGTTCACTAAAAAGATCGCATGGCGGCGGGACAACAACATTGAAAGGGTGAAATAACATGTGTTTAGCTATTAACAAAAAACGGACAAAAAGGGTTCTTAGAACTCTTAAAGAGCATGATGATATATGTGTTATGTGGAAGATACTTCGTAGATCGAATGGTGAATTGATTGCTCCTTATCATTATACAAAATATCTTCCAGGGATTAATGATTCTAATAGGCATGTACATTTAGGAGTATCCGCCGAACTTACTGATCATGAAATGATAACTGGAATCATTTATCATGGGATTCATGTTTTCACTAATAATAAAGAGGCATTGAAGTGGAAAAGAGAGTGGCTTTGTAACCAAGAGGTCTACGTTGTTGTCCCTGTCAGAGTAAGGAAAATAGACTTTATAGCTGCGGGCAATGATTATGATGCCGTTTTTAATCGGATTCATTTATCTGAAAAAGATTATAGTAAAGCCTTGCCTTGGAATTTGGAGTAAGCTATGTGTCTTTATATACATGTTCGTAACACCGAAGAAATTCTAAAAGAACTCAGAAAAAATAATGGCAAAGGCGTTATGCTCAAAAGGTTAAGGTACCGCCAAAAAGCTGATGGTCAATATGAATTGGTTAGTCCTTTCATAGAGAAAGTCTTTTCTCCAGGGGATAATGTATCTGACAGAGATTATGGAAAAGATTTGTCTATAGATGAGAAAGCAAGAAGAGAAGTAGAACATGGCATTCATGTTTTTACAAGTATTGCTCGGGCCAAGCATTATATGAAACCGGATGAAATTATTGTTCCTGTAACAGTAAGAGAAAAGGATTTTGTTGCTGCTGGCGATGATGAAGATGCTGTTTTTGTTAAAGTACATCTTGACAAAGAGGCTTATAATAAAACAATTGATGCAATAAAACAGATTGAGGTATCTAATAATGTGTCTTAAAATTGATGATAAAAGAACCAAACGAGTCAAAAGAACATTGAAAGATAATGGCGGTAAAACCATTATGTGGAAGATGTTAGTGCTAGATACAGTAGAAGGAGCCTATGGTTTCCAAGATTTAGCTTTGATAACTCCTTTTCAAAAAATGATTTTTTTACCAGGCAAAAATGAATCTAGCAGAACGTCGGAATATGTGGATCACCGTTCAAAAGAAATCTGTTTAGGTATCCATGTCTATACAAATAAGTCAGAAGCCCTTTCCCGACTCATATTTGATGAGGAAATTATTGTTCCTGTGACAGTCCTAGAAGAAGATTTTATTAGAGCAGGAACAAATCATGAGGCAGTTTTCATGAAAGTTTTTCTAAATAAAGAAGATTATGGCAAAGCAATCGCCGACAGATTACATCTTTTTTCTAAAAAATGTTCTACAACTGCTTGCGAATAAAGAAGTTATGACAAAATAGGTGAATAACTCTTATAATAAATAGTCAGTTTTATAAAAACCTATAAAACCTATAAAAATTTTCTAAATGGGATAGATCAATAAAATGTCAGTAATTAAGAATACAATGCAAGTATCAGGCTTCTGCGATAAAGGTGGATATGCCTGCTCATTTGAGAACTGTACAGTTGTTATGCTAATAGAAGATGCAACAAAAACGTGCATACCAAAATCTAAAAAACTGTTCGATGATTTCAATGAAGATGATGACTTTTATGATGGAGTACAAGTCGGAGATTTATTCGTAGAAACTATCTCTATGGAGAGAGCATAACAAGGAGCAACAGAATGTCTTGGAATGAAATGCAATTACCCGATGACGCCAGAGATGTACTAGTTATTACTACAAGAAACGTTTATATTGTTGCCTATTATCGCTATGGAAAATGGATGCGACAAGACTCGTGGGCAAGAGAAGAAATATCCTCGAAAAAGATAAAGGCTTGGACGGAATTGCCTTCGGGACCATAGGTGTTATATGACTATTTTATATATTATATTATTAAGCATTGTAGGGGTTTGGTTGATATCCTCGACCATAGCTTTTTTGCTCATTAAAAGAGAAGTGAGGAACCTGTCTTGGGGAAAAGGTAATACATCAGATATGATATATGCTTCCCTGATCGCAGGTCCACTTTTGGTCATTACCGTGCTGGTCTCTGGTTATCATAAATTGACCCAAAAGGAAGAAAAATGATACAGTTTATTGTTATTTGTATATGGCTGATTTTAGCAGTTTCATCATATTATATGGTCAAGCATAGAGAGATGAAAATATACCCAGTTTGGACTGGGGCTTATAGCATAGAAACAGCATTGATTTGCTTGTTTTTCGCTCCTTGGTGTTTGATACTAGAAGTAGTATTTTTTCGAGATCATAACGGAGATATAAGATGACTACATTTTTGATTATATTCATGATTATATTCATTTGGTTGATTTGTTCAGTTTTAACATATCCTCGTATAAAAAAGGCAATTACTTATCAAACTGGTTTGTGGACAACAAACGATAGAAGAATGGTCATTGCTTTGTCTTTACTTGGACCTCTTGCTTTGGTTATTTCGTTTGTTGTCGATGGAGTTCACCCTGATAGAGGCGATAAACCAGCAAAATGGTAAAAGGAACTTAATATGACTACATTGATAATTATACTTGTACTTTGGTTTGTTGTCTGCCCTATTATAACATACAAACTATTAAGAAGAGAACATCGTAAGACATTTCCCACATTAGCTTGGACAGTAGGATATAGAAACGAAACTATTGCCATGTCTATGCTTTTCGGTATTATAGCTTGCTTTCTATTGCTGCTCTTGTTTATATTCGAGAAGCCAATCGATAAATTGTTTAACAATGATTCACCCTCAAAATGGTAATATTTTTCGCATAATAAAAGAAGAAATACAATGTGCCTGATAATCAACAAAGAAGAAACAAATAAAATCAAAGCCATGTTCGCAAAGAGTAAAGGTCAACTAGCTATGTACAAAATAGTAGACATGGTTGACAATGTAACTACTCAAGGTAGAAAAAAACAACTAATATCTATCCATAGAGAACTTGAATATATTCCAGGATGGAACAAATCAAGTAGACCCCTAATTTGGCTCACAGATAATGAAAAACATGCTGGAGTCATAAACGCCGGTATTCATGTATATACTACATTAGCACAAGCCCAAAGATTCTCCGCATATATGAGCGAAGTTCTTCTCCCTGTTATGGTCGAAGAAAAAGACTTCGTTATGGGCGGCAAAAACAATGAAGCCGTATTTATGAAAGTCTTTGTTAAACAATCAATATATGATAAGATTATGAATGGAAGACTGCCCCATATCAATGCGAGTCAACCTTAATAGGAATATAAAATGTGCTTAGAAATAAGTGAATTAAATACCAAACATCTATCAAAATTGTTCGATGACTTTGGACAAATGACTATGTATAAGATAGTAGATGTAAGGAAAGGCACTCCAAAAGGTCTATACTATTCTGAATATGTCTATAATCCAGGCGTAAATGTCTCTGATAGAGAATCAATATCATTGACAGAAGATGAAAGGAATAGACAAATAATCCGTAAAGGTATCCACGTCTTTACAACAAGATGGGCAGCTTCTCAAGGACAAGAATGTAGAGCAAAATGGGAAAAAATCATTCCCGTTATAGTAAAAAAAGAAGATTTTATTGGAGCAGGGGAAAGAGATGCAGTTTTTATGAAAATTGATATAGACGAAGCAGACCTTGAACATGCAATAACTCAATGGATGGGATGGGAAAGGTTATTTAAAGCAATAACTCAATGGATGGGATGGGAAAGGTTATTTAAAGCAAGGGCTAGAACCAAATGATAGAATTAATGATTTACACCTTAATCTAGTGGATTCTAGTACCAATAGGATACTTTGTCAATAGAAATAAACAAAACTGGTAATTTTTTTCGCACCCCTGAAAAAATCTCCAAAATCCAGATGACTAGACGAAACATCGAAAGGATAATAAAATGTGCCTTAGAATGGATGTAGCAAAAACGTTACAAATGCTAACACGACTAGATGGTGGTGATCTCACCATGTATAAGGTTGTTAGAGTAACTGGAGATGAAGTAAGGTCTTTATATCAAGACTTTACATATAAACCAGGATGTAACCAGTCAGATAGACTAATGACAGACCTGAGCGTTGAGGAAAAGTTAGTACCTCGAATTTATAAAGGCATTCATGTCTATACTTCACTCGCAAAAGCCATAGCAAGCGATAATTGGAGCTACCAAGTTATTCTTCCAGTTATTGTTACAAGAGATGCATTAGTAGCAGTAGGGGATAATGAAGATGCTGTCTTTACTAAAGTCTATGTCAAACGAAAAGACCTGATGAACACTAAACAAGCAGCAAAATCTGCACGAGGGGATTTCTTTGACAAAGATCATACAAAGATATTCTTCAATGACGATGATTACCCTGTAGTGAAACAATTCTATGATAAGCGCTTCGATGATAAGCGCTTCGATACAAAAACACAATACTTCTATGATCAACAACATGATGCAAGAAAACAATATATAGATGATCGGTATAAATCACTCTTTTATAAAGATGTATACCCAAGAAATTAATTTCGCATAACAATAAATCTATAATAAAGAAAGAAGAAATAACAATGATCACTACAATACTTTGGACAATCTTTATCTTATCAATATGGGCAACAACCTCATATATTGCCTATAAGTCAGTTACTAAACTAGAAAGAAAAGAAGGTAGAATACCAAGTAAAATCTTCTTTATCCCCTGGGCACTTCTAGGTCCACCAGCACTCGCAGTTGCAGCAATACTATGGTTAATCCACTATACAGAAGAAAAAAATCGCACAAAAGTTGATTATAACGAAATGTCACAAACCGTAGTAGATGCACTAGAAAAAGAACAACTACAAACAGATATGAATAACCTTGTAGATGAAATCAATCAAATGGCTGATGACAATACTAAAAAAGATATTATAAAAGAAAACCAAAGCGGTAAAGTAGTAAAAGAAGAAGTATTCGTAAAAGATGGAAAAGTCGTACAAAATGATATAACCGAAGAGAATATGCTTAAAGATTGGGTAGAAAAAGAAAGCACACTATGAATATAACAGTTACAAAAAGATTAAATGACTACCATGCAGAAGCAGAAAACGGCATGTGGGGATGCGGTAAAACTCCAATGGAAGCTATCGGGAGTCTTGTCAATACTCACCCCGAATACTTCAATATCATTATAAAAAGAGATTTTATTAAAGAAGAATAATGGAAAATAATACATTAGTAAAATTCGATATGGACTCGTTACCCACAAAATATCACTACGAATATAGAAACATAGGACTAGAACATGATGATGTATTTATATATCTCGGAGATATTATACAAATGCCAGGACACTGCACAGTTATTAGAATGAAAGATAATAAAGTCTTTACAGGTATGCATACAGAAAACTTCACACCAGTCACAGATGATGAAGATGTTATCGATATTATACTAGATTAAATATTTTTCGCATAATAATAAAAACCCAACAATAAAAGAAGAATAATAAAATGACAAACCAAGAAAAAGACGAAATGGATGATAAATTCAAAGAATTAAATGATAAATTCACAGAACAAATCACACTACTACAAAAAGAAATAAAAAGACTAAATAATGAACTGCATATAACAAATGATGAACTTAATAGAGTAAGAAAAGCAGCTAAAGTACCACCAAGAGGTATGCCCTGGTAATAACTATGAATATAACAATTAAACTAATAACAGATGGAAAATAGATTCGTAGCAGATTATAACGATTCCATGACTCTCTATATGCTAACACATATATGGAGAGGAAATACTATAGTACACAAAAATGACCTACAAGAAGTTATAACACTAGCTGAAATACATAATGCTAAAGTCCTTGTAGATGGTAAAGAAATAACCCCTCAAAAGAAAGAAGAACCCACAGTAACTAAAGGAAACAATGGAACACTAGAAACAGAACAACTAACACTAGTTCAAAATAACGAAGAACTTATGAAAGCCCTAGATGTTAATGATCTTATGGATAAATTCTTCAGAACAGAATATGCAACGGACCCACTAGAAGCTAAAGCCAATATGTACGAAAAAGCTATTAAACTACTTACTCCTAAACAAAGACAAGCACTAATCGATGAATAAAATCAATTGTAAAATAAAATAGATGTGTATACAAGTATGCACCCACAGTATACAGTATACACTTTTGTATACAGTATACACTTTTGTATACAGTATACACTACCAAATTATATATTTAATATTTATTAATTAAATGTAAAAATAAAATAGAAAAAGACACTTGAATACGTTATGAGAATATGCTGAGAATACGTTTGAAAAATGTCTGGTACAAAAAGTAAAATATGTCTGGAGTACTTTTCAAATATGTCTGGAGTACTTTTCAAATATGTCTGGAGTTAATTAATCTCTATTTAATGAGGCGTTACCCCAACAATTAATAATTTAATTCATTTTAGTTATTAATAATAAAATAAGGAACTAATACAATGGTTAAAGAACATGATTATGGTAAATGTTGCAGGTATGATTCTGGTCGGGATGACATTTATGATACTTACAGCATCATTCATAATAAGAGTTATATGAATGAAAAATATATTAATAAAATTAATTATATTGATCCAAAGATGGATGATTATATTAGAGAGAATTCTATCAAGTCTGATCCTTATAAGTCTGGTCCTTATAAGTCAATGTTTTCTTGTGTTCAGCAGCCTCGTCCTGCTGTAGAGCTTCCTCCTATTAGTTATGATCCATCTAATCCTCCTGCTTGGGATAGAGCTACTGTGAGGGTTATTGATATGCCTGTAGTAACTGTACAAAAGTTGGCTGTATTACCGTCTGCTCAGAAGTCCCTGAAAGCTTTCCTGGTATTTTGTGCTGAAGTAAACGCTAAACGTCGGAAACGATTCTGGCGTAGAATATTTGGGAATAAAAAATAAATCTATTATCTTATTGATAATATTGGTGGGCGAAAAATAAATAATAGATTTGAAAATTAAGGAAGAAGACTATGTGTTTATACATTGATGATAAAGCTACTGCTAGGATCAACAAGTTATTTGATGAGAATGGTGGTAAGCTTGTTATGTTTAAGGCTTTATGGATCAAAAAGCGATGGGGAACCGCATCATTACGTTCTCCTTATAGATGGCGCTGCAAAGAATATACTCCTGGTTGGATCAAATCTGATCGTATTGAAAAAGCATTGACTAATGGTGAGAAGCGAACGTTGAGGGACGATTCCACCTATAATGTAATTGAGAAAGGCATTCATGTTTATTGTACGGAGGAAGGTGCGGCTCATCATTTAACCAAGTTTTCTAATGACATTGTTATCCCTGTGACAGTATATCGTAAAGACTTCATCGCTGCTGGGATTCATGGCGATGCTGTATTTATGAAAGTCTTTATGAAGAAAGCGGATCATGACAAAGCTATGAAAGTATTTTTAGATAAAAAAGATTTTCATACTGCGTTGAGATAAACAGGGGGGGATTTTCTCCCTGAATTTTCGGGTAAAATTATTAATTGCGAAGAAAAAAATAACAGGGAAAGATTCAATCCCTGTAGAAGGGCAATAAGATGATATTTTGGATATTAATGATTATAGCTGCTGTTTTAATAACTATAGGTATTATGGCTAAAGGTCGTTTTCATCCAGTAGTTATTCCTATAGCGATGAGTTTATTTTTAGTAGTTGTAGGCATAACTAATATAGTTGCTATATTACATATGGCTGCTGTTACTGATCAAAATCAAGAAACTCATGAGCGGGAATCACTAATTATCCCTGTTAGAGATGCTGGAAATCCAGTTATTTCAATCACCAAAGAGGATTCTGAATTATCGTTATTCGTTTCTGGTAAAGAATTTACAATGAATGACGATAATTTTGAGATTGTATATACAGATGTGAAAGAAGCAAAACCTGTATTAAATATTGATAAATCGTATGTAGATGTTCCTTGGTGGATATCTCCATACAGTTATAGAGTTCGTACTCTCGTTGAGTATCAACTTGTTGTAAGTCATAACACTGTTTTCCAAATTAGGGAAAGGACAAAACGATGATATTTTGGATTTTACTGAGTCTGTCGATTTTTCTGCCGTTGGTTTCTTATTACAAGGATAATAATCATTACAAAGATCTTGGAGATACCATCGCTGTTATTGTAGTTTTGGTATTTTTTACTTGTGTTGTTACTGGGATCACCATTGGCTGTCATTCTGCCAGTCAAGACATGACAAGCGATGAGTTTGTTCAAAATACGTATACCACCGAAGTCCTTGAGGGTACTGACGCAGAAAATGCCATTGTAAGCTCAGAAACGGACGCTAAGGGCATTAATTTAATTTTACATGACTTAGACGGTAAAAGAATTGTAGTCCCTTACAGCGTCAAAGAATGCAAGATTATCAAGGATGATCTTTCATCTGACAAACCTCGGGTCGTTTATACTCATCGTTACGTTCCTACTCCTTGGTGGATTTGCCTTGTTTCATTCAATGCTAAAGAGACGAAGAAGTATGAGGTTTTTGTTCCTCAGAGCGTCATGTTTGACCTAAAATAATAATTTTACATAATTTTAAAGAAGGAACATGAGTTTTTATATAATATATATACAGAGTATATATATTATATAACTCATTTCCGGTTTTGCAATAAAGTGTGTAAATCTTATATTTTCTGATAAGTGGTTTTCATTTTGGAGACAATATGTTATTGAAGAATGAAGTTGAGAGTTTATTGGTTTCTGCTGTTGTACTTTCTGACGAGAGGTTTACTGAGTTGTGTGCAGGATTACAGCAGCAGGCTAATGAGCGTAATTTACGTAATCGTTTGTTTAACAAGATGAATGAAGACTCATTTATTAAAAATAAGGAAATAGATAATGCCCCAGATAAAACCGAGCCAAAAGAACTCGAAAGTTAGTGTTGTTGTTGACGCCCAGAAAAAAGATTTGATGAAAGAATTTGTAGAGAAATGGGCAGCAGACGAGCAGCAGGATTGTGAGAACTTCTTTTTAGTTAAAGACTTACAGACTAATGGGATTGATAAACGAGTATGGTTAGGTCGATTTCGAGTGAATTGGTATCATCAGGAAGTCCCTGAAGGCAAGACGATTATTGCGAGTAATATGACTCGATCACTGTTTGTAGTTGTAAAAGAGAGTCTTGATGGAATGTATTTGGACATTCCTCAATTTAAGGATTAAAAAGATGAGATATTTAGCTATCACTCTTATTTGTATTGCATTAATACTCGCTCATGTTGTAAATCTAATGCAAAGTTACTCAATCGAAGAATTAGAGCAGGACAATAAAGTTTTGGTTGAGCGCATAGTTGAAGTTGAACGTCAATTAGATAAGGAATAAAAGATGAAGATTACTCTTGAGAAGACTCATGGGACTGGTGCTGTCGAAACAACTACGATTGATCTTGTGCAGCTTAATGAGAACCCTGAGTTGCCTAGTGTTCCTCTTGTTTTATTGAAGGTAGAGATTGGGGAACTTCTTTCTGACTTGGCTGATATTGAGCCTGCCCGGATGAACCCTACCACCAAAAACTTTATTAAGTTATTGAAGAAGGTAGAATAATGTTAAAATTACCTTGCTTAATAGCTTCAATAGTATTTCTGTCATGTTTTTTCGTAACTGGTGATATTGGGATGTTTATAGCTGCTGTTGTTATAGGTATCGCTAGTTATCTTTTCCCGAGCGATATTCAATAGACATTTGCGTCTGTAGCTCAATGGATAGAGCATCTGCCTTCTAAGCAGAATGTTACAGGTTCGAATCCTGTCAGGCGTGTTATATAGGCGGGTGGCGGAATTGGTAGACGCACGTAGACATACGATTGTCGGTTTAAGTCCGAGAGTAGGGCGGTAGCCCGAAAACAATGATCCAATGCGTTCTTACATTGACTAAAGAATTACAAAATCTTGCGCGAGAGGTAAAGCTTCAAGGAAGAGATATTAGTAGACTTCAGGATTTGAGGCCATAATAAAATGGAAGAGATAACATACAGGCAGGTGGTAGACCGAATAATGGGCTGTAGCACCGAACCTTTAGCTTGTGGTCATATTGATGAATATCCAGAAGATAAGATTTGTAATCTTTTGGAAGATGAAGATACATCAGATGAGCAGTTAAAGATTATCATTCAGGCGTGGGGATCTGTCCGATCCCTGCTTGGTCCTGCATTATCTGGTGATAAGCGTTTGAATATGCCTGTGGAGAAAGTGGATTCTGCTATTCATCTTCTTTTTCATATTGTTGAGATGACAGCATATCCTGGTTTTCAGCAGAGAGCCGTAAGTGACTTCAAAAGAGCTATTAATGGTGATTTCGTTGATAAATATGTTCAAATTATTGCATTTGCTGCTTCTGGGTATGATTTTGATGAATATACAGAATATTGGGCAAAAGCTTTAGAGATAGAAAACATTGCTGTGCTTGCATTTAGGCTGTTAATTGAAAAAGAACCTTTTTGCAAGACAAGGATAAAAAAGTTTTTCGACAGGTTGGTTTCGAATGTCGAAGCAAACGATTGGGATATAGATATCGCTCTAGTCAAAGACCTTTATGGAGAAGCGGAATAATGGGATGTTATAATGCATGTTGCAATTTGTCCAATTTACCTATTCTGTGTGGAGACAAGGTACGTTTAGTTCTTTTGCTTCCAGACATTAAGGGGAGATGTGGTCATCCTGTGCAAGATAGTATTATCAAATCAGATGATCTTTTTCAACCTTTTTCTGTTGCAATAAAAGGTGAATATGATGATTATGGTTGCATAGACGTAGACGAAGAAGATCCGATGTCTACACATTTGTTGTCATTTTTTGAGCGACTTCAGAAAGAGGGAAGAATCGATCTTGGTAAGGATTTTCCGGAAGGGAGATACAAAGAGTATGGTAATGGTCTTCTTAGATGGTTGAAGATCATTGGGTATGAGATGGATTTTCGGATTGACATAAGTGTTTTTGGGAAGAGTCCTCATTTCGAGCAGGATTGGCAACAACTCATGTATTGTTTGGTACATGAAGATGTTTATCAAAAAGCGATTGGTTTATTGTCATTGAAGGTTTTGGATTGGCATTCTGAAATTTCATATTTTGACAATATTAAATCTCATGCTGATTGTTGGTATAATTGGGCGAAAAAGAATTTTGCAGCGATTGAGGATAATGAACGTGCAAGATTTACAATGAGTGATATTCATTGGCCTGCTTCTCATACTGTTATAGCGATTAATGCAGCATTAGATTTAACGCCCGCCAGTGACTCAGAAGAGGTACATAATCGGTTTTTAGGTTTTAATGAGGATAAAAGGTATAATATAACATTATGGTCTAAGTTGTACTATGAGCCTATCTATAAAGCCATTTCTGATGGCGTTGATACTAATGATATTAGATGGACTTCATTCAGGGATTCATTATGTGAGCTTGCATCTGTTTCTATGGCAATGACTTATGTGATTGGGAAGACTTGGTTGCCTTTACAGACTAGAGGACAGGGCTTTGATCCTGATCTTCATGAAAGACAAGTGGGGTTTAATCTTTTCTGCGCGGAATTTATTAACTCCTTGCGCAAAGAGTCTTTAGAAGAAGATAATTATATAGAAGAAATGATGGGAAAATCTCCCTGAAAATAGCTGGAAAATTGTGAGCTTGTCTGAAAGGGCAAAAACTCATGGAAAAAATAGAATATCACATACATCCTGCTTTAACTCTTCCGTTCGATGACTTGTATAAAGGTCTTCAGGAAGAGGTAGAGGCTGGATACATCAACGTTCAAACTAAAGATGATTTAGAGCTTTTCAATTATAGTGCTACTGCTACTTATGATAAGCATTGGAACATTTTTACTCTTGTGGCCAGAGGTTTAATCCTTTGCCCTTCTCAAAAGAAGGTAGTCGCTGCTCCTTTTCCCAAGTTCTTCAATTATGGAGAGGTAGAAGAAGACCTACCTGATTTGGGTTTTTCTACTACTTTGAAGATGGATGGATCTTTAGGGATCGTTTATTTTTGGAATGGAAAATGGAATGTAGCTACTCGTGGTTCTTTTGCTTCTGATCAAGCTGTTTGGGCTGAGAAGAATTTACAGAGCTACATGCTTGATTATATGCATGAGAATGCTACTTATTTAGTGGAAATAATCTATACTCAGAATCGCATTGTTGTAACTTATGATTTTGAGGGATTAGTTTTACTGGGGGGGTACTTTGTAGATACTGGTCATGAATTGCAAAGAGAGATATTGGAAGCCACCAGTAGAGAGACTGGAATGGGTTTGACTGAAACTGCTCATTTTGATTCTTTGGATGATATGTTGGGAGTTTGCAAAACGTTGTCGTATAATGAAGAGGGTTTCGTTGTACGGTTTACTAATGGTTATCGTATCAAGATCAAGGGTGATGAGTATTGCAGGTTGCATCGCTTAGTTTCTAATTGCACTCCATTGGTTATCTGGGACATGATGAGAAACTTAGATGATCTTGAAAATGCGAAAAAAGATTTGCCAGAGGAATTTCGTAAAGATTTTGATGCTATAGAATCTATACTGAATGGGAAGCTGGACGATCTTTTAACTGAGGTAGAAGAGGTTTATCTATCTACTAAAGAGTTGGGTGATAAAGAGTTAGGAATGTATTTGCAGAATCCAAACAATACTATCGACCCAAGGGTTAAAAGATTCGTTTTTCCCTGTAGAAAACGAGATTTTTTAGAGACTATACGAACTGGGTCTAAGTCTAAACTTCGTAATAGTTTGTTCGAATTGTTTAGACCTACTGGCAATGTATTGGAAGGTTTTGAGCCTTCTACTGCTATGAATCGTTTTGAAGAAGAGAAGTAATGGAACTAGAAGACTTAAAGAATATTTTAGAACAGAATAGATACGTAGACCATCCTGATTTTGAGGATTCTACAATTTCTGAACGCATTGAGAACCAAGACCTTCCAGAGGATGTGGATGTATCTTGGTTTTTCAATTGTGATCTTCCTGTTAGAACGTCTAAAAATATTGTTGTATTAAGTCGGGAAGAAGAACGGAATGTATTTTTGCGTTATAATTTAGCGCGAAAAAGAATTTCTCAGGTAAAAGAGTCATATCCTGATGGACTCACGGATACAGCTAAACAAGAGATAATGCATTGGTATAAAGTTGTATTAGCAATGCAAAAGAAGTTAGTAGAATATAATCTAGCACTAGTCATAAATACAACAAAGAGATTTTTGAAGAGTGGTTTAGATTATGAAGATATGGTATCTGTCGGTAATGAAGCATTACTGAGAGCTATTAAGACATTCGATATTTCTAGAGGCAATAAGTTTTCGACTTATGCAACTTGGTCTATTATAAAAACTTTTGCCGGAGAAATTAAGAAGAAACAAGAGAGAGAAGAAAAGTTCCCTGTCTCTTATGACACTGAAGATGGAGAAGATGTAGAAGATCTATCCACCGATTATAGTAAGTTAATAGATGTTATTAGAACAGCATTAAAAGATAATTCTGCTGGACTAACTTACCAAGAAAGAGTCGCTGTTGAAATGAGATACTTTTTTGATGGAAAGAAACCCACTTATTCTGATGTTGGTAAAGAGCTTGGAGTAAGCAGGCCGTGGGCTAAACACCATGAGGAAAACGGTTTACGTAAATTGAAAAAATTCCTCGAAAAAACAGATTATTGTGTTGCATTTTAGCGATTTTATGCTAGAATATAGTAGAAAGCAAATTTAAACTTTTTAAGGAGATGTAGCAATGGCTGAACTGATTTATGTTGATGCAGAAGGAAACGAACTGAGTCGTAAGGTCAAGGGTAAGGGTCGTCCCCCGCGTGGCGCCGTGAAGCAAGACAATGGCGATTTTATTGTTAGCCCCGTTGCTGACGCTGTTCGCTTTACCCCTGAGTATATTACCTTTGGGCCTGATGGCGAAATCGCTGTCGAGTTGAAGGATGCCGATGGGAATTTGGTTTCCCGTTTGGCAAAGGGCCGAGGTCGGCCAAAGCCTGGTTTTACCAAGCTGACTGAAGGCGAATACGCTGGTCATTGGACTAAGGTTTTTGATGCAGATGGTAATGCTGTAGATGAAACTGTAGTTGCTACGGTTGTCGAAGATTCGGAAGCCGAATCGGAAGCAGAAGCCGGTGATGAACCAGAAAACGAAGTTACAGTAACAGTCACCGAAACTGATACTGTAACTGACCCCGCCGCGACTGTGTAAGTAACAAACATCGTTACTGAAGCATGAGACTGACCTGGGTGATCATCCCAGGTTCTCTCATGTACTTATAAGAAAAGGAGATTTAAAATGAAGAAGTTATTTTTAGCGATTTTATTTATTGCTATCACTACGAGTACTGTTGTTGCAGAGACCCCGACAACAAAGCCTGCACCTGCGGCTCCTACTGCGGATACTTATCAGCATCTTGGTTTGATGCTTGCTAATATCCAGCTAAAGAATTCCATGAAGCAGGCCGAAAAAGAATATCAAGCAAAGGTATTGCAGGCTAAGAAGGATTATGTTAAACAACTTCATGGAGAATTGAAGAAGTCTGTTGACAAGGGTGATGCAACGTTGTCTAAGATTCTTGTTCTTAGAATGGCCGAGGTTAACAAAGAAATTGAAGCTGCAACGCCGGCCGCAACACCTAAGATTAAGCCGGTCCCTGTTCTGCCTCCGACAAGTGTAGCTCATAAGTGGGAAGGCGTTTATAAGTTCACTTATGGAACAATTGAGATTCAACCCGATGGTAAAAGTATTTTGAACGGTATTCATAAGGGAACTGGCGTTAGTGTAAAGCTTGATAGAGCCTTGTTAATCACTTGGAATGCGGGAAATAAACGAGCATCGAACGAGATCTTCATTTTGAAGGATGGAGTGTATCGTTCTTTCCACAGTCATAAGGTAGTTTCTGCAACTAAAACTAAGTAAAGGATAATAAAATGGCATTTTTCGGAGTAACAATTGAGACTATAGAGAAAGTATATCCGCATCCTAATGCAGATAGACTTGAACTGGCTAAACTGGATGGTATGGAATTTCAATTTGTTATTCCTAAAGGTGTTTATACTTCCGGTGAAGAGGTTATCTACTTCCCTATCGATTCTCTGCTTCCTGATTGGGTTTCTGAGAAGATGGGATTACTGGGAAAATTATCCGGCAGTAAGAAAAACCGTGTCAAAACTGTCCGTCTAAGGGATGAGATTAGTCAAGGCATTGTAGGTAAGCTGGATATGCTGGGCGAGGATGTTGAGAAGCCTGATCCTACCGAGATTGATGAGCCTTTTACCACCGAACAGTTAACTCAGTATTTTGGAGTAGAGAAATATGAGCCACCTGTTCAGTTTAGCATGATGGGGGGGAATCAGACTAAACTTACTACTTTACCTGAAGATCTTACTATCTATGATATTGAAGGTGCAGAAAGGTATAAGCATCTAGTGGAAGCACTAATGACTAGACCTTGCTGGATTTCTGAGAAAGTAGAAGGGTCTAATTTCTCTGTCACTATTGGAGTTGATAGAACTGAGTACGTTAACTCTCGTAGACATACTATTGAAACTGAGGATAAGTCTACTAATCCTTGGTGGCAAGTAGCTATTAGAGAAGGTATTTTGGATTTTGCTAATGCAATTGCCGATGAACATCCAGGCAAAAGCGTTACTGTTTATGGAGAGATGCTTGGTCCGAAAGTCCAAAAAAATATCTATAAATTCCCAGAGAATACGGTGAGACTGTTTGACCTTAAAATCAATGGTCTTTGGGTTAATACACCGATCTTTATTGATTACATTAATAAGGTGTTTGGCAAGAAGGCAGGATTGATACTTGTTCCTACTCTTGGCTATAATATAACATTAGAAGATTGGTTGCTGTCTAAGAATCCTCACGAGACTGATCTGTTCCCGAAGGGTGTAACGATACAGCAAGCCTCTAATGGGTATTCTATGCTTTATCCGGATGTTCGCAGAGAAGGCATTGTTATCAAGCCACTGGAAGAAGAGTATATTAAGGGGCGTCGTTTAATCATCAAGCAGCGTAGTCCTATCTACCTTGCTGATGAGAGATAAGTAAATATATGATAATTGCATGTATATCTGATATGCATGGACAGATGGATGAGGTACAGGTCCCTGAATGTGACTTGTTAATCATTGCGGGAGATATCTGCCCTACTACGAATCACGAAGCAGCGTGGCAAGCCAACTGGTTGAAAGATCATTTCGCCAGTTGGCTTTCTTCTGTGCCTGCTAAAAATATAGTAGGGATTGCAGGTAACCACGATTTTGTTTTCCAGTATGCAAAAAAATGGACTATTGAGCTTTCGTGGCACTATCTTTATAATGATAGTGTAGAGATTGATGGAATTAAAATATGGGGAAGTCCCTGGAGTCCACATTTTGGGTATAATTGGGCATTTAATTTTCCCACAGGTAATGCTGGTAAAACTAGAGCAGCACTTTTATATCAAACTATTCCACTAGACACTGATATTGTAATTACTCATGGCCCACCAAAAGGATATGGAGATTATGTACATTGGGATGGATCGTTGGCTGGTTGTCCTATACTTTTGAGTAGAATGTATGAAATACAGCCAAAGCTACATGTATTTGGACATATACATGGGGGAACTGGTGTTTATCAATCTGCCGATATAAAATTTATAAATGCTAGTGTGTTATCTGAAAATTATGAGTTGACTAAAAATCCGATAATGACTGTGTTATGATCCCTATCAACTATATATGTTTTTTATCTGCTACAGGCTTTGCTACAGCAGCAAAAAATAATATACAAGCACTTCATGAAGCTGGTTATGATGTTAATATAACTGCGTTAGACTTAGGTTCTCATAAAAAAATAAATAGTGACCTGCATGATTTCTATAAATCACTAATTAAAAAAAGTGTAAAAAATCCGAGTATTGCTCTTTATCATTGTATCCCTCAAATGCAGAGAAGAGTTAGAAGTGTAGGTAGGACAATAGGTTATGCGACTTTTGAAACTACAAGTCCTCCGGATAATTGGAGTATTTACTTAAATCGCAATGATGCTATTATAACACCGAGCATGTTTAATTATAGAGAGTTTAAAAAACTAAAGCTCACAACTCCTATTTTTTATATACCTCACTGTATAAACTTTAATGTTTTTACACCTGAAGTTTTAAAATTAGTTGTACATAAAACTAGTTTTAATTTTCTGTTCATGGGAACATGGAAGCAAAGAAAAAATTATGAGAAATTGATAACAGCTTTCTTAGAAGAATTCTCAAAACAAGATGATGTTTCTCTCACTATCAAAACTACAAATACAACCAGAGTACAAGTCGAAAATACTATAAAAAGAATAAAAAGATCTATAAAAAAGATTGGAGAATTTCCTGAAATTATTATAGATGTTTCGACTATAAATGATGATGACGTAGCGAGTTATATAAAATCTTTTGATTGTTATATTTCTGCAAGTTTAGGAGAAGGTTTTGGATTACCTGCATTACAGGCAATGGCCTTAAAAGTCCCTACGATTGTCCCAGATCATTCTGGTTGTGTTGAGTATGGTAATACGGATACTTCATTATTATTGGTCCCTGAAGGCTATAATAAAATACCATGTCTAGACAACATCTTCCAATTTAAAAATGCTCTCTGGCCCTATATCTCTGTGTCTCAAATCAGAGAAAGGATGAGATATGCTTTTTCTCATAGAGAAGAGATGACTGTAAAGGCTGATGCTGCATACACTTACGTGAAACAAAGATTCAGTTATCCGGTAGTAGTTAAGAAGTTAGCAGAAGTTTTGTACTGTACCATATAAAAGTATATTAACTTCGTTATAATTTATAGATTAGTAGCAGTTAAATAAGTGCAAAAATGATTTTGTAACTACTTATTCTATAACGGTTTATAATTCTAAGTAAATAAAATTTTGCGAAAGAGATGTTATACAATCAATATATTAAGTCTTAACATAAAAAACAGCTTTAGGACTTAGCATTCATAACTTGTTATCATAACTGTAGTTACAAGATAATTAGAGTTATGACAATAAGAAGTAAGTTAATTTTATTAAATCTAGTACAGTGCAATTAATAACTTCCCCTAGTCAAAATGTAATTTCTCCCTGAAAATGGGAGCGAAAAAGTGTGGGGGAGTCGTCAGTAAACTTCGGCGTAAACTCTTTTATTGAAAGGCTTTAGTATGTATTCGATTGCGAATCCGCGAGTAAAACTTACGCAGGGTGTTGTTTTGTATCGGGGTCCTAGCCTTATCGATAATAAAGAGATTGTTGTTATTAGTACTGGTTTTAATGGTAGCGACAATGAAAAGACTGGCGACGAAATTCAGACTTGGATATTGCCGGCTCGAAAAAGCCCCCTTGATGCATATATGAAGGGTCAGGACTGTTCTGTCTGTGGCGATTGTAAACATAGTTCTGTTGCAAATGGCGGTTGGGGAACATGTTATACCAGGGCTTTCCATGCTCCGAATAATATTTGGAATGCTTGGAAAAATCGCAAGTATGAATTTCCTAACACTGTTAATGTCCGTCTGTTCCATGAAAGTGTGGTCAGAATGGGTTCTTACGGTGATCCTTCCGCAGTTCCTATGGAAGTATGGGAAGCCATTACTAGGAACGCAGCAGGCTGGACTGGCTACACTCATCATTGGGCAAAGAGCTTTTGTGACGCAGACTTAAAGCGGTTTTGTATGGCGTCAGTTGATACTTTGGCTGAATATCATCGTGCGAAAGCTAGGGGTTGGCGTTGTTTCCGCATTCGTTTGGATAAAGATGATCCACTACAAAAGAATGAAATAGTTTGTCCTGCGTCAGTAGAGGGCGGCAGGAAGACGATTTGCGAGAAATGTAAACTCTGTAGCGGCGATTCTAATGCGTCTGACAAAGACGTTGCGATTGTTGCTCATGGTCTGGACTGGAAGGTAAAAAGGTTCCGCAAAAGCATTAAAATGAAGATTGCCAAAAAGAAAGTGATTTGGTAATTGATTTTTCGGTGTTTCGATGCTATAATATAGTAACAGCAGACACTGGGTGGAAAATAAGATAAAGCCTTCTTTCGGGAAGGCTTTTTTCTTTATAAGGAGGTAATTATGTTTATAGCAATTCTTGCAATTTGTGTGGTATCTGTTTTATTGTCGTTTTTTATTACTATGGTTTTGTTCTGTTTGGTTCAAATTTTTTCGCAAAAAAATATCATTAATGATGCATGTACTGAATGTAGAGGTTTTTGTCAAGTAAGTATCGGGTCGCCGTATGGAAGTACGTGTTTTGATAATGATTGTTTTGAAATTTGTCCAAAATGTAAAGGTTCTGGGAAAAATATTAATAACTAAAATTTCTCCCTGATTACTGCATCACTTTTTCTTTTTGCAGATGAACTACATTTAAGGAGTAAAAAATGGCTGCTGCATTAAAGTGCGATAAATGTGGGATTCTGTAAACTGCGAATTCTGATCGTGGTGCTGGAACAGTTCAATACAAAAATAATATACAGATCAATGGTCATGATGGGGCAACCTGTAAAGACTTGTGTAGTCATTGTTTTAATCAGTTTACGGCAGAATTACGTAATTTTATGAGTAGTTAGAAGGAGAAGAAAAATGTTAGGATTTATTTTATTTTGTGCGTTGAGCGTTGTGTTTTTGGCAATTGCCATTAAGATTCTTTGTAAGGAATGCAAATATTCTAATTATGTTGGAGAATGGATTGGCGGGATGTTGCTGGTAGTTATGACATACTCAATTTTTGTTTTTTTGATTGGCATTACTCTATCTGCTACGACTGGATTTATTCCAGTCGAAGAAGGTCATGCCGATGTTTATGTCGGAAGCGTTGAATATGGGGGAATTTGGTGGAAAGACTATCAAGCTGATGTTTTTTGCGGAGAAGTGAAAAACAACAGCAAATTTACAGTAACAACTCACCGGCATGATCTGGGCAAAGAATTGTTTGGATATGCTGGTAAGAAGGTTCGGATTACATATCGTAAATGGTTAGGCGTTTGCCCGGTTTGGCTTGGCAGCACCGACAAGGAACTTATGAAGATCGAAGTCCTCGAAGATGAAAAGGATAAGTAAGATGGCAAGGTATACTAGAGTTACAGTACGACCTTTTAGGGTGTCTAGATATCCCTTTAAGGCAACGGAAATGGTTTTTACCCTGCCTCGTAATGGTGCTGTACAAGCAGTAGAAATGTTAATGGCTTATATGGATTATGGTAGTAATCAATATGGTATATGTTCAGCCGTAGATGTCTCACAAAGAAAAAGTGGAATTGACGAAGATATTGATTGGTCTGGTATTTATGCAGAAGAAATTTCCCCTGAAAAAGAAAGCAGAAAAGGGTAGAGGCAGGAGAGAATAACAATGCCAAATGTAGTTGAAACAAAAAAATGGGTCATGTCAAATATTGGCAACAATAACAATAAAGTAAACAGAGGATTTTGATAAACTTTCACGAATTTAAATGTGGAGGTTTATTATGAAAGAAACTGGTATTTACGGGATAAAATGTTCAGATAATGGCAAAATGTATGTCGGGAGTGCTGTTTGGATCAGCAAACGATGGTCTGGTCATCGTTGCAGATTAAATAACAATCAGCATCATAGTCAGCACTTACAAAATTCTTGGAACAAATACGGAGAAAAAAGTTTTATTTTTGGTATAATAGAACTATGTGACAAAAGTGATTTACTAAAGAGGGAAGAATTTTGGATAGAATATTTTAAAGCATTAGATAGAGAGTTCGGATTTAACGCTTTAAACGCTGACAGAAAAAATATGTCTGAAGAGACAAAAAAGAAGATTTCAAAATCTTTGAGAGGCACAAAAAGAACAGAAGAAACTAAAGAAAAAATGCGTCAAGCTCAACAAAACAGAAGTAAAGAATGGCGCAATAAAATTTCTTTAGGTAAGAAAAATAAAAAATTCACAAAAGAACATAAGCAAAAATTGTCTAAAGCAGCAAAGAGACGATGGTTTTCTATAAAAAAAGATAAGACTGAAACATCCTCATTATGGTCAGAAGAACACAAAAGAAAAATGAGCCAAGCAAAAATTGGAAAAGTCCCTGTCTGGTCGCTCAAAAGTGTATTTTGTGTAGAGACTGGTGAAGTCTTTGATGGTATAGTCAAGGCGGCTGAGAGATTAGGGGTAACTGCTTCAGCAATATCAAATAGTATTAGAAGAAAAAGAAAATGTAAAAATTACACTTTCTGTTTTATAGAGGAAATTACAAATGCCCAACGTGGTAGAAACTAAGAAGTTTGTTTTGAGTTCTATTGAAGTGAATTCTAATAAGGTTTGGCAATATACTTTATATGATAATGACGATGTTCTATGCGAATGGGGGAGAGTCGGTAAAGGTATGCAAAGTAAGACCTTCTCTGGTGTTGGACTGCGTTACGCTGAAAAGAAAGCCCGAGAAAAAGAGAATAAAGGCTATCGTGCGGTAGCTACTTTGGATAGTGGCGGATCTACGTCTAGTAAAGTTGTTGCTAAAGGCAATCTCAAAGATATTGCCAAGCGACAGATTCAGTCTACTAATCCAGTTGTTGTTAAGCTTATTGAGTATCTTACCGATGTAAATGCTCATAATATCTATGATGCAACTGGTGGTAAGATTACTTTTGATGTTGATAGCGGTCTTTTTAAGACACCGTTAGGCATTGTTACCAAAGACAGTATTGATGAAGCCAGAAAGATTTTGGCTTCTCTTGGCGATGCAGTAGCAAAGCAAAAGTTTGGTCTTTCTTCTACTAGGCGTCATGTAGAAGATTACCTTATGCTTATTCCCCAAGAAGTAGGCAGAAAGCTTACTGTTGAGGGGTTCTTGCCTGACCTTGCGGCTGTCCAAAAGCAGAATGATGTTTTGGATGGTCTTGAATCGTCCTATGCTTCTGCAATGTCTGGGGCTAAAGATGACAAAGGCAAGAAGGTTGTTGTCGCCGAAAAGAAGCTTTTCAATGTTGCTATGGATGTTGTAACTGAAGGCAAAGTTGTTGATCGGATCAAGAAACTGTATGGACAGACTAGAAATAGAATGCATGTTTGTCATTCTTTGAAGGTCCATAGGGTCTATTCTGTATCAATCGCTTTCATGCTGGATGCCTTCAATGCAAAGGGTAAGAAGATTGGCAATGTAAGAGATTTATGGCATGGAACTAGGGCTAGTAATTTGCTGTCTATCCTTAAAGGTGGTTTTGTAATTCCGCCGTCTAATGCTTCTCATTGCACGGGGCGAATGTATGGAAACGGCGTTTATTTTTCTGACCAATCCACTAAAAGCTTGAATTATGCTTATGGATATTGGGGCGGCTCAAGAGATAGCAACTGCTTTATGTTCTTATGTCAAGTTGCTATGGGTAAAGAATATATCCCAGCTACTTATGGGCGCAGTTTCCCTAAGAGCGGTTACAATTCTACTTTTGCGAAGGCTGGAAGAAGCGGCGTACAAAACAATGAGATGATTGTTTATAAGACTAATCAAGTCAATCCGGTTTTCTTGATCGAGTTCAAAAAGTAATCTCCCTGAAAATCGAGCCATTTTTGAGAGTAGTATTATGAAAATGACAAAAGATATTGAAGCTCTCTTGGATTATTGCCAAGATGACAGAGAATGGGAAAGCTTTTGGGAACAGATTTGCGATAATGGTTCTGACGCACTGACTAATGGAGAGAATCTTTATTTTCAACGTCGTAAAAATCCCATTGACAATGAAGCAATACAAGAGTTGATGGAAAAGGCTGCAATGGACCCGAATCAAAATCACATATGGGCTATAGCTCATAGAATTAGAAAGGAATTGGAAAATGGATCAAACGACTAGAGACAAGATTGTTGAGGTTATTGAGGGCTTTGTCAAGGCTGATGAGATGTTCTCGGCTTTTGATGTTACGTCCGTTCTGCGTAACACTCATGGGTTGACGGTCAAGCATTACGAAGTCAAGAAAGTTGTTCATGGAATGTATGATAATTGGTCGGTTGGCGCCGATGATGATTATCTGTTTGATGGTTATGGTCGGGCTTTGTCTTGCTTGGCTAACTATAATACGTATGTTTACTATCCGCAAAGTAAGCATCCGAATGATTATGATCCTGATAATCTTCAGTCTGCACCTGCCACGGCCCCTGTTGTGGCAAGCACTAATGCTATAGCACCGACGCCGGCACCGGCACCTGCTGCTCCTATGAGCGGGCCTGGCTGCAAAGTAGATCAACGAGGTAGGCTTTTGATTAGGTCTGCGTTGGTTAAGACGATGGGACTGAAGCCTGGTGATACGGCTTTTGTCAATGTCGGGACTAGCAAGTTGGTTGTTTCCGCACCGCCGTCAATGACCCCTGTTGCAATGAGATATATTGTGGATAAGGACAACGCTATTCGGATTTCCAATAGGATTCTCCGCAAGGTTAATCTTGGGAGTCACCAGAACGTTCTGGTCGTTGTCAATGGTAACACGTTAGTTGTTGGCTAATAAAAGGAAACTGCCATGAAAGAGCCGATTTGTTGGAAATGCACGAATAAGATTTGCGAAGACAATGAAGATGGAGCAATGAAGCTTGTTGGTTGCAAGGCAGAAGCCAAGATCAAATGTTATGAAGATGCAAAGGAATTGTGTCCTTTGATTCAATAGTAAAGTATAGTGTGAGTTGAGTTCGATTAACTAGGACAGACCCTAGGGTAAAAACATACGAAAGCGTTATTGGCAATAACGTGGCTCCATAGTTACAGTGCAACAGTATGGCCGACGGGGAGATCGAGCAATTTTTCTGGGTGTAGTTCAGCTTGGCAGAACAAAAAAAGGAAAGAAAATGTATAAAAAAAGAATTTCGTTGTATATGGCAATATTGATTGTTTTTTCTTTTTCATCTGTTGTTTTAGGTGAAGATGCTAATATTACTCAGTATAAAGCTGAAATAAAGATGCTTCAGGCTGCTATAGCATCTCGTGATGCCAAAATTGAAAAATTACAAAAAGAAATAAATGATAAAAATTTAGCTAAGTATTTAGTTGTTGATACAGTTTTAGCAAACAAATTGAAGGCTTCTTCGATACCAAACGCCCCAGACAAAGGTGATGAAATTTTGGGTATCGGCCCAGTAGCCAATAATAAATACCCAGAATTATTATTGAATGGCAGATTGCAAGAACTTTTAACGACAACATCTACTAAAAGCTTTCAGGTCATACAAAGATATAAAAATGGTAATAAATTTTTATGGAAATCGCATCGAGTTTTGATTATATTTTCACCTGATGTACACGCTCCTTTAGTTTTTACTCATGCGGGAGTTCTTTTTAATGTTATAGGTAATCCCGAAGCTCATATAATAATGAAGAATGTATCATTAAAGTCTGTAGCTGCTTATGAAGTATCTATTGCATGTTTTGATCGTTTTAAGAAACCTGTAACAGGAATGTTTGGAAAGATCAATATTGTTTCTGGTATTTCTCAAACTACAATTGAAACTGGAGAAAGTGAACGGTCTTCTTGGACGCTTCACGGCCACGAAACAACTGCTAAAATCATTATAACCTTAGACAAAGTTAAGTTTTCTGATGGTTCTGAATGGAAGCCTGCAATTGGGAATCCTGTCACTGCAATTGGAACTAGTAAAAAATAATATTATCACAGTCCCTGACTGCGGAAAATATTTTATATATAATAGTATCTGGGTGTGGCGCAGTTTGGTAGCGTGTCTGCTTTGGGAGCAGAAAGTCGTAGGTTCGAATCCTATCACCCAGACTTAGAAAGGGAAATAAAAAGAAAGGGAAATAAAATGAAATGGTTTATTATAATCTGGTTGATTTGTGCTTTAGTATCATATCCATTGTACAAACACGTTGCCACCAAGGATGATTTGAAATGGACAGAAGGGCATCGTATTGGATGTTTGGCTATGTGTATAGCATTTGGCCCAATCAACCTACTCGTACTTGCAATTATTTATACAATTGATTATGTAGCGACTTTCAACAAAGAAGCCAGTTGGTAGCAAAATGAATAAAGACGAATATACAGTAACAGTTCAGGTGACTCAGCCTTTGTCAAGGGATGTATCTGAAGCTGTTCTCAAGTTTCCAAGCGAAGTTCAAGTAGAAGATGCTTTGCAAAAGGTATTTGAATCTTATGCTGCTTCATGGCAAGAGGAACTTGGGGAAGATGCAAAGATAAAAGTTATTGATGTTCAGATTGATGATGAGCCGGGGGACAACAGTGTCAACCCAGAAGTATTAAGAGATTATTTGGAAATGATCGGTTTGGCAAAAGAAGTGTTGATGTCTAACACTGCCAGCCTAGAAAATAAAAATAAAGCTTTTGAATTGATATTAAGGGTCTATAAGAAATATCCTAATATCCTTGTCACAGAAGAAAGCATAGATGTAAAAACAAAAGAATGTGGAACAATTCCCATTCCCAGAGAAGCTTATAACAAGGTTGCTGTGGCTTTGAATTCTGGAACGAATAAGATTCGATGCATAAAGGCTTTACGTGCAATGATGACTGATATGCATTTGAAAGAGGCAAAAGAAGTTGTTGAATTTATTATGGAATCTACTGCTGTGGCAACAATATGAAAATGTATCATGCTTCTAAATCACCGAAGTTAGATATTGACGGAATAAAAATAAATCAAAAAACTCTAAATTCTTTTTATCCTAAAAGTGACTACATATATCTTGGGACTTTAAGATACATATTGTCTCAGTATTTCCAGTATACTCCTAGAGGGAAATACTTTATGTATGAAGTAGATGTAACTGATATCCCATTGTTCGATTTTAATTTTATCGGGCAAAAAAGAACGTCGGTTAAAATTTCCCCTGAAAATGTAAGGAAAATTTGTGCGTATAGAGTCGGATGGCCTGAGACAAAGAAAAAAAGGTTTAGGAGAATCAGAGATGAATGATGCTAATGCTATCCGAGGCATTTTTATGCATAGAATGATTAGGCATATTGCCAAAGCTCATTCAACATTTATCTCTATTAGTAGAGAGAGTTTATATTCATTTGATGATCTTGCGAATGCTAATTATACAAAAATAGAAGATCGCCTAATCAGTTTAGGCTTTCTGAGTCTACCAAAGAAATTTAACTAGAAAGGAATTCAAAATGGTAGCTTCTTTTATTCTCGTGATGTCGTGGTTTGTGTTGATTGCACTGGACCTGTTCATGCAAGGACTGATTGTTAGTATTGCATGGAACGTCGTTGTCCCTGCTGTCGTTGGTTCCATGTTTGGAGTAGAAGCCCCTGAGATGGGGATTGCTGTTGGCGCAGCAATTGCTATGTTTATGGGTATCTTCAAAGCCCAGTCTTATAAGCAAGATACAAAAGGCATGGAAATTGATGAAGTGACTACTTATCTTTGGGGAACTGCTATCGGTCGTTGGATTATTGGTTTTATCGGTATCGGTCTGATGGCTCTTGCAGTTGCGTTTATCTAGTTCTCCCTGAAAATAAAGGATTTTTTGCGAGAGGTAGATATTACCCTCGCAAGAATCCTTTATGGAGATAGAAATGTTTGAAACAGAACAACTAGAAAAACTCAAAGAACTCAAAAAAATGCTTGACAAGGCGAGTTTTGTGATGCATGACTCCCCGACCATCGAGCTACAAACCGATCCTAATTCCGATCCTCTTGTTATGTTTGATGGGCTTTTGGGTATCTATTATGCTCAAAATGCAGTAACTAAGAGAACCCTCTCTGGTGACATAACAATTGATGGTTTTGTTATAACGGAATTTCATTACTATTCTGGTGATAGAGAAACGCCTCCTGATGTTGATGAGGCTGAAGTTTATGCCAGCGATAGACTTATGGATATCGTAAGATGGGCTATGCTAAAGAGATATGAAAACATGTTGGATGGAACTCTTCAAGGTATAGAAGAAGCGGAAATGGACCTAGAAGAATCCATCGGCGATATCATGCAAGAGTTTTTGGATAAGGGCGAGACTCAAGAATAGTCCCTGTAAAATCTACAACAATTGAGTGAAGATGAAAGGAACTTGCCATGAATGATTTATATCCTACTTTGGTCGTAACGTCTTACAGTAAACACAATTCGGTTGAGAAGATTACGAAGGCATTGAAAGATGCTCCTCAGCAGAAATGTAACACCCCTGAAGCGATGGCTGGTAAAGTCTTCGAAATGCGTTACAATGGCAAGGGGCCAGTAGGCACCTTGAGTGAGTATTTTATTCATGGTAATATTGCTTCTGCCTTGATTATGGTTGAGGATGGAAGCGTGATGGTAGAAAGACAAGAAAACGGCGAATGGGTCGCTGTTGATACCAAAAAAGGGTAAGAAAATGAATCATGTTTTTAATCACAGGCGTCCGCATTTGGATCGTAAGGGGAATCTCCGCGTTCCGAACCGTAAGGTAAAGACTTTCAAGGTCGGTGAGAACCTTGTTCTCACGAGGGACGTTGATAGTTCTCGTACTGGCAGCGTTATGGAAGTTGCCAATGTCGATCAGTTTCCTTTTGTCGTTATGAAGCCCGTCATTATGTCTTGGAAGGGCGGAAGTATTGACAAAAGCAAAAATCAATCTCGGTTCCATTATGTTTTCGATATGAGGAAGGACGTTTTTGTCCGAGCCACGAAAGCATACATCGATCATCTTAACGAACATGCGGTAAACTATTCGTAATATCGTCGCACCGATAGTTGCAACCACCATTAGTTAAGAAAGACATAGTATGCCTAAGAAGAAAAATATCAATCGGCAAAAGGGTCGCCAAAAAAGTTACAAAAGATTAGCTGATTTTAAGCCAGAAGAAGTTCTTCCCTTGACTTCTTCTGGTGCTGCTCCTAGAGAATTTGTTATAAGAGGGGAAGCTTTCAAAGTTAAAATGGCTTCAGCCCGCTATTCATGTTTCAAAAAGAGTTTAGCTTGTGTTACATGCGGTATTGTTGGCACCAAAATGATTTTGGAATTGCCCCCGAATACAAATATTCCGCATTTCAATCTGTATGCGGTAGACGATCAACAGCAATTGATTCTTATGACAAAGGATCATATTATTCCTAAATCAAGAGGCGGCAAAGACTCCCTGAGAAATTTTCAAACAATGTGTACAATCTGTAATTGCGAAAAGGCAGATAAGATATGAGAGAAATTAGGACAATGAGCGTTGTTGTTGGTTCTGCTGCATGTGATGCTAAATGCCCGTATTGCATTAGCAAAATGACAGGCATTAAGGACCACCAACATTGTAGCAATATTCATGGTAGGGCGCAATGTTTTTGCCAGAAGGAAAATAAAATGAGATGGATTAAGTATAAACAACATTGGTCGCATAGCGTAGACAAAAGGTGGACATACATTGAAGTCCCTGAAGATTATAAATTTACTGAGGCTGGCGAATTTCTAAATGACACTGGCAGACTAAGTAATTTCTCTGACAAATGGCGAAAAGTAGTGTGGCGACGGGTTTACAAGTTGCCTAAAGCTATTCTCGATAAAGAATTAGAGTATGCTGAAGACGGAGTAAAATATGCACAAGAAAAAGTTGCAGCACTGAAAAAAATGCAGAAAAAGTCTCCCTGTAAAAAAGTAGAATAATGATACAGCGTAGAGAAAGGGACTAATCTATGCGAATTAAGATACCTACAACAAGTTATCATATGGCTCCTGCTAATAAAGAAGTCCATAAGATCAAACCTATTGGGGAACTACTGCGTAGGTATATCGCAGAAGCTATCTCCGCAAATCCTCATGCCACTATTGTAGATCCTTTCGCAAGAAATGCTACATTGGCAAATTTCACCAATGATATCAGCCGAGATACAGATGCGGCTTTTCATATGGATGCTGCCGATTTCTTAGAGTTTCTGTATCAACAAGGGGTAAGGGCCGATGTTGTTATATTCGATCCACCTTTCTCAGCTTCTCAAAACGCCAAAGCTTATAAAGTCAAGGAAAAAGGTACAAGACTCCAAGATACCATAGTCAGATGCAAGCAGATTCTTCCTAGATTAGTAAGAAATGGGGGAATTGTTATTACAACTGGTTGGACTGCTAATGGAGTTGGCGATTGGAGAGGCTTTGATAAGATTGAATTCATGACTGTCAATCATAGTTATAATCGCTATGCTACTACTTGTTTAGTCGAAAGAAAGGTTTTCGAGCCTATCCATGTAATTTGGAAATATTTTGAGGCTGATAAATGTTCTCAAAGACATGATAACAATTGCGACAAAGCAAGAGAAGAGTTGGCAGACTCATATTTTAAGATTCCCTGAAATTAAGCACAAAATCAAAAAGAGCAACTGAAAGGGAAAATATGTCAATTCGTAGCGAATATATGGGGGCACAACTGTCTGGTAAGATCTTGTCAACGGTTATTGATGATGTTATCAGAGTTATCAAAAAGTCAAGAAAAAAGTTTGATGCTATCGCCTTTAGGGGAATGAGTGGAGCAGTAGTAGCTCCTGCCGTAGCAGCTAAACTTGGCAAACCTTTGATTCTTGTGAGAAAAGATTGCGAAAACTCTCATAGTAGTTCTATGGTAGAAGGTTGCGAAAAAGACCAATGCGAATATATCATCATTGATGATTTTGTTTGTTCTGGGGCTACTATAAAAGCCACAATCGATATGATTGATGAAGAATTCGGGGGCGGCTATAATTATTCTTGCGTAGGGGTTTTCTTATATTCTCCTGGGGGAAAAACAGAACAAAGAGTAAAAGAAGTCCTCAGACACGATCACAATTTAGAACTTTACGTCAAATTCTGTCTCCCTGCAAAAAGAAAAGAAATTCGTGTGGGAGATATCGTTATGAATAGTTGGAGTAGATTCATAGTCGAACATATTACTTTGGCCGGGGCCGATATACCCTCAGTCAAGGTTCTGGAGAAAAACGAGTCTATTGAGATACATGGTGAAGGCGGTTTAAGATATCGGTTAAGCGAGATAAGCTTCGAAGGAGAAAAATGATGTCGAATGTTTATGTTGTTATTAGACATAATCAAACTGGCCGATGTTTTCTTCTTGATCGGCGTTATTTCTTGATTGATAAGGATCATTATTGCAAGAATGTCCCTGCCAGCTATTGTCAAAAAGATGAAGAATGGATACCTTCGTTTGTTTGGCAAAAGCCTTTATGGGCCAGACACATGAAGGCAAAGGAATTTACTGCGTATTGGTATGATCCTCAAATAGCCTTGGGATAACAAAATGATTAAAATCGGCGACGAAATCCATACTCGTTTCGGTAGAACTGAGATAGAACAAATGCAGATCACCGATTATCCTCGTACAAAGTGCGGCACTAATGTTGATGAAGTAGATGAAGATGACATTAGGGCCAATAAGGTGGTTTTTATATTGGCTAATGGGCATTGGTGCTATTCAGATCAGGTATATCTTCCCTGATAAAATGAAGGAAATTGTCATAGTAAAACGAAAGAAGGATTATTATGGCTAAGAAAAAGAAACTTACGGAACAGCAGAAATTGGTCAAGTCCCTGCGTCGAGCGGCCAGAGAGGCCGAATTAGACGTTGTAAGGGCGTCAGGACGACTTCGTTCCAATTCCTGGGGCGGAAAGCCTTCCAACAGAAAAAAACGTCGTAAGGCCAAATTGGACCTACACAAAGGCGACTGCTGATCATATCCCTGCAATAACTCGTAAAATGCTCATGAGTCAATCGCTCATAGAAGGAGAAAAACGATGAAACGCTCTGCAATGCTCACTATGGTTTTGTTCTCTATTGCTCTTGGTGGTTGTGCCGGTACGCATCTTGAAACAGGCAAAGGGGCCTGGCTCACCTTTACGTCTTCTACAACCCTAGAGGTTATGAAGGCTCCTGTGACTCATTCAATGGGCCTTGGCGAAACTGCCAATATCATTGCTCGTAGGGAACCGAATAGTCCGATGGGACAAGAGGCCCCTGCTGGAATGGTAGCTATCAATATACCCACCGTTTCGTATGAAGATGAGAAAAAGACCCCTGAAAAGACGTACAAGTATTACGATGAACAAACGCAAACGCATAAGATCGTTCCTTGGGATGAGTTGCCGGCTGAGTATAAGAAGGCATATGCGTCTTCCAACTCTATTCCGTCTACTTGGTAATCCCTGTAGTTTGATGTTGAATTCCTAATGAGAACAAGAGCTAGATTGACTGACGTTGTAATCCTGGCTGGAAGATAAGCCCTCTTGTTCTTTATGCGCCTATAGCTCAATTGGCAGAGCATCACACTTTTAATGTGGCGGTTCCAGGTTCGAGTCCTGGTGGGCGTATTTTTCTGGGCGGAAGTTATTTGGCATAACAGCATCCGGAAAGTAGTCCTAGGAGATTATTGCGTCTGATCGTCTAATGAGTGGCTAACTGTGCAACACTACTCTACCAAAGTTTGATCGACTTACCAAGGGTATCAGATTGCATGGAAGATACCTGGCATTAGGCCAGGAGACCAGGGTTTAATTCCCTGTAAGACAAGGCAATATCGTAATGCTTTCGGAAGAAGGTCGCGGGGTTCGATTCCCAGCCCGCCCATTAAAAATTGGAGAAAATCATGAAAGTCAAATTCAACACAGACTGCGAAATTGAAGTCATCAGTAGCTATGATGAGGCTCTTGACGATGTTGAGGGTTCCACCGAAATAATTCGGGCTGGCTCTAAGCTAGATTTCGATGTTATCGGCCATCCTGAACGTTTTCAGGCAGGGAAAGGGTTTGTAGAAGATAAAACTCTTGTTAATGTCCAATTCCCTGATGGAAGCGTAGCTTTCGGAATCAGTACAGAATGGTTTGACGAAACGAACAGCGACGAAGTTCCTTGGTACAATGTCCCTGGCGGTCCTATCCCTGATAATATCACTGATAAAGAATGGGATGCACTGGTGAATCCAACAAAAAGGTAAATAACAATGAAATCCAGAGATAAGGCGATTGCAATTGTTTCGATGTGGGTCGGAGCGGCGGTTGGTAGCATTTTTCTTGCCCATATGGGAGTGATTGCGTTTGCAATTGCTTTCGTTGGTACGATTGTTGTTTCAATAGAAGACTAATATGATCTGCTTACGATGTGGATATTGTTGTCACCGAATGTCTGTTATGATCGTTGATGATCCTAGCAAAGGTATAGCACAAGATAATATTATCCACCATAATGGTCAAGGTCAACCATGTAAACATCTACAAAAAGATGGGGATCAATTCTCTTGTTCAATCCATGATAAAGATTGGTACGATGAAACTCCCTGTTTTTCGCATGGACAAATGGAGAAGTCTGCCGAAACGCCTTGTAGGCTCGGTAAATATATGTTAGCTAATCCTAACATATTAGCTCACGCTCTGAAAGGAAATGAAAATGGCTCACTTGCTCGAAGAAGCTAAAAACGTTGGTATCTTTATTGTATGCTTGACTTTAACTCTTATCGTTTTTATGTTGATCTCTACTTTGGGCGATGGAGAAGAAAATATTACCCCTGAAGAAGCCTCAGCAAATCAATATGTAGAAGATACATACGGAACGGGAGCTTTGTATCCTCCTAAGCCTAAGCCTCCTATCCGTTATGCATCTAAACAGCAACCAATAGATAATAACCCAAAGATTGACAATTACCCTAGGTACGTCAATCCTAAGCGTTTTGGTCAAAATGAGTTGAAAACTATTGTCGTCGCTGCGAATCGTAACAAATGCGGTGGAGATTTGTTTTTAATTCTTTTGGCTATTCGTAAAGCCGAAAATGGACGGCCTGGCTTAGAGTTCGGAGTTTTACATCCAAGAGCAATCAATACCAATTTGGATACTCAAGCTGGCTGGGCTGCTGCTACTGTAGTCAAGAATTATCAAAGATGGTTGAATTCTGACAAAAGCCTGAATTTCATTACCTTCTTAGGTAATCGGTATTGCCCCACAACTGGTAATTTATCAGCCGCTGAACGTAGGCTAAATGGTAACTGGATTGGAAATGTCACGAAGTGGTACAAAATTTTTAGGATTGAACATGAAAAAACTGTATCGTCTTAAAAATAATTAAAGGATATTTATCTCTTTTCTCGGAACAAGTTTCTTAGAAAGGAGATAAATATGAAAATATGTGAAGTTAAAGAGTGTGATAGGAAAAGTTTTTGTAAAGGATATTGCACTAAACATTATCAAAAATGGAAGAAATACGGTAACCCTGAGTATATCAAAGACTTAGGAAGACCCAAAAGTGGTATAAATTTTGTATGTAAGGAATGTGGAAATACTTTTTATCGTAGTCCGTCTGAGATAGAAAAAGCTAAGAAACATAATAGTGAATGCAAATTTTGCTCTAAAAAATGCGGTTATGACCACTCTAGAGGAAAACAAAAAAAGATTGTTCCATTAGAAGAAAGAGAATGGAAACATAATCGAAAAGGATATCTTTCTACAACTGTAAGAGGAAAAACTGTTTTACAGCATAGATGGATTATTGAAAAACATTTAGGCCGTAAACTAAAAAAAATCGAAATAATTCATCATCTAAATGGAATCAAAGATGATAATCGAATAGAGAATCTTGCAGTATGTACAAATACTACTCATCATTTATTCATTAGGAAACTGAAAGATAGGATTAAGGAATTGGAAGATCGTATTCTCTCCCTGTCCTAAAATAGAGTTTTGTTAAAGGCAACACGAAAGGATAACAAAATGTACGGAATTATTATCGGTATCATAATCGTGGGAATATATATATTATGGACTGAGTTTGGATTAAGAGATTGGACAGGTTGGATTTATATTAAGAAGTTTTTCGCTAAGGTCGGTAGAGGCTTGAAGAGAGTTTTTACTAGCAATTTTTTCCAACAAGTGGTTTGTATATGGGTTTTTTCTATTGTGTTGGAGATCTGCACTGGCCTTCAGTCTTCGCTTGTGTCTTGGGAATGGTGGGTTATGACATTCACGTTCCTGTTTTTTGCTGATTATGCCTTCCCAAGAGCGGAAGAACAAAAAAAAGTAGAAGATAAGGCCGACCAAAAAAGCGTCCCTGAAGATAAGTAATCTTTTTGGGAAATGAGTAAACCATAAGAAAGGAAACACAAAATGGCGTATTCTCAGAAGTTGAAAAATGTCAAGAGGGTTTCGCATTGCGAGCCTGTCAAGGGTCATATTGACCAGTCTAAGGGGCAAGTCGAGGCTTCCCTGTCCCAGAACAAGAAATCTGGTAGGTTTGACTTGGCTGTCGATGGCAATTTCGTCTACAGCGGGCCTTTCAATTTGGCTCTCGGAGTTGCGAAAAACCATGATGTCGTTTGGGATACGGAACCTAAGCTAGAATGGAAGCACGTTAAAATTTAACAGGGGGAATTTTCCCCATAATTAGAAAGGGTAAGAAGATGAAGGTCATTGGAATTATGTTTGCAATCGCGTTGTTCTTGGCGGCGATTGGCGGCGGTCTGTATGTTTGTATCTACCAAGGTTGGGTTTTGGGTATCGTCGGCATCATCGAAGCGGCCAAATGCGAGCCGGTCGAGTCTTGGGGTGTCGCTTGGGGCGTCGTTAGGATCGTTTTCGCTAACGTCGCTGGAGCAGTCGTCTTTTGGATCGGCGCCGCCATCTCTGGAGCCATTGCTGCTGCGTCCTCCGCAAGGTAGTCCCTGATCTACAGTATCAAAAGGGTAGTAATATAGGCAAGACAGCTTATGTTACTACCCTTTTGGGGTGATGCAAACAATAAAGAAGTAAAACATGAAACACAAAATCAGAATGATTAAGTATATATTTCTGTTTTCTCTTGCACTATTGTAGAAAGGTTGATACAATGAGATTCCGAAGTATGATTATGATAGGCTCCATGTGGGCTGCTGCTGTTACGATATGTTCAATGGCTGGAACTATTGGAGTCTGGGCTTTCGTCCCTGCTGCTGTGGCTACTATTGCTATAGTTTGCACTGACGCAGACAACCGAAGTTCTTGAAAGAGTGGTAAGAAAGGCTGATATAATGTCTATTGGAAAAGGTATCGCAATTTGTGGTATATGGGCTACTATTCCGCTTGCTATCTACTTTGCTGGTCCAATAGGTATTTGGTTGGGCCTTTTCGCAATGATAGCAACTTGTCATATGCCTGGAAAATAAAATGGATATTAAAGAATTCAATAAATCAACATTCTTCTTGTCGAATTTCTTTCCGTCGAAAATTACTTTTTGCGGAAAAGAATATCCGTCAGTAGAACATTTCTATCAGGCTGTTAAAGCTACTGATGAAGAAGACCATGATGCTGTCATGGAAGCCGAAACCCCTGGCAAAGCCAAGAAAATCGGTAGACAGATAAAGATGAGAGATGATTGGGAATTCATCAAGCTAGATGTAATGTGTTTAGCTTTACGTATGAAGTTCTCTGATCCTAGCCTAAAGCAACAATTACTTTTTACTGGCGATGCAGAGTTAGAAGAAGGCAATACTTGGGGCGATAAGTTTTGGGGTATTGATTTGGTTACTGGCGAAGGCGAAAACATGCTAGGTAAAGCTCTTATGGAATTAAGGAAAGATTTGAGAGGCTGAAAAGTCTCTTTTTTTGTACAAATCTGTTAAGCATTTTCTACGTTTCTTCAGGGGAGAAAAATATACTCTATGTTATCCCTGATAAACGATTGTCTTTTAAGTAAGGCAGACGAGGAAAGGACAACAACATGAGCGACAACAAAGATATGAGGACGTTTGTTGAAACAGTTTTGTTTGCTCTTGAGACAAAGCCTCCGAAGTCTAGTAAATATCGCAGTATACCGAGCGATTACGAGATTTCTCAAGACTTGGCTGTTGACGTAAAGGCTAGGCTGTTGAGTCTGACCCCTGTTGAGTTGATTGATTTTATTATGTCTGTCAAATGGGTTTTGTTCTTGAACGGACTAGAGCATCGGCTGTCGAAAGTCCTGAGAGCCTTGAAAGATTTTTTTGCAAATGAGATCATGGGAAATAGTTTCCCTGATAAATAACCCAAAAATGGGTAATGATGGCGGCAACAGGGCCGACCACAAACTTGAAAGGATGTAATCATGACGGATGCGAACACGACGGATGCGGTTGAGGCGGTTGAGGCGACGAATGAGGCGGCTTCTTATGACGTTCGCCAGCGTAACGGCAAGAAGGGGCCTGGCAAGCATGTTGTCACGGTCGCTACCAAGGGCGATGCCGAGACGATTAAGGGCATTCTGGAGGGCGAGGCCGAGGATGGCGTCCAGACGATCATCAAGGCCAACCAGGCGGTCGTTATCGTCACGGTCGAGGACTTCAAGGCCGGCCGCGAGGCTTACGCTGCCAAGGAACAGGCTCGCAAGGATGCCTTGGCGTTGCTGTCGCCCGAACAGCAGGAGGCTTTGGGCGTTACGCTGTAACGTCCCAAACGGCAAGAGTTTAGGGGGAAGGGCGTACGAAAAGCCCTTCCCCCGCCAGTCTTGTAAGGTCTGTTATTCACTTCTCCCTGTTTTTCTATCTGCTATTTGTTATGTCTAACTGAAAGGGATAACAATGGAAATCTACAAGGCTCAGATCATTGCGGCAAAACTGATGGCAAAGCATGGTATCACTTGCCCGCTCAAAATCTCAAGAGGCAAAAAGACGTTAGGAACATGCCATTGGAAATACGGCAAAGGTGGCATACCGGAAGTTAGCCATATCTCCCTGTCACGCTATCTGATTTCTCTTAACGGAGAAGAAGAAGTAAGGGAAACCATATTGCATGAAATCGCTCATGCTTTGGTCGGTTATAGTCACGGGCATGATAGAGTCTGGAAACTCAAAGCGATGGAGATTGGATGTACCCCACATCGCCTAGACTTCAAGGCCAAAATGCCAGAAGGTAAGATCGCCGCTGTTTGTCCGCGATGCAAGAAAGTTGTGGGACATCGCCACCGGCGTAGTCAGAATATGCATCGTCACGTTCACCGTGGTTGCGGAACTCGGATTGTTTGGGTAAACAACAATCAGAGAGAGATTGACAGAGCAATGCAAATGCCTATCCCTGAGAAACAGCCCACTACTCCATTAGAGCAGCTTCATGCTTTGTTAGCAAAGCCACACAGGTTTGTCAGAACCAATCCACCTGCGAGAACGGTTGTAAAAACCAAAGCCCCTGAAAAGGTAGATGATATTGTAAACTTGTAACGATCAAGCCGGCTTGGCGGCATGGCAGACGCTGTGAAGTAAGGCACTGTAGCCCAACTGGCAAGAGGCAACGGATTTAAAATCCGTGGAGTTTATTCTCCGTGTGGGTTCGACTCCCACCAGTGCTATTAAAATTTCCCCCTGAAAATGTAGAAAAGATTGGTAAGAGTATGCTAACAGAACACCAAATATCCTACACAAGAAATCGAATCGCCGCAGAACACTTAGGTCTGATACGTTTCGATTATAAATGGAGATATATTCCGACAGATAAAAGCGGCATGAATTTTGTTTATTGTAGGAATCGGGCAGATGCTCTTGAGCTTCTGAACTTTTGGACTGGTGGGGATTGGATATATAGAATACCAGTCGCTTAAAAATTACTATTTTCTGTATGCAATGGGACGAACGAAACGAGGTATTTTAAAAAATCACTTAACTAAGGAGAAATGCAATTGGGCGATATTTATATTAATAATTCGGGTAAAGATCAAAAACATGGGGGGTGTCTCCCCGCTATTCTTTCATTTATTATCCCTGGTTTAGGTCAATTATTGGCTGGGCATCCAATTAAAGCGATTTGTCATTTTGTTGTGGCAGTAGCTCTTTGGTGTGTTTTAATGGGGTGGATTATCCATCTCTATTCTGCCTGGGATGCGAACAGATAAAGTCCCTGAAACACAACCAACAAATCCATAGAGGTAACTTAACCAAGGAGCCTCAACATGTATAAGTATTTCAAGAGAATCAACGACAAGAGGGTCGCATTCTTCAACACCACGAAATGCGAGACTTGCGGAGCTATCATCCAAGCTCCCAACTCAGCTAATGGTATCACCAAAGAAATCCCTAAGTTTCTGAGGATGGGCATGGTAGAGTGGATTAAGCCGCTGCCAGAGGAAGGCTACTACAGCGAAGAAATGGGACAAGAGGCTTGCTTCAATTGCGGTAAGTAGTTCTCCCTGAGATAATACACGAAATCGATTAGAGATGAAGGGGACTAACAATGGAACTTAAAGATTTTCGTAAAGAACTAAAATCTTGTGGGTTTAGGGTAAAAACTGAGTCATTGTCTATTGGTCGTCATGCTACTATAATCCGGATTAGCGATAAACAATCTATGCCATCGATTTTCTCCGGCGAAGAGCATCGTCAACAATGGATTAAAGCTATTGCAATTAAATCAGAAGCCAAGGGGAATCTTTGGGATAAAGGTGAGAAAATCTATACCTGATTAAGTAGTTCTCCCTGAAACAACACACGAAATTAATACTTAACGTAAGAGCAATAATATAAGCTACTAATAATGAAAGGAGCTAGTATAATGCGTTAAGGACAGCCCGATAAGGATACGTTTGGAGAGTATCGTTTGAAAATCCTGGGCCAAAATGGAAACTCTCCCCTGTCTCAGTAAGATCTTTTATTCATAGCTGTCCCTGAGTAAAAGAAAATAGATTGAGATAGGGCCGGTATATGGGACAGCACACGCCCCTGTAGTTTAATTGGCAAAACAACACCGTATGTCCAGAATACATAATGATTATGGGAAGCTAGAGACTGGACCTCCCTGCCTTCCAATAAAGAAAATGTATGATGGTGGAGTTTCGGGTTCGAGTCCTGCCAGGGGTATTACGTAACATTGAAAGGAAAAATAATGTTCACGATAGCAGTTGTTGTTTACTCAATCATGTTTCTTTTTGGCTGTATGCTGTTTGCAGTCGGGAGTTGCATTCTCTTTGATGAAAAAGAGCCGAATGGACTGGCATTAGTCCCATTCCTGTTTGCAGTATTGTGCTTTGTGACCCCCATCTTAATGCTCACAACTCATGTATGGGAAAATGGTTATAAGTCTGGCCAAGTTGATGCACTCAATGGCGAGATTTATTACGAACAAAAAGAATCCTCTAACAATGATGCTTGGGAAAAGAAGGAATAATAAAATGGAAGAATTTGCAATGAGTTGCGCACTTGTTGTCGTAACTTTGGTCACGTTGCTTCTTGTTGGCGCAGTTTTGGATGGTCAAGAAATTTCCGAGTCTCAATACGATTCTCTGAAAGAATGGCAAGCAGAATTCCCTGAACTCAAAGAAAAAATCGAAGATGCTTTGAACGATGGAGAAGTTTCGAAAATAGAGTTTAGGCGTATTGAACGATATAGAGAAGGTATCGAAAAAAAGAAAGAGATACTGACGGATTAAAAACTCCCTGAAAATAGAAAGGATTTACCATGTTAGGGCTAGGAATTTTCTTCATCATTTTGGCGTTGCTTCTGGTATTGTTATCCATGACATGCGTATCTGCTCCGTCTGATGACGGTTGGGGACTTGTGTTTTTCGTTATTTTTCTTATGGTTACTGCTGGAGCGTTTGGATGCTTTACAAATATCGCCTGGCATGAAGGATATGATAAATGCGAAAAAGAGAATGGTTCCCTGATTTTAGCAGAACAAAAGGGATACGTTAAAGGGCAAATAGATGCCTATAGAAGCATAGTCAAATCGGAAACAACTAAGGAAGATGAAAGTGGACAATGATTTTAAGAGGCTCTCTAAGCGAGCCAGGAAGCAAGGCTATACTTTCGAGCGTTGCGGTAAGATGTTCCGTCTGAGCAGCAAACGACACGCTCCAGACGGCGACTATATCGAATATGAGTATCTTAACGATGCTATCACTGATCTTTCCCTGATTAAAGCGGGAATAAACCCTCTTCTGTAGGCAATCAACAACCAACATAAAGGGTAAGAAAATGGCTCATGGCGAAAACGATGCTTGTATGACTTGTGACCGTCCGACTTGCGATGGATGCCCCTACTTTTGGGAGGAGCCAGATTCTTATGATTCTTTTGACCTTTTCTTGGATCAGGAGTTCCAGCACGATCTCCCTGATATTGAAGATTAAATCATTACGAGTAGAAAGGGAACAACAATGAAACTTTTGACCAAAGCACTCAAAGTTAAGATTCCTCCGCTGTATGCCAATGAGAAAAAGTCTCTTGAAGAGACTATGGCAGTTGTCAAACTCTTCACCCCTGATGGGAATTGGACTTGGTATATCACCGAATTCGACGGAGTTGATAGGTTTTTCGGCTTGGTCGATGGTTTCGAGAAAGAATTGGGGTATTTCTCGTTGTCGGAACTGTTGAAGTTACGCGGCCCGATGGGCCTCCCTGTCGAAAGGGATATGTATTGGACACCGAAGAGCCTAAAGGAACTAATGGGCTAGAAAGGTTTTATCATGTTATCAATTGCATTATTCGCTTGGGCTGCGATATTCATAATTATTCTTTGCTTGTTGGCGTCATTAGATAACAACTTTATCTCTACAAGCATTAGAGGATGTTTGATTTTTTCCCTTCTAATACTTGTCCCTCTGTTGTGCCATGACATAGGGAATGCCAGAGAAGAATACGGCCACAAACAAGGTTACAAGCAAGGGCAAATTGACGCAATCAAAGGTGATATTAAGTACCAAAAGGTCCACGAAGAGAAGTGGGAATTGATCCCTGAAAAAGAGTAGAAAATACAGATAGGTAACACGAAAGGACAACAAAATGGGACTGATATTTTTCTTAACAGCTTGTACGGTTATTTCGATGGGAGCCTTGGCTGGATGCGTAAGCAGTCTGGTTATGATTGATAATAAAGAACTCAGAATAAACGTCGTCGCTGGGGCGTTGCTTGCTTTGAGCGTTTTGATGATTTCTGTATTGCCGGCGGCTTATTTATCGGGCAAGGCAGATGCAGTTAAATCTATGGTCCCTGTTGCACAACATTTTTACGAGGAAGGGCATACTGACGCTACAAACGGTAAGCCAAATAAATATCGCGCGACAAAAAGCGAGAAACTCCCTGAAGAAAACGACAAAAATAAAGAGTAGTATAACGAGTTGAGCTTAATAAAGCTCCTGCATTGAATTTTTCGTTCCTACCCTATGATACAACGAAAAATTATGCAGAGGGAGATAGTACCAACTTCTATCTCCCTGACTCATTTTTTACAAATCCCTATCCTTGAAAGGATATAACAATGCGATCAACTTTTTACGCCATTATCAAATTGACTGTTGAGCATGAAGGCGATATGGAAGATGCCCGGCGAGATGTTGGTTCTGATGCTGATTATCATTTCAGCTTTGACAATGGCAAAACAAAAATTGTAGATACAGAATGGTCAGATATAAGAACAGGAGATGAATTGTGATTATTAAGGTTTGGTACAGCGACGAAAGCGTGGGAGAATATCATTCTATCGAAGAAGCCCAAGCCGATATTCTCGAAAATTTGACAGGTTGCGATTTTGCTATCTCTGTCGATAATGTCGCAGAAGTGGACGAACACGATAGAATTCTCAAAACTTACGGCTGTCAATGGGGCGTGAAACTTATCAATATCTAATTCTCCCTGAAAAAGAATCTGGTATTGTATAGGGTAGTCCTAACAAAGAAAGGTTACAAAATGAGCAAGACAGCGACTATTACTGCGAGCGAACAACTCTTTATCGACACTTCTGGCCAGCAGACGGTTATCGCCATTGATGAGTCTCAATTGGTTGCGATGCTGCGGGCCAACAAGGGCGCCAATTTCGTAACGGTCGTAACCAAAACCGATCCGAAAATGCGGAAAACTGGCAATCCGTTTGTCGGCAAGATGTTTAAGGTTTCTCGCGTTAATTGCATGATCGGCTGGAGTTACGCCAACTCGGTCAACAACCAACGCCAGCGAGAAGGCAATACCGACGTTTTCGTCGCCGAGCCTCGAAAATGGGGAACTCGGATCGACGGTACGCCGCTGATCGAGCATAAGGGACAATTCTACGTCGAATTGAAGGTCGAAAAGTCCCTTGACGCCAAGTATATCGGCCTCGACGGCAAGGAATTGGACGCTGCGACGTTGGCCGATGCAAGGGAATTCTTCAGCAAGCCGCGACGGGCGGCAACGCAACAGACCGACAAGGAAATCATTCTCCGCGACTATAAGGTCGCCAGCATCGTAGCGATTACCATGAACAAGCAAGCGTATATCGTTCGGCGGTAAGGGGAGCCGTTTCCCCTGACCAGCAAGCGAAAATTGAAAAGGGTAATGCTAAAAGAGAGCAGAGGACGCAAAGGACGTACAGTTTAGGGGAGAGGAAGCGATGCCTGTTAAGCTAGACACCTCGGCATAGAGCTTCCTCTCCCCGACATAGCAAGGACTAAAAAGACAAGTATCTTGGTACTTTTAACAAAAAGTTAAAATACTAAACAAACAAGAGAAAATCTTCTACGAAAATTGATAAATAATTTTTGTCCTTGTCTCCCTGAAAACAAGTCAGAAATCGTAATAAGATGTCAGCAAGGGCTAAGGAAAATTCCTGATGGGGCTTACAGCGGAGTAAGCCTCGCCCTTGCATTTTTCTTAAAAATGAATTTAGGCCAAGGGCAGGCATAGTCCTGTTGCGGCAAGTCGTTATTGGATATGCAAAGGTCGCTGGTTCGAGTCCAGCTATCTCGGCAAAGCCGGGATATAGCTCAGTTGGCAGAGCGCTGACAAGTCCAATACTTGAGCCTAAAAGGGAGAGCAATCGTTGCTCTGTCGGCCAATTATGAGCGTCGGCAGAGTTACCTAACCATAGAGGTTAGGGGCGATTGATTGCAAAAACGTTCGGCCCTCTCTTTTGCGATAGGGGGCTGAACGTTCTCTCTTATCTTATATATTCTCCCTGATTAGAAAAACAAAAATGGTTAGGGTATGAGAATAGAAGAAGCGATTAAAGAGTGGAAAAAGAAAAAAAGACGTATGGGCTGCGTTTCGGCTGCTAATTGGTTCTGTACTAGGGTTAAAGGTTTTCATCCTGAACGTTTGGATAGGTACACAAAAGATGGGGAAGTGTATCAACATGTTGTGGCAACTAATGGAACGATACGGATAGATTTTGCTCCGTATGCTGATGTTCCATCTCCCTGATAAAACAATTGAAATCATAAAAGGTAGTCGCAAAGGACAACAACAAAAACCTTTTTCTGGGAGAAAAGACAATGGCAAAGCAAAAGAAGGCAAAGAAGCGTAAGGTCGCCAATATCAAGTTGGGCATATCGGAAGTTTTTTGCCCCCGTTCCGCTCTGAGAGTTATCAAGCATAAGCTCAACGGCCCGAAAGCCAAGGGCAAGACGTTTGACGTTATCAATATTCTTGTTGACGGCAATGCTCGGCTTTCCATCCTCAAGCTCGCCCGAACGGATGAGGATACGCCAACGTCACGCCGATACGCCGTAGAGGGCCTTGGGCGGCGGTTGGTAGGGACTAAGGGCAGTATGATTGATGAGGCGGCGACCCGCCTTGTTCTGTAACAAGGGGGCTTAAAACAAGCTGGAGGAGGGTAAGGGAAGCTGAGAAATTGGCTTCCCTTATTTTTTCGCCTAAAATAATCTCCCTGACAAATCAAACAAAATAGTAAATAACGTTATGCCAAGAAGATCAATAAACTTTCTAGTCGGCAATGGAGTAAACCAATCAGACCGAGATGCGTTTTTCGGCCCGATCCCTGATACAGATGAATGGTTTACATTCGTTGTCGTCGGCGATGCTTTTTGGTCTGACTTGCTTGTGGCTGCTGGACTTTACCCGTCGAAAAGTCAAGCCAGAAAACAAGGATGGCACAAACCAGTCAAACATGGTTTTGATCATTTCTTTTTTGGCCTGGCGTCTAAGTGGGATGAAGAAGACCACTGCTATTGGGTCAAAGAAGCCAAGTTGATTATTACTCCCTGATACAACAATCAAAATGATAAAAGGTAGTCGAGAACGAAACCCCTTTTCAGGAGTCGAAAAATGGACCGTCCCAAGTATCCCTACAAGACGCCGACCGATCAGCAACCGAGTATGGACCAACTGGAAGAATGGATGTTTGACGGCGTTTGTGAAGCCACAGACGGTTGCATGGTCGAGCCGGACGGCTGGTGCGAACACGGCCACGTTTCCTGGCTTATCCATGAAGGCATTATGTAAAAACGTCAAAGGGGAAGGCTTGGGAACACCTGAGCCTTCCCCTGTTTTTTGCCCGAAAAAGGAAATAACCATGACAAGACAAGAAGCCCAAGCAGAGTTCTGCCAAACAATCAGACCTTCAATCCTGAAACAACATGGCAGAAATGACAGACCAGCAATGAGGCAAGCATGGGTCATTTTTCTTGACGATCTTCACAGAAATGATCGTATAACGGACGATCAAGTAAATAACTGGTAAACCCCTGAAGAGGATATCAAAATGTCTAAAGCTACGATCAATATTCAAGTTAAGTTTGCCAAAGAAGTAGACAACGACCAATTCCATCTGTTCGATGTTGCCCCTGCTCGGATACCAGCTATCGGAGAAACGTATATCGTACAGTTCCCTGGTGACACGCTGGCTTTTGGTAAGGTCACAGACATTGTTAGTTCTGTCGATCATGATGGCGGGCATACGCTCGTAACTATCAATATCGACAACAATTAGCATCCCTGAAAATGTGACAAGTATAGTAAAGTATGGTTAAGAGAGATAGTAGAAAGGAAACTATGCCTCCCTGACAATTAACATAAAATTACTAAGTATACTATAGAGAAGAATGTCAAGTATAATTTGCTAACCCACGAGGAGAAAAGTCATGCTCTGACAACTCTAAAAAATAAATAATAAGAGATTGCGATTAATTATGGTTTTGAGAAGGGAAGTCGGCTCCCTCGGGGTAGCAATTGCGGCCGGCTTCCCTTCGTATTTTTCCCCTGCACAAAGAAAGAAAAAAGAGAAGTAATATGAAAATGACAAGTTTCTACAAACGACCGTCGAACAATTGTGGGACTATCACTGGTTTCATTAACCGTGATGGGGCTAAGTTGTTGGAAGTCGATGACTTGGGAGAATTCCACACCAGTTGTTGCTGGGGGTTCGCTCCGTCTGTCGGCGATGCTGTTGAAATGTTCGTGCATGAAGATCCCAAGGCGAAAAGCTGTTGGGTTCTCAGAAAAAGGAAATAAAAATGAAATTCGACTTGACGGCCCCGGCCTGGATGTTTATCGCTTGGATTCTGTCGTTTGCTTACCTTCTGGTGACCAAGTTGGCAGGTGTCCATGCTTTCACATGGTTTGTCGTTTTGTCGCCTCTGTGGGGCTTTGGTGGCCTTTTTATGGCTGTCGTAATCCTATTGTTTATGATTATTCTCTATAAGCTAGGCAATAGGTAACTTCCCTGAAAAGACGCGGAAAAAGGATAATCTGTATGGATATGAAATACATTGTTGTTGAGTTGTTTACCGATCAATTCTCCGTTGTTGTCTTCTCGGCTGACTTAAACCATGCCGCAATGGTTCCTAGCAATTGGGACCAATCCCTAGTAAGATCGGCCGGCTTCTGTCGTATTATGGCCGGCGAGATAGACCCAACAGAAAAAGAATTAGAAAGAGGAATTATCGACCCCCAAATCAAGTTGGTTGTCTCTTGTTGGGGAAAGTCTGTATCTCTCAACAAAGAAAATCACGCCGATGATGAATCCCTGATCCTAAAAGAACTAAAGCGTTGGGATAGGTATTAAGATACTCTCAAAGGAATAATGCTATGACGATTGCTATTCTAATCGGAGCTTTAATCGGCATATTCGCTGTTGGAGCGTGGGCCGGCTACTGTCTTGGCCGCGATGTTTCAGAGAAAATGTTATTCCAGGCTTTAGACAAAGTTTTTGATAAGCAAGCTAAAGAGAACAATTCCCCTGAAGAATAACAACAAATCTCTTCTGGTCGAAAGGAATAAACGATGAAAAGTATGGTATTTTTGTGGTTCCTCGGTATGTTCAATTTTTTCAGCGGCATTGCCAATGCTGTTTTTGCTATTCATTCTGCTTCATGGTTTAATGGGGGAGTATGTATTTTCAACATGGCAACGGCACTTTTTACCTTTGCTGTCTTGAACAATGTCTATAATTCCCTGAATCCGACGATATAATTATTAACGGTAGGCTAACAAAGGAGATAAAGCCATGACCGCAACGCAACTCAAGGAATCGGGACTTCTCACCAGCAAGACGGATGCCGCCCTTCGCTACGATCTGACGAATGCCGAACGCGAGATTAAGCGTTATACCAAGGGGTCGCTCGGTTACAACCACTTCGCCGACGTTATCGACCTGATCCAGGAGGAACAAGCTCGGAGGGGCTAACCCCCCTCCAGCCGCACCGGCCCTTAGCTCAACAGGTTTAGAGCAGCGTTCTCATAAAGCGTCGGTTGCTGGTTCGAGTCCAGCAGGGCCCAGTTTCCCTGACGAATAATATTCAATTGTAAAGATCGAAAGGATAAGAAAATGATTCGATATACTCTTGATGACGAAATTCGTAAGCTCTGGAATGGGGAACATGGCGAGGCTCTGCGATATACTCCACTGCCTGCTGTCAATCATCATAAAAATGAACATCGTTTTATAGATATTTTAGGCTATCATTCCAAGACTGACAGGCTTCTTAGGGTTAAGGTCCATTTTCCTAATGGCGATATTTTCGAGGGTTGTGTCTCTCTCGATTTTGTTTCTTTGCATCATGTGGACGAACTTTTCGACGGTCGGTTTAACTCAGATCAAGCTATAGTTTCTCCCTGAAACCATAACAACAATCGTTAAAGGCAGAAAGGGAATAAACAATGAGAACTTTTTACTTCAATACTGGCGTTCGACCAGAAAACTGCGACGGCAAGCTGTGGGGCAAGCAAGTTTGGCGCGGCGGCGTGAAGCAGATTCCCTACGATTGCGAGAATGTGCCCGCTGGAGCCGTCGAAATGTTTTTGTGCGACGACCCGAACCTTCCAGACGCAGAACTGGACAACGTAATTGTGCGTAAGGTCCATAATAGCGATATGATTTCCGATTATGCCTATTTTCGGCTGTTGAAAAAGTTTCCCTGAACAATCCCAAACAATAACAAAGGGTAAGAACGAAAACCCCTTACAAAGAGGAAATGAACAATGAACAGCTTTACCATACAAGCGATGGACTTGAGCCGAAGCATTTTGGTTTGCCCTTCGGCGTCGATGACCCGCGATATGCGGGAGCAGGCGTTGCGAGTTTTGGAAGAGGGTCATCTTGCCAATCAGTCGCTTATCGTCATCGCCGATTTTTCCATCGAACGCGACGATCACGCCAAGATGCAGCATCTTGTCAGTTCCGGCCGCAAGATTCCGGCAATCAAGTATCTCCGTCACTTGACGGGCCTTAGTTTGCGAGATGCAAAGAACGCGGTCGAAAATAAGATGTTTTTCCTTCAGCCGAACGAAATTGTCGAACCGCCGGCGTAACAATATCTAGGGTCGCAGCAAGGTTTAGAGGGATTCCCGGCCTTGTTGCGGCCCGGATTGGTGTTGCCGAGAGTCCCTGACCAGAATGATAAAATTGCTACAGAATGGATTGAGCATCCAAGCAAAGACCTCTTTATCTCATACAACGTTTGGTTGCGGCCATGAGATAAATGTTTTTGCGAAAAGGAAAGGGGCCTGAAGGCAAGCGGGCAGAAAGTGACGGAGTAGTTCCTTTCACCCTTTCCTCTTTTTTATTGGGTTGTGGCGGAATTGGCAGACGCGCCGCCGGAGAGGCGGTTGAAGGGTTGCGCATCCTTCGTTTGTAGGTTCGACTCCTACCGGCCCAGTTATCCCTGAATAAGTAAGGAGTTTTCATATCAGGATGAAGCATGTACGTTTTAGAACAGAAGATGGGAGAGGAACAATTGTCAAGACAGAACCTAGATACGGTTCTCCCTGCCCGTCTGTTGTCTATCTTGTCTCAGTAGGGAAAGAAGCCAGATGGTATTATCCAGATGGCAAAAGATTCCCGGCGAAGAAAACAAACGGAGATAAAAATGCTTAAGTCACATTTTGCCAACGTTGCAGGAATAAAGGTCGAAAAATTTGTTTTCGATCAAATGCTCCCTGATGGCTCGCCAGATGTTCCAACAGATAGAGAATGGCGTAGAACACAACTTGCCGATATTATCGAACGAGAAACAAGAATCGGCGACCGACTGCAAGACCTCGACGACTTGCAGATATCGGTTAGTAACCTTTCTGATGCTTTGGATGATTTTATCAATGCTCTCGGAAAGACTCCGGTGCCAGCGAATCTTATGCAAAAATTACTCCGAGCACAAACAAAGGCCAATGAAAAGGCTAATCAGTAACGTTCCCTGAAAAATAAATCAAAATAAAAAAAGCCGAAAGGATCTGGGAATGACTCCACTAGAAAAAGGACTGGCAATTTCCTTAACGATTGTCTTTTTAGGGATTATCGACTTGATTTGCTGGTTGAAAAAGAATCCCTGAATAAAAAACGCAAAAGGGAAAGAGTAGAAAGGACAAACAATGGATCAACTCAGAGAATGCTCTTGCGGAACACTGACAAACAACTTCCGCTGCCCCGATTGCGACAAGCCCGCTTACCCGCTCTGGACTGTTCACACCCCGTCCGGTCGCTGCGTAGGTTACGTATCCGGGGTAGATGCGAAAGATGCCATAGACAGCATCCAGCTTACTTCTAAGTTCGATAAACACATGGCTTTACAACCCCGGCCCAGCTACAATACACCGGAACAAGGGCCGCTGGGTTGATTTTCGTCCCTGAATAAAAAACTCAAAAGGGAAAGAGTAGAAAGGACAAACAATGGCAACGATGCCCGGAAGGAAAAAAGGACTCGGAAAGATATATCATAGATATATTCACTCTGGCCCTGGTGGTTGGCATTGCCCTTGTTGTAATCCTTGGAGAACTTCTGTCCGGAAAATGAAAACCCTTGCCCGAAGAAAAGTACGACGGGCTATGAAGCAAAGACTCCCTGAATAAAAAACACAAAAGGGAAAGAGTATGAACGAAACAATCCAACAAATTGCAGACCAGTACGCCGGCGAAAGCTGCTTACTGAACGATCAACCAGCTATGATCGCTGGAAGACTCCACGACTTCGCTCATGTTGTCGATATTGAAAGCGGAGCCAGCTATGAGTGGGCCTGGCCAACTGTCAAACGAATTATGGAAAGAGATAAGAAATTCAGAGTGGGATAATATCCCTGTAAATAAGAGGATAAAGAGATGGCACTAGCAGGATTGATTCTTCTGATTGTCGGTCTATGTACTGGCAATATGGTTATGTGGGTTATTGGGCTTGTTTTGATGTTTTGTGCCGATTAAATCCCTGAAGAACAAACATAAAAGAAATAGACTGAAAGGGAACAAACAATGGAACTCATGACAATCCTCGATGTTGTCCTTGCAAGTCTGTTAATCATCGCTGGTCCCGGCGGCATGATCTTGCTCATTCTCTCTGTATGGATGGATCGTCGGCGAGCCAATTCCCTGTTATAACCCTATCTATTGTTTACTACCGAAAGGGAATAACAATGACCGACAAGAAGCAAGAAGAACTCCTACAGACTCTCGCTGAAGCCCTTAACGTCATCGCCAAGGAATACGGCGAACCCGCTATCCTCGGCCAAGAAAAGGGTTTCGAACGTCCCACGCTCTGTTGGGATGGACCTTTCGAGTGGATCGCCTGTTTCGGCGGAACGTCGATCTGGGCTGGCGACACCGGGCGATACGGTATGCCACAAGAGCCAGTCTTAATGAGAGCAATCGAACAAGTCAACGCTGCTGGAGGCATGATCGAACCCCTGAATAACTGCCAAGTATGCGTTTATGAGGCATAAGGAGAAAACAATGGCTTTGATAATACTGATTGTAGCTTTTACCCTACTGTTCACCGCCTGCATCGTCGGTAAGATGGGCTGGACAGCTAACCGTACAAGAATAAAAATAGGAATAGTTCTCTATCTTACTGCTCTTTGCCTTTTCATCAGCAATTTTATCTGGTTTCTTTAGTCCCTGAACAAGAATAAAAAATCGCAAAAAGAGAAGTGAACAACAATGAAGAAAACAGCTTTCACGTTGATCGAGCTTATCATGGTTATAGGCTTTGCGTCTTTTGCTGTTGCTGGCGCTGCTGTTGTCGTAGCCCTGCTATTCTTTATTCCCTGATAAATAACGATCAATCATAAGAGACAGTAGAGAAGGGTTTATGTTCCCGAGAGTCAACTATCGGCTCTGGCGAAAGAGAGTTGGATTGTCCCGTATTGGCCTGTAAAAAGGATATGGAATCGCCTTTTCTCTCTTTCCCTACTATCTCCCTGATAAATAACGGTCAATTGTTAAGGGCAACAAAGGAGCTACAAAATGAACACTTCCCGAATTATGAACGCCCTTGAAACCATGACCGCCGACGCCTTGGAAGCCCACCGGAACGAAGTCCTGGCCTCTACCGCCGACCACAACGAAAAAACTTGCACAAAATGCGAAGAACTTGCCGAAGCTGATGCAATCCTGAACGCCCACGACACCGGCGACCGGGGGACCTGGAAGGATACCAACAGCGTCCCGGACCCCCTTCCGGAAGTCCCCTGCCCCGCTTGCAAGTCCACCCGGGTACTCTATACCCTGAATACCCGGACTGGCGATGCCAGTTGCAAATGCTCATCCTGCCGGAATCGCTGGCATACGACGATCAAGTCCTGATCCCTGAAGCGTAACGGTCAATTGTTAAGGGTAGCGAAACAAACCTCTTACAGAAGGAATCGAAAATGCCCGAATCACACGAGACTGTCTGCGACCACGACGACTGCGAAACTTGCCCCTTCCATCTCTGCACGGACAGCGAAGAGGACGGACTGGACGACTAGAACCATAGTCACAGAGGCGAGAAGTCGCCCCTGACCTCCCGAAGATGTAGCCCAATCGACTAGCAAAAGCTAGGGGCTACATCTTTTTTTATTGCATTTATTTTTCGCCCCCTGAAATAAAGCCAATAATTAAAGAAGGCAGAAAGGGTAAGACAATGGCTAAAGTTGGACTCTGCACACTAGACAACGGACAGCAATTCACTCTGTTGGATACGATGGGCAATAAGCACAAGCCCACGATGGTCTGGACGGTAAAAGAATCCATAAGGGTCTATGGGCAAGCTGAACGGCATACGCTCTGCCAAAGCTCACTGACTGGCCTACACCAAGCCTTCCCTTGGGCAATGGACGTTTACCCTTTCCCTGAATAAACCTCTGCAATTGTTAAAGGCAGAAAGGATATAATCATGTGGGACTTCTTGGCAACCATCGCTATCATTATCGTCTATTGGAATTTTGAGGAAAATGTTTTTATTCTGAAACTCAAAGCGTTAAGGTTTTTGGATGAACTCAAGCAATCCCTGAACAAATAGTCGCAATTGTTAAGGGCAGAAAGGGATCAGACAATGACAAAAGGCGAATGGCGACAAGAAATAGAGCGGCTCTGGGGCAGCAAGATAGAGCATAACGGACTGATCAATGGTATGGTCCGCACCGCCTCGATCATGGGACTGACGCCAACACAAGCCGTCGCCAGAATGAAGAGGAATCTGGCAGAGTATGCAGAGCGGCAAAAGGCTCGGTTCCCCATTCGCAAGCATCCCCTGACGGTAGCAGCACAAAAGAAAAGAGCAGAACAAGGGAAATCCTAATGAACAATGAACCTTACGAGTCGCGTTGTCATCAATGCGGCACAGAAGAACAGCAAGCTTGGCTGTATCAATGCCAACGCTGTCACGCTGAAGTTTGCGTTGACTGTATCGACAAGCAAGGCCATTGCCTGGCTTGTCAGAACGAAATTGAGCAAACCGAATCTCCCTGACACGACAGTCACAAAAGAAAAGAACAGAACGATAGCGAACCTAATGAAAGGGTAGAGCCATGCGGTAGGCCGAAGAACTTTACGAACTGTTAAAAATTATAATTAATAAAAACCCTAAGAGCGAGGAAGGTTAATAGCCTTTCTCGTTTCACATATACCTATAGCGGTAAATAGTTGGGATATGTTCAGGGAAATTTTCCTGTGTGCCACCCCCCTACCCTACCCTGTTCATATATAGTAACATCCATATATACTAATGGATACCTTGATTTTCCATCACACCACACAAACTTTTTTCCAGCAAATTCAAATATTAAATATTTTATTTATCCGACTCATCCGACTCATCCGACTCATCCGACATATTAAACATATTAGCTATTTCTAATATTTTCTTAGCTACATGATCTTTATGAAATAAAGTACAATTAGAGCAGTCCCAAACTTTAGTTTGTGATTCATTTTTAATAAAGTGGCCTAGTTTATTATTTTCGCAGGGATAGATAGGACAAAAGCAGAGCAGGCAGTTTTCCAATTCATTTTTTTCGTGGCAAGGATAATGTTTACAATTTTTATTAATCATTTTATTCCTTTGCTTTTCTGTGCTTTTCTGTGCTTTCCATTGTATACAATATTGTTGTTCTATAGTTGGTCCTGTGGGATCATCTTCAGTTTTTCTGGTTGTATTCCATTTATTACCGCAAGTCTGGCAATAGCGAGGACGATGTTTATTAAGTTTTCTATGTAGCCAATCGTGTCCTCCCCAACTATACAATTGAGCGAATTGATTATTATGATGTATCCAACGACAATAGAATTCTCCCTTTAATCCTCTTAGGAAAGGAAGTACAACTCTATCTCTAATACATTTATATGTGGACTTATAATATTTAAAATAGTTTATTATGTATGTAATTTGATTTTTGATTTTGATTTTAAGAGAACGTTCGGATGTACAGTTATCCCAAAAAGCTTTATTTTCATTTTCTTTTTGTTTAATATATTTTTTGGAGAAGTTTGGTGGTTCTTCGTGTTGTTTTTCGTAAGCATCATTACAATCTGGGCAGGGTTCACCGTTTATTTCGCCGGTTGATCCGCTACAGCAATTCATACCGCATGTCCCGCATCTAACGAAAGGATAATTACAATGGCCGCAATAATCCCAAGTATGTTCTTTTTTAGTATGTTTTGTCATAGTTTTGATCCTTTATTAATCGCAAAGTTCATGAATAACTTTTTGATAGAATTCTAGTTTAATTTGTGCTTTTTGTAGTAATATAGTTTTATCGACCATATCATCATTTGTAACTACTGATGTATCATTTAAGGAATCAGCAAGAGATAATAAAGAGCTTGCTAGATTGTTTTTAACTTCTTCTGGATCTTCTGGTGGTGTGGGTTTACTTAGAGATTTATTGCAGTATTTACAATCAAACGGTCCCATACCTACATCGAAGCTATATCCTTTTTGGCAGTGTGGGCAATAATCATCCCATCCATCACATTCTCTATCATTAGTTCCAAACATAATCATCCTTTTTTATTCAAAAAGACTTTCTTCATGAGAGTCTTTTGTTATTTTAATTCTATTTTGGGTTATGTTGAAGAAATCTTTTTCTTTTTCTATTCCTATAAAGTCTCTATTTGTATTGATTGCAGCTATTAGTGTTGATCCGCTACCGGCGAATGGGTCTAGTACAATTCCTCCGGTTGGAGTTTTCGTTAGTGTGCAGAGATATTCCATAAGTTTTATAGGTTTAACGGTAGGATGTATATTATCCACTTGTTTATTATGAGTTTTTTCTGATTTTGAGGCTTTAGCGCAGTAAAAGAATCTGGCGGGACCGCCTTGATCGCAATATGTATTATCTACATAATTACCGCCACCGAAGACGCCACCTTTATCTTGTCTGTCTTTATAGTCGTCTTTACCATAGTTCTTTTTCCAGCCGTTTCCAACGTCGCCGGCTTGTTCATCTAATTGTTTTGCTGCCTCTTCATCTAAGATTATGTTTGCTGGCCAGCGTCCTTTTGGTATTTCATATTCATTACCGGATTCATATTTACCGTATACTTTATTAGTTCCTGACGTTGTTGTATGTGGATTTTTTGCATGAATATCATCTTCTTTATCTATACCTATTCGGCTTTCATTTATATTGAGACCTGCTACATTGTATTTTTCTGCGTTATTAGCGAATGATTCTTCTATGGGTTTCATTGCAACGACAATTGGTTCAAATGCTGGTTTGAGGGCGGTTCCATATCCTTCCCATTTTTCAGCCGAGGTTGTAGCTGGTTTTGTAATATCCCATTCTCTATTCCATTTATTGTCTCCATGAGCAGCTTGTGCATCTTCTTCTAATTTATTGATATCTTTAAGGGTTGGATGTTTTCTTTTTCCAACTACTTCTCTTTCTTTTCCTGCTTTTCTATCAATAGCTTTACTTATATTATGTGATTTAGGGAATCCTGATCCATACAACCACATCATACAGTCTCTTATTTCCCATCCAGCATCTTCTATAACGCATGTTAATCTATGATAAGTACGTGTGCCTCCGAACGCTAATAGTATAGTTCCGGGTTTTGCAACACGTAATACTTCTTCCCAATATACTTTACCTGGGACTCCATGATCCCAATCTTTTCCCATAAAGCTTAGACCATATGGAGGGTCGGTGATAACAGTATCTATACTATTATCATCCCATTGTTTCATAATTTGTAAACAATCTCCTAAGACAATTTCATTTTTGGGCAATTTCTTCATACAGAATCTCCTTTTATATTATATCGTAATTGGGGTAATTATGAAATAAAACAAATAAAATGAGAGGTTATTTTTATTTTTCGCGTAATATAAAATTATATATTGTTTTTTTGAAATGAGGTTTTATTATGGATAAAGTTTCGTTATTAGATACATATTTAAAGAGTGCTGGTGTTAACAGTTCATTTGATCAGGTTGTTAATGCTGAGATGATTCGTCAGAACATACCTTCGATATGGGATGAGACTCAGGGTGAGGGGATTAAGATAGCTGTATTGGATACTGGCTGTCAATATGATCATGTCGATCTACAGGGATCAATTGCATTTAAATTCAGCATGACTCAAGCTCGTAAAGCATACAGTTATTTAAGTTGGGCCAGATACTGGAAAAAGCAAGTTCGTTTATATCAAAAGAGGTTGAAGAGGACGAGAAATACTAAGAAACGAAACGGAATGAGGAAGAATTTAAAAAGTGCGCAAAAAAAAGTAACCTACTTTGTTCGTCGTTTTAAGGCTGCTCGTAGTAACGTATCTGACGCTCATGGTCATGGTTCTCATGTAACTGGTATTATAACTGCCAATAATAATGCTGAGGGTATTGTAGGTGTAGCTCCTAGAGCAAGAGTTCAGGTCATAAAGGTTTTAAATGATCAGGGTTATGGTTCTTATGATTGGGTTTCTGGTGGTATTGAGAAGGCGTTGAGTTTAGGTTGTGATATTATTAGTATGTCATTGGGCGGGACTTATGATCATCCTGGTATGCGTAAAATGGTAGATAAGGCATATGCTAGAAATGTTCCTATTATATGTGCTGCTGGTAATTCTGGGGATAAGGGCGTATTGGATTATCCTGGTAATTACAAAAAGACTATTGCTATTGGAGCATTAGATAAAAACAATTTACGTGCTGGTTTTAGTCAAACAGGCGAGAATTTAGATTTTATGGCACCTGGTGTTAACATTTTAAGTACTGTTCCTAAAGATAGTTATGCTGCATATAGTGGTACATCTATGGCAACTCCCTGGGTAGCTGGTGTGGTTGCATTGATGTTAGCGAAGCATAGAAAGATTGGTGGTAAGACTCCTGTAGATACTGTTGCTCAGATCAAGGATCATTTGAAGTGGGCTAGTATTGATTTAGACAAAGCTGGTAAAGACGAGAAGACTGGATATGGATTAATAGATGTAAAAAAAGCGATAAATGAATTAGTATAATTTATATTGTTGTGCGAAAAAATTTATTTTGTATTAAAAATAATAATTTAAATGGCGCATTATTGTCTGTGAAAAATTTTTTGAGTGATAAGTAATGAACTGGTATAGAGTTATAAAAATCGCATTGCCTATAACGGAGCGAAACAAACCGCAACATTATGTTAATATAGGTCATGGTCTGAATAAAAATAATGTAACATTATGGTTAATAGATAAAAATTGGAATATAAAAACGGATACAGAAGCCCTTAATCATGTTAATATTTTTACAGAAGATGAGCTAGAAAACGGAATGGCTTATGGTAGATTTATGCAAAAAGAAAATGGAGAAAAAGTAGTAAGCGTTTATTGGTCCCATTTTATATTGCGAGAAACATCTCCACAACGATTAGAATTTATTAAACAAAGAGTTGCGAAAATATTGGATCAGACATTTGATAACCCTGCAATATATGATTATGAATAATGAATTGGTATAAAGAAATAAAATTAGCATTGCCTGTTGTTGATACGCCTGGTTATATGCAATATTCAGACATAGGGCATACTGATAAAAAATTTAATCAACAAGAAATCATATGGATAGTAGACGAAAATTGGAATTTCCAATCTTATCCTATAACTCCGGAAACGCAGAGAGATGCTCATTTTGATTTTTTTGGCAAAATGTATTATGATTCAATTGCTTCTGGTAGATTTATATTAGATTTAGCTGGAAAAAAGAAAACTAGTCTTATTATAAATACATATCAAGGTGATTTACATCCTAGAAGATTAGAAAAGATTAAAGAAAAAGTACATAAAATATTAGATATTCAATTTGATAATCCTGTTATATATGAGTTTTAAATGAATTGGTATAGAGTTATAAAATTAGCATTACCTGTAGTTAATGTTCCAAGAGAGATGGACTATACAGATATAGGTCATTATGACAAGATGGAACATTTTAGATTTGATAAAGTTGTTCAAGAGATTTTGTGGACAATAGATTATAATTTTGATATTAAGACTATCCCCGTAACTGACATGAACATCGGAACGATTCATGACTACGCCTTTGATTTAGATTTTAGTTATAGATCAAAAGATTCTATAGCATCAGGAAGATATATAAAACACAGAGATGGTTCAGGAAAAACTAGCGTAGCAATTAATGTAGATCCAGATACAACAAACCCTAGAAGGATGGAATATATTAAAAAACAAGTTTCTAATATATTAGATAGAGAATTCAATAACCCAGCAATATATGAGTTTTAAATGAATTGGTATAAACAAATAAAATTAGCTCTTCCAGTTGATAAGACTATTCCATCAAGTCATTATATGGATTATGGTCATGAAGGATATTTTGAAATTGGAGATGTTGAAGGTATGATTTTTCATAAACTAGAGCCAGAAGCTCAAAAATCAGTCAAGAAAAAAATAGATAAAAATAAAGAAACTATATGGATAATGCAAAAAAATTATGAGATAATTGAGAATCCAGCGATAGGTGTTAATGATATAGGTATTATCAAAAGATATACTCATTGGGATGTCTGGGGGCTTCTAGATCAATCTATTTTAGCCAAAGGTAGATATGAAGGAGATAACAATATAGTTTCTTTCGTATATACTTCTGCATTAAGAGGATATTCCATTAATAGAAGAAATCATGTTGAAAAAATGATGCTTAGATCTGTAGATAAACATTTTAATAATCCTAAGATATCGGTATTTAATTAATGAATTGGTATAAAGAAATAAAAATAGCGTTACCTATAACGGAGAAAGATCCTCCTGTTCATTATACAAATATTGGACATAGGATGCCGTCTAACTACAACAGTGTATTAAACAGAAGAAAAATTGTATACGCTGAAATATGGTATATCAATGATAAATGGGAATTTATTTCTGTTCCTGTAACAGATAGTAATACTCATGTATCTGAATTTCAAGCAGATGTTTTTTTGCATGGCATAGCAAGGGGAAGATATGATGAATCTTCTGATGGAGATAAATATGTAAGTGTTCTATTAGATTATGGAGTACAAGCTCATCATCCAGGCAGAGAAGAATATTTCATGAACAGAATCGAAAAGATTTTAGATGAGAAGTATGGGAATCCAAATATTTATAGATATGCTAATAAAGAAATAAAGACTGCGTTGCCTGTAATGGAGAAAGACATTCATGGTCTTGACTATTTGGATATAGGTCACGAACATAGTTATAATCAAAGAGGAGAATCTCCAGTCAAATCTGAATTATGGTTAATAACTAAAAATTGGGAAATGTTAGCTATTCCTAGAAAGGGTGGCAACACTCATAATTCGATATTTGGTGATAAAGTATTTGATGCAATAGCAAAAGGAAGATTTGACGAGTTTGGTGATGGAGAAAAAAAGGCAAGCTTAATAATGGATTATACTCTAGGAGAAAATCCTAGAAGATTAGAACATATGACGAAAAGAGTAGAAAGCTTTCTAGATAACTATTACGGGAATCCGGATATATACAGGTGGAATTAAATGAATAATTGGTATAACAAAAACTTTTCAATTAAGGTCGCTTCTAACATATTAAAGGAAACGGACTTACGAGGAGAGATAAAGCAGCAGGATGATGGTTTTTCTTACATAAAAGTAAATGACAAAATCGTTGAGGGGTTTTATCCAATGATTCCTGAAGCTTCTAAGCCTCCTTATTTTGGAGCAGATGGAATTGGAGCGCATGTTTCGTTTATATCTTCAGAAGAAGCAGAAGAAAAAGAATTGGCTGGAAAATTAAAAGAAGTTGGCAAAGAGATTTGTTTTAAAGTAACTGGATTATATAGTACTAACCCTGCTGGTTGGGATGATATGAAAAGAGTTTGGTTTTTGACCATTGAGGCTCCTGAATTGAAGGATATAAGAAAGGGATATGGATTGCCAGCTAGTTACAATGGTAAAGGGCATAAATTCCATATAACTGTTGGAGTACAAAAATCATGAGTTGGTATAAAGTAGCTCAAAACGAATTTGATTATAAAAATGAATTAAGAGTTTTATGGAAAAGGTTGATCCATGAGGCAAAAGAGCAGAGTGGTATATATTTTGATTTGGAAAATGACACTTCCAAAGGTAATATAAAAAGAATAAAATTAGACGCAAAAAATAATCTTGACAAAAATTATAGTATTTTAGCGGAAGCATTTGAAGCTGGTGGTGATTGGCAAAATCCTGTATTGTATTTTCGTTGTCAAATAGCAGAAGATAGATATAAAAATGACAAATTTATTTTTATTCCTACATTGAAACAGGGAAATTCTAATTTAAAGAAATTTGAAAGAGGTTATTCTCCTACAGATAATTCTGAAACTGAGACAAAAAAAATTGATGAGAGAAAATGTTGGGATTCTTTAAAAGAATATGCGGAAAAAAATATAAAAGAAATGAAACGGGACGAAAATGTACTGTTTAGTTTAACAGATTTATTTTTACCTAGGACAGAATGTGATATTAAGAAATGAATTGGTATAAAACAATAAAAGTAGCTTTACCTATTATGGACGCTCCTGTTGGATCACATTATACCAGTGTCGGACATAATTTTGATAAGAGCAGGGATATTGAAGAAGAATTATGGATGATAGATAGACATTGGAAATTGCATACTGGAGTTCCTACTTACAAAAATCGTTTACATTATACTATGTTTTCTGCTACAGTCGCAAATGCTTATCTAGCAAAAGGCAGATATGAAGTAACACCTAATGGAGAAAAAAAAGTTAGTTTAACAATTAATGCCCCAGGTAGTTCAGAAATTGCAAAACAAGGGGCATTAAAAAATAAAGTTGTTAAAATATTAGATCAACATTATGGCAATCCCACAATATATGAGTTTTAAATGAATTGGTATAAAACAATAAAAGTAGCTTTACCTGTTATGAAACGTGATCAAGATTTAATATACACAGATATTGGTCACGATTGGGATCTCAACAGGTCCCAAAAAGAAGAATTATGGTTAATTGATAAAGATTGGAATTTTTTAACCGCTCCTGGTGGAAGGGAAGCAATACATGGTAGAAGTTTTCAAGGCAAATTACAAGGTCATTTGGCTGCGGGCAGATTCGTAATAGATAAATCCGGAAACAAGAAAGCTAGTTTACAAATTTCTTATGATGCTAAGACTCATCAAGTAGAATATATAATTAAACGAGCTTCTCAAATGTTAGATAAATATTATGATAATCCTGATATAGTGGTATTCAGATAATGAATTGGTATAAACAAATAAAATTAGCTGTTCCTATTACAGAAGCCCCTGGTAAGATGACTTATTTCGACGTTGGGCATAATGTAAACTTTTCTGCAAGAAAATATAATAATACGAATATAAATGAATATCCTGAAGAAGAGCAGAAAATCATACGGGATTTTGAACATAAAGAAGCTTTATGGTATATCTTAAAAGATTTTAATTTTCTTTTAGTCCCTGCAATGGAAATAGCTGATAATGGCTTTATTATGATAAATACGCATCGGGACTCGATAAATGGAAAAGATGTTTTAGCTCAGGGTAGATATGATAAAAATAAAAATGTAGTTTCATTTGTAGGATATTTCCCATCATCTGACAATCCTAAGAGACAAGAATATTCTAAAAAAAGGATTTATAGAATATTAGATCATATATTTAAAAATGCTCCTATATACGGATTTTAATAATGAATTGGTATAGACAAATAAAAATTGCTTTACCTGTAATGGATACTCCTACTGATGTAGGATATTTTGATGTAGGACATAGTAGTTTTTTTGATGCTAAAAATTACAGAAACAAAAAACTTTCTTCTCTGCCAAAAAATATACAAGAACAAATTTTAGAAAATATAGACAAAGATCAAATATGGTATATTTATTATGATTTTTCTATAAAAGTTCTTCCAGCTTTAACAATAGATAGGTTTGGTAATGTTAGACTCAATTCTCATAGCGGGTATAACGCGATGGCAAAAGGAAGATATGATAAAGAAAAACATGCCGTTTCTTTAACAAATATGTCATATGATAAAAACCCTAAAAGACAAGAATATTTAAATAAAAAAATATATCAGATATTAGATGATACTTTTGGGAATCCTGTTATATACGAGGATGATTAATGAATTGGTATAAACAAATAAAATTAGCCGTTTCTGGAGAATATTGGATAGATGATTCTGGTAATGCATTATATGCTGATGGCGACGTAAGCGATTACAATCATGAGGCTTACGTCGCTGAACAGGTTATGGCTAAATATGACATTGATCCAAATGAAGTTGATTATATTTTAATGAGCGAAGAAGAACTCAAAGAAAGAGGAGTAACTGAAGAAGATATCAAACTCATTTTAGGGGAAGCGGATCTTAGGGAATATGCTATGGTTCAGTGGGGATGGAAACGCCTAGAAGGCAATAATGTAGAAACAAATACTTTAACCTCTCAAGATTTAAGAAATATAGCAAATGGTTTATATGATGCCTTTAATGAAGAAGCAGAAAGAGACATGTTTAATATATATGTGATGAGTAATAATAAATGGTATGAGAATGTTCCATTTCACATTATAGAACAAGCCAATCCGATGAAGATAAGAGGTTTTGCTATCGGACAAAAAGCCGAAAGATGGGCCTCTCAAGGACAATTCGGATTTGCCGAGCCTGTTAAATACGATTTTGATAAACCAGTTCCTAATGTAAAACAGACTGAAGAAAAAATAGTGCCCGAAAAGAAAAAATCTCTTACTGTTATTGTTGATGGAGCCAACAGTTACGGAGAGATGACTTTATACATCAATGGTAAACGATATAATTATAGATTACCTTGGAGTGCAAAAGATATTGGAAATAAAATAACTGACTTCAACCGTAAAGGTTGGGGAACTCAACTTAAAAGAATAATTGATAAAATAGATCCGTATATAATATGAACTGGTATAAGCAAGCACAAATTGAGCAAGCAGACTTAATCGCAGATTACGAATCTTATATTGAAGATAGTAATAGCGATGAAGAAGTTATAAATCTTATACAGAGATTAACTAAAGACTTCGAGATCATTGATTTCGATGGTGATAGAATAATATCTGCCATTATTAATGGTACTCATGTGATAATTGAATTAGGTGGATATTATGAAGTTCAAGAGCCTGTAGACTGGATCCAGAATATAGCGAACAGCGGAAATGCTTATCGTTATGTAGACGAAAGAGATTTTAATAAAGAATTTTGGGATGACGTTTCTGATGGATTTATGTTATATCATGGAACTGGCGAAGAGAGGTTTGATGATATAATAAGAAATGGTCTTGAATCTAGAGATGAGACTAGAGGGATTTCTAACAGAGGAACTGGGTCTGCTGTGTTTACTTCTGATGACCCAGGAACCCCCAGGAACCATTATGATAAGGTGATTGAGATTAACGTCGGACAGATGAAAAGAGATGGTTACATGCCAACTGTGGGCAAAGAAGGGCCTTTAGAAGAGGCCGAATTGATAGAGACATTAGCTCATAAGATTGGTTTAGAGGATTTTTATTATGAAGTGGACAGTTCGGATGGATTAAGTCATGGTACAGTAATATTTTATAATGACATTCCTGCTAGATATTTGAGGGAAGCAGAATGAACTGGTATAAAAAAATAAAAATAGCATTGCCTGTCGATACAAGATACGAACGAGGTCATCGTCGCCCTTCGTATTTAAGTGTAGGACATCAGGACAAACCTTTGGACCAGATATGGGCATTATTTAGTGATTATTATCTAGATGTTTATGATTTATATAATGAAGATGGTATTGTACTCACTCATGAAGATTTATGGCCAGATCGGTCTGATATGTTAGCGAGAGGAAGATATGAAGATTTTAATCATAGAATAAGTTTAGTTTATGAACAAAAATATAGTATGGTTCGATTTCCTCCTAGAAGAGAAAAAATGAGAGAAAAAATTATATCTGTTTTGGATAAACAATTTAATAATCCTACAATAATTGAGTATAGATAATGAACTGGTATAAACAAATAAAAATAGCCCTGCCTGTTGATGATTCTAGATATGAGAATCCTTTCTATTTAAGTGTAGGACATAAGGATGCTCCTGGCGATAAGATATGGGTTATGTATAAAGATTTTAGTTTAGATATAAAAGACTTATATAATGAAGAAGGTAAAACTTTGACTCATTTGGACTTATGGCCAGACAAGAATGAAATGTTTGCTAGAGGCAGATATGAAGCTAAAAGGCATACAGCCAGTGTGGTATATTTTCCTGCGATAGTTTATGATGGCCCGATCAGCAGAATGGATTTTGCTAAAAAGAGGGTTATAAAAGAGTTAGATAGGGCATTTGGAAATCCTAGAATATTTGAGTATAATTAATGAATTGGTACAAAACATCAATGGGGCTATATGAGGATTTGGAGCATTATGGGCCTGGCGGTGAAGGTTATCTTGACGAATTACAAGATAAAAAGCATAAATCTTTGATGGATTGGTATAGAAGAGATAAATATATAAAAGATTATGGTTGGTCTGTTCCCAATAGAGAAGCCATATCAAAAATAAATGATTTTATTGCCGGCGAAAAAATATTAGAGATTGGTGCTGGTTATGGTTTATGGGCCAAGTTGCTACAGGATGAAGGAGCAGATATTGCCGCTACTGATGCACATTCAGATTATTATGGAGAAAAATTTAATCCTTCTTCTAAGTCTTTTACTCATGTAGAGAGTTTAGATGCTTTAAAAGCTTTAGAGAAATATGGTGGTTATGGAGTTTTGATGACAGTTTGGCCTCCATATGCTGATTCAATGGCGAATGAAGCTATAAAGAATTTTAAAGGAAATAAGCTAGTTTATGTTGGAGAAGGAGGGTGGGGATGCACTGGAGATGACGACCTTCATTGCACTCTTGAGAATGAATGGTCGCAAGTAGAACGTATTGATATACCTAAATGGGATGGAATACATGATGCGGTTTACTTATATATAAGAAATTAATAGGAGCTTGTAATGAAAAAAATAAAGACTGCATCTTTTAGCAAATTATCTTATGGTCAAACTTTTTCTGAGACATTAAACATCAACGCTAATGATTTTATGTTTGAAGAAATGACTCATGAAGATTATATCGAAGTAGAGGTCAATGGAACTTTCAATCCTGGTTTCAAAGATACTTGGGAGAATCCTACTGAAACTGCCAATTATGAGATAGATAATATAATTTGGTTAAGAGCCTCTGATGGAGCTAGGCTAGATATAACTAATGAGATCATGGAATATCCCGGCCTGTCCGAGAAATTAGTTGACCTGTTAGGTCGTGCTGGTGCTGGCGAAACTTTTGAATATAACGATTAAATAAAAAGAGATAACGCATTCTCACTATTGGAAAAATAAATTTGAGAAAAATAATATCATGGTATAAAACGGCACAGGATGCTAATATCCCCTCAGCAGAAAAGTGGATAATATCAACAGCCAAGCGGATTATGGAATTGACAGATGCGTATGGTGATGCAAATACAAATAATGATTATCCAAAAGTATTAAAAGTAATGAATCAAATGCATTCATTAGCAAATGTTTTAAAAGTGTATACATATAAATTAAGAGATGGCAATATCAAAAGCACAGGCTGCGATAAAGAAATAATTCAACATTCAATAAATTTTGTTAACTCTTTAGATGCAAGTGATATCCATCATATCAATAATAAATTATTGGGGCTAGTCGCCAATCTCTCAACATGTCTATAATTTTCCGATATAAAAGTATGTATTAAATCAGCCTGTCAAGCTGGAAAGGAGTTGTTCCTATGGAAACAGAAGAAATGCTTTATACCGGAGAAATGCTGTACAACTGCCTAAAAGATCTAATCGTTATAGCTCATCATTCTCAAAACAAAATCCCGACCGATGTTAGAAGTTCAATCTCAAAAAAATCTTGGCTTAAAGAGTTTTGTACTATAGCGTTACGGTGTCCTAGACAATCTGGTCATGACTATGCTATATACAAATTAATTAAGAATAGTCCGGATAAAAGATTTGCTATAATTGCAAAAACAGTAGAAATGAAGCGAAATATGAGGAGAAGACTCAATAACGTATTAGACATGGAAAAAAGTTTAGAAAAGATTCGATATGCAGAATCTAGATCAAAAGAACAAATAGCTTTAGACAATCAGAGAATATTATCTTTTAGTTCTGGTAATTTGGATAACATTAGGGGGATAAGAGATGTTGATTATGTTATAGTCAATTGTGCGTCTTTGATGTCTACGTCTAAATTAGAAGAATTATATGAAATTTTGTGTGGTTTGAATAATACATTAGTTATTTTAGTGGAATAGAAAATGAAGTGGTGGAGAATAAAATCTGACGAAGAAGTTTATCAATCTGAGAATGGAGATTGTATCCTTGTACATGATATATCAGATACAAACGATTCTTTTGATTATGAATTGAGGCTCGTCTATAATAATTGTTCACAAGAAATAAAAATAAAAACAACAATATCTTTTAAAGAAATTATGATTAAAATGTTAAAAAATCGCGTTGAAAATAAAAACTCTGATTTAGAAATATTTTTAAAATAAGGAATATATAATGGGAAAATCTGAAAATATAACTAAGCTGCTTTCAAGCAAAAAAGGACGAGTTATCGTTCATAACACTTTAGGTAATTTGGTAAGCGGGACTTGCGACTCACCAGAAGACTTAATTGCCCTTTATAGGGAAACTGCTGATCAATTAGAATTTTGTTTAAAAGACAGCAAACAAAACAAAAACCAACTATTTTTTAGTTTTTGTGGGGCTTTATAAATCTTTTATTATAAACACAATATAATTAAGAGGAAAAAGCTCAAATAGCTTGTATTTTTAATAAAAATAGATAAGGTTTTTACAGTGGATATATATAATCCTAATTTAATCATAGATAGAGAAGGTACAGAGATAAAGAGTAGCATCGTACTCAACAAGTTTATAACCAATAAAGTTAGAGTGCGAATGCTCAATACTCGTTACTACCCAACTAAATCAGTCTCTAAAACCGTTTCTCCCAGGAATTTAAGACTTGAAATAAATGATGATGTAATATTCTTGGATAAAACTCTCAGTGACTATTTTGAGTTTTCGTTTTTATCTCAAATGATAGTTGGGAATAAATCTCTTGCGTATTCAGTTCAATATAGTACCAATGACGGTTATTCAGAAGATGCATCAGAGTTTGAAGGTCAAGGATTAGACATTTATAGCATATTGGCAGGATATCCTACTTTTGTAAATGCTATAAATTTATTAGGATATGATAAAACTACTGTCGGAGATAACGTTGTTAAGGATGCTTCTTGGAAATTTATTTTTAGAGTTACTGATAAAAATTATGCAGCTTTAGTCTATAATAATTTTGAGCTTACTTTATCAAAAATAAATAATATTGATAATTTAGTTATAGACAATATTGATGAATATTCATCAATGTATTTCTACACAGCATGGTTTGATGATATCTTCCCATTCTCGTATAGTCAACCAGCATATAGCTCATCGAGCAGTAGTAGTTTACTAAATTATAGTTCATCAAGCAGTAGCAGCGAGTCTAGCAGCAGTTCTAGTTCTCCCGCTGTTAGCTCTTCTAGCGAGTCAAGTAGTTCAGAGAGTTCTACAAGCTCATCGAGTTCCATAAGTAGCTCAAGCAGCCCAAGCTCTTCAAGCTCGGAAAGTTCAAGCAGCTCATCTAGCAGTTCTAGCAGCTCTAGCAGTCTTAGTTCATCAAGTTCATGGAGTAGCTCTAGTTCTGAAAGCTCGTCTAGCTCATCTAGTAGTTCAAGCTCTATAAGCAGTTCAAGTTCATCTAGCGGCTCTAGTAGTTCATCTAGTTCTAGTTCATCTAGCAGTTCCAGTTCTCCAAGCAGTTCCAGTTCTGGAAGTTCATCTAGTTCATCTAGCTCTAGTTCGTCTAGTCCTTCATCTAGTAGTTCTGCTGGTGATCGCTCTAGCTCCAGTTCTAGTAGCCTATATAGCAGTAGTTCGAGTAGCTCTAGTAGTTCATCTAGTAGCTCTCCAAGCTCATCCAGTTCAGTAAGTTCTAGTTCGTCTAGTTCTAGTTCATCGAGTAGTTCTCTCAGTTCAAGTTCATCTAGCGGCTCTAGTAGCTCGTCTAGCAGTTCGTCTAGCTCATCTAGTTCTGAAAGCTCATCTAGTTCTGAAAGCTCATCTAGTTCTGAAAGCTCATCTAGTTCTGAAAGCTCATCTAGTTCTGAAAGCTCATCTAGCAGTTCTAGCAGCAGTTCCCCAAGCTCATCTAGTTCTGGAAGCTCTAGTAGTTCTGGAAGCTCTAGTAGCTCAGAAAGCTCATCTAGTAGTTCTAGTTCGTCTAGCTCAGAAAGCTCTAGTAGCTCAGAAAGCTCATCTAGTAGTTCTAGTTCTTCTAGCTCTAGTTCATCTAATAATCAATCTAGTAGTAGCTCCTCTAGCAAATTTAGCAGTAGTTCTAGTAGTTCTAGCAGTTCTAGCAGTAGTTCATCAAGTTCGCCTGGCACGTTACCAACCAATGTAAGCAAAATCAGAACTGACGGAAATGGAGATTACACATCCATACAAGGTTGGATTGCTGATCAATCTGCTGTTTTATCAATAGCACAGGTTGGAGAATTAGTTTTAGATGAAATTCATGATGAAACAGTTTATATTGATGGTTTTACAACTACTGATGAAAAATTCTTATGGTTAAGAGCAGAAGCTGGTAATGAATTTGATCACACTGACTTGACAGGAGCTAGAATATCAGAATCTGGAACAGGATATTATGCAGTTAGAATCATAGATGATTATATGCGTCTTGGAGGACATGATAATGGAACTAGCACTGGCTCAATTGGAATAACTAGAATTTCTGGTTCTTTAATAAATGCTTACGGAGTGGAAATAATCAATGCTTCTGATGTTTTAATACAACAAATAATTATATATAATTATACAGGATCTAGTAATGCATATGGATTTTACCATGATGGAACCGGAAACACTATATTTAAAAATTGTTTAGTATATGATCTTTATGTTCCTACTGGTTTCGGAGATACTGTTGGATTTAAGGCCAATACCAGTGCCAGTATGGAATGTTATAACTGTACTGTTCATAATCTAGACGCATCTGGAGCCGATGACGCATATTCATTCTTCGGGACTACTGCTGGATCTATGTATTGTTATAATTGCTATTCTGGCGGTTGCAGCGCTGACGGAGATGAAGGTTTTCATCCTAACACAGTAGGTGATTATAATATATCTGATGACACTTCAGCTTCTATTTTTACTAATAATTTGCAAAATAAAGCTGCTTCTAACCAATTTGTGTCTATAAATCTAGGTAGCGAAAATTATTATCTCAAGACTAATTCTGATCTTGAAGATCCCTTCTCTGAGAATAATGACAATTATAATATAGATTTTGATATCGCCGGAGCTATTCCTGGAGATAGATATGATGTTGGTATTAATGAGTTTATAGAAGTTGGAGATTCTAGTTCATCTAGTAGCAGATACAGCAGTTCATCTAGTTCTAGTTCATCTAGTAGCTCATCCAGTTCGTCTAGCTCCCCTGTAGCTAGTAGTTCTAGTTCTAGTAGCTTATATAGTTCAAGCTCTTCATCTAGTAGTTCATCTAGTAGTTCAAGTTTGTATAGTTCTAGCTCCTCTAGTAGTTCTAGCTCTAGTAGTTCTAGTTTATACAGCAGTAGCAGTTCAAGTAGCTCTAGCCTGTATAGTTCTTCTTCTAGTAGTTCAACAAGTAGCCCATCGGTGAGTAGTTCTAGTAGTTCGACTAATTTATTCTTAGGACAATTTACTGATTTAGATCCTGGTTATATGTATCAAGTATCAGCTACTTGGACTTCTGCACCTGGTAATGCAACGGATGCAGTATATTCACTGAATAATGAAATGAATGATGATATAACAAGAACCTTATCTACTACTATTATCGATAGGACTCAAGATCCTAATGATTTTGAAGATACTGGAATAAATTGGGAAAATATTGGAGAACCAGTATTAATAAGAGGCAGAACGTTGACAGTTCGTTTATATGGTGATGATTTTTCTGGTGATGATGTAATGATAGAACAGATAGGAACATGGGTAGCTCCTTTAGGCGTTCCGACTCCTACTTTTGGTATAGAAGAGAGTCATTTAATGTATGCTGATCCTTCTTATACATATGACTATGGTTCGGGACCAGAAGTTTATAAAATAGGACCAAATGGACCTTATACTCATTATATTGAGCCTGATCACCCTAGTGCTACTGATTCAGGTAATGATTATGGAACTCCATCTGTTCCTAGATTGACTATACCTTTTGGGGATCCTGGGGAAGGATCTGTATTAGAAATAAAAGGAGTATATCATTTTCATCTATCTCTTGTAAGAACGTTTACTGGGACTTTTGAGAATCCTGTTTTTATTAGAGGCGGAAGTAAAGCGGTTCCGGCAGAATTAACTGTCGCATTCCAATTCAAAGGTGCTTATTTTATTGTAGAAAATATTGATTTCAGGGACCAAGATGGAGATCTATCCGGTGGTTTCAGGGGCGGTATCTTTATTTTATCTCCAGTAGATCATGGTGTGTTCCGTCATTGCGATGTAAGCGGCAACCTTACCGGCGGAGGTACAGGCTTTTTAAGCTGGGTTACTGATACATATAATACAAATGGCGTTGCATATAATAATATTATACACGATAATGGAGATTGGGATAAGCCAGAATTTGATGATGATGCACATGGCATTGCTACTGGGGCTAGAGTTAGTTATTTGACTCTTGTTGATAATGAAATGTATCATAATAGCGGTGATGGTTTGCAGATTAATGCGGGAACAGCAGCGCAAGCTACTTGTCACCATATTTTCGTCGGTAGAAATATATCTCATAACAATCACCAAGCCGGATTATGGTCTAAACAGGCTGTCGATGTTATATTTACTGAAAATATTATGTATGGTTTTCATGATGTTGAGGCTGGAGCTACTGGTTCTGCTACTGGTATGCAATATTCTCCAGAACGTATGTGGTTCTTATACAATGAGATATTCGACGCAGAAGTAGGGATCAGAGTAGGTGGGGGTAGCGGAGGATTCGGGACAGAATCATATTATATAGGTAATTTGATATATGATATTCATGATTCATATGATGTTTATGATCCGTTGAACATATGGTCTTCTTCTGGAATCAATTTACCTGGCGGGCTGCATAGATATATTATTAATAATACTATTCATAATTGTGATGGGGGTATAACAATCGCAGTAGAAAATCAATATGCTCATATGGTAAATAATATTATTAGTGAAATAACTCAACCAGATGGTCCTCATATAATAATTGAAGGAGCTAATACAGCCCTGGCTTCAGATATGCAAAATAATATCACATATCAAAGTGATAGGCCAGAGCGTATAAAATGGGACTTGGGAGCCTGGACCGATCTTGCTGGATTCCAAGCCGCTACTGGTAAAGGTGTTGATTGTTCTGCTGATGATCCATTGTTTATCGATCAAGATAGTGATGATTTCCGCTTATCTTATGAATCACAAATAAGCCCAGGTATTGATACGGGTGATAATGATTATTTACAAACTTTTATTGACTTGTATTATTACTTATATGGAGAAGATATCAGTAGAGATATAGCAGGCGTAGATAGAATGCAAGGTTCTGCTATTGATATGGGTGCATATGAACATAATTATGCAAGATATGGATCGTCCAGCAGTTCTTCTAGTTCTTCTAGTTCTTCTAGTAGTGGCGAATAGCTTAGAAGGGTATTTCGTAAGGATCTTCGTCATCAGAAGATGAATAACTATTGTTATAAGAATTTGTAGCGTATTTTTCTTCCTTCTTTGGATCTATATCATGTTTGTTTTCTGGGGTGTCATAATCTTTTTTAATATTTTTGATTATGTCTGTCATCCTGGGACTAACTTTTTTATTTTTATTTGCTACAACGATGGTTTTTATCAAACCAGCGTATACTAACATCTGCAATATTCCTAATTCGAAGAATACTGTATTACTTTCTTTTTTCCATACATGTATTTCATCTGCCCCCACCATAAGATCACATATCTCATCATATGCAAGAAAATCATTATTGATCTTACAAAACACAGAACCGAAATCATTGCCAGAACTAATAAACTCTTTTTCATCACCTATATAATCTTGAACTCTTTGAAGTTCATTTGTTGTTAATTCTTTTTCGGCAGGGCAGATTATATATATATATACTTCATTCGTTATCTTCTTTATAATATAAACAATGATCGCCGAATTTGTCATAAACATCCACAATAAGACCAGTTTCTTTTTTTATTTTTTGTATATCTTTTATAAATCTTGCATTAGCGTTTTTAATGCTTTCATTTTGTCTTTCTTTATCTTCATGCAAAAAACATGATCCATATTTTTTATTATATAAAACTGCTTTGTCATAAAAATACCAAACATAATTAACTGATAAAATTTTTCTATAGAAGGTTATATCTTCAGATATTCCATTTTCTTCATTAATTTGTACGCTTGCTAGTATTCTTGACACATTATTATTGAATTTATCTAAGCAATCATGCATATTTGTAGGTTCATTAAATAAGATATATTTAAGACTTCTCATATTTTGTTGCCTCCGCATTATCCGTTGCTATATCTATTAAATTATCAAACTCAATATCATCCCATGATTTTTTCTTTTTCATAACAGATTGGTATGAATCATTAATATCTTCATATAGCCCTGAAAAATCTTTCATACTTTCTTCCATTGCTTCACAGATATGCCCCTGTATACAAGCTACAAGTTCTTTTCTGTTGATTTTAATAATTTTAGATATCTTTTCTTCTACTACGGCTTCTATACATGCAATAATATCAGGGATATAATATTCTTCTTCTTCTTTTTCTCCCATGCTTTTGCTTCTTTCTTCCCTGATAAAAGAAAACAAGTCTATTTTATCCATTCTTAATGCTATTTCTTCTGCTACGCTCATGTGTCCTAAAGCATACCAAAAATGCATATCATAATCACCAGTGCTAAATTCTTCTAATAGAATTTTTGCCTGACCTAGTTCTCTAAGAATGTCTAATGTATAATCTTTTCTTTTAAGTAAAATAGAAAAAACTCTGGCTGTAGACAAGTGTTTTCTAACGCAATTTAAACAAGACTCTCTCATTGTTACCCTCTCTGTTCTTGCATATTATCTTGTAAAACCGAACTTAATTTCGCATCTTTCAAAGCTTTATTTTTTAGCTCATCTATCCACCACTTAGTTTTTACTTTTGCCATCCATAAAGAATGTTGAGATTTCTTCTTATTTTGGTTAACACCTTTTGCTACTACGCCTTCTTTAACTGTATATTTGCCATCCTTTATATCTTGTACAAAAGCTGGACCAAATATTCCTTCATAAATTACTTCTGGTATTTCTAGTTTCCCAAAAGTTTTTATAAAATCTCTTGGAGGCATTATACCTTTTTTGTTTATATTCATATCAAACAAAATAATTTTCATTTCGTCGCCGGGTTCGTGGTATCCTGCAAAAGACTTTTCTCCATAAAATTCGCAAAAAGCAGTTACGCTATCTGCTCCCCTGAAAATTTTATTATCTTTTATAATTTTGCTCAAATCTTCTGCATATGTATTTTGGAATAACGAAATAGATTCACCCAAAAAGCTAGTTTCATCTATCAATACATTTCTACTTCCAAATTTATGCCAACCTTTCTTTTTAGACCATTCAATACGTATATTTGATCCATCATACTTATAAAAAGCTGTGCAATAAGATTTAGGAGCTTTATTCGGTCCAGATATTTTCCAATATGTCTTCATTTTACTCTAAAGAATTTAAATATTCTTTCCTTTCTTCTACTAGTTTTCTTTTATCTGCTGGCATATCTTCTTCTCCCAACAGAACATTACATCCATCAATAAAGAAATCTTTGGCAAACTCTTTTGTATATACTCGATCTTCTGGTTCCCGTTGCTCTACAGTCTTTAAGAATCCTTCGAATTCTTCAAAGTAAGAACCGTAAATATGGAACGAATCTGCTACATGGATGTACTCTCCTACTTCTACTCCTACTGCTTCTGCGACCATCGCTTGCAATTCTGTGAACGCATACATATTCATAAATGATGCCTTAAAAGCATCGTTGCTTCTAATATGGATAACCATATTCAATTTTCCATCTTGGACTCTAAACCAAAGTCTTTGCAAACATGAGGGGTCAGATATATTCAAATCTTCCCAACACTTCCATGTTACAGCTTGTGCCCGCCTTGTGTGCCCACATTCTTTTAACATTCTGATACACTCATCAATTTGGTTAATTTTTTTTGCGACAGCACTATAAGTACCTGAAAATTCGCCATATTCAATATCTTCTTTCTTTTCCACAATATCATATTCAAAAAGTCTTTCATGATATGTGTATTCCCATTTTCCTTCTGATGGATTGACCCAATGATCGTGAACTCCATGAAGAACTTCTGATCTATATTTCTCTAGATCATCTAAGCCGCCAGGAAAAGCTCTATGAATTCTAGGATTACTAAGAGGGTTTTTAATATGAATAACCGCAAAAACATCTTTACTTTTGGGATCACCTGGCTTATCGTATTGAGTAGAGAATTCATCTCCTTCGTTCCAGGTTCTTAGTACTGCTTTTTCCCAAGCCATCGGCAGATTATCTTCTTCGATATGTATAATTCTCATCTTTTTCTCCTTAATTGTTTTTTACATCTTATGCTGTGATCTTTTCACTTTATTCTATGTATTTTAAAGTATTTTTAAATATTTTTATTAACTGAGGAGATATATTAAAACGTTTTTGATTGATTTCAAAAGATTCTGGCATATTCCCATTTGGGTGTCTAGCCGTAGCAGCTTTCCAATCACATAACATTTCTATAATATCTATAATAGACATATCGTTTATGCCATTAGGATAATGCTCAGGATGATGTGAATTATGAGCATAATGATTATCTATATTTGGTTTGATTTTTTTTAGTGTTTCTTTATACTGTTCAGATCCATATTCTACGCCGTGGAGAAGCTTAGTACCTTCAAGACTTGGACCTATATTTTCTTTTTGAAGTTTAGTGCTATCATGATTTACTGATCTATTTAGTAATTCATGGGCGATATGGACAATATAATTTGCAACTCTTTCTTTATGATCTATAATTCTTAATACTTCTTTTGTTTCTTCTTCCATTATGATCCTTTTATTACTTCTAAATCGGGATGACAGGACTCGAACCTGCGACATCTGCGTCCCAAACGCAGCACTCTAAGCCAAACTGAGCTACATCCCGTTATAAACCCCCGGACAGAGAATCGAACTCTGGTACCAGCATAGACAGTGCTGTATCCTAGCCGCTAGATGACCCGAGGTTATATCACATTAAAGACGATATAATAATAGCAGGTTAAGGAATCGAACCAAACTTTTTGGCTTATGAGGCCAACGTGACACCAGTTCACTTACCTGCGATGTAATATTATACATAGTTTATTTGATAAGTGCAAGTATTTTTTAAAAGATTTTTTTAAAAAAAATATAATATAATTTTATGAGTAATACTTCTTGGTACAAAAAGTCGATGCCTATGGTAAGGGATGTTAAACCTTACCTGAAAGATATTTATGCAAAAGTATCTAAAATAAATGGCGTTACAAATGTATATGTATGCGGCTCATTATCTAAAAATTTGAATAATCCTTCATTCAGATTAAGGGATATTGATATAATTGCAATAAATAATTTACATTCTGAGGATTTATTATCTATAACAGACTATAATCCTTCGTTATTTAATTTGAAGTCTTTAAGTTTAGAAGAAGAGGGATATGATCCTAATGCGATAGAATTTACAAAAGATTTTATTGGAATAAACAATATAGATCATTGGGCTATATCAGAAGATAATTTTTTGCTTCATTGGGGAGCAATGATAGAAGATAAAGACGAATGGGACGAAATAAAAAAAGAGGCTGAAGATAATGCTACAAATATAACAGGAGTAGATAGAGCGAAATTGTCTAAAGTCTCTTCTCACGATATAAAAGAATGGGTATATACTCATGATAAATATATAAAAAATATTTTATCTGATATGCCAAATGGCTGGTATAGATCAAGTTATAATGCTAATAAGATATTAGATGAATCTTATAAAATGGAACAGGAGTAATAAAATGGGCAAAATAGAAGTCGCATTAACAACAGAAAATTTTTTGAATCAAAAAAATAATAAGATGATTTTATATAGGCCAAAAGGATCTATTATTTCTGCGATCAATGAGTCGAGGTTAAGAATGGCCTGGGTTACCAGGATTGGATACCATGCGAGTCCTGCATATAGATATAAATACCCTGAACCTAAACCCGTTTATTTCCAATCTTTAATAGGATTATGGCAAAAATCTTGGTATGATATATTTAAAGCGGCTGATAATAAAGAAACAGACTGGATCACTGCATGGAATGATATATCTAAGAGCGGGGCCGTTATAGCTACTTGCGGGTTAGATTTTCATAAAAATCTACCTTTAGTAGATACATGGTGCTGGTCAAAAAAAGAATTAAAAAGATACGCGGTTATAGATATAGATGATGAAACCGTTCCAGAAGGAGAAGAACTATGCGGTCCTGTAGAAGAAAACTATGACGGGACTGTTATAACAACATCTAAATATCAAATAAATTATAAAGATGATATAGGAATTTCCGGAGAGACATTAGTTAGTATAGAAGACAAAAAAGTTAAATTTTATCCCAGACACAACTATAAAGTAAATTATGATAAAATAAAAAGCGTTACTTATAAAAAAGCGTTAAACATCCAAATAAAAGAAGGCGGTTAGTAATGGCTATTCATAGATTAAAAAATTTTCAGTTCCAAAATCCACCGTGTGAAGACCGCGACATTTTCGAGCGATGTAATATCATGCAGATAACTCCAGGCACAAAAATCTGCGAAGGTAAGACTGGGCTTAATTTTATCCGGTGCAATCTCACTAATGCCGCTCTGCCTGCTGATGCTAAGTTTGACCAATGCCGACGTTCTAGGGTGGAATTCTGCGAAAACCTTCACCCTAAATTCAAAAAGCATGGCTTGACAGCAGAAGGCCCTCTTTGCCAGCACCGCGTCGGCAGTACGAAGCAATGGGTGGAGATAGACGAGAAAGAGTTTCGTCGTGTAAAGCGATCAACCGACCCCGATAAGCCCGCACTCAACGTGACAAAGGAGGTCGATGCTGACGGGATTACTGTCCACGTTTTTACGAAACGGGTGTGGGTATATGCAGATAACCGTCTTGGGAGGATTAAGTAATGGCTGGCCCTTACTACTGCGATCTAAGCCGATCAGATTTTGTAGATCAGGTCGGAACTGGCACTGGACCTACGCAAGTATACACTGGTCCTGGTGGTTTTCTCCAAGCGTTACATGGTTTCGGTAGCGGATCGGTAATTGGCGTTGGTGAAACTCTTTATCTTTCTGGCACCGGACTTCATGGACGACTTGTGAAAATCGTAACAGGTTCTACGCACGCTGGTTGGGTGCCGGGCGACGTGGTGCACGATACGCCTGCGACTCCTGATTGGCAAGGTACTATTATTTGGCAAGCGACGACCACTACGTTCTGGGTCTGGCTCGATGTAGCATACCTCTTTACAAATATTGATGATGCTGACGGTATCACTAATGACAGCGGCGGTGCCGACGCTACAATGACCTCGACGTGCAACGGCGTTGAATTCCCGTCCTTGTCCGGTACGGTGGCTGGTGGCTATATTAAGTTCATCGGTGTAGAGGGGAGTGGATGGACTAATGACGAGACATACGCTGTTCTTGATGGGGAAGATGACGCGGATCGCGGCATCACAATTAGCGGGGCAATCGCGGCTAACTACCTGTGGTTTGAAAATATACGTATAACTCGTTGCGAGGATCGTGGGTGGTGGGTAGACCCGGCCAATGGTGCAAACTTCTGGGTTATGTATCACAACATGGCTGACCTGTGCAACTACGGGACATATTTCTATAGGACCATTAGCAATACCTGCATTCGGTTCCGTGCCGAGGAAAACGACCTCGATGGCATGCGGGAGGGGCAATTCGGGTACGACGCTGTATACATCATGTGTACCGCGTTCGGCAACGGCGGTCTAGGATTGGGTGGTCAATCCTCGCGTCTTGCATTTTATGGTTGCTTGTCGTACGAAAATGCAGACAACTTCCAATGCGATGAGGCATCTTTCTTCAACTGTGTCGTGGATGGTGCAACGTCAGACGGCATTGACCAGCTAGGTGCCACGATCATCCGTGTTATCGGTTGTAGAATTACAAACAACGGCAATACTGATTTAGAATACGGCATTGAACTTTCCAGTGCTAACAACATCGTGCAGGCAGCGTGGACCTATTTCGGCGGCAATAAGGGAGCGGGTGCTTCCACTGTCAATGATGTTGAGGGCCAGCAATATAATAGTATTGTCGGTAATACGTTCGACGGCAGCGAAACCGACCACGGCTATGTAAATCCCGCTGCTGATGATTATAATTTGGATAGTGATAAGGCGGCTGGCTACTCTGTCGAGATAGACCTTGATTCATAATGGCAAATAAATACCATATATCAGCGGGCCTTCCCGTTGCCAAAGGCAGTGGACAAGATCCGAGCGGTGTCAATACTGTTTATATCAGTGCTGGATTACCACCGACGGTTCAAGACGCTGATGCCTCTAGTAGTTCAAGTTCTAGTAGTAGTTCAAGTTCTAGTAGTAGTTCAAGTTCTAGTAGTAGTTCAAGTTCTAGTAGTAGTTCAAGTTCTAGTAGTAGTTTATTTAGTAGCTCTAGTTCTTCTAGTTCATCTAGTTCTGAAAGCTCATCTAGTAGTAGTTCAAGTAGCTCTAGTAGCTCTAGTTCTTCTAGTTCTTCTAGTTCTGGAAGCTCATCTAGTAGCAGTTCAAGTAGTAGCTCTGAAAGTTCTAGCTCATCTAGCAGTTCTTCTAGTTCTTCTAGTTCTTCTAGTTCTTCGAGTTCATCGAGTAGCAGTTCATCTAGTAGTTCTTCTAGTAGTTCGTCTAGCAGTTCATCTAGCTCTGAGAGTTCTAGCAGCAGTTCTAGTTCGTCCAGTAGCAGTTCATCTAGTAGTTCTCCAAGCAGTTCTAGTTCAGGAAGTTCTTCCAGTTCTAGTTCATCTAGCAGTTCGTCAAGTTCTGAAAGTTCTAGTTCGTCTAGTAGTAGCTCGTCAAGTTCAGAAAGTTCATCTAGTAGCTCTAGCTCTGAAAGTTCTTCTAGTTCAAGTAGTTCTTCAAATAGCTCTTCAAGTAGTTCATCTAGCTCATCTAGCTCATCTAGCTCAGAAAGTTCATCTAGTAGTTCTTCTAGTAGTTCATCTAGTAGTTCTTCTAGTAGTTCATCTAGCAGTTCTTCTAGTAGTTCGTCTAGCAGTTCATCTAGCTCTGAGAGTTCTAGCAGCAGTTCTAGTTCGTCCAGTAGTAGTTCATCTAGTAGTTCTCCAAGCAGTTCTAGTTCAGGAAGTTCTTCCAGTTCTAGTTCATCTAGCAGCTCGTCAAGTTCTGAAAGTTCTAGCAGCAGTTCTAGTTCGTCCAGTAGCCCGTCTAGTAGTAGTTCTAGTTCTAGTTCTAGTAGCAGTTCTAGTAGTCTGTTTAGTTCTTCTAGCTCAAGTAGTAGTTCTCAATCTTTAGGAATAAGTTCTAGTAGTAGTTCGTCTAGCAGCAGTTCAGAAAGCTCTAGTTCGTCTAGCAGTAGCTCGTCTAGTAGCTCTGAGAGTTCATCTAGCAGTAGTTTATCAAGTAGTTCTTCAAGCTCTAAAAGCTCATCTAGTAGTAGTTCATCGAGTAGTTCTGTAAGTTCATCGAGTAGTTCTGAGAGTTCAAGTAGTTCTAAAAGCTCTAGTTCGTCTAGTAGCTCAAGCTCAAGCAGTTCGTCTAGCTCATCTAGTTCTGAAAGCTCATCTAGTAGTTCTTCTAGTAGTTCATCTAGTAGTAGTTCAAGTTCTTCGTCTAGTTCTAGCCTATTCAGTTCTAGTTCGTCTAGTTCGTCATCGAGTAGCTCTACTTCGTCCAGTAGTTCAAGTTCTGCTGCGATTAGCTCGTCTAGTTCATCTAGTTCGTCTGAGGTTACTATTATATTGAATGATGGGGACTTATATACAGTAGCAGATGAAGATAAAATATTGTTTGACTCAGAAGATGGAGATGAAGCCACAATTATTATAGGAGAATCTGTATATCAACTTATACAAGATGAATCTTCACTTCTTTTTGTGGCAAAAGCAAATGAGAACAATGAAGATTTATACTTTGTATTCGATTCTACTTCTGATTGTATATTATTACAATCGAAGGGATCTGTTTCGTTCCTGTTGACTATTATATCGATAACTAGCGATAAATTTAAATTTGAAATTACTTTCCAGTATAATGATTGCCAATGCGAAATTTATCCGGAAAAGACTTTGCCTGAAGCTTTTGCTAATGAAGTTACAAAAACTGTTGATGAAGATAATGCAAAGATACCTCCTAAAGTTTGGGCAGATTTTAATTGTTTACATAGAGCTTGGTTAGCATCTTTGAAATTGTATCAGCAAGGTTTGCTATGCAAAGAAGATTTGCCAGACGAGCCTAAGATTGAGGATTATACAGATTTATTGTCTGATCCGAATTATTGTGCTAAATGCTGCACAGAATGGTGGAAGAGAAGACAATAAGGAGAAAAAATGACTTGCAATACGGGATCATGTGATTTAGACAGTGGAATAATTAGTTGCGAGGATTATCAATGCCTAGCTAATTTATATTCTCAGGCTAGAGATAGACAATTAGACGCTAATCAAGATTTATTAGACGCTGTTTATCAAATAATCATGTTAAATGGATGTATTGTAAAGATAGATCTTTTAGAATCTTTTTGGAATTCATATAATCTAAGTACTGCACAGTCTGCTTCTACTACTTTTTTATTAGACGCTGTTAGATCGTTAAATAGGCATGTTCTTAATAGAGGAAATTATGATGAAATAGATGATTATTTTTCTGAATGTCATGAAGCTGGTACCCCTGTCGTTATAAGTGGTCTAGGTGGACCTCTTGCCATTGAAATCGAGATGGAAGAAGAAGAACCTATCGAGATGGGAGAAATTTTTCTCGCCGCAGAAGATATGGATGAAGAACCAATTACTACAAGTGATATGGACGAAGTATCCATTTCTGCAACAACTACGACTGATACACCTATTATTGTAGATACAACTTGGCAATCGTTAAGTTCAGAAGTCGGCTTTGATATTGATGACATTTATGTAGCTAGTTGGCCAGATACAATAAAAGCTTATCATGTCGGCTACTACCCTAATCAGGGAGATACCCCCGAAAATAGTGATGTTTTTGTTGATGATGGTTTTAATACTTTAATTGTTCACGGTTTACAGACTGATTTGCAAGATACAACCGTCATGTGGAACAGTATACGAGATTATACTGCTTGGGCAAAAAGCCGGAATATGATGTTTTTTCCAACTGTTTCTTTTAGTTACGATGTTACTAAATATGGTAGAGGTTTTGAACAGGGATGGGATGAGTGGGGCCACCAGAGCAATCACGTCAGCCCCTGGAGCGTGGAATACTGGGACTATCTTGGAGACTTTCTTGTTGAGCTAGTAACCCTTGTTAAGGACTCTGACGAGTATCGGGCCGATGGAGTCTTTATGGATCATGAAATCTATGGCGAGGATGTTACCCACGTGTTGTTAAGACGGACTGCTTGGGGCTATGCTGATGGTATCTGGCAACAATATTTGGATTCCATCGGGAGCGTGGCTGTTGTTCCACAAAATGGTACTGACAGAAGAGACTGGCTTAGCGCTAATACATCATTAGATGAATATTATCTATTTTTAGAAGATAACATTCAAGCTTTATCAAATAACGTGAGAGAGAGAGTAAAAGCAATTGATCCTAGTTTCGTTATTGGAGTTTATCAAAAACCTAGACGGAACTATTATGACGCCCCAATTGCTAGTGGATATAGTACTACCAGTGAACCAATTATTGTTTGGGGAACGGAAATGTATATACCTTATGCATCTCAAATAGAAGCAGGAACGATTGGAGTAGATTTATTGCCAGAGTTAATCCCCTATGGCACTTATAATAATATGACTTATTATGCTATGGAAAATCTTTATGGCAAACCGATTTATGGTTTTTATGTAGGTGGTTTTGTGCCAAACGCCTATAGTTTTGAAGCTAGAACTACTACTTCTCCTCCTGAGCAGCCTCTCCCTCTTGAATCATTTAATTATCATAATTACGAGGTTGGCAATCAGTCATCTGGTTATTGGTGCGATGGAGGGATTGCGATTAATCAAACTTATGATTGGCTAATGACGTATTTGTACCCCTTATCCCCTGATTGGATGTACAAATGTGCTGGATTGGTTGGTTGGCCTGGAGGAGTAGAATGTCCAGATGAATCCTCCTATAATGCTAGAATTGAAGAATATCGAGAATCCTACAGAGATGTCAATTCTAGATTGCCATAATTCAAAATTATTTAGCCTGCTTTCACATAGTGGCAAAATAGAAGACAATAATATCATATCTAAATAAGAATTTTATTCTTAGTTAATGTCGGTAAAATAAACTGCCGAGAAGTATAATTATAAGCAGGTTGTCACTGTTTACTTTGGTTTTTCTCGTACTATAAGTTGACTTTAGTAGAAGTCAATGAAAGTGAAAATCCAGAAGCTATTAATGTTTTATTACAAAGGTAACTATAAAAGTAATAAAATGAATATCTCTGAAACTATAGGCGTTGTCTAGCAGGGATACCTTAACTTACAAGTAGGCAAGGAATAGCGTTACCAAGATCAAAGTAAATACAAAGATATTAAATTGGTAATATCCTACAACTGATCAAACTTACATATCTGTAATAATCTTTTTATGTACTTTTTTAGTGTACTACATTCCTGTACTCTAAGTACATAGATATTAATAAGAATAATAGAAAAAATCTAAAAGATAACGACAGAAAGAAACTAACTGTTCTTCGTAGAAGAACGGTTTTTGCGAGTGAAACGAGCAAAAGCATAACTCGTTATTCTAAAGTATTCCCCTGTATAGCCTTATTAAAGGTAATTCTATCATCTGTGTAATTTTCATTACAACCAAAGACTACTAGACTTCTTTCTGAATGTTCATGTAAATCTCGTAATATTCTTACTTGATCTTTAGTAGCTGGTTTTGTTAGTTGAACATTTAATTCATCTTTTGATAAACATACTCTTACAAAATTGTTTTCAAAAGCAATTCTGTAATATAAAATTGAATTGTCTTTTTTATAAGTAATATCAAAAATTTTAGCTACTACAATGGCGTGGTCTTCAAACTCTGATTCAAAAATTTCACCTTTAGGAGAAATCCAATACCCAACTTTGTTTTTACATATTGTTAATGTTTTCATTTATACATCCACTTGATACATATAAAAAACATAAGTAATATTTTGTAGATATAACAATAAAAACTGTTTTCCTTTTTATATTTTTATGTAAGAACTAAGTTTTTACCGGAAGGATCATAAATAGTAGGAGAGTCATCTTTATCATCATCTCCACCATTGTTTCTTTTCCAATAATCATTGAGTATTTCTTCTTCTATAGTCTTAATTAACTCATATACCTCTGACTCACAAGATTCATATATGTTCTCTAATTGCAATACAAGTCTATGCTCATTATCTTCTGACATATTTTTAATATAATTAATATTAAAAAACATAAAATCGTCTTTGTTTACTACAACCTTATACAAATGTGTTTTGTATGATAGAATGAAATGTACTTTGCTCAGATCTATATCTTCATGATTTGAGAAAGATAGTTTGTGGAAATGTGGTTTTGCTTCTATGATCATAATGTTATCATTATCATCTTTTAAATCGAAATAAGAAGTAAAGGCTTTTATTAAGTTAAGATCCCAATCTCTAGGCCAATCTTCTATTTTTTCCTCAACAATTGTTTTATAAATACTCATAAATATCTCCGTTTGTATATTGAATTATATTTTTATTTCGATACAAATGCAACAAATACTTCAAAAACAATTATAAGTCTATAAAAATGATTATAAATCGTAATAAGTCAGGAAAAACAGTTATGCGTATTTTAAAGGATTATTTTGAATCATAAATGAAGGGATATATGTATAGGTAGTTTTTTGGAGGTTTATCAATGAAAAAAATATTTATTATTGTATTATTATGTGCGTTAATGTCTGGATGTTCTCATGCAATGAGTTCTAATACTCTTGAGAAGACTGCTCCTTACACAGAAACTATTGGTCCCTCAAGTAGTAGTAAGAAGATAATAGAAATAAGAAAATATCATCCAGGTCAAGATGTAAAAATCGATATAAAAGAAAAAGGCAAAAAGAAATACAAGTTCACGAAAAAGAATGGTAAAATAATTGTGGAGGTAATATAATGAGTACAGTTTTTACAATTACTACTGGTAAGATAAAAGTTGGGGTTGTCGTATTCTTGTTGTGTGCGGCTTCTTTTTTAATTGGGTATAAAGTGTCTCCAAGCAATAGTTCTGCTCCCACAAGCGAGTACAGCGAATTGAGAGAAATTATAGACAACCTAGAAGAAGGAGACTCCGTTGTTATAACCACAGAAGAGATGGAAAGCGAAGGTAGTCATAAATCATCTGGTCAAGGTGTAAAAGCTACATCAGATAAAAACTACCTCAGGGTTATGAGTTGGTTTGGTTTAGGAGCAACAGAAGCAGCTTCAAAAGACCAAGGAATAAACTATAATGAAGATGGTATAGCTATAGGACAAATGAAAGGATATGGGTGGGCTGAACAACTATGGGTTAGAATAAAATCATTATTCTGGACAATATCATTTGGATTTGTGATACTGATCATTTTGACTTTCGTTCCTGTAGTTGGACCTTTTGCTGTTATGATTTTAAGAGGAATAGCCAGTTTAGTTCCTATACTCGGAAGTGTCGTAGAAAAGATATTCTCATGGTTCAAAGCAGAAAAGCCTTTGAGACAAACAGTGAAAGGTGTTCAAGCATATAGGGATGAACTTGAAGAAGATGAAAAGAATAGATTTACTGCTCATTTGACGAGCGCTCAAGATGAAGGAATACAAAAGCTTATCAAGAAGATTAAAAAGAAAATATAATTTAGTTTGATTCTAAAGTTAGCTCAAGACAAGATACATCAAAGTTATTTTCTAGTAACTCGATTATTTTGTCTTGGGCTTCTTTATTTTTAGCCAGTATTTGTGCTGTTCCATCTCCATGACTTCCTACTCCTTTTATTCCATACATTAGATCCTGTATATCTTCGTATTTCATTATTTCATGTAGTTTAGGTTCTTTTAGTTCTTTCTCACAATATGGGCATAGAATTTTGTCAAACATATCTTGATGTTTTGTCATTAGTTGTCCTAGGACTTCATGGCAATTATTTTCAAAATATTTTTTTGAGAACTCTACTAAAAGCTTATTGAATTTGCCGAGAAAGTTTTGTTTTTCTTCATCTAGTTTATTTATTGGGAAAGGAAAGCCAGTATTTAATTTAGTTAATATCTTTTTGGTATTTTTGGTTTTTTTTAGATCTACAATTATGAAATGAAAATCTGTTTTAATATTAATATCTTTGACTTGTATTTGATCTCCATCGAACTCTATCATTATTGGTTTATTATATGCACAGCATTGATCCATTCTTCCGCACCTAGAAGATGTCATTAGTTCTCCTAGATATGCTATTTCTACTTCTTCATCAATAGTCATATTAAGATTGAATAGCTGGTTAAACGACTTTGCTACAAGAACACATATAGAAGCTGAACTTGATAACCCTTTTTTGATAGGAAGGTCTGAAAAATAGTTATTGATTTCTATACCGTGATTTATTTTGTCTTTATATCTTTGTAATATTACATTTAATGTTCCGCCTACATAGCAAAAATACTTACTTCTTTTGGCTACCAGTGATGAGCTATTATCATCTAGGGAGATTTCTTTTATTTTGTTATCTGGATTACGGAAACGTAGAATATTTTGGTCTATTTGTGTTACTGACGCCTTATTTCCTTGATTTGTTGGTAGGACTATAGCATATCCTTTTTCTATACTGGGATTTTGTTTTCTATATTTGCTTGCCCAATCAGAGTGTTCTCCAACGATACAAAGTCTTCCCGGTACAAAAATATCTATCATAGTATATCCTTTTTCTTTTATTATCGTCTTTTATATATTAAGACCAATATCTTTTAGTTCTTTGTTCCATTCTTCTGTGTATTTGCCTTTACTGAGATTTGATAACAAAGACATAATTTCTGTATATGCTAATTCAGATTCAAGATCATCTTCAAAATCTCCACCCTCGCTGACTGCACCATATTCGGTTAGTTTGTCCATCATACTTCCGCTCTGATGATAGGTATTAATTGCTACATTGATAGCGGTTATATTTTCTTTTATAGATGAGGCTTCTAACATCATTTTATAAGATGCTTCAACATTTTTTCTTGTTTCATCTATTCCTTTTGCTCTCCAATATCTGTACCACTGAGGGAAAACGAAATTTTGATATATTTCTTTTGTAAAATTATCTACATTCCCGAACATTTCTAATTCGCCTATTAATGAATCTTCGTTTGAATATAAATCAAAAAACATATAATCGTCTACTTCATAATTATTTACATATTCCATAGCTGCTTCTTCTGTCTCAAAATCAGTTCCTTGTTGATCGTTGAAATCTTCTAGTCCACTATCTTCTAATTCCACTTCTAAGCTTTCTCTCCAATCATCTTGATATCTGTTTTTTATTTCTTGTAATGATGGAATGGAATTTAAATCTCCAGCAGAGTTGAATAGTTCTCGCAATATTGAAGGCCAATCCACTTTTTGACCATATTGTAGCCATTGTTGTCTATTATGCAAATAGTCTTTATATTCTACTAATGCTGCGGATATTTTTTCTCTTGATGATTCGTTATACTGAGCCGCTTCTTCTACTCTTCTCTCTGCCCATATTTCTGGATCAGTTAAGGCATGACCTCTAAGCCAAGTACTAAAAACGGTCGTAAGAACAGGTTTTATTTTAGAAATTATTTTTTGTAATGATTCTTCTACGTTTTCTATTATATTTATATGCCTAGGTGAAAAAGAGGATGATCCTTCCATTCCTCTTATGTTATGGGTTTTTCAACATATGGAGTTTATATTCCATCTCGTATAGAGAATATACAAGTTTATGGAAATGAGAATCTTCATCTATATTCCATATCTGAGATATTTTGATTATTTTGTACCAATTCATATATCACCTTTAATTAAAATAGTAATAAAAAAGTTAATATCCTTCCAAAATTTAACTTGCTTTCTGCTATTTGACGATGTATAATTGAGTAGATGTCCTAATTCGGCTTTAAATAGGATCAAGCGTCTAGCCGAAGCGCTTACAGAATAGGAGACTAATCATGGTCTACAATGAAAAACTAGTCGCTGTCGTAATGTGCAATGGTCAAATCCTCAGAGAAATCAGAAATCCAGGTTCTGATGACGTTCGTTTACCTTTTGGATCGGAATATTCTATAAGATTCAAAAATCTCAATAGTACTAGAGCGGCAATTTCTGTATCTATTGATGGAGAAGACGTTCTGGATGGTCATCGTCTTGTTGTTGACGCTAACGAAACAACAGACTTGGAAGGTTTTATGAAAGGGTCGTCTGTAAGGAATAAATTCAGGTTTATTCAAAAAACAGATGAAATATCTGATCATCGGGGAGATAAAATTGATGATGGTCTTTTGAGAATTGAGTATCAATTTGAAAAACCTCCAACCCAGTATGCTCCTAGGTACGATAAGTTTTGGTTGCATGATACTATTGGGGGATCTTGGGGAAATGAGATTTATTACAAGGATGGTTTGCCACCAATAGGAAGTGGTAATGTTTTAAGAAGTAGAGAAACTAGAACCTGCGGTGGTGATATTCGTATGCAATCTAGTAATTTTGATAGAGGGATGGATCAAGCAAAAAGCCTGATTGATAATAATGCTTTTGATAATTCTTTTGAAAATCAAGTTGATGAGGGGATAACTGTAAAGGGTAGCCAAATGAATCAGCATTATAACAGAACTTATTTGGGTCAGATGGAAGAACAGACTCATGTTATAATCTTCAATTTAAAAGGCTCTACTGGAAAAGAGAAAAAAATAGTCAAGAAACCTGTTACAGTGAAGACAAAAATAACATGTGAAACCTGTGGTCGCAAATACAATGCCAGAACCAAGTTCTGTCCTAATTGTGGCACATGTCTGTCTTAATGATATAAAATTATTAAGATTCATATAAAAAATCCTATATTTTTCCGATATTTAATTATAAAGATATCGTTTAAATATAGGATTTTTTATTATGGATACACAAGAGAAAGACAGACTTACAGTAATTTTTAGTGATGACAATGCCGAAACGCTTGCAGAAGAACTTGTATGTAGTTTTGAAGATAACGAGAATGATGAAAAGATTGAGATAGATGGTGGATTCAAGGGTGGTTCTTTTGATAGCGAAGATATTAATACTAAATTTAGTGTTAATGCCGTTCCAGATAGTTTTTTTGGCGTTTTAGTAAACGAATTTTCAGATGACAATATCGACAAAGAAGCATATGACCTTTTAGAATCATTTGAGGAAAAGGTAGGAGAAAAACTACTGCTTAACGGAAGAAGGGAAAGATTGGCATATAAATTGAGAAAGTTCACTCCAATAGACAAAGGACAAGCAGAAAACGTACCTCCTAAAGTTCTTGACGATTTTCTTAAAACATTATTCCCGTTGAGTAATATTTCTTTGAAGAGATTCCAATTGAATCCTTCTTTCCAGGAAGGTGATACAGGCGGTTATGTTTTGAAGGTTTTTAAGAATCAGCCAGAAGGATATGTTTTTAGTAAGGGAATTGCTCAAGACTTAATAGAAAGAAAAATTGATAATGAAGAAAAGACATTTGATGAATTAATAAAAGAAAGTCAAGATGCTGGTGACCAAGATTATAAGTATGTATCAGGTTATGAAAAGAAATATTATGAAAGTCAGTGTCAAATTGGATTGTTTGTGGATTTCAGTTTAGGAAACAAGGAAGCTGTCGATAAAAAAGCAAGAGAGATCAATAACAGATATATGGTAGAATGATATGAAAAATATCTTTATATGTATAATTTTGATAACAACGTTATTTGGTGCCGGATGTAGTGCAAAAGAAATATTCAAGGTAAACGATGTTAATCCAACAACAGTACCAGAAAACACAGAAAAGCCTATAGAGAAGCCTGTGCCTGTAGAATTACCTGTCAAGGCCACAGAAGAGGTAAAGTCAAAAACTGTTGACATAGAGCTTTCTGTTATTGTTGATAAAATTAAGGATATATATGATTCTGTATACAATATCTCGTTGAAACTCAAAAAGGTCAATAGTGAAGTAAAAATTGATGAAGATGTAGAAAAGATAGCTTTATGCATATCTGAAATAGAGAAAGAAAAAGAAAAACTAAAAGAAAAAGATAGACAAGATGATGGAGTTGATGATATACAAAAAATAAACGACAATGTAGAAAAACTTAATAATAATTTTTACATTTTAATTTCATCATTTCTTGTGTTATATCTAGTTAGTATAATTATTTTGTATTGTTATCTTCATAAAATACAGGAAACAATTTATGGAAAAGAAAGTAGGAATAACGACTAGAGAAGGTAAAGTCTCTGGTGGTATTATACATAATGCTCCAGGGGGAGCAGGCAGAGATAAGGCAGATTTTTTAAGATTTAGACACGGAAGAGATAGAAACTTGGGTTTTAAATTTACCAATTATGTTCAGCCATCTCCGCTTTTGTTTAATAGAGATGCTCTTCCTATATTTTTGGGGGATATGTATAAAGGAAGCTCTTGTTTTCTTGTTGCCGGTGGTCCAAGCTTCGCCGATGTAGACAAGGAGAAGATGGCTCGGCCAGGTGTTTTGTCGATGGGTATCAACAACGCTGTTAAAAGTTTTAGGACTAATATGTGGATTAGCGTTGATAATCCTCAGAATTTTATGAAATCAATTTGGATGGACCCCAAGATGATGAAGTTCTGTCCTTTGGCCCACTCCGAAAAAAATATTTTTGATAATGAAACATGGAAAGAATCCAATATTAAAGTCGGCGATTGTCCAAATGTTTTTTATTACAGAAGAAATGAGAAGTTTATAGCAGATAACTTTTTGATTGAAGATTCTATAAATTGGGGAGATCATTCTAAATGGGGCGGTGGTCGTTCTGTGATGTTGCCTGCCATAAGAATTTTATTCTTTTTAGGTATTAGAACAATATATTTGCTAGGCGTCGATTTCAACATGGATAAGGATACTAAATATCATTTTGATCAAGATAGAAGTCCTTCGTCTATTAAAGGCAACAATGGAACATATAATAAGTTGAAAAAAAGATTCACCCAATTGAAGCCTATTTTTGAAGAAAATGATTTGTATATTTATAATTGTAATCCAGATTCTAGGTTAAAGGTTTTCGATTTTGTTGATTTTGATAAAGCAGTTAAGGTTACTACGGAATTACTCCCAGACGATTTTAGTAAAGAAAGAAGTTCTGGGATGTACGACAAAAATAGTAAAAAGAAAGAAGCAGATAAAGCAAAGATGCTAGAGCAAAAGCGATTAAAGCAAGAACAAAGAGAAGGAAAAACTAAACCGAAAGAAAATATTAAGCCGCAGATTGATCAGAAAGAAATTAAAAATAAAGTTAAAAAAGAATTGGATATAGCAAGAAAAAATTTAGATTTGGCTAAACAGTCAGTAGAGGAATTCAAACAAAATATGAACAGTATGGAAACAGTTGGTGATGATATTACCAATATGCTTCAAAGATTAGACAGAGATGTTGTGGAAAAAAGAGCTATTTTTAAGAAAAAAGAGAAAAAGAAAAATATAATTTGGTATGGAACAAAAGAATCTCCAAAAAAATAAAATTCTTATACATAAGACGGCCAAACAGCCCGATCAAATTGATGATAAGATAAACAAAATTGATGGAAAGACCATCAGTATAAGATGGAATATAGGTACTAATTACAATCTCTATGAAGAGTTGGCTTGCAATTTTAGCCAATATGTTGTTGAGAATGGTGGAGAAGTCAGATGTAAAAGAGCAAGGAAGTTAATTGATGGAGAAAAGATACAATCTCTTAAAAACATGATATCTTTTAGAGTATTAGGAGAAGATGATTTTTATATTATAGACTTGAAGGATACATGGGAACATAATCAAAGATTTTTTTATAGAAAGATGTTGGCGTCAGAACAGTTGAAATGTATTTTAAAATGCCAATACAATAAGCAAAGCACTTATGATAAGAGATTTTTACCTTATACATATTTCCCATGTTTCCCTATACAATATAATAAAATAATTAATGAATTGAAATTAAGAGATAATCTTACTAGAAAAAAGAAGATGGTTTTTAGAGGAAGTCTTTATTTTGGAAGAGGGACTGTTTTAGAAAAATTATCTGATATCTGTGAGACTCCTCAAGGTAAGTTGTCATATAGTGAATATTTAAGAGAATTGTCTGAACATAGAATACTTTTATCATTACCAGGCGGTGGTAATTTTTCTCATAGAGAAATTGAGATAATGGGGATAGGCACTCCTGTTATTATGCCTAAACTTATCAATTCGTTTTATGATTCTTTAATGCCAAATTATCATTATATATCTGTAAATTGTGAAGAAACAGATAAAAATTTGCCAGAGGCTATCAGAGAAAGATACCAGTCTTGCATAAGAGATAAAGATTTCTTGAAGTATGTTTCTGATAACGCATTAAAATGGTATAAAAATAACGTGGAATATCCCAATGCTTATAGATTAGCATTTAAACTATTAGGACTACAATAAAATGTTTATATATGGAAAAGTAAAAAGCCATTTTGGCAACTTATGGGCTTTCGCTAGTATGTTAGTTCATAAAAGTAGGACTTCAAAAGAAACAGTATTTGTATCTAATAAAATGATACGAGCAAAGGTTGTTAAAGATATACTAAATGTACTGGATACTACTGACGCATCTATAGAATGGGTAGATGAGATGTATTCTGAAGGTCAAAGGAAATATGGAACAAGAAGACATAAATATGATTATGTTAATACAAAGGTGAGATGGAAGAATAAAAGGCATAACAGAATATGTTATCAATTGCATACAGATACAAAGGGCAGAGATGAAAAGAAGATTGATAATGCTGAGATAGAAGAGATATTGAGTAAAATGCCTTTTGAGTGTGTGAAGTTAGGTCATCCATTATCTATGGAAGAAGATATCAAGATAGCATCTGAATCTGATCTATTTATTGGTATTGATTCTGGTATGGCTCATTTATGTCATAGTGTAGGCGTTCCTGTGTTTTTGAAAGACTGGAGGCTCTTGAGAAGATGTCATCCTAAGAAAGAATATGTCCCGTTTGATAGCGTAGATGATATCGTTTCTAAAGTAAATACTTTTGTTGATGACATAGATAAGAACACTAATGTATTTGAATTCAAAAACATGATAAGAAAAGTATATGCCAAAGAGAAGCAAGATTTTGGAAATGGTATATTTTATCAAAGTTATGAGCCATTAAATATAAAAGGTTTTCGGGCTACTGAAAGTAGATTTCATATTTATGGAATAGAAGAATTTTTATCTAAAGATAAGACTGTTTTGGATGTTGGATGTAACTGTGGATTTTTCGACAACTATGTTTCTAAATATGTAAAATCTATTATGGGATTAGATGTTAATCGTTCTCTTATTGATATCGCTCAGAGAACGGCTACGTTTTTGGGCAATTCTAATTTAACTTTTGTTTCATCCCCATACTCTAGGTTTATGGGTCAAGATAAATATGATGTTATATTTTTACTAGCTATATATAGATGGGCACAAATGGATTATACAGATTTTTGTGATAAGACTTTATCTTATCTTAAAAAGGGCGGGATAATATTGTTGGAAAGTCACAATATGCCTTGGGAAAAAAGTAAAAAAAGAAATTTCCCTTATAAGAGAATATGTGAATATTTAGCTAGTCAGAATATGAAAGTAGAAAAAACAGGCGATATAGATAAGAGAAAGTTTTCGATATGGAAAAAATAATTTTAATTACTCAGTATTATAAATGCAAAACTAAAGAAAGACAAAAAGAAATAGATTTTTGTCTTAAACAGAATATTCTCAACAAGAATATAGACAAAATAGTTTTGTTAGCAGAGACAAGTCTCCCTGTAGAGTTGTGTCATAATAAAGTCAGTGTAATAGCAAAAAGCTCAAGATCTACATTTGGCGATATGTTTATAATTTCTAATGACTATAAAGGAGAGATATGTATAGTCTCTAATTCAGATATATATTTTGATGATTCTTTAAATTTCATTGACAAACTGGATTTAACAAGTGCTTTTTTGACTCCATGCAGGTATAATGTAAGAGAGGATGGGTCGTTTTATAAACCTAAAAAACGTGGTGGAGGTATTGACGCATGGTTTTTTAAGTCTCCTGTCGGTCTTGATTGTGTGAATTTTGTAGTTGGTTCTCTTGCTTGTGATCAAAGATTAAATCATATCATATGGAAGAGAGGATATGAATTATATAATTGTTATGAAGAGTTAAAAATATATCATTTGCATTTAGTTCAGGAGCATAATTATCTTCCTAAAGTAGAAGGCAGAAAAATGATGAGTAGTAGAATAGATACAAATATTAAGAAAATCTTCAAGAATAGTGAATATATAGTTAATAAAAGATCAAAAAATCTTATAAATAACGCTGTTTCAGATTACATTAAAAAGGGCGAAAGATTAGTAGAAACAGATCAAATTTATATGATTCCTATAGATGAACTATGGGTTCATAGAATACAAACCAAGAGTAGAAAAAATTCTAGACCAGGTGGCGTAAGACCAGAATACGATTCCAGAAAGAAAAAGACTTTTAAGAAACATTTTCCCGGCGAATATTATAGTGGAACAGTGAAGTGGGATCTTTTATATGACGACATGGATGATAATGGTTGGTCTAAAGAGAATCCTGCTGTTTTTAAGATAAGAACAAATAGAAAATCTAGGCTATGGGATGGTCATCACAGATTATCAATAGCTAGAAAATTAGGTATAGAAGAAATTCCAGTTAGATTTATATATGGTAAATAACGGAGGATGAATAATGGAAGTAGAAATTTTATTTCATACTAGCTCTACCCCAAAAATTGTAGATGCGTGTGCTGTTTATACTAAAGGCGGATTATTGTGTGTCGAGTTGGCTGACAACAAGACAATTTTGAAATATCCATTATGTAATATTTTTCAAGTAGCTCACGATCATGGGTTCCATAAAGGAACTTCTAAGAGTGAATAATTATATTGCATTAAAATATTTCTCAGGTAGATTAGGCAACTGGATGCATCAATACGCATATATGCGGTCTATGTCAGAAAAGTTGAATACTAGATTCAGCATTCCTAATTTCTATTACAATAAGAAAAATATGAGAACGAAATATTATCATGGTCTGGATGATATTTTCGTATTGAGAGATAATAGAATTAAGTATGTCGCCGGATTGGCTGAGACTGATCTTAAAAGAAACATTACTGAATCTGATTTTGGTAAACCTTATGGTCAATATCATATAGGTTTAGACTTTCCTAATATTCTCGATAATGCCATGTATTCTGGCACATTTCAGTCATATAAATATTATTCTAAAAGATCTTGCTCTTGGTTTAAATTTAGAGGATCATATGTTTTAGATATTATAAAGGATAAGATATTTCAAAACAAAAGATGTGTGGGAGTTCATTTAAGATTGGGAGATATTCTTAAAAATAAAAGATTGTTGAGAAGAAGGGGGGGATTATGCAGCGATAATTATTACAATAAGGCGTTCAAGATCACGGAATGTGAAAAGGTGATAGTTTTTTCTGATAATATAACCTTGGCGAAAGAGATATTTTCAAGGATAAACTACGGAGACAGAGAAGTAGTTTTTTCTGAGAATAGACCAGATTATGAAGACATGTATATGTTGAATCGTTGTGAAGATAAGATATTATGTGATTCTACTTTTTCTTGGTGGGCTGGATATATGAATCACCATAAAAATAAAGGAAAGGTTATGAGTCCTAGGAAATGGTATTCTGATAAGATTGGGACAAAAACAGAAGATATTAATATTAAAGAATGGGTTTTGATAGATAAGAAATAATTATGAAAGAAATAAAAATAAAAAGTAAAGAAAAAACGAAAGTTAAAGTTAATGAACCTATTGATAAAGTGAAAATAATCACTGTATGCAATAGTGGGTATTTAGATTTTACTATTAATTGGTTCGAGTCTATTAGACGAGTGAACTTAGAATCTATAACATGTGTTTACTGCACTGATGATAGATCCTATACAAAGCTAAAAGAATTGAATATCAATTGTGTCAGGTGGAAAAGTAAAAGATTCAAAGCTGACGAAGACTTTATAAAATTTAGAAGGGAAGGTTGGTCTGGTTTAGTTTATCAAAAATTAGAGATCGTTCGTAGTTTACTTAAAAAGGGGTATCATGTATTATTTTCTGATTCTGATATAGTTTTCAATATAGATCCTATCTCTTATCTAAAGGAGTATATAAAAGAAAACGACATAATCATACAGAAAGAATTCTCCAAAAGGAAAAAGGCTAGAAAAATAAATGAGTTTCGATTCCCTTATACGTTATGTTCAGGATTCTTTTTTGTAAAACCAACCGAAAAAAGCTTAGATCTTTTTGATATGGATAAAAAAGACATTCATGATTTCATATGTGATCAAGAATTGGTTAATGTCAGAATATGGAACAATAAAGAAGGTCTTGCATGGACATGCCTACCAGTAGAATTATTCCCTAATGGGAAATTTTGGTATTCAAGACATGAGCAAATCAAAAATAGTTGTTATATAGTACATTACAATTATACTTTGGGATATGCGAAAAAATTAGCGAAAATGGTTGATTTTGGACATTGGTTTTCAGATGAAGAAATCATCAATACGAATAAGATTCTCAATACTCGGGAAATCTTGAGGCAAAAAGTCCCGTTTGAATATTCTGGCCATAAAGGCCCCTGGATCGAGGATTATTTCTATAAATATTGGCGATCTCATAAAGACGAATCTAAAACTGATAGAATTTATGTTCCAGTATTTTGGACTGATTTATTTGTCAAGTATGGTGGAAGCAGAAGGATCAAGCGAAAGAGACAGTCTGTTTTAAATAGACTAAATCCTGAGAACAAATATTTTACCGTAGTCCAGTTGGATAGCGGCATAAGAGATAATGTTCCTAGTAATTTGCTTACTTTTGCGGCTGGCGGTAAGGGGAATATCCCAATTCCTTTGTTAAAAGGAGATAGACAATTTTCTAATAATCCAAATAAAGATATTTTGGTATCATTCGCTAGTAGGGATGAGATTGGAGAAAAAAGGGATATACTCAATAAGGTAAAAAACAGCAAAGCTTCATATCATATAGGGGATAGTTGGGAAGATATTATGTCTAGATCTATTTTCTCATTATGCCCTAGAGGACATGGTAGAACTTCTTTTCGTATGTATGAGGCTTTAAGTATGGGATCTATTCCTGTGTATCTGTGGACTGATAAAGAATGGTTGCCATATAAAGATGAGATAAATTGGAATGACATTATTGTGTCGTTGAATTTGAAAGATATAGGTAATTTAGAGAATGTGATTAAAAAATATAGCAAAGAAGATATACAAAGAATGCAAGACAAAATTAAAATAGTATATAATAAATATTTCAACTATGAGAGTATTTGTGAAAATATCTTAAAAGTATTGTCTCAGGAAGATAAAAAATGATATATTCTGTTGGATATATGAATATAACTCTCTCTGATCTAAAAACATTTTCTGAGAGTAGTGATGCTGTAGTTGTCGATATAAGATATCAACCATATTCTAAAATGAGAGTTTTTTGGAATAAAGATTATTTATCTAGTATTTTTGGAGAAAGATATATACATATAAAAGAACTTGGTAATGTAAATTATAAGAGTAAGGATATAAAAATCTATAATATAAATTCTGGATTAGAGCAACTGGGATCTATAATGGATAAAAATATAATTTTGTTTTGTTCATGTAAAGATTATAATAAGTGTCATAGAAAAAACATTTCTGAAGCAATTGCTGATAGATTTTCCGTTGATGTTGAGGAAATAGATATTTTGTCATGATTGAAATAAGTAAAAAGAAAAAGAAGAAGAAAAAATATAAGATATCTTTTTGCATTACCTGCATGGGAAGAAAAAATCATTTAGAAAAAACTTTATTAAAGAATATCAATAATAGCATATCTCATAAGAATGTAGAATTTGTATTATTAGATTATAATAGCAAAGACGGATTAGATCGCTGGATATATGACAATTTTAGAGATTTTATATCTACAGGCATTTTGCGATATTGCAAGACAACTGAACCTGAATATTTTAAAATGGCTCACGCTAAAAATGTAGCTCATAAATTAGCAACTGGAGATATCCTGTGTAATTTAGATGCTGATAATTTTGTATACAGTAGTTTTGTAGATTATGTCAATAAAGTTTTTAATAATAAATCCAGAATAGTTTTGTGTATTATGGATTCATTTATCAAAAACAAAAAAGATTTGATCGGTGGAGTCAAAGGCAGAATTGTTGTTAGGAAAGAAGATTTTTATTGTGTAAAAGGATATAATGAAATATGCGGTGTTTGGGGAAATGATGATCACGATTTTATAAGAAGATTGGCAATGAGTGGTTGTAAAAAGAAGCCTATTTATTCATCATTTTTGTCTTCTATATGCCATAATCATAAAATAAGATTTGAGAATTATGATATAGATAAAAATTATAAAAATCCAAGTTTCCTTGCCAGACACACAAACAAAAAATTATTAAGATATATTAGGTCTAATGGTTTTGTAGCTAATTTGAATAGGCATTGGGGAAAAGCGATTGTTAATGTCAATTTTAAAAAGAATATAAGTATATGATAAATATTAGTTATAAAGACAATTCTTTTAATAGGATATATTTCTATGGTATAAGACGATCTGGTATACATGCTATATCATATTGGATTGTTTCTAATATGAATTATTACGAAGATTCACAAGCATATGTTGATAAAAAGATTCTGATTAATGACATTCGTGTGAAAAAAAATCAACCAAAACCTGATGAAGGAAAAGTTCAGCTATTGATTCATGAATCTTGGGACATAAATAAACAAAGTCAACTTATTTATAATCCAAGTCAAGAAAGATGTAAGAATAAAATTGTTATAATGTTAAGAGATCCTTTTAACTGGTTTGCCAGTTTTTGCAAAAAATTTGAGAGGAACATTGGAATAAGGAAAAGCATGTGGATTAAATATGCAGAAAATTTTTTCCTTGACGAGTGTGAAAAAAAAGATGTTATTTTGGTGAAATACAATAAATGGTTTTTAGATAAAAGATATAGGAATAAAATAGCAGCTAAAATAGGCTTTGTAAACAAGGATAATTATATAAATTTTGTGCCGAAAGACGCATCTGGCTCTTCTTTTGATAAAAGAAAATATCTGGGAAGAGGTAATAAAATGGATGTGGTCAATAGATGGAACAGAGATAAGTATATAGAATCTAAAGTTCGTGCTTGGGCTAAAGCAAACAAAAAAGTTATAAGATACTCAGAGAAAATTTTTAATTATAATCCACTATGAAAAGAAAACATTCAATAAATATTAGTTACAAAGGCGATTTTGTTAAGAGAATATACTTCTATGGCATAATGCGAACTGGTATACATGCTATATCATATTGGATTGTATCTAATATAAATTATTATAAAGATTCACAAGAATATCTTGATAAAAATATTTTGGTTAATAATATACCTGAAATAAAAATACAACCGATGCCAGATGAAAGTAAAATCCAATTATTAATACATGAATCTTGGGATATAAATAAAGATACTAAATTTATTTATGATAATCAAGAATGCAATAATAAAGTTGTTATAATCCTAAGAGATCCTTTTAACTGGTTCGCTAGTGTTTATCAACAGTTCGAAGAATATAAAAAAATTAGAAAAAAAGAAAAAAGATATAATAATAATACAGAAAGAACAGATAGGGTTTTGTACCAAAAATATATGCGTCATGTCGAGAATCAAAAAAAACTATGGTTTAATTACGCAGAAAACTTTTTCCTAAATAAAATTGATAAGAATATTATATTAATCAAATATAATCAGTGGTTTTTAGATAGATCATATCGAGATAAAATAGCAAATGATTTAGGTTTTAAGAACAAAGATAAATATATCGATTTTGTTTCTCATCATGGATCTGGCTCTTCTTTTGATGGGCAATCCCTTTCTGGTTCTGGAAGAAAAATGGACGTTATGGGGAGATGGAACTCTAAGCCCCATGTGGCATTTAATGTTCGTCGTTGGGCAAGATCCGATAAAAGAGTTGAGGATTACTCTGAGAGAATTTTTAATTATAATCCTTATAAGGACTAATATGGAAGAATATATAAAAAGTATAAAAAGTCAGTTAGACGAAGCGGTAAAAAATGTTTTTTCTTTAAAGTGTAGAAAGAAAAAAATCAATAGGATTCATAAGAATAAAAACTATGTTGCTATGGATATTTTACTATCTATAAATAGTAAAGATATTATCAAAAAAATCTTAGTTTATAGAGTCGAAAAAGGCAATATAAAAAAGAAAAACATATTTGATTTAAATCTTAGCAATAATTCTGATGGACTGATAGGAGCGTTTATCTATTCAGAAGAAGGTTGGGATAGTGCAATACATTTATGTGATGTTCTAGCTCATGGAGAAGATGAGAAAGATATATATACAAATGGGCTAATGGTTGCTCCAGACGGAGAACCAATGTGTCGTATTAGCAAGAATAAAATAGAGTGGTATTTAGAGAGAGATTTGGCTACTTTGGTATCTAAAGACCCTATGACTATCAAGTTGAATTTTGAGCCTAAAGGAAGAGGACATAGCGGAGATGAGTTCTATCTGAAAGAAAGAAAAGATATTTGCGTGGTCTGTGGATATAAAAGAAATTTGACAAAGCATCATGTTATGCCAACCTGTTTTAGAAGATATCTTTCTGATGAAATCAAAACTCATTCGGACCATGATATTGTTTTAGTGTGTCAAAAACATCATGAGCAGTACGAATCAAAAGCAACTAGTTTGAAAGACCAATTGATTAATGATTTTCTAAATGAAGAAGAAAAAAAAGATAAAGATAAATATAAGTATGTTATTGACAATATTGACGATTTGGATGAGTTTATTATTAAGTGGCGAAAGCATTTTGTCAAACACATGAAGCCTAAATTTCTGCCTGATTTATGGGATATAAATAGAAAAATAAAAAAATAAGAATATAATAGCTTTTTGGCGATAGTATAACTATAATGTATTAGAAGGAGCGATGGCAGAGTGGCTTAATGCGCGGGTTTGCTAAACCCGTGGGCGGTGCAAATCGTCCCGAAGGTTCGAATCCTTCTCGTTCCGTTTGCATTTCTAGAGGATCACAGCGTAATAATCAATACGTTGACCTCTTTTTCTATTTTGTGGAACACTTTGGGGATATTATCACAATATGGTAGAGAAGATAACAAGATTAAATTATGGAGAAAAAGAAGAATTAGTTTCTAGTAATATATTATCTTATGATTGTTTAGTATTTGATGCATTTGGGGCCGAAGTTGAAGTGTTTAACATAACGTTTATTGTTAGTTTTGCTGATATTACGGATGTTGCTAATCGTTTGATGGGAGATTCGGTATATATCTATCTTTCTGGTAAAAAAATAAAAGCACTTGTCTCAGGATATACTTATAATGTTTCTGATGATCAAAATATGTATCATGAGATAACAATGAAAACTCATCGAGTTTTGGGAAAAGATAAAACAAATAAAATAGAAAAAGAAGATAATATCAAACTCAAGAAGTATATATTTTTGGATATATAAAAATTGTGAGTCGTATGGAAAAAGTAACATTATATAGAGATGGGAAAGAGATAGATATAACGTCAAATATGACTAGTCATATTTCTGGGATCGATAAGACATGCGGAATCCCTTTAAGAATAACAGATATGACTTTTTGTTATGACAAATTAGAGGATTATATCGATTTTTTTCAAGATGATACTATATATTTGTATATAGACGTTTCTCATGTTGAGAAAAAAGTTGTAAAAATAAAATCTGATGTATTTAGGATTGCTGTTTCGAATACTGTTGATTTTAAAACAGAGGTAGCAGTATCTACTGTATCTTCTGATTTTAAAACAGGAGTTGTTATGTCCTATAATAAAATGAATAAAAAAGATAAAGAGCAAAAAGACAAAGAAGCTGACGCCAAAATGAAAGAAGCTAAAGTGCAAGCCAAACAAGATAAACTTATGAAAAATATTGCCAAAGATAAAATGAAAAAAATCAAAGCTAAGGAAAAAGCGGCTAAAGAAAAAGCGAGAGAGGCAGCGAAAGCTGAGGCATTGAAAGAAAGTATAAAAACAAAGAGATATATTTTTTTAGAAATAAAGGAAGATTAAAATGAAAGAGCCGATTAGAGAGATAAAAACATTTTTGGGAGATGCAGGCAGAAGAATAGAAGTTAGAAGCACATTTGTTGAAGTTGATTATATTCCTAATCCCCAGCTTGCCGGGAAGATTGATGAATCACAAATTAATTTTAACACCAAAAAGGATTTATATATTGGGGCTACTAATATAGTTATGCAATCTGGGCACAATGTAGAGATAGAATTTGAGATTGCTGAAGCCAATACTTTAGAGGAAGCTTTTGAATTATTTTATAAATATGCAGAGATGTCTGTTAATAAATTTATTAACGAACAAAAAGAAGCTATGAGGAGAATGATGGAAGAAAATAAAGGAAAGATCATGCCAGCGACACAACAAGACTTAGCAGCAATAGAACAGGCTGCTCAAGGTGATGGGCAAACGATCATTTTATAATGGTATAAAACATTATAAAAGGAAAATGTAATGAAAAATTTATTTTAAATATATTTCATTTTTAGACAAGGTATCTTATAATCTTGATAGAATGATTTATTTTAAAATAAATTTTTCATTGTTCTTTTAAGGATAAAATAAATGAGCGATAAAGAGAAAAATGCTAAAAGCCAAAAATCTGACAAATCTGAAGATATAGCTCCTATATCAGAAGAACTTAAAAAGTACAAACAGTTAGAGGCTATAATAAGGCACAAAAAGCTCGTAATCGACGCGTGTGAGATTTTAGGCAAGAGGTTGATAGAAAGGGGGAATGGAGATGAATTTAACGGCAGAAAGCTAATAGCGAACAGTTATCTGCATGATCATTCCAAATTCAGCGGAGTTGAGTGGAAAAGCCTTATCCCCGATGATGATAATGAAAAACTTAAAGAGTCTCTGCATCAACATGTTGATACTAATGAGCATCATCCTGAATGTTGGGGCGGTATCAATAATATGCCTAAAATATATATAGCTGAAATGGTTTGTGATTGGTTTGCTAGATCGACAGAGTTCGGAACTGATTTGAGAGCTTGGATTAAAGACAAGGCGGTCCCTAAGTATGATATGTCTCCTCAAGGCAGGGCATATAAAACTATTAAAGATTTTGTAGATTTGCTATTGGAACAACAATTTAAGAAAATATGAATGATCTGAGCGACATGTATGATGATAGAGTAGTTTTTGTGTCTTTCCCAAATTCTGGTCTTAATTGGGTTAGATATTGCATAGAATTATTTTCTGGGCAGAGAACTCCAGGTAAATCTCGTTTAGTAAAATATGGAGAACCTATTATACAGAGAACTCACAATGTTGATCGTTTTGATAAACATTTGTATAAAGAACATTTGAAATTTACAAAAAAACTATATTATGAGGGATGTAATTTTTATGATGAAAAGGGGCGTCAAGTTTTTTCTAAGATGGTTTTTTTATTAAGAAGTTATAGAGAGTCCTATGTTCGTGCTGCAAGATTGGATAAGCAGATGATGAAGATTTATCTGTATAACCTTAAAACTTATCATAATTTTGCAGGAGATAAGATATTA